>Ga0265318_10000015_pt1 | contig 187234 bp, 185 predicted proteins | sample 4821metaG_FD_192431 | JGI IMG/M metagenome (GOLD analysis project Ga0265318, IMG submission 192431) | Rhizosphere microbial communities from Carex aquatilis grown in University of Washington, Seatle, WA, United States - 4-8-21 metaG | ecosystem: Host-associated > Plants > Roots > Rhizosphere...
TACCTGCTGCAGCAGTAGCGTCATGCTGAGGTGCCCGCCGAAGGCGGGCCTCGAAGCATGGCGCTCCGCTCGGTCAAACCCGTCTGAATTTGTTCTAAGTTAGCGCCTATGGGGCAGTCCCCCCTCCGGCGCTTCGCGCCACCTCCCCCGCTTTGCGGGGGAGGATAAAAAGTCCATCCCTAAAACGACGCCGGCGGGATCTCGCCGTAATAGCTGCGCGTGGCGTTGAGGAGGGCTGCGATCATCTCGCGCTCCGCCGCGCTGAGCAGCGGATTCCACACATCCATGATCAGGATGATGCGGATCTCGTCGCTGTCGTTCCAGGCGGCGTGCTCGATCGTGTCGTCGAACACCCATGCCTCGCCCGGACGCCAGTCGCGCGTGACGTTGCCGACGCGGAAGCGGCAGCCTTGCGGCACGATCAGCGGGACGTGCGCGATCAGCCTTGCGTTGGTGACGCCGGTATGCGGCGGGATCCCGGTGCGCGGCTGGAGCACCGAGAAGAAGGCCGTCGGCGCATAGCCGGGGATGTCCGCCATGCCCGCCTTCTCCAGCAGTGCGGCCGTCCTGGGGCACAGCCGGCAGACCTCGTCGATCCGCTCGCCGTCCTTCCACAGGAAACGCGCGTTCCATTTCATCGAGCGGTTCAAGCCGGCCCATTGGTTGAGCGGCGAGCCGTCGGGGTGGTCGACATAGGGCCTGAACCCACCCTCGTCCGCGCCGATCAGCGCGAGCAGCTCGCCGCGGATCGTCTCGGTCGCGTCCTCGAGGATCTTGAGCCCGGGAAAATCGGCGTTGTCGTAGAACGGGATCGCCGGCAGGCGCGGCACCAGGAGCAGCGTCGGCTGCTGCGTGTGCGCCCTGGCGCGGCCGATCGAGATGTCCTTGCATTCGTCGAAGCGATCGAGCGCCGCGTCCGCGTGCCGGGCGCGAAGCGCCTGCAGCGCCGCATCGAGATGCGCGTCGAGCGCCGCGGCGTTCTCGTCGACCGCGGCGCGCGCATGCTCCAGCGCCGTGCGCAGCTCCGGCGTCAGCTGGTCCGGCGGCGGCGCGATGGTGACGACGTCCTTGAAGACCTGCGCGGCCCTGCGCTTGTCGCCGGAACGCTCCAGCAGCATGGCCTTGGCGAGCAGCGCGGGAAAGAAATAGGGATCGGCGCCAAGGCTGCGGACGAGCGCCGCCATTTCCTTTTTCGTATCGCCCTGGAGGCGGTGAACGAAAGAGACGTTGAGCGCGACGGCGGGGTTCTTGGGATCGGCCGCTTCGGCACGCTCGAGCAGGACGAGCGCCTCGGCCGGCTGCCTGCGGAAAAGATGGTGCTGGCCGAGATGGAACAGCGCCTGCGCGTGATCGGGCTTGAGCGCCAGAACGCCCTGCCAGGCCGCGGCGGCCTCGTCGAGGCGGCGTTCATGCATGAGGCGTTGCGCGCTCTGGACCAGCGTCGCCAAACGCGCGCCTTGCGAGAAATCCCCGGCCGTCACCTGCACCAACTCGAATGCCCCCGACCGGTGCAGCATAAACGCACGAAGCGCGCACGGGCAATCGTGCGCGCTTCGGCGTCGATGCAATCAGCCGCCGCCGGCGCGCCCGATGACCGGGCGCGCGGCAACGCCATCAGCCGTGCGGCAGGTTCTGCTGGAAGCCGTGGCTTTGGATCTGCTGGGTCTTGGCCTGATCGTCACGGGTGCGCTGATCCCATTCGCGCTGGGTGTGGCACTCGCGGCGCGCGCCGAGGCGCGAGCCGGTCGGCGGATCCATGCTCCTGCAGACGACCTTGTCGGCATCGGGATCCGTGGCCGCCGGCGTCGCGCTCTGTGCGCCCGTCGTGTCCGCCACCGAGCCGGCGCCCCACAGCACCTGCGAAAACTGCGTGTCCGGAGCGCTCGTATCGGCATTGGCGATGCCGCCCCAAGCCATCAGCCCCGTCACGGAAACCAGCAAAAGTCCGAACTTGCGCACGATAGTGACTCCTTCGATTTTCGAAAATTGCCCCGGCCTGGGTCAACTGTCCCCTGCGACCTTGAACAATTCTAACCCGAAATCGTGCGAATTTGAAAGCAGGTTTCGATCACGGTTTTTTGTGCGGCCGAAACCGCACACCTTTACGTAGAGGAATTTCCGCCGGAGATGCGCGGAAAAACGGCGTTCCGATGAATTGATGTCAACGGCGCGTAGATCCTATAGCGCAGGTTGAGCGGCGAATCTGCGTCACAGAACCGCGCCGGCGGCGGGATGAGCATTCTTCAACGCCTCCAGCCATTTCAGCGCCTCGCGAATCTCCGGCCCGAAATCGCGCCGCGCCTGGTCCAGGAGCTCGCGCCGCAACGCCGGCGAATACGCATGGTCGGGCGCCTTGGAGTAGCGCGACAGCACAGCACTCCCAGCGATCCGTTCCGCCCGCGCCGCAAGCCCGAAATGCGCGAGCACGCGTTGCAGCGTCTCGACGAGCGAATCCAGCATCGCGTCGAAATCGACCGCGAGGATGCGCCCGCCGGCCTCTCGAATCGCCAATTCCTGCGTCAGCCGCTCCGCCGCCCAGCTCATCGCGATGAGCTCGCCGAGCGTCCTGGGCTGCGCGGGTGCCGTGCCCAGCAGGCGCCCGAGCCGGTGCAGGCGCTCGGGCCCCAAGGCGTTCAGATCGGCCGCCGAGTTCTCGCCCGCCAGCATCGTCGCCAGATAGGATGCGGCCTTGACGTTGAGCATCACCGCGCGCGCCTCCTGCCGCGCGGCGAGAAGCTTTGTGGCCAGACGCTGCGCGGTGCTCGTCGCCTTGAGGATCACGCATCCGGTATCCGCAAAGCCGCGCTCCCACAGCCGCAGGAAAAGCTCGAGACGCGCATCGGCCCGCGCGTCTCCGGCGTCGAAGGCATCGGCCAGTACGCGCAAGGCCAGCGGCTCGCGAAGCGGCAACACCGCACCCGCCTCGTCCAGCAGACGGCTGAGCAATGTCGAGCCGACATGGCCGGCATGGAAGATGAAGTGAAGCCTGCGCACGTCGCGCGTGCCGGACATTGCCCGCTCAATGGAAGACGCGCCGACCCATTCGCCGCGCGGCTCCAGCCGCTCGTCCAGGAAGCTCGCCGCGCGATAGCCGGCCTCATCCATCGGCACGAGGAAGACCCGCTCGCGCGCAACGTCGAGCGCGAAGGGATAGAGCGCGGCGCTCGATGCGAGGGAGGCGAACTGGATGGGCATGAAGATGTTTTAGAGCAAACCGCGCCACGGCGGAATCATGGAGATTGTCATTCCCGGCCGAGCGCGAAGCGCGAGGGGAGTTCGTAGCGACAGCGTGCGAACAACCCAGGGCCGCCCCGCGCCGAGCTGACATGCCTGCTCGGACGCGAGATAGATCGCGCCCAGTCCCCTGGGTTCCCTTCCCCTCGCGATGCTGCGCATCGCTCGGCCGGGAATGACACTGAGTTTGAACGCCCTACCTCGGCAGGTTCGTCGCGCGCATCTCCACGCCGCCGCGCGGCAGGTCGCCGCTCGCGCCGATCACCGCGCGCATCGTGGGCGAGTTCATCAGCGTGACCCAGCCCTGAAGCGCGCGCATGCTCGCCGAAGATCCGCCGAACGTCTCGTTCAGCGCCTCGAAGAAGCCCTTCTGGCGCGGGAAGCGCTTGAACACGACCTCGTCGTTGGCGCCGAGCTTGGCGAGCCCCTTGGCGGTATCGACCGCGGTCCAGAAGCCGCCGAGCTTGTCGACCAGCCCGCGCGTGCTCGCGTCGCTGCCCGACCACACGCGGCCGCGCGCGATCTCCTGCACCTTGTCGAGCGGCAGCTTGCGCCCCGCCGAGACCTTCTGCTTGAAGTCCGCATAGATCGCGTCGGCCTGCGCGTTCAAATTCGCCCATTGCTCCGGCGTGTAGGGCGTGATGGTGGAATCCATCAGCGCGTTCTTGCCGACGCCCACCTCGTCGGTGCCGACGCCGATCATGCCGAGCGACTTGCCGAGCGAGACCTTGCCGGTGAGCACGCCGATCGAGCCCGTGATCGTTCCCGGCTCGGCCACGATCTTGTCGGCCGAGGTCGAGATGTAGTAGCCGCCGGACGCAGCCACGTTGCCCATGCTGACGACGACCGGAATGCCCTTGGCCTGGGCCTTCCTGACCGCGTCCAGGATCTGGTCGGAGGCGCTGACCGAGCCGCCGGGCGTGTCGATGCGCAGCACGATCGCCTTGATGGAGCTGTCCTTGGTCGCCTGCCGGATGGCGCGCGCGACGTCGTCGCCCGCCATCATCTGGTCGCCGCCGAAGAGGCCGTCGCCCGACGTGCCCTCCACGATCTCGCCCGCGCCTTCGACGAGCGCGATATGCGTGCCCTTGCCGAGCTCGTTCATGTCCTGCTTGGCGTAGACGAACTCCGCCATGGGCACGGCCTTGGCGTTGCCGCCCGCACGCTCGATGCCGGCCTGCATCGCGTCGTCGTCATAGCCGATCTTGTCGATCAGGCCCGCCTTCTTGACGTCATCGGTCATCTGCGGGCTGGCCTCGAACACCGCCGCGAGCGCCTTGGGCGAAAGCCTGCGGTCCGCCGCCGCGTCGTTGGTGGCGGTATCGTACCAGGACTGCATGAGCTGGGTGATCTGCTCGCGGTCCGCCGGCGTCATGTTCTTTTCCATGTACATGTCGGCGGCGCTCTTGTAGTCGGCGCGCTTGGCGATCTGCGGCACGGCCTGGATCTTCTCGAGCAGGCCGCGCAGGAAGATCTCGCCTCCGCCCTCGCCCGAGGCGCTGAACGGCGTCTTGGGCTGCATCCAGATCTCGTCGGCGGCGGTGGCGGTCAGATAGTCGCCCAGCCCCGGCGCGTCGAAGCCCATCGCATGCGCGATCACGAACTTGCCCGATTTGCGGAAGCGCTTCAGCGCCGTGCCGATCTCCTCGGCGTTCGCGATCGAGATGTTGGCGCTGCCGACGCGCACCACCACGCCCTTGACGCGGGGATCGCGCTCGGCGGCGTCGAGGCCCAGCACGATGTCCATCACCGTCACCGGCTGCGCGCCGAAGGCGAACGCGGCGGGCCGCGAATCCGCGATCGGCCCTCTCAGGTCCAGCGCCAGCACCATGTTCTTCGGCAGGCCGTCGCCCACCATCAGCCCGATCGCGGCGAACGCCACGAAGATGAGGATCAGGAGGAAGACGAAGCGGACAATGCCGTTCAGCGTCCCGACCGCGATCGACCGGAGCCAGCGCAGAAAACCAACCATGGAGAAACCCTTTTCAAGGCGAGCGGCAGCGTCTCGCGTCGCAAGTAATATGGGGAGGACGTTAAGGAAGCCAATAAGCCGGCACAGGGGTTTGTGCGACGTGCGTGTTACGCTGCGTAACATATTGAATACAAAGGCTTTTGATGTTGCATGGAATCCCCTAGGCTCAAGCAATGTTGGGCGAGGTCCTCAAACGGGGCAGCGTGATCGTGCCGGGCGCGTTCGATGCGCTGTCGGCGAGGCTTGCCGTCCGGGCAGGTGCTGCGGCTGTCTACATGACCGGGTTCGGGGTGGCGGGCGCGAGCTTCGGCGTGCCGGACATCGGATTGGTGAGCGCGGCCGAGATGACCGAACGGGTCCGCGCGCTCGCGCTCGCCGCGGCGCCTGTGCCGCTGATCGCCGACGGCGACAACGGCCATGGCGGGCCCTTGAACGCGGCACGTCTGACGCGCGCCTATGAGAACGCGGGTGCCGCCTGCATCCAGCTCGAGGACCAGGTGCTGCCCAAGCGCTGCGGGCACATGGACGGCAAGCAGGTCGTGCCGCGCGCGGAAGCGGCCGCCAAGATCCGCGCCGCCGTGGACGCGCGCGCCAGCCGCGGCTTCCTCGTCATGGCACGCACCGACGCGCGCGCGACGCACGGGCTCGACGAGGCGTTGCGCCGGGCCGAGGACTTTCTCAAGGCCGGCGCCGACATCCTCTTCATCGAGGCGCCGCGCGACGAGAAGGAGCTCGAGACCGTCGCGCGCACATTCCCGGGTACGCCGCTCGTCGCCAATCTCGTCGAGGACGGAAAGACGCCCCTGCTCGCGCCGAAAGACCTCGAAGCGCTCGGCTATAAGATCATCCTCTATCCCGTCTCGGCGTTGCTTGCGGCGACGCGGCGCCTGGAGGAGACCTATGCCGCGCTGCTGTCGGGGGAGCGCGCAAGCCTCGACGGCGCGCGCGCGAGCTTCGCGCACTACAACGACATCGTCGGCCTGCCTGAATATCTCGCGCAGGCCAAGCGCTATTCGGACAACGAAACGTGAGAGGCTCTCCATGCCCAGGCTGAGGCAAGTCGGACGCGACCAGGCGCATCCCACGGCGCAAACCGTCTACAAGATGCTGTTCGGCGAGCGGGACCCGATAGTCGAGCCGGGCACGCAGACCGGCACGCCGGGGAACTGGTGGACGGTCTTCGCGCTCGTGCCCGACGTCTTCGACCACGCGGTCGCGGGGTTCCAGCTCTATCGCAGCCCGAACCGCAAGCTCGATCCGAAATACCGCGAGCTCGGCCAGCTGCGCGCGGGCTGGGCGCGCGCAAGCAAGTTCGTCTATTCGCAGCATTGCAAAGCCGCGCGCAGCGTGGGGCTTGCCGAGGAGAAGATCGCCGGCATCGCGCACTGGCAGGTCTGCGATTGCTACAGCGACGTCGAGCGCGCGCTGCTCGCCTATGCCGACGCGCTGGTGCTGCAGGGCGGCCGCGTCGCCGACGGCGTGTTCGAAGCGCTGAAGACGCATCTGTCGGATGAGGAAATTCTGGAATTCACCTATGTCACCGCGCTCTACGATTTCCATGCCGTGATCTCGAAGGCGCTGCGCCTGGAATACGACGACGTTCCCGATCCGATCGTCGAGGTCGCCGCACCCACCGGCGCGAGCGCCGACGTGATGCGCATGGTCGACCGCTGATGGCGCAGTTCGATTCCGGCGGCGTCGCCATCGCCTACGATCACTTCCCCGGCGAAGGGCGGCCGGTGATCCTGATCCACGGCTTCACCTCGAACCGGAACGAGAACTGGCGCAGACTCGGCTGGTACGGCGCCTTCGAGCGCAAGCGCATGCAGTTCGCGGCGCTGGATTGCCGCGGTCACGGCGAGAGCGCCAAGCCGCACGATCCTTCCGCCTACACGCGCGAGGCGATGGTGGGCGACATCGTGGCGTTGCTCGATCACCTGGGCGCGGAGCGTGCCGATCTCGTCGGCTATTCGATGGGCGCGCGTATCGCGCTCGGTGCGGCGCTCGCGGCGCCGAAGCGTTTTCCGCTCGTCGTGCTCGGCGGCATCGGAGGCAAGCTGTTCGAGCCGCGGCGTCCGGGGAACGAGATGGCCGAGGCGATGGAAGCCGCCGATCCGGACACGATCTCCAACGACATGCTCAGAAGCTTCCGCCGCTTCGCCGACGAGCAAGGCGAAGACCGCCTCGCGCTTGGCGCCTTGACGCGCGCCTCCGACGCGCCGTTCACGCGCGACGAAGTGGCGACACTTTCGGTGCCCGCGCTCATCGTTGCGGGAAGCCGCGACGATCTCGCAGGCCACCCGCAGGAGCTTGCGTCTTTGATCCCGGGCGCCCGCGCGGTGAGCTTGCCCGGCTGCGACCACTTCTCCGCCATCCCGCACGCGCTGTTCAAGGCAGCAGTGTTCGATTTCCTGGATGGGGTATTGGAGTGACATCCAACCTCCCCCTTGTGGGGAGGTCGAAAAATGCGAAGCATTTTTCGGGTGGGGGCAAGGCGCCCCGCACCGTTCCCCCACCCGAAAAACCGTCTCGCTTCGCTCGCCGCTTTTTCGACCTCCCCACAAGGGGGAGGTTAAACTACTCCGCGAAGCTCAGCCCGCCGCCGACGATGCGCGGGGCGGCGTAGTTCGTCACCACTCCGCTCGATCCATTCGTGAGCGGCTGCACGGCTGCGGTCGAGCCGACGCGCGCGTTGAAGAGGTTGTCGCCGTAGACATAGGCCGACAGATTGTCGGTCAAGAGATAGGAGACGCGCGCGTCGAACGTCGTCGTCGCGTCGAGCGCCAGCGCGGGCGTGTTGATGTCGTCGGAGAAACGCCGGCCCTCATAGCGCAGGTTGGCGGCGATGGTCAGCTTGGGCAACGGCTTGAGCTCGAGCCCGGCAGTGGCGGTCCAGCGCGGCGCCTGCTGCGGCTGGTTGCCGTTGAGCGAGGCATTGACGTCGTCGAAGGCGGCGGTCAGCGCGGCCCAGTCGTTGACCGGATAGCGCGCGTCGAACTCGATCCCGTAAGCATTGATGTCGCCCGCGTTCTCGCGCTGCTGCAGGTTGGTGCCGACGGTGACGTTGGCGATGGCGTCGTGGAGCTGGTTCCAGAACACCGTCGCCTGCCACGTCACGCCGCCCAGTACGCCGCCCGCACCGATCTCCGTGCCGTAGAGCTCTTCGGGCGTAAGCGCGGGGTTGGCGAGCGTCGTGATCTGCCCGACGCGGAACGGACGGTAGAGCTCGTTCAGCGACGGCGCGCGGAAGCCTTCGTAAGCGGCGGCGCGCAGATAGAAGGCGTCGCTGAAATCGTAGCGCGCGCCGGCGCGCGCGGTCGGAAGCGTGCCGCTGCGGCTGGGATAGAATTGCTGCTTGGTGACGGCACCGGTCGCCACCGTGCTCTCGACGAGATGGCCGTTCGAGGTCTGCCAGCCGTCGACGCGGCCGCCGAGCGTGAGCAGCCAGCCATCGACGCGCGCGGCGCCCTCGGCATAAAGCCCCGCGACCGTGCTCGTGCCGCCGGAGATGCGCCGCGACGCGAGGCCCGTGCTGAACAGCTCGCGCGACTCGCCTTCCGCCAGCCGCGCGTCGGTGCCGATCTCCCAATTGAGCCAGTCCCACTGCCCGCGCAGCGCCGCATTGCCGCCCCAGCCGGTCGCCGGCACCGCGTACTGGTCGTTGGTGACCGTCGTGCTCGCGCGGTCGGTGGCGATGGAGACCGACGTGTTCGTCAGCCCCACGTCGCGCATCCAAAGCTGCATGCGCCAACCCAGATCGTCCGCGCTCTGCGGATGGGCGACGGTCACGCTCGCGGTCTTGCCGTCGGCGGAGGACTCCGCGCCGACGAGCCCGGAGTCGCGCGCCTCGTGATAGACGCCGATGCGGCTGGAGATCAGCGTGTCGCCCGGCAGCGTCGTCTCGGCGCGCAGCGATCCGTTCCAGGCATCGAGCGTCAGCGCGTCGTCCGCGGCACCACGTTGCGCGGCGGAGACGGGGATCCATCCGTCCGAATGCTCAGCTGAGGCGCTGGCGAAAAGCGCGAAGCGGTCGAGGTCGGCACCGCCCGACGCGGCCGCGCGCCGCTCGCCGAGCGTGCCGCCGGAGACGTCGGCGGCGACGAGGCCCGTGCCTGTCGCCTCGTCGAGCGCGATGACGCCGGTGAGCGCGCCGGCACCGTAAGGCCCCGCGCCCGCACCGCGCACGACCTGTCCCGCGCGCGTGTCCTCGCCGGGGATCGCGCTCCAGATCACCCAATTGCCGAACGGATCGTTCTGCGGCACGCCGTCCAGCGTGACGAGCGCCCTGCCCGCGCCGGACGGCGCGATGGAGCGCAACGTCACGCCCTGCACCGTCGGATTGGCGGATAGCGACGAGTCGCGGCGGAACAGGGAAAGCCCCGGCACCTCTTTCAGCGACGCGTCGAGCTGGTGCGAGGCGCGCAGCTGCTTCGGCGTCACGCGGACGAAGGAGAACGCGTCGTTGCCCACCGGGTCGGGCGGGCTCGCGGTGACGACGACCGTCTCCGGCACCTGATCCGCGAACGCGGGAGCCGCGACCGCCAGGACCGTCAGAGACACCGTGGCCAGAAGTTTTTTCGAGGTTGTCACAAATTGTCGTCCCGTATTGACCCGACGCTACAGCTTTCACACAGGTACCGCGAGAGCGCTGCAACAATATTTCGGTCGCGACGCAGGACGGACACAGCCGTCGTTCACCGTTGAATAGTTAAGCGGATCGCCATCCTTCGAGGCTGTCGGTACGCTGTCGCTACCGACCGCTCGCACCTCAGGATGACGCGACTGCTAAAGTAGGCACGTCACCCTGAGGTGCGAGCCCGCAGGGCGAGCCTCGAAGGGCGATGTGCCGCTAGGCGGAAAGCGCCGTTTGGTTCCACAGGCGCATCTCGCGCATTACGTTTCGGTTAGCCCCCATTGCAGGAGTCGTTCATGGTATTGCGTCGGTTGCTGCTCGGCGTAGCCGCGTGCCTGGCCTTGTCTCAGATCGCCCAGGGCGCGGTCCCTCTTCCCGCCGACAGCACCGCGCGCAACGGCGTGAAGCAGACCAAGGCCTCGCACATCACAGCGCTGGTCCCCGTCGCCGTGCCGCCGCCGCTCCCCGACGGAGGCCTGCACCCGCGCGCGGCGCAGGGCCTCAAGCGGACCTATTCGGGCACGCCGATCGACGTGCTGAACTACCATTACGACAATTACCCGACTGGCTGGAACCGGAGCGAAACCGATCTGACGCCTGCCGCGGTCGCCTCGGAGAGCTTCGGCCGGATCACGACCTTGAACGTCGACGGCAACGTCTTCGCCCAGCCGCTGATCGTCTCGAACTTCACGATGCCGGACGGCACGGTCCACAACGTGCTGATCGTGGCGACGGGCCACGACACGGTCTATGCCTATGACGCGCAGGACTATTCGCTGCTGTGGAAGCGCCGCCTCGGCAAGCCGCAATCGTCGAACGACGTAGGCTGCGGCGACATCCAGCCCGAATACGGCATCTCCTCGACGCCCGTGATCCTGCGCAGCGCGCCGAACCAGGCGACGATCTATCTCGTCGCCGCGACCGAGCCCGCGAGCTTCTCGTTCCACACCCAGGTCCACGCCCTCGACCTCGGCACCGGCCAGGACCTGATGAAGGCGGTCGAGATCCATCCCAAGGGCAAGCTCGCGACCGGCGGCAAGATCCATTTCGATCCGCAGAACCAGTGGAACCGCGTCAGCCTCGCTTACGCCAACGGCAACGTCTATGTCGGCGTCGGCTCGCATTGCGACAACAGCGCCGGAAGCATCTCGGGCTGGATGCTGAGCTACAGCACCGCCGACCTGCATCAGACCGGCGCCTTCAACACGATCCGCGCGCAGGCCGGCTACGAGCTGTCGTCGATCTGGATGAGCGGATATGCGCCGGCGATCGACGCGAGCGGCAACGTCTTCGCGATCACCGGCAACGGCTACTACAGCGCGGCCCATCACGAGAAGGGCTACGGCGAAAGCGTCATCGCGCTCAGGCCCGACCTGAAGAAGCCGGTGAGCACGTTCACGCCTGCCGAGTTCCAGCAGCTCAACAACGACGACGCCGATTTCGGCTCGGGCGGCTTCATGCTGATCCCGCCCGTCGACGGACAGGACGCGCCGCCGATGGGCGTGGGCGAAGGCAAGGACGGCACGATCTATCTTCTCGACGCCTCCAACCTCGGCGGATTGGAGCACAGCGGGCACCCGCCGCTGCAGAAGATCTCGGAGGCGAGCTGCTTCTGCGGCGCGGCCTATTACAGCGGTCCGGCCGGCGGCATCGTCTATTACCAGGGCAGCGGCGACGCGTTGCGCGGCTACAGCGTGAACACGGGCGCTTCGCCTTCGCTCACCAACACGGTCAACGGCACGAGCAGCGCCGGCTTCGGCGGCTCCTTCCCAATCATCTCGTCGAACGGCGCGACCGCGGACACCGGCGTCGTCTGGCTCATCCGCCGCGGCTCGACCGTCCAGCTCGAGGCCTATGACGCCGACAGCCTCGGCGCGCCGTTGTTCCAGGCAAACGCCGGCGTCTGGTCCAACGGCAGCCGGGCCTATCTGAGCCCCCTGACCGCCAACGGGCGTGTGTATGTGCCGGCCTATAAAACGGTGACGGTGTTCGGGCTGACGGATTGAGGTCGGACGGGAAACGCCGCGATAGGGAGTAAATATAACCGGATTGCAACGCACGGCTACTTATGATTGTATAGCCGCCTTATCGCGCTTTGCCATGCGCGTGTAGGGGGATGCCATGGCGGGATCGGGTTCATCGAATCGCGATGGTTCGACGGCTACTGGGGAAGTGCCGGGCGGGCCCGAACAGAAAAGTCCGCTCACGGGCGGGCCCGCGGGCGAAGCCATGAGAGATCCGCAGCCGGAAAACCTTACCGAACCCGATGACACGAGCTGGGGTTCCCAGCCGCCGCAATATATGGCGCTCTATCTCGGCCAGTTGAAAGCCGACTATTTCGCGATTGTTGAAGACTACGTCGCGCAAGCGGATAGGGCCGTGGAACAGTATCGTGTCCTTATGGCTTCAAATCTGAGATGGCGCCGGTCGATGATCATCGCCACAGGCATGCTCGCCGCCATAAATGTCTGTGCGGCGCTCAACTTGCTCAATCTGGACATACCGTTCGGCAGCAGCGCGAACCCCTATAAGCTCTCCATACCAGCCGTATTAAATGCCATTGCGGCGCTTTATGCCGGCGCACTGACGGTCGCAGGGAATATCGAGAACCTCGGCCGGAAGGCGGAAAAAGCGATCGGGTTCCGCGAGGCCCGCGACCTGCTGCTCGATCAGTACTGGGATTATTACTTCAAATGGTATCGATACGCCGAGCCTTACGGAGTATCCGCGACGGCCTGCGTGAACGCATCTCGTCTGTGCAAGCAATTGATCGAATCGGACAGTGCGCTTCGGAAGAGATTGAAGCAGTTGACCGAGACGCCGGCCCAAAGCAACACCGGCGGCGCTTCCGCAACTGCCGCTAAGGCTTGATGGCAACGCACCATGCCGGAACCAAACGTCATCTACGGTAAAATAACCCAAAATAACGCCGCCAAGGTACATGCTGGGCTGGAAACACCGGCGCAAGCAGAACAGCGCAGCGAGCACAACGACCTGAATACGCCGGTATCCCTCACCTCGCTCATTCCAAGAGGAACGAAAGGGGTGCGGATTCCGAAACCCGTTCAGGAATCCGAATCGCAGAACCGGATGTTTCAATGACAGCCGCATCCCCCACCCAAACCGAAATAATAGCTGTGGCGAGCGGCAAAGGCGGCACCGGCAAGACCATCATACTTGCGTCGCTGGGCTATGCCCTGCAGTACAGCGGTCATCGCGTTTTGTTCATCGACACCGACACTTCGACGGATGGTCTGTCGTTGTTCGTTCTGGGGCCGGACGGCAAGGACGCGATTCGCGACCTTGCCCCCGCCAACACCTTCGCGGGCTTTTTGCATCAAGCGATGGCGCAGGGAGCGTCTGCCACTTCCGCGACTCCGTTCTCCGTGAACCGCGGGCGCAAAGACGATCACGGGCAAATATATGAAGCGCTGGTGAGCGGCAGCAATATCTACGGGGACCGCCCGGACGAGTTCGGCGCCACACCGGCGCAGAGCGTGACGCGTGATAGCTATCGCGAAGCGGTAACAAGCCTTTTCAAACAGCTGCGCGACAGCAACCGCTGGGACTATGTTCTGGTGGACACCCGGGGCGGATTCAGCTTTGACACGGTCGATACATGCGTGCTGGCCGACTATTTCTTTCTCGTCACCGAGCCCAACCCCTCTTCCTTCTATCAGGACAAAAGCCTGATCGGCCGCATCGTCGAGGCCGGGCAAGCTCAGACCACCCGCAAACCCAGCCTGCGCGGCGTGTTCGTTAACAAGGCAACGGAAATTACGACTCCGGATTCGGCGACTTCAACGAACGAATACTCTCCCGTTCCCGCGATTCACAAGCAAGACCTCAAAGACGTCGAACCGGTATTTCGAAATCTGATCGTGAGCGAATTCGGCCTGCGCTATGCCGACACCTATCCTATTCCCTTGGATATCGACGCGGTCGACGCATACAAATCGCAGCGCGTGCCGTATCTGGCCTATCCCGGCTCCGTATTTTCATATTCCACGCTCGCGGCCTTTTCCCAGCTGATGAGAACGGTCACGGTGCAGTGGCCAAGCGGTGTCCAGAGAAAATGGAATGCGTTCGTCGACGAGATTTCGGCTGCCATCAACGCCAAAAACGAGAACGTCAGAAAGGCGGCGGAGCGGCAGCAGGCTATCCTCGACGAGCGTGAGAAATTGAAGAGAGACAATGAAACGTTAAGCCTGCAGCTTGATGAATTGAAAAAGACATACAATCAAGCAGCCGAAGGCGAAAAGCTACGTTTGCAGCGGGACCGAGAGTTGTTCGATATCCAAGCGGCTCAGAACCGGACCAGGCAGATATTTCAACTGACTGCTGCGGTAAGCGTGGTCGTGGCGCTGTTTATGCTCGGAGCCCTATATGTCTTTGACCTCAACCGCACGACCGGGGAAGTGCAACTCGACCTCACCCGCACGAAGCAGCAACTCGTTCAGCTTCAATCAAAGGCTCAGGACGCTGAACGCACTACTGCAGCAATAAGAAATTGGCTATGGCCCGCCGCCAAATTCTTTACCGACGATGGAAGAGCGCTCGACGGAAACGGGCAATCGATAAAGGCAAACCCGCAACGTGCTTTAATGCTGGAGGAGTGGGCGAAGGGAAATTCCGTGGTCTTCAATGACGACCTGATTTCCGACCCCGACAATTCCACCATACGGGCCCGTGCAATTCGCGATTTACACATCCCCACCAATGCATCGTCTAGCAGCTCATCATTTTAGTCGTCCGCAGCAAGTTGTACTTGATTTGTTCTCATCACCTCCCTATATTCCTATTTATGACAATCGTCCTAGAACGAACAGCCGATCCGGAGAGGGCCAGGGGGCGGGGGGCGCTTTCGAATGTGGTCGGGCGCTATGAGCGGCAGACGCGGGTGCTGGTCGATGATGGGTGGGACGACGGGTGGCGCGATGACGACCTGGCGCCGCCGCCGCTCCGCACCGAGGTGATCCGCGACGCGACGCGCACGATCATCGCGCGCAACAATTCGCCGGACATCTCCTTCGACCGCTCGATCAATCCCTATCGCGGCTGCGAGCATGGCTGCATCTATTGCTTCGCGCGGCCCACCCACGCCTATCTCGGCATGTCGCCGGGGATCGATTTCGAGTCGCGCATCTTCGCCAAGCCCAATGCCGCCGAGCTGCTGGCGAAGGAATTGTCGGCGCCGGGCTATGTGGTCAAGACGATCGCGATGGGCACCAACACCGATCCCTATCAGCCGATCGAGAAGAAGATGCGCATCACGCGCCAAATCCTCGAAGTGCTGCGCGAGTTCCGCCATCCCGTCGGCATCGTGACCAAATCGCCGCTGATCCTGCGCGACATCGACATCCTGTCGGAGATGGCGGAGATGGGCTTGGCCAGGGTCGCGCTGTCGGTCACCACGCTCGACCGCAAGCTGGCGCGGATGATGGAGCCGCGCGCGGGCACGCCCACGCGCCGGCTGCAGGCGATCAAGGCGCTGAGCGAGGCCGGCATCCGCACCGCGGTGATGTTCGCGCCCGCGATCCCCGCGCTCAACGACGGCGAGATGGAGGCGGTGCTGCGCGCGTCGTCCGAGATGGGCGCGTCCAGCGCGGGCTATGTGCTGCTGCGCCTGCCGCTCGAGATCAAGGACCTGTTCCGCGAATGGCTCGAGGCCAACGTCCCCGACCGCGCCAGGCACGTGATGTCGCTGGTGCGCCAGATGCGCGGCGGCAAGGACTACGACAGCCAGTGGCACACGCGCATGCGCGGCACCGGCGCCTATGCCGAGATGATGGCGCGGCGCTTCCAGATGTCGGTCAAGCGCCTGGGCCTCAACAAGCCGTCGCGCCCGCTCGACATCTCCAAGTTCCGCAAGCCCCCGCGCCCCGGCGATCAGCTGTCGCTGCTTTAACCAAAATCGTCATGGCCCGGCCCCCCGGATCGCGCGAAGCGCGACCGGAAGACAAGCTTCACGTCCGGGCCACCCACGGACGCAAGGTTCGATGATTGTCGCTTGTTGCCATGGGTCGCCCGCATAAAGCGGGCGATGACGATAGGGCAGTGTGTCCTCCCCGCACTCCCTGGCGCGGCGCGGGCTTGCTAAATTCCCGCCATGGCGCAGGCAAGGAAAAAGCTGCCTCAGGCGATGCGGCCGAGCGGTCGCGTCGGGCGCGTGTTCGGCTGGGTGATGGCGCGGCTGAACAGGGACGCCTATCGCTGGACCGTGGCGCAGGCGCGCGCGGCGAACCCGAAAAGCTTCCTCGAGATCGGTTTCGGCACCGGCCACCTGCTGAAGACGGCGGTCAAATCGCTCAAGCTCGAGCGCGCGAGCGGCGTCGATCCGTCCGAGCTGATGGTCGAGACGGCGCGCAAGCGGATGAAGCGGCTCGCCAAGAAGACCGCGCTCGACATCCGCAAGGGTGACGACACCGCGCTGCCCGACGGCTCGTTCGACGTGATCGCGGCGCTGCATTCGTTCCAGTTCTGGAGCGATCCCGACGCGGCGCTCGGGCGCGTCCGCGAAAGGCTGGCGCAGGACGGGAGGCTGATCCTCGTGCTGCGCGTCCATGCGCGCAAGGCGCCCAAATGGATCCCCAATCCGCTCAGCCGCTCCGGCAACGAGATCGCCGAGACCTGCGGAGCGCTTCAGCGCGCGGGCTTTTCGGTCGTGGGCATGCAGGGCATCTCCAAGGCCTCGCAGGGCATCGTCGCCAGGCTCAGCGGTTGAGCGCCACCACCAGCTGCGGGAACGCCGCGACCTGAAGCGCGATCTGCAGCAGCGCCGCGGCGACCTGGACCCAGCGCGCCTTGAAGATCAGCGCCGCCAGCGTCGCCGCCAGGAATATCCCGGGGATGGCATAGGACGTCCATTGCAGCGGCAGCAGCGAGGCCATATGCACCGTCCACGCCTCGAACAGCACGTAGTAGACGAGCATCGCGCCCAGATATTGGAACCGGTGCGTGTCGTGAAACGCCTTGAGATCGATCCTCCCGCCGGGTTCGATGTTCGGCGTCACCAGCGCGCCCTGCAGGAACACAGCAGTCACCATCGCGATCGGCATGGCGAGCCCGATCACGCTCGTCTTCGAAAAGCCGCGGAAGCTGAAGGCGTAGAGCCAGAACAGGATCTGGGAAAGGAAGATCGCCAGCATCCACAAGGCGTGCGGCCACGAGAACACGACGCGCCGCCACTCCTGCGCCAGCCGCGCAGCCCCGAGCAGCAGGCTCGCGATCCCGAGAGAGAGGATCAGCGACAGGAGTACGCTTAAGTGTTCGAAGATGGTCATGCGGCGGCGCCTCCCTCCCGCAATCCTAGGGCATCGGACGTTCCGGCGTAACCGAGCGGCCCCTCATGCTTCGACAGGCTCAGCATGAGGGACTGCGGCAGTGTGCGGGTTGGCTCAGACCCTCACCCTGAGCTTGTCGAAGGGTGAGCGACGCGAGTCTCCCGCCCGGGGCCGTTTTTTTCTTCCCCCGCATCCAATCGCCCTCCCCGCCGCATCCTAGGAGGGTCAAGGCCAGGAGGCGGCAATGCACGGGTTTTTGTGGTTCGATGGCACAATCGCGCTGTGGGGGGCGGTGGTGCTGGCAATTTCCGCGATCCGGCACTTTTATTTCGCTCCGGCTTGCATCCAAATCGAGCCCCCGCCGCATCCAGGCGGAACAAGGGGGCAAAGGAGAGAGTGATGTTCGATCTTCACGGCATGGATTCGACGCTGGTCTTCTGGGGCGCCATCGTCATCATCGTCGTCGTCTCCAACTACTTCTCCTTCAAGAACCAGCAGAGCCGCCATCGCATGATGGAGACCCTGGCCGAGAAAGGCCAAACCGTGCCGCCCGACTTCGTCGTCAACGGCCGCGACTACTACCGCAACAGGAGCCCGATCCAGTCCGGCATCTTCCTGATGTGCATCGGCATCGCGCTCGCGGTGTTCTTCTGGGCGATGGGCGGCGGCGGCAACCTCGTCGAGGGCAACCGCATCCCGAACTGGCTGCCGGTGATCGGCATCTTCCCGTTCATGGTGGGATTGGCGCGGTTCCTGGGCGGGCTCTTCGACCGGCCGCGCGATCCTCCCAGGTGAGACAGGAAGCGAGGCATGATGCCGGGTGCCCATGACCACGGAGGGGGATTTCGCCGCACTGGTGCGCACGCACCAGTCCAAGGTGCGCGGCTTCCTGCGCCGCCTGACGCGCGGCGACGCGGCGCTGGCGGACGACCTGGCGCAGGAGACGTTCCTGGAGGCGCACCGCAAGCTCGCGCAATATCGCGGCGAGGGATCGTTCGGCTCCTGGCTCTGCGGCATCGCCTGGTCGCGCTTCCTCATGGAGCGGCGCAAGCGCAAGGAGGAACCGCTGGACGAATTGCCGGAAAGCGCCTCCGCCGACCCGGCGCCCGCGAGCGCGGCCAGGCTCGACCTGGAGCGCGCCATGGCGCTTCTGTCGGCCGAGGAGCGTGCGGCGCTGACGCTGTGCTACGCGCTCGGCCACAGCCACGGCGAGGCGGCGGAGATTTTGCATCTGCCGCTCGGCACGGTAAAATCGCACGTCCTGCGCGGACGCGAGAAGCTGAAAGCCATGCTTGAGGCCGGATCATGAACGACGGCGATCTCGACGCACTTCTGAGCGCACCGCTGCGCGATGTCGCGGATGCGGGCTTCTCCACGCGCGTCGCTTCGCGGATCGCTGAGCGCGAGGGCTGGCGGGAGCGCCTGACGACTTACGCGCCCGTCGCCGCGATCGCCGCCGTCGTCCCGTTCCTCCCCGGCGCGCAGATCGCCGACGCCGCGTCCCATCTGACACCGCTGATCGCCAACTCCGTCGCGCTCTCGATCGCGGCGGCGGCGCTGATCCTCACGATTTCCTTCGAGCAGCGTCTTCGCGAGTGGCAATCCGCGCTGTAAAAGCGCGGCCATGGAAAAGATCACCTACCGCGCCATCGCCGGCAAAGGCCGCGGCGTCGTCGCCATCAAGGCCATCGCGCGCGGCGAGACCGTGGAGCGCTCGCCCGTCATCCCCATCGCCTACGAGGATTCCGAGAAGCCGGGCCTGCGCGACTACGCGTTCGCCTGGGGCGAGGACGTGCCCGGTTTCGAACCCGGCAAGGAATGCGCCATCGCGCTGGGCTATATCGGCCTCTACAACCACGGCAAGCCGTCGAACGTGAAGCTGATCCGCCACTACGCCGACAACGAGATGAGCATCGAGGCGCTGCGCGACATCGAAGTTGGGGAAGAACTGACCATCGACTACGACGTGCCGTTGTGGTTCGAGCCCGCTTGAGGTGAAGTGCGCCCGCCATGCCGCACTACCGCTACGAGCTGCAGTACCTCAAGACCGCGCCGGGACCCATAGCCGGCGTGGACGAGGCCGGGCGCGGCCCGCTCGCGGGGCCGGTCGTGGCGGCGGCGGTGATCCTGCAGCACGGACGCATTCCCAAGGGCCTCAACGACTCCAAGCAGCTCAGCGCGGAAGTGCGCGAGGACCTTTTCCCCCGCATCATGGAATTCGCGGTCGCGGTCGGCGTCGGCGAGGCCAGCGTCGACGAGATCGACCTGGTCAACATCCGCCAGGCGACGCATCTGGCGATGGCGCGCGCCGTCCGCGCCCTCTCCGTCGCCGCCGCCTTCGCGCTCGTCGACGGCAACGACGCGCCGGCGCTGCCCTGCCCGTGCGACACGCTCGTCGACGGCGACGCGCGCTCGGTCTCCATCGCCGCCGCCTCGATCATCGCCAAGGTCACGCGCGACCGGATGATGGACGCGCTGCACCTGGAACATCCCCAGTTCGGCTGGATCACCAACAAAGGCTACGGCACGGCGGAGCATCTCCAGGCGCTCTCCCGCCACGGCGTCACCCGCCACCACCGCCGCAGCTTCGCCCCGGTTCTGGAGCTTTGCGTTAGAAAGGCGGGATGATCGAGCCGAGCGGCCCGTCGCTACGCTGCCGCTCGCGACCCCTTCGAGGCTCGCCTACGGGCTCGCGCCTCAGGGTGACGTGCCTGCTTCAGCAGTCGCGTCATCCTGAGGTGTGAGCGAAGCGAGCCTCGAAGGATGCCGCGCCGCTCAGGGCTTCAAAATCGCCCCACCACATCTTGTGGGGCGAAAAATCCACAGACTCGATTTTGTGTGTGGAGCAGATTGAGGATTCCGCCGTAACGCTTTGACTCGTCAAGACTCTTGACCTGTGAGTCGTCACGAATCACTGTGCGCCCGTTGTGGACAAGACGGGCGGGACATGGCCGATCTCAAGCTGGACGACATCATCCAAGGCGACTGCATCGAGGCGATGCGCGCCCTGCCCGCGGGCTCGGCCGACCTGATCTTCGCCGACCCGCCCTACAATCTTCAGCTCAAGAACGAGCTGCGCCGCCCGGACAATTCCCGCGTCGATGCCGTCGACGACAGCTGGGACCAGTTCAGCAGCTTCGCGGACTACGACCGCTTCACGCGCGACTGGCTCGCGGCCGCGCGCCGCGTGCTCAAGGACACGGGTGCGATCTGGGTGATCGGCTCCTATCACAACATCTTCCGCGTCGGCGCGACGCTTCAGGATCTGGGCTTCTGGATCCTGAACGACGTGGTGTGGCGCAAGACCAACCCGATGCCGAACTTCCGCGGCCGCCGCTTCACCAACGCGCACGAGACGCTGATCTGGGCCGCGAAGGGCGAGAAGCACGCCTACACCTTCAACTACGAAGCCATGAAGGCGCTCAACGACGACCTTCAGATGCGCTCGGACTGGAACCTGCCGATCTGCTCCGGCAACGAGCGGCTCAAGGGCGAGGACGGCGGCAAGGCACATTCGACCCAGAAGCCCGAAAGCCTCCTGCACCGCGTCATCGTGTCGTCGACCAGGCCCGGCGACGTCGTGCTCGATCCCTTCTTCGGCTCCGGCACGACGGGCGCGGTCGCCAAGCGTCTCGGCCGCCGCTTCATCGGCATCGAGCGCGACGGCGAATATGTGAAGGTCGCGCGCCGCCGCATCGCCGAGGTCACGCCGGCCGACACGGACGCGATCGAGATCACCAAGTCCAAGCGCTCCGAGCCGCGCATCCCGTTCGGCTGGGTGGTGGAGCGTGGGCTCTTGCCGCCGGGCACGGTGCTGCGCGGGCCGCAGAAGCGTTACACCGCGAAAGTGCGCGCCGACGGCACGCTCGTCTGCGCCGACGCGAAGGGTTCGATCCACCAGATGGGCGCGCATGTGCAGGGCATCGATGCCTGCAACGGCTGGACGTTCTGGCAGTACGAGCACAACGGCAACCTCGTCTCCATCGACGTGCTGCGCCAGAAGCTGCGCGCAGACATGCTGGGAGCACAATGAGACGCGCGGTCCTCCTCTTGGCTTTGGGTCTCGCTTCTTGTGCGACCTACCGGACCTTCCTTCCGCTCGGAAACCCGATCCGGCCGACCGACAAGGTCAGGACCAAGGAACAGGCGATCAAGATCGGCATGAATTGCGGCTTCGAGAGCGGCGATCCGAGCCACTGGGAAGCAAATCTCCATGCCGATTCGTGGCACGTCACCTGGGCCAACGGCCAGAACACGATCGAGGTCCAGGTCGCCAAGAAGGACGGCGCGGTGCTTTCCTGCGACGTCGACGACGACGATACGCTGCCGGGGAAGTAGGGCCCAGCGGCACGTCGCCCTTCGAGGCTCGGCCTTCGGCCTCGCACCTCAGGGTGACGGGCCTACTTTAGCAGTCGCGTCATCCTGAGGTGCGAGCGCAGCGAGCCTCGAAGGATGCCGCGCCACTCACTCCCCCGCCGCCACGATCTTGCGCATCACCGTCGGCAGCGCGGCGTTCGCGAGGTCGCTCACCCATTTCCCCTCGAACTTCGGCCGCTGCGCGACATCCGCCGCATAGACCTCGATCTCCAGCTCGAAATGCGTGAAGCCGTGGCGGACGATGCCGATGCGTTTCTTCCAGTCCGCCGCGAAGGGCGCCTGCTTCATCGCCTCTGCGCGCGAGGGGAAGTCCTGCGTCCACGGACCGAGCGGCGGCTGCATCATGCCGCCGAGCAGCCCCTCCGTCGGGCGCTTCACCAGGAGCACCGCGCCGCTCCGGTCGCGCGCGACGAACGCGGCCCCGCGCTTCAAGGGCCGGACGGCCTTCTCGCCTTTCACCGGCAGCGTCTCCTGGATGCCCTGCTTTCGCGCCGCGCAATCGTCGAACAGCGGGCAGCTCAGGCAGGCGGGACGCCTGGGCGTGCAGATGGCGGAGCCCAGATCCATCATCGCCTGCGCGAAATCGCCCGCGCGCTTCGCAGGCACCAGCGACTGGCCGAGCGCGCGGATGCGCGTCTTCACTTTCGCCAGCGGCTCCGTGACCGCGAACAGCCGTGCGACCACGCGCTCGGCATTCGCGTCCATCGCGGCGTAAGGAAGATCGAACGCGATCGAGGCGATGGCGCCCGCGGTATATTCGCCGATACCGGGCAGCGCGCGCAGGCCTTCATGGTCTTGCGGGAACCTGCCGCCGAGCTCGCCCGCGACCACCTGCGCCGCCTTGTGCAGGTTGCGCGCGCGGGCGTAGTAGCCGAGCCCCGCCCAGGCCGCGAGCACGTCGTCCAGCGGCGCCTTGGCGAGATGCCTCACCGTCGGCCAGCGCTCGACAAATTTGCGGTAATAGCCCGCGACCGCCTGGACCGTCGTCTGCTGCAGCATGATCTCGCTCAGCCAGACGCGATAAGGATCGGCGCGCTCGCCTTTCCCGGCGCGCCACGGCAGCACGCGCGCATGCACGTCGTACCAGGCGAGAAGCTTTTGCGCAGGCGTCTTCGGGGGCATACTCAGGACCATGGCGCAAAGGCGCAACGACAAACAACCGGAACTGCCGCTGCCTCCCCGGCGCGGCCGCGCGGCGGCGCTGGGCGACGACGCCCGCGTGGTGGCGCAGGGCGCGCTCGACCGGGCGGGCTTCGCCGACCCGACCCTGGTGCTGCGCTGGGACGAGATCGCGGGGCCCGAGACCGCCCGCCTCGCCCGTCCGCTCAAGCTGAGCGAGGGGCCGTCCGGGGGTGTGCTCACCCTGCGCGCCGAGCCGGGCGCGGCGGTCTTCCTGCAGCATGAGAGCCGCACGCTGTGCGAGCGAATCAACACCTATCTGGGCCGGCGGGCGGTCGCGCGGCTGAAATTCGTGCCCGGCCCGATCGCACCGCGTCCGAAGCTGCCTGTCAGGGCCGGCGCCAAAGCCCCGGTCCCGGCGACCGATCCGGCCCGGAAATACGAGGGTCCGGAAGGGCTTCGCGAGGCCCTGCTCAAGCTCGCCCAGGCCCGCAGGTCCCACTAGGGTCGCGCTCAATTATTTTCGCAGAAATCGCCCCAAATCTTGATCCTCCCCTGCGAAGCGGGGGAGGTGGCTGCGCCGCGGGAGCGGCGCAGACGGAGGGGGCCCCCTCCGCCTCGCTGGCGCTCGGCACCTCCCCCGCTTTGCGGGGGAGGATTGACGGGTGCTGTGAGTCCTGACCTACCGGCCCATTAACGCGCCGAGGATTGAAGGAAATCCGCGCCTCTGCCACAAGCAGGACGCGCAGTTTTTGAGGAATGGACCCACGTGACCCGCAATCAGCTCATCATCGTCGCCGTGGCCGTGGTGGCCATCGTCGCCGCCATCGTCCTCTACCTCGTCAACCCCTTCAGCAGCACCACCGCGGACACGGTTCCGGAGGCGGCTTCCGGCGCGCCGGGCTTCACGATCGCGTCCGACGACCGCACGCTGGGCTCGCGCAAGGCGCCGATCACGATCATCGAATACGCCGCCCCCACCTGCCCCCACTGCGCCCATTTCAATGAGACCGTTTTCCCGGCGCTCAAGGCCAACTACATCGACACGGGCAAGGTCTTCTACGTCTTCCGCGTCTTCCCGCTGCACCCCTCCGACGGCGCGGCCGAGGCGATGGCGCGCTGTTTGCCTGTGGATCAATACTTCCAATTCATTGATCTGCTGTTCCGGAATCAGCCTCAATGGGACTGGGAGTACCAAGTGCAGGATATCCATGGCGGCCTTGTCAAAATGGGCCGACTCGCAGGAATGACTCCTGACAAGGTAGATAGCTGCATCGCCGACAAGGCGGCGGCGGTTAGAATCAACAAGGTCGCTCTGGATGGTCAGACCCGGTACAACATCACCTCGACGCCGACCTTCGTCATCGACGGCGTGGTCCACGAGGTGGGCGACGTCGCGACGCCCGAGGATCTGCGGCAGACCCTCGACGGGCTCCTGGCCAAGAAAAAGAAGTAAGCCCGTTCAACAGCGCAAGGCGGCGCGCGTAAATTGAAATTCACCCGGCTCAGGCTTTCCGGTTTCAAGTCCTTCGTCGAGCCGACGGAGCTCTTCATCGAGGCGGGGCTGACGGCGATCGTCGGCCCCAACGGCTGCGGCAAGTCGAACCTGTTCGATGCGCTGCGCTGGGTGATGGGCGAGACCAGGCCCACTTCCGTGCGCGGCTCGGAGATGGACGACGTCATCTTTGCGGGCTCCGCGGGCCGTCCGTCGCGCAACGTCGCCGAGGTGACGCTGTTCGTCGACAATGCCGACCGCAGCGCCGGCGCCCCGCACAACGAATACGACCAGATCGAGGTCTCGCGTAAGATCGAGCGCGAGGCGGGATCGGTCTACCGCATCAACGGCCGCGACGTGCGCCAGCGCGACGTGCAGCTGTTCTTCGCCGACGCTTCGTCCGGCGCGGCCTCGACCGCCTTCGTGCGCCAGGGCCAGATCGGCATGCTGGTGAGCGCCAAGCCGCTCGCGCGCCGCGCCATCCTGGAAGAGGCCGCCGGAATCGCGGGCCTGCATCAGCGCCGCCACGAGGCCGAGCTTCGCCTGCGCGCCGCCGAGACCAATCTCGGCCGGCTCGAGGACATCATCCGCGAGGTCGAGGGCCAGCTTGCGAGCCTGAAGCGCCAGGCGCGCCAGGCCGCGCGCTATCGCAACCTCTCGGGCCACATCCGCAAGGCGGAAGCGCTGGCGCACTACCTGCGCTGGACGGCGGCGGAGCTGCGCACGCGCGCGGCCGAGGAAGCGCTCGCCGCCGCGGCGGCCGCGGTCGGCGAATGCGGCGAACGCGCCTCGCACGCATCGACCGTGCAAGCCGAAGCCGCGAGCCTGCTGCCGCCGTTGCGCGACACCGAGGCGGCGAAATCCGCCGCACTCCATCGTCTGATCGTCGAGCGCGACGCGCTGGACGCCGAAGAGGCGCGCGCGCGCGACGCCGCCGAGAGCCTGCGCCTGCGCATCGTCCAGATCGACCAGGATAACGAGCGCGAGCGCGCGCATGACAACGATGCCGCGGCGGCGCTGGGCGCGCTGTCCGGCGAAAGCAGCGAGCTGGAAGCGGCCGCCGCACGTGCCGTCGAGGAGCTTGCGGACGCTGACGCGCGCGCGGTCGAGCTCGGCGATGCGCTTACCGCTTGCGAGCGCATGCTGGAGCGCCTCACCGCCGAGCTCGCGGAATGGAACGCGGCGAAAGCAAGCCAGGAACGCGCACGCGACGTCGCCTCCGCTTTGCAGGAGACGAGCGGGCACCAGCTCAGCGAGGCCGAGGCCCGTCTCGAACAGGCGATGGCCGGCGTCATCGACATGCCCGACGTGCTGCTCGCCCAGAGCGCGACCGAACAGGCGCGCACGCTGGCCGATGCCGCACGCCTCGCGCTCACCGGCGCGCGGCAGGCGCTCGAAGACATGGAACGCGCCGAGGCGCAAGCGCGCGGCCCGCTCGAAGAGGCCGAGCGCCGGGTGCAGTTTCTTTCCGCCGAAGCGAAGGCGCTCGCGGACCTGCTCCAGCCCGAGGGCCAGGGCCTGTGGCCGCCGATGGTGGACGCGGTCGCGGTGCAGCCCGGCTACGAAGGCGCGCTCGCGGCGGCTCTGGGCGACGATCTCCACGCGCCGCTCGACGAAGCGGCGCCGCATCATTGGCGCGATCTCGGCGCCTATGACGAAACCGCGCCGCTGCCCGACGGCGCCAAGGCGCTCAAGGAATTCGTGCTGGCGCCGGCGGCGCTCGACCGCCGCCTGACGATGACCGGCGTCGTCTTCCCCGATCAGGGCGCGGCGCTCCAGGCGATGCTGAGGCCCGGCCAGCGCCTCGTCTCGGCGCGTGGCGATCTGTGGCGCTGGGACGGCTATGCGGCATCCGCCGATGCGCCCTCGCCCGCCGCGGCGCGCCTGACCCAGCGCAACCGCCTCGCCGCTCTCGAAACCGACATCGCGACCGCCAAGGAAGAACGCGCCGACGCCTTCGCGCGCTATTCCGCCGCCAAGGACGCGGCCGACGCCGCCCGCGCCGCCGAGCACGACGCCGAGCATGAGGACCGCCGCACCGAGCGCGGCCTGATCGAGGCGCAGGACGATGCGGCGCGTGCCGCGCGCGCCGCGGCCGAGCGCGCCTCCAGGCTCGCCTCGCTCGAGGCCGAGATCCGCCGCCTGACCGCGTCGCGCGACGCGGCGAGCGATGCGGCCGAACAGGCGCGCCAGAAGCTCGAGGAGCTCGGCGACGGCCAGTCGCTGAACCAGTCCGTCATCGACGCGCGCCAGCAGGCTGCGGACGCGCGCACCGCCAACAGCGAAGCGCGCGCGGCTGTCGAAGGCCTCAAGCGCGACCGTGAAGCGCGCGAGCGCCGCCTCACCGCGATCGCGGATGAAAGCCTGCGCTGGCAGGCGCGCCGCGACGCGGCCGCCGCCCAGATGGAAGAGCTTGCGCGCCGCCGCGACGATCTGAGCGCGGCGCTCGAGCAGGCGGAAGCCGTTCCCGCGCAGCTCCAGGTCAAGCGCGGCGCGCTGCTGGACGCGATCGGCGCCGCGGAAGCCGCGCGCGCCGAAGCCGCCGACGCACGCGCCGAGGCCGAAACGCATCTCGCCGAAGCCGACAAGCTCGCGAAGACCGCCGAAGCCGCGCTCTCGTCGGCGCGCGAAGAGCGTGCCCGCGCCGAAGCCATGCTCGAATCCGAGACCGCGCGCATCAGCGAGCTGCGCACGCGCATCCGCGACGAGCTGGAATGCGTGCCCGAGGAGCTTGCCGAGCGCGCCGAACTCAAGGACGAGCAGGAACTGCCGCCGCTCGACCAGGCCGAGAAGCGCGTCGAGAAGCTCAAGCAGGAGCGCGAGCAGCTCGGCGGCGTCAACCTGCGTGCCGAGGAAGAAGCGGCCGAGCAGGAGCAGCGCCTCACCACGCTCACCACCGACCGCGACGACCTCACCGGCGCCATCGAACGCCTGCGCCGCGGCATCGCGACGCTGAACCGCGAGGGCCGCGAGCGGCTGCTGGAATCCTTCGAGCGCGTGAACAAGAACTTCCAGGACCTGTTCACCAAGCTGTTCGAAGGCGGCGAAGCCAAGCTCACCTTCACCGAGTCCGAAGACCCGCTCGAGGCCGGCCTGGAGATCTACGCCCGCCCGCCGGGCAAGCGGCTTCAGACGCTGTCGTTGCTTTCGGGCGGCGAGCAGGCGCTGACGGCGATGGCGCTGATCTTCGCGGTGTTCCTGGCGAACCCGGCGCCCGTCTGCGTGCTGGACGAGGTCGACGCGCCGCTCGACGACGCCAATGTCGAGCGCTTCTGCAACATGCTCGACCAGATGTGCGAGCTTGCCGACACGCGCTTCCTGGTGATCACCCACCACGCGCTGACGATGAGCCGCATGCACCGCCTCTTCGGCGTGACCATGGCCGAGCGCGGGGTGAGCCAGCTCGTCTCGGTGACGCTGGCCGAAGCCGAGCGCGTGGCGGCGGAGTAGCGCAACTGCCCATATTCGTGCTATAGTCGTCGAATGAGCGACCTGCTTTCGCGCATCACGATCCGACCTGAACAATGCGGAGGCAAGCCTTGCATCCGCGGTATGCGCATGCGCGTCATCGATATTCTGGAGATGATGGCCGGCGGTATGACGCAGGAAGAGATACTCGCCGACTTCGATTTTCTGGAGCCGGACGATATCCGCGCTGCGGTCGCCTATGCCGCCAAGATGCTCAATCATCCCAACGCTGCTGAATAGTACTATGTCCTAACGGTATATATCCATCGCCATTGCTTCTTTCTGTGATATTAAGCGGCCTCGGTTTGAGGAAGCGATCGTCCGATGAGCCGCCATTTCGTCTGCGACGTCCACATCCCGCCTCGCCTAACGAATGTGCTTCGGGCGGAAGGGTTTGAAGCAACACACGCTTTCGAAATCGACTGCGCGACCGCAGACGATCGGGTGCTGTCGGACTTCGCAAAAGAGAAAGGGGCTATCGTCATATCCAAGGACCGCGATTTCGTGGCGCTGGCCGCCTTGCACGGCGGTCCGCCGATTATCCACGTCCGTTTGGGAAACTGCGGCAATGATCGCCTTATCGCGCGGTTCTTCGCTTCCCTGTCTGAAGTCTTGGACAAGATTGATTCCGGTTGGAAAGTCGTCGAATTGCGCTAGCTGCATTTCGCCGCGCCGGATATTTTGTAGATAAAACAAACGCTTATACATCAATTCCCATTCTTGACATAAAATTACCTCGCCCCTATGGTCCGCGCGCTTTTGGCGGGGGCCGCGGGGAATTGCGGGTATGCGATGACCGCTCGGAAACCTGAGGATCTGCGCTCGCTGGGCGAGAGGCTGGACGCCGTCCAAAAGGCGAATGCGGCGCGGGACAAGGTTCCGCCGCCGACCTCGCTGGGCGTCGCGTTGCGCTTCTCGACCGAGATGGTCGCGGGGCTGATCGTCGGCGGCGGCTTGGGATGGGCGATCGACTGGGCCACGGGGCGCTGGTTGCCGTTCCATACCAAGCCTTGGGGCATGATCGTGTTTTTCATCCTGGGTGCGGCGGCGGGTATCCTCAACGTCATCCGCGCGGCCCGCGAACTGAACGCCGAGATGGCGAAGAAAGACGGAGACTGACTTGGCGATCAACCCGATGGAGCAGTTCGCGGTGAAGCCGATCGTGCCCCTGCACATCGGCCACTACGACGTCTCCTTCACCAACCAGTCGCTGTGGATGTGCATCGTCGTGGGCGCGATCACGCTGTTCATGACGATGGCGACGTCGCGGCGCGCCCTGGTGCCGTCGCGCATGCAGTCGATGGCCGAGATCTCCTACGAGTTCGTCGCCAACATGGTCGGCGGCGCGGCGGGCGAGGACGGCCTGCGCTTCTTCCCGTTCGTCTTCACGATCTTCATGTTCGTGCTGTTCTCGAACTTCCTGGGGCTCCTGCCCGGATCGTTCACGGTCACGAGCCAGATCATCGTCACCTTCACCATGGCGGCCTTCGTGATCGCGATGGTCGTCGTGACCGGGTTCCTGAAGCACGGCATCGGCTTCCTGAAGCTGTTCGTGCCGAAGGCGCCGTTCCTGCTGCTGCTGCTGCTGGTGCCGATCGAGGTGATCTCGTTCTTCACGCGCCCGATCAGCCTGTCGGTGCGTCTCTTCGCCAACATGCTGGCGGGCCACACGCTGCTCAAGGTGTTCGCGAGCTTCGTGATCGCGCTGGGCGGCGCGGGACTTCTGGCCCCCCTCGCCGCGGCGCCGATGTTCCTCATCGTCGCGATCACCGCGCTCGAGCTCCTCGTCGCGTTCCTGCAGGCTTACGTCTTCGCGATCCTGACCTGCATCTATCTGAACGAAGCGCTTCACCTCCACGATCACCACTGAAAAGGAACTGAACAATGGGTCTTGCAGCAGCACAAATGATCGGCGCGGGCCTCGCCTGCATCGCGCTCGTCGGCGCCGGCATCGGCATCGGCAACGTTTTCGGCAGCTATCTGGAAGGCGCGCTGCGCAATCCGGGCGCGGCGGCCAGCCAGACGACCAACCTGCTTCTCGGCTTCGCGCTGTGCGAGGCGACGGGCCTGTTCGGCCTCGTCATCGCGCTCATCATCCTCTACGCGAAGTAAGCATGATGGCCGAAGGCGCCACCACGACCGGGACAGAAGCGCCGTCCGGCGCCGGCTTCCCGCCGTTCAAGACGGAATCGTTCCCGAGCCAGATCTTCTGGCTCGTGGTGACGATGGCGGTCCTGTTCGTCGTGCTCTGGCGCTTCGCCGGTCCGCGCATCAAGGGCACGCTCGAGGAGCGCCGCGGCATGATCCAGAAGGAACTCGAGACCGCGCAGGAGAACCGCCGCAAGGCGGAAGCCGCGACGGCCGCTTACGAGACCCCTCTGTTCGAGGCCCGCGAGCGCGCGCGCGCGTTGAACGACCAGTCGCGCGAGCGCGCGGCGGAAGACGTCAAGAAGGCCGAAGCGCAGGCCGATGCCAACGCCGAGCGCGCGACCGCGGACGCCGAAGCCCGCCTCGCCCGCATCCGCGCCGAGGCCAGGACGCATATCGCGGGCGCGGCGAAGGACGCGGCCGTCGAGATCGTCTCGCGGCTGACCGGCGAGCGCATCTCCGACGCGGAGGCCGAGGCCGCCGTTCGCGCGGTGCAGGAGGCGTAACGTGGGCTGGATCAAGGAACTCGTGAACGAGACGGATTTCTGGGAAGGCCTCGGCCTCGCCGTCGTCATCGCACTGATCCTGTGGCGCCGCGTGCCCGCGATGATCGGCAAGATGCTGGATGCGCGCGCCGTCGCGATCCAGAACGAGCTCACCCAGGCCAAGAAGCTGCGCGAGGAAGCCGAGGCCGTGCTCGTGCGCTATACCGAGCGCGCCAGCCACGCGCAGGCCGAGGCGCAGACGATCCTCACCCAGGCCAAGGAAGAGGCCGCACGCTTCGCCAAGGAATCCGAGGCCCAGCTCCAGGCGCTGATCGAGCGCCGCGCCCGCATGGCGCAGGACCGCATCGCGCGCGCCGAGGCGCAAGCCATGGCCGAGATCCGCGCCCTGGCCGCCGACGCCGCCACCGCAGCGGCAGGCAACCTCATCGCCGCGCGGCTGGACGACGCGAAAGCCGCGGCGCTGATCGACGCCGGCATCGGCGATCTCAGCACCAAGCTGAATTAACTCCCAGTGTCATGGCCCGCGACTGCGGGCCACCCAGGTGCAGTCTTCGCTGCACTCTCAATCCAAATCGTCATCGCCCGCTTTATGCGGGCGACCCATTTTTTTCTTTCTTGCTGCTTCCAAACTGGATCGCCGCCCGGACGCTTCGCACCGGGCGATGACGGTGTTTGGTTTGAGAAAAGTGTGCAGAACCCAACTGGGTGGCCCCGCAGTCGCGGGCCATGACAATAGAAAAGCTGAATTATCACGATGCGTTGGCATCACGCGCAGCAAGAACCTTTTGAATCATTTCCCGAGCGGTGCGTCTCGCTTCGTCCCGCATCTCGCGCGGTAGAGCGTTCGTAAACTCGACAATATCCGGCTCATTTGAACTGATAAACCTCACGACCGTCCGCGCGACTCTCGCGTTGATCAAATATCTTTTTGCGACATCGCGAGTTATGTCCGCGGGTTGACCGACCACTTTTTGATCATCATCCAGGTCGACGTAGACCGACGACCGCCTATATTGCTCCATTTCCACTGCAGCTCGTTGCTGCGCCGCTTCGACTTTTCCGTCCTGGTGCCGCGAAATATATTCCATCACGGTTTCTGCTAGACGTTGCGGATTGTTCTGACCAATAGTGTCAAGCAAATCGTCAAAAACCAAATCAGCGTCAGCTTCTCCAAACACGCCGGCTTCGTGAAGCGCATGAAGAAGATAGACGACTTGAAGCCCACCCGCGACATGCCACGGTACCGCGAGGACCCTAAACTTACCTAAATGCTGAAACCGTCGTCGGATCACCTCATCGGGCAGGTTCTTTTTGCAAAATTCCAAGATGTATTTCGCACATTCCTCACCGCAAACAATCGAGAGATGCGCAGATTGTGAAAAGTACCGCTTGCGGAACAGAAGGGTGGCCGCAGATAGCAATGCCTGAATATTGGCCAGAAGAGCGTCCACGCTCATCCTCACAAATGGTCGGCAGGCCTCTAAGCGATCATTTCGTCTCCGGCAACACGCTTCGGATGTGCAGCTCGCGCAGCTGCTTGGGCGAGACCTCGCTCGGCGCGTTCATCATCAGGTCCTGGGCCTGCTGGTTCATCGGGAACATGGTGACCTCGCGCAGGTTTTCCTCGCCCGCGATCAGCATCACGATGCGGTCGATGCCGGGCGCGGTGCCGCCATGCGGCGGGGCGCCGTAGCGGAACGCGTTGAGCATGCCGGCGAACTTCACCTCGGTCTCCTCGCGCGCATAGCCCGCGATCTCGAACGCCTTCAGCATCACTTCCGGATCGTGGTTGCGGATCGCGCCCGACGACAGCTCGATGCCGTTGCAGACGATGTCGTATTGATAGGCCTTGAGCCCCAGGATCGTGTCCTTGTCGTCCTTGTCGAGGGCGAGGAACTTCTCGCGCGCGTATTGCGGCATCGAGAACGGGTTGTGCGAGAAGTCGATGCGCTTCTCGTCCTCGTTCCATTCATACATCGGGAAATCGACGATCCAGCAGAAGCGGAATTCCTTGTCGTTGATCAGCCCGAGATCGCGGCCGAGGCGCGTGCGGGTGTGGCCGGCGAGGATAGCGGCGCGCTCCGTCTTGGCGTCGGCCGAGAAGAACACCGCGTCGCCGGGCTTCAGACCGCATTTCGCCACCAGCGCCTCGAGCGCAGGCTGGGGCAGGAATTTCGCGATCGGCCCCTTGCCTCCGTCGTCGCCGAGCACGATGTAGCCCAGCCCCGCAGCCCCCATCTCGCTCTTCGCCCAGCCGTCGATCTTGTCGAACCACGAGCGCGGCTGCGCGCCGGCGCCAGGGGCCGGGATCGCGCGCACGGTCTTGCCCTTGAACGCCTTGAATGCCACGTCGTCGCGCGCGAACACGTCGCTGACGTCGGCGATGACGAGCGGGTTGCGCAGGTCCGGCTTGTCGTTGCCGTATTTCAGCATCGAGTCCTGGTAGGTGATGTGCGGGAAATTCGCGGGCCCGCAATCGCGGCCGTCCGCGAACTCGCTGAACGTGCCGTGCAGCACCGGCTCGACCGCGGCGAAGACGTCGTCCTGCGTGACGAAGCTCATCTCGAGATCGAGCTGGTAGAACTCGCCGGGCGAGCGGTCGGCGCGCGCGTCCTCGTCGCGGAAGCACGGCGCGATCTGGAAATAGCGGTCGAAACCCGCCACCATGATGAGCTGCTTGAACTGCTGCGGCGCCTGCGGCAGAGCATAGAACTTTCCGGGATGAATACGGCTCGGCACCAGGAAGTCGCGCGCGCCCTCCGGCGACGACGCAGTCAGGATCGGCGTCTGGAACTCGGTGAAGCCCTGCTCGATCATCCGTCTACGGATGGTTGAGATCACCTTGGAGCGCAGCGTGATGTTCCTGTGCAGCCGCTCGCGCCGCAGGTCGAGGAAGCGGTATTTGAGGCGCGTGTCCTCCGGATAGTCGAGGTCGCCGAACACCGGCAGCGGCAGGTCCTGCGCCTGGCTCTGCACCGCGACCTCTTCGATGCGGATCTCGACCTCGCCGGTCGGCATGTCCGCGTTCACGGTCCCGGCCGTGCGCGCCACGACGCGGCCGGTGAGCGTCAGCACCCATTCCGAGCGGGCCTGGTCGGCGCTCGCAAACGCCTTGCCGTCCGGCTCCACGACGCATTGGGTGATGCCGTAATGGTCGCGCAGGTCGATGAACAGCAGCCCGCCATGATCGCGCCGCCGGTTGACCCAGCCCGAAAGCCTCACCGTCCGGCCGACATGCTCTTTGCGCAATTCGCCGCAGGTATGGGTGCGATAGGCGTGCATGACCTTGAGAAACCTTCGAAAACCGCGGCGGTTGTGGCGGGGCAGCCCCCCTTAGTCAAGGGAGCCGTAACCTCGCCGCCCTCCGGCGCGAACTCCAGGGGAACACATCGTTTTGGAGGGGTTCGATGAAGGTGGTGCTATCGATCTTGGGGGTGCTGGTCCTGCTCTACGGGCTGCACTGGATCGGCCAGGGAACGGGATGGCTGCCGTGGCCCGCCGGCACGATCATGGACTACAACATGACGTTCACCTGGGCGGGGCTGGGCCTCGTGGCCGCGGGGGCTGCGCTGATCTGGGCCGGCCGACGCTAGATCACCGTCCCACACCTTGCGTAAGCTCGCGGCGCTCCAGGAGATTCCCCGATGAAAGCGCCGCGCTTCGCCTTGCTTGCCCTTCTCGTCGCGGCGCCGGTGCAGGCGGCGCCCAAGCCGCACAACGTGCTCGTCTTCGTGGCGGACGGGCTGCGCTATGTGAGCGTGACGCAGAAGACGGCGCCCACGCTGTGGCGGATCAAGAGCGAAGGCGTGGATTTCACCAACAGCCATTCGCTCTATCCCACGTTGACCACCGTCAACGCGTCGGCCATCGCGACCGGGCACTATATCGGCGACACCGGCGATTTCGGCAACACGATCTGGTCCGGCAAGGGGATCATCCAGTTCGAGGACGACGCCCAACTCGGCCAGGCGAACGCGCAATTCGGCGGCAACTATCTGAACGAGACCTCGCTGATCGCTGCCGCGCGCGAGGCCGGCATGGCGACCGCCGTCATGGGCAAGGTCGGGCCGACCGCCATCCAGGATGTCACCCAGCGCGACGGCTCCGGCACGATCGTGATCGACGACGCCTACGGCATCACCGTGGCGCCCGACCTGCTCGACGCGATCAAGGCCGCCGGGTTGTCCACGCCCGCGCCGAAGCCCAACGTGCCCAACACCGAACAGCAGCAATACATGATCCAGGTCGCGACCAGGGTCGTGCTGCCCAGGCTCGCGTCCTCGGGCAAGGCTTTCGCGATGCTCTATTGGTCGCGCGATCCCGACCTCAGCCAGCATCTCGAAAAGGACGGCAGCATCAACGGCAAGACGGGCCAGGCCGGCATCAAGGATGCGGACGACACGCTGTCGGCGCTGCTGGCGTGGCTGAAGACCAACGGGCTGGACAAGACGACGGACGTCTTCGTCACCGCCGATCACGGCTTCTCCACCATCGACAAGCACAGCGGCGGCGCGGAGCTCGCCTCCGGCTTTCTGGCGAAGGACATGAAGGCCTTTCCGGAAGCGAAGGTCGTGGCCAATGGCGGCTCGGACCTGATCTATCTCGACGGCGGCAAGAACGCGGCGGCCGTCGTCGACGCGCTGACGAAGCTCGACTACATCAGCGGCATCTTCGTCGACGACGATCTGGGCGACATCCCCGGCAGCCTGCCGATGAGCGCGATCAACTGGCGCGGCACGGCGCTGACGCCGCGCCCCTCCATCGTCGTGAGCTTCGCCTCGCATCTCGTGCCCGGCTGCAAGCCCGAGCTGATGTGCGCCGCGGAGGTCGCCGACACCTCCCTCGAATCCGGCCAGGGCATGCACGGCACCTTCAGCCGCGCCGACACGCGCAATTTCATGGCGGCCATCGGCCCCGACTTCAAAGCCCGGTTCGCGGACAAGGCGCCGGTCAGCAACGCCGACGTCAATCCCACGCTGGCGAAAGTCCTTGGACTGACGATTCCGCCCAAGGGCGGCCTCGGCGGCCGCGCGATCGGCGAGGCCTTGAAGGGCGGCAAGCCGGTCCAGGCCTCGCGCGCGCGCCAGGTCTCAAGCCCGGCGGCGAACGGCCAAAAGACCGTGCTGGACAGCCAGAAGGTCGGCGATACGCGCTATTTCGACGCGGCCGGGTTCCCCGGGCGCACGGTGGGGCTCGACGGCCGCTGAAATTCCTGCGCGGGCCTCGCGAATCCGCTATAGCGCTTGGGATGCGGATCATTCAGACCACCGCCGATCTGCTGACCCTGGCGGACGAGCTTTCCGGCGCCCCCTACATCGCCCTCGACACCGAGTTCATGCGCGACCAGACCTACTGGCCGAAGCTCTGCCTGCTGCAGATCGCGGCGCCGGGCGGGGTGGCCGCGATCGTCGATCCGCTGGCCGAGGGCATGGATCTCGCGCCCTTCTACGAGATGCTCGCGCGGCCCGGCGTCGTGAAGGTGCTGCACGCGGCGCGTCAGGACATGGAGATCTTCTCCCAGCAGGGCGGCGTGATCCCCGAACCTCTGTTCGACACGCAGATCGCGGCGATGGTCTGCGGCTTCGGCGATGCCGCGTCCTACGAGACTCTGGCGCGCAAGATCGCCAAGGCCGAGATCGACAAGTCCGCGCGCTACAGCGACTGGAGCCATCGCCCGTTGAGCAAGCGCCAGCTCGAATACGCGATGGCCGACGTGACGCATCTGTGCACGATCTACGAGGCGATGACGCGGATGCTGGCGCGCTCGGGCCGGGCGAGCTGGGTCGAGGAGGAGATCCAGGCCTTGCGCGATCCGGCGCTCTATCGTCTCGATCCCAAGGAGGCGTGGCGCCGCCTGAAGCCGCGCAGCAACAACAAGCGGTTCCTGGCGATGCTGGCCTCGCTCGCCGAATGGCGCGAGCGCGAGGCGCAGACGCGCGACATGCCGCGCGGCCGCGTGCTCAAGGACGAGGCGCTCACCGAGATCGCCGCCCATCCGCCGGAGAACGCCGAAGGCCTGGAGCGCATCCGCGCCGTGCCGAAAGGCTTCGCCGCGTCGCGCATGGGCAAGGGGCTCTTGGAGGCGATCGAGCATGGACGCCATGCGACCGCGCCGGACGGCATCGAACCGCGCGCGCCCCAGCGCCGGCGCGAGCCCTCGCCCGGCGCCATCGACCTGCTCAAGACGCTGCTGAGATTGAAGGCCGAAGAGGCCGGCGTCGCGCCGCGCCTCATCGCCGACAGCGACGACATCGAGAAGCTCGCGGCGCATGAGGATGAAGGCGTGGCTGCCCTGCACGGCTGGCGCGCCGAGGTCTTCGGCAACGACGCACTCGCGCTGCGCAAAGGCGAGCTCGCCATCGCGCTGGAGAACGGTGCTGCGGTGGTGGTGGAGCTGGAGGACGAATGATGGCGCTGACCGGCGGATGCTATTGCGGCAAAGTGCGTTACGCGGCCAATGGCGAGCCCGCGATGAAAGCGCAGTGCCACTGCCGCGAATGCCAGTACATCACAGGCGGCGCGCCCAACATGTTCATGCTGATGCCGGTGGACGGCTTCGCCTATACCCAAGGGACACCGAAGCAATTCACGCGCGGCGATCTCGCGCGCCCGGTCACGCGCGAGTTCTGTGGCGAGTGCGGCACGCATATGGCGACACGTCCTCCGGGGCTGCCCTTCGTGGTCCTGAAGATCGGCACGCTGGACGATCCCGCCGCCGGCTACGGCGCGCCGCGCATGGCGATCTACACGGTCGACAAGCAGGCCTTCCACCAGATCCCCGAAGACCTGCCGTCGTTCGAGCGCCTGCCGCCGATGTAACGGCTATAGCAAAAGATCGTCATCGCCCGGCTTGTCCGGGCGACCCACGGATACAAACTCGCCCGTGGCCGTGGGTCGCCCGCATAAAGCGGGCGATGACGTCTTTTTACGCTACCCCCTTGCCGCCGCCTCGATCCGGGCGATGTCGATCTTGCGCATCGTGAACATCGCCTCGGCGACGCGCTTGGCCTGGGCGGCGTCGGATTGCGTCATGAGCTCGATCAGACGGCGGGGCACGACCTGCCACGACAGGCCGTACTTGTCCTTGAGCCAGCCGCACATGCTCTCCGCGCCGCCGGCGACGAGCGAATTCCAGTAGTGATCGACTTCGGCCTGGTCGGCGCAATCGATCTGGAACGAGACGGCTTCGGTGAACCTGTATTGCGGCCCGCCGTTGAGCACGGTGAACGCCTGGCCGTCGAGCTCGAGGGCGACCATCATCACCGTGCCTTTGGGCAGCGGTCCGGCTTCGCTGTAGTACGAGGTCTGCGTGATCCTCGAATTCGGGAAGATCGAGACGTAGAACTCCGCGGCCTCTTGCGCCTTGCCGTCGGACCACAGGCAGGGGGTCAATTTCTGCTTCATTTCGCGTCCTCGTATTCGTCGTGGCGCCGCACCCAGTCGGTGAGATTGCCGCCCTCACCCTCATCGCGCCCCTTGGGCGTGATGTCCAGCCACATATAGGTTCCGAGGCTACGCTCGTCGCCGCGCGCATAGGCCGAATAGGTGTGATAGATCCGGCCGTCCTTGTCCTTGAAGAACACGCTCGTGCCGTGGAGATCCTCCATGGTCTCGTTCTTCGTCATCTCGAAATTGTAGAAGACCTCACCCTTGGCGAGCTCGTCCCTGGTGAAGGAGACATGGAAGTCGTAGTTGAAATCGCCGCCTTCCGACGACACCCACGGGAACTTCCAGCCCATGCGCGTCTTGTACGCCTCCAGCGTCGCAAGCGGCGCGCGCGACACGGCGATGAACGTCACGTCGTGGTGCTTGAGATGCTGGTTGGCGCCGTCGACATGGTCGGCGAGGAACGAGCAGCCGACGCAGCCCGTCTTCATCTGCGGCCCGTACATGAAGTGATAGACCACGAGCTGGCTGCGTCCGTCGAACAGCTCGGCGAGCGTCTTGCGCCCCTGCGGCGTATCGAAAGTGTAGGTCTTTGCGATCTTCACCCAGGGAAGCGCCTGGCGGGCGGCCGTGACCTGCTCCTGCAGACGGGTCAGCGCCTTCTCGCGCTCGAGCAGCGTGCGGCGCGCCGAGAGCCAGTCCTGTTCCGAAACGACGTCGTGGTTTGCCATCTTCCGCCTCGCCGGGGTTTGACAGTTAGGTTGATATCAACAGTAATGACCCCATGTCAAAACGCGATTCGCTCTCTACGGCCCAGACGCATCGCATCCGCGACACCTGCCTGTGCCTTCATGTGCAGCGGGCGGCGCGGACCCTGGCGCGCCGCTTCGACGAGGCCCTGAGGCCCTACGGGCTGACCAACGGCCAGTTCTCTCTGCTGACCGCGCTCAACCGCCCGACGCCCGCACCCATGGGCGCCGTGGCCAGGCTGCTTGCGATGGACCGCACCACGCTCACCGCCAACCTGAAGCCACTTGAACGCCGCCGCCTCGTGAAGGTTGCCGTCGACCCGGACGACCGCCGCGGCCGCGTCGTCACCCTGACCGCTGCGGGGCGCAAGCTCCTGACCGCGGCGTTCCCGGCGTGGCGCGAAACCCACGGCGCCATCGAGCCGCTGCTGCGCGGCGCCGACCGCTTCCGCGCCGATCTGCGCGCGCTCTCCTGAGCTTGAGCGATACTCACCCTTCGACAGGCTCAGGGTGAGGGTCCGGGCAAACGGCACGCTGTTGCAGTCCCTCATGTTGAGCTTGTCGAAGCATGAGGGCCGCCGCTCCATCGCTCGATACAGAACGTGGTGTTCATCGAGGTGAGCGGCGATCCGAACGACATGGCGCTGCCCACCGACGCCCAGCTCGCGCCGTTCCGCACCTTCAAGGACATCGAGGACGACGAGATCGACCACGAGTTCGACAAGACCGTCGTCTTCGCCTCCGGCCGGCGCATCTGCGACCCGGCCAGGCCGACCGAGCGCTGCACGACGCCCTGCACCAGCGGGCAGCCGAATTGCGCCAACCGGTTCATGATCAACGACCTGCCCTATACCGACCAGGTGAAATGGACCCTGCCGCTCGGCAAGGCGTCGGAATGGAAGGTCTCGACCGATCCGAATTCGGGCTCGGCGCAGCACCCCTTCCACATCCACGTCAACCCGTTCGAGATGACGCGGACGGGCCCCGACGGAAGGCCGGAGAAGGTCTGGAAGGACACGATCCTGGTGCGCAACGACGAGCACACGCCCGACAACCCGCTGGTCCTGCGCAGCCGCTACGAGGATTTCGACGGCCTCTTCGTCATGCACTGCCACATCCTCAACCACGAGGACAAAGGCATGATGGTGCAGGTGGAGATCGTGAAGTAGGGGTGCTTTCCTCTCCCCTTGTGGGAGAGGAAGAAAAATCATGGGTTTGGGCTGAGCGCAGCGAAGACCAAGCCCTTGATTTTTCAGGTGAGGGGTGAGTCCGGTGCGAGCCGCCGCCCCCTCACCAGCAAAGTCTAAGCACTTAGCTGCGCTTCGCTCCGCTAAGTGCAAGACTTTGCGCCCTCTCCCACAAGGGGAGAGGAAACTCGCTACGACAGCTCGCCCTCGCCCGTGGCCAGCTCTTCGACCTCTTCGCCCTCGATATAGGGATCCTCGTCCGGGCCGAGCTGGTCGGTGGGGTTGGGCACGTCGAAGCCGGAGGGCGGGATGGCGTCGAGGAAGCCCGCCGCCTTCAGCTCGTCGGTGCCCGGAAGATGGCCCACGCTCTCCAGCCCGAACTGGACCAGGAAGGCTTCAGTGGTGCCGTAGGTCACGGGGCGGCCCGGCGTGCGCTTGCGGCCGCGGATCTTGACCCAGCCGACCTCCATCAGCGCGTCGATCGTGCCCTTGGAGAGGGCGACGCCGCGGATGTCCTCGATCTCGGCGCGGGTGACGGGCTGGTGATAGGCGACGATGGCGAGAGTCTCCAACGCCGCGCGCGACAGGCGCTTCTGCTCCGGCTTCTCCTTGCGCAGCAGGAAGGCAAGGTCGGGCGCGGTGCGGAACTGCCATTTATCCGCGACGCATAAAAGGGTTACGCCGCGCTTCTCATATTGGCCCTGAAGCTCGGCGAGCAGCGCGGGCACGTCCGCGCCCTCGGGCAGCGATGTTGCCAGCGCCTTCGCGTCCAGCGGCTCCTCGGCCGCGAACAGCAGCGCCTCCGTCATGCGCAGGTGCTCGGCGTTGATCTCCCCGCTGGGCTTCTCGGTGCTCATCTCGTCTTCGATTCTTTCGATCAGGCGGGCGACGTTTCTCATGCTATGGCCTCTTGGGCGGTCAGGCGATCCTTGACGTAGATCTCGTCGAAGGGCCGCAATTGCCGTATCTCGACCCTGCCGTCCCTGGCCAGCTCGAGGCAGGCCAGCAGGGTGCTCGCGAGCGCCGAGCGGCGCCGGACCCCGGCCGACCAGTCGATCGGCAGAAGCCGCGTCAGCGCGCTCCAGTCCGGGATCTTGCCCAGCATGCGCTCCAGCCGCTCGCGCGCCTCCTCGATGAGGAGCACGGGGATGTGCTTGGGCCTGTAGGCCTTGCCGCCCAGCTTGCGCGCGCGCTCGGTCGCATAGGCGGTGAGCAGGTCGTAGAGCGTGTCGGTATGGGTGCGCAGCTTCACCACTTTCACCGGCTCGGGCATGCCGCGGCCGAAGACGTCGCGGCCGAGCCGGTCGCGGCCCATCAGGCGCACCGACGCCTGGCGCATCGCCTCGAGCCGCTGCAGGCGCCAGCGCAGGCGCGCGGCCATCTCGTCGGCGGTCGGCTCGCCGTCCGCGCTCGGCGGCTGCGGCAGGATCATCTTGGATTTGAGGAAGGCCAGCCACGCCGCCATCACCAGATAGTCGGCCGACAGCTCGAGATTCTTGCCGCGCGCCGATTCGATGAACAGCAGGTACTGGTCCGCGAGGTCGAGGATCGAGATCTTGGCGATGTCGACGCGCTGGTTGCGCGCCAGGGTCAGCAGAAGGTCGAGCGGCCCCTCGAAGCCATCGACGGCGACGACCAGCGCCTCCTCGGCCGTGGGCGCGTTCTCGAAGGCGCCGAAATTGTCGCCGATCTCGCTCATGCGTCCCCCAAGAGCTCGGCGAGACGCGCCTGCGCCGCTTCGGGGTCGAACCCGGATGGCGGCACGAGATGGGCGAGCGCGGCCTGGGCGCGCTTCAGGCTCACACCTTCCAACGGTTTGGCTTCCTCGGCCACTTCCCGCATTTCCTCCATCTTCCCGTTGCAGTGAAGCACGACATCGCAGCCCGCGAACAGAGCGGCTTTTGCACGCACGGAAAGTGGCCCGGAAAGCGCGTTCATCGACACGTCGTCGGACATCAGAAGCCCATCGAATCCGATCTCGCCGCGAATCACGTCGCGAATCACCTTGGGGCTGGTGGTGGCCGGGCGCTGGGGGTCGAGCGCCTCGTAGATCACATGCGCCGTCATCGCCATGGGGCAATGGTTCAGGCTGCGGAAGGTGACGAAGTCGGTGGCGCTGAGTTCCTCCGCCTCAGTCGTCACGCGCGGCAGCGCCAGATGGCTGTCGGCGGCCGCGCGGCCGTGGCCGGGGATGTGCTTCATCACCGGCAGCACGCCCCCCTCGATCAGGCCCTCGATGGCGGCACGGCCGAGATCGATGATCGTCGCCGGATCGCGCGCGAAGGCGCGGTCGCCGATCACCATGTCCGCGCCGTCGACCGGCACGTCGAGCACAGGCAGGCAATCGACATTGATGCCAAGTTCGCAAAGATCGTGCGCGATGAGCCGTGCGTTCAGATAGACCGCCTCGCGGCCGGCTTCTGCCGAAGCGCCGTGCAGAGTACCGAAGCGCGCCGCCGCAGGCCGCGCGCGCCAGTGCGGCGGCTTGAGGCGGGCGACGCGGCCGCCCTCCTGGTCGATCAGCACCGGAGCGCTCTCGTCGCCGACCGTCGCGCGCATCTCGCCCGCCAGCGCGCGAAGCTGGTCGGGGTCGGCGACGTTGCGGCCGAAGACGATGAAGCCCCAGGGCTTCGCGTCGCGGAAGAACGCGCGCTCGTCCTCGCTCAGCGTCGTTCCCGCGCAGCCATAGACCGCCCGCGTGCGCATCCCCATCCCCCGCTCGATCCCGGCCGAGTTATTTCGCCGGGAAGCACGCTCCGCCTTCGGCGGTGAGCTTGCCGCACAATTGCGCGGCCTGCTCCTTGCTCGCGAAGCCGCCGACGCGCAGCCGGTACCATGTCCCTTTGGCGCCGAGATCGACCTGCTTCACGTCCTTCGCATAGCCCGACAAGGTCGCTGTGTGCCGCGACTGATAGATCTTCCATGCCGCATCGGCCTCGGCTTCGGATTTGTAGGCGCCGATCTGCAGCAGATACGCGCCGCCCGCCGCGACATGGCTGGGCGCCGCCTTCAGGCCGAGCTGCGCCGGCGGCGCTGTCGCTTCCGGCTCGGGCGCGGTGGCGGTGTTGGTCGCCGTGCGGATCTCCGGCGGCGGCGGCGCGGGCTTGGGCGCCACGACGGCCGGCGCGGGTTTCTTGACCTCCACGGGCGGTGGCGCCGGCTTGGTGTCGTTTGCGCTGGCAGCGGCTTCCGGCTTGGCCGCCGGCGGCGCGGCATGCGGCGTGACGACGTCCGTCTCGGGCGCGGCGTTGGACGGCGGCGGCGCGGCCTGCTTGTCGGACTGGTCGTCGGCGGGGGCTGCGTCCTGATAGATCTTGAGGCCCTTGTTGGGCGTCGCGTTCTCGCTGCCGTTGGCGGCGACCTTGGCGGGACCTGGCTCGGCCGCGATCGTCTTCGGCGCGTCGTTGCGGCCGCGCGCCACGCCCTGCGTATAGGCGAGCCACACCACGCCGCCGAACGCCGCCAGCACGAAGAGCGCGATGACGATCAGCAGCGGAAGCCGCGAGCCCTCGGCGTCGTCGTCCTCTTCCGCGCTGTAGATATGGACGTCTTCAGGCGGCTCGTAGGTGCCGCGTCCGATGCTGGGCATGGAACTGCTCCGAATCTGAAGGGGCGAATTTAGCACCAAGCCGCGCCCAAATCATGGCGCGGACAGGGCAATTTCCCTGTGGAAGACGCGGGCGTGCTCGGCGAGCGCGAAGCTGTCGGTCATGCCCGCGATATAGTCGCGCACCACGCCGCCCGTGACCGCATCCCCCGGCGCGCCGCATTGACGCGCCCAGTCGGGCGGAAGCAGTCCGGGATCGCGGCTGAACGCCTCGAACAGCTCGCTCACCAGGTCCTTGGCGCGGTTCATCGTCGCCATGACGCGCGGATGGCGGTACATGCGCGTGAAGAGGAAATCCTTGAGCGCGCGCACGCAGCCCTCCATCGCCGGCGAGAAGGCCGCCAATCCACTGCCCTGTCCGCGGACGGCGGCGGCGCTCTTGGGCCCCGCCTCGGCGATCCGGCGCCGCGTCTCGGCGAGAAGGTCCTCGACCAGCGCACTCATCAGTGTACGAACCATCTCGCCGGTGAAGCGGCCGAGATCCAGCTCCCCGAACCGCGCCGTCACCGCTTTCGTATGCGCCCCCGCGAGCGGCGCCTCGGCGAGCTCGTCGACGCCGAACAGGCCGGCGCGCAATCCATCATCGATGTCGTGGTTCACATAGGCGATGTCGTCCGCCAGCGCCGCCACCTGCGCCTCCAATCCGGGCCATGTCGAAAGATCGAGCGGCCAGCGCCGGTCGAAGCCCGCGATCGGACCCGCGTAGGGCGATGCCAGGGGGCCGTTGTGCTTGACGAGGCCCTCCAGCGTCTCCCAGGTCAGGTTCAGCCCGTCGAACGCGGCGTAGCGGTGCTCGAGCCTGGTGACCAGCCTGAGCGCATGGGCATTGTGGTCGAAGCCGCCGATGGACTCCGTCGCGGCGTTGAGCGCGTCCTCGCCCGCATGGCCGAACGGGGTGTGGCCGAGGTCGTGGGCGAGCGCCACCGTCTCGGCCAGGTCCTCGTCGAGCGCCAGCACCCGGGCGAGCGAGCGGGCGATCTGGGCGACCTCCAGCGAATGGGTCAGGCGCGTGCGGTAGTGGTCGCCCTCGTACTGCACGAAGACCTGGGTCTTGTGCTTGAGGCGGCGGAAGGCGGTGGAGTGGATGATGCGGTCGCGATCGCGCTGGAAGCAGGTGCGCGTGGCGCTCTCGGTCTCGGCATGGAAACGGCCGCGGCTTTCCTCAGGCCTGAGCGCGAAAGGCGCCAAATCCCGCGGAGGCTGGAACAGGGGCCCCAGCAGCCGGCCCGGCGGTTGGTCAAAATCTTGCCGCATGACGGTAACTATAACGTACATCCACGGGTCGGGAGGGAAACATGCTGAAGATCATAGGTGCCGCGGTCGTCCTGGCGCTGATTCTGGCCGGGGCGGCCTATACCAAGCCCAGCCGCGAGGATCTGCACGGCGCAGCCACGCAATATGCCGACAATTCGAGCTTTGTGGGGTCGGTGGCGACCCGCGTCACGGGGGTGTTTGGAAACGACACCTACGATGACTACATATTCTTCGACCGCTACCGGGTGTATGTAGGAAAAGAGCCGAAGATCGATTGCTTCGGCGCTTTCGGGAAGACCTCCTGCAGCCTGCGCCAGCCCGAGAAGACCGCCGAGGAACAATGACCGACGTCGAAGCCGCCCTGCCCGTCACCGTCTCCGCGCGCGCCGCCAGGCGCATCGCCCATATCCTCAAGGGCGAGCCGGGGGCTGCGATGCTGCGCGTGGCGGTGACCGGCGGCGGCTGCTCGGGCTTCCAGTACAATTTCGCCATCGACGATGCGCGCATGGACGACGATCTCGTCGTCGAGCGCGACGGGGCGACGGTGCTTATCGATCCCGTCTCGCTCGATTTCCTCAAAGGCGCCGAGATCGATTTCGTCGACGACCTGATCGGCCAGGCGTTCAAGATCAACAATCCGAACGCCACCTCGTCCTGCGGCTGCGGCACGAGCTTTTCGGTGTGAGCTACTGCCGCAGTTGAAGCCTGGCCTTGAGCGGCGTCAGCGCGGCGGGATTGGGGACCGCGCGCGGCTTGAAGCCCGCCGCCATCGCGACCGGCTTCGGATCGGCTATCTCGAAACCGCCGAAAGGGCATTTGCCCGGCATCTTGGGACAATAGATGTAGGGCGCGGTTTGCGTGAGATCCTGGCTATAGGCCTGTATCGCGACCAGGCCGTCGCCGTTCACGCCGCCCGCGGCCGACTGCGCAAAGCCGGGCACTGTGATCGGCCGGAACCTCGCCGCGCCGGTGTCGTAGACGAACGCGAACTCGTTGAAGTCCGCATCTTCCCAGAAACCCGTGGCGATGCCTTTGAGGTTGATGCCTTCCAGCATCGTCTGCGTCGCGCGCTCGTCGGGATAGTTCACGAGCGTCGTGGCGCCGCCATGCAGGAAGAAGCCCTGATAGCCGGTGGCGTCGTCGATCTTGGCGTAGCCCACCACGTCGCCCGAATTGTTCACGTCGCGCGGCCGCACCCGGATCGCCGGGAATCCGAGATCGATCTGCTCCGTCGTCCTGTTCTTCTTGCCGAAGAAGCCGGAGACGGAGCCGTCGGCGTTCCAATTCTCGACCACGAACACGCGCCTGGAATTGATGCCGCCCGCAAGCCCGGCGGCCGGCGTGCCGCCGTTGGCGATGCGCCTCAATATGCCGTTGGGAGCGCGCTCGAACTGCACGAAGTCGCTGACCGCCGTCGCGTTGTCGAGGTTCGCCGTGCCGGTGATGTTGCCCCTGCCGTTAAGGCCCCGCGCAGCGGTGCCGGGATAGTTGGTTTCGTCGAAATCGAAGGTGACATACGGAAATCCGGGGGTGCCGACAAACGCGTGCAGGCTGCCATCGGGCATCTGGTATTCGCCGGCGATGACGTCGTGGTCGCTGATGTTCGAGATATAGGTCGCCGTGCTGCCGGGAACCTGCGGAACCGGGATGAGCGTCGCAGCGTGAGCCGATGCGGTTGCCATCAACGCGGCAAGAAAAACGGCGGGCTTCGACGTCGAGCGCATGAGACTCCCCTGGCACGGCACGAACTCCGGCCAACCTATCGCCAGGGTTGAAGGACGGCAAGCGCACGCGATTTGACGTGCTTGCAGTCAATGCGGCAGCGCGAACACGTAGATGCGCCCCGAGATATCCTCCGGAAAGGACTTGTCGGCGCTGCCGATATAGACCTTGCCGTTCACCACCGCCGGCGAAGAGCTCACGATCTCGTCGTTCGTCATGCCGCTCCAGATGTTGGAGCAAGACGGCTTGCCGCAGGAACCTGCCTTCCATGCGAGCACTTCGCCGGTGTTGCGCCCGGCATAGACTACGCCATTGGCGATGGTGGGCGACGACAGGACGTCGGCCTGGAAACCGTCGCCGAAGAGCACCCATTCCCTGGCGCAAACCGCCTGCCCGCAACCGTCCGCGGCATAGGCGGCGAGGCTCGTCTCCCAGCCGATATAGACGTGGCCGCCTTGGATCGCGGGCGAGCCGTTGAAGAAATTGCTGTTGTCGATGCCCTGCCAGAGCGGCGCGCATCGCTTCGCGCCGCAGCCTTTCGCGTCGAAAGCGGAGATCGCGTGCTGCGAGCCGATATAGACGATGCCGTTCGCGATCGCGGGCGAGGATTGGAACACGGCGCTGCCGAGATCGCCGGTCCATTTCGGCTTGCAGACGGACTTGCCGCCGCAGCCCCTGGCCTTGAACGCATAGAGCTTGCCGTCGTCGGAGCCGACGAAGACGAAGCCCTTGGCGACCAGCGGCGTGGATTCGATCGAGCCTCCCGTCCGGCCGACCCACAAGGGTTGGCATTGCGGTGTGCCGCAGCCGTCGGCGTTGAACGCGTAGAGCTGGCCATCGAACGCGCCGACATAGACGACGCCGTCCGCGACCGTGGGCGAGGATTCCAGGATGGACTGGCTTCCCGCCACGCCTTGCCACAGCGGCGCGCATACCGGCGCACCGCAGCCCGCGGCCGCGAACGCGTTCAGCTTTCCGGCGGCACTGTCCTGGTCGGTCTGCGATCCGACATAGACGATGCCGTTCGCCACCGTGGGCGAATCCATGATCTGGGCGAGGTTGGTGGATTGCCACAGCGGCGTGTCGCAGAAGCTCGCGCCGCAGCCGTCCGCCGGATAGGCCCACAGCGTGCCGTCGATCGTGCCGATATAGACGGCGCCGCCCGCGACGGCGGGCGAAGAGAAGTCGACGATGTCGCCGAGCTGCGCCTGCCAGGCCTGCTCCAGCATCGGCACGTTCGTCCGGTTGAGGGTCTTCTCGAATTTGTTGACGCCGGTATGGGCGTCGTTGAAGCGGAACTGCGGCCAGTCGATGTCGCCGGCATGCGCGGCGGAGGCCGCCCCGATCAGGATTGATATCAGGATCGGGAAAAACGGGAATTTCATGATGGTCTCCCTCCCGGGGTCGCATCGCAGTGCGGACTATGCCACAAATCCCGCCTCTCGACCCGGCACAATCTTCGGAGAACCGATATGCGTTTCCTGACCGCGGCCGCGCTTGGCGCCGCCATGACGTTCGCAGCCCTGCCCGCGCCGGCTGCGCCCACCGCCCAAGCCAACGCAGCCTATCTTGCTGCGAACGCGAAGAAGAAGGGCGTCGTCCAGGTGACCGCGTTCCAATACCGTGTCCTCGCCTCGGGCAAGGGCGCGCAGCCGGGCCGCCGCGACTGCGCCACGGTCAACTACAAGGGCTCGTTCATCGACGGCAAGGTGTTCGACCAGTCCAAGCCCGGCCAGCCGGTGACCTTCCCGGTCGGCGGCGTGATCCCCGGCTGGACGCTGGCGCTGCAGATGATGCATGCGGGCGACAAGTGGGAGCTGACCATCCCCTCCACCCTCGCCTACGGCAAGGGCGGCACGCCCGACGGCACGATCCCGCCCGACCAGACGCTGGTGTTCGAGGTCGAGCTGTTGAAGGTCGCGCCGTCCGAGATGGGGCAGTGCCCGCAATAGCCTGCGCAATTCGGCTGGCGCGTTCGGGCCGTTTTGATAGAGATTGAAGCTTCAATAGACCGGAGGGCGAGATGAGGGGCAGGATTCTTGGCTACGACGCCGAAACGTTCAAAGGCGTGCTGAGCGGCCACGACGGTCAAAGGTACGATTTCGTCGATTCCGACTGGCGCGGAACCGGCGATCCGCGGCCCGGCACGGAAGTCGATTTCCAGATCGACAACGGCGCGGCGAAGGACGTCTTCCCATTCGTCGAGACGGTGCCGCAGGCCGGCCAGCCGCCGCAGCCGCAATACGTCCCGCCACCGCCGCAGCCGGCGCCCTACGTGCCGCCGCCGCCGCCGCAATACGCGCCTCCCCCTCCGCAATACGTGCCGCCGCCGCCGCAATACGCGCAGCCGGTTCCGCCTTACGGGCAGCCGGCGCCACCCTATGGCCAGCCGCAGCAGCCCTATCCGCCGCCGGGCCAGCCCTATGCGCAGCCGGCCCCGCCCTACGGCCAGCCCTACGCGCCGGCACCAGGGGCCTATGCGCCCGGCTTCGCGCCGCCCGGCTACGCGCCGCAGGTCGAGCCGCACAAGGGCAGCCTCGGCCATGTGCTGTTCTCGTTCCACGGCCGCATCAGCCGGTCGGAGTATTGGCTGAAAGGCGTGCTGCTGGGCTCGCTGATAGCGACCGTCCTGCTTTTCATCGGGATCGGGATCGATGTCGCCTTGGGGAACATCGACATCAAGAACACCCCGCCGGATCCCAATATGCGCGGCCCCATCGTCGCCATTCTCATCTACCTGATCTGGGTGATCTGGACCGGCTTGGCGATGCAGGTGAAGCGCTGGCACGACCGCGACAAGAGCGGCTGGTTCGTGCTGATCAACCTCATACCGATCGTCGGCGCGGTGTGGTCGCTCATCGAGCTCGGATTCCTGCGCGGCACCATCGGCCCCAACCGCTACGGCCCAGACTCGGTCCCGCATTATTGAGAGCACATCAATCCTCCCCCGTTCTTACGGGGGAGGTGGCGCGAAGCGCCGGAGGGGGACTTCCCCCGCCGCCTCGCTGCGCTCGGCCCCTCCCCCGTAAGAACGGGGGAGGATGATCAGCGTGCCGCGTGCAGGCGCGATTTCATGTCCAGCAGCTCGCCCAGAAGCGCTTCGAGCTTCGCACGCTCTTCCTGCGCGAGCGACGACGACGTCATCTCGCCATGTGCGCGCTCGACCATCGCCTGCGCGGCGCGGGCGTAGCGCGGCTCGTCGTCGGCCGGCGTCTCGTACTCGATTTCCCGCGGCGCGTCGTCCTCGCGGGGATTCTCGAACACGACGATGTTCGAAGGCGGGGCGCCGCTCGCATAGGCCGCGCGGCCGAGCTCGGCGACGTAGCGCTGGCCGCGATCGCGCATCACCTTCTGCGCGCCCTTGATCGTGAAGCCTTCGCGATAGAGCAGCGTGCGGATGCCGCGAAGCAGATCGACGTCCTCGGGCCTGTAGTAGCGCCGTCCGCCGGCGCGCTTGATCGGGCGCACCTGCGCGAAGCGGCTCTCCCAGAAGCGCAGCACGTGCTGCGGCATGTCGAGCTCGAGGGCGACTTCGCTGATCGTGCGGAAGGCTTCCGGCGACTTCTCGCGAAGGACGGCGCTTGCCAACATCGCCATCAGTCGTCACCGCCTTCGGGCGGCGCCTGGCCGTTGATCACGGCCTTGAGCACGTGGCTCGGACGGAAGACGAGCACGCGGCGCGGCGCGATCGGCACTTCGTCGCCGGTCTTGGGATTGCGGCCCATGCGCTGCGACTTCTGCCGCACCGCGAAGGTGCCGAACGAGGAGAGCTTGACCGTCTCGCCCTTCGAGAGCGCGGAACAGAGTTCTTCGAGGATGTCCTCGACCATCTGCGCGGACTCGTTGCGCGACAGGCCCACGGCCTGAAAGACGGCTTCGGTCAGATCCGCGCGGGTGAGCGTGTTAGCGGACATGTTGGCGGGCGACTCCCTTCCTCGGCCTCGAAGTTAGGGGGAAGGGAATTTGCCGTCAACGTCAAAGGGTTGGGGGGCGAAGTTGAGCTGGGGATTACCAGCGCACGAGTCCGGCACCCCAGGTGAAGCCCCCGCCCATGGCCTCCAGGAGCACCAGATCGCCGCGCTTGATCCGGCCGTCCTCGACCGCCGTCTGCAGGGCCAGCGGCACCGAGGCCGAGGAGGTGTTGCCGTGGACCGCCACCGTCGAGATCACCTTGTCCGGCGGGATGCCCAGCTTGCGGGCCGTCCCGTCCAGGATGCGCTGGTTGGCCTGGTGCGGCACGAACCAGTCGATATCGGCGACGCTCAGACCCGCTGCCGAGGCCGAGGCCTCGATGGCGGCCGAGATGTTGGTCACGGCGTGCTTGAAGACTTCCTTGCCCTTCATGCGCAGATGGCCGGTCGTCTGGGTCAGCGACGGGCCGCCATCGACATAGAGCAGGTCGTGCAGCCGCCCGTCCGAGAACAGCTTGGTGTTGAGGACGCCGCGGTCGGCATTGGTCCCCTCGCCCTCGCGGGCCTGCATCACGAAGGCGCCGGCGCCGTCGCCGAAAAGGACGCAGGTGGTCCTGTCCGTCCAGTCGAGCAGCCGCGACATCGTCTCGGCGCCGATCAGGAGCACGGTCCTGGCCTGCCCCGCCTTGATGAAATTGTCGGCGACCGAAAGGCCGTAGATGAAGCCCGAGCACACCGCCTGCACGTCGAAGGCGGCGCCGTGCGCCATGCCGAGCCGGGACTGCACCACGGTCGCGGTCGCGGGAAAGGTCTCGTCGGGGGTCGTGGTCGCGACCACGATCAGGTCGAGCTCGCCCGCGTCGATGGCGGCGTCTTTCAGCGCCGCGCGCGCGGCGGCGACCGCGAGCATCGACGTGGTCTCGCCGGGCAGCACGATGCGGCGCTCGCGGATGCCGGTGCGCTCGCGGATCCATTCGTCGCTGGTGTCGACGCGCTTGGAGAGCTCGTCGTTGGTGACGACGTTTTCGGGCAGGCTGATGCCGGTGCCGATGATCTCGGATCGGATCACGAAGCCGCCGCCTCGGGGACCGGCGGCGCGAGGTGGGCGCGGTCGGCGACGATGCGGGCGATGATGCCCGATTGCGCCATGTCGACGGCCATATCGAGGGCGCTGGCGAAGCCCATCGCATCCGTGCCGCCATGGCTTTTCACGACGATGCCGTTGAGGCCCAGGAATATCCCGCCATTCGCCGAGCGCGGATCGAATTTGCGGCGCAGCGCCCTCAGCGCGCCCGACGCGAGCAGGCCGCCGATACGGCCGAGCAGCGAGCGGGTCAATGCCGCGCGCAGGAAACCGACGAACATCTTGGCGGTGCCTTCCGCCGTCTTGAGCGCGATATTGCCGGTGAAGCCGTCCGTCACCACGACGTCGACTGTCCCCTCGGCGATGTCGTCGCCCTCGACGAAGCCGTGGAACTCGATGGGCAGCGACGCATTGCGCAGGATGTTGGCGGCGGATTTGACGGAGTCGTGTCCCTTCACGTCTTCCGAGCCGACGTTGAGAAGGCCGACGCTCGGCCGGTCGAGGCCGAGGATCGCGCGCGCGAACGCCTCGCCCATCACGGCGAAGTCGACGAGCTGCTCGGCATCGCAGGAAACATTGGCGCCGACGTCGAGCACGACGCTCTGCCCGCGCTTGGTCGGCCACAAGGCGGCAATGGCGGGGCGCGAGATGCCTTCGAGCACGCCGAGCTGGAACATCGACATCGCCATCAGGGCGCCGGTGTTGCCGGCGGAGATCGCTACCTCCGCCTCCTTGTTCTTCACCGATTCGATCGCGCGCCACATCGAGGTGTTGCGGCCGCGGCGCAGGACCACGCTCGGCTTGTCCTCCATCCGCACCTGCTCGCTGGCGTGGCGGATGGAAACACGCGGGCCGAGCTTGGCGCGCTTGGCGAGCAGAGGTGCCAGCTGCGCTTCGTCGCCGTGCAGGATGAACTTCGCGGTCGGATGGCGCAGCACCGAGCGGCCGAGCGCGGCGATGACCACGCCGGGGCCGGCATCGCCGCCCATCGCATCGATGGAAACTGTCAGTTCACGCGCCAAATCGCTTGAGCCTCTCGGGCCGACGATTATGTCACAACTGTCAGGCTTTGGCCTTGGTCACTTCACGGTCTTTGTAGTGGCCGCAAGCGCCGCAGATATGATGCGGCCGCTTCTGCTCGCCGCAATTGGGGCATTCCGCATAGTTGGCGGGTGCCAGCGCGTGGTGCGACCGGCGCATGTTCCGCTTGGACGGAGAGGTTTTTCGTTTGGGGACCGCCATCGCGGAAACTCCTGAATTTGCCCCGCTTCGGGTCGAATCGTCCTTTTGCGCGACGGGTTTGACGCGCTTTTCGGCCTCTTGCGGGGCGGGCAAAACAAGGCGCGGAGTGAACAGGAAACCGTTTCCGGATTCAAGCTGCAAAAATCCAGGGATTCCTTGCCTTTTTAACCTCCCCCTTGTGGGGAGGTCGAAAAACTTCGAGCGCAGCGAAGAAGTTTTTCGGGTGGGGGGCGAGCCCCGCACCGTTCCCCCACCCGAAAAATGCTTCGCATTTTTCGACCTCCCCACAAGGGGGAGGTTGTTATTTCAGCTTCCCCAGCGCCGCGAAGGGGTGGGCGTCCTCGTCGGCACCGTCCGTCGGCGGCTCGAACTCGACCCCGGGGCAGCGGGGATAGGGATCGATCAGGAGCGCCAGCTCCTCCAGCACCGGGACCGCGAGGTCGTAGTGCAGGCTCGCGATCTCCTCGCGCCCGTCCTCGTCGACCGGCGCCACGTCGGTATCGAAGGACTTCACCTGGGTGAGGAAGAGGTCGCGCGTGAAGCTGCTCTCGACATGGCTCTTCACCGGCTCGAGCGTCACCACGCAGCTCTGCACGATGTCGGCGGTGAGGACGGCGTCGAGGGAAAAGCGCGTCGGCGTCACCTTGCGCAGATCGATCTTCGCCCGGAATGCATCCAGCGCGTCGATTCCGGCCCATTGCGCGATGCGCGCGCGCTCTTCGTCGCCGGGCGCGATGACGACCTCGTCGTCCGCCTGGCCGAGCCGTCCGAGCTCATAAGGTTGCGCGATCGGGAAATCGCTCATGGCAGCGGCCCGAAATCGACGTCGCCCGAGGCAAGGTCCTCCTCCGCCAGGCGCGCCTTCGCCGCGAGGACATAGCGCGCGACATCCGCGGCCTGGCCGGCCACGGCGCCGCGATAGAGATTGCGCCCCAGCGCCTCGGTCATCGCGCCCTCGTCCGCGCTGCCGCCATAAGCCTTGAGACGGCCGTAGAACGCGTCGGCCATCGCCTTCATCCGCCGCCCGAGCCCCATGTCGCCGGCGCCGAGGTCGCGCAGCCCCTCGTCGAAGCTCACGAACAGCGCGTCGGTGAGCGCCTGTGACAAATCGTTAAGACGCTGGGCGCGGAGCCGCTCCAGCACCAGCCAGGCGTGCAGCACGATGAGGTCGAAACGGCCGTCGACGGTGTCCGCGACGCCCAGTTTCGCGTAGAAAGCCGGCTCGCGCGCCCGCGACACGATGCCCGCGTTGAGCCGCGCCGCCGCTTTCCGCCAGGCCCTGGACTTGCCAGCGATGTTCAGCATGACGACACTTCCGCGGCGGCTTTGTCTTGAAACCGCCCCCGGCTGAGGCTAGCACAGCGGACCGGTATGACGAGGTTTGGGATTTCGGCCATGAGAGCGTCAATTCTTTGCATTGCCGCCTGCGCGGTGTTGATGGGGTGCGTGCCCGTCGTCAGCCAGCGCGGCTATCTCCAGGACCTCGACAACGAGGCCGGTATCGACCCCACGAGCGACACCAAGACGACCATCCAGCAGCGGCTGGGCTACCCGTCCACCGAGGCGACGTTCACCACGGATGCCTGGTACTATATCTCAAGCGTCGAAAAGCAAATCGCCTTCTTCCACCCGACGGTGGAGTCGCGCGCGATCCTGGCGATCTATTTCGACAAGAACGGCAAGGTCACCGACATCAAGCATTTCACGCTCCAGGACGGCCACATCTTCGCGCTCGAGAGCCGCGAGACGCCGACCCGCGGCCGTGAGCTGACCTTCCTGCAGCAGCTCTTCAACGCAACGCCCGGCGTGCCGATCGGCGCCCCGAACCAGAACCCCGGCCAGAGCGGCCCGCCCGGTGGCGGCGGTGGCGGCGGCGGCGGGTATCCGTAGGGCAGCTCACCGAGCCTTGTTCTGATGGGTCATGCTTCGAGGCACCGCTTTGCGGTGCACCTCAGCATGACGAGTTTGTATTTATCAGTAGGCGCGTCACCCTGAGGTGCGAGCGGAGCGAGCCTCGAAGGGCGACGTGCCGTCTACCAGAATTCGGGGAGGAGCTTTGTGGCCCCTCCCCGGTTCATCTCACGAGAATGCGTGCGCCAGCGTGGCCAGGAGCAGCAGCGCCACGATGTTGGTGATCTTGATCATCGGGTTGACGGCGGGACCGGCGGTGTCCTTGTAGGGATCGCCGACCGTGTCGCCCGTCACCGCGGCCTTGTGGGCGTCGGAGCCCTTGCCGCCGTAATGGCCGTCCTCGATGTACTTCTTGGCGTTGTCCCACGCGCCGCCGCCCGAGGTCATCGAGATGGCGACGAACAGGCCGGTGACGATCACGCCCATGAGCATCGCGCCCAGCGCGTTGAACGCCTCGGCCTTGTCGTGCGTCACGAAGTAGACGACGACGAAGAGCACGATGGGCGACAGCACCGGCAGCATCGAGGGGATGATCATCTCGCGGATCGCGGCCTTGGTCAGCATGTCGACGGCGCGGCCGTAGTCCGGCTTCTGCGTCCCCGCCATGATGCCCGGCATCTCCTTGAACTGGCGGCGGACTTCCTCCACCACCGCGCTCGCGGCGCGCCCGACGGCCGTCATTCCCATGCCGCCGAAGAGATAGGGCAGCAATCCGCCGAAGAACAGACCGACCACGACCCAGGGATTGGCGAGGCTGAAGTTGATCTTGTCGATGTTGAGGCCCGCGAAATAGCCGTACAGGTCGGAATGCGCCGCGAAGTATTTGAGATCCTCCGTATACGCCGCGAACAGCACCAGCGCGCCGAGGCCGGCCGAACCGATGGCATAGCCCTTGGTCACGGCCTTGGTGGTGTTGCCGACCGCGTCGAGCGCGTCGGTGGTCTTGCGCACGTCGCCTTCGAGGCCCGCCATCTCGGCGATGCCGCCGGCGTTGTCGGTGACCGGACCGAAGGCGTCGAGCGCCACGATCATGCCGGCTAGCGAGAGCATCGTCGACACCGCGATGGCGATGCCGAACAGGCCCGCGAGCAGATAGGTCACGATGATGCCGGCACAGATCACGAGCGCGGGCATCGCGGTCGATTCCATCGACACCGCGAGGCCCTGGATGACGTTGGTGCCGTGGCCGGTGACCGAGGCCTTGGCGACCGACTGCACCGGGCGGTAGTTCGTGCCCGTGTAGTACTCGGTGATCCAGATCAGGAGGCCCGTCACCACGAGGCCGGCGACGCCGCATTCGAAGAGGCTCATGCCGGTGAACTCCAGCCCGCCGCTGGTCGTCAGCACGGCGTGGATGCCGCCGGGGATGATCCATTCGGTCAGCGGCCACAGGCCCACGAGCGACAGCACGCCGGTCGCGATCACGCCCTTGTAGAGCGCGCCCATGATGTTGTTCGACTTGCCGAGCTGGACGAAGAACGTGCCGATGATGGAGGTCAGGATGCACATGCCCGCGATGGCGAGCGGATAGATCATCAGCGCGGTCTTGAGCGAGCCGACGAAGTAGATCGAGGCGAGCACCATCGTGGCGACGGTCGTCACCGCGAAGGTCTCGAACAGGTCGGCCGCCATGCCGGCGCAGTCGCCGACATTGTCGCCCACATTGTCGGCGATCGTCGCCGGGTTGCGCGGGTCGTCCTCGGGGATGCCCGCTTCGACCTTGCCGACCATGTCGCCGCCGACGTCCGCGCCCTTGGTGAAGATGCCGCCGCCGAGACGGGCGAAGATCGAGATCAGCGAAGCGCCGAAGCCGAGGGATACGAGCGAGTCGACGATGATGCGGCCCTGATGGTCGTCATTGGGATCGAGATGCAGGCCGCCGGTCAGGAACGCGTAGTAGCCCGCGACGCCGATGAGGCCGAGGCCCACCACCAGCATGCCGGTCACCGCGCCCGAGCGGAACGCGACCGAGAGGCCCTGCGCCAGCCCGTGACGCGCGGCTTCCGCCGTGCGCACATTGGCGCGGACCGAGACGTTCATGCCGACATAGCCGGCCAGGCCCGAAAGGAAGGCGCCGATGAAGTAGCCGACGGCCTCCTGCCAGCCGAGGAACCAGAAGGCGAGCGCGAAGATCACCACGCCCACGATCGCGATCGTCATGTACTGACGATTGAGATAGGCGCGCGCGCCTTCCTGGATCGCGGCCGCGATCTCCTGCATGCGCGCATTGCCCGCGCTCATCGAAAGGACGGACCGGATGGTCCACGCGCCGTAGAGCAGCGCCAGCGCGCCTGCTCCCAAAATGAGTTCTAGCTCCAGACCCATGTTCTTGATCCCTGCATAGCGGATTTTCGGATACTGACCCGGACGGCGTTCGCCGCCGATCCCCATGGCCGGCCGGAATGGACCTACCGCTTCAAGGGCGCGCGACGTATGCCAAAAGCGCGCGCGCGAGGCAATAATCGGAATTGACGCATTTCGGGTGGACTTGGGTTCGGGCCCACCGACGCTTTCAATCCTCCCCCGCAAAGCGGGGGAGGATAAAATAGGCGGCTCCGGCGCGGCCGGAGTGACACTGTAAATATCTGATCCACTTGCATTAATCCGGAAATGCGGCGCCAATATCCCCCGCGCGAAGCGGGGGCGGATCGTCATGTGGAACCGGATACCGGTCATCATCAGGGCCGTCATCACCGGCATTCTGGTGGGACTCATCGCGGCCAATCTCTGGCCGGTCTTCCTGTTCAAGCTGGGAATGCCCACCGCCGCCGCGGTCGAGGTGGCGTTCCTGTCCGTCTATGTCTGGTGGGTGCGAGGCGGCGGGCCGCCCGGGTCCTGGAAGCCCGTGCGCGCCGGGAACTTCCGCAGCCGCAAGCTTTCCGCACGCGACTGGACATGGGGTCTGATCGCGGCCGTCGGAATCGCGGCCAGCGTGCATGCGGCCATCGTGGTCCTGTTCCGCCTCGTGCCCTTCCCGGCCGAAGCGTTCCATCGCGGCTATGACCTCTCCTTCATCCCGACGCGCGAGATGCAGCTTCTGGCCTGCGTCGTGTCGGCCGCGTCGGCGGGCATCTGCGAGGAGACCGGCTTCCGCGGCTATATGCAGGTGCCGATCGAGAAGCGCCACGGCGCCTTCGTGGCGATCTTCATCTCCTCGCTGTTCTTCATGGCGATCCACCTGACGAAGGACTGGTCGCTGATCGGGATGGTGCCCATCGTCTTCGTCGCGGGCGTGCTCTACGGCACGCTGGCCTGGGCGTCGAAGAGCCTCGTCTTCGGCATGATCGGGCACACGATCATGGACATCGGGTTGTTCGCTTATTGGTGGACGCAGATCCTGGGGACGTTCCCGCAGCGCCCGATCTCGCAGACGGGCGTCGATCAGATGTTTTATATCGAGTGCGGCGCGCTTGGCCTTGCGCTTCTCGTCACGCTGACCGCGATCGTGCAGGTACGCCGGCGGCCGGCCTGACGGCGGCGCGGGCCAGCGCCACCTTCATCGCGATGCCGAGCGTGTTGTAGTCGTAGGGCTTGCGGATGATGGGGAACTCGTGGCCGACGCGCTCGGCCGCGCTGCTGTAGCCGGTGGCGAGCAGCACGGGCAGCCGCGGATAGCGCTCGCACATCGTCCGCGCCAGCGCCAGCCCGTCCATGTCGCCCGGCATGACGATATCGCTGAAGACGAGCACGATGTCGTCGCGGCGCGCCAGGATGTCGAACGCTGCCGCGGGCCGGTCGGCGCGCACCACCTGATAGCCAAGCTGCTCCAGCATCAGCGTGCTGACCTCTCCGACCTCCGTATTGTCCTCGACGACGAGAACGAGCCCCTTGCCGCGCACTGCGTCGCCCATCGGCGCCGGCAGGTCGGGCGGCACGGCGTTCGCCTGCGAGCGCGGCAGGTAGAGCGTGACGGTCGTGCCCTCGCCCGGCTTGCTCGCGACATGCACGTCGCCGCCGGACTGGCGCGCGAAGCCGTAGACCTGCGAAAGCCCGAGCCCGGTGCCTTTGCCGACTTCCTTGGTGGTGAAGAACGGCTCGAAGACCTTGGCCAGCACGTCGGGAGCGATGCCGGTGCCGGTGTCGGAAAGCGACAGCGCCACGAATTCGCCGTTCAGAGGCATCGTTGCCCTGCCGTCGAGGATCAGGTTCTGCGCCCGCACGCCGAGCGTGCCGCCGTTCGGCATCGCGTCGCGCGCGTTGACGGCGATGTTGACGAGCGCGAGCTCGAACTCGCTCGGATCCGTCTCCACGCGCCAGACGTCCGCAGGAATCGACATGTCGAGCCTGATCGCGCCGCCGACGGAGCTTTCGAGCAGGTCGCGCACCGAACTCAGCCGCTCGGCGAGGTCGATGGTGACGTTCTCCAGCCTCTGGCGCCGCGCGAAGGTGAGGAGCTGGCGCGTGAGGTTGGCGCCGGTCTGCGCCGCCTGCTCGATGGCGTCGAGCGAGCGGATGTCCTTGGCATCCCTGGCGTCCCCGGTGCGCAGGCGCATGAGCTGCACCTGGCCCTTCACGATCATCAGCAGATTGTTGAAGTCGTGCGCGACACCGCCGGTGAGATGCCCGATCGCCTCCATCTTCTGCGACTGGGCGAGCTGCAGCTGAGCGCGCTCGACCTGGAGCTGCGCCTCGCGCTTCTCGGTCATGTCGCGCGTGATTTTGGCGAAGCCGAGCAGGCGGCCCTCCTCGTCGCGCACCGCGTCGAGCACGGCGAAGGCCCAGAAGCGGCTGCCGTCCTTGCGCAATCGCCAGCCCTCGCTCTCGTAGCGGCCGTGCTCGCCCGCGACGCGCAGCGCGTTCTGCGGGATGCCGGCGGCGTGGTCTTCGGGCGCGAAGAATTCGCAATAGTTCCTGCCCACGATCTCCTGCGCGGTATAGCCCTTGATGCGCTCCGCGCCCGCGTTCCAGCTCGCGACCGTGCCGTTCGGATCGAGCATGTAGATCGCGTAGTCGGTGACGCTCTGCACCAGCAGGCGAAAATTGCGCTCGCTGTCGCGCAGCTGCGCGATCGCCTGCTTGGTCTCGGCGGTTTGCGCCGCCGCGCCGTCGCTGCGCAGGAACGCCTCGACCAATTTGCGGCGCTCGATCTCGTCCTGGGCGGCGCGATAGAGCCGCGCGTTGTCGATGGCGATGGCGGCATGGGCTGCGATGCCTTCCGCGAGCATCTCATGCTCGGCGGTGAAGCGGCCGGCTTGCGGATGGCCGAAGAACAGTCCGCCCACCACCTCGCCCGAGCGCGACACCACGGACACCGCGAGATAGGAGCGCACCGGCGGACAGTCCTCGCCGTAGCGCGCGTCCTTGGTGATGTCGTCGAAGCGGACAACCGTCTTGCCCGCGAAGGTCGGCGCGAACACTTTCGCGTCGCGCGGCATCTGGAAGGCCGAGGTCCCTTCCTTCGCCATGCAGGATATGGAGCTTTCGCCCGCCGCGTTCCGGTCATTGTAGAAAAACGAACCGAAGGCCGCGCCGGTGATCTCGGTCGCCGCGTCGGTCACGACCCGGACCGCGCGCTCCAGATCGAGTTCGGAGGCGATCTCCTTGCCCACCCGGAGCAGGATCTCGAGCCTTCTGGCTTCTTCTCCGCCCCCCTCCATCGATGCCATTAACTACGCCAGCCTTCTGCCTACAGCCCTTCGCAACGAGACTGAACGCGGCTTCAAGGCGGTTGGTTCCATGACGCAAGGCGAAACTCAATATATTTACTTGCAGTAAGTGGTCCAATGGACTACCATGAGTTATGAAATCAGCGCCAGTCACCGTGATCGAAACGCCGGACTTCATCGCGGCTACGCGAAAACTGATGGCGGATGGTGAGCGAATGGCACTGATCGATCATCTTGCCGAAAATCCGCTGGCTGGTGACCTGATGCCCGGAACCGGCGGCATGCGGAAGTTACGCTGGGCACTTGAAGGCCGGGGCAAACGAGGCGGCGCGCGCGTGATCTACTACTTTCACAACGAGCACGTACCGCTGTTCGCGTTGGACGCATTCGCCAAAAACGAGAAGGCGGACCTTGGACCCGACGATGTTATTCGATTGCGTAGGGTTGTGAAGGCAATCACAGACGGCATCGCCAGGAAAGGTACACCATGAGTCGCAAAGTTGCAGACAGGCTCGAACGCAGTCTCCGGCAAGCGCTCGCCTTTGTCGAAGGTACCGCTGACCTCAGCAAATATCGTGTCCACATACCACGTGAGATCGATGTGCGCGCCATTCGCGACAAACTCGGCATGACGCAGGAAGAGTTCGCGCGCCAGTTCGGTTTCAGCGTGAACACATTGCGCCACTGGGAACAGGGAAGGCGCGCGCCCGAAGGGTCGGCTCGCGCCTATCTGCTGGTCATCGACCGCGCGCCGAAGGCCGTGCAAAAAGCTTTGAGAGCTGCTTAGCGAACCACGTCACTGGCCAGGCTTAGATAGTTCGCCTTTGGGAACGTGCTGTTCAAAAAAATCTCGAAACCAATCCGGAAAATCTTCTCTGGGACGCTCTCTCAAATGCGGATGATAGTGTGCCGAATCCGGCCCCCAATCAAAATACAATCCCAAGCTTGACCCGATCATCAGCCTTGCGAACTCGGAGTCTACGTCGAGTTCGGTTCTGAAAAGACATTCAGCGGCCGTCCTGCCAACTAGGACAGCAAATACTTCCACCGCATAGTGACCCGCAATGAACTTGAATTCCGAAGCATCGCTAGGAAGCAAAAAGTGATGGTTATAAGCGACACCGTCCTTGGGCGCAAACAAGCCGCTTCCGCGGCTTAGCATCTGATCACCATATACCCAAATATTGAAATTCTGCGTGGTTTCGCCGCGCCGAATGCGAACGAACATGCTGGTGATGATTCTTCCCCGCGCTCCGGTCGAATACAGCAAAGTCCGAAGAAATATCTTTGGTTTCGGAGTTGCCCGCTCAGGGCCACCATCAGGCCCAAAATAGATGACCGTTGGCTGGGTCATCCGCACTTTGCCGCGCCGCAAGAGAGTCAACCATGCAGTCAGCAATGCCACACAAAGAGAAACAGCGGAGATGACTAAGCTTGTGATGGTGGCCAAGCCCATCAAACCAGCCTGCTCTGATGCACCGCCGCCGCGATGAAGCTGGTGAAGAGCGGGTGCGGCTCGAGCGGGCGCGACTTCAGTTCGGGGTGGAACTGGACGCCGATGAACCAGGGGTGATCGGGGATCTCCATGATCTCGGGCAGGCGCTTGTCGGGCGACCAGCCGGAGACCTTGAAGCCCTGCTTCTCCAACAGCGGCGTGTATTCGGTGTTGACCTCGAAGCGATGGCGATGGCGCTCGCTGATGGCGGTCGTCCCATAGACCTCCGCGACGCGGCTTCCCGGCGTCAGCACCGTGTCGTAGGCGCCGAGCCGCATCGTGCCGCCGAGGTCGCCGTCCTTCTCGCGCTTCTCGAGCGCGTTGCCCTTCACCCATTCGGTCATCAGCCCGATCACGGGATGCTTGGGCGTGCCGTTCTCGCTGGTGCCGGCGCCCTCCAGCCCCGCGAGATCGCGCGCCGTCTCGATCACCGCCATGTGCAGCCCGTAGCAGATGCCGAAGAACGGCACCTTGCGCTCGCGCGCGAACTTGACCGCCTCGATCTTGCCTTCGACGCCGCGCTCGCCGAAGCCGCCGGGCACGAGGATGCCGTGCACGTTCTCGAGGAACGCGGCCGCGTCGTCGCGCTCGAAGATCTCGCTGTCGATCCAGTCGAGATGAACCTTCACGTTGTTGGCGACGCCGCCATGGGTCAGCGCCTCGCTCAGGGATTTGTACGAGTCCTTGACCTGGATGTACTTGCCGACGACGGCGATGCGCACCTCGCCTTCGGGGTTCTTCACCCGCTCAACCACCTGCTGCCAGCGCGTGAGATCGGGCGCGGGGGCCGTGGTGATGTGGAAATGCCTGAGAAGCTGCGTGTCGAGGCCGACCTGGTGATAGGCGAGCGGCACGCGATAGATCGTGTCGAGGTCGAGCGCGGGGATCACCCGCTCCATGGGCACGTTGCAGAACAGGCCGATCTTGCGCCGGTCGTCCTCCGGGATCGGATGCGAGGCGCGGCAAAGCAGGATATCGGGCTGGATGCCGATGGCGCGCAGCTCCTTGACGGAGTGCTGCGTCGGCTTGGTCTTGAGCTCGCCCGCCGCCTCGATATAGGGCACCAGCGTCAGATGGATGAACGCGGTCCGCTCGCGGCCGAGATCGTTGCCGAGCTGGCGGATCGCCTCGAAGAACGGCAGGCCCTCGATGTCGCCGACCGTGCCGCCGATCTCGACCAGCAGGAAATCGAGATCGTCGGTACCCGACATCACGAATTCCTTGATCATGTCGGTGACGTGCGGGATCACCTGCACGGTGCGGCCGAGATAGCCGCCCCGGCGCTCCTTCTCGATCACCTGGCTGTAGATGCGGCCCGAGGTGATGTTGTCGGCCTTCGACGACGAGACGCCGGTGAAGCGCTCGTAATGGCCGAGATCGAGATCGGTCTCCGCCCCGTCGTCGGTGACGTAGACCTCGCCGTGCTGGAACGGCGACATGGTCCCCGGATCGACGTTGAGATAGGGGTCCAGCTTGCGCAGGCGCACGGAAAAGCCGCGTGCCTGCAGAAGGGCTCCGAGAGCCGCGGAAGCGAGACCTTTCCCAAGTGAGGAGACCACGCCGCCGGTGATGAAGATCAACCGCGCCATGGAAGGCCACCATGTCGAAAACGATCCGCGCACTCAAGCGCAAAGTTTCGGCGCGCGAAATGCCCGATATGCAACGGTTTCGAGCGTTAACGCGCGCCGGTCCGCCGCGCCTCGGCGCAGAATCACACCGCTCGCCGCTCGGCCGGGTAGGCTTCGCGATTCTGTGCCGCGGGCGTGCCTTCCGCGAAGTGGGTGCGCCAGGAATTCGTGGGGAAATGGAACTCGTCGTGGAACCAGGGCATGGATTTGCGCTGGAAGACGGTATCGCGCAGGAAATCGATCGCCGCGCGCACCGACCATTTCTTGGCCACGTCGCGCTGGAAGCTCATGAACACCGGCGCGGGCAGGTGCAGGCCCAGATCCAGCGGCACGAAGTCGTCGCCCATGGCCATGACATAGGTCGGCAGGAGCGCGATGCCCACGCCCTGGCGCACGGCTTCCGCGAGCGGTCCGCTCTGGTTGGTGAGCAGCGGCGCGGTCTGCATCGGCGCGCCTTTCAGCCAATGCGACCAGGGCCCCTTGTCGACGCGATAGGCGCTCATCTCGAGCATGCGGTGCTGGGCGAGCTCGGCGATGGTCCTGGGCGCGGGATGGCGCGCGAGATAGGCGCGCGAGGCGAAGGGCACGAAATGCATGGTCGCCACGCGGATCGCGACGGGATCGACCTCGATCGGCTCGTAATAGTGGAACTGGATATCGAAGGACTCGTTCTTGCCCGCCGTCGAGTCGTGCGAGACGAACAGCTTGAGCTCGATATTGGGATGCAGCTCGTAGAACTTGCCCAGGAAGCGCGGCATCCAATAGGTCGCCAGCCCGTCGCCCATGACGACGCGGCAGTCGCCTTCTATCCGCCCCTGGTTGGCGCCCGCGTTGCGCGAGGCACGCGCCAGCGAATAGCCCGCCGCGGTCACGTCGTTGAGGATGCGCCGGCCGTGATGGGTGAGCCTCGGACCCGTGCGGTCGCGGTCGAACAGGCGGATGCCGAGGCGCTTCTCCAGGCGCGACAGGCGCCGGCTTGCGGTGGGCTGGCTCAACCCAAGGCGCAGCGCCGCGCGGTTGACGCTGCCCGTCTGGACCACGGCCAGGAAGATGCGGAAATCGTCCCAGGACAGGCCTTGCGGCTGGTCTTCATCCAAAGGTCCCGCATAACGCAATTCATTTTCTTCGGTATGTAGCCCGCGGGACATGATGCAACCCTATGTCGGTGCAGTGCCGGTCTAACACGCCCTTAAGGCGAATATCAAACCGGTAGTACGCCGGGGGGCGCGTGGCGTTGGTCGAAACTGTCTTCGAAAACAATGGGCTGGATATAATTCCCCCTAAGCGGGAAGAGTCCGCAGTTCATCCGGATGGAGACACCGTCGTCGTCCGGATGGCCCGATATGACGAAATCGAGACGCTGCATGCCTTGACCGTCAGCGAGATCGGCCCGTCGGTTGCAGCCTGCGAAACCATGCAGCGCGTATGGCGCCACAACCCGGAGAGCCTCTGGACGATCCATCGCCGCACGCCGCCGGACGGGCCCGACCGCCTGGTGGGCTATTTCGGCTTCCTCCATCTCAACGCGACCGGTCTTGAGGCCCTTGAGGCGCGCAGCTTGAGCGGACGCGCGCCCGATCTTGCGCTCCTTGCCGCTGCCGGCGAGCGGCCGGCGGCGATCTATGTCTGGGCCGGCATCGCGCGGAAGGTGCGCGTTCTGGCCGAGATGCTGGTCGCGCGCGCGCTCGGCGCCAAGCGCTATGGCGGGCTCCCGATCTACGCGACCGCGGGCACCCTGGGCGGCCTCAAATGGCTCAACCAGCTCGGCCGGGCCGACCGGGGGCCGGCGGAAAACGCACTCGGCAACGTCTTTCGCATCGACACCGTGCGCGCCGTCACGGCCCGCACCAAGAACGATGCCGCATAACGGCGCCGCATGAACAAGAGAGCCGGGGGCTCCGATGAACGACGACACGGAAGAACTTTCCGATTACCGCATCCTTCTCGCCTGCATCCGCAGGCGATTGAAGACCTACGGCCTCACCGAAGCGGTCGAGAGCCTCGAACGCATCGACCACGCGATCCAGCGGGCGATCGTGAAGCAGGAGATGGAGTTCCGGACGATAAATTAGATTCATCCTCCCCCGTACTCACGGGGGAGGTGCCGAGCGTAGCGAGGCGGAGGGGGAGGCCCCCATAGGCGCTAACTTAGAGCGCCAACAAGCGGCACGTCGCCCTTCGAGGCTCGCTGCGCTCGCGCCTCAGGGTGACGTACCTACTGCAGCAGTAGCGTCATGCTGAGGTGCCCGCCGAAGGCGGGCCTCGAAGCATGGCGCTCCGCTCGGTCAAACCCGTCTGAATTTGTTCTAAGTTAGCGCCTATGGGGGAAGCCCCCTCCACCGCTTCGCGGTCCCCCTCCCCCGCTGCCCGGGGGAGGATTGAAACTGGTGCTACCGCGGCAGCGGTATCGCGGGGGCTTTGGCGGGGGTCTTGGTGGTGCTCGTCGCCGGCGGCGGCGTGGTGTCGAGGATCGAGCGCTCGTCGCGGCCGTGCAGCGAGATCAGCGTCAGGCCGAGACAGGTCAAAAAGAACAAAATCGCCAGGATTCCTGTGGTGCGCGTCAGCGTGTCGGCCGCGCCGCGGGGGGAGAAGAGCCCGCCCAGGCCGCCGCCGCCCCCGCCGCCCATGCCCAGCGCGCCGCCTTCCGAGCGCTGCAGCAGGATGACGACGATCAGGCCGATCGACACGAACAACTCGACAAGGATCAAAAGCGTCTGCATGACGAACTCCGCATTCGGGCGCGGGGTTTAGAGGAAAACGGGGCGGATGGGAAGAAGGCGGGCTTGGAGCGGGAAAGCCCGAGTTTTCCCTACATTTTAAACCCCAACGTCATCGCCCGGCTTGTCCGGGCGACCTACGGGAACCCTGCGAGACCGGAAAAGCGTCCGTGGGTGGCCCGGACAAGCCGGGCCATGACAACTTTTTTGAGCATGGCGATCGCTACGACGCCAGCTTCTCCGCCTCGCGGGCGCGGATCAGGGCCATGGTGGCGTCGATCTCGCGCAGGCTTTCGTCGGGCGAGCTGTCGGGGCGGAAGAGCTGGTTGAGGCTCAACGCCGCGTGCCCCAGGAGATGCATCGACGCGTTGCGGTCCACACCCAGCTCCAGCCCCTCCACCGCCGCGAGGATGGATTCGCACCAGCCCACGGCCTGGTCGAAATCGGCGTCGCGCGCACGCTTGGCGATGGCGCCGGCGAGGCCTGAGATCTTCTTGAGTTCCACCTCGGCGGTGCCGTGTCCGGCGATCTTTTCCTGCATCAGCCGCCACTGGATGCAGGCCTGGAACGCGTCGCGGCGCATCTTCTCGCTGTTGAGCACCTCGCGCGCCGCGCGCAGCTCGATGTCGAGACGCTGGGCGGTCTCTTCGGCGGTGAGGCGGTCGCGCGCCTTCATCTTGAGCGAGTTCGGCGCGTCGAACAGCTCGGCATTGGAGGGACGCGCCTGGTCGCGCCGGCGGTCGGGGCCGACATAGTCGGTGGTGACGACGAAGCCCTTGCGGCGCTGGATGTGCGTCTCGATGCGGCTGCCCAGAAGCGCGGTGGAGAACGGACGCAGCAGCAGGTCGTCGGCGCCGGAATTGACCACGCGCGCGATCAGGGCCGCGTTCTTCTCCCAGGCGGTCGCGATGATGACGATGAAGGGGTTGTGGCCCTCGCCGCCCTGCCTCAGCGACTGGATCGTGGCGCAGAGCTCCACATCGGCGCCCTGCATCTCGCACATGGCGAGATCCGGCGGACGCCTGCGCAGATAGTCGGCGAAGGCCTTGGCGGTCGGCACCGTCTCGATCTTGCGGAAGCCCAGCGTGTAGAGCACCGCGCGCGTCGCCATGCGGTTGGGCGCGACGGGGTCGTACACCAGCGCCTCGGCGGTATCGTAGGAGAGCCTCATCATGCACGCGCGCAATCGTTCACGGCGCGTAAAAAATGCCATGAAGGGCGTTAAGGAACGGTGGCGACGATTGGTTAAGAACTTGCCGCCGCGATGGCCAGGAAATCCTGCGATTTCAGGCTTGCGCCGCCGATGAGCGCGCCGTCGACATTGGCGAGCGCCAGGATCTCGCGCGCGTTGCCCGGCTTGACCGAGCCGCCGTAGAGAATGCGCATCCCGGCCGCATCGGCGAAGCGCGCCGCGAGCCGGGCACGGATGTGCGCGTGCATTTCGACGATCTCCGCCTTCGTCGGCGTCCGCCCCGTGCCGATGGCCCAGACCGGCTCGTAGGCGAGCGTGGTGTTCCCGGCCGTGGCGCCGTCCGGCACGCTGCCCGCGATCTGGCGCGTCACGACGTCGAGCGCGTGCCCGCCCAGGCGCTCGGCTTCGGTCTCGCCGATGCAGACGATGGCGAGAAGCCCCGCGCGCCACGCTGCGCGCGCCTTGGCGGCGACCATGGCATCGCTCTCGCCGTGATAGTGGCGGCGCTCGGAATGGCCGACGATCACGGCACAAGCGCCCGCGTCCTTCAGCATCTCCGCGCTGACGTCGCCGGTGAACGCGCCCGAAGCTTCCGCGTGGCAGTCCTGGCCGCCGACCGGCACTCCACCTTTGGCGGCCGCGCGCGCGATCAGCGTGGCGGGCGGGCATATGAGGATGTCGGCATTCGCGGGCCTGGCTTCGCGGATCGCATCCAGCTCGGCGAGCGAGGCGCCCGTCCCGTTCATCTTCCAATTGCCGGCGATCAGTTGGCGCATGTTTTCCTCAGCGGACGATTTCGACGAGCAGGACCCAGGCATTGATCACGGTGGCGATCAGCGAGGCGATCACGCCCGGCACCATCCAGGCAACCGCGTCGGGCGCGCCTCTCCACAGCAGCACGCCTGAAGTCACGATCGGCAGGCTCGAGATCTGGGTGAGCAGGAGCCGCGTGAAGAGCGAGCGCTTGGGCACCAGGCCCTTCTGGCGGCCGAGCGTGCGCAGCTGGATGACGAGCGGCACGAGCCACATCGCCGCACCCGTCGCCGTCACCTCGATGGCGAGCTGGCCCGGGGGCTGGTGCGGCACCAGCATGTAGCTCGACACGATGAGCACGCCGGTGGGCGCCACCAGCGTCTCGGCCGCGCGGCCCGGCAGCCACGGATAGGCGATGATCCGCGCCAGGTTGATCGAGATCGCCACGATCACGAAGCCGGCCAGCGCCGCCGACGCGCCCACCTCCGCGACGAAGAAATCCGACCACTCGGCCATGAAAACCCCCGGAAAAACCCGCCTTGCCCCGCGTGGGCCCCCTCCCTATCATCCGCCGCCTTTTGCCGCCAACACCCTTCGAGGAATTCAATGCTTCAGCAAATGCGGACCTTCACCAAGTCCTGGGTCGCCAACCTGTTCCTGGGCTTGATCGCGCTGAGCTTCGTGGCGTGGGGCATCGGCGACATGTTCAAAACCCGCATCGACACCAACATCGTCACGATGGGCTCGTCGCAAATCTCCTACGAGGATTTCAATCGCAGCTACCGCAACGCCCTGCGCAACCAGAGCCAGCGTGCCGGCCGCCAGATCACGCCGGAAGAGGCGCGCAAGTCCGGCATGGGCCAGGCCATCTTCGACCAGGCGGTCAGCGGGCTGGCCCTGGACAATCTGGCGCAGCAGCTTGGCCTCACCGTCGCCGAAGACGACGTCGCCGCGCGCGTTCGCAAGATCCCGGCCTTCAACGGCCCGCTCGGCACCTTCGACCACAACACCATGCTCTCCAAATTGCAGGAGATCAGCTACACCGAGCCCCAATTCCTCGCGGAGATCCGCAACGAGATCGCGCGCGGCCAGCTTCTCGCGCCGGTGGAGGCGGGCTTCAGCGTGCCCGACGGCTACGCCCACGCGCTCTTCACCTATGCGACCGAGCTGCGCGCGGCGGAATACGTCACCGTGTCGGCGCAGGCGCTGGGCAAGATGGAGCCGCCGAGCGACACGGCGCTCGCGGCCTATATCAAGGCGCACGCGAACCAGTTCAGCACCGCCGAATACCGCTCGGTTTCGGTCGCGATGCTGGGCAGCGACGACATCGCGCCCACGCTCAAGGTCAGCGACGCGCAAATCGCCAAGCAGTACGACGCCGACAAGGCCACCTACATCATCCCCGAGAAGCGCGACGTGCAGCAGATCGCGTTCCCCACCGAGGCGGCGGCCAAGGACGCGCGCGCCAAGATCGACGGCGGCATGGCGTTCGAGGCGACCGCGTTCCAGGCCAAATCCACCGTCGACGACCGCGGGACGGTGTCCAAGGAGGATCTGGGTCCCCTGGGCGACGCGGCTTTCGCCGTGCCCGAGGGCGGCGTCACCCAGCCGGTCAAGAACTTCGCAAGCTGGGTGCTGCTCCACGTCACCAAGATCACGCCCGGCAAGACGACGACGCTCGAACAGGCCAGACCCGAGATCGTCAAGAAGCTCACCGACCAGATGGTCCAGGCCAAGCTCGGCGACATCCAGAACGAATTCTCGGACGCGAGCCGGCACGCTTCCGAATTGCCCGATGCGGCAAAGGCCGCCGGCATGCATGTCGTGCGCGCGATCGTGGACGCGCAGGGTCTGGGCCCCGACGGCAAGCCGGCCGCGGGCCTGCCGGCCGATCCCGACCTCGTCGCCCATATCTTCGCCGCCGATGTCGGCGAGCCGAGCGATCCGTTCATCACCGCGACCGGCCACGTCTATGCGGTCTCGGTCGAAGGCGTGACGCCGCCCAGGCCCAAGACGCTCGATCAGGCGCGCGCCCAGGCCACGCAGGCCTGGACGGAGGAGCAGACACAGGCCCTTCTGAAGAAGCGCGCGGCCGAGCTTGCCAAGGACGCCGAGCATGAGCACACGCTCGCCAATGTCGCGCAGAAGCTCGGCGCGCCGGTGCAGGCCGGCGTCGCGCTGTCGCGCCAGAGGGGCAACGACAATTTCTCGCCCGCGCTGATGGAGAAGATCTTCTCGGTCCCCGGCGGCGGCGTCGTGTCCGGGCCGACGGCCAAGGGCGACGGCTATGTGATCGCGCGCGTCACCGGCGTCATGCATCCGCCGATCCCGCCGACGAGTCCCGGCTACCGCCAGGGCTTGGGCCAGCTCGCCAACCAGATGGGCGAGGACCTGACCGTCACGCTCGCCAATGACGAGAAGGCGCGGGAGAAGGTCACCACCAACCAGAAGCTCCTCGACCAGGCGCTGGGCGGCGGCGGCGACGCGCAGTGAGCGAGCGATGGCCCCCCTCCCCGACTTCGCCGCCTTCGCGCGCGCTTATGAGAGCGGCCGCGCGCAGGCGCTCTACACGCGGCTGATCGCCGATCTCGAGACGCCGGTCTCGGCGTTCCTGAAGCTCGGCGAAGGCCGCGACAACGCCTTCCTGTTCGAAAGCGTGCAAGGCGGCGAGAGGCGCGGGCGCTATTCGATCATAGGCCTCAAGCCCGACCTCATCTGGCGCTGCCGGGACGGCAACGCCGAGATCAACCGCAACGCCCGCGCCGCGCCGCACGAATTCGAGCCCGACGCGCTCAGCCACGATCCGCTCGCCTCGCTGCGCCGTCTGGTGAACGAGACGCGCATGGAATTGCCCGCGGGCCTGCCGCCGATGGCGGTGGGGCTGTTCGGCTATCTCGGCTACGACATGGTGCGCCTCATCGAGCGCCTCGGCCCGCCGCCGCCCGATCCCTTGAACCTGCCCGACGCGGTGCTGCTGCGCCCCACCATCACCGCGATCTTCTACAACATCCGCGACGAGATCATCATCGTGACGCCGGTGTGGCCGGAAGCGGGACTCGATGCGCGTGCCGCCTATGCGCGCGCGTCGGAGCGGCTGATGGATACGGTCGGCGATCTCGAACGGCCCGCGCCTGCGAGCCCGCGCCCGCCTGAGAACCTGCCCGCGGTCGCCGAGATCCACTCCAACACGACGCATGACGAATACCTCGCCATCGTCGAGCGCGCGAAGGAGTACATCCGCGCCGGCGACGTCTTCCAGGTCGTGCCCAGCCAGCGTTTCCGCAAGGCGTTCGCGCTGCCGCCCTTCGCGCTCTATCGCGCGCTGCGGCGGTTGAACCCCTCGCCGTTCCTCTATCATCTGGCGTTCGGCGACTACACCATCGTGGGATCGAGCCCGGAGATCCTGGTGCGCCTGCGCGACGGCGTCGTCACCATCCGCCCCATCGCCGGCACGCGCGTGCGCGGCAAGACCGACGAGGAGGACAAGGCGCTCGCGGAAGAGCTCATGAGCGATCCGAAGGAGCGCGCCGAGCATCTGATGCTCGTCGACCTCGGCCGCAACGACGTCGGCCGCGTGGCGAAGACGGGCGAGGTGCGCGTCACCGACAGCTTCTTCATCGAGCGCTACAGCCATGTGATGCATCTGGTGTCGAACGTCGAGGGCCGCATCCGCGACGGCCTCGACGCCGTCGACGCGCTCGCCGCGGGCCTGCCCGCCGGCACGCTCTCCGGCGCGCCCAAGATCCGCGCCATGCAGCTCATCGACGAGTTCGAGAAAGAGAAGCGCGGCGCGGTCTACGCCGGCGCGGTCGGCTATTTCGCCGCCGACGGCTCGATGGACACCTGCATCGTGCTGCGCACCGCGCTGGTGAAGGACGGCACGATGTACGTGCAGGCCGGCGGCGGCGTCGTCGCCGACAGCGTGCCCGAAGCCGAGTACCAGGAGACGGTCAACAAGGCGAAAGCCCTGATGACCGCGGCGGACGAGGCGTTGCGGTACGCGTCGATGGCGCGGAAGGGACAGTAGTTTATCCTCCCCCGTCCTTACGGGGGAGGTGGCGCGAAGCGCCGGAGGGGGAGTTCCCCCACCGCTCGGCTTACGCCTCGCCCCTCCCCCGTAAGGACGGGGGAGGATCAAGAGTTCACCGCATCGCCTGCAGCGCGTGTTCCGTCTTCGCGCGGATCGCGGTTTTCAGCGTCACAAGCTCGAAGCCCTTCTCATGCGCGGCCCAGTAGGCGACGGCGTCCAGCGTGATCTCGCCCGGATGGCCGATGGCGATGGCGGCGCCTCGGCTGCGGGCGCGGGCTTCCAGGGCACGGAGCTGCGCGTCGACGCCATCGATGGTGGGGACGTCGTCGAGGAACACGTCGCGGTCGGAGCTTTCCACGCCATAGGCGCGCGCGACGCTGACGACCTGGCTCGCGGGGGTGGTGCGGGAGTCGAAAAAGAAGACGCGGCGCTGCGCGATGCGCGCCATCACGGGGCCGAGCGCGTCCGCGTTGGACGTGAACAGGCTGCCCTCGTGATTGTTGACGCCCACGAAATCCGGCACCCGCGACAGCGCCCAGTCGAGGCGGCGCAAATTCTCCGCGCCCGGCAATGCGACGCCGAGCGCCATCGGTCCGGGATCGTGCGGCCCTTCCGCCTGCATCGGCAGATGCACGAGTACTTCATGCCCTGCCCGCGCGGCGTCGCGCGCGAGCGCAGGCGTGTCGCGCGGATAGGGAAGAAAGGCGAGCGCGACCTTGCGCGGCAACTCGATCGCGCGGCGCGTGTGCGCCGTGTCGCCGCCGAGGTCGTCGATGACGATGGCGATGACGGGTTGGCCTGGAAGCGGTGCGGTGTCTTCGGAAATCTCGGTGCGCAGGCGCAGCTCCGGCACCTGATCGGCCAGGATCGGCATGCGCACGAAGCCGGGGACACCGGCTTGGGCCTGAACCGAAGGCACGAAGAGCCGCACCAGCAGCGGGACCCCGGTCGCGACCGCGTTCGCGCCGATCGCGCATGCGCTCACGAACACCAGCCAGAACGCGCCATGCGCCACGCGCAGCACTCGCGGCGATATCCGCCGCCGCTTGCGTCGAATCGGTCGCAGCCGGTGCATGGGCATGTACTGCCGCAAGGCGCGGGGGTGTCAACGGGCGCTTGCCCCTCTCACCCTTCGACAAGCTCAGGGTGAGGGTCTGAGCCAACGGCACGCTGTAGCAGTCCCTCATGCTGAGCTTGTCGAAGCATGAGGGCCGCGCGGACATTCAATACTTCGCGTGCCCCGGCGTTCTCGGGAAGGGGATCGCGTCGCGGACGTTGGCGAGGCCGGTGACGTAGGCGAGCGTGCGCTCGAAGCCCAGGCCGAAGCCGGCATGCGGCACGGTGCCGTAACGGCGCAGGTCGCGGTACCAGGCGTAGTGCTCGACGTCGATGCCGAGCTGCGCCATGCGCGAATCCAGCACGTCGAGGCGCTCCTCGCGCTGGCTGCCGCCGATGATCTCGCCGATGCCGGGCGCGAGCACGTCCATCGCGGCGACCGTGCGGCCGTCGTCGTTGACGCGCATGTAGAACGCCTTGATGTCCTTGGGGTAGTTCATCACGATCACGGGCTTGCCCACATGCTTCTCGGTGAGATAGCGCTCGTGCTCCGACTGCAGGTCGATGCCCCATTTCACCGGGAACTCGAATTTCTCCTTGGCCTTCTCGAGCACTGCGACCGCTTCGGTGTAGTCCATGCGCACGAATTCGGAAGCCACGATGCCTTCGAGCTTGGCGACGAGCCCCTTCTCGATGCGCTCGTCGAAGAAGGCGAGGTCTTCGGCCCGCTCGTCCAGCAGCGTCTTGAGGGACGATTTCAGCAGCCGCTCCGCCAGCGTCGCATCGTCGGAAAGATCGGCGAAGGCGATCTCCGGCTCGATCATCCAGAACTCGGCGAGGTGCCGGCTGGTGTTGGAATCCTCGGCGCGGAACGTCGGCCCGAAGGTGTAGACCTTGGAGAGCGCCAGGCAATAGGACTCCACGTTGAGCTGCCCCGACACCGTCAGGAACGTCTCGCGGCCGAAGAAATCCTTCGCGAAATCTATCCCGCCCTCCGCCGTGCGCGGCAGGTTGGCCAGGTCGAGCGTCGAGACGCGGAACATCGCACCCGCGCCTTCCGCGTCGGACGAGGTGATGATCGGCGTGTTGACCCAGAAGAACCCGTTCTCGTCGAAGAAGCGATGGATCGCCTTGGCCAGCGTGTGACGCACGCGCGTCGCCGCCGCGATCACGTTGGTGCGCGGGCGCAGATGCGCCACCTCGCGCAGGAATTCGAGCGTGTGCGGCTTGGGCTGGATCGGATAGGTGTCCGGGTCCTCGACCCAGCCGATCACTTTGATGGCGCTCGCCTGCATCTCGAAGGGCTGGCCCTTCGCCGGCGACGGCACGATGGTGCCCACCGCCTCCACGGCGCAACCGGCCGTGAGCTTCAGGACCTCGCCGGCATAGTTCGCCAGCGTGTTGGGCACGACGACCTGCACCGGATGGAACGAGGATCCGTCCGAGAGCTGCACGAACGAGATGCCGGCCTTGGAGTCGCGGCGGGTGCGAACCCAGCCCTTGACCATGACCGCTTCATCCGCCGGCGCGTGGCCTGCCAATATGTCGCGGTTGTTGAATTGCTGCGTGTCCATGGCCGCAGAACTACTCAGCCCGCGCGGTCTTGTCCAGAAGACCGCAAACGCCGCATCAGCTCTTATGATAGCATGCGCCATCTTGAAACCTTCTATTTTTCGTCCTACATAAATGCTGGAACTGGATTGGGACGAGGGAAAGCGGCGCGCGAATATCCGAAAGCACGGGCTCGACTTCGCCGACGCCAGGTTTCTGGACTGGGACGGCGCCACCTATGTCGAGGACAAGCGCTTTCCTTATCCCGAACCGCGCTACTGGGCGTTCGCTTTGCAGGACAAGCGGCTTCATCTCGTCGCGTTCTGCGTTCGCGACGGCAAGGTTCGGATCATCAGTTTTCGCAAGGCGAATGCGAGGGAAATCAGACGTTATGGCAAGTAAGCCGAAAAAACGGATCGTTCCGGACGACGACATTCCGGAAATGAGTGCTGCCGATTTTGCCGCCGCGAAGTCGCTGAAATCCAACATGCCGGCGGTCATGGAAGCGATGAAACGCGGCCGCGGCAGGCCGAAATCCGAAAGCCCGAAGGAACGGGTCTCGCTGCGGATCAATCCCAAGATCGTAGCGGCCTACAAAGCGACCGGCAAAGGCTGGCAGTCGCGGATGAACGAAGTCTTGGAAGACGGATTGGCCAGACGGAAGAAACGGCAATCGCACGCCGCTTGATCTTGAACCGATAAGAGTGATGAGTTGATCGATGCTTCTCCTGATCGATAACTACGACAGCTTCACATACAACCTGTTCCACTATCTGGGGGAATTGGGGGCCGAAGTCGTCGTCAAGCGCAACGACGAATTGAGCGCCGCGCAGGCGCTGTCGATGGGCGCGGACGCGATCGTGCTGTCGCCCGGGCCGTGCACGCCGCGCGAGGCGGGCATCTGCATCGACGTCATCAAACAGGCGGATGGGCGCGTGCCGATCCTGGGCGTCTGCCTCGGCCATCAGGCGATCGGCGAGGCTTATGGGGCCAAGATCGTGCGCGCGCCGGAGCCGATGCACGGCAAGCTCAGCCGCATCCGCCACACCGGCAAGAGCGTCTTCCGCGGGCTGAACCACGACTTCCTCGCGACGCGCTACCACTCGCTCACCATCGCGCCGCAGAGCATGCCGGCCGCGCTCGAGATCACCGCCAACAGCGACGACGGCGTCATCCAGGGGGTGATGCACAAGAGCCACCCCGTGCACGGCGTCCAGTTCCATCCCGAGAGCATCGCGTCCGAGAACGGCCACGCGCTGCTCAGGAACTTCCTCGATCTCGCCAAAGAGTTTTCCCGCGTGCCCGCATGACCGGCCTCGCGACCCATCCCACGCTCGCGCGGGTCAAGAGCGGCGCCGTCCTCGGCGAGCAGGAGAGCGCCGATGCATTCGACGCGATCTTTACCGGGCAGGTCGGCGAAGACGAGCTGGCCGAGTTCCTGCTCGCGATGTCCGGGCGCGGACCCACGGTCGCGGAGATCACCGGCGCCGCCAGATCGATGCGCGCCAACATGTGCTCCATCGAGGCGCCGCCGGACGCGATCGATCTCTGCGGCACGGGCGGCGACGGGCACAACACGCTCAACATCTCCACTGCGGTGTCGTTCGTCGTCGCGGGGTGCGGCGTTCCCGTCGCCAAGCACGGCAACCGCAGCGCCACCTCGCGCGCGGGCGCGGCCGACGTCCTCGAAGCGCTCGGCGTGAAGATCGAGCTTTCGCAGGACGCGGCCCAGCGCTGTCTCGACGAAGCCGGATCCTGCTTCCTGTTCGCGCGCGCCTATCATCCGGCGATGCGCCATGTCGCGGCGGTGCGAAGCCGGCTCGGCGTGCGCACGATCTTCAACCTGCTGGGCCCTCTCTCCAATCCGGCGCGCGTGAAGCGGCAATTGCTCGGCGTCTATGCGCGCGAGTGGCTGGAGCCCATGGCGGAGGTGCTGGCCGCGCTCGGCACCGAGCGGGCGTGGGTGGTCCATGGCTGCGACGGCCTGGACGAGATGACGACCACCGGCGTGACGTACATCGCGGCACTGGACCGGGGCAACGTGCAGATGCTGGAGTTCGAGGCGGTCAAGCGGTCCGCGGCCGCCGACCTGAAAGGCGGCGATGCGCATCACAACGCGGCAGCGATCAGACGCCTTCTCGACGGCGAGGACGGTCCGTTCCGCGACATCGTGCTGCTGAACGCCGGTGCCGCGCTGATCGTTGCCGGCAAAGCGCAAAGCATCGCCGACGGCGTGCGGATGGCGGAGGCATCGCTGGATTGCGGCGCCGCGCTCGCGCGCCTCGAGCGCCTGATCGAAGTATCGAACGCATGACCATCCTGGACGACATCGCGAAATACAAGCGCGAGGAGATCGCGGCGGCCAAGGCGCGGTTGAGCGACGCGGCGCTCGACGAGCGCGCCTGGGCGCAATCGCCGCCGCGCGGCTTCCGCGACGCGCTGATGCGCGCGCAAGGCGCAGAGCGTTATGGCCTCATTGCCGAGATCAAGAAGGCCAGCCCTTCGAAAGGCCTGATCCGTGCCGATTTCGATCCGCCCGCGCTCGCACGCGCTTATGAAGAAGGCGGCGCTGCGTGCCTCTCCGTGCTCACCGACGCGCCGTCGTTCCAGGGCGCGCCGGAATACCTAACCGCCGCGCGGGACGCGACCGCCCTGCCCGCGCTGCGCAAGGACTTCATGCTCGATCCTTATCAGGTGACGCAGGCGCGTGCCTGGGGCGCGGACTGCATCCTGCTCATCATGGCGATGCTCGACGACGAGACGGCGAAGGACCTGTTCTCGCTCGCGCGCGACTATCACGCCATGGACGTGCTGGTGGAGGTGCACGACGAGGCCGAGCTCGAGCGCGCCATCGCGCTCGAAGCCGACATGATCGGTATCAACAACCGCGACCTGAACACCTTCGTCACCGACACCGCCGTGACGCTGAGGCTGGCGCCGAAGATCCCCGAAGGCACGCTGGTCGTCGCCGAAAGCGGCCTTTCCACGCGCGAAGACCTCAAGCGCCTTGCCGGGATCGGCGTCACCACCTTCCTGATCGGCGAGAGCCTGATGCGGCAGGGCGACGTGGCAGGGGCGACGCGCGCGCTGATCGGCGGTACAATCGGCGCATGAGCAAGCTCAGCCATCTCGGCGAAGACGGCGCCGCGCGCATGGTCGACGTCTCGGCCAAGGACGCCACCGCGCGCGAGGCGAGCGCCGAGGCGCTGGTGCGTCTGTCGCCGGAAGCCTATGCCGCGGCGCGCGAGGGCAACGCGCCAAAAGGCGACGTACTCGGCACGGCGCGCATCGCGGGCATCATGGCTGCGAAGAAGACGGCGGAGCTGATCCCGCTCTGCCACCCGATCGCGCTTTCCAAGATCGACATCGAATTCGAATGGCTGGACGAGACGCGCGCGATCCGCATCACCGCGAGCGTCAGGACCAAGGCCGAGACAGGCGTCGAGATGGAGGCGCTCACCGCGGCATCCATCGCCGCGTTGACGATCTACGACATGGTCAAGGCGCTGGACAAAGGAACGACCATCGAGGCGGTGCGTCTGCTCGCCAAGTCGGGCGGCAAGAGCGGCCCCTATCGCGCGGCCGGCATGATGGACTCGCCCAAGACGCAAGCCGCGCGCGTGCGGCCGAAGACCTTGATGGGCGAAGTGAGCGCGCCGAAACCCGATCCGAGCGCCGAGCGCAGCGCGTTGCGCGCGTTCATGACATCGCGCCGCCTGCGCGCAACCGATTGGGCCAAGGACGCCGGCGTCAGCGCGGGAGAGATCTACGCGTACCTCACAGGCCGCTCGCGCAGCCTCGGACACGAGACGGCGGAACGGCTGGCGCGCGCCGCGGGCGTGCGCGTCGAGGACATGTTCAAGTGATCTCCGTCGAGGATGCGACAAAGCGCATCGTCGCGGCCTTCGCGCCGACTCAAGCGCAGACCGTGGCCATCGGCGAAGCGGCGGGACGCGTGCTGGCTGAGGACGTCCGCGCGCGCATGACACAGCCCCCCGCGCCGGTCTCGTCGATGGACGGCTACGCGGTGCGCGCGGCGGACGTGCCTGGAACCCTTCGCATGATCGGAAGCTCGCCGGCGGGCCATCCTTTCAGCGGCCGCGTCGGCGCGGGCGAGACGGTGCGCATCTTCACCGGCGGCGTCGTGCCGGACGGCGCGGACGGCATCGTCATACAGGAAGACACATCGGCCGACGGCTGCTCCATCGCGATGAAGGTCGCAGCCAGGCCCGGCAAGCACATCCGCGAAGCGGGCATGGATTTCCGCGAGGGCGATCTTCTGGCCGCGGCGGGCAAGCGCCTGAGCGCGCGCGACCTGTCGCTGATCGCGGCCGGCGACGTCGCGCAGCTGAGCGTCCGCCGCAGGCCGCGCGTCGCGATTGCCGCGACGGGTGACGAGCTTTCGCCGCCGGGCAAGCCGCGCGGCCCCGGCGGCATCGTCGCATCGTCCGGGTACGGACTGTCTGCGATGGTGGCGGGCTGGGGCGGCGAGACGGTCGATCTCGGCATCCTGCCCGACCGCGTCGAAGCCATCGAACGCATCGCCGAAAGCGCCAGGGACGCCGATCTCGTCGTCACCCTGGGCGGCGCTTCGGTCGGCGATCACGACCTGATCCAGAAAGCGCTCGGCCCCAAAGGCTTCGCGCTCGACTTCTGGAAGATCGCGATGCGGCCCGGCAAGCCGCTGATCTTCGGTCGCCTGGGCGCCACGCCCCTGCTCGGGCTACCCGGCAACCCCGTCTCCACCCTCGTCTGCGCGATCCTGTTCCTGCAGCCCGCGATCTGCGCGCTGCTCGGCACGTCGACAGTCGTCCCACACACGACTGCGCGTCTCGCTTGTGGCTTGAGCGCCAACGACACGCGCCAGGACTATGTGCGCGCCAGGCTCTCGACGCGCGACGGCGAGCAATGGGTCGAGGCTTTCACCGTCCAGGACTCCTCGATGCTGAGCGCGCTGGCGACCGCCGACGCGCTGATCGTGCGCGCACCGCACGCGCCCGCTGCGGCCGAGGGTGAGCGAGTAGAAGTCATCCCGCTCTAATTATCCTCCCCCGTCCTTACGGGGGAGGTGGCGCGAAGCGCCGGAGGGGGACTCACCCCATAGGCGCTAACTTTAGAACAAATTCAGACGGGTTTGACCGAGCGGAGCGCCATGCTTCGAGGCCCGCCTTCGGCGGGCACCTCAGCATGACGCTACTGCTGCAGTAGGTACGTCACCCTGAGGCGCGAGCGCAGCGAGCCTCGAAGGGCGACGTGCCGCTTGTTGGCGCTCTAAGTTAGCGCCTATGGGGACTCACCCCCTCCGCCTCGCTATCGCTCGGCACCTCCCCCACCAAAGCGGGGGAGGATCCAAAACCACATCTTGTACATTGACGCCTTACAGGAACTAAAGTAGAACGATTCTCCATGTTTCGGATTTGTTCGCGTGAGCGCGGAAAGAGGAGATGTGGGCGATGCTGACCCGCAAGCAATACGAACTTCTGATGTTCATCCATGAGCGGGTGCGCGAGAGCGGCATCCCGCCGTCCTTCGACGAGATGAAGGACGCGCTCGACCTCAAGTCCAAATCGGGCATCCACCGCCTGATCACGGCGCTCGAGGAGCGCGGCTTCCTGCGGCGCATGGAGAAGCGGGCCCGCGCGCTGGAGATCGTCAAGCTCCCCGACAACGTGTCCGAAACCCTGCGGCCCGCCACCACGCGCAGCCAGGCGCAGCGGCTGAGCCCGGCGGGCGTGCGTCACGGACGCATCGACGGGCGCGGGGCAACCGACGCCCGCGTCGCCGGCAGCCCGCGCCGCGCCATGGGCGAAGCCGAAGGCGCGGTGAACGTCCCCCTCGTCGGACGCATCGCGGCCGGCACGCCGATCGAGGCGCTGCAGAACCGCATCTCCGACGTGCCGGTGCCGAGCGGCATGATCGGCCGCGGCGAGCACTACGCGCTCGAGGTCACCGGCGATTCCATGATCAACGCCGGCATCCTCGACGGCGACACCGTCATCATCCAGGAAGCCGACAGCGCCAACACCGGCGAGATCGTCGTCGCCCTGGTCGACGAGGCGGAGGCGACGCTCAAGCGCCTGCGCCGCCGCGGCGATTCCATCGCGCTCGAAGCCGCGAACCCGGCCTACGAGACCCGCCTCTACGGCGCCGACCGCGTGCGCGTGCAGGGCAAGCTGGTGGGCCTGATCCGGCGGTATTGAGCAGGGCTGCCCCTCACCCTTCGACAAGCTCAGGGTGAGGGAATGAGAGAACGAGTTCGCTGCCGCATTCCCTCATGCTGAGCTTGTCGAAGCATGAGGGCAGCGCTGTCCTAGCGGCTATGCGACTTGGAACAGCGCGGCGCAACCTGCGCCGCCCAAGGCCTGCGTCCCCGTTCGCCCTCCACCGTCTCGACGCGCATCGCCGCGCCCAGCCACACCGCGTATCCGCCCTCGCGCGCGACGTCGAAGCGGTCGATGACCAAGCGCGGCCTGAAGCAATGCCGTCCCGCCGGTACCGCGCTCACCACGATCGTCGCGTTTTCGCAGTCCTCCTCCAGCGCATCGATGCGGGCGGTGGCGGCGAGGAGCGCGCCGTCCTTCATCTTGGCGATGCAGCCATAGGCGTCGCAGCGCACGCCGTCGGCCGGACCGGCCACCGCTTCGGCCGAGAGCCGCGCGTCGCCGTCGCGCTTCAGCCACTCACCGGCCGAATAGGCGTCGCCCGCCTTGCGTACAAGCCTGAGCACGCCGTCATCGCCGCGTATCGCCACGGTTTCCCCGTCGCGCGCGACGAGGATGTCGGGCCCGCGCCATGTCAGCGCAACGGCCACACCCGCAAGCACCGGCACCACGCCGAGCCAGCGCCATCGCCGCCGCCACAGCGCCGTCCACAGCCCCCCGAAGGTGATGAGCACGAGCACGCTCACCGGCCATGCGGGCACGGCCGAGGTCGCGCCGGGAAGCCCCGACACGAAACGCCCCACGCTCAGCATGATCCCGATGCCGAAACCCATGAGCTTGAGCGGCCATTCTTCAAGCCCGAACGGCATCGCCATCACGGCAGCCGCGGCCGCGGGCATGGTGACGAAACCCATCACCGGCATCGCGAGCAGGTTGCCCAAGACCGCGTAATGCGTCGCGCGGTCGAAATGGAACGCGGCATAGGGCGCTGTCGCGACGCTGCCCACGAAGCTCGTGATCGCGATGCCGTGCACATAGCGGCGGATGGACGCGAAGCGGCGCGGGCCGCCCTGCTCCTGCGCGGCGCGGCGCTTCTGCTCCCACTCTGCGACCGCGACGAGGCCTATGACCGCGGCAAACGACATCTGGAAGCCCGGCTCGGTGATGCTCTCGGGGCGCAGCAGCAGGATGACCGTGGCGGCGAGCGCGACCGAGCGCATCGACAGCGCCGGCCGGTCGAACAGGATCGCGGCCAGCATCGCCGCCAGCATGATGTAGGCGCGCGTCGCCGGCGTCGCGGCCCCGCTGATGATCAGATAGAACGTGGCGCCCGAGAGCGCCGCCAGCGCCGCCCACTTCTTGATCGGCTGCGTGAGCGCGACCGCCGGGATCGCTGCCAGGATCGCACGCACCACCCAGAACAGGCCCAATCCCACCAGCGCCATGTGAAGTCCCGCGATGGCGAGCACGTGCGCTAGCCCTGCGTCGCGCAGCGCCGCTTCGTCCTCGTCGGAGATCGAGCCGCGCTCGCCGGTGATCAGCGCCGCCGCGATCCCGCCCGTGCTGCCGGGCAGCACCGCGTCGATGCGCTGCGTCATCCGCCAGCGAAGGCGCGCGACGGCCGTCTGCATCCGCTCGACGAGCGTGGGCGCGCGCGGCGGCGCGATGGTTTGCGCCCTGCCGTAAGCAAAACCGACGCCGCCGATGCGGTCGAACCACGCGGCGCGTCCGAAATCGTAGCCTCCAGGTGCTGCCGGTCCCGGCGGCGGCATCAGGACGGCGGTGACGCGGAGCCAGTTGCCGGGCACGAGCGCGTCGTTCGCGGCGCGGATGGAGACGCGCACCTTATCCGGCACCGCGGCGTGCAGGCGCGGCGCGTTCAGCTCCGTCATCACCACGCGCATGCCCTTGCCGTGCGCCTGCACCGATTCGACGAGACCTTCGAGCGCGACCGGTCCCGTCTTGCGCGCCAGCACGGGTGCGGCGACGCGCTCGCTGCGCAACGCGGCATGCGCGAAGCCGAGCGACAGAGCCGCCACCGCCGCAAGGAGCACCTTGAGCCCGGTATTCGCCGAGCGGATCGCGAAAGCGGCGCACAGCACGCCCGCCACGGCGAACGACGCTGCGGCGGCGGCCGAGGGCTCGAAGGGAAGCGCGAAATAGACCGCGATGCCGGCACCGAACCCCGCCGGCAGCCAGAGCGGCCAGCGCTCGCGCTCGGCGAGGAAATGGGCGGGCCAGGCGCGCCAAGCCGCACGCAACGACCGCGCGAGGCCTGAGACGTCCGGCATCGCGCGCCGGACCGTGATCGACGGACCTACCACCATGGGAACGGGCCTGCTAGAAGCCCCTCGCAACCACGGCCGCCCAACGCCGGCCCGCACAACCTTACCATGACCGAGACAAAGAAACCCGTCCTGCGTTTCGCGCCCTCGCCCACGGGCATGCTGCATATCGGCGGCGCGCGCACCGCGCTCTTCAACTGGCTCTATGCCCGCCACACCGGCGGCACGTTCCTGCTGCGCATCGAGGACACCGACCGCGAGCGCTCGACGCCCGAAGCGGTCGCCGCGATCCTGAACGGGCTCGAATGGATGGGCCTCGATTGGGACGGCCAGACCGTCTACCAGTTCGCCCGTGCCGGACGGCATCGCGAGGTGGCCGAGCAATTGCTCGCAGAGGGCAAGGCCTATCGCTGCTTCGCCAGCGCCGAAGAGCTCGAGGAGATGCGCAACAGGGCGCGCGCGGAAGGAAAGCCGCCGCGCTACGACGGGCGCTGGCGCGACCGCGATCCGGGCGAGGCGCCCGCCGGCGCGCCGTTCGTCATCCGCCTGAGGGCGCCGCAAACCGGCGAGACCATCGTGCACGACGTCGTCCAGGGCGACGTGCGCTTCGGCAACGACCAGCTCGACGACATGGTGCTTTTGAGGAGCGACGGCACGCCGACCTACATGCTGGCCGTCGTGGTCGACGATTTCGACATGGGCGTGACCCACGTCATCCGCGGCGACGATCACCTGAACAACGCGGCGCGGCAGCTCCAGATCATCCGCGCCATGGGCTGGCGGGAGCCGATCTACGGCCACCTGCCGCTGATCCACGGGCCCGACGGCGCGAAGCTGTCCAAGCGCCACGGCGCGCTCGCGGTGGAGGCCTATCGCGACATGGGCTACCTGCCCGAGACGATGCGCAACTACCTGCTGCGTCTGGGCTGGAGCCATGGCGACGACGAGATCATCCCGACGGCGCAGGCCATCGAATGGTTCAATCTCGAGAACATCGGACGCAGCCCCGCTCGGCTCGACTTCAAGAAGCTCGACAACCTCAACGCCCACTACATCCGCAGCCTCGACGACCGCGTGCTCGCGGACATGATCGCGCGCACCCGCGCGCTCAGCCCCATCGCGATGACGCGTCTTGTCGCGGCGATGCCGGGGCTCAAGGAGCGCGCCAAGACGATGGTCGAGCTCGCCGACACGGCGGAGTTCCTGTTCACCGACGGGCCGCGCGAACCGGACGAGGCCGCGCGCAAGAACATCGCGCCGGAGACGATCGCCAGGGTGCTGCCCAGGCTCGAGGCGACCGACTGGACCGCCCCCGCCCTGGAGGCCGCCGCCCGCGCCTTCGCAGATGCGGAAGGAATCAAGCTTGGCCAAGTCGCCCAGCCGTTGCGGGCCGCCCTGACCGGGAAAGCCGCCTCGCCGCCGCTTTTCGACATGATGGCGGTGCTGGGACGGGAAGAATCTCTTGTTAGATTAAGGGCTTATTCCAAGTGACGGAGTTGCCTATGCGCGCCCGAAAAACGCGCAAAAGTGATGACGGCGTTAACCGAACTGGCGTATGATTGTGCAGTGCAAAACAACCCGAGCAGGAGCACAGGGATGAAGCAGAGCAAGCTGAAACCGGCAGGCAACGCGACGCTGATCTACGACAACAAATCCTTCGAGCTCCCGACCTTTTCGGGCACCGAGGGACCCAACGTCGTCGACATCCGCAAGCTCTACGGCGACGCCGACGTCTTCACCTATGACCCCGGCTTCACCTCGACGGCGAGCTGCGAGAGCGACATCACCTTCATCGACGGCGACAAGGGCATCTGCCTCTATCGCGGCTATCCGGTCGACCAGCTGGCGCAGCAATCGACCTTCCTGGAGGTCTGCTATCTCCTGCTGCACGGCGAGCTGCCGAGCAAGGAGCAGTGCAAGGCGTTCACCCATTCGATCACCATGCACACCATGGTGCACGACCAGATGTCGACCTTCTTCCGCGGCTTCCGCCGCGACGCGCACCCGATGGCGGTGATGTGCGGCGTGGTCGGCGCGCTGAGCGCCTTCTATCACGACTCCACCGACATCAACGATCCGCGCCAGCGCGAGATCGCGAGCCACCGCCTGATCGCCAAGATGCCGACGATCGCGGCCATGGCCTACAAGTACACGATCGGCCAGCCCTTCGTGTATCCGCTGAACAATCTCGGCTACACCGAGAACTTCATGCGCATGACGTTCTCGGTCCCGGCCGAGGAGTACAAGGTCAATCCGGTGCTGGCCAGGGCGCTGGACGCGATCTTCATCCTGCATGCCGATCACGAGCAGAACGCTTCCACGTCGACGGTGCGGCTCGCGGGATCGTCGGGCGCCAATCCCTTCGCCTGCATCGCGGCCGGCATCGCCTGCCTCTGGGGCCCGGCGCATGGCGGCGCCAACGAGGCGGCGCTCAAGATGCTCGAGCAGATCGGCTCGGTCGACCGCATCCCGGAGTTCATCAAGCGCGCCAAGGACCCGGACGACAATTTCCGCCTGATGGGTTTCGGCCACCGCGTCTACAAGAACTACGACCCGCGCGCCAAGGCGATGCAGGCTCAGACCCATGCGGTGCTGGAAGAGGTCGGCCACGGCGACGACCCGATCCTGAAAGTGGCGATGGAGCTCGAGCGCATCGCGCTGCAGGACGACTATTTCGTCTCCAAGAAGCTCTATCCCAACATCGACTTCTATTCCGGCATCACGCTGAAGGCGCTCGGCTTCCCGACCAGCATGTTCACGGCGCTGTTCGCGCTCGCGCGCACCGTCGGCTGGATCGCGCAATGGGGCGAGATGATCGAGGATCCTGCCCAGAAGATCGGCCGCCCGCGCCAGATCTACACCGGCGCCGCGAAGCGGGACTACGTGCCGCTGGCGAAGCGGTAGAGAAGGCCCCCTCCGGCGCTTCGCGCCACCTCCCCCGTAAGAACGGGGGAGGATAAAAGCGCCAATATCCTCCCCCGTCCTTACGGGGGAGGTGCCGAGCGCAGCGAGGCGGAGGGGGACTGTGTCCTAACAAACTCCAATATCGCCCGCGCCGCGCGCAGGCTGGGCGCCTCACCGCCTTTGCCGAGCATCTGCGCCGCCTTTTCGAGGTCGGCGCGCTCGTGGAGGGCTGCGCCCTTGTCGGTCAGGAGTGCGATGACCGCGCCGGCCAGATTCTGCGGCGTGCAGCGCGACTGCACGAATTCCGGCACCGCCTCGCGGCCCAGAAGCACGTTGACCAGCGTGATATAGCGCACGTTCATGATGAGAGACGCGAGCGCGTAGGTGAGCGAGCCCACCCTGTAGCCCACCACCATCGGCGTGCCGGCGAGCGCGAGCTCGGTCGTCACGGTCCCCGACGCCGCCAGCGCGGCGTCGGCCGCATCGAAGGACGCGTATTTCTCGTCGTCGTTTTCCAGAAGGACGAGCGGCGCCGGCCAGTCCTGCGTCGCCGCGCGGACGCGCGCCGCGACATGGGGCACCGTGGGCAGGACCGTGATCAATCCCGGCACGCGGGCGGCGATCCTCGCCACCGCGTCGCGGAAGATGGGCAGGATGAAGCGGATCTCGCTGGTGCGGCTGCCGGGCAGCACCGCGAGCAGCTTCGCATCCGCGGCGATACGAAAACGCGCGCGGAACGCAGCCCCGCCCGTCATGCGCGGCGCGCGCTCGATCACGGGATGGCCGACGACGATCGAGCGCAGGCCGTACTCCTCGAAGAACGGCGCCTCGAACGGCAGCAGCGCGAGCACGAGGTCGAAATAGCGCGCCATCTTCCGCGCGCGATAGGCGCGGCTCGCCCAGACCTGGGGTGCCACGTAGTTGATCGTGCGGATGGTGGGATCGATGCGCTTGAGGCGTTGCGCGATGCGGTGCGTGAAATCGGGGCTGTCGATCAGCACCACCGCGTCGGGACGCGTCAGAAGCGCGAAGTCGCTCGCCTCGCGCACGCGGCGCAGGATCGCGGGGATGCGGGGCACGACCTCGCGCAGACCCATCACCGCCGTGGTATCGAGCGGATAGAGGCTCTTCAGGCCCTCGGCGCCCATCGCGGGGCCGCCGACGCCGGTGATCTCGACGTCGCCGCCCGAGGCCTGCTTCAGGCCCGCCATCAATTGCGCGCCGAGCAGGTCGCCCGACGGCTCGCCGCAGACGAGCATCAGCCTCGCCGTCAACGCGGCACGCCCATGAGGAACAAGCCGAGCTTGTCGGCCTCCCCGACCACCGCGTCACGGTCGACGATCAACGCGCCGCCCGCTTCGACCGCGATGCCGGCGAGCCACACCGCATGCGCATTGTGCACGGTGTCGACGCCGATGACGGGAAGATCGGTCTTGCCGTCCTGGATCGGCTTGGGCGCCTTCACCAGCACGCCGCGCGGCTTGTTCTTCGTGCCGCGGAAATGCTCCGGCAGATGCGCCACGCGCGCGATCATCGCGTCGGTGCCTTCCGCGGCTTCGACGGCGAGTGGGAGCCCCGCGCAGACGATGGCCGCCTGCCCCACGTCGAATTCGCCCATGGCGCGCGCGATCTCGAAGGCGAGCACGACGTCGGCTTCGTTCTCGGCATTGGGCTTCACGCGTCCCATGATGCCCGGCCTGGCGATGAGATCGGGCGCGGCCTCGCCGGCGCCCACGACGCGCAATCCCTCGCGCTCGAACATGTCGACCACCGCGCGCAGCAGCGCGTCGTCGCCCCTGAGCGCGGCCGCGATCACGCGCGGCGCTGCGAGCACCGCTTTCGCGTCCAGCTTGATCTCGGAGAATTTCGGGCGCTGCACCTTGCCCACCAGCGTCACGTCGGAGCAGCCATGCGCCTTGAACGCCTTCATCGCTCGGCCCAGCTCGCCCAGCGCCACGCTCTCATGCGGGAAATCCTTCGCCCATTCGCCCGTCATGCCGGCGAGCACGAGCACGAAGACGGCGCGGCCGCCGCTGCGCGCGCTCATCGCGATGGCGCGCGGCAGCTCCCCGCCGCCCGCGATGATGCCGAGCGCGCCGGTCATTCGTCCGCGTCCGCGTCGCGGCGGCGGCGCGCCAGGCAGATCGGCCGCTTGGCGGGCGCCAGGATGAAATCGGCGATCTCGCCGACCTCGGCTATGTCCGCCCATTTGTCCTTCGCGGCGCGGGCGCGATCCGCCATCGCGCCTTCGCTATCGAGGAATATCAGCTTGAACGCGGCGCGCAGCGCGTTGATCGAGGCGCGCGGCAGACCGCGGCGCTTGAGGCCGATCAGGTTCAGTCCGCCGAGTTCGGCATGATCGCCGGCCGCGATGCCGTAGGGGATCACGTCGGTGTTGACGCCGGTGACGCCGCCGATCATCGCGCCCTTGCCCACACGGCCGAACTGCTGCACGGCCGAGAGGCCGCCCATGATCACGCCGTCGCCGATCTCGACATGGCCGCCGAGCTGCGCGCCGTTCGCGAAGGTCACGCCGTCGCCGACATGGCAGTCGTGGCCGACATGGCTGTAGGCCATGAAATAGCCGCCCCGCCCGACGCTGGTCAGCCCGCCGCCCCGCGCGCTTCCCAGGTTCATGGTCACATGCTCGCGGATGATGCAATCCTCGCCGACGGTGAGCCTGGCCGCGGGCGCGTCGTCGCCGCGGATCTGCGCCACGCCGCCCAGGACCGCGCCCTGATGCAGCACGCTGCGCGCGCCGACGCTGGTGTGTCCCACGACGCTCGCATGCGAAAGCAGCCGCACGCCGTCGCCGAGCACGGCGTTCGCGCCCACGATGCAGAACGGACCGATCTCGACGCCCGCGCCGAGGCGCGCGCCGTCCTCAACCACCGCCGTTGGATGAACCGTCATTTTCACCGTCGAAGATCATGGCGCTGAACTCAGCTTCCGCGCAGAGCTCGGTGCCCACGAAAGCCTGCCCCGCGAAGCGCCACACCGGGCCGCGGTGGCGCAGCGCCTTGACCGGGATGCGCAGCATGTCGCCGGGCCGCACGGGCTTGCGGAACCGCGCCTTGTCGATGGTCATGAAGTAGACGCGGCGTGTCGGGCTCGGCACGCCAAGCGAATAGACGACCAGCGCGCCGGCGGTCTGCGCCATTGCCTCGACGATCAACACGCCCGGCATCACGGCGAAATCGGGAAAGTGGCCCTGGAAATGCGGCTCGTTGAAGCTCACCGCCTTGTGGCCGACGGCGCTCTCGTTGGACACGATATCGGTCAGACGCTCGACGAACAGAAAGGGCGCGCGATGCGGCAGGAGCTTCTTGATCTGCTCCACGTCCAGCGAAACCCCCGCATGCTTCTTGTCCGTCATGTCTTCTTCTTGCCCTGTCTTGCCAGCATCTTCACCGCCGCCATCTCCCGTGCCCACTCCCTCACCGGCTTGGCCGGCATGCCGCCATAGTCCTGGCCGCCCGGAAGATAGCCGACGACCCCGGCGCGCGCCGCGAGCCTTGCGCCGTCGCCGATGCGGACATGGTCGGCGATCCCGACCTGGCCACCGACGATGACGAAATCGCCGAGCTCGCAGCTTCCCGAGATCCCGACATGGCCGACGATGACGGTGTGCCTGCCGATCTTCGTGTTGTGCCCAATCTGCACCAGATTATCAATCTTACTGCCCTCGCCCACGACGGTGTCGCCGAGCGCGCCGCGGTCGAGCGTGGTGCACGAGCCGATCTCGACCCGGTCCTGCAGGATCACGCGGCCGAGCTGCGGGATTTTGACATGGCCCTTGGGACCCGACGCGAAGCCGAAGCCCGGGGCGCCGATCTGGGCGCCCGACAGGATCAGGACCTCGTCGCCGAGATAGGCGTGGCTGACCGAGACGTTGCTGCCGATCTCGCAGTCGCGACCGATGGCGACCCCGCGCGCGATCACCGTGTTGGGGCCGATCCTCGTGCCCGCGCCGATCTCGACGTCCGGGCCGAGCACGACGCCCGGCGCGAGCGCGGCGCCCTCGCCGATGCGCGCCGTGGGATGGATGGCCTCGGCCTGCTCCCACCGCGCCAGGCCGGACTGCGGATAGAAGAGCGTTGCCGCCGCCGCGAAGGCGTGCTGCACCGACGCGCAGGAAACGGCGACGCAGCCCTGCGGCGCGGCGCGCTTCTCGTCCTTCGCGACGAAGCAGAACCCGGCTTGCGTGCTCGCGAACTGCTCAGCCGCGGCCGCGCCGGCGAAGAAACTGAGATGGGCCGGTCCCGCACCGTCGAGGCCGGCGATGTCATGCACCAGCGCATCGCCGCCGGCGGGCGCGTCGACGCCGGCGGCTTCGCAAATCCGCTTTAGGCTGAACGGTCCCTTGTTGTCGTAGAAACGCGGGTCGGCCATGCGAACCCTTCCGGCGCCTGCGTCCCTATTGCTGGGGCTGCTGCTGCTGGACCATGCCCGGCGGCGGCGGCACGAGCTCCACCTTGAGCGAAGGCAGCTTCGCGTCAAGGCGCTGCACGGCGACGCGGGTGATGTCGAGCGCGGGGTCGGTGCCCATCAGCACCACCTGCTTGTCGACGAGGAGATTGGCGTGGCGCTCGACCATGATGCCCTGAAGGATCGGGCCCAGCGTCTGCTCGATCGTCATGCGCGCCTTGATGAAGCCGCCCTGGATCAGGCTCTGCTTCTTCTGCGCCAGGCCCTGGAGGCCGGCTTCCCTGGCCTGGAAATCCTTGATCTTGCGCGACTTGACGTCGGGCGAAAGGATCGCGAGCTGCTGCTTCAGCGCGTCTCCCTCGCGGTGCAGCGCGGCGCCCTGGCCCTTGAGATCGGCTTCCGCCTGCTGGCTGTAGGCGTTGACCTGGCGCACCACGTCCTGGCCGACCTTGGATGCGCGCAGCACCTCGGACCTGTCGATGACGAGGAGCCTGGGCTCCGGGGTCGCGGCATGCGCGGCGAAACCGAGCGTGAGCGCGGCGACCGCCGCAAGGAGCGAAAGCGATTGCTTGGTCATTGGTCTAGAATCCCGTGCCAGCGCTGAAGTGAATGATTTGCGGCCGATCATAGCTGGTCTTGATGAACGGCATGCCCAAATCGATCTGGATCGGCCCGAACGGCGACTTCCAGCCGATGGCGAGGCCCGCCGACGCGCGGAAGGCGAGGTTGTCCACGATCGGACACTGCCTGTGAGCGGCGATATAGACCGCGCAGACCTGGGACTTGTCGTCGACACGGCCCAGCGTGCCGAAGTCGCTGAACAGCGAGAGGTTGATGCCGTAATCCTCGGGCAGGAAATCCGGCAGCCTGACCGCGGCGGTACCGATGGCATAGACGTCGCCGCCGAGCGCGCCCACGTCCTTGCTCACGCTCAGATCGCGCGGACCGATGCCGGCGAGCGCGAAGCCGCGGAACGTGTCGCCGCCCTTGAAGAAGCGGTCGTTGATGGGAAGCGTGCTTCCGTCATAGGTGGTGATGTAGCCCGCGTTCAAGCCGAACGAGCCCACGAGCGAATCCCAGAGCACGCGCTTGTAATATGTGGCCGTCGTCTCGGTGCGGAAATACTTCACCGAGCCGGAGATGCCGGCGAAGTCCTGCGACAGGGAGAAGGCGACGCCGTGCGTCGGCTTGATGTAGTCGTCGAGCGTGTTGTAGGCGAAGGTGAAGCCGATGCCCGAGGTCGTCGTCGTGCCCGCCGCGTCGATCACCTCCAGCGGCGCGCCCGGATAGGGCGTGATGTCCTGGATCTGGAAGGTGTAGCGCAGGCCGACGGAACCGAACTCGGACGTCGGGAAGCCGAGGCGCAGATTGGCCGCGGTCACGTCGGCCTGATAGGTCGCCTGCTGGTAGTTGGTCAGCACCTTGTAGAGGTCGATGCCCGCCGACAGCGGCCTGTCGAGGAAGTAGGGCTCGGTGAAGCTGAACTGGAACTGCTTGCTGATCTCGGAGATCGAGATGCTGGCGCGCATGTACTGGCCGCGCCCGAACAGGTTGCGCTCGGTATAGCTGAACTCGCCGACCAGCGAGCTGGTCGAGGAATAGCCGGCGCCGATCGACAATTCGCCCGTCGACTGCTCGGTGACCTTCACGTTCAGGTTCACGCGGTCGGGTTGCGAGCCGGGCGACTGCTTGATGTCGACGTCCTTGAAGATACCGAGGCTGCGGATGCGGGTGCGCGAACGGTCGACGAGCACGCGGTTGAACGCGTCGCCCTCGACCAGGCGGAACTCGCGGCGCACGACCTTGTCGAGCGTGCGGTTGTTGCCGGTGATGTTGATGTTCTCGACATAGACGCGCGGGCCCTGGTCGATCTTCATTATGACGTCGATGATGCGCTTGTCGTGATCGCGCTTGATGCGCGGATGGACCTCGGCGAAGGCGTAGCCGCGCGTGCCGGCCGCGTTGGTCAGCGTGTCGATCGCCTTCTGGATCTTCTCGCCGTCATAGAGCTCGCCGTCCTGGATCTTGACCAGCGGGCGCAGGGCGAGCGGGTCGAGCTCCTTGATGCTCGAATCGATCTCGACCTTGCCGAAGTGATAGAGGTCGCCCTCGTCCACCGTGAAGGTGACGAAGAAGGCGTCGTGCGACGGCGTGAGTTCCGCCACCGCCGAGACGACGTGGAAGTCGGCATAGCCGTGGCTGATGTAGAAGCGGCGCAGCTGCTCGCGGTCGAAGGTCAACCGGTCGGGATCGTAATTGTCGTTGCTCGCCAGCAGCCGCCACCAGCTCGACTCCTCGGTCGCGATCTGCTCGCGCAGCGTGTCGTCGTCGAACACCTTGTTGCCGATGAAGGCGATGCGCGCGACGCCGGTGGTCGGACCCTCATGGATCGAGAAGATCAGGTCGACGCGGTTCTGCGGGCGCTGGATGATCTGGGGGTCGACGGTGGCGCCGAACTTGCCGTTGCGGCGATAGACTTCGATGATGCGCTGGACGTCGGACTGGACCTTGGTGCGCGTGAACACCATGCGCGGCTTGAGCTGGACTTCCTTCTCGAGGTCCTTGGTCGAGACCTTGCTGTTACCTTCGTAGTCGATCTGGTTGATGATCGGCGCCTCGACGACGTGCACCGTGAAGGTGGAGGTGCCCGCGTCCCAGTTGACGCGCACATCTGAGAACAGCCCCGTCGCGAACAGCGCCTTCAGCGCGCGGTCGGATGCGGCCGGCGTGTAGGCGTCGCCCTCGCGCAGCGAGATGTAGGAGAGCACCGTGCCCGATTCGATGCGCTGCGTGCCCTTGACCGCGATGTGCAGGATCGTCGGCGCGGGCGCCGGCGGGGGAATGTCGGTCGCGGCGGGGGGCGGCGGCGAGCTCGGCCCCGAAAGCGCCTGGGCCGAGGCCGGCGCGGCGGCGAAGGTGCAGGCGATCAGCAGGACGACCGAAGCCGTGCGCGTCACTCGGGCGAACAGGGCTTTCACGCTCATCCACTCGTCTCTTGAGGCACGTACGGACCCACGTGCGTTAACCAGCCGAAAAATCAGAAAAGATTCAGGTGATGAGCCAGATCGTTCCAGAGAGAGAAAAGCACCAAACCCAGAATCAACGCCAGCCCAAACCGAAATCCGACCTCCTGAGCCCGCTCCCCGAGCGGCCGTCTCAGGACGGCCTCGCATCCATAGTACAGAAGATGCCCCCCGTCGAGCACCGGAATCGGAAAAAGGTTTATCAGCCCGATGCTTACAGATAGTACAGCTATCAGTTGGATGAGAGGCAGAATCCCCAGCTCGGCGACATTCTTGGTGATTACCACGATGCTGACCGTGCCGTGAAGCTGCTGGGCCCCGGTGCGGCCGGTCAGAAGCTGTCCGAAGCTCTTCAGGGTGCCGGTTATGACCGTCCAGGTCTGGCGGCAGGCCTCGCCCAGGGCCTCCACCGGCCCGTAGCGCACGATCACGGGCTTAACCTTGTCCGACGCGCCGACGCCCAGAAGGGGCACGGCCTCCTGGCTTCCGAATTCCTTGCGCTGCGTGATCCTGGGCGTGATGTGGATCGTGTAGCTCTGCCCGCCCCGCGCGAGCGTGATGACGTGCGCCTGGGTGCCCGAGGTCTGGATGATCTCCGGGATCTGGAAGAAATCGTTGATCGCGGTGCCGTCGATCGCGCGGATCACGTCGCCGGGACGGATGCCCGCCTGCTGCGCGGCGCTGCCCGCCTGCACGCTGCCGATCACCGGGGGCATGACGGCGCGGCCCAAGGCCAGCAGCGTCGCGGTGAAGATCACGATGGTCAGGAGGAAATTCGCGAACGGCCCGGCGGCGACCACCAGACACCGCTGCCAGAGCGGCTTGAACTGAAGCGCGACCGCGCGCTCCTCGGGCGTCATCGATTCGCCCGCCTCGCCGTCGGGACGGCTCGCCGCGTCGGCGTCTCCGAAGAAGCGCACATAGCCGCCGATGGGAAGCCAGCCGATCTTCCAGCGCGTGCCGCGCTTGTCGGTGCGGCCGATGATCTCGCCGCTGAAGCCGAGCGAGAAGGTCTCGACCCTGACGCCGAACAGCCGCGCCACGGAATAGTGGCCGAGTTCGTGGATGAACACGATGACGGTGATGACGAACAGGATCGGCACGATCCAATAGACTGTTTCGATCATGTGTTGCTCCGCTGGCGGCAGAACTCGGCCGCAGACACACGCGCGCGCGCGTCGGCGGCGAGGACGCCGTCGAGCGCGAACTCCGCCGCATTGGCGCGTTCCGCCGCGTTCAGGGTCTCTTCGTTCACTGCAGGAATATCCAAAAAGCCGATGCGGCCTTCGAGGAAGGCGCCGACGGCGACCTCGTTGGCGGCATTGAGCGTGGTGGGGCTGAGCCCGCCCGCGCGCATGCAGTCGAGCGCGATGCGCAGGCACGGGAAGCGCTCGTGATCGGGCGCGAAGAAGGTGAGGCTTCCCACCTTGGCGAGGTCGAGCTTGTTCGACGGCGATGAGATGCGCCTGGGCCAGGCGAGCGCGTGGGCGATGGGCGTGCGCATGTCGGGCGCGGAGAGATGGGCGAGCGTCGAGCCGTCGCCATAGGTGACGAGGCAATGCACCACCGATTGCGGGTGCACGATCACGTCGAGCTGGTCGGGCGGCAGCGCGAAGAGGAAATGCGCCTCGATCAGCTCGAGGCCCTTGTTCATCAGGCTGGCGCTGTCGACGGAGATCTTCGCGCCCATCGACCAGTTGGGATGGGCGACCGCCTCCTTCGCCGTCGCCGCGCGCATCCGTTCCAGGCTCCATTCGCGGAACGGACCGCCGGACGCGGTGAGCGTCACGCGCTCGACCTGCGCCGTGTCCGCGCCGCCCAGCACCTGGAACACCGCGTTGTGCTCGGAGTCCACCGGGATCACCGAAGCGCCCGAGCGCGCGATGGCGTCGCGGAACACCGCGCCCGCCGCGACCACGCATTCCTTGTTGGCGAGCGCCACCGTCACGCCGCGCGCGATCGCAGCCAGCGCGGGCTCGATCGCCGCAGCCCCCATGATCGCCACCATCACGACGTCGGAGGGGCGCGACGCCGCGTCGATCACCGCCGCCCTGCCCGCCGCCGTCTCGATGCCGGTGCCGGTGAGGCCTTCCTTGAGGCGCGGCAATAGTTTTTCGTCGCCGATGACCGCAAGCCTCGGCTTGAACGCGCGCGCCTGCTCGATCAGCACCTCGACATTGCCGCCCGCGGTGAGCGCCTCGATGCCGAGCGCGTCCGGTCCGTAGATCTCGCGCGCATGCGCGATCACGCTCAAGGTGTTGACGCCGATGGAGCCGGTCGAGCCCAGGATCGTGACGCGCCGCGCCGCCACCTGCTCGAGCGCGGGCAGCGCGAAGTCCTTGCGCATGGCGGCCAGCGCGTTCATGGCGTCGCTCCGAACAGCGGATCGGCATGCAGCGCGAGGACCAGCACGGCCACGCCGACCGCCGCCGCGAGCATGCTGTCGATGCGGTCGAGCACGCCGCCATGGCCCGGGATCATCGTGCCGCTGTCCTTCTTGTGGAAGCGCCGCTTGACGAAGGATTCGAAGAGGTCGCCGAGTTGCGCCACGACGGAAAGCCCTGCGCCGTACAGCGCCCCGCGCAACGCGCTGCCGCCGAGAAGTCCGACGAAGACCGCCTCGGCCGCGGCCGCGGCGAGGATGCCGCCGGCCATCCCCGACCATGTCTTGTTCGGCGAGAGCACGGGCGCAAGCTTGGGACCTTTCAGAAGATTGCCCGCGACGAGCGCGCCCGTGTCGGTCATCCACACCACGAGGAACAGGCCGATCACGATCGCAGCCCCCTCGGGCGGGATCGCGCGCGACGCAACCAGCGCCAGCGCGGGACCGCCGATATAGAGAACGCCCGCGCCCTGCCAAAGCGGCATCTCGCCGCGCAGTGCCGCCAGCACGGCGACCAGCACCACACCTGCGCCGAGGATTCCCCAGCCGTACCAGACATGCGGCTTGAGGGTGATCGCGGCAAGCGCCAGCGCGATGGAAAACCCGGCCAGAATCGACTGCGGCAGCATGGAGCGCGTGCCCGTCGCCACCATGCGGTGCCACTCGCGCACGGCCAGCATCGCGCCCAGGCCTACGAACAGCGCGAAATACTGCGTCCCGCCGTAATCGGCCTCCACCGCGATGCCCGCGAGCAGAAGGCCGAACAAGGGCCGCATGATCCAGTCGCGCGAGATCTTCGTCTCGCGGCGCGCAACGTGCCGCACGTTCGAAGGCACGGGGCGGGAGAGACTCACGCGACCGCTTCCGGCAGCGAACCGAAACGGCGCTCACGGTGGGCGAACTGGCCGAGCGCTTCGAGGAATTTCTCCGGCGTGAAGTCGGGCCACAGCGTGTCGACGAAAAGCAGCTCCGCATAGGCCGATTGCCAGAGCAGGAAATTGCTCAAGCGGCGCTCGCCGCTGGTGCGGATAAGCAGGTCGGGCTCGGGCAGCGCGCTGGTGAACAGCCGCGTCGCGAACAGCTCGGGCGTGATCGTCTCGGGATCCAGGCGGCCTTCCTTCGCGGCGCGGGCGAGCTCGCGCGCGGCGCCCGCGATCTCCTCCTGCCCGCCATAGTCGAAGGCGAAGGTGAGGTTGAGGCCGGTGTTGTCGACCGTGCGCCGCTCCATCTCCTCGATCATCTGGCGGATGTCGGTGGCGACGCGCGAGCGGTTGCCGATGATGCGCACGCGCACGCCGCGCGCCACCATCTCTTCCAGATCGTTGCGGAAGTAGAGACGGAACAGGCCCATCAGCGCACCGACCTCTGTCGGCGGCCGCTTCCAGTTCTCGGAACTGAAGGCATAGAGCGTCAGGTTCTGCAGCCCCGCATCCGTCGCCGTGCGCACGATCTCGCGCACCGCCGCGACGCCCGCCACGTGCCCGGCCTGGCGCGGCAGATGACGCTTGCGCGCCCAGCGCCCGTTGCCGTCCATGATGATGGCGACATGACGCGGAAGGCTCGAAGCATCTGGCGGCACAGCGGCCATCTCTTGCGTATCTCTCCCAACTTCAGCGCAGACTGCTCTCACCCTTCGACAAGCTCAGGGTGAGGGGCTGAGCTTATACCAAATGACCCTTCACCCTGAGCCTGTCGAAGGGTGACAGGGGCGGCTCGGTGCAGCCTACACCTGCATGATTTCCTGCTCCTTGCCGTGGAGCACCTGGTCGATCTCTTTTATGTGCGCGTCGGTCAGCTTCTGCAATTCGTCGCCGAGCTTGTGATGCTCGTCCTGGCCGATCTTGTGGTCCTTTTCGAGCTTTTTGAGGACCTCCATCCCGTCGCGCCGCACGTTGCGCACCGCGATGCGGGCCTGTTCGGCATATTTGGACGCAAGCTTTGCCAATTCCTTGCGGCGCTCCTCGTTGAGCTCGGGGATCGGGATGCGCAGGAGCTGGCCGTCCATCTGCGGGTTGAGGCCCAGCCCCGCGTCGCGGATCGCCTTGTCCACCGCCTTGGCCAGGCCCTTGTCCCAAACCTGGACGGTGAGCAGGCGCGGCTCCGGCGTCGAGACCGTGCCTACCTGGTTGATCGGCATCTGCTGGCCGTAGGCGTCGACGGTCACGGGATCGAGCAGGGCCGGGCTGGCGCGGCCGGTGCGCAGGCCCGCGAACTCGGACTTCAGGGTTGCGATGGCGCCGTTCATGCGCCGGTTCATTTCGTCCTTGCTGTAGGTGTCAGCCATGTCTTCCTCCGGGGCTAGCCCTTGCCGCCGATGATCGTGGCGCGTCCCTCGCCCCGCATCACCGCGGCCAGCGCACCCTTGTCGTGGATGGAGAATACCAGAATCGGGATGCCGTTCTCGCGCGAAAGGCTGATCGCCGACGCATCCATCACCTGAAGGTCGCGGGCCAAGACCTCGTGATAGCTCAAGGATTCGAAACGCTCTGCGGTGGGGTGCTTTTTGGGGTCGGCGCTGTAGACGCCGTCAACTTGGGTGCCCTTGAGCAGCGCGTCGCAGCCCATCTCGGCCGCCCTGAGCGCCGCCGCCGTGTCGGTGGTGAAGAACGGATTGCCGGTCCCGGCCCCGAAGATCACGACCCGGCCCTTCTCCATGTGGCGGATGGCGACGCGGCGGATATAGGGCTCGCAGACCGACGCCATGGGGATGGCCGACTGGACGCGGCAGGCGACCCCGATCCGCTCCAGCGCCGCCTGCATGCCGAGCGCGTTCATGACGGTGGCCAGCATGCCCATATAGTCGGCGGTCGCGCGGTCGATGCCCTGGGCCGCCGCCGACAGGCCGCGGAAGATGTTCCCGCCGCCGATCACCATGCAGATTTGGGTGCCCGCGTCGTAGGCCGCCTTCACGTCGCCCGCGATCCGGTCGACGGTCTCCAGGTCGATGCCGTAGGAGCGCTCGCCCATCAACGCCTCGCCGGAGACCTTGAGCAGGACCCGGGCGTATTTGGGCTGGTCTGGCATCGTCGCTCCCATTTCGGACGCAGTGAGGGAAGATTTCAGGAAGGGGTCAAGCCCTTTCCGTGCTGACTTCCCCCTCCGCCTCGCTTCGCTCGGCACCTCCTCCGTAAGGACGGAGGAGGATATTCGAGCTTGTCATCCTCCCCCGTACTTACGGGGGAGGTGGCGCGCGAGCGGAAGCGAGCGCGCCGGAGGGGGACTACTTGTCCGTGTCGTCGTCCTTCTTCGTCAGCTTGCTCACCTCGTCGGCGAAGTCGCTGTCGACCTTCTCGATGCCCTCGCCCACCTGGAAGCGGACGAAGCCCTCGATCTCGACCTTGGCGCCAAAGTCCTTCGACGCCTTCTCGAGCACCTTGGCGATCGTGGTCTCGCCGTCGATGACGAAGGTCTGCGAGAGCAGCACCGATTCCTCGTAGAACTTGCGCATGCGGCCTTCGAGCATCTTCTCGATGACGTTCTCGGGCTTGCCGGACTGGCGCGCGATGTCGGTCTGGACGGCGCGTTCGCGCTCGACGACGTCCTTGGGCAGGTGCTCGGGCGTCAGCGCCAGGGGCGCCGCCGCCGCGATGTGCATCGCGAGCTGCTTGCCGAGTGCGGCGAGCTTCGCCTTGTCCGCCGACGACTTGACGGCGACGAGCACGCCGATCTTGCCGAGCTCGGCCGCCGCCGCGTTGTGGACGTAGGAGGCGACGACGCCTTCCGACACGCCCAGCATCACCGCGCGGCGCACGCTCATGTTCTCGCCGATCTTGGCGACCATCCCGGTCAGCGTCTGCTGCACCGTGGCGCCGTCGTCCATCGGCTTGGCCAGCAGCTTGTCGAGATCGCCGGCTTCCTTGAGCGCGATGTCCGCGGTCTTCTTCACGAAGTCCTTGAACTGGTCGTTGCGCGCGACGAAATCGGTCTCGGCATTGACCTCGACCAGCGCGCCCGCGTCGCCGCCGACGGCGACGCCGATCAGGCCTTCCGCCGCGACGCGGCCGGCCTTCTTCGCCGCCTTCGACAGGCCCTTCTTGCGCAGCCAGTCGATCGCGGCCTCCATGTCGCCCGCGGTCTCGGTCAGCGCCGTCTTGCAGTCCATCATGCCCGCGCCGGTCTTGTCGCGCAGGTCTCTCACCATCGGTGCGGGGATAGTCGTCATGTGCAATCTCCGGAAAACTCAGGCGCTGGCTTGGACTTCTTCCGACGCCTGATGCACGACGGGCGCAGCTTCCGACACGTCCTCGGCGGCGCCGACGTCGATGCCGGCGTCCGACTGACCCTGACCGATGCCGTCGATGATCGCGCGCGCGACGAGGTCGCAATACAGAACGAGCGCGCGGGCGCTGTCGTCATTGCCCGGGATCGGATAGGCGATGCCGTCCGGATCGCAGTTCGAATCCAGGATCGCGGTGACCGGGATGCCGAGCTTCTTGGCTTCCGAGATCGCGATCGCTTCCTTGTTGGTGTCGATCACGAACAGCATGTTGGGCAGGCCGCCCATCTCGCGGATGCCGCCGAGCGAGCGCTCGAGCTTGTCGCGCTCGCGCAGCAGGCCGAGCAGCTCTTTCTTCTTGAGGCCCGAGGTCTGCGCGGATTCCAGCGTCTCCTCGATCTGGCGCATGCGCTTGATCGAGTGCGAGATCGTCTGCCAGTTGGTCAGCGTGCCGCCGAGCCAGCGCTGGTTCATGTAGTACTGGGCGCAGCGCTTGGCCGCGGCCGCGATCGGCTCCGACGCCTGCCGCTTGGTGCCGACGAAGAGGATGCGCCCGCCGCCGGCCGCGACGTCGCGCAGCGCCACGAGCGCCTGATGCAGCAGCGGCACGGTCTGGGTCAGGTCCATGATGTGGATGTCGTTGCGCGAGCCGTAGATGAAGGGCGCCATCTTCGGATTCCAGCGCTGCTTGCGGTGGCCGAAATGCGCGCCCGCTTCCAGCAATTGGCGCATGGTGAAGTCTGGCAGAGCCATGGGGTCAGTCTCCTTTACCGGTTAGCCAGACGCGCGGGTTATTCCCTTGGCAGGGAACACCGGACGGGGACGGGAGAACACCTCCCGAAACCCACCCGCGCGTGCGAGATGGCCGGGCTTATAGGGGGTGGGCGGCACGCTGGCAAGCAGGCATTTCTCCCTGCCGCGACAAGGCGTTAGTTCGGCGCCCAGGCGAAATATTCCATCGACCAGCGAGGATCGTCCGGCGCCTCATGGGTTCGGCTGCCGTCGCCGTCCAGAGAAAAGATACGAGACGGCGAGATAACGACACTGGCACTACCCAAAACAAGCGCCAGGCTGCCCTGTGCCTTCGGCCGCTTCCCGCTGCGGGAGGCGAGCGTGGCCGGGAACACGACATAGGCGCCGCCATTTCCCACGACCAGGCGGCTGGGCGGGCCGATGGCGATGATGGCATCCGGGTCGCCGGGGCTGATCGGGCCATGCGTAGCCGCCGCCTGCTCGGGCGTCTCGCCGATCTTCGGCCAGTCGTCGAGGGAGTTGTCGTCGATCTCGGCCGACGAGACGAATTTGCGCGGCACGACGTAGGTCCCGTTGATGTCGTCGATGATCCGGCGCGCATCCTTGAGCACGGCCGCCGCCAACGGGCCTTGATCGACCTCGCCTGCTCCGAGCCAGGCATAGCCCTCCAACGACCACCCGCCCAACCGTTTCGTCATCAGCAGGACCTGTGTGCCGGTCTCATGGACCGGTTTGCCGTTCTGCTTGGTGTCGAGCCGCGCAGTCGCCACGACGGAAGATCCGATGCCATCGATCGAGACGTGGCGGAACGCGAGGACGGTCATCTTCCGGTCGGTGATGCCGAACCAGCCGCGGCTCGCATGCAGGGCGCCGAACCATTCCGGCGCGCCGTCCCAGCCGAAAGAGGGGTATTCGTCGATGAAGCGCGGCTGACCGGCGCGGATGGCCCAAGGATGGTCGGGCAGATCCGCCGCGAGCGCGCGCTCGTCGCCGAATTCGGCATCGAGCTTCAGCACCGCGGTCTTGATGCTTCCCGTCTCGGGCGCCTCGGTCGCGCAACCCGACAAGACGAAAAGCGCCGTGGCGAATCCGATGGGTGCAGATCTCTTCATGCCGGCCTCCCCGCCACCATGTTATCGCGCAACCGTCATGCACGAAGCAGGTTTCTGGAGGGCAAAAGAGTGTGCTAACTGAGGCCATGAGCCCGATCCGCCCCGCGATCCTCAATCTCGCCGTCAACGGCATCGCCCAGGTGGCGGGGCTGGGGCTCGGCGATCCCGACATCGTTCCGCTGTGGTTCGGCGAGAGCGATCTCGCCACGCCCAGGTTCATCTGCGACGCGGCCAAGCAGGCGCTCGACGACGGCAAGACGTTCTACAGCGGCCAGCGCGGCATCCTGCCCCTGCGCGAGGCCATCCGCGACTTCCACAAGCGCACGGTCGGTGCCGACGTCGCGGTCGAGCGCATCTCGGTGCCGGGTGCGGCCACGCTCGCCATCGTGACCGCGCTGCAATGCCTGGTCGAGACCGGCGACAATGTCGTGATCGTGTCGCCGATCTGGCCCAGCGCCTTCGAAGCCGCGCAAGTGGTCAGCGCCGAGATCCGCTTCGCGCGGCTGGAAGAGGATTGGAACGCCGGGCGCTGGCGCCTCGACCTCGACAAGCTCTTCGCCCAATGCGACGCGCGCACCAAGGCGATCTTCGTCTGCTCGCCGGGCAACCCCACCGGCTGGGTGATGACGCGCGAGGAGCAGCGCGCCGTGCTCGATTTCGCGCGAAGGCGCGGCATCGCCATCGTCAGCGACGAGGTCTACGGCACGCTGGTCTTCGACGGCAGCCCGCACGCGCCCTCGTTCCTGGAGATCGCGAACGAGGACGACTATCTCTTCGTCGTCAACAGCTTCTCCAAGCCCTGGGCGATGACGGGCTGGCGCATCGGCTGGCTGGTGCATCCCAGAAGCCTTGACGCGCAGATGAAGGTCATCTGCATCTCCAACAACACCGGGCCGACGAGCTTTGCGCAATACGGCGCCATCGCCGCGCTGTCGGCGCAGGGCGATGTGTTCCGCAGCGAGATGCTCGAGCGCTGCCGCAGAGGCCGCGACGTGGTGCAGGATTTCGTCGACCGCCAGAACCGCATCCGCTGGATGCGGCCCGAAGGCGCGTTCTACGGCTTCCTGAAGATCGACGGCATGACGGACAGCCTCGCCTTCGCGGAAGATCTGTTGCTGCGCGCCCGCGTCGGTGTCGCCCCGGGCTCGGCGTTCAGTTCGCCGGGCGACGCGGCGGCCGATTCCTACATCCGCGTCTGCTTCGCCCAGGATGCGGCGCGGGTGACGGAAGGGCTGAGAAGGATCGCTGTCGCTCTCTGATTGTCATCCCCGGCCGAGCGCTCCGCAGAAGCGCGAGGGGAAGGGGACCCAGGTGACTGGGTTAAGCTGTAGCCCAGTCACCTGGGTCCCCTTCCCTCGCACCGCATGCTTCGCATGCGGTGCTCGCCGGGGATGACAGTTGGTGCTTAAACCGACTCCACCATCGCCACGCCGGGCATCGTCTTGATCGCGTTCTTCAGCGCGGGCGAGACCATGTGGCGTTTGGGGAGCGCGATCTCGACCTCTTCGCCGGACGCGCCGGGCACGACCAGCGTCACGAGGCCCTTGCCGGGCTGCTTCAGATGCGCGGCGATGGGGCCCAGCGCGGCTTCGCTTTCGATGTGGATGCGCAATCCCTCGCCCGCATTCGCGGCGGCGGCGTCGAGGTCGGCGATGGACGCGGCGCGGAGCTTGAGGTCGTCGCCGTCCCATTCGGCGCTGCAGGTGACGAGGACGGACTTGCCGGCCTCGAGCAGCGGGCGCGACGCGGCGAGGACTTCGGGGAACAGCATCACCTCGAACATGCCGCTGGCGTCGGAGAACGACACGAACGCGTAGGACTGGTCGTTGCGGCTGCGGCGCTCGTGCTTCTTGATCATGGTGCCCGCGAGCACCGCCTTGAAGCCGGAGCGGCGGCGATCTTCGAGCAGCGAAGCGATGCTCACCGCGCCCAGCCGCTTGAGCGCGGCGGCATAGGAATCCAGCGGGTGGCCGGAGAGATAGAAGCCCATGGCGCTGAACTCCTCGCCCAGCCGCTCATGCACCGGCCAGTCGGCGGTCGCAGCCAAGCGCACGTCTTCGGTCGTCTCGACCGCGCCGCCGAAGAGCGTCGTCTGCCCGCTCTCGCGCTCGCGCGCGTTGCGCTGGGCGCTGGAGAGCAGGATGTCGGAGGACTCCACCATCTGGCGGCGGTTCGGGTTCAGCCCATCGAACGCGCCGGCGCGGGCCAGGCTCTCGAAGGCGCGCTTGTTGACGAGCTTGGGATCGACGCGGCGCGCGAATTCGCCCGGAGAGCGGAACGCCCCGTTCTGCTCGCGCTCGGCCACGACGCTGTCCATCGCCTGGCGGCCGACGCCTTTGACGGCGGCGAGCGCGTAATAGACGACGCCCTTCTCCGCGTCGCAGGCGAACGCTGCCTCGGAGCGGTTGATGTCGGGCGGCAGCACCTTGACGCCCAGGCGTTGCGCCTCCTGGCGGAAGATGTTGAGGCGGTCGGTGTTGCCGATATCCAGCGTCATCGACGCGGCGAGGAACTCGACCGGATAGTTGGCCTTCAGATACGCGGTCTGATAGGCGACCTGGGCATAGGCCGCGGCGTGGCCCTTGTTGAAGCCGTAGCCCGCGAACTTCGCCGCCTGCTCGAAGATCTGCTCGGCGACGCTTTCCGATACGCCGTTCTTCTTGGCGCCCGCGACGAACTTCTCGCGGTGCGGATCCATCTCGGATTTTATCTTCTTGCCCATCGCGCGGCGCAGCAGATCGGCCTGGCCGAGCGAATAGCCGCCGAGCTCGCGGGCGATGTTCATGACGTCCTCCTGGTACGTCATGACGCCGAAGGTCTCCTTCAGGATCGGCTCGAGCTTGGGATGGAGATATTCGGGCGGTTCCTTGCCGTTCTTGACCGCGATGTATTTGGGGATCGAGTCCATCGGACCCGGGCGGTAGAGGGCGACGAGCGCGATGAGGTCGTGGATGCGGTCGGGCTTCATGCGGCGCAGCAGGTCGCGCATGCCCTGGCCTTCGAGCTGGAACACGCCGACGCTGTCGCCGCGCGAGAGCATCTCGTAAGCCGCCTTGTCGTCGAAATCGATGTTCTGGGTGTCGATCTCGATGCCGCGCCTCTTGAGCAGCTCCTCGGCCTTGGCGATGACGGTGAGCGTCTTGAGCCCCAGGAAATCGAACTTGACGAGGCCCGCCTTCTCCGCGTCCTCGTAGTCGAACTGCGTCACCGGCATCTCGGAGCGTGGGTCGCGGTAGAGCGGCAGGATCTCGTCGAGCGGCTTGTCGCCGATCACGACGCCGGCCGGATGCGTCGAGGCGTGGCGATAGAGGCCCTCGATCTTCTCGACGATGGAGAAGAGCTTCTGCGCGATCGGTTCCTGTTCGGCGATCTGCTGCAGGCGCGGCTCGCTCTCCACCGCGTCCTTGAGCGTGACGGTCTTGCCGCCGATCGGGTTGGGCACGAGCTTGGCGATGCGGTCGACGAGGCCGAGCGGCATCTGCAGCACGCGGCCCGCGTCGCGCACCGCGGCGCGCGCCTGGAGCGAACCCAGCGCGATGATATGGGCGACGCGGTCCTCGCCGTATTTGTGGCGCACGTAGCGCACCACCTCGTCGCGCCGTTCCTGGCAGAAATCGATGTCGAAATCCGGCATCGAGACGCGCTCGGGATTGAGGAAGCGCTCGAACAGAAGGCCGAAACGGATCGGATCGAGGTTGGTGATGTCCAGCGCCCAGGCGACGAGCGAGGTCGCGCCCGAGCCGCGCACGCCGACCGGGATGGAGTGCGCGCGCGTCCATTTCATGAAGTCGGAGACGATGAGGAAGTAGCCCGCGAAACCCATCTTCAGGATCACGCCGAGCTCGAACTCCAGCCGGTCGCGATAGACCTGGTCCTCGGCGTGGCGGCCGTGCCGCGCCAGACGCTCGGCAAGGCCCGTCTCGGCCTGGAAGCGGATCTCGTCCTCCGGCGTGCGGCCGGATTCGGGGACGAATTTCGGCAGGATCGGATCGCGCTTCTTGGGACGGAAGGCGCAGCGGCGCGCGATCTCCAGCGTGTTCTCCAGCGCCTCGGGCAGGTCGGCGAACTGCGCCGCCATCTCGGCCGGCGTCTTGAAGCGGTGCTCGCGCGTCAGGCGGCGGCGGTCATCCTGGCTCACGAAGGCCGCGTCCGCGATGCACAGAAGCGCATCATGCGCCTCGTACATGTCGGCGCCGCCGAAATGGACATCGTTGGTGGCGACCAGCGGCAGCGACTTCGTGTAGGCGAACTCGATCAGCTTGTCTTCCGCGGCGCGCTCTTCGGCGAGGCCGTGGCGCTGCAGCTCGACATAAAGACGATGCGGGAAAATCGCCGCGAGCCGGTCCAGCATCGCAGCTGCCGCGTCGGGCTGACCCTCGACGATCAGGCGGTTGAGCGGACCGCCGGGTCCGCCGGTCAGCGCGATCAACCCTTCCGAATGCTTCGCCAGCATCGCGGCCTTGACATGCGGCCAGTCGCCCGGCTCGGCGCCGAGATAAGCCGCGCTGAGCAGCTTGGTCAGGTTGCGGTAGCCCACGTCGTTCTGGACGAGCAGCGGCAGGCCCGGCGGCTTGCGGCGCGTGGCGAGCGCGTTCGCGGGCGCCGCGTCTTCGAGCTCGACAGAAAGCAGGCAGCCCACGATCGGCTGGACGCCCGCCTTGGCAAGCGCGTCGCTCAGCTCATAGGTGCCGAAGAGATTGTTGACGTCGGTGACCGCGACCGCGGGCATGCCGGCATCGCGCGCAAGATCCGCGAGCTCCTTGGCCCGGATCGCCCCTTCGAGCAGCGAATAGGCGCTCTTCACCCGAAGGTGCACAAAGCCCGCCCGTTTGCGGTCCTCCGCCATTCACGCCTCGATTCGCCGCCGACAAGGCTGCCAGTATCCCGCGCAGGGCCGCACGCGCGAGAGGGCCGCGCGCTCCATCCACAGGCCCGTCAGCCCGCGAAAATCGCCTGCGCCGCCGCGGTCAGGGCGAAAGACGACGCCATGAAGCACAAAAGCCCGATCCCCGCCGCCGCATCCTTGAGCCAAGCCATGGTCCACTCCCGTCCAAAAAGAGCAGCGACCTTATTTGTTCTTGTATTGTTCGTCAAGAACAAAACAGGATCACACCGGATTGTGAGCCCGGCCCTCTTGGCGGGCCGGCTCGGAGCGAAATAGCGTCCGGCGCATGCGCACCCCCCTCGTCCTCTTCTTCGTTCTCGCCGCCACCGCCGCCCAGGCGGGCGACGACGCGCGCCAAGCCGTCAATGAGGGCCTCGCAGCCTTCCGCGCCGGCGACACCGATCACGGGATCCGGCTTCTCACCGACGCGATCAACAGCCACGAGCTCGGCGAGACGACGCTGGCGACCGTCTATTACGACCGCGGCGGGATGTATCTCGCCAAGGCCGACTATGACGATGCGATCGCGGACGCGGACAAGGCGGTCAAGCTGTGGCCGGGCTATGGCGACGCGCTGAAGCTGCGCGGCACGGCGCATTTCGCCAAGAACGACGCGGATGCCGCGATCGTCGATTTCCGCGCGGCCTCGGCCGCCCTGCCCAACGACTTGGGCGTGCATGTCGATCTCGGCAACGCGCTGCGCGTCAAGGGGCGCTTCGACGAGGCACTCGCGGAGTTCTCGGCGGCCATCGCCATGAGGCCCAGCGCGCTCGCCTATGCGGGGCGCGCCGTCGTCTACATTTCCATGGGCAAGAGCGAGCCCGCGGTCGCCGACCTGAACGAGGCGATCCGGCTTCAGCCCGATTACGTGACCGCCTATGTCGACCGCGGCGGCGCCTACAGCACGCTCGGCAAGTTCGATCTCGCCGCGGCCGATTTCGAGACGGTGTTGAAATACCGCCCGGGCGACGCCAACGCGATAGCGGGCCGTGCCAATGCGCAGGCAAAGCTCGGCCATACCGACCAGGCGATGGCGGGATACGACCAGATGCTCGCCGCCGATCCGCGCGATCCGTCGGCACACCGCAAGCGCGGCGACGCGCTGTTCGCGGCGCATCAATATGCCAAGGCGATCGACGACTACACTGCCGCGCTCGCGGCGGCGCCGGACGCGTCCACGCTGATGAACCGAGGTGCTGCGTATCATTCGCTCGGCCAGTTCGCGCGCGCCATCGACGACTACAGCGCGGCCCTCAAGCTCGCGCCCGACGATGCGCGGATCTACAACAACCGCGGCAACGCCTATGCCGCGATGAGCAAGTTCGATCAGGCCATCGCCGACTATGACGCCGCCTTGCGCATCCAGCCCGGCTACGCCGAAGCCATGCGCAACCGCGACGGCGCGATGAAGGCCAAGGCGACGGGCAAGAAGGTGCAGGGGTAAACACCTAACTGTCATCCCCGGCCGAGCGTTGCGACGGCAACGCGAGGGGAAGGGGATGACAGTTGTGTTGGCGGATAGAGTCGAACTCAAACGCTCAGACGAACAGCGCGCCGAAAGCATCCAGCAGGACGAAGGTTGACGCGATGAATGCGACAAGCGCCACAGCGGCGCCCAAATCCTTAAGCCAGAGAACAACGCGGCTTTGGGCCGGATTCCCAACGATTTCGAAGTGATGGACCGCTGACATGCGAGGGTAACTTCGCTGGGCCGGATCGGTTCCCGTTTGTCCGTGTACGGCTGAACCAGCGCCATGCGCGCAGCGCGTGCATAACGCGCCGCCGCAATCAAAGATACCTAATCCGCCACCACCAGCGCGACCGCCAGGCCGTCATGGCCTTTCACGCCGACGGTCTGGAACGCGGTCGCCGACACGCGCTTCTCGGCGGCCATGATCTCGTTGAGGCGGCGGATGCCTTCGACGTTCGCATCGCCGCCCGTCGTATCGAGAACCTGCCCCCAGCGCACGACGTTGTCGACGACGATGACGCTGCCCTTGCGCGACAGCTTCAGGGCCCAGCGGAAGTAGTCCGGATTGGATTTCTTGTCGGCGTCGATGAACGAGAAGTCGAACGGACCCTTCAACGTCGGCAGCGTGTCGATCGCAGCCCCGGTGATCACCGTCACCTTGTCCGCGAGCCCCGCATTGGCGATGTTCGAACGCGCGACATCGGCATGTTTGGGATCGTATTCGAGGGTGACGAGCTCGCCGCCCTCGGGCAGCGCGCGCGCCAGCCAGATCGCGCTGTAGCCGCCGAGCGTGCCGACCTCGAGGATGCGCCGCGCGCCGATCATCCGCGCCATCAGATTGAGCAGCTTGCCCTGGTTCGGCGCCACCGCGATGTCGGGAAGCCCCGCAGCCACGTTCGCTTTGCGCGCGGCGTCCAGCGCCGGATCGTCGCCGATCAGCACGCTCTCGAAATAGGCGTCGACGTCTTCCCAGAGTTTCTGGCTCATGATTTCGCTCCAAGCTTGCCGCCGTCCAGCAGCTTGCCCTCGTGCAGGATCAGCGCGCGGTCGAGGCGGGCGGCGAGTTCGAGATTGTGGGTGGCGACGAGGGCTGCGGTGCGCTCCTTGCGCACGATGGCGATGAGCGCGTCGAACACGCCCGCCGCCGTGCGCGGATCGAGGTTTCCGGTCGGCTCGTCAGCGAGGAGCACGCGCGGATGGTTGGAAAGCGCGCGCGCGATGGCGACGCGCTGCTGCTCGCCGCCGGAGAGCTGCGCCGGGCGATGCGTGAGCCGCGCGCTCAAGCCCATGATGTCGAGGAGCCGGCGCGCCTCGGCCTCGGCGGTGGCTTTCGACTTGCCGGCGATGAGCTGGGGCAGCACGACGTTCTCGAGCGCGCTGAATTCGGGCAGCAGATGATGCGCCTGATAGACGAAGCCGATCGTGTCGCGCCTGAGCCGCGTGCGCTCGGCGTCGGAAAGGCTCGAGGCGGGCGCGCCGCCGACGGTCACCTCGCCGTCCGACGGCGCCTCGAGCAGGCCCGCCATGTGCAGCAAGGACGACTTGCCGGCGCCGGACTGTCCCACCAGCGCCACGACCTCGCCCTCGCGCAGCGCGAGGCTGACATCGCGGAAGATCTCGAGCGTGTCCTCGCCTTGCGCATAGCGGCGCGCGACCTTGTCGAGGCGAAGGGCCGCGTCGGCGAGCGCGTCACTCATAGCGCAGCGCCTCCACCGGATCGAGGCGCGCCGCGCGCCAGGCGGGATAGAGCGTCGCCAGGAACGACAGCGTCAGCGCCATGATCACGACGGACGCGACCTCGCCCGTCTCCATGCGCGCCGGCATGCGCTCCAGGAAGTAGATCGTGGGATCGAACAGCGTCGTGCCGGTGAGCTTCGACAGGTCCTGCCGGATCGACTCGATATTGGCGCAGAACACCACCCCGATGAGGAAGCCGATCAGGGTGCCCGCCACTCCGATGCTGGCGCCCGCGATCATGAACACGCGCATCATCGCGCCGCTGGTGGCACCCATGGTGCGCAGGATCGCGATGTCGCGCGTCTTGTCCTTCACCAGCATGATGAGGCCGGAGATGATGTTGAGGGCCGCGACCAGCACGATCAGGGTCAGGATCATGAACATCACGTTGCGCTCGACCTCGATGGCGTCGAAGAAGCTCGAATCGATGTCCTGCCAGGTGTAGACGCGCGCATAGGAACCCGCGGCGCGGCCCACCGGCGCGGCCAGCGCCTGCGCGCGGTCGGGATCGGCCGTCATCACCTCGAGCCCGCTGACCGTGGCGCCCATGTTGAAATAGAGCTGCGCCTGCTCCAGCGGCATGAAGATGTAGCTCTGGTCGTATTCCGACATGCCGATGCTGAAGGTGCCGACGATGCGATAGGTCTTGATGCGCGGCGTGACGCCGAACGGCGTGACGTTGCCGCGCGGCGCGATCAAGGTGATGCCCATCCCGGGCGCCAGGCGCAGCCGCTCCGCCATCCGCGAGCCGATGATCACCGCGTCGTCGCCCTTGAACGCGGCGAGCGTGCCGGGATCGAGCGAGCTCGAGACGATCGTCATGCGTTCGAGATCGGAGCCGCGGATGCCGCGCACCAGGACGCCGAGCGAGGCGCCGCTCGCGCTCGCCATCACCTGGCCTTCCACGACGGGGGCTGCGCTCGTCACGCCCGGCACGGCGCGGACCTGTTTCACGATCTGGTCGAAATCGGGCAGCGCCCCCTGCACGCCCTGGACCATGATGTGGCCCTTCAGCCCCAGGATGCGCGACAGCAGGTCGTGGCGGAACCCGTTCATCACCGCCATCACGATGATCAAGGCTGCTACGCCGACCGCGATGCCGAGCAGCGACAGGATCGAGATGATCGAGACGAACCCCTCCTTCCGCGTCGGCCGCAGATAACGCCCCGCGAGCATCCATTCGAAACGGGAAAAAGGTCGGGTCGCGGAGGTCATCAGGCGGCGATCTTGAGTTTGAGACCTAGGGCATGCACGACTTTCAGCACTGTCTGGATTTTCGGGTTGCCGTCCTTAGAAAGCGCCTTGTAGAGGCTTTCCCTTCCAAGGCCGGCCTTTTTGGCAACCTTTGCCATGCCTTTGGAGCGCGCCACATGGCCGAGCATCGCGGCGATGACGGCGGGATCGCCATCCTCGAATGCCGCGTCCAGATACGCGGCAACGTCTTTTTCTGTCTTGATGTGCTCCGCCGGATCCCACGGAAACGTCTTGAGCTTCGATTTTTTCTTTTTCATTGATCGTTCCTCGCCAGTCTAGCCAATTCGATGGCTTCGCGGATATCACGCGCTTGGGTCCGCTTGTCGCCACCGGCAAGAAGCAGGATTACGAGGCCTTTCCTTCGCATGAAGTAAACACGATATCCCGGCCCGTAGTCGATCTTCAGTTCGAGAACGCCTTCACCGACAAACCTCACATCACCAGGATTGCCGCGCGACAAGCGTTCGATGCGAGCGTCGATCCGTGCCCTCGCCCTCTCATCGCGAAGCTTCGCGAGCCAGGACTTGAAGGTGCCGGAGACCTCGACCCTATACATGATAGTATCCTATGGGATACAACAGTTCAATCCCTTGCGAACCTGTTCACCGCCGCCTCCAGGCTCATCTCCTCCTTCGCGCCCGTGGCGCGGGATTTGACTTCGACGAGGCCTTTCTCCAGGCCGCGCGGACCGACGACGATCTGGGTCGGAAGGCCGATCAGGTCCATGCTCGCGAACTTGGCGCCGGGGCGGTCGTCGGTGTCGTCGTAGAGGACGTCCTTCCCGGCGGCCTTGAGCTTCTCATAGAGCTCGTTGCAGGCGGCGTCGGTCTTGGCGTCGCCGCTCTTCAGGTTGATCAGCGCGACGTCGAACGGCGCCACGGGCGCGGGCCAGACGATGCCGGCATCGTCGTGGCAGGCCTCGATGATCGCACCGACCAGCCGCGACACGCCCACGCCGTAGGAGCCGCCATGGATCGGCACGTCCTTGCCGTCGGGACCGGTCACGACCGCCTTCATCGGCACGGAATATTTGGTGCCGAAATAGAAGATCTGGCCGACCTCGATGCCGCGCGCGGTGACGCGCTTCTCCGGCGGCACCTCCGCCTCGAAGCGCGCCGCGTCGTGCACGTCGGAGGTCGCGGCATAGAGCGCGGTGCGCTGGCGCACGATGGGCTCCAGGTCGCCGTTGAAGTCGACGTCCTCGCCGGGGACCGGCATATCGAGAAGGTCCTTGTGGCAGAACACCTCGCTCTCGCCGGTGTCCGCGAGCACGATGAACTCGTGGGAGAGATCGCCGCCGATGGGGCCGGTCTCGGCACGCATCGGGATCGTGGTGATGCCCATGCGCGTGAAGGCGCGCAGGTAGGCCACGTACATCCTGTTGTAGGAGCGCCGCGCGGCTTCCTGGTCGATGTCGAAGGAATAGGCGTCCTTCATCAGGAACTCGCGTCCGCGCATCACGCCGAAGCGCGGCCGCACCTCGTCGCGGAACTTCCATTGCGTGTGATAGAGGTTCAGCGGCAGCGCCTTGTAGGATTTCACATAGGCGCGGAAGATCTCGGTGATCATGTCCTCGTTGGTGGGCCCGTAGAGCAGCTCGCGCTCGTGGCGGTCCTTGATGCGCAGCATCTCAGGCCCATAAGCGTCGTAGCGGCCGGTCTCCTTCCACAGGTCGGAGGGCTGCAAGGTCGGCATCAGGATCTCGATGGCGCCGGCGCGGTCCATCTCCTCGCGCACGATCTGCTCGATCTTTTGCAGCACGCGGAAGCCGAGCGGCAGCCAGGCATAGATGCCCGCCGCCTCCTGGCGGATCATCCCGGCGCGCAGCATCAGCCTGTGCGAGACGATCTGCGCCTCGGACGGCGTCTCTTTCAGAAGCGGCAGGAAGTAGCGGGAAAGGCGCATGGAGATGTCCGAATGTGAGAACTTGTCTTTCATAAGGAACCAGGCCCGCAAGGGCAATGCAGCACTTATCCTCCCCCGTGCTCACGGGGGAGGTGGCGCGAAGCGCCGGAGGGGGACTTCCCCCACCGCTCGGCTTCGCCTCGCCCCTCCCCCGTAAGTACGGGGGAGGATGAGATCACCGATCCCCCGGCTTCATCGGAGTGAAGGCCACCTGGTCGGGCATGGCGTCGATCAGCGCCTTGATGTCGATGGGCGGCGGGGTGTCGATGCCGCTGCCTTTGACGCGATGGTTCAGCTCATCGATGTCGAAGCCCATCTGCAGGTCATAGGTGCGGTCGGGCTGGTTCCTGAGGCGCTGCTCGGCCTCGTACCATTTGAGTTTCACCTTCGGGTCGGGACAGCTCGCGCGCTCGGCGCCTTCCGCGCCCCAGCGAAGCTCGATGCAGTGATAGGGATCGAAGGAGAGCTTGAAAAGACGCCGCATCATGTCGTCGAAGGTCATCGCCACCGGCTGCTTGGCGGTGTTGAGATAGGTGATGGTGCAGGCCTTGGACTGCGTCTCGTAGGTCTCGCGCAGATCCTTCTGCAGGAAATTGCCGTCATAGACGATGCGCGGGTCGCGGCGGACCCACAATCCGATCATCTCCTGGAGGTCCTTGTAGAACTGCGCGAACGCCGTCTTGATGCGCGCGTCGCGCGACGGCGTGGAATAAGTCTCCCACTCCTTGTCGTCGGAGCCGTATATGTTGTCCGGCAGGCGGCGCGAATGGTCCTTGACGGCGATGCCGTCCTTGATGTCGAGATCGACATATTGCGCGCGGTCGTTCAGATCGTTGCACAGCGTCTTCATCGTCGCCTGCAACTCGTAGAGCGGCGTGAGCGACGTCTTGCCGCCCGACACCGCGACGCGCACATATTCATAGAAGCCGAGCGGCGCGCCGTTATAGACGAAGCGCGCCTTCTTCACGTCCTGCTTCGGATTGGGCTCGGTGCCGGTGTATTGGACGAGCGAGAAATCGGCGATCTGGTCGTTCTGCGCGAACGCCATGTGGCCGCCGAGAAGATGGCCCGCGGAGTCGCGATGCGCGCCCACGAGCTTGAACGGCCGCCAGTTCTTCAATCCGCCGCCGAGGCGCGCGGGGCTCTGGCCGAACTGCGCGCCGTAGACGCTGCGCGTGATGGTGAAGTCGGGATGGGCGTCCATGTAGAAGATGCGCCCGTCCTCGTCGACCTTGTAGACGATGGCAACGTGGCCGTTCACGTCGTAGACGAGCGAGCCGGGCCGCACACTGCCCGGCTGCAGCATGGGCGAATAGAAATCCGACTGCACGCCGCGCGTCTCCGACGCGTCGGTGCGGTAGGTGCCGGAGAACACCGTGTCCAGCATCTGCATGATCGCGGGCGTGGGTTCGATGCCGCCGCCGCGGTCTACGATGTCATGGCGCCCGGTCGGACGGTTGGCGGATTTGGTGAAGCGCAGATCGCCGCCCTCGCCGCTCACGCCGTCGACATAGGAGAACGGCAGGTTGTTCTTCCATGCGTAGTAGGCGCGCAGCAGATAGGGCCACTTCGCGCAGTCGACGTCGATGTCGAGGAAATGCTGGTCGGTTTTGCGGAACGGGTTGGAGGTGTCGCGCAGGCAGCTCTCCGACGAGCTGCAATTGCTCTCGCCGAGCGCGGTGACGAAGCGCCCGAACCCCGCCTCGTCCTCGGCGCTCCAGTGATCCTTGAGGATGCGCCACGGCGAGGCCTGCGCGCCCGCCACGGACGCGCACAACAAAGCCGCGGCCAGCGCCGCTATCGTCCATTTCCCCACCACGCGCCCACGGTCGTGAGCGGGGGAGATAGAGTCAAGGACGTTGGGGGCGGGATGGTTTCCGTTGCGGGAATTGGCAGCTAATTCAACCCCTTACCCCCCTCGTCATCGCCCGGCTTGTCCGGGCGACCCACGGACATAAGCTCCGCAATTGGAGTCTGTGATCCGTGGGTCGCCCGCATAAAGCGGGCGATGACGAAGGGGGGAGCAGGTGGAGAAATTCTTCGCACTCGGCGCGCACGGCACGAGCGTGCGGCGCGAGATGGTCGCAGGCGCCACGACGTTCCTCACCCTCGCCTACATCATGTTCGTGAACCCGAAGATCCTGGGGGCTGCGGGGCTCGACCAGGGCGCGGTGTTCGTCGCGACCTGCGCCGCCTCCGCGCTGACGACGGCGCTGATGGGACTCTATGCGCGGCTCCCCGTGGCGCTGGCGCCGGGCATGGGGCTGAACGCCTATTTCGCCTTCACCGTCGTGCCCGCGCTCAAGGGCGATTGGCGGCTGGCGCTCGGCTGCGTGTTCCTCTCGGGCATCCTCTTCGTCGTGCTGTCGCTGACGCCTGCGCGCGAATGGCTGATCAACGCGATCCCGAAGAGCCTCAAGCTCGCCATCTCCGCGGGCATCGGCTTCTTCCTCGCGCTGATCGGCTTCGAGGCGGCGGGGCTCGTCGCCGCCGATCCCGTGACGCTGCTGCGCGAGGGCATGCTCACCGATCCCAAGGTCCTGATCGCGGCCGGCGCGTTCGTCCTGATGTTCGCGCTCGCCGCGCGCCGCGTGGTGGGCGCCGTGCTGATCGGCATCGTCGTGGCGACGGTCCTGGGCGAGGCGATGCCAGCCGGCGCCGTCAGCCTGCCGCCGCCCATCGCGCCGACATTCCTGCAGATGCATTTCACCGGCGCGCCCGCCGCCGCCATCGCCACGATCGTGTTCGTGTTCCTCCTGATCGACATGCTGGACACGTCCGGCACGCTGACCGCCGTCGCGCATCAGGCGAACATGCTCGACGCCGAGGGCCGTCTGCCCCATGCGCGCCGCGCGCTCGCCGTGGACGCGCTGGGCACGATGCTCGGTGCCGCGCTCGGCACCTCGCCCGTCACCGCTTATATCGAGAGCGCGACCGGCATCCAGGCCGGCGGCCGCACCGGCCTGACCGCGCTGGTCGTGGCCGGCCTCTTCGCCTTGAGCCTTTTCTTCGCGCCGCTCGCCGCCGCGGTTCCCGCCTACGCGACCGCGCCCGCGCTGATCTTCGTGGCCGCGCTGATGGCCAAGGGCCTCAAGGACATCGACTGGGACGACCTGACCGAGGCCGCGCCGGCGCTGCTCACCGCGCTCGCGATACCCTTCACCTATTCCATCGCCGCCGGCATGGGCATCGGCTTCATCGCCTATGTCGCGATCAAGCTGGTCTCGGGCAGATGGCGCGAGGTGAACGCGGCGGTCGCGATCATCGCGCTGGCCTTCGCGGCGAAGATCGCGCTGGGATGAACCAGGCTTGTCATCCCCGGCGAGCATCGGCGCGACAGCGCCGGTGCGAGGGAAGGGGACCCAGGTGGAAAGATCGAGACTGCTCTTTCCACCTGGGTCCCCTTCCCCTCGCGATGCCGATGGCATCGCTCGGCCGGGGATGACAAATTTTGCTTAGAGATCGAACACCCCGAACAGGATCAACAGATAGAACACGATCCACAGCGCCGCCGCCACGCCTGTCGCGATCAGGGCCTTGCGGCCGAGCATCGGGTTGAGCGGGGCGCCTGTCTCCGGGTCGACGTCGCCCAGCCCTACCGGCAGGAGGCAGAACAGCGCCAGGAACCAGAAGATCAGGAACGCGCTGACCAGGACGGCCCAATGGACGATAAGGATCGTCACGCCTGTTCGAGCTCGACGAGGGTGCCGACGAAATCCTTCGGATGCAGGAAGATCACGGGCTTGCCGTGCGCGCCGATGCGCGGCTCGCCGGTTCCGGTGATGGTCGCTCCTTCCGCGCGCATGCGGTCGCGCGCGGCGATGATGTCCTCGACCTCGTAGCAGACGTGATGCACGCCGCCGGACGGGTTCTTCTTGAGGAAGTTCGCGATGGGCGAATTCTCGCCCAGTGGCTCGAGCAGCTCGATCTTGGTGTTGCCGAGATCGACGAACACCGTGGTCACGCCGTGGTCGGGCTGCGGCACCTCGCCCGAGACCTCGGCGCCGAGCGTATCGCGATAGATCTTCGCGGCCTTCTTGATGTCGCTCGTCGCGATGGCGACATGGTTCAGGCGTCCGATCATTTCTTCACTCCGAGCTCGTCGAGCAGTTGCGCGTCTACAAGATACGGCTTCAGCTTCGCCGCCGGCAATGCGACTTCTTCGGCGCAGGCCTGGGTGGCGTGGGCGAGCTCGGGCACGACCACGAGCCCCTTGCCCGACTGCAGGCGGAAGATCGCGTCGTCGGCGCTCTCGAACGGGTCGTCCGTCATCGTCAGCTTGCGGCAGTCGGGATCGGCGTCCCTGGGATAGTGTGCGCGGTAGAGCTTCGTCAGGCCCTCGAGCAGGAAGCCCGGCTTGAACGCCGCCTTCCAGTCGACCTCGCGGCCGGTGGTGAGGTCGAAGGTGACCGGCGTCTCGATGCCGTTGTTGGGATAGGCGCCGCCGCAATAGTTGGAGCTCGTCACCTGAAGCGAGAAGTAGCGCTGCGAGAGATAGCCGACCTTGACGGTCACCGACCACGTGTCGGCGTCGGGCTTCTCGCCCGCGTTGTGCAGGTCGCTCAGGCATTCATGATAGTCGGCGTGGTTCTGATCCTCTTTCGCGGCAATGGCGGCGTTGACGCGCGCCATCACCGCGGCGTCGGGGAACTGCGTGAGACGCGGCCAATGCGGCTCGACCCCCGAGGCCTGCATCGGAACAGCCAGAACCGCGGCAGCGATCAAACTCACAACCATGTCGACTCCACTAAGGCCGGCCGGCGGCGACGCGCGCGGCTACTTCTCGACCTCGAACACCGCTCCCCCGCTGTTGGCGCCGCCGAATTGCGTGGCGCCATAGAGATTTCCGTCGTTGCCGAGAACAAGACCTGCTTGCGGGAAAGAGCCGCCGTCCTCGCTCAGGAAGAAAAAGTAGAGAATCTTCGCCTGGCCGGACGGCGTGACCTCGAACACGTTGGTGCCGTCGCCCTCCGACGTACAATTCGCAGAGACGGCCTTGCCGTAGAAGTTTCCCGCCTTGTCCATGACGAGATTGCCTTCGGGGAGGCAAAGCGCGTCGGACCGGGAGAACGCATACACGATGCTTTCCTTGCCCTTCGACGTCAGCTTGAAGAGCGTGCCGATCTCCGACGCGCCGCCGCCAATCGTCTGGCCGAAAAACGTCTTCTTGCCCGAGGCCACCAGACTGCCGTTCGGCGTGATGCCGTCGGTGCAGTTCTTCTCGGCACAGAAGGCGTGCAGGATCGTTTCCTGGCCCTTCTTGGAGAGCTTGAACGCCACGCCGTCGCCGCTGAACACATTCAGGCTGCCGTTTCCGCCGAAGAGCGTATCCCCATAGAGGTTGCCTTTGCTGTCCTCGACCGGGGCCGCCGCGGGGCCGGCGCCGTCTGCGCAGTTCTTGAGCTTGCAGAACGCGTACAGCACCGTCTCCTTTCCGGTGGAGGAAAGGCTGAACACGGTGCCGCAACCGAACGAATTGCCGCAGCTCGCCCCGGCGCCGCCTTCATAGGTCGTTCCGTACAGCGTGCCGCCGGACCCGATGAACGGCGCGGCCAGCGGCCCCTCGCCATCTTTCCCGCCGGCGAAGGAATATAGCACCGTCAGCACACCTGTCGGCGAAAGCGAGAAGACCGCGCCGTTGCCGGAGGCACCGCCGTTGCTGGTTGTCCCAAGCAGATTTCCGGCGCTGTCGAAGACAACGCCGCCGGTCGGCTGTTTCCCATCCGTGCAATTCGTCTTTGTACAGAACGAATACAGCACCGTCTCTTTTCCGGCGGACGATACGCGGAAGACGGCGCCGCCCGCGTGCGCGCCGCCGCCGGACGTCGTCCCGTAGATGTTGCCCGCGCTGTCCATCGCCAGCACGCCTTGGGGCTCGATCCCGTCCGCGCAGCTGGCGGCGGCGCAGAACGAGTAGAGGAGCCTGCCGCTCGACGCCTGCGCGCTCCCGGCGGAAAGGACCACGCACAGCGCGAATGCGGCGACGGCCAAGCCCAACATCCGATTTAACATATGGTCTTCCCTCATTGGAACGATACACAGCCGAGCGCCAACGTATCACGAGAGCCGCGACGCTACACCCAGACGATCTCGACCCGCGTCACCGGCTTTTTGCCCCAGGCGTCGGACGCGGCGCGGCGCGCGGCGCGGCGGACGCTCTCGCGCAACGCTTCCTCGTCGCCTTTCTTGTGGCGCTTGATCGCCTCCGCCGCCGCGTCGCGGATCGCAGCATGCACGGGCTCGGGGATGCCATCGATGACGAATGCGGGATCGGTCGCGACGCGGCCCTTGGAGTCCAGCACCAGGGTGATCGCGATGATGCCCGCGAAGCCGAGCGCGCGGCGCGCGCGCGCGAGCCCCGCGCCCTCTTCCACCAGCACCTTGCCGTCGAGATGGACGCGGCCGGACGGCACTTCGTCGACGATCATGGCCTTGCCGGGCGCGAGCCGCAGCATGTGGCCGTTCTCGACCACGACCGCCTCGGGCACCTGAAGCTCGCGCGCGAGCCTGGCATGCTCGCTCATGTGGCGCAGCTCGCCGTGCACCGGCACGGCGATGCGCGGGCGCGTCCAGCGATACATCTCGGCCAGCTCGTCGCGGCAGGGATGGCCGCTGACATGGACGAAATGGTCCTGCTCGGTCAGCACTTCCACGCCCAGTGCCGACAGGCGATTGTGCAGCTCAAAGATCGCAAGCTCGTTGCCAGGGATGATGCGCGAGGAGAAAATCACCGCGTCGCCCTGGCCGAGCGCGACATTGGGATGATCGCCGGCCGCGATGCGCGCCAAGGCCGCGCGCGGCTCGCCCTGACTGCCGGTGCAGATGTAGCAGACGCGGCGCGGCGGGAGCTGGGCGGCATCGGTCTCGTCGAGAGTCGGCGGAAAGTCGGCGAGGTAACCCGTCTCCTTCGCCGCGGAGACGAGCTTGTGCATCGAGCGGCCGACGAGCGCGATCTCGCGGCCGTGCTCGCGCGCCGCCTTGGCGACGGAATCGATGCGCGCGATGTTGGAGGCGAACGCCGTCACCGCGACGCGGCCTTTCAGCGATCCGATGAGCGCGGACAGCGCCTGGCGCACCCGCGCCTCGGAGCCCGAATGGCCCTGCACCAGCGCGTTGGTGGAGTCGCAGACCGTCGCCAGCACGCCCTCGTCGCCCAGCTTGCGCAGCGCGTTGATGTCGGTCGTGGCGCCCAGCATGGGATCGGGATCGATCTTCCAGTCGCCGGTGTGGACGACCGTTCCGAGCGGCGTCTTGATCGCCAGCGCGTTGGGCTCGGGGATCGAATGGGTGATGGAGACGAAATCGATCCCGAACGGCCCGATGTCGATATGGCCGCCGAGCGGAACGCTGCGCACGCGCACGCGGTCGCGCAGCCCCGCCTCCTCCAGCTTGCCTTCGATCAGCCGCGCGGTGAACGGCGTCGCATAGAGGGGACAGCGCAGCATCGGCCACAGATGGCCTATGGCGCCGATATGGTCCTCATGCGCGTGGGTGAGCACGATGGCGAGCACGTCGCCGCGGCGCTCGGCCAGATAGCGGATGTCGGGCATGATGACGTCGACGCCGGGCGACGTCGTCTCGCGCCCGAACAGCACGCCGCAATCCACGACGATCCACTTGCGCTCGTCCGGCGGGCCGAAGCCGTAGGCGTTGAAGTTCATGCCGATCTCGCCCGCGCCGCCCAGCGGGAGAAGGACCAACTCGTCGTCGCGCGCCGTCACGCCGGGGGCTTCCTCGCGTTGCGCTTGTAGATCAGCACCAGCCCGCGGATCGTGAGGTCCGGATCGATGTGCTCTATCGCCGGGATGTCGGGCTGGAAGAGGTGCGCCAGGCCTCCCGTCGCCACCACGGTCATGGGCTTTGCATATTCCTGCTTGATGCGGTCGATGAGTCCTCCGATGAGGCCGACATAGCCCCAATAGATGCCGGACTGCATCGCAGGGACCGTGTCGCGGCCGATCACCTTCGTCGCGCGGTGGATGGCGACGCGCGGCAGCATCGCGGCCGCCTGATGCAGCGCCTCGATGGAGAGATTGGCGCCGGGCGCGAGCACGCTGCCGTCGAAATCGCCGTTCCCGGCCACGATGTCGAAATTGGTCGTGGTGCCGAAATCGACGACGATCACCGCGCCTTTGTAACGCTCATGCGCCGCGACCGCGTTGCACAGCCGGTCGGCGCCGACGGCGGACGGACGGTCGGCATTGATGCCGATGCCGACGATAGTGTTGTCCACGATCAGCGGCTCGCATTTCAGATAGGTGCGGCACAGCGCGCGCAGGTCGAACAGCGCCGCGGGCACGACGGTCGCGATGATCGCGTCGGTGAGGTCGGCGAAGGACAGCCCTTGCAGCGAGAGGAGCTGCGACAGCCACACCGCATACTCGTCCGCCGTGCGCGCGGTCTTGGTGACGGCCCGCCATTCGGCGCGAAAGCGCTCGCCGTCATGGACCGCGAAGACGATGTTGGTGTTGCCGGCGTCGATGGCCAAAAGCATCTTAACCTCCCCCTTGTGGGGGTCGGTAGCGACAGCGTACCGACGAAAAATCCGAAGCGGAGCGAAGGATTTTTCGGGTGGGGGTCAGCGCGGACGGATCGTCCGCCCCCCACCCGAAGCGCTTCGCGCTTCGACCTCCCCACAAGGGGGAGGTAAAATGACGATCACCACTCAAAAGAACACCTCTCCCGCCGCGATCGCGCGCACGCGATCCTGCGTCTCGCGCAGGAGGAGCGCGCCGTTCGCGTCGATGCCTTCGAAGATGCCCATCGTCTCTCCGTTCGTGAGCCGCGCGCGGATGCGCGTGCCCAGTCCCGCCGCGCGCGCGAGCCAGGCGTCGCGGATCGGCGCGAAGCCTTGGGCCCGCCAGATGTCATACCATTTCGCGAAGGAGGCGGCGAGGCGCAGCAGGGCCTCGCGCGGCTCGGGTACGGCGATGCCGATGGCGGCAAGCGAGGTCGCGGGGAACTCGGTGTCGGACGGGTGATGCTTGAGATTGATGCCGATCCCGATGGCGAGCCAGGCCGGATCGGCACCGCCCTGGCTGGCGGATTCCAGCAGGATGCCCGCGAGCTTGGCGCCGTTCGCGAGCACGTCGTTGGGCCATTTCACGCGCGCCTCAGTGCCGAAGCTCAGCACCGCGTCCGACGCCGCCAGCGCCGCCGCGAAGGAAAGCTGCGCGCATTCGTTCGCGGGCCGTCCCGGCGCCAGCAGCAGCGTGGCGGAGAGATTGCCCTTTGGCGACACCCAGGCGCGGCCGCGCCGCCCCCGCCCCGCGCTCTGGCGCGCGGCCATGATCCAGAGCGGTCCGCGCTCGCCCGCGAGCGCCAGGCGGCGCGCCTCCTCGTTCGTCGAGTCGATCTCGTCGAACTCCTTCAAGGCATAGCCCTTGGGCCAGTTCACTTGAGGATGACCTGCGCCGCCGTGCCGGCATAGGTCATGAGCAGGTCGATGCGCACGACGAAGAGCAGCGTGAAGGCGGTGGCGATGGCGGCGATGCCGCCCACCGCCCAGCCCATGTCGCGGTCGAACGGCTCGGCCGGCTCGTCGAAATACATCACCTTGACGATGCGCAGATAGTAGTAGGCGCCGACGACGCTGGTCAGCACGCCGAACACGGCGAGCACGTAGAGATGCGCTTCGAGCGCGGCCAGGAAGATGAACGCCTTGGCCAGGATGCCCGCGAGCGGCGGCAGGCCCGACAGGCTCAGCATCATCGCCATGAAGGCGAAGGCGAGCGCGGGCCGCGTGCGCGCCAGCCCCGCGAGGTCGGAGATGTTCTCGACCGGCTTGCCGCCGCGCCGCATCGCCTGGATGCAGGCGAAGACGCCGATATTGGTGAGCGAATAGAACGCCAGATAGAACAGCACGCCGCGCAGGCCCGCCTGCGTGCCCGCGGCAAGGCCCAGCAGCGCATAGCCCATATGGCCGATGGAGCTGTAGGCCATCAGCCGCTTGATGTTGCTCTGGCCGATGGCCGCGAAGGCGCCGAGCGCCATCGACGCGGCCGAGATCACGATGATGATCTGCTGCCATTGGTGGATCGCGGCGGGGAACGGCACCACGACCGCGCGCAGCACCAGCGCGAGCGAGGCGACCTTGGATGCGGTGGCGAGATAGGCCGTGATCGGCGTCGGCGAGCCCTCATACACGTCGGGCGTCCACATGTGGAACGGCACGGCGGAGATCTTGAACGCCAGCCCCGCGAGCAGGAAGACGAGGCCGAAGATCAGCCCGATCGACACGCCGCTCTGGCCGATCACATGCGCCACGCCGTGGAAGTCGAGCGTGCCGGTGAAGCCGTAGATCATCGAGATGCCGTAGAGCATCATGCCCGAGGACAGCGAGCCGAGGACGAAATATTTGAGGCCCGCTTCCGACGAGCGCACGGAGTTGCGGTTGAACGCGGCGAGCACGTAGAGCGCCAGGCTCTGCAGCTCCAGCCCCATATAGAGCGCGATGAAATTGTTCGCCGACACCATCAGCGACATCCCCAGGCTCGCCAGCACGATCAGCACCGGAAGCTCGAAGCGCTCGCTTTTCTCGAGGCTGAAGAACTGGTGCGCCATCAGCACGCAGGCGGCCGACGACCACAGGATCACCGCCTTGGTGAAGCGCGCGAAGCTGTCCATCACGAAGGCGCCGTGGAACGCGCTGCCGTCGCCGGTCACCATCGTCACGTAAGCCGACGCCGCGATCAGCACGACTGAGAGCATTGTCAGCGTCCCCGCACTCCTGTCGCCGCGCACCGCGCCGATGAGCAGCAGCGCCATCGCGCCAATGGCCAGGATCACCTCGGGCAGGAGGACGTAGAGGTCGTTCTGGATGCTCACCGTCTCACCCCCGATGCGAGCTTGGCCGGCGCGCCGTGGTCATAGGCGATTGCGGCGCGGTGCTGGCTGACGAGATTGGCGACCGAGGCGCCGGTGACGTCGAAGATCGGCTTGGGGTAGACGCCCATGACGATGGTGATCACCACCAGGGGGCTGAGGATCGCGACCTCGCGCGGAGACAGGTCCTTGATCGTCTGCAGCGCGGGCTTGACCAGATCGCCGAAGATGATGCGGCGGTAGAGATAGAGCGCATAGGCCGCCGACAGGATCACGCCCGTGGCCGCGAAGATCGCGATCCAGGTGTTGTGGATGAAGGCGCCCAGCATGGTCAGGAACTCGCCCACGAAGCCGCCCGTGCCCGGCAACCCCACATTGGCGAGTGTGAAGACCATGAAGCACGCGGCATACATCGGCATGCGGTTGACGAGGCCGCCATAGGCCGCGATCTCGCGCGTATGCATGCGGTCGTAGACGACGCCGACGCAGAGGAACAGCGCACCCGAGACGATGCCGTGGGAAAGCATCTGGTAGATGCCGCCCTCGATGCCCTGATGCGTGATCGTGAAGATGCCCATGGTCACGAAGCCCATATGGGCGACCGACGAATAGGCGATCAGCTTCTTCATGTCTTCCTGCGCCAGCGCGACCAGCGATGCCCAGATGATCGCGACGATGGAGAGCACGAAGACGAGCGTGCCGAAATGCACCGAGGCGCTGGCGAACATCGGCAAAGAGAAGCGCAGGAAGCCGTAACCGCCCATCTTGAGCAGGATGCCGGCCAGGATCACCGAGCCCGCCGTCGGCGCCTCGACATGCGCGTCGGGCAGCCAGGTATGCACCGGCCACATCGGCATCTTGACCGCGAAGCTCGCGAAGAAGGCGAGCCACAGCCAGGTCTGCATCGCCACCGGGAAATGCGCGGTGTTGATGATCGTCTCGATGTCGGTCGTGCCGGTGTACTGGTACATCGCCAGGATCGCGAGCAGCATCAAGACCGAGCCGAGCAGCGTGTAGATAAAGAACTTGTAGCTTGCATAGACGCGCCGCTTGCCGCCCCAGATGCCGATGATCAGGAACATCGGGATCAGCCCGCCTTCGAAGAACAGGTAGAACAGGAACAGGTCGAGCGAGGTGAAGACGCCCATCATCAGCGTCTCGAGCGCCAGGAACGCGATCATGTATTCGGGGACGCGCGTCTCGATCGATTTCCAGCTCGCCAGGATGCAGAACGGCATCAGGAGGCCGGTCAGCACCACGAACAGCATCGAGATGCCGTCGACGCCCATGTGATAGGAGATGCCGCTCGCCAGCCACTGCGCGTGCTCGACGAACTGGAACGCCGGCGTCGAGCCGTCGAACTTCGCCCACAGGACCACGGTCAAAAGGAAATCCGCGACGGTGAAGATGAGCGCGATCCAGCGCGCATTGTCGCGCGCCAGCAGGATCAGCAGCGCGCCGATGAGCGGCAGGAAGGTGATGATGGAGAGGAGATGGCTCACGGCGCGCCTCCCGCGACGATGAACCAGGTCGCAAGCGCGAGCACGCCGATCAGCATCGCGAACGCGTAGTGATAGACGTAGCCCGATTGCAGCCTGACCGCGCCGCGCGTCACGTCGAGCACGCGCGCGGAGATGCCGTCGGGCCCGAAGCCGTCGATCAGGAACCCGTCGCCGAACTTCCACAGGAAGCGGCCGAGGCGCAGCGCCGGACGCACGAACAGGAAGTCATACAGCTCGTCGAAGTACCATTTGTTGTAGAGGAAGGTGTAGAGCAGCCCCTTCTTCGCGGCCATCTTCGCCGGCAGCTCGGGCCGCATGATGTAGTAGTAATAGGCGATCAGGAAGCCGATCAGCGTCAGCACGAACGGCGCGACCTCTACCCATTTTGGGAAGTCCTCGACCTGCGGCTCCAGCCCGCGGCCGGCGATGGCGCCGAGCGCGCCGTGCCAGAAGCCCCTGGAATCCGGACCGATGAAGGAGGAGTCGAACACGAAGCCCGCGAGCACCGCGCCCGCCGCGAGAACTGCGAGCGGGATCAGCATGGTCAGCGGCGAGTCATGCACGTCTTCGAGCTTGGGCGCGTGGTGATCGTCGTGGCCGGGCTCGTCATGGGCGTGTTCGTCGGAATGCGAAAGCTGCGCGCTATCCTGCCCGCGGTAGCGGCCGTGGAACGTCATCAGGAACTGGCGCCAGGAATAGAACGAGGTCATCGCGGCGGCGATCAGGGTCATGAGAAACGCGTAGTGGCCCATGCCGGTCGTCGATTCATAAGCCGCGTCGATGATCGAATCCTTGGAATAGAAGCCCGCGAGGCCGACATGCAGCACCGGAATGCCGACGCCGGTGAGCGCCAGATTGCCGATCAGCATCATCGCCCAGGTAAAGGGAATGGCCTTCGCGAGCCCGCCCATCTTGCGCATGTCCTGCTCGTGATGCATCGCGTGGATGACCGAGCCCGCGCTGAGGAACAGGAGCGCCTTGAAGAAGGCATGCGTGAACAGGTGGAACATCGCGCCGCCATAGGCCGACACGCCCGCCGCCACGAACATGTAGCCGAGCTGCGAGCAGGTCGAATAGGCGATCACGCGCTTGATGTCGTTCTGGAACAGGCCGACCGAGGCGGCGAAGAACGCGGTGGTGGCGCCGATGAAGGTCACGAACTCGCGCGCGGCGGGGGCCAGCTCGTACATCGGCGAGCAGCGGCAGACCAGGAACACGCCCGCCGTCACCATGGTCGCGGCGTGGATCAGCGCGGAGACGGGCGTCGGGCCCTCCATCGCGTCGGGCAACCAGGTGTGGAGTCCGAGCTGCGCCGACTTGCCCATCGCGCCGATGAAGAGCAGCAGGCAGAGCGTGGTGAGGATGTCGACGTGCCAGCTCCCGAACAGGAACGTCTTGCCCACCATCGCGGGCGCTGCGGCGAACACCGCGTCGAAATCCAGCGTGCGGAAGACGTACCACACCCCGAAGATGCCCAGCGCGAAACCGAAATCGCCGACGCGGTTGACGATGAAGGCCTTCATCGCCGCGGCGTTGGCCTCCGGCTTCTTGTACCAGAAGCCGATGAGGAGATAGGACGCCAGGCCCACGCCTTCCCAGCCGAAGAACATCTGCAGGAAATTGTTCGCCGTCACCAGCATCAGCATGGCGAAGGTGAAGAGCGACAGGTACGAGAAGAAGCGCGGCCGGCCCTCGTCCTCTTCCATGTAGCCGATGGAGTAGAGGTGCACGAGCGAGGAGACGCCCGTCACCACCACCAGCATCACCGCGGTCAGGCTGTCGACGCGGATCGTCCAGTCCGCCGCGAAATCGCCGGAATGGATCCACGGCGCGACCGCAACGATGGTGGAATGGCCGAGCCAGCACACGTCGTAGAAGACATAGATCGACAGCGCCGCCGAGACGAACAGCGCGCCGGTGGTGACGAGTTCGGACGCGCGCGCGCCGATGACGCGGCCGAACAGGCCCGCGATGGCCGACGCGATGATGGGGAGGAAGACGATCGCCTGATACATCCTAGCCCTTCATCACGTTGACGTCTTCGACGGCGATGGAGCCGCGGTTGCGGAAATAGACGACGAGGATCGCAAGCCCGATCGCGGCCTCGGCGGCGGCGACGGTCAAGACGAACATCGCCATCACCTGCCCCACCAGGTCGTGCAGGAACGCCGAGAACGCCACGAAATTAATGTTGACCGCGAGCAGGATCAGCTCGATCGACATCAGGATGACGATCACGTTCTTGCGGTTCAGGAAGATGCCGAACACGCCGATGGTGAAGAGCAGCGCCGCGACCGTCAGGTACTGTGCAAGACCCACTTCCATCACGCACCCTCCCCGGGCTTGGCGTCGACCAGCTCCATCGCCATCTCAGGCGTGCGCGCGTTCTGCACCGGGATCGACTGGCGCCGCACGCCGGGCCGGCTGCGCAGGGTCAGCACGATGGCGCCGATCATCGCGACCAGCAGCACCAGCCCCGCGATCTGGAAGTAGTAGATGTAATCCGTATAGAGGATGCGGCCGAGCGCCTGGGTGTTGCTCAGCCCGGCGGGCGTCGCGCTCTGCAGCGCCGCGTGCGACGCGGGCGCCATCTTCCACACGCCGGCGACGATCACCAGCTCGACCAGCAGCGCCAGCCCCAAGAGCCCGCCCGTCGGCAGATAGGACAGCGCGCCCTTCTTCAGCTCCACGAAATCGACGTCGAGCATCATCACGACGAACAGGAACAGCACGGCGACCGCGCCGACATAGACGACGACCAGGATCATCGCCAGGAACTCCGCGCCCGTCAGCACGAACAGGCCCGCGGCGTTGAAGAAGGCGAGGATCAGGAACAGCACCGAATGCACGGGATTGCGCGACGCGATCACCATGAAGGCGGCGATGAGCATCACGGCGGAGAAGAGGTAGAAGGCGATGGATTGGAACATCACGCGCCTCTCTCCATACCCATATTGTCATTCCCGGCCGAGCAACGCGAAGCGTTGCGAGGGGAAGGGAACCCAGGTGGAAAGACCAGACCCGGTCTCTCCGCCTGGGTCCCCTTCCCTCGCATCGCGCGCCAAGCGCGCGATGCTCGCCGGGGATGACAGCAGTGATGGTTCATCGAGGCTCTCATCTGTACGGCGCGTCCAGTTCCAGGTTCCTGGCGATCTCGCGTTCCCAGCGGTCGCCGTTCGCCAGCAGCTTGTCCTTGTTGTAGTAGAGCTCCTCGCGCGTCTCGGTCGAATATTCGAAGTTCGGACCTTCGACGATGGCGTCGACCGGGCACGCCTCCTGGCAGAAGCCGCAATAGATGCACTTCACCATGTCGATGTCGTAGCGCGTGGTGCGGCGCGAACCGTCGTCGCGCGGCTCGGCCTCGATGGTGATGGCCTGCGCGGGGCAGATCGCCTCGCACAGCTTGCAGGCGATGCAGCGCTCCTCGCCGTTGGGGTAGCGGCGCAGCGCGTGCTCGCCGCGGAAGCGCGGGGACAGCGGGCCTTTTTCGAACGGATAGTTCAGCGTCGCCTTCTTGCCGAAGAAATAGCGCATGGAAAGGCCGAAGCTCTTCAGGAACTCCCAGAAGAAGATCGAGCGTGCGGTGCGGTCCAGGAATGCCATCATGCGCCTCCATGGCGGACGTAGACCACCCACGCCGCAGTGACCAGCACCCACAACAGCGAGGCGGGCAGGAACACCTTCCATCCCAGCCGCATGAGCTGGTCGTAGCGGTAGCGCGGCACGAAGGCGCGCACCACCGCGAACAGGAAGAAGAAAAACCAGATCTTGGCGATCAGCCACACCACGCCGGGGATCGCGTTGAGCGGCCAGATGTCGATGGGCGAGAGCCAGCCGCCGAAGAACAGGATCGCCACCATCGCGCTCATCAGGCAGATGTTGAGGAACTCGGCCAGATAGAAGAGCAGGAACGGCGTCGAGGAATATTCGACGAAGTAGCCCGCGACCAGTTCGCTCTCGGCTTCCACAAGATCGAAGGGCGGGCGGTTGGTCTCGGCGATGGCCGAGACGAAGAAGATCGGCAGCATCGGGAACAGGATCGAGAACCAGTTCCAATGAAACATGGAGAAGATGCCATGCCCCTGCTGCGCGCGCACGATGTCGGAGAGATTGAGCGAGCCCGCGAACAGCAGCACCGTCACCAGCACGAAGCCGATGGAGACCTCATAGGACACCATCTGCGCAGCGGCGCGGCAGGCCGAGAGGAACGCGTATTTCGAGTTCGACGCCCAGCCCGCCATGATGATGCCGTAGACGCCGAGCGACGATACCGCGAAGAGATAGAGGATGCCGACATTGATGTCGGCGAAGACCCAATGGTTGTCGAGCGGGATCACCACCCAGGCGGCGAAGGCGAGCGTCGCGCTGACCAGCGGCGCGAGCAGGAAGATCACCTTGTTGGCACCCGCGGGGATGATGACTTCCTTGATCAGGTACTTGCCGAGATCGGCGAAGCTCTGCAGCAGGCCGAAGATGCCGACCACGTTGGGCCCACGCCGCATCTGAACCGCCGCGAAGATCTTGCGGTCGTAAAGCAGGATGAACGCGACCATCACCAGAAGGCAGACCAGGAACAACAGGATCAGGAGCGTCGTGCTCAGGAACCAGGCCCAGGGATAAGACATGCCGTGCGACTGGAAGTAGTGCGCGAGAGCCATCGCCTACTCCGCCGCTATTCGGTGAGGGCCGCTCACGAACTCGCGCGAGCACAAGGCCATGGTCTCGCTAGCCCGCGCGATCGGGTTGGTGAGATAGTAGTCGCCGATCGCATGCGCGAGCTTCTGGCTGACGTCCAGCGGCCCGTCGGCGCCGACCGCGGCCCACACCTCGGCATCCGCGCCCTGATGCGCATGCGCCTTGCCGAGCTCGGCGAAATGCGGCGCCTCGGCGACGAGCGCCTTGCGCAGCGCGTCGAGGCTGTCATAGGGCAAGCGCTTGCCCAGCACGTCGGAGAGCGCGCGCAGGATCGCCCAATCCTCCTTCGCGTCGCCCGGCGGGAAGGTGGCGCGGCGCGCCATCTGCACCCTGCCCTCGAAATTCGCGTAGAGCCCGTCCTTCTCGGTATAGGCCGCGCCCGGAAGCACGACGTCGGCATTGTGCGCGCCCGCGTCGCCGTGGCTGCCCTGATAGACGACGAAGGCGCGGCCGAGATGGCCGACGTCGAACTCGTCGGCACCGAGCAGGTAAATAAAGTCGATCTCGCCCTTCTGCGCGCCGTCGACGATGCCCGCCACGTCGCGGCCCTTGACGAAGCCGAGGTCGAGCGCCGCGACGCGCGAGGCGGCGGTGTGCAAGACGTTAAAGCCGTTCCAGCCGCCCTCGGCCGCGCTGCCCGCGGGCCCGATCATGCCGCTGTCGGCGGCGATCTTCGCCGCGCGCTTGAGGATCGCAGCACCATCGGGACGCGCGAGCGCGCCGGTGCCCAGGATGATCATCGGCCGCTTGGCGTCGGCGAGAACCTTCAGGAACGGGTTGTTCTCCAGCGCCTCGATGCCGCCGAGCTGCTGGACCGGATAGGTCAGGTCGACCGCCTCGCCGATGTTCGCGATCTTGAGATTGCCGTTCGCCCACGCCTTGCGGATGCGCGCGTTCAGCACCGGGGCTTCCCAGCGCGGATTGCAGCCGACGAGCAGCAGCGCATCCGCCGCCTCGACGCCCGCGATGGTCGTATTGAAGAGATAGGTCGGGCGCGGTCCGGCTAAGAGCTTCGATCCGTCCTGGCGGCAATCGAGGTTGGCGGCACCGAGCGCCGTCATCAGGTCCTTGAGCGCCTTGATCTCCTCCGCCGCGGCAAGGTCGCCGACGATGGCGGCCATGCGCTCCGGCGCGGTCTGCGCCACGCGCGCGGCGATCGCGGCGAAGGCCTCACCCCAGCTCGCGGGCTGGAGCTTGCCGCTCTTCCTTATATAGGGCCGGTCGAGACGCTGGCGCAGCAGCCCGTCGCAGGCGTGGCGCGCCTTGTCGCTGATCCACTCCTCGTTGATCTCCTCGTTGAGGCGCGGCAGCACGCGCAGCACAGCCGGCCCACGCGTGTCGACGCGGATGTTGCAGCCCTGCGCGTCCATCACGTCGATGGATTCGGTCTTGCGCAATTCCCACGGCCGCGCGTTGAAGGCGTAGGGCTTCGAGGTCAGTGCGCCCACGGGACAGAGATCGACCACGTTGCCGGAGAGCTCGCTCGCGAACGCCTTTTCCAGATAGGTCGTGATCTCCATGTCCTCGCCGCGGCCGGTGGCTCCCAGATCGGGAACTCCCGCCACTTCGGTGGCAAACCTCACGCAGCGCGTGCACTGGATGCAGCGGGTCATGATCGTCTTGACCAGCGGGCCCATGTATTTGTCTTCGACCGCGCGCTTGTTCTCGTTGAAGCGGTGGAACGCGGCGCGGCCATAGCCCATCGCCTGGTCCTGCAGGTCGCACTCGCCGCCCTGGTCGCAGATCGGGCAGTCGAGCGGATGGTTGATGAGCAGGAACTCCATCACGCCCTCGCGCGCCTTGCGCACGTAAGCGCCCTTGGTGTTGATCTTGGCGGGCGTGCCGTCCTTGTTGGGGAAGATGTCGCGCACCTGCAGCGCGCAGGACGCCTGCGGCTTCGGCGCGCCGACCCACTCGACCAGGCACATGCGGCAATTGCCGGCGACCGACAGCCGCTCGTGATAGCAGAAGCGCGGGATCTCGGCGCCGGCCATCTCGCACGCCTGCAGCAGAGTCAGGCCGTCCTCCGCCTCGATCTCCTTGCCGTCGACGATGAGCTTGCGTGAGGGCATCAGCGCACCACGTCAAAAATTATCGTCATGGCCCGCTTTATGCGGGCCACCCACGGCAACAAACGAGATGTGTCCGTGGGTGGCCCGGACAAGCCGGGCCATGACGGTGTGGGGTGAATGGTGAGTGAGCGCATGACCTACTCCGCCGCCATCTTCGCGCGCTCGGCCATGCGCCGCTCGAGCTCGGGGCGGAAGTGGCGGATCAGGCCCTGGATCGGCCACGCCGCCGCGTCGCCGAGCGCGCAGATCGTGTGGCCTTCCACTTCCTTGGTCACTTCCTGGAGGAGATCGATCTCCTCGGGACGCGAGTCGCCTTTCTGCATGCGGCTGAGCACGCGCCACATCCAGCCCGTGCCCTCGCGGCACGGCGTGCATTGGCCGCAGCTCTCATGCTTGTAGAAGTACGCCAGCCGCTGGATCGCCTTCACGACGTCGCAGGACTTGTCCATCACGATCACGGCGGCGGTGCCGAGGCCGGACTGGACGTTCTTGAGAGAGTCGAAATCCATCAGCACGTCGTCGCAGATCGATTTCGGCAGCAGCGGCACCGACGCGCCGCCCGGGATGATCGCGAGCAGATTGTCCCAGCCGCCGCGCACGCCGCCGGCGTGACGCTCGATGAGCTCGCGCAGCGGGATGCCCATCTCCTCTTCCACGTTGCACGGCGTGTTCACATGGCCGGAGATGCAGAAGACCTTGGTGCCGGTGTTGTTCGGACGGCCGATCGCCGCGAACCACTCCGCGCCGCGGCGCAGGATGGTCGGCGCGACCGCGATGCTCTCGACGTTGTTGACGGTGGTCGGGCAGCCATAGAGCCCGACATTCGCCGGGAACGGCGGCTTGAGGCGCGGCTGGCCCTTCTTGCCTTCGAGGCTTTCGAGCAGCGCCGTCTCCTCGCCGCAGATATAGGCGCCCGCGCCGTGGTGGACGTAGAGATCGAACGGCCAGCCGAAGATATTGTCCTTGCCGATCAGCCTGGCTTCATAGGCCTCGTCGACCGCGCGCTGCAGCGCCTCGCGCTCGCGGATGAACTCGCCGCGGACATAGACGTAACAGGCGTGCGCGCGCATCGCGAAGCTCGCGATCAGGCAGCCTTCCACCAGCGTATGCGGATCGTGACGCAGGATGTCGCGGTCCTTGCACGTGCCGGGCTCGGACTCGTCGGCGTTGACGACGAGATAGTGCGGCCGCTCCTTCACTTCCTTTGGCATGAACGACCACTTCAGGCCGGTCGGAAAGCCCGCGCCGCCGCGGCCGCGCAGGCCGGACTTCTTCATCACATCGACGATGCCTTCGGGGCCGAGCGCGAGGATCGCCTTCGTGCCGTCCCAATTGCCGCGCTTCTTCGCCGCGTCGAGGCCCGGGCTCTCGAAGCCGTAGAGATTGGTGAAGATGCGATCCTTGTCGGCGAGCATCAGGGCGCTTCCGGTTTGCGGTTGTAGCCGCCGTTGGTGAGTTGCGGGTCTTTCAGCGTCAGCGCGCCGCCTTCGGGCTCCGAGGTATGTCTGCCGTTGCCGGCGCCGGGCTTGGGCGTCTGGCCGGAGCGGAACGCTTCGAGCAGCGCCTCGGTCTTCGGCCCGTCGAGGTCCTCGTAGAAATCCCGGCCGATCTGCAGCATCGGCGCGTTGACGCAGGCGCCGAGGCACTCGACCTCCATCCACGAGAACTTGCCGTCGGCGGAGACGGTGTGCGGCGTGGCCGCGATGTGCTTCTTGCAGGCGGCGACCACGTCGTCCGAGCCGCGCAGCCAGCACGGCGTCGTGGTGCAGACCTGCACCAGATGCTCGCCCACGGGCTCGAGGTTGAACATCGTGTAGAACGTCGCCACCTCGAGCACGCGGATGTAGGGCATCGAGAGCATCTTCGCGATGCCCTCGATCATCGGCTTGGTGACCCAGCCTTCCTGCTCCTGCCCGATCCAGAGCAGCGCGATCACCGCGCTCGCCTGGCGGCCTTGCGGATATTTCGCGATCTCGCGGTCGCAACGCGCCCTGTTGGCGTCGCTGAACGCGAAGCTCGCAGGCTGCTCGGCGCGGAGGCGGCGCAGGCTCATCGGTCGACCTCCCCGAACACGATGTCGAGGGAGCCCAGGATGGCGGAGACGTCGGCCAGCATGTAGCCGCGGCCCATGTAGTCCATCGCCGCCAGATGCACGAAGGACGGCGCGCGCAGCTTGCAGCGGTACGGCTTGTTCGAGCCGTCGGCGACGAGATAGACGCCGAACTCGCCCTTGGGCGCCTCGACCGCGGCATAGACCTCGCCCGCCGGGACGTGGAAGCCTTCGGTGTAGAGCTTGAAGTGATGGATCAGCGCTTCCATCGACGTCTTCATCTCGGCGCGCTTCGGCGGCACGATTTTGTTGTCGCTCGACGAAACGGGTCCGGAAGGCATCTTCTCGATGCACTGTCTCATGATATGCACCGCCTGGCGCATCTCTTCCATGCGCATCAGGTAGCGGTCGTAATTGTCGCCGTTCTTGCCGACCGGGATCTGGAACTCGAGATCGCTGTAGCATTCGTAGGGCTGCGCGCGGCGCAGGTCCCAGGCGACCCCGGTCGAGCGCAGCATGACGCCGGAGAAGCCCCACTCCTCCGCATCCTTGCGGTTCACCACGCCGATATCGACGTTGCGCTGCTTGAAGATGCGGCTCTCGGTGAGCAGGCCAGCGATGTCGTCGAGGACCTTCGGGAACGCCTCGCACCACGCGCCGATGTCGTCGATGAGCGCTGGCGGCAGGTCCTGATGCACGCCGCCGGCGCGGAAATAGGCGGCATGCATGCGGCTGCCGCTGGCACGCTCGTAGAACACCATCAGCTGCTCGCGCTGCTCGAAGCCCCAGAGCGGAGGCGTCAGCGCGCCGCAGTCCATCGCCTGCGTCGTCACGTTCATCAGGTGGTTGAGGACGCGGCCGATCTCGCAATAGAGCACGCGGATGTACTGGCCGCGCGGCGGCACCTTGAGACCGAGCAGCTTCTCGATGGCGAGCGCGAAGGCATGCTCCTGGTTCATCGGGGCGACGTAGTCGAGCCGGTCGAAATACGGGATCGCCTGGAGATAGGTCTTGTGCTCGATCAGCTTCTCGGTGCCGCGATGCAAGAGGCCGATATGCGGATCGACGCGGGTCACGATCTCGCCGTCGAGGTCGAGGATCATGCGCAGCACGCCGTGCGCAGCCGGATGCTGCGGCCCGAAATTGACCGTCATTTTCGGATCTTCGTGCGGAGCGGGCTGGTCGGTCACGCCTTCTTCTCCGTGCCGCCGGACGCGACGCCAGGCGCCATCGCGGCTTTCTCATCGCCCGGAAGAATATGCGGCGCGCCTTCCCAGGGGCTCATGAAGTCGAAGTCGCGGAATTCCTGGACGAGCTGCACGGGCTGATACACCACGCGCTTGAGCTCATCGTCGTAACGCAGCTCGACATAGCCGGTCAGCGGGAAATCCTTGCGCAGCGGATGGCCCGAGAAGCCGTAATCGGTGAGAAGGCGGCGCAGGTCCGGATGGTCGCTGAACGACACGCCGTACATGTCGAAGGTCTCGCGCTCGAACCAGTTGGCGCAAGGATGCAGGCCTACGACGGACGGCACCGCCTCGTCCTCGGCCACCGCGAGCTTCACGCGCAGGCGCAGGTTCCGCCGCAGCGACAGCAGATGATAGACGACGTCGAAGCGCTTCTCCCGCTCCGGCCAGTCGACGCCGCAGATGTCGATCAGAAGGCGGAATTCCTCAGCATCGCGCAGATAGGTCAGCACACGGACGATCTCGGCCGGCGCCACGTCGAGCGTCAGCTCGCCCAGCGCCATGCGGACGCCCGAGACCGCGCCGGCCAAGGCGCCTGCGATCTTCTCGCCGAGCTGTTCCAGCGGTTCCATGTTTCAGCGCTCGATCGTTCCGGTGCGGCGGATCTTCCGCTGCAGCAGCATCACGCCGTAGAGCAGCGCCTCCGCCGTCGGCGGGCAGCCCGGGACGTAGACGTCCACCGGCACGATGCGGTCGCAGCCGCGCACCACCGCGTAGGAATAGTGATAATAGCCGCCGCCATTCGCGCACGACCCCATCGAGATGACGTAGCGCGGCTCGGGCATCTGGTCGTAGACCTTGCGCAGCGCCGGCGCCATCTTGTTGGTCAGCGTGCCGGCCACGATCATCACGTCGGACTGGCGCGGGCTGGCGCGCGGCGCGGCGCCGAAACGCTCCAGATCGTAGCGCGGCATGCTGACCTGCATCATCTCGACCGCGCAGCAGGCGAGCCCGAACGTCATCCAGTGCAGCGAGCCGGTACGCGCCCAGTTGATGAGCGAATCCAGATTGGCGGTGACGAAGCCCTTGTCCGCGATCTCGGCCTTGGCGGCCTTGAAATAGGGATCGTTGTCGGTGAGCGCCGGGTTCACTCCCATTCGAGCGCCCCCTTCTTCCATTCGTAGATGAAGCCGACGGTGAGCACGCCCAGGAACACGACCATCGACCAGAAGGCAAAGACGCCCGTCGCCCCCAGCGTGATCGCCCAGGGGAACAGGAACGCGACCTCGAGGTCGAAGATGATGAAGAGGATCGAGACCAGATAGAACCGCACGTCGAACTTCATGCGGGAGTCGCCGAAGGCGTTGAAGCCGCACTCATAGGCGGAGAGCTTCTCGGGATCGGGCTTGGACGGCGCGATGATGAAGGGAACGACCAGGAGGGCGGTGGCGATGACGCCGGAAATAGCGATGAAGAGCAGGATCGGCAGGTATTCGAGGAGTAGCCCTTCCATTGCCCGGTTCTCGCTGCCTTTTTGGTCATTTCGCGGATGCGAAAACGCAGGCGGCACCCGCGTGCCACGGGGGGTTTAGAGCAAGATTCGTCCGGGGAAAACAGGATTCTTTAGGGGTTTTTAAGAACGAGTCGCAGGTCACGACATGGTGAGAAAGAGTGCCGATTTAGGGGTGAGGATGGATCGAAAATCTTGGCGAAGGCTGGCTTGCCGAGCCGTAGCTCGCGGCAACCGGTCCGCCTTCGCCCTTCGGGCTACGGCGCGACAGCCTTCTCTCGCTTCGCGAGCGAAGGCTGGCGGGAGCGACGGGGCTCGAACCCGCGACCTACGGCGTGACAGGCCGTCACTCTAACCAACTGAGCTACGCCCCCGCGGGCGCTCGCGGGGCCCTTTTGGGCCAGCGCGAAGGAGGGCCGATGTACGGCCCACCTCGGAGCGTGTCAAGGAAAGATCGTTTCTCAACTCGTCATGGCCCGGCCCCACGGATCGCGCGAAGCGCGACCGGAGGACAAGCTTGTCCGGGCCACCCACGGACGTCTTCCCGATCGGTGCAGGATTTCCGTGGGTCGCCCGCATAAAGCGGGCGATGACGAGGTGGGGGATTAAAGCTAATTCCCGCCATCGCGCGGAGCGCGCGTGTCTGCCTCCGGGTTCTTTACCTTGGGCTTCTTCCCATGCAGCTCCTCCGGCGTCAGCTTGCCGTCGTTGTTCTTGTCGAACTCGTCGAAGAGCGAGCGCACCGTGTTCGAGAACTCCTTGAAATCCACGCAGCCGTCGTGGTTCCAGTCGACGATGGTGGACGTCGTCGAAAGCCCCTCGGCCCAGCGCGCCTCGTTCACCGCGTCGGTCTCGTCCGCATCCAGGCAGCCATTGTGCTTCTTGTCGGCGGCCTCGAACTCGGCCTTGAGCCCCGCCTCCATCTCGGCGCGGGTGACCGTGCCGTCGTGATCGGCGTCGTAGCGCTCGAGCAGTTCGACCACGGGATGGAACGGCTTGGCCGGCTTTTGCGGCTCGGGCGGCGGGCCGTCGTCGGCGCAGGCCGCGAGCAACAGGGCGCCGGCGCTTAAGACGGTGGCGAGGGTGAGACGGCTCTGCACGCGGTCCTCCTGGAGGGTGTTCAACGCTTCGGCGGCGCGCCTTCCGGCGGCAGCAACGTGCTGCGCTCGCGCTTGACGCCCTCGCCGCTCCAATAGCCGCCACAGGCGATATCCGTCTTGGCATGCGGGTCCTTGAGCGCGCGCAGCTGGGCCAGCACGTCGCCGGCATGGGCGCGGTCGAACGTCTCGTCCTGCGTCAGCGCCGCGCCGCCCTGCTCCAGCAGCTTCACCGCCGCCTCCTGATCCGCGACGGCCTGCGCGACCTCGCCGGTCTTGCCGTAGGAGCAGGCGCGCTTGACATGGGCCCAGACATAGTCCGGCTGCGCCTTCAATCCCGCCGTGAATTCGGTGATCGCTTCGCCGTCGCGGTCCAGCGCGCTCAGGACCCAGCCGCGATGATAGTGATAAGGCATCCCCCGCGGCGCGGTGCCTGCGGCCTTGGCCGCCTCGTCGAGCGCCGTGAGCGCCTTGTCGTAATTGCCGCGCGTGAGCTCGATCGCCTCGATCTGCATATAGGTCGTGACCTTGGCGCGCGGCCATTTGTCGAGCATCGCCTGGAACTCGGCGAGCGCGTCGTCATAGGCGCCGAGCGCGGCCTTGGCGTTGGCGACGGCGGCGCGCGCGTTGCCGCTGTCGGGCACGAGCGCCTGCCACGCCATGTCGTCGACGAGCGCCGCGCGCAAAAGCTTGTCGCGATCCGCGCCCGGCGGATGGTCGGAGAACGCGTCCAGACGGTTCAGATCGGCGCGCGTCTTGAGCGCGTTGGGCCGCAGATCCGCGCCGAGCGCGCTGTTCATCACGGCCGCGTCGAGGGCTCCACGGGCGCCGGCGAAATCCTCGGCCGCGAGCAGCGCGATGCCCTTGGCGAGATCGGCGGACGCTTTGCCGGAGCCCGATTTCGCGCTCGCCGGCGGCACGGCCTCGCCCTTGATCGTCTTGCCGCCATATTCGACGTCGCGCACCGCGAAGGTAGGCGCGCCGCCCACGAACCGCCCGCTGTCGACATAGAGATGGACGGTGACGTTCTTCCCGGTCTTGCCGGAATCGTCGAGCGCCTGGAGCAGCGCATCGGTGGACGCAACATGCTTGGCATCGAGCTCGAAGCGCTCGCCCGTCTCGAACAGCGCGAAGGAGATGCGGCCGTCCCTCATCACGACCTGGCGCGCGACACCGCCGGCGCTCAGCACCGGCGCCTCGGCAAGAGCGGGCGCGGCGGCGGCGGCGGCGAGCATGGTTAGTGAGAGAAGAGCGGATTTGAGGTGCATGGCCGCCACTCTCCAATGGCGCCCGGGGATCGTCAATGCCGACGGGCGAGCCCAGCGGCCCGTCGCCCTTCGAGGCTCGCCCTGTGGGCTCGCACCTCAGGGTGACGAGCCTACTGTAACAGTCGCGTCATCCTGAGGTGCGAGCGGTCGGTAGCGACAGCGTACGGACGGCCTCGAAGGATGGCGCGCCGCTCCTAGTACAGTCCGACCTGCCCCTTCAGCGCATCGAAGATCGCGTCGCTGCGGTAGCCCACGCCTTGCTTGAAGACCAGCGGCATCGCCTCGACGGATGACGGATTTTTCATCGGGTCGCCCTCGATCACCGCGATATCCGCGCGCTTGCCCGCCGCGAGCGAGCCCACCTCGCCGTCGCGGCCGAGGAACCGCGCGCCGTTCAGCGTCGCGATCTGGAGCGCTTGCGGGAAGCTGAAGCCGGCCTCGACCAGGAGCTCGACCTCGCGCTTGCCCGAGAAGCCGGGGATCACGCCGCCATAGCCGGTCGGATCGGTGCCCGAGATCAGCGTGCCGCCCGCGTCGACGAACATCTTCTCGAGCTTCATCAGCTTGGGGAAGATGACGGCATAGGGCTTCATGCGGTCGTTGCCCGCGGTCTTGGACCAGGTGTCCTCATACTGCTTGCGCAATTGCGGGATGAGCATGTCGAGCGCGCGCTCGGGCGCCTTGGGGCGTCCGGGCGTGAAGGTCTCGAACACGGTGAGCGTCGAGGTGAGCGCGACGTGTTTCGCCACCAGCAGATCGATCAGCGATTTCACCTCGGGGCCGTTCTCGTCCAGGCTCGCCAGCGCTTGCTGCGAGCCATCGGGGCAGACGTCCGGCTTCTTGTCCTTGATGAAATCCGTCATCACCGCGAAGCCGTGCTCGAGATTGTCGATGCCGAGCTCGGCCGCCTCGCGATAGGTGACCGAGCACAGGTGCCCGGTGATCTTCATGCCGTGCGCGTGCGCCGCCTGGATCGCGGCCGCGAGCTCCGCGCGCGTGATGTTGATGTAGGCCTTGAACGAGGTCGAACCCTCGCCCGCCCAGTAGTCGACGGTCTTCGTCGCGTCCTCTGGCCCGGTCAGCACATGGACCTTGAGCACGGGAAAGCCGGCGCCGTTCAGATAGGGGCCGGTCGTATCCAGATCGGGGCCGATGGCATCGCCCTTGTCGATGGCGAGCCTCAGATTGACGTCGCCATAGGGCGACATCGACCCGCCGGTGCGCGCCGTCGTCGTGCCGCCCGCGAGATAGAGCCGGGGGAAGCTGTAGAGCAGCGAGCCGTAATTGCGCTGCCCCATCGGATAGAAGAGGTGTTCGTGCACCATCACGAAGCCCGGCAACAACGTCTTGCCGCGCGCGTCGATCACCGCCGCGCCTTTCGGGACGCGCGCGTGCTCGCCGATCGCGTCGATGCGTCCGTCCTTCACGATCAGCGTCTGATCGTAGCGCGGCGCCGCCCCCGTGCCGTCGACGATCTCCGCATGGGTGAAAGCGATCGTGGACTGGTCGTAGGCGACGAACTTCGCATCCGGATTGGGCTGCGCGGCCGAAGGCGGCGGCGCGAGATCGTCGTCCTGGGCGAGAGCCGCATTTGCCGCCACGAGCGACATTGCCATCAACAAAATCGAAATCGAACGCATCGGACCCCTCCAAAACCGGCCGGATGTTGCAGCTTCGTGGAAAGGCGCGCAACGTGCCGCGCCAAGAACATTCGGGCATCTTCCTGGAGGCAGGCATGGCGTGGTGGAGCGGGCTGGATCGGTCTCCCTTTGGCGACGGGCCCGAGCTGGCGGACGAGCTGCTGGCGCTGATCCTCTCGGGACGAAAGACCGCGACGTGTTGGAGCGCGACGGAGGGTGAAAAGGGCACCCAAGTCGGAAAGCAATGGGTGGTCCTGGACGGCGCGGGACGGCCGCGCGCCGTGCTCGAGACCGTCGAATTCACCCAGCGGCGCTTTCACGAAGTCGATGCGGCGTTCGCCTTCGAAGAAGGCGAGGACGACCGCACCTTGGCCGCTTGGCGCACCGCGCATGAAGAGTATTTCGGGCGCAACAACTGTTTCGCGCCCGACATGCTGCTCCATTGCGAGCGCTTCCGGCTGATTGAGATACTCGATGCGGGTGAATGATAAGATGGCTTGCCGGGCGTAGTGCGCGGCAACCGGCCCGCCTGCGCTCGCTTCGCGAGCTTCGGCGCGACACCAGCCTTCGCTCCCGCTGGCTTGGCCCGGCCGAAGCTCCCGCGAAAGCGGGAGCGAAGGCTGGTGGGCGGTGACGGGATCGAACCGCCGACCCTATCGGTGTAAACGATATGCTCTACCAGCTGAGCTAACCGCCCTGGTGGAGCGGCTTATAGATCGTAGCGCGTGGCGGCTCAATCGGAGCTGAGGACGAAAGCGTTGCCCTCGCTGTCCTTCATGATGGCGAAGGTGCCCCAGGGCTGCTTCTGGGGCGCGGTCTCGAACTCGACGCCGCGCTCGGAGAGCTGGCGCCAGGTGGCCTCCACGTCGTCGCAGCCGATCGAGCAGTTCATCCGCGTGCCGACGCGGCCCTCCTCGCCGTCCATGGTGAAGAGCACGACACGGGTCTCGGCCTTGGCGATGCGCAGCTCGATCCAGCGGCGGCCTGGGCCCATCTCCTGGTCGGTCGCGACCTTGAAGCCGAGCTTCTCGGTGTAGAACTTCAGCGCGCGCTCCTGGTCGGCGACCGGGATGCTCATGAATTTGAGATGGGTGATCATGGCGGCCTCTCCTTGTCCATGCGCCATTTGCTAGGCGAGCGGGGGTTGCGCGCTCAAGCCTCACAATGCCTACTATAGCGATGGTTCGCAAAGCGCCGCTGGACGACTACGTCGTCGAGACCCTGATGCCCGACCTGATCGGCCACGACCGCAGCCCCTCGGCCTTCATCGTCTATGTGAAGCTGTGGCACGGCGCGGGCGGCGCCGACGGCCGCGTCCAGGCGAGCCTTTCCACGCTCGCGGTCGAGACCGGGCTGTCGAAATCCTCGGTGCAGGCGGCGCTGCGGCGGCTGCGCAAGCGCGGCTATATCGCGACGAAACGCAGCGCCCCGACGGCTGTGCCGGTGCATACGGTTCTCGCGCCGTGGCGGAGGTGAGCAAACGGCCCGTCGCCCTTCGAGGCCCGCCTCCGGCGGGCACCTCAGGGTGACGTGCCTACTGAAACATTCGCGTCACCCTGAGGCGCGAGCGAAGCGAGCCTCGAAGGGTGACCTCTCAGTTTCAATCTCAGTTCAGCGCATCCTTGAGCTGCTTGCCGGGACGGAAGCGGGGCTGCTTGGACGGCTTGATGGTGATCTCTTCGCCGGTCTGCGGATTGCGGCCCTTGCCTCCCGCGCGCTGGGCGACGACGAATACGCCGAAGCCCGTCAAGCGAACCTCCTCGCCGGCCTTCAGCGAGGCTTCGATCAAATTGAAGACGCCCTCGACCGCCTTGGCCGCGTCGTTCTTCGCCAGACCCGTGGTATCGGCCAGTTTCTGGATCAAATCGTTTTTGTTCATCTCGAGCTCTCCTGTTGTGCCGGACGCAGCCAAATTCGCTAGGGGGACGATTCGTCCCCTACTCAACGAACATTAGGGCCTGAAGGAACCGCGCCCAAGCAAAAAAACCAAGGGAATCGGCGGTTTTTGTGGTGAAAACGGGCCCGAATCGGAAACGACCCGGGCCCGGATTCAACTCCGCAGTGCAGCAATCAGTGCGTGACCACCGCGTCGGCGTCGCTGTCGGGGAGGACAGGAGCCGCCACGACCTCGGGCGGCTCGACCCAGTCGATGGCCTCGGGCTGGCGCACCAGCGCCACCTTCAGCACCTCGCCCATGGTCTTGACGGGGACGATGGTCATGCCGGATTTCACATTGTCCGGGATCTCGGCCAGGTCCTTCTCGTTCTCCTCGGGGATCAGCACCGTCTTGATGCCGGCACGAAGAGCGGCGAGCAGCTTCTCTTTCAGGCCGCCGATCGGCAGCACCCTGCCCCGAAGCGTGACCTCGCCCGTCATCGCCACGTCGCGGCGCACCGGGATCTGGGTCAGGACCGAGATGATCGACGTCGCCATGCCGACGCCGGCCGAAGGTCCGTCCTTGGGCGTCGCGCCCTCCGGCACGTGGACGTGGATGTCCACCTTGTCGAAGGTCGGCGGCTTGATGCCGAAGCTCGTCGCCTTGGAGCGCACGTAAGAGCGCGCCGCGTCGATGGACTCCTTCATCACCTCGCCGAGCTTGCCGGTGGTCTGCATGCGGCCCTTGCCGGGAAGCATCACGGACTCGATCTGCAGCGTCTCGCCGCCGACCTCGGTCCAGGCGAGCCCCGTGACGACGCCGACCTGGTCCTCGCCCTCGATCTCGCCATAGCGGTGCTTGCGCACACCGGCATAGGTGCCGAGGTTTTCCGGCGTCACGATGACCGAGACCGCCTTGCCCGAGACGATCTCCTTCACCGCCTTGCGGGTGAGATTGGCGATCTCGCGCTCGAGGTTACGCACGCCCGCCTCGCGCGTGTAGTAGCGGATCAGGTCGCGCAGGCCGTCGTCGGTGATCTTCCACTCGTCGTCCTTGAGGCCGTGCGCCTTCTTCTCCTTGTCGATGAGATGGCGCTTGGCGATCTCGACCTTCTCGTCCTCGGTGTAGCCCGGGATGCGGATGATCTCCATGCGGTCCATCAAGGGCTGCGGCATGCGCAGCGTGTTGGCCGTGGTGATGAACATCACGTCCGACAGGTCGAAATCAACCTCGAGATAGTGGTCGTTGAAGGTCGAGTTCTGCTCCGGGTCCAGCACCTCGAGCAGCGCGGACGACGGGTCGCCGCGCCAATCGGCGCCGAGCTTGTCGATCTCGTCCAGGAGGAACAACGGGTTGGCCGTCTTCGCCTTCTTCATCGACTGGATGATCTTGCCGGGCATCGAGCCGATGTAAGTGCGCCTGTGACCGCGGATTTCCGCCTCGTCGCGTACGCCGCCGAGGCTCATGCGCACGAACTCGCGGCCCGTGGCCTTGGCGATCGACTTGCCGAGCGAGGTCTTGCCGACGCCGGGAGGTCCGACGAGGCACAGGATCGGGCCCTTCATCTTGCCCGCGCGCTGCTGCACCGCGAGGTATTCGAGGATGCGCTCCTTGACCTTCTCGAGACCGTAATGGTCGTCGTGCAGCACCGCTTCGGCGGCGGCGATGTCCTTCTTGACCTTCGACTTCTTGCCCCAGGGGAGCGAGAGCATCCAGTCGAGATAGTTGCGCACGACGGTGGCCTCGGCCGACATCGGCGACATGGAGCGGAGCTTCTTGACCTCGGCCATGGCCTTCTCGCGCGCTTCCTTCGACAGCTTGGTCTTGCGGATGCGCACTTCCAGCTCGTTCATCTCGTCGCGGCCTTCCTCGCCTTCGCCGAGCTCCTTCTGGATCGCCTTGAGCTGTTCGTTGAGATAGTACTCGCGCTGCGTCTTCTCCATCTGGCGCTTCACGCGCGAGCGGATCTTGCGCTCGACCTGCAGCACGCCGATCTCGGCCTCGATGAGCGAGAGCACCTTCTCCAGCCGCTCGGCCGTGTTCAGCGTCTCGAGCAGCGCCTGGCGGTCGGAGATCTTGACCGACAGATGCGAAGAGACGATGTCGGCGAGCTTCGCGGGCTCGTCGATCTGCGCGACCGAGGCCAGCGTCTCGGCCGGGATCTTCTTGTTGAGCTTGATGTACTGTTCGAAGTTCGTCTTGACCGTGCGGATCAGCGCCTCGGTCTCGCGCGTCTCGCCGACGTTCTCGGGAATGCGCTCGATGTTGGCCTGGAAGAAATCCTGACGCGGCAGGAAGCCCGTCACCTTGGCGCGCGACTTGCCCTCGACGAGGACGCGCACGGTCTGGTCCGGCAGCTTCAGGAGCTGCAGCACCGTCGCAAGCGTGCCGATCGTGTGCAGGCCGTCGGGACCGGGATCGTCCTCGGACGCGTTCTTCTGGGTGAGAAGCAGGATCTGCTTCTCCTCGCTCATGACTTCCTCGAGGGCGCGGACCGATTTCTCGCGGCCCACGAACAGCGGCACGATCATATGGGGGAACACGACGATGTCGCGCAGCGGCAGCACCGACGCGACTTCTTCAGCGCCGCCGGAAACGCCCTTGCCCTTGTCGCCCTGGGGGGTACTCACCAAATCCGTCATCTCTACTCCTATCCGGCCGCCCCTGGGCCGCCGGTTGATAAGGCATCATACCCCTTATGGGCGTAGGAAACCTTGATTTAAGTCGCCCGAAATGGGCCGACTCTCGGATGTCTAAAGTGGGGCGAGGCTGGATTGGTTTCAAGGCATGGGGTTAAGGCGCGGTAAATCCGCCATATTTTGCGTCTGGGGGGACACAAAAGGCGGGAACCTTAGGGCTGCGGCGGCGTGGCGGGTGAGGGCTCCGTAGAGGCCGAGGTGCTCCGCGCAAGCTGCGTTTCACCGTCCGCTTCGCGCCAGCCGAGCGCGTAGGCGTGATTGAGCGCGTCCGATACCGATCTTTGCAGGAAGTCGAGACGAGCCAGGAGTTCCGGCGGGATGTCTTCCTTGTGTGGGTATTTGCCCAAATATTCTTCCCGCACGAGAGCCATAGCTGCGTTCGCCGGCGTGAGTAAAACCGCGAGGTCGTTGGGGTAGTGCGGCCGCAACAGATCGGCGATGTCCCAGGCCAGCCGATAGTGCCCAACGGCCATTTCATGCTCGATCAGGCCTCGGGCGAGCACCACGAGCACCTCCTTCCTGGAGAGCGTCTTCATGTAGATGCCGTTTGTGATCGCCGCGTCCGTCATCGGCAATTTCCGGCGGAGGAAAACGTCCCGCTCCGGGGAGCCTCCGTTCGTCGCCTCCAGGTCGAACACCTTGCCGGTGACGTCATCGGTATACCTGACGAACATGTGGTCCGGCGCGGTCGCGAGCGTCGCGTTCAGGTTCAAGCGCTGCGCCAACGCAACGAACAGGATCGGCATGCTTACGCAATTGCCGCGATGGGTGCGCAGGTAGGTCGCGAGCAGCCGATTTTCAGGCTTGCGTCCTAAAGGATCGGACAAATCATATTGAAACGGCCGATTGCCGTTCCACGTGCCGGACTCGTAGATGTACTTGCGTAGCGCGACGAGGCGAACCCGCGCAGAGGCCCCCGGCCCGGCCATTGCTTTGACCGTCTGGGACATATAATCGATCTGCTTGAGCGCGCGCTCGACATCCGTGTTCGGATCATAGAGCTTATCGAATGTCAGCTTTGCTCTCGCGAGATCGATCTGACGATCAGGGAGCGCCATTGCGCTGCGAACCGTCTCAAGCGCGCCTTGCGGCTGGCGCGTCGGTGCCGCTTGTCCAAGAACCAGGGGACAATCGGCCACCCAAACCAACCCCGCTAACAAGATTGCTGATATCGAGCTCCTCGCCAGAGGGCTGCGGAAGAAATACGGAAGAATGTCTCGTATCGTCATGGCTGTAACAATCAATGAGGCGGCGGAGGAATTCGAGGAACCAAGCCCTCATCCTTGACGAAAGTCATCGAATATACGTCCTGGAGCTTCAATTCCGCATCGGACGAATTCGCCGGTTTGGCGATAAAAGTTCCAATGAAAGTGGCATTCACGTATCTGTGTGCTTCCAGCGTGGACGAGAAAAACGCTTCGCGGATCGCGCTCCTCAGCTTTTTGACATGCTCATGCCGCGCCCGCGCTTCCTCACTGAACGCGATACCGGGCGCCGACATGCAGCGTCGATCCATAAGTAGCGGCGCATGAAGGCCGCTACCCCTGACAGTGGCTCGAACAACAACGAGCTTGCCATCGTAAAAGCCGGAGCGCGAAACCAGATCGCATATCGAGGTCTGAATCGCGCGGGCGGCAACGTTCGAGGCTCCGAGCGATAGTGCAAACAGCGCGGCCGTCCACAGGCACAACGATCCGGTGCGAGCGCCGAGCAATCCGCATATAAACAGAACAGCCGCTTTCTTCGTGCCCCTCATGCGGATGTGCCATTCAACGCTTTCGAAACGGCGGCTTGGATGTGTCCACCTCGATGGATGAGTTGTTGCACATCCCGAGCTCATTTACGTCGGCCCGTTCATATTGATGAAACACGCCTGATATCGTGAGGACTGTGCCATCGATGTTCTCATCCGCCGTCCAATCGTGGACACCGATGAGAGCTAGGCAATGGCTGAAATCGTCCTTCAGGTTCGTAAAATCACTTTTTTCGTTCCAGATGTTGCGATTCTCAGCGCGCAACACCACCCAACCCCGAACTTGAATTTTCCGGCCTTCGTATAATTTTGGGCGCGCATTGATCTCACTTGGCAAGTAAACAGGCTCGTGCGTATCGGGCAATACGGCGCAAGCACCAAGCAGCATAGCCGCGGAAAGCCCAACGAGTTTGTTAGCGAAGGTCATCAGCGTATGCAGATCATGGATGGGAGAAATAGTCTTCAAGCATGCCCTGCTGCCGGTCGAGATTCTCCCCGATCGCCTTCATTTCATCGGGCCCCAACGTACCTTGCAGCATCCTGAACTGCAGTTGACCGTCCGGCGTCTCTCGCACACCGGCTCGGTCTGAAAACACCGTCGTGTTCGTCATCCCGTGCTCCAAGGGTTGGGCGTCACCTATGCCACTTGGAGGATCTGCCAAGCCATTGGCCTTGTTCGGGCCATCCACGATATGTCCGTGAATTTCATCCGTCCGACCGGCCGGTGCAGTGCTGACTGCCTCGGTGTGACCCGAGAAATCGCCGCGGAGCGCACCATTCGGATTCGAAGAACGCGTCTCGGACGGAGTGTCTACGACTGCGTCCTTGCCGTCCTTCTCTACGTTGAATCCTGTCTTCTCGTCTTTGCCGCCTTTATGCGACAAATCATATCTCGGTATTGCCTCTTTAACAGCGTCCTCTCTCTTGCCCGAAAGCGTCATCGAGGGAACGTGCGTTTTATCTCCGTCGTAATGCTCGGTCGCCTGAACGCAGTTCTTCATGTCTGGGCATTGCTGCCATTTCCCACTCGGGTCGGCCTTATTGGAGGGATTGTTTCCGACATACGTGTAGGGGTTGAGATCATCTTGGTAGCCGACCGGATCGGTCTGCAGAAACCGTGCCTGCGCGGTTGAGCAAATGCTCAGCAGCAAAGCTGCCATTAAAACAGCTAGTCTTGGGTTTGCCATCCGAGCCCCCGCCCTGTGCGCAACCAAAAGTATTACGCACAACAGAGACACGTTTCAATAGCAGAGAAAACTATTTCTCGCGTCGACTGGCGACTGGCCTGCCGTCAGCTCGCCGTCTGCTCGCGCATGCCCTTGTCGGAGTAGGTGTAGAGCGGGCGCGCGCGGCCTTCGACGACGTCGGCGGTGATCACCACCTCCTGCACGCCGTTGAGCGTCGGCAGCTCGAACATCGTCTCGAGCAGGATGTTCTCCATGATCGAGCGCAGTCCGCGGGCGCCGGTTCGGCGCGCGATGGCGCGGCGCGCGATCGCGTGCAGCGCCTCGTCCTGGAAGCGCAGCTTGACGTTCTCCATCTCGAACATGCGCTGATACTGCTTCGCCAGCGCGTTCTTCGGCCGCGTCAGGATCTCGATCAGCGCCGTCTCCTGCAGGTCGCCGAGCGTGGCGAGCACCGGCAGGCGGCCGATGAATTCCGGGATCAGTCCGAATTTGAGCAGGTCCTCGGGCTCGACCTCGCGCAGGATCTCGCCCGTGCCGCGCTCGTCCGGCGCGCGCACCGTGGCGCCGAAGCCCATCGAGGTGCCCTGCGTGCGCGCGGAGATGATCTTGTCGAGGCCGGCGAACGCGCCGCCGACGATGAAGAGGATGTTCGTCGTGTCGACCTGCAGGAACTCCTGCTGCGGATGCTTGCGGCCGCCCTGCGGGGGAACGGACGCGATCGTGCCTTCCATGATCTTCAGCAGCGCCTGCTGCACGCCCTCGCCCGACACGTCGCGCGTGATCGACGGGTTGTCGGACTTGCGGCTGATCTTGTCGACCTCGTCGATATAGACGATGCCGCGCTGCGCGCGCTCGACATTGTAGTCGGCGTTCTGCAGGAGCTTCAGGATGATGTTCTCGACGTCCTCGCCGACATAGCCGGCTTCGGTGAGCGTCGTCGCATCGGCCATGGTGAACGGCACGTCGAGGATGCGCGCCAGGGTCTGTGCCAGAAGCGTCTTGCCGCAGCCCGTGGGGCCGATCAGCATGATGTTGGACTTGGCGAGCTCGACGTCCTGGTTCTTGCCGGTCGCGTTGATGCGCTTGTAGTGGTTGTGGACCGCGACCGAGAGCACTTTCTTGGCGTGGCCCTGGCCCACGACATAGTCGTCGAGGACCTTGTAGATCTCCTGCGGGCTGGGAACGCCCTCCTTCGACTTCATGAAGGAGGTCTTGTTCTCCTCCCGGATGATCTCCATGCACAATTCGACGCATTCGTCGCAGATGAAGACCGTGGGTCCCGCAATCAGCTTGCGGACCTCGTGCTGGCTCTTGCCGCAAAAGGAGCAATAGAGCGTATTCTTCGACTCGCCGCCGCCCGCCTTACTCATAGGCTTTCCCGGGCGTGAGCCCGTCCCTTAAACACCGCATTGACCCAATTTGCTCCCGGCGCTGCATGAACCGCGCCAGACCGAACGGGTTGCCCTCCCGATTCATTCGACCACGTTACGGCCCGCGGGATCAAGATTTGCTTAATCCGCGGGATTCCGCCTTTTTCTGGCATCAGCGGGCCGATCTCAGGACCTCGCTTCCGCGTTTTCCGGGCGCCGCTCCATGACCGTGTCGATCAGGCCGAAGGCTTTTGCCTCATCGGCGGTCATGTAGGTATCCCGATCCAGGGCTTTCTCCACCGCCTCGACACTCTGGCCGGTATGCTTGGCGTAGATCTCGTTCAGGCGCTTTTTCAGTTTCACGATCTCCTGGGCGTGGCGGGCGATGTCCGCCGCCTGGCCATAATAGGAGGCCGAAGGCTGGTGCACCAGGATGCGCGAATTGGGCAGCGCATAGCGCTCGCCCTTCTTGCCGGCCATCAGCAGCAGCGACGCCGCCGACGCCGCCTGGCCGACGCAATAGGTCTGAACCGCCGGGCGGATGTACTGCATCGTGTCGTAGATCGCGAGCCCCGCCGTGACGATGCCGCCCGGCGAGTTGATGTACATCGATATCTCTTTCTTGGGGTTCTCCGCCTCGAGGAACAGCAGCTGCGCCGTGATCAGGCTGGCGCCGTAATCCTCGATCGGCCCGGTGACGAAGAGCACGCGCTCCTTGAGCAGGCGTGAATAGATGTCATAGGCGCGCTCGCCGCGGGCGGTCTGTTCGACCACCATCGGCACAAGCGTATTCATGGTGATGTCACGCGGGTCCTTCATGGAATTCCCTGATTCGTTGCATTCAGCCTAGGGCGCGCAAGCGCCCTGTCAACGCCCTATATAGGCATTTGCCGCGTTAATACGACCTTGCGATACCTAGGGTTATTGAGCCCGACCGACCGGTGGAATAGGCTTCGGCAATGATCGTGCGTCGTCTCGTCTTCCTGGCGGCTTTGACGATGTCCGGCGTTGCCTGCGCCTCGCCGGACGTTCGCCCGCTGCCGGCGCCGCCGAAATATGCCAGCCCCAACTATACGCTCGCCTTCGACGTGCCCCGCGGCATGACCTACTGCCCGTTGTCCAAGGACTGGGTCGGTTCCGATCACGGCACGGTCATCTTCTTCACGCCTCCGGCCCGATGCGGCGGCGCAGGATATCCTTCCTCGTCCCGGGGGTTTGAACCCGCGCAGACACCGCGGATCGAAGTGTTTTATGGGTACGATGCCGGCAACGAGCTCGAACCATGCCGGCTTGCCGGTCACGCCCGCCTGTTCGGGCGCGAGGAGGCCCTATGCAGCAAAGAGCAGCATGGGCTGACCGTCCTCACGGTCCATGGGGACTACAAAGCGGACGTCGCGGCCGAAGTTTATCTGACGCTCGTTGCTCCGGCGAAAGACGAGCCGCGGTACATCAAGACATTCCTCGCGCTCGTCGCTTCCGTCCATACCTGCAAAGCCGTGTGGACGGACGACGGAAAGCCGAAGAAGACGTCCTCCATCGGCCACGGTCCGCCATGCGATGCGCAATGGTTCTGAGCGCCTCTAACACGACCCTGCGAAGCGAAAGGATCATTCGGCGGCCAAGGGAACTTTCGGCACGAGCTTCTTGAGCTTGAGCTTGAGCTTGCCCTTGCGCTGACGGATTTGCGCCAGATCGTAAGCCTGTTGCATTCCAAGCCATCCGTCGGCGGTTCCTCCTACCGCCAGCTCCAGACGGAAAGCCATTTCCGCCGAAAGCCCGCACCTGCCGTTGACCACGTTGTAGAGCTGCTGCCGGGTCACACCCAGGCCCTTCGCCGCCTCGGCGACCGACACTCCCAGCGCCTCCAGATCATCCGCCAGCAGGCGTCCGGGATGGGCGGGATTTCTCAAAGACATCACTGCGTTCCTCAATGATAATCGATCAGATCGACATCGAAAGCGTCGCCATTCGCAAAGCGGAAGACGATTCGCCAGTTCGCCCGCACCGTCACCGACCAGAAACCTTTCAGATCGCCTTTCAGCGGATGAAGCCGCAGCGAAGGATGGTTCATGGCCTCAATGCGCGGCGCCTTGTCCAGCGCTGATAAAACGACCTCGATCCGAGCCACCAAATCCTGCCGCAACAGCGAACGGTCGCCGCTCTCGGCGAAGCGTTTCAGACCTTTGTGACGAAAACCGCGGATCATTTGTAAAATGTCATTTTACAGTTGTCAACCGGCCGTTACGGACTTCACCCGGCTCTCTCTAATGTCGACTATAAGCCTTTGAAAAGGTATCGTCCATCGGTTGTCGGCGGGGATTTGACCTACCGGGAACGAAGGAGTATTATCGACCGGTCATTTTAACTGGTCAAAGTATGCGAGAAGTGCAGTCCTCAGAGGTAAAGGCCCGCCTACCGGAGTTCCTCGACGCCGTCGAGCACGGCGAAACCATCGTCGTGACGCGTCATGGCCGGGCTGTGGCTCATCTGGTCCCGGCCCCGGCTGCGAGCAAGGAACGCGTGCGGCAGGCCCTTGACGGGATCACGGCGCTGCGCCGCGGCACACGCAAGACGACGGTGAAGGAACTGCTTTCGTTCCGGCACGAGGGTCATCGCTCCTGATGTTCACGATCGACACCTCCGTCGTCGCGAGCTGGTGCTTTCCGGACGAAATCCACGCCAACGCCGACACAGCCTTCCGCCGCATCGCGAAAGACACCGCATGCGCGCCCGTCCTGCTGTGGTTCGAGCTGCGCAACGTGCTGCTCATGGGCGAAAGGCGCGGGCGCCTGACCGCAAGCCAGGTCGGCCGCTTCCTAGGCTACGTGGCAAATCTTCCCATCGAAACGGATCGCGATCCCGACGAAACGCGCGTCTTCGGCTTGGCCCGATCACATCGGCTCTCGATCTACGACGCCGCCTACCTGGAGCTCGCCCAGCGCAGAGCAATACCGCTCGCGACTCTGGACGACGCGCTGATGAAAGCGGCGCGCGCGGAGAAGATCGATCTGGTCGGCGAAAGCGCCTAGGCGCCCTTGAGCTTCTCGGCCGCCTCGTCGGGGTCCATGAACAGGGTCTCGCGGTCGACCTTGCGCTCGGTCACTTCCGCGAGCTCGGCGATGAAGTCGACGACCTTGTCCTCGAAGATCGGGGCGCGGATCTCGGCCTGGGCCTGCGGGTTCTTGGAATAGAACTCGAAGACCTGCTGCTCCTGGCCGGGGAACTGGCGGGCGCGCTGTGCGATGGCGCGCTGCATCTCGTCGGCCGCGACGCTGAGGCCGTTCTGCTCGCCGAGCCGCGCGAGCACCAGGCCGAGACGCACGCGGCGCTCGGCGATGTCGCGGTATTCCTTCTTGAGCTCGTCCTCGCTCTTGCCCTCGTCCTCGACGGTCTTGCCTTCGCGCTTCAGCTCGGCCTCGACCTGGCTCCAGATGCCGTTGAACTCGCCCTCGACCATCGCGGGCGGCAGCGGGAAGGAATGCTTGCCGTCGAGCGCGTCGAGGATGCGGCGCTTGAGATGGGTGCGGCTGGCGCGCGCGAAATCGAGCTTGACCTGCTCGCGCACGCGGTCCTTGAGCTGGCCGAGCGTCTCGATACCGAGGCGCTTGGCGAGCTCGTCGTCGATCGCGATCGGATCGGGCGATTTCACTTCCTTGACCGTCACGGCGAAGACCGCGTCCTTGCCGGCGAGCGAGGCCTGCGGATAGTCGGCCGGGAACGTCACGCTCACGTCGCGCGCGTCGCCCACCTTGGCGCCGACGAGCTGCTCCTCGAAGCCGGGGATGAGCTGGCCCGAGCCGAGGGTGAGATTGAAATCGTCGGCCTTGCCGCCCGCGAACTCCTCGCCGTCGACGCGGCCGATGAAGTCGATGGTGACCATGTCGTCGAGCTTGGCCGCCTCGCCGCTCGGCGAATAGGTGCGGCTCTGCTCGGCGATGCGGCGCAGCGCCTCGTCGATGTCGGCGTCGGTGACCTCGGCGGTCAGCCGCTCGATCTTGAGCTTGGCGACGTCCGTCAGCTCGAACTCGGGCATCAGGTCGACCTTGATGGTGAATTCGAGGTCGGCCTTGCCGTCGACGACCTTCTCGAGCTCGCCCATCGGCTCGACCTGCGGCGCGAAGGCGGGCTTCAGGGAATTGTCCTCGATGGCTTTCTTGCTCGCCTCGTTGACGACCTCCTCGACCACCTCGCCCATCATCGACTTGCCGAACTGCTTCTTGAGGAAGGAGACGGGCGCCTTGCCGGGGCGGAAGCCCTTCAGATGCACCTTGGGCTTCATCTCCTCCAGCCGCGCCGTGACCTTGGCGTCGAGGTCGCCCATCGGCACGGTGATCTTGTATTCCCGGCGAAGGCCTTCGGAGACGGTCTCGGTGATCTGCATGTCGGCTTCCTCGAATTAACCCATTTCGGCCAGAGGTTTATGGCGCTACGGCCCGCGGCGTTCCCGGTTTGGGAGATTGGCGACACTCACAACCATGTTCGGACGCGGTTTGCAACTGCGGCCGGACGCGCAGGCTTGGCGGATCCGCGCCGTACCGCTTATATCGCCTCCGAAGGCGCGGCCGTGGCGGAACTGGTAGACGCAACGGATTTAGGTTCCGTCGAGGCAACTCGTGTGGGTTCAAGTCCCTCCGGCCGCACCAGCCTTCGCTACGCGACAGCGGAGCGAAGGCTGTCGCGCCGTAGCCCGAAGGGCGAAGGCGGACTGGCTGCCGCAAGCTTCGGCTCGGCAAGCCTCGCCAGGCACGCCGCCAGCGGAACGATCTTTCTTTTCATCACGATCTCCCTCGATCGAAATTCCTCATAAACAGCGCCGTGTCCCAGAAGCGGCCGAACTTGCGGCCGATCTCGGGATAGGTACCGACGCATTCGAACCCCATTTTCTCATGCAGCGCGACCGAGGCGTCGTTGGGCACCGTCACGCCGGCGAAGGCGCGGTGGATGTCCTCGTCCTTCAGGGCCGCGAACAGCGCCGCGTAGAGCGCACGGCCGAGGCCCTGCCCCACAGCGTCCGGCGCGAGATAGATGCTGGTCTCGATCGTCGTCTCGTAGGCTTCCTTCTCCTTGAACCGCGCGGAGCAGGCCCAGCCGATCGCGCGTCCGCCGCGCAGGGCCACGAAGCAGCGATAGCGGCCCTGGGGTGAGAACTGATCGAACCAGACGCGACGCTGCTCCAGGGTGCGCGGCTCGATGTCGAAGGTGACGGGCGTGGTCAGGACATAGTGGTTGTAGATGTCGAGCAGCGCCGGCAGGTCAGCCGGTTCCGCCGGTCGGATGGTCGGGTCGGTCATCGATGCGGTCCCTCAAGCTGCGGAGGACCGCCGGCAGTTGCTCCGGAAGGTCCTCGGCGATCAAACCGGGCCCGAACCTCGACGCCGCCTCCCCGTGCAGCCAGGCGGCCATGGCGGCCGCTTCTTGAGACTCGATTCTTTGCGCCATCAGACCACCGATGAAGCCGGCCAGTACATCGCCGGAACCGGCGGTCGCCAATGCAGCCGGCGCATTGCTGTTGACGATCGCCCGGCCGTCGGGGGCCGCGATCACCGTGTCCGGCCCCTTGAGCAGAACCGTGCACTTCGCCCGGACAGCGGCCGTGCGCGCGGCTTCAATCCGGCTCTTAGAGGCGGCAAGCAAGCCTGCGAAAATCCTCTCGAATTCGCCTTCGTGGGGCGTCAGCACGCAAGGCTCCCGGAGCAGTGACAACATCGCGCCCGGATCGTCCTTGAACGACGTCAGCGCGTCCGCGTCGAGCACCGCCGCGGCCTTGGTCGCGAGCACCGCCATGACCATCGCGCGGGTCTCCGCACCCACCCCGCAGCCCGGGCCTATGACCACGCTGTTCAGCCGCTCGTCCTTCAGGAGTTCCGAGAGCCCCTCGGCGTCCGGGAACGGCTTGACCATGATCGCGGTGAGCGCTGCCGCGTTGACCGTGACGGCATCGGGAGGACTGGCGACGCTCACCAGCCCCGCCCCCATCCGCAGCGCGCCGCGCGCCGCCAGCCGCGCGGCCCCCGTCGCATGCGCCGGGCCGCTGACCACGACGCAGTGCCCGCGCGCATATTTGTGCGCGTCGGGCCGCGGCCAGGGATAGGACCAGAGCGCGGGACCGTTCTCGAACAGCGCAGCGCCCCTCGCGGCCGCCTCGGGGATGCCGATATCGGCCACGACCACTTCGCCGCACAGACCGCGCCCCGGCATCAGGACGTGCGCGGGCTTCTTGCGGAAGAAGGTCACGGTGAGATCGGCCTTCACGCACGCATCGTCCAGCGGACGCCCGAGATCGCCGTGCAATCCGCTCGGCACGTCTATGGCGACGACGGCGATGCCCGAGGATTTTTCGGCGAACCGTCGCGCCGGACCTTCGAGCGGGCGCGAAAGACCGGCGCCGAACAGCGCATCGACATGGAGTTCGGCTGCAGAAGCGCAATTCGCAAACGCGACGGTCTTTCCGTCCCAACGTTTCGCCATCTCGGCTGCGTCGCCTTTGAGCGAAGCGATGTCGACGAGCGACTCCACCCATACATCCCAGCCACGCTCCTTCAACAGCCGCGCGACGACGTAGCCGTCGCCGCCATTGTTGCCGGGGCCGCAGAGCACGGCGGTGGGGCGCTTCGTCCAGCGCTTGCAGATTTCGTCGGCGACCGCGCGTCCGGCGTTCTCCATCAGCGTCAGCGACGGCACGCCGTGCGCTTCCGCGTAACGGTCGGCGGCGTACATCTCGTCGACGGTGAGGATCTCGTTGGACATGGAGGAAGGATATCCCTTTCCCCCCGATTGTCATTCCCTTCCCCTCGCGCTTCGCGCTCGGCCGGGAATGACAAAGAAAATTCAAAACCCTTCCGGCACCTTGTCGAAATGGGGATCGGCGGCTTCGTAGGCGGCGCTGGCGGCCAGCACGCCGGCGTCGTCGAACATGCGGCCGACGATCTGCAGGCCCACGGGCAGGCCATCGCGCGAGAAGCCGCAATTGATGCTCGCCGCCGGCTGCTGGGTCAGGTTGAAAGGGAAGCTGAACGGCGTCCATTGCATCCAGGCGCGGCCGTCATCGTCGAGCGGCGAGAGCTGGCCCGTGTCGAACGCGACCGTCGCGGTCGCGGGCGTGAGGATGAAGTCGTAACGCTCCATGAACTGGCGCAGCCTGCTGCCGTAGGCGCCGCGGGCCGCATTGGCCGCGAGATAGGTCTTGAGCGGGATCTTCGTGCCCTCCTCCGCCATCTTGCGCAGGCCGGGATCGAGCATGGCTTTCTTCTCCTCCGGCAAGTCGCCCAAGAGGAACCCCGCGCCGGCCCACCACAGCGTCTGGAACATGTCGGACGGATCGTCCGTGGACGGATCGACCTGCTCGACGACGGCGCCCATCGCCTCGAAGCGCTTGACGGCGGCGGCGACCGGCGCCTCCACGTCGGGCAGGACCTTCTGCGCGTAGCCGAGCCGCGGCGAATAGGCGACGCGCTTGCCTTTCATGCTCTCGGAGAGGCGCGCGGTGTAGTCCGCGTCGCGGCCGGGCACGCAGAACCAGTCGCGCGCGTCGGGCGCAGAGATCGCGTTCATCATCAGCGCCGCGTCGCGCACGGTGCGCGTCATGGGCCCCACATGCGCGACCGTGCCGAAGGGCGAGAGCGGATAGGCCGCGACGCGTCCGAAGCTGGGTTTCAGGCCATAGGTCGCGGTGAAGCTCGCGGGGATGCGGATCGAGCCGCCGCCGTCGGTTCCGAGCGCGAGGGGCGAGAGCCGCGCCGCCAGCGCCGCCGACGATCCGCCCGAGGAGCCGCCGGGCGTCTTCTTCAAGTTCCAGGGATTGCGCGTGACGCCGGTGAGCGGGCTGTCGGTCGAGCCCTTCCAGCCGAACTCCGGCGTCGCCGTCTTGCCGAGGAGAACCGCGCCGGCCTCCTTCAGGCGGGCGACGGTGGGCGCATCCTCCGTCCACGGACCGTTGGCGTCGACCGTCAGCGAGCCGCGCCGCGTCGCCCAGCCCTTCGTCAGCAGGAGATCCTTGACCGCGACGGGGACGCCGTCGAGCGGCGACAGCGGCGCGCCCGCCATCCAGCGCCCCTCGGAAGCTTCGGCCTGGGCAAGCGTCGCGGGCGCGTCGATCAGGCAGAACGCATTGACCTGCGCATCCAGCGCCTCGATGCGGCCCAGCAGCGCCTCCGTCACCTCGACGGGAGAGAGCTCCTTGGACGCGTAGGCGGCGGACAATTCCGCGGCGCTCATTTCGTGTGGTTCGGACATTATCTCACTCCCCTGACCTCCCCCTTGTGGGGAGGTCGAAAAATGCGAAGCATTTTTCGGGTGGGGGCCGGCGCAAGCCCCCCACCCGACGTGCTCGCTTCGCTGCGCGCGTCGACCTCCCCACAAGGGGGAGGTCAAGTTAGTTTACCTTCGTCAACGACGCTTCATGCCCTTTTTCGATCAGTCGAAGAGTCTGTCCATCCGCCTCGAACACCGTCACCGAGCAATTGTCGGGCGAGAACACGACGACGCGGTCGTCCCCGGTCGCAGCCCCCGCCGCGACGTTGATCGCGACGTAGTGCGAGAAGATCACCGTGTCGCGCCCCGTCGCGGCGAGCGTCGCGATGCAGCGCTCGCGCCACTCCGCCAGGTCGCGCGACGCGTCGCGCCACGAGCCCGCCATCAATCTGCGCAGCCACGCGACGCGTTCCTCGAGCGTCATGCCCTTGGGCGACGGGATCTCGGCCACCGCGTCCTCGATGACGGGCGCACGGTCCCAGAGCCTGGCGAGCGGCTCGGCGGTCTGTTGCGCGCGCTTGAGCGGACTCGAGAGGATCGCAAGCGGCCCCAGCGCCGCGAGCGTCGCCGCGACGGCTGCGGCCTGCTCGCGGCCGAGCGCGTCGAGGCCGGGGTCCATCGATTCCCCGAAACCCGCTTCGGCGCGTCCGTGGCGGACGAGGTAGAGCTTCACCATGGCAACCCGCACAGATCGATGGCGCCGCGTTCGGGCGCGGCGCGCTGAGGAAGGATCATGGTCGGCATCATGTCGAAAAGAAAAGGGCCCGAGGGTTGCACGCATGTGACGCTGCCGCCGAACACGCGCCAGCCGAGCCCCGCATAGAGCGCCGTGTTGTGCGCCTCGCAGAACAGCAGGCCGAAATCCACGCCCGCCATCGCCTCGGCCGCACGACGCATCGCGGCACTTGCGCAGCCCCGCTTGCGCGCGGCCGGCGCCGTCATCACGCCGCCGATGCCGCACATCTTCACAGGCGCGCCGTCGAGCGTTCCCTCGCGGAAGAACAGACCCGCGTGACAGACCACGCGCCCCTCGTCGCTCACGACCACGCGCCTGTCGGCATGCGCCCAGACGACGTCGCGCCAGATCGCCGTCGCCATGAATTGCGGCGAATAGACCTCGCGGTCGAGCGCCTGGACGATCTCCCAGCCTTCACCGCCGTCGAGGAGCGCGATCTCCATCACGCGAACATGAACAGGTTCGTCGGGCCCGGCGTCACCTCGCCCGCGCGGCCGAGCATGTCTTCGCGCATCATCCGGTCGAGCGTCGCGTCGTCGTCGGGCGTGTGGGCGAGGAAGCGGCGCCCCTCGGCATCGCGGCCCACCACGATGCCGAAACGCCTGCCCTTGCGGTCGGTAACCACAGTGTAGGTCTCCACCGTGCCGCGGCCGGACGCCTGCTCGACGAATTGCGGATGCGCCTGTCCGTCGATGTCCTTCTGATAGGATTTGGGATCGTCGCGCCGCCAAGCGCCCTGCGTAGGCCGCGTCGAATAGATGCCGGCGGAGTGCTTGGTCACGTACCAGCCATTGCCGGTGCAAAGCCCGAACGCACCGGGATGGCCACGCAGCTTTTCCATCATCGTGACGATGGAATGCATCACATAGTCGTTGCCTGCGCCGCCGAAGTAGGGAAGCCCGCCGGTGACGGTCAGCCCGCGCGGATCGTCGGCGGCTAGCCCAAGCTCCCTGCACCCGATCTCGACCGCGCTCGGAAAGCAGGAATAGAGATCGATGAACGTCAGGTCCGCCTGGCTTTTGCCCGCCATCGCAAGCGCGCGCCTGCCGATCTCGCGGATCGCGGGCGAGGAATGGTAGTTCACGCGCTCCGTCACGTGCCAGATGTCGCTCGCGTCGCCGCAGCCATGGAGATAGACCCATTTCGATTCCGCGATGCCGAGCTCGCGCGCCTTGGCCACGCTTGTCATCACCACGGCGGCGGCCTGGTCGACCTCGATCACGGCATTGAGATACTTCGTATACGGATAGCCGACGAAGCGGTTCTTCTCCGACGGCGTCGATATCTCTTCCGGCGGGCGGAAGGTCGGGAACCAGGCATGGGGATTCTCCGACGCCACTTTCGAGAACGGAGAAAAGAACCGGCCCAGCCATTCGAGATGCTGCGCCGGCGTGCGCCGGGCCTCGCCGCGCAGCGCGTTCTCGAACAGCGGATAGACGTTGACCGGGAACTGCAGGCCGTAGCGGCGCTCGTACTCGCTCGTGCCGGAACGCTGGTCTCCGATCTCTTGCGGATCGCTGCCCGGATCGTGATCGCCCCAGCGCAGATCGACGCCCTGCTTCATCGCAGCCAGCAGCGATGCGATGTATTCGGCGCCCGCCAGCAGCGCGATCTCGCATTCGCCTCTGCTGATCTCCTCCGCCGTGCGGTTGACCAGCCATTGCGGCGTGTTGCCGCCGGTCGCGGTGTACAGCGCGCGCCTGGGCGCCAGGCCGAGATGGCCGGCCAAGGATTGCGGCGGATTGCGGAACATGCGCTTGGGCAGGCGCCCCTGCTCGCCCGGCGAGTCCGCCGTGAAGCGCACGACGGCCACCGTATCGGCCGCGGCCGCTAGCCCTGCGTCCGCGAACGCCTCGCGCGCGACCTTCGCCATCATCGCGATCGGCGAGAGGCTCTCGGCCACCCTGCCCTCGCGCGCCGTGCGCTGCGTGAACTGCGCGCAGCCGACCAGGATGGGCGTGCGGGGATCGATGCGATTGCTCATGCGGGGTATCTGACCTAAGAAGAGGCACGACGATAACGCAGCTTCGCGAAGGGGGAAATCGACATGAAGGCGATAGCGCTTGCCGTTACGGTATGCGGCGTTTTGGCCGGCGGCACGGCAATGGCCGCCGACGACGCGATGGCGCCCATCAACCAGTTCGTCGACGGCCTGAACGCGGGCGACGCGAAGAAGGCGGCCGCCGCGCACATGCCCGGCGCGCCGATCATCGACGAGTTCGCGCCGCATCACTGGAACTCGTTCGACGCCTGGCTCAAGAGCTTCATGGCGGATGCCAAGAAGAACAAGGTGACGGACGTCCATGTCGCGCTCGCCGCGCCGACCACGAGCACGGTCGGGCCCAGGGAGGCCTATGAGGTCGTGCCCAACACGATCACCGCCAAGGCCGACGGCAAGCCGAACGAGGAGAAAGGCATCTTCACCTTCGCATTGGTGAAGACGGCCAAAGGCTGGCGCATCGCGTCCTGGGCCTGGGCGAAGCAGTAGATCTCATCCTCCCCCCGTCCTTACGGGAGAGGTGGCGCGAAGCGCCGGAGGGGGACCTCCCTTGGCTCGCTGCGCTTGCCCCTCGCCGCGTGGGCGGGGCTACGACGGGTGCACTGCTGCACTCAACTTGAAGTTCTGCAGGCACATTCGTCGCGACTAGCGCAGGAGGTCAGCAGCAAGCGCTGTCGGCTCGATACCCACTAAAGCGACGCGAACTTGGCATCGCACATATGCCTCGTTGTGACCAGTCTCGAACAACTGGTCTGACTCCACCGAAAATGCCGTCACCAATTTGTCGTCGGCCAAAAGGCAATACATTGGCTGTTCGTCTTCTGCGTTGCGAACACCATCCGGCGTTTCACCTTTGGCTGGAATTCTCAACCCGTCGATCAAAGTCTTGAGCCGGTTGTCCAAATCTCCCCCGTCTTTGAAGAGTGCGCCTGGCTTAGACGGCCGTAAGAACAGGATATCAAGTTTCGCTCCAATGCCCAAAGCAGGACAAACAAGAGGTTGGTAGATGTTTCCGTCGATCTGCTTTCGCGTGGCGTCGAAATACCACTGTTTGTGCTCTGGATGTCCAAGTATGAAGTTGAGGGTTGGATGCGAATTCCAAAGCATTTTCATCTGCGCATGAATTGCACGCCGGATGTCGTGCACGTGAGCGCGGTCTTTGCTATTTCCGCTCTTAAGAAGGCCGTCGTACGTCAACCTAAATCGCATTGCACTATCGCCTGTCTAAAACCCACCTCTTCAGCCTCCCCGCCGCATCCTCGATCACCGCGCGCCTTTTGCAGAACGCGAAGCGCACGAGGTTGACGGGCGTGCCGTCCGCGAAGAACACGCTCAAGGGGATCAGCGCCACGCCCGCCTCGCGCACCAGGCGCTCGCAGAACGCGCGGTCGCTCTCGTTCGTCAGCGCGCCGATGTCGGCGGTGAGGAAGTAGGAGCCCTCGCAGGCGAGCGGCTTGAAGCCCAGCCCCGAGATCGCCTCGCGCAGCACGTCGCGATTGGCCTGCAGCACGCGCGTCAGGTTCAGCGTGAACTCCATCTCGTGCTCGAGCGCATGGGCGATGCCGAGCTGCAGCGCGGGCGAGGTGGTGAAGGTGATGAACTGGTGCGCATTGGCGACGACGCGCATCAGCGAAGCGGGGCCGCTGACCCAGCCGACCTTCCAGCCGGTGAGCGAGAACATCTTGCCCGCGGAGCCGATGCGCAGGCAGCGCCCGGCCATGCCCGGCAGCGCGGCGAGCGGGATATGCGCGCGTCCGTCGAAGACGAGATGCTCATAGACCTCGTCGCAGATCGCGACCGCGTCGCTCTCCGCCAGCACGCGCGCGAGCGCGTCGAGCTCGGCGCGGTCGAACACGCGCCCGATCGGGTTGAGCGGCGAATTGACCAGGACCGCGCGCGTCGCGGGCGTGAACGCCGCGCGCAACGCCTCTTCCGTCAGCCGCCAGTCGGGCGCCGCGAGCTTCACCGTGCGCACGCGCGCGCCCATCGCCTCGACGATGGGGCGATAGGAATCGTAGGACGGCTCGATCAGCACCACCTCGCCGCCTTCGCCCACCATCGCCATGATCGACGCGGTCAGTGCCTCGGTCGCGCCCGAGGTCACGACGATATCGCTGTCGGGATCGAGGTCGAAGCCGTAGAAGCGTTTGGCGTGCGCGGCGAGCGCCTTGCGCAGCTCGATGCGGCCGCGCATCGGCGGATACTGGTTCGGCCCCTCGATCAGCGCGCGCGACGCCGCCTCGCGGATCGATTTCGGGCCGTCCTCGTCGGGAAAGCCCTGTCCGAGATTGACCGCGCCGTGCTCGAGGGCGAGCGCGGACATGTGCGTGAAGATCGTGGTACCCAGCGCGGAGAAGACGGGATTGGGGGACGGCATGGTTCAGCGCCACTCCTCGGGCACGGACGGATAGGCTTCGAGGACGGGGCCCAGGCCCGCGGCGAGCGGCCCCAGCCACGGCTCGAAGTCGCGCCATCGTTCGAGCGCACCTTTATATAGCGGGCTGCGGACCTGTTCGGAACTGACCGTGGTGACGACACGCTCCGATTCGTGGAAGCGCAGGGTCTGCGGCTCGAAAGGCAGCCCCAGATAGGCGAACAGCGCGCGGATCTCGGCCTCCGGCTCGGCGACGAGGCTTTCGTAGAAGACGCGATGCACCCGGCCCGGCAGCACCGAATCGAAATGCGCGCTCAGCGCGACGTAATTGCGATAGAGATGGGCGATGTCCGACAGGCGATAGGAATCGTTCTGCCCGTGCGGGAAAAGCTGGGAGAAGATCGAGAAGCCGCAGGCCAGAGGATGGCGCCGCATATCGACGATCCTGGCATTGGGCAGGATCAGGGCAATGAGGCCGATATGGGCGAAATTGGCGCCCATCTTGTCGACGAAGAACGGCCGGCCGAGCCTGCGATGCGCGCGCGTCGCGTCCAGATAGCGCTCGCCCAGGCGCTTCGTCGTCTCGGCGTCCAGCGTCGCCAGCGTGTCGGGATAGGCACCCAGCTCGCGCGAGATCGCCGCGAGGTCGGAAAGCTCGCGCGTGCCCTCGATCTGCGAATAGCTGGCCAGGATCTGCTCGACCAGCGTCGAGCCCGACCGCATCATGCCCACGACGAAGATCGGTCCCGGCTCCGCGCATCCGAAGCCTGCGCGGCGTTCGAAGAACTCGGCCGTGAAGACGCGCCTGCAGCGCGCGACATAGGCGCTCAGCACCTCGGGATCGTGCTTGATGCCCAGCCGGTGCAGCGCGTTGCCCTTGGCGTAGTGGCCGAAGGACGTCTCGTGGAGCTTGCGGTCGGCATAGGCCTTGCCGAGCGCGAAGTGAAGCTGCGTGCGGTCCTCCGCCGCGACGGCCGGACGGGCGAGCTGCGCCTCCATCTGCGCGACGTCGGCGTCGTCGAAACGGTACGTCTTGAGGTCCGCGAGGCTCCACCACGCGCCGCCGTTCGACGGATCGATGGCGATGATCTTGCGATAGGCGGCGATGCTCTCGTCGCGCAGTCCCGTCAGCCGCAGCGCATGGCCGTAGCGCGTCCAGCAATTGGTCTGCTCGGGATAGTCCTGCGTGAGTGCGCGCCACACCTCGGCCGATTTCGCGTAGTCCTCGATCGCCTCGAACGCCATCGCCATCAGCACCCGAAAGCGCGGATTTTGCGGATCGCGCGCGAGCAGAGCCTCGGCCTCGGCGAGCGCCGCTTCGGGCTGGTTCGTCCGCAGCAGCAGATTGGCGAGGCTGTAGCGCGCCGCTGCCAGATCGCTGCGCCGGAGCAAGGCCTGCGCCTCGCCGTCGCGGCCCTGCATCAGCGCGACTGCGCCCAGCATGTGCAGCGCGTTCGCGTCCTGCGGATGACGATCCAGAAACTCCCGAAGCAGCTTCGCAGCCTGTCCGGCGCGGCCGCTTTCCAGGAGCGTTGCCGCTTCGCGCAGGCGCGGATGCTTGGCGTGCCGGCCGGGCCGCAGCTCTTCCGCCGCGCCGTCGAAATCGGGAGCGGAGGTCATCGCAGCTCCGCAGGCACGGCGGGATAGCAGGTCAGCGCCGTGCCCAGGCTTGCGATCAGCGGACCGAGCCACGGCTCGTAGTTGCGCCAATGATCGACTGCCTCGCTCGAGATGGGCCTGCGCACCTGCTCCGAGCTCGGCGTCAGCACCGTGCGCCTGGTGTCGTAGAAGCGCAGGCACGACTCCTCGAACGGCAGGCCGAGATAGTCGAGGAGCCTGCGGGTCTCGCGTTGCGGATCGGCGACGAGGTCCTCGTAGATCACGCGATGGATCTTGCCCGGAAGCACGGAATCGAAATGCGCCAGCAGCGCCACGTAGTCGCGATAGAAACGGCCGAACTCGGCGAGGTTCGGACGCGCCGTGGTGAAATGGTTCTTGAAGCCCGAGAGGCAGCAGGCGGCAGGATGGCGCCGCACGTCGACGATCTTCGCATGGGGGAGGATCGCATGGATCAGGCCGATGTGATGGAGATTGGCCGGCTTCTTGTCGACGAAGAACGGGCGGCCGAGCTTTCGGTGCACGCGCGTGTTTTCGATATACGCCTCTCCCAAAGCGGTGAGCGCGGCAGGTTCGAGCGCCGCGAGCCGGCCGGGATAGCCGCCCTTCTCGCGCCGCAGCCTTCGGGCGAGCGCCTGGATGTCGTCCAGTTCGCCCGCGCCTTCGATCATCGAATGGCTGGCGAGGATCTGCTCGACGAGCGTCGAGCCGGAACGCGGCAGGCTGAGGACGAAGATCGGATCGCGCCGCCCGCTGCCCGCGCCCTCACGGACAGCGAAGAAATCCTTCGTGAACAGCGCCCTGCTCTGCGCGACGAGCCTGGAGGTGACCTCGGCATCGTAGCCGGTGCCCAGCCGCAGCGCCGCGTTCGCCTTCGCATAGTGTTCGAACGAGCCGGCATAGAGCTTGCGGTCCTCCAGGGCCCTGCCGAGCGCGAAGCCCAGATAGACGCGGTCGGTGCCCGCGAGGCCGGGCCCGGCGAGCGCGGCCTGCATCGCACGCACCTCGTCGTCGCCGATCCGCGCCGCCTTCATGTTGGCAATGGCCCAATAGGCGAGCCCGCAGGACGCACGGCATGCGATCGCCCGGCGATAGGCGGCGACGCTTTCGTCCTGCCGGCCCACCGCGCGCAGGATATGGCCGTAGTTGATCCAGCTTTCCGCGCGGCCGGGATTCTCGTCCGCCAGCTGCTTGAAGATCGCGAGCGCCTGCACGCTCTCGCCTACGCTCTCCAGCACGTCCGCCTTCATCTGCCGGAAGAGCGGGTTGCCCGCGTCGCCTGCCAGCAGGCGCTCCAGCTCGTCCAGCGCCGCCTGGAACTTCCCAAGCTTGAAAAGCAGGTTCGCATGGTTGAAGCGCGCCAGCGCGAAGTCGGGCGCGAGTTCGAGACAGCGCGCCAGCAGGACCAGGGCCTCCTCGCGGCGGCCGAGGCGGACTTGCGCGCGCGCCATCAGGCTCATCGCATCGGCATCGCCGGGATGTGCGGCCAGGTGCGCGTCGAGCTCGCGCGCGGCGCGCCCGGTGTCGCCCTCCGCCAGAATGGACACGATCTCCCGCAAGGCTCTGCCGCGCACGGGCCGGCGCGCGTCAAGCTCCGCCGCGGCGCGCGCGAAAGCGTCGGCGTCCGGAGGCGGAGTTGCGGGCTTGTGCCGTGTCATCGGGCGATCATGGATCGCAGTACGTTCGGGCTGCAACAAAAAGGGCGGCCGCCGGCCGCCCCTTTCGCTGAACCATCCCTCTTGCGGGGGATCAGGTCTATTTCGACTTGCCACGCAGGGTGAACATGTGATCGGGACCGCCCAGATCGCCGAGGCAATCCTGCTCGTCCGACCACGCGGTGCAGCCGGTCGCGAAGCCGTCGCCCGGGTTCTGCCACAGGGCGGCGTCGCCGACCTGGGTGTTGCGGGTCGACCAGCCCCATTGGCCGGCGTCGTTGTAGCTCATGTTCGCCTGGACCGAGATCGCGTAGTGGCCCGGCTTCAGCTTGACGCTGTTGCCCTTGCCCAGCGTGATCACGAAATCGCCCACGCCGTCGTCATCGCCGACGACGTTGTCGATTTCCGCCACCAGCTTCTTGGGGCCGCCTTTCTTGGCGACCTTGTAGAAGAACACGTTCTCCGACGAAGCCAGGCCGGAGGCCGGTCCCGAACCCTTGTAGTACAGGCCGGAGACGTCGACTTCGCTGATCTTCCACGTCGCGCCATCGGGCACGGTGAAATCGTCCGAGCCCTGGTTGTCGTAGGCGTCGAGGCTGGATTCGAAGTTCTGCGACGTGTCCGAATAGCCTTCGGCGTCGCTGTTCTGATCGTAGAGCACCGTCAGCGCGCGGTTGGCGGTTTTGAACTGCGCCTTGGCGTGAGTCATCTTGGCATGCGCCGCCGGATGCTGGGGAGCGGCGGATGCGCCGCCCATGCAGAGCGCAAGCGCCGCGACGGAGGCAAGAAGATTGGTCTTGTTCATTAACTAACCCTTTTTTGGAGACAGGCAAGATCGCTGTCCTTGGCGGTCAGCGTTACGCGGCATTCATCCCCCCGCAAGCGTGAACGCGATGCAAGAAATGTTTTGCGATGAAATCTTCCCGCCTATGGGGAGCGCGCAAAGACAAAGCAATCGCGTGTTGCATGTTCCGCTTGCAGGAAGCGTGTAGAAAAGCCCGCTGTCGCGCGCGCGATGCGAAGATGCGCGCTTGCATCGTTCGCGAAGGTACGATGTAAAAATATTCGTAACGAACTGTCGTCACTTCGAACGCATTCCGTGCGCGGGTTCATCGATCAATCGAAACGGGAGGGAACTCCGTCTCGGCGGCGGAATGCGCACTTTTTGGGCACCGAGACCGGTTCTTGGGCACCGATCGCCGGAAGGAGCGCGAATGCGGGCAGATTCCTGTGAATGAAGCCGGTTTTGGGCAGCGGGGGTCCTGCTAACCGGCGCCCGCGCGGGTGTATGAACCCGGCTCAGGAGTTCCGCCATGAAGAAGATCGAAGCGATCATCAAGCCGTTCAAGCTCGATGAAGTCAAAGAAGCGCTGCAGGCCGTGGGCGTCCAGGGCATCACCGTCACCGAGGCCAAGGGCTTCGGCCGCCAGAAGGGGCATACCGAGCTCTATCGCGGCGCCGAATACGTCGTCGATTTCCTGCCCAAGGTGAAGGTCGAGATCGTCGTCCCCGACGAGCGGCTCGAAGCCTGCGTCGAGGCCATCCAGAAGGCCGCGCGCACCGGGCGCATCGGCGACGGCAAGATCTTCGTGCTCAATGTGGAAGAAGCCATCCGCATCCGCACCGGCGAGACCGGCGCGGACGCGATCTAGGACAACAAGGGAAACACAATGGCCGAGAAGAAAGACGCCAACCACATCCTCAAGCTCATCAAGGACAAGGAGGTCAAGTTCGTCGACCTGCGCTTCACCGATCCGCGCGGCAAGTGGCAGCACGTCACCTTCGACCTGTCGCTGGTGGACGAGGACTTCCTGACCAACGGCACGATGTTCGACGGCTCCTCGATCGCGGGCTGGAAGGCGATCAACGAGTCCGACATGACGCTGGTGCCCGATTGCGAGACCGCGGTCATCGATCCGTTCTTCGCGCAGAACACGCTGATCCTGACCTGCGACGTGGTCGAGCCGACCACCGGACAGCGCTACAACCGCTGCCCGCGCTCGATCGCCAAGGCGGCCGAGAAGTACATGGCGGCGGCGGGTGTCGGCGACACGGTCTATTTCGGGCCCGAGGCCGAGTTCTTCATCTTCGACGACGTGCGCTTCGACGCGCAGATGAACAAGGCGTTCTACTACATCGACTCCGCCGAGGGCGCCTACAACACGGGCACAGAATACGAGAGCGGCAATCTCGGCCACCGCCCCGGCGTCAAGGGCGGCTACTTCCCGGTGCCGCCGGTCGACTCCGCGCAGGACATCCGCAGCGAGATGCTCGCCATCATGGGCGACATGGGCATCGAGCCCGAGAAGCACCACCACGAGGTCGCCACCGCGCAGCACGAGCTTGGCTTCAAGTTCAACACGCTGACCAAGTGCGGCGACAACATGCAGATCTACAAATACGTGATCCACCAGGTCGCCGCCGCCTACGGCAAGAGCGCGACGTTCATGCCCAAGCCCGTCTATGGCGACAACGGCTCGGGCATGCACGTGCATCAGTCGATCTGGAAGGGCGGCAAGCCGCTGTTCGCGGGCTCTGGCTATGCCGATCTGTCGGACACCTGCCTCTACTACATCGGCGGCATCATCAAGCACGCCAAGGCGCTCAACGCCTTCACCAACCCGCTGACGAACTCCTACAAGCGGCTGATCCCGGGCTTCGAGGCGCCGGTGCTGCTCGCCTATTCGTCGCGCAACCGCTCGGCGTCGTGCCGCATCCCGTTCTCGGCCAGCCCCAAAGGCAAGCGCATCGAGGTGCGCTTCCCCGATGCCGGCGCCAATCCCTACCTCGCCTACGCGGCGCTGCTCATGGCGGGCCTCGACGGCATCGAGAACAAGATCCATCCCGGCGATCCGATGGACAAGGACCTCTACGCGCTGCCGCCCGAGGAACTCAAGGAAGTGCCGACGGTGTGCGGCAGCCTGCGCCAGGCGCTCGAATGCCTCGACCGCGACCGCGCCTTCCTCAAGAAGGGCAACGTCTTCAACGACGACTTCATCGACAGCTACATCGAGCTCAAGATGGGCGAGGTGCACATGTTCGAGCACACCCCGCACCCGGTCGAGTTCAAGATGTACTACAGCGTCTGACCGGCGCCGCACGCATCGGAAAGGGCGCGCACTGCGCGCCCTTTTCTTACCGGCCTCGCGCAAATGCCGCGCATCATGACTGAATTCCGGCAAAGACAACCTGTAATAGATTGTACCGAAATCTACTTATGATAGCTTTTCGGCAAGGGGGCGCACCTGCTTGTGGAGGCTGTCATGGCGCTCGAATTTCCATCGCGAAAAGTCTGGTCGATTTTGCCGTTCTGTGCACTTGCCTTACCCTTCATGACTGCGAACGCGTCGGCGACGCCAACGTTGACGACGCTCAAGTCCTTCTGCAACACGGGAACTCCGTGTTCGGGCTCTTCGGCATTTCCGCAACCCATGATCGAGGACGGCTCCGGCAACTTCTTCGGAGCCACCGCGTTCGGCGGCAGTCACGGCGGCGGCAATGTCTTCGAGATCAAGAAAGTCGGCAGCAGCTATACCTATACCGACCTCTACGACTTCTGTCCGTCGGCTTCATGTTCCGATGGCCAGGCTCCGGTCGACCGGCTCGTCATGGACACAAGCGGGAACCTCTACGGCGAAACGCAATATGGCGGGACAAGCCCGTATTGCAACGGCGGCTGCGGCACGATCTTCGAGCTTTCGCCGAACGGCGCGGGCTCGATCTACGCGCTTACGACCCTGTACGATTTCTGCGTCAATTCCTCGTGCACCGACGGCGAGTACCCGAAAGGCGGCCTGACCTATGTCGGCGCGCCGGGCTCGAGCTATAACGGCTCATCGGCGCTCTATGGCACCGCCATCCATGGCGGGAGCGCCAACGCAGGCGTGGATTTCGCGCTCACCAACGTCTCGAGCACACCGGCATATTCGGTGATCTACAACATGTGCTCGGCGACGAACTGCGCGGATGGAGCCGTTCCGACGGGATTGATCCCGGACGGCAGCGGAAATCTGTACGGCGTGACCGCGGAGGGCGGCGCCAATCCCATCAGTGCCGGAATCGTCTACGAGCTCTCGCCCGCCGGCGGCGGCGCGTTCACGCAAACGGTTCTGTGGACGTTCTGTGCGACGAACTCGTCCTGTCCCGACGGTCAGTTCCCGGATGGCCCCCTCGTCATGAGCTCGTCAGGCAAGCTCTTTGGAACGACGCATCACGGCGGCAGCAACGGCGAAGGAACGGTTTTCCGCGTCACTCCGGCCGGCACGAGTTCGACGGAAACCGTGCGCTATAGTTTCTGCTCGCTTTCGTCGTGCACGGACGGCTCCATTCCAGTCAATGGAGGCCTCGCCCTGGACGGCAGCGGCAACGTCTACGATACGACGTCGCTAGGCGGGGCATACAATCAAGGCAGCGTCTACGAGCTCACCGGCACCACGCTGACGACGCTCTACAGCTTCTGCCCGACCCCCGGCTGCACCGACGGCGCTGATCCGGAAGGCGGCGTCGCCCTCGATGCATCGGGAAACGTGTTCGGCCAGACCAACTACAGCGGCGCCTACAACGGCGGAAGCATGTTCAAGCTGACGCCGTAGCGATGTACTATTCGGTGTAGACGGCGTCTCGAACTGAGAGTGGTCAGGGCCGGATCGCCGATCCGGCCCTTTCTTTTTCAGCTGCCGTTTCGACGTCGCCGCCATACGATGTCCGCGCAGCGGCAATTCGGTCGCGGCCGAGCCGGCCAGCCAGATTTTCCGCCCGCGCTCCATCAGAAAGTGATACGCTCGACCAGCAACTAGGGCGGGACCGGGGCGATGGTGGCGGAGACGTTTACGCGGGCGGAGGGCGCCGGATCGGCTCCCTCCTTCCGGATCCATTGGCCGCCGGTCAGGCGCATCCTGATCGGGCTGCTGCTGATGGCGGCGTTCACGGCGACCGGCGCGATGCTCCTGCTGCTCGTCACCGCGATCCAGTTCCAGAGCGCCGTGGACGCGCCGGAATTCGACTCGCTGAAGATATCGACCGGCTGGATCCGCCAGGACGTCGCCTATCTCGATCACTACTGGACGGAGTCCACCGCGATCGACAAGAAGATACACGAGGCCGAGGAGAAGAAATTCGTCATCGGCCAGCGCGGCGCGAAGACCCGCGCCGCCATGTCCCACGCCGCGGAAGTGACGCGCAACTTCATCGACCTCAGCGACACGACTTACATCCTGCCGCCGCTGAAGCTCAGATCGTTTCCGACACCTGACGCGCCTCCGCCGCCCGGCCTTTCCGATACGGTCAGCGGTACCGCGCTCCAGCATCCGGTGCTCGGGAACCCGCCCGGTTCGGACACGCCGCATACCAGGGCCGCCGCCAGCCAAGCCACCGAGACCTCTGCGACTGTCCCGACGACGCCCGTACCCGCGGCCGCGAAATACCAAGTGTCGATCCCGCCACCCATCTCATACAAATTCGGCAACGCGGTGGACGACTATTTCGACGCCTACTATGCCGAGCTCGACGGCGCGGCGAACGCCGACGCTGCGCGCAAATCGCTCAACGCCTTCAAGATCGAGACGTACAAGCGCATGGAGCCGTACTTCCAGGCCCGTGCGCAGTTCGATTCCGACTCCAGCGAGATCCGCGGGCTCAACGTCGAGCTCGACGCGCTCGATTCCCAGCACCGGCAGCTCGACGCGGACTCGCAGCAGCCCGGCACCCCGCTCGCCAACGGCGCCTATTGGAGCCTGACCGAGGATATCAGCACCTTCAAATCGCTCGTCGGCGATACCGGCTACAACATCATCGCACTGCCGCGCATGATGCTGGTGCTGCTGCTGTCGATCTTCATGGGAATCCTGGGCAGCCTCATCTACATCACCAAGGACTTCTACCAGGACCCCGACCGGCGCGGCTTCTGGAGCATCATCTTCCGCGTCGGGCTGGGCGCGGGCGTCGCCTTCGCGCTGTTCTTCTTCGCTGCGGCGGGAATGCTCGCGATGGCGCAAGCCAAGAGCGGCGGCGCGCAATCCGACATGAGCCCCTATCTCATCGCGTTCTTAGGGATCACCGGCGGCTATCTCTCAGACCGCGTGACGCAATGGATGCGCGAGATGGGCGAGAGCGCGTTCAAGATCAAAGGCGACGGCCCGCCCGACCGCTGGGCGGTGGGCCTCGCCGACGGTTTGAAGGCCGCCGGTCAGGACAGCGCGGCGCTTGCCTCGTCCGTCGGCGCGACCGCGGCCGACACCAACGCCTGGATCGCGCTGACCAAGGCGGTGCCGGGCGACAAGCAGGCCCTCGTCGCAGCCTTCCTGCGCGAGCATCCAAGCAAGGTGTTCACGGACATCGCGCCTAGTTAGTCAGGAGTACTCATGTCCTTCCCAATCCAGGTTTCAAAGGCGCTTCGCGTCGCGCCGGCACTCGTGCTGATGCTTGCATGCGGGCTTGCCGCGAAGGCCAGCCAGTTGAACGTGCTCTATTCGTTTTGCACGCAAACGAATTGCACCGACGGTAGAAATCCGACGGGAGGCGTGATCCGCGATCCCGCGACCGGCAACCTGTTCGGCACGACGCCGAACGGCGGCCAGACCGGCAATTCCGGAACCGGCTTCGAGGTGATCCCAAAGGGCAAGAAGACAAAGTTCGAGGTGCTGAACACGTTCTGCCCGGACGGCAACTGTTCCGACGGCACGATCGAAGGCGGCCTGATCGAGGACGTCAACGGCACGATCTACGGCACGACCGCCACCGGCGAGGGCGCGAGCAGCGAGGGCATGGCCTTCTCGCTGACGCCCTCGGGCAAGAAATGGAAGTTCAAGACGCTCTACAGCTTCCCGGGCAAAGGCCAGTCCGCGACGAATCCGATCTATCTCACCTATGCGGGCGCGGATACGGGCGCGCTCTACGACGGCACCTCTGCGCTCTACGGCGTCGCGCAGAAAGACGGCATCTCCAGTGGCGGCGCGATCTTCGCACTGACGAAGAGCGGCAAGAAGTGGAAAGAGAGCGTGCTCTATAACTTCTGCTCTCAAAGCAATTGCACGGATGGGTTCTTCCCCAATCCCGGCCTCGCCATCGACGGTTCCGGGAACATCTACGGCACCACGGCCGCCGGCGGCGCGAACACGAGAGGCACGATCTTCGAGCTTTCACCACAAGGCGGCGGAAGCTGGTCGGAGACGGTTCTCTACAGCTTCTGCTCCGGCGTCGGCTGCCCCGACGGCGCCGATCCGAAAAGCGGCGTCGTCCGCGATGCTTCCGGAAACTTTTTCGGAAACACCGCGCATGGCGGCAGCGACGGCATCAATCAGGGCACGGTCTACGAGCTCGCCGCGAACTCCCAATATACGGTGCTGCACAGCTTCTGCCTGGGCTCCTGCACCGACGGGATGAATCCGAACGCGCCCTTGCTGCTGGACGGCCAGGGCAACCTCTTCGGCACGACCGATTCCGGCGGCACGGGAGTCGAGCCGGGAGGCATCATATTCGAAATCCACAACGGACAGTTCATCCAGCTCTACAATTTCTGCGTGGACGGCTTCTGCACGGATGGGGAGGAACCATCGCCCTACGCGCCGCTCGCCATCGACACCGCGGGCAATCTCTACGGCACGACGCAGGGCGGCGGCGCGCACCGTACCGGTGAGGTCTTCCAGTTCAAGCCTTGATCGCGCGGATCAAGCCGCGGCGGCAGCCATATCGAGCTTGCGGCGCTCGCCTTCGAGCGGGAGCACGACGTAGGCGCAGCAGCCCTTGCCCGGCTCGCTCTCGAGCCACGCGCGGCCGCCATGCAGTTCCGCGAGGCCGCGGATGAGCGCAAGGCCCAGGCCCGTGCCGCCCGCCTGGCGGTCGTAGCGGTTGTCGACCTGGCTGAACGGCGTGAAGATGCGGTCGAGCTTCTCGCGCGGGATGCCGGGGCCGTTGTCCTGCACCGATATCTGGAAGCCGCCGCCGCGCGCGGCGCTGCCCACGACCTGGATGCGTCCGCCCTCGGGCGTGAACTTGACCGCGTTGGAGACGAGGTTGATCAGGATCTGCTTGAGCGCGCGCTCGTCGGCGAAGAGCGGCGGCGCGGATGCGTCGACCGTGATCGTGAGCTCCTGGTGCTTCTCGCGCGCCTTGGCGCCGATCAGCTTGAGCGCAATGTCGAAGGTGCGATGCGCCTCGAGCGGCTGCGGCTCGATCTCCATCTTGCCGGCCTCGATCTTGGCGACGTCGAGAAGATCGTTGATCAGGCTGAGCAGATGCGCGCCCGAGGCGTGGATGTCGCCGGCATATTCCTTGTAGCGCGGCGAGCCCGCGGGGCCGAAGCATTCCTGCGCGATGATCTCGGAGAAGCCCAGGATCGCGTTCAGCGGCGTGCGCAGCTCGTGGCTCATATTCGCGAGGAACGCGGTCTTGGACGCGTTCGCGGTCTCGGCCTCGAAGCGCTTGCGCAGCGCGTCGTCGCGCGTCTCCTCGAGCTCGCGCGCCAAATCTTCCACCTGGAAGCGCAGGCGCGAGTCCTCGTCGAGGCGATGCATCATGCGCCGCCCGTCGAAGAAGAGCTGGGCCGCGACGAGCGGGATGACCACCGCGGTGCCGTAATCGAGCGCCGAATTGCCGAACGCGAAGCGCAGGCTCGCCATCGCGGTGAAGGGAATGAGGCTCGCCAGGAACATGTCCATATGGCTGGCGCGGCTGACGACGAGACCGGCGAGGATGCTGATCGTGGCGGCGGCGAGGAAGACGTGGTTGAGGCTGCTCGCATGATCCCAGAGCAGCCACGGCATCAGGCCCCACACGACGCTGACGACGGCCTGCATCGCGACGAAGCGGCCGAACCAAGTCTGCGTGCGCTCCTGTCCGCCCGCGCCGGACGTGTCGTGACGGTAATAGGAGACGACCTTGTCCATCGCCACCATCGTCACGGCCAGCAGCACCGGCGCGATCAGCGCGCGCAGGATCCCGAGCTGTCCGATCAGGCCCACTTCGGCGGAGGCGAGCACCGCGATGAACAGGCACCAGGCGGGCGCGGAGATGCGCGTCGCGCGCAAGGCTTCCGCGGTCATGTCGAGCTGCGATTTGAGAACGCGCCCGTCCGCGCTTCTCTGCACGCGCAGGCGCTTGCCAAAACCCACGGACGATCCCTCGTTTACCCTGCTCCGCTTGCGCGGACGGTCCGGATCGTAGCTGCGCGGATGTTAAAATTTACTGAGAAATGCGGCGGGCTTGTGCATTTGAGCGTGAAGCGGATGGGTCATCCTTCGAGGCTCGCTACGCTCGCACCTCAGGATGACGAGCTTTTTCTATCAGTAGGCACGTCACCCTGAGGTGCCCGCGAAGCGGGCCTCGAAGGGGTCGCGAGCGACAGCGTAGCGACGTGCCGCTGGGCTCTACCGCATCGCGCGGCGCTGCGGCGCCGCCATCGAAACCGCTAACGGAAAGTAAACCGTGACCTTGGTTCCCACGCCGACCTCGCTCTCGATGGTGGCGTTGCCGCCATGGAGCTGGGCCAGGCCCTGGACGAGCGCCAGCCCGAGACCGGTGCCGCCGCCGTTGCTGTCGTAGCGGTTGTCGACCTGGCTGAACGGCTTGAACACCTTGGCGAGCTTTTCCTTCGCGATGCCCGGGCCGTTGTCTTCGACGACGATCGTGAAGCCGCCGCTGTCGGCGAGCCCGCAGCGCACCTGGATGCGCCCGCCGGCCGGCGTGAACTTGACCGCGTTGGAGACGAGGTTCAGCACGATCTGCTTGATCGCGCGCGGATCGGCGATGATCTGGCGCATGTTCTTGGCCAAATCGAAGTCGAGCACCTGTCCCTTGGCCGCGGCGCGCGAGCCCATCAGGCGATGCACGTTCTCGAGCAGCGGCGCGGGGTCGAGCGGCTGCGGATCGATCTCCATCTTGCCCGCCTCGATCTTGGCGACGTCGAGCAGGTCGTTGATGAGGCTCAAGAGATGCGCGCCCGAATTGTGGATGTCGCGCGCGTATTCGCTGTAGCGGTCCATCGCCGGCCCGAAGGACTGCTCGGCGATGATGTCGGAGAAGCCCAGGATCGCGTTCAGCGGCGTGCGCAGCTCGTGGCTCATATTGGCGAGGAAGATGGTCTTCGACGCGTTGGCGGCCTCGGCCTCGAAACGCTTGCGCAGCGCGTCGTCGCGCGCCACGCGCAGCGCATCGGTCAGATCCTCGTTGGCGAAGCGCGCCGCCAGCATCTCGTCGACGCGGTTGCGCGCGATCCCGCCGATCGCGACGATATAGAGCAGCCAGGCGGGCGCCAGCAGCGTCATCACATGGGCCGTCGTGCCGGGCGAGATCGCGAAGCGCGCCGTGAAGACGACGCCGGCCGAAAGCGTTCCCACCACCAGGATGCGGCGCTGGGCGGCACAGCGGAACGCGATCTGCCAGACCACGCAGATCATCAGGATCAGGACATACATGTTGTTGACGGCGTTGCCGTCGACCCAGAAGCACCACGCCATCGCGCCGCAGCCGGCGGAATAGAGCATCTGATAGGCGACCAGCTCGCGCTCGCGCACGCGCAGGTCGCGTGCGTTGTCGCGGTTGGAGGTATAGACGTAGCGGCCGACCGCGGTCGTCACGAGCTGGATGGCGACGGCCGTGATCATCGCGGTCCAGCCGACGGCTCCGAACGTGCCCGGCCCCAGCACGAAGACGACGGCGGCGAACACCGTCATCAAGGGGTTGTAGATGATGGACGCGGGCAGGCTCGCCAGGATCTGCTTCTGGCGCGCGTCGAGGTCGCGCAAGTCTTCCTTGCGCTCCGCGACTTCCAGTCCAGTGCGATTTGCGTGCGTATCCACGCTGAGAGGTTTACATGCCGCGCGTTAACGGAGACCTTCCCGAAACGGGTGCGCGCGCATCAGCTTTTCGTTAACCTCAACAAATCCTTCGAATCATCTCAGGGCAATGGCAAAAGCACCCGATCTCTTCGATTCCGCACCCGCCTCCGGCAAAGGCTACACCGCCAAGGACATCGAGGTCCTGGAGGGGCTGGAGCCGGTGCGGCGCCGGCCGGGCATGTATATCGGCGGCACCGACGAGCACGCCCTGCATCATCTTGCCGCGGAGATCCTGGACAACGCGATGGACGAGGCGGTCGCGGGCTTCGCCAACCGCATCGAGGTCGAGCTCGCGGCGGACGACGTGCTGACCATCCGCGACAACGGCCGCGGCATCCCCATCGACCCGCACCCCAAGTTCAAGAACAAGTCGGCGCTGGAAGTCATCATGACCACGCTGCATTCGGGGGGTAAGTTCGGCGGCAAGGTCTACGACACGTCGGGCGGGCTGCACGGCGTCGGCTCCTCGGTCGTCAACGCGCTCTCGGATTGGATGGAGGTCGAGGTCGCGCGCGACCGCCGCGCCCACGTCATGCGCTTCGAGCGCGGCAAGCCTGTGAGCAAGCTGAAGGACGCCGGCGCGGTGAACCGGCGCGGCACCATCGTCTCGTTCCACCCCGACCCGCAGATCTTCGGCAAGGAGACCCATTTCTCCGCCGCGCGCCTCTATCGCATGGTCAAGTCGAAGGCCTATCTCTTCCGCGGCGTCGAGATCCGCTGGAAATGCGATCCCGGTCTCGTCAAGGGCGACACGCCGGCCGAGGACACGCTGAAATTCCCCGGCGGCCTGCTCGACTTCCTGCGCAGCGAGGTGGAGGAGCACGCCACCATCACGCCGCGCGAGTTCTTCGGCAAGCTCGAGAACCGCGACGGAAAGGGCGCGGTCGAATGGGCGGTGACATGGACGCCGCAGATCGATCCGTTCGTCCATTCCTATTGCAACACCATCCCGACGCCGCAGGGCGGCACGCATGAGCAGGGCTTGCGCAACGCGCTGACGAAGGCGCTGCGCAGCCATGGCGAGCGCACCAACAACCGCAAGACCTCGCTGATCACCGCCGACGACGTGATGGGGGCTGCCTGCGCGGTGCTCTCGGTCTTCATCCGCGAGCCCGAGTTCCAGGGCCAGACCAAGGACAAGCTCTCGACGCCCGACGCGCAGCGCCTGGTCGAGAACGTGGTGCGCGACCATTTCGACCATTGGCTCGCGGAAAGCCCCGCCGACGCCGACCGCCTGTTCAACTTCGTCGTCGATCTCGCCGAGGACCGCCTCAAGCGCCGCCAGGAGAAGGAGACGCAGCGCAAATCCGCGACGCGCAAGCTGCGCCTGCCGGGCAAGCTCGCCGACTGCACGCGCGATGGGCAGGTCGGCACCGAGATCTTCCTCGTCGAGGGCGACAGCGCCGGCGGCTCGGCCAAGCAGGCGCGCGATCGCGCGACGCAGGCGGTGCTGCCGTTGCGCGGCAAGATCCTCAACGTCGCCAGCGCCGCCGCGGGCAAGCTCGCGCAGAACCAGGAGCTCGCCGATCTGGTGCAGGCCTTGGGCTGCGGCACCGGCGCGAAGTATCGCGAGGAAGACCTGCGCTACGAGCGCGTCATCATCATGACCGATGCCGACGTCGACGGCGCGCACATCGCCTCGCTGTTGCTCACCTTCTTCTATCGCGAGATGCCCAGGCTGATCGCCAAGGGCCATCTCCATCTCGCCATGCCGCCGCTCTACCGGCTGAGCCACGGCGCGACGACGGTCTATGCCCGCGACGACGCCGACCGCGCGCGGCTGCTCAAGAGCCAGTTCAAGCCCAATGCGAAAGTGGAAGTGTCGCGCTTCAAGGGCCTGGGCGAGATGATGCCGGCGCAGCTCAAGGAAACGACGATGCGCCCCGGCCACCGCACGCTGGTCCGCGTCGAGATCGCCGAGGCGGCGCGAGCCGAGACCGAGAACCTCGTCGAGCGCCTGATGGGCAAGAAGCCCGAGCTGCGCTTCCAGTTCATCCAGGAGAACGCGCAATTCGCGGCCGAAGCGGTGGATGTTTGAGTGGAACCGGGTGGCTATCCTCCCCTGCGAAGCGGGGGAGGTGGATGCGCCGCGACAGCGGCGCAGACGGAGGGGGCCCCCTCCGCCTCGCTGCGCTCGGCACCTCCCCCGTAAGGACGGGGGAGGATGGCGATGGATTGCATTACCTGCTGGGCACCTGAAGCTTCTTGACGATCACGATCACGTCGCCGGTTTGCGACGGGATCGCCTGCGGCGGGCGCGCGGCGACGATCTTCGCGGCGAAATCCGGCAAGCCGAAGCGCTGCTCGACGATGGTGAGCGTGAACGCGGCATGCGTCGCGGTTTCAATCGAGACGACTTCGCCGGCGCAGTCGCGCGACGCGCAGGCGATCAGCGTGTCGTCGTCGAAGCCCGCGGGCGCAACCAGATGCTGGCCGTGGATGTCGATCGTCCTGACCTTCGCCGCTTTCGGGATGACGATGCCCATCAGCCCCGCCTGCGCCGTGCCGTGCAGCGCGACGGTGACGCGGCGCCCGTCTTCGGATGCGCCATCGGCCGTGATCTCGGCCGGCGGCACGGTATAGCGCGGCTTGTCGCCGGCCGGGGCGATGTAGAGCGGCGCGAACGGCCCGTCGATCACCTTCTTCGGCTCGGTCGAGAATTTCGCGGCCGCGCGCAGCGGCGCAGGCAAGGGCGCGTTGGCATCCAGTCCCCACAGCGGCTGGGCTCCCACGCCTTCGGCGTAGCGGATGCTCAGCCTTTGCGCGGTGGTCCTGCTGAAGGCGGGCTGGACGCCGGCGATGACCGTCGCGATGAGAGCGCCCGCGACGGCCACGGCGAGACAGGCCTGCCACGCGCCCCGGCTCATCGAACGCACGTCGATCAGCGAGACCATCGCTACGCCTGCGAACGCCGCGGGCACCGTGAACAGCGGATGCAGCTTCAGGCCCAGAAGCCCCTCGCCCGAGGCGACGAGGCCGATCCAGATCACGCCGGCCGCGAGCATCGGCACCACGAAGGCCCAGCGGTTGCCGGTCAGCGCCGCAAGCGCGGCCAGCATCGCCGGGAACAGGAAATACGGACTGATGCCGGGAAGGAACGCGGCCGTAAGAACGCTCAACACCGCGAACCAGATCCACGCGCCCAGCGCCGCCGCGCGGGCATCGGCCATGCGTGCGGTCAAGAGCACCATGGCCGCGACACCGAACGCCAATCCTTCGCGCAAGGCGATCGGATAGGCATAAGACGGATCGGGCTGCCCGGAGATGAGCTGCGCGATCGTATGCAGCGCCCAGCCGATCGCGCCACAGGCGATCAGCATCGCGGGCGGCAGCAGCGCGGCGCGCACCCAGTCCCGCGCCGCGACGTCCTTCGCGCGCCATGCCGCGAAGAGGAGGAGAAGCAGCGTCACGACCGCTGCGGGCAGCGCCCACGACGCGGGCATGCGCGGCACGGCATAGCCGAGGATGTCGAGATAGACCTCGCCATGGCCTTTGAGGCCGTCATAGGGCGTCTGTTCGAGCGCCGCCGCGACGCCCAGCATGTTGCTGCCCTGCTCCTGCAGGGTCAGACGGCTGAGGTTCGCGCGGCGGTCGAACGGCGTGTGGTAGTCGGCGACGTTGTCGGAAAAGGCGAAGTTGAAGGACGGAAAGCCCTGTTTGATGAACAGCGTGAGGTCGGTGTCGTTCGGCAGGAGCCTGTAGATCTCCGCGAACAGCGAGCTCGTCGAATAGAACCGCATGTTCGCCGCGTAGAGGTCGATCAGCTTGGAGTCCGCCGGGCTCGTCTGGAACAGCAGACTGCGGCCCGTCGTGCCGCGCGCTTCGACGTTCACCACCGCGCCGACGCGCGCCTTCAGGTCCTTGTTCTGCAGGAACGCCTCGGCGCCCAGAAGCCCCGCCTCCTCGCCGTCGGTGATCACGCCGATGACGGGATGCAGGCTCTTGCTCCCGCGTGCTTTGAGCGCGCGCGCCGTCTCCAGCACGGTCGCGACGCCGGACTCGTCGTCCGAGGCGCCGGGTCCGGCGGGCACGGAGTCGTAATGCGCCAGCAGCACGATCGCCTTGCCCTCGCCCGGCACGATCTCGGCGACGATATCGATGGTGGTGGCGCAAGGAACGACCGCGAAGCCGCGCCAGGGATTGCACGCGAAGGCGGTATGGGTCGATGTCTTGACGCCGAGCTTGGCGAACTCGGCCTGGATGCGCGTGCGCACCGCCGCGTTCTCGTCGCTCGATACCGGATGCGGCTTCTCGGGTCCCAGCAGGCGGCCGAGCGTGTCATAGGCGCGGCCGGCGGAGAACTCCGCCGCGGGCGCGTCCGCGCCCAGCACGTGCGGCTTCGCATAGCCGTATTTCGTCGCAAACCAGAGCGCGACCGCCAGCACCGCGACCGCCAGCACGCGCGCCACCGCGCCGATATTTCCGTTTGCCATTTGCCGCTCTTCCCCTGCCCTTTCCGCCAGCCTCGCGTGCCCCGGCGACGGGGTCAACGCCGCCGACATTGACATTGCCGGATCGCGTCCATATATCGTGTCGATATAGGAATCGGCACCAATATGGGTTGCCGTATGGGCGCGTGACATGCGCCCGCATAGGAGCGCATGACGAACGTGACGAGTACCGGCGCGCAAGCCGGTGTTGTTGAAGCAAGCCTTTCGGGACCTTCAGACGACAATCCGGCCGCGATGCCGGGCGATGAAAAATCGCAAAACAAAAACGAAATATTGTTGCCCGAGGAGCCCGCTCCTTCGGACACGGCTGGAACGTCGGTTCCGGACGCGCCCGGTTTCGCGGCGCTCGGCCTTTCGGCCGACCTGCTGAAAGCCGTCGAGCAGAGCGGCTATACGGTCCCGACCCCGATCCAGGCGCAGGGCATCCCCGAGGTGCTCAAGCGCCGCGACGTGATCGGCATCGCCCAGACGGGCACCGGCAAGACCGCGAGCTTCACGCTTCCCATGATCGAGCTTCTGGCGCGCGGCCGCGCCAAGGCGCGCATGCCGCGCTCGCTGATCCTGGAGCCGACGCGCGAGCTCGCCGCCCAGGTCGCGGAGAGCTTCGAGAAATACGGCAAGTACAACAAGCTCTCGATGGCGCTGCTCATCGGCGGCACCTCGTTCGACGACCAGGACCGCAAGCTCGACCGCGGCGTCGACGTGCTCATCGCCACCCCCGGCCGCCTGCTCGACCATTTCGGACGCGGCAAGCTGATGCTGAGCCAGGTGCAGATCCTCGTCGTCGACGAGGCCGACCGCATGCTCGACATGGGCTTCATCCCCGACGTCGAGGAGATCTGCAAGAAGCTGCCCTTCACGCGACAGACCTTGTTCTATTCCGCGACCATGCCGCCCGAGATCCAGCGGCTGACCGAGAAGTTCCTGCACAACCCCGTGCGCGTGGAAGTGGCGCGTCCCGCCACCACCGCCGCCAACATCACCCAGGAACTGATCCAGGTCCCGGCCAACGACTGGGCCAAGCGCGAGGCGCTGCGCCGCCTGATCCGCGACAACGCCGTCAAGAACGCCATCGTGTTCTGCAACCGCAAGACCGACGTCGACATCGTGGCGAAGTCGCTGCAGAAGCACGGCTTCAACGCGGCGCCGCTGCACGGCGACCTCGACCAGTCCGTCCGTACACGGACTTTGGACACGTTCCGCGCCGGCACGCTCGACTTCCTGGTGGCCAGCGACGTCGCGGCCCGCGGTCTCGACATCCCCGCCGTCAGCCACATCTTCAACTACGACGCGCCCTATCATCCCGACGATTACGTCCACCGCATCGGCCGCACCGGCCGCGCCGGACGCTCGGGCCACGCCTACATGCTGGTCACGCCGCGTGACGGGAAATACGTCGAGGCCATCGAAAGGCTGATCGGCAAGAAGCTGGAATCGCGCAAGCTCGAGGGCCTGAGCGAGGCTGTGGAAGCACGCCCGCAACGCGACGAGCGCCGCGGCGGACGCGATCGCGATCGCGACCGGGGTCGCGGGCGCGGCAACGACCGCGAGCGCAAGCGCGAATATCCGATCAAGCCGCACGGCCAGGTCGCGCCGATGGAACCCGCGGCGCCGTCCGCCGCGCAACCTGCGCCGGCCCCCGCACCCGCGCAGCGTTCCGATCACCGCCAGGATCATCGCCCGCACGCGAAGCCGCAGCGTCCGCAGCATCCTGCGCGCGAGCAACAGCCTTCGCGCGAAGAGGCGCAGGACACACGCAGCCAACTTCCCGCTTTCCTCCTGCGTCCCGTTCCGCTACCTAAGCAGCCCGAAAAGCCTGCCGGTCGGGCGAAAAAGAAAGAGGACGCGGCTCCCTGAGTTCGCCGCCTGTTCATTACGCGTATCACCCGCATCAGCGTGTGTGGAACACGCTGAGCATGCCGTTCTTTCGCCGCGCCGGACTGCAGCGGCTGCCGGTGATGACGGACACCTTTCTGCTGCGTGTCCGCGCACTGTTGCGGCGCGCAAGGATCGCGGGGTTCGGGCGCCTCGGAAAGCTCGAGACCCCTCAGCGCAAGATCGTCTATATCGACGCCGGCCTGCACCGCTCCAGCGCCCAGATCGCGTCGATGCTGGAATGGTTCGTGCTGTCCACGAGCCTGCGCGTCTACGGCATCGAGGCGCATCCGCGCTATGTGCGGGAGTGCCGCCACCGCTTCGCCGGCGAGCGGCGCGTCAAGCTGTTCAACTACGCCCTGGTCGGCCCCGATCACGAAGGCGACACGGCGACGCTCTATCTCGACGGCAAGAAGGGGCTGGGCAACAGCCTGTTCGCCTCGCGCGGCGAGGAGTCGATCGAGGTCCCCGCCATCCGCCTGTCGCGGCTCATCCGCGAGCACGAGATCGCGTCCCCCGGCGACATCGTCCTGCTGCGCATGAACATCGAAGGCGCGGAGATGGGCGTCATCGAGGACCTCGCCGAGGCCGGCATGGTCGATCTGTTCGACGGCTTCTACGGGATGTGGGACGACCTCTACAAGATCGATCCGGCGCTCGACGCCAAGTTCCGCGCGCTGCTCAAGCGCGAGAAGATCCGCAACCTCACCTTCAACGACCGCGACACCTCGCCCATCGCGGGCCCCAGGCGCAAGGACATCATCCGCTACGATATCGAGACCTCGATCTACCATGGCGAGAAGCGCAAGCCCGAAACCGATGACAAGTGGAAAATTCGCCGCCGCGACCGCTTACAAAAGCGCTCCACGCCTGTAAAGTAGCGCGCTGCCATCAACCGGGAGTTCCCCATGCGCGCGATCCGCTGCGTTCCGATTGCTTTTGCCCTGGCGACGTTCGTCTCGGGCGCCGCGTCCGCCGCGCATCTTTCGACCCTCTATTCGTTCTGCCGCCAGGATAGCTGCACCGACGGCTCGGAGCCGCACGACGTCGCGCTCACCTCCGCGGGCGACATCCTGGGGACGACGCTGACGGGCGGCGCGAACGCGCAAGGCGTGCTCTATCAGCTCGCGCCGCCGGCCTCGGGCCACACTTGGCGCGAGAAGATCCTGCACGATTTCTGCAGCAAGCCGAATTGCACCGACGGTTCGGGCTCGTTCAGCATGCTCAGCGCAGACGCAAACGGCAATTTCTTCGGCGCGACGGAAGACGGCGACTCCGACAACGGCGTGGTCTTCGAGCTTTCCCCGAGCGGCGGCAAAAGCGGCTGGAACTATCGCGCGATCTACAATCTGTGCAGCCTGGCCGATTGCGCGGACGGCCGGACCGGCGACGGCGCGATGGCGGTGGACACCGCGGGCAACGTCTATGGCATCGCCGCGGGCGGCGGCGCCAACGGCGAGGGCGTGGTCTACGAGCTCTCGCCGGTCACCACGCCCGGCCGCAAGGGCTATACGCAGAAGGTGCTCTACGATTTCTGCTCGGCCGCGAACTGCGCCGACGGCGCCGGTCCCGTGAACGGCCTCACCTATGCGGGTGCGTCGAGCGGCGCGCCCTATGACGGCACCTCGCCGCTCTACGGCACGACCGGCAACGGCGGCGGCCACGACCAAGGCGTGGTGTTCTCGCTCAAGCCGATGGAGAACGGCAACTGGAACGAGGCCGTCATTCACAATTTCTGCTTCGGCGGCGACCCCTGCCATGACGGCGCGGCCCCGGTCGGCCAGGGCGCGCTCGCCATCGACGCGTCCGGCGACATCTTCGGCGCGACCACTGCGGGCGGCGACAACGCGTCCGGCGTGATCTACGAGGTGAGTTTGGACGGCAGCAAATGGCGCGAGACCGTGCTCTACGATTTCTGCTCGCTGCCGAGCTGCATCGACGGCATGGGCGGCGGCAACATGATCATCGGCGCGGACGGCAACCTCTACGGCACGTCGAGCGCCGCGGTGTTCCGCCTCATCCCGAACGGCAGGCATTCGACGTTCGAGGTGCTGCACCAGTTCTGCTCGCAGCCGAACTGCACCGACGGCAGCGGACCCAGCGGCAACGTCGTGATGGACGCATCCGGCACCCTCTACGGCGCCACGACCGCCGGCGGCGCGCATGCCCAGGGAACGGTGTTCAAATTGACACCGTGAGGAAGTCCCGCGCGCGCGGCGAAGAAGGATAAGACATGAACAAGTATCTTTGGACGTTGGCGGCGGCCGCTCTCGCGCTGACGCCCACGGCCGGCTCGGCGTCCACGCTGACGACGCTGCACTCTTTCTGCGCGTCTTCTCCGCCCGCCTGCACGGATGGGGACACGCCCACCGAAGCCGTGGTCCTGACACCGTCGGGAGACGTGCTGGGCAGCGTGCTGATGGGAGCGAAATTCCATGGCGGAGGCGTGTTCGATCTGCGCCGGAAGCCGGGCGGCGACAAGTGGCACGAAAGCCTCGCCTACAGCTTCTGCCGCAAGAAGCACTGCAAGGACGGCAACGGCCTGTTCAGCGGCTTGACCGCGGACGCGTCCGGGAACGTCTACGGCGCCACGGAAGACGGCGGCCACCTCAACAACGGCGTGGTCTTCAAGCTGACGCCCGACGGCAACGGCGGCTGGCGCTACAGCACGATCTACCGCTTCTGCCAGATCAAGAAATGCCTCGACGGGCACGGCGGCGACGGCACGCTGGTCTTCGACACGCAAGGCAATATCTACGGCACGACCTACGGCGGCGGCAGCGCGGGCAAGGGCGTGGCGTACGAACTGTCGCCGTCGCAACGCGACCACGAATGGACGCAGAAGGTCCTCTACAATTTCTGCTCGCAGTCGAATTGCGCCGACGGAAACCAGCCGCTGATCGGGCTGACCTATGTGGGTGCCGCGTCGGGCACGCCCTATGACGGCGTCTCGCCCCTGTACGGAACGACGTCGTTCGGCGGCAACGGCTCCGATCCCGGCTCGGGCATCGTGTTCTCCCTCACGCCGGGCGGCGGCACCTGGCAGGAGAGCGTGCTCTATGCTTTCTGCCCGGCGGGCGATCCTTGCGCGGATGGAAGCGATCCCGCGCAGGCGGGCCCGTTGAGCTTCGACGGCCAGGGAAACATCTACGGCGCGACGATGTCGGGCGGCACAGGCCAGATCGACGGCAGGGGCGTGCTCTTCGAACTGAGCCGCAAAGGCGGCAAGTGGAAGGAAAGCGTCCTGCACACCTTCTGCGTCGATACCTGCGACGACGGCGGCCTGCCTCCGGCCAATCCCATCATGGACGCGACGGGAAACCTGCTCGGGACCGCCGAGATCGGCGGCGCACATCAAGACGGCGTCATCTATAAGCTCTCCACCGGCCGCAAGCCCGCGCTGACGACGCTCTACGACTTCTGCGCGCTGACGAACTGCGCAGACGGGCGGGGTCCGGGATCGGTCCTTCAGATGGACGCGGACGGCGACCTCTTCGGCACGACCGAGCAGGGAGGCACGAGTTCGAGCGATCCCGCGGGCACGGCATTCGAGTTCACGCCCTAGCTGGAACGCGAACCTGTCGAGAACGTTGTCCCTCCACACAGGAGGACGCCATGACCGAGAAACCCAAGCGCGAGGCGGACGGCGCCGTCCACAGCGAGCCCGGCTCCGTGGACCAGCAGTCGGAAGATTCGTTTCCCGCGAGCGACACGCCGTCGTTCTCGCCCGGCGCCATCGGCGCGCCGACGGAGCGCAAGACCAAGCCCAAGACCGCCGAAAGCGGCTCGGTGAAAGCGGCCGAGAAGAAGGTCAAGACCGGCGACGCGAAGAAGCCGGAGACGTATTGAATATCCTCCCCCGTACTTACGGGGGAGGTGGCG
>Ga0265318_10000016_pt1 | contig 184782 bp, 163 predicted proteins | sample 4821metaG_FD_192431 | JGI IMG/M metagenome (GOLD analysis project Ga0265318, IMG submission 192431) | Rhizosphere microbial communities from Carex aquatilis grown in University of Washington, Seatle, WA, United States - 4-8-21 metaG | ecosystem: Host-associated > Plants > Roots > Rhizosphere...
AAGGTAATAGCTGCGTATGTGCAGGGGCAGGGTGGAAAGGGAGAATATCGAGTGCTGCACAAGGGTCAGTTGGATTTAGAGCTGTCTTGATCAAATGCCCCGGGGCTTGCCCCGGGGATCTTTACTCGAAGAGCCAAAGATCGGCTCTCTTTGGAGATCGAACTGGTAGTAACTGTGAACAATCTGCAGGGCAGCATAGCTGCTAATAATCGCCGTAGTTAATAACTGAGTCTTTTTCCTTCCCATAGTTGATTCTTATGGCTAGGAAAAAATATGCGCGCGGGCCAGCGTGCTCTAAATCATGAAACTTACTAGCCTGCGTATTCGGAATTTTAGGGGCCTGAGCGATATCACGGTGAATTTTGAGAGAAACGCGAACGTGATAGTCGGTCCTAATGCTGTAGGGAAAACCAGTGTATTGGAGGCACTCCGACTCGCCAAAGCACTCCTAGCTCCTCGTATTGATAACGAAGCGCAGCACGTCTTGATTTCGTTGGGAGCGATCTCACCACATAATCCTGCGCGTATTAATCTAGCTGCATTGTGCGGAACGTCAGGGTCCAACGTAATCATCGCTGCGACCTTTGAGCTTGAATCTGCCGAAATCGATGGCCTCGACGCTTTGGTTCCTCAAGTGGCGATGGATGTTGTCCGTGCCTCTCTTGGGCTTAATTCTGCTGCAGCTCAATTGAACATTGTTCAGTATTTATCGTCGCCTGCTGGCGCGCAAGCGATCATCAATGCAACTAATCAGATCGCCGCTGGGATACCTGCTATCAAGACGACAAAGTCGCTTAATCTCGAACTGACGATTGATGCGAAAGCTCAAAATATTCGAGGTACCAATCAGCTGCACCAACTCATTTTTGCGGCCCTAGAAAATAGACTGGCTCCTCATCAAACTTTTTTCAGCTATTTTCCGGCAGATCGAGCTTTGCCAACCGGGGACGTCCAGATTCAAATTGGGGGTCCTGACATTGCTGCGCAGTTGCAGGCTCACAGTATGAATCCGCAGCAGAAATATCCGCGGCTAAAAACAACCATAGTTAACAGTCGTTTTTTAAGCAAGGTGACGGAGCTGACATCGATCTAGAGTTTAAAGAGATTTTCACGCATATCCTTAAGGACCGAGAATTCGCAGGCGTTTCCATCAACGAATATGGACTCGTGGCTATCCAAATCAAACAAACTGGAGATGGCAGAACGTTTGATATCGATGCAATGAGCAGCGGCGAGAAAGGACTCATTTTGATGCTTTTGCTGATTAGTCAAAACGTAACCAACGGAGGCTTGATACTAATCGACGAACCCGAGCTACATCTGAATCCGGCCGTTTGTAAGCTCCTCTTGCCTTTTCTTATAGAACGATACCTAAAGCCTCGCAATATTCAGGCTATCATATGCTCGCATTCGCCCGAGCTACTAGCTGTCGCATTTGATCGAACAGATTGTTCGCTGCATCATCTGCAATCTTCGACAGCAATTTCGAAAATTTATCCGGACGATAAGAGTGAATTGTTCGACGCGCTAAAACGATTGGGCACATCAGCTAGTGACGTGATGTTTTCAAGGGGAAGCATATATGTAGAAGGCGAGCACGACGTGGATATTCTTCAAGAAGGCTTCAGCAAATTGGTAGCCCGTTATAATATCACTCACCTCGGAGGTAGGACCTCTGTCGAAAAAGAAATTGTCACACTACAGAAAGCAGAAAACAACGGTAAGATCGATTCACTCAAATGCTTCATATTTGACTTGGACGGTCGGCCAACGAGCTTAACGAGCACCAAAATGGTGCGGGTCTTGCAATGGAAACGCCGATGCTTGGAAAATTTCCTTATCGATGAGAAAATCGTTTACGACATACTCAACAAAGAGGAGATCGCGGCGAATAAATTAAGCAGTCGCGGCGAAGTCGCTGGTGTCTTCAAGCGCTTAGCATTGGCGCAATTACCGAGAATTGTTATCAACGATGTCTATAGCGAACTGAACTATGAGAATGCGGGGATAAGATCCGCAGAGATTGCAGACAAGGATTACAATTCGGCGGCTGGTGTCTTGTTCGACAGAATCGACATTATTAAGGGCCAATTAACGCCACTTAAACGCGCTGATTGGTGTGCTGACTTTAAAGAGCGATGTGATAAGAAACGCACGGAACTGACGGCTCAATGGGATGTTGACTGGCTCAAACTTTGTGATGGCAAACGATTCTTCAGAGATTTACACAGCGAATATAAGATCAAGGTCAGCCCGTTGCGTTTGAAGAGACTTATCATCGAGAAGATGGAAGCCGAAGGAACCGAAGGATGGGTGTTTCTTGAAAAGCAAATAATCGATGCGCTGAAACCGTGATGTTGGTTGAGTTTGTCGGGACGGCGTCGACGTCCTTTGTTCACCACACTACCTAAAGTAATACTTTCTTGATGGCGGAGAAACTGTGCTCTTGGCGCAAGTACCCGTAAACTCACTCACCCGGACCTTGAGAACGCGAAGCAAATAGCCGATTTGGTGTGCGCCGTGTCCCCCCTGTTGGAGTTGACCGGGCTCGCAATGACAAAATTAGAACGGCGACCCCCGTTTGCGGGTTTCAAGCGACAAAATCCTTGCCCTTGGTTGTTCGGCTGATTGTTTCGCCCGCAGCGCATCCCCACGCCTGTGCTGTTTAACTCGCTCACCTTTGTTGTTTTCTTCGCCCTGGTCATGGGCGGCTACTGGTCGCTCCAGTCATGGCCGGCGCGCAAAAATCTGCTGCTCGTCGCCAGCTATGTTTTCTACGGGGCGTGGAATCCGCCGTTCGCGCTTTTGCTCTTCGCCACGACCACATTGGATTTCTGGCTCGGGGCGCGCATCGCCGCCGCCACGACACCGCACAGTCGCAAGGTCTGGCTGGTGAGCAGCGTCACCGCCAACCTGAGCATGCTGGGGTTTTTTAAATACGGAAATTTTCTGCTGGAAAACACCCGGTGGCTGCTCGCCCAGGCCGGGATCGCCTATACGCCGCCGCACCTGGATATCTTTCTGCCGATCGGCATCTCGTTCTACACATTTCACTCGCTGTCCTACACGCTCGACGTGTATCGCGGCGCAACCACGCCGACCAAGTCACTGCGTGATTTTCTCCTCGCGGTTTCCTTTTTTCCCCAGCTTGTGGCCGGGCCGATCGTGCGCGCCGCGGATTTTCTCCCGCAATGCGACGCTCCGCCCGTGCCCCTGAAAAACCGGCTCCAGTGGGGCTTGTTTCTCATGTCGCTCGGCATGTTTCAAAAGATCGTGCTGGCCGACACGCTGCTCGCCCCGATCGCCGACACCGTTTTTGGTCATCCCAGCCCGGTGCTGACCCTCGATGCCTGGATGGGCGTGATCGCTTTTTCCGGCCAGATATTCTTCGACTTCTCCGGCTATTCCACCTGTGCGATCGGCGCGGCGCTCTGCCTCGGCTTTCACCTGAAGGACAATTTTCTGTTTCCTTTCGCAGCGGTGGGGTTTTCCGATTTCTGGAGACGCTGGCACATCTCGCTCTCCACTTTTTTGCGCGACTACCTCTACTTTCCGCTCGGTGGCAACCGCGTCGGCGCGATGCGGGCCGCGTTCAACCTCGTCATTGTCATGTTTCTTGGCGGGCTCTGGCACGGGGCCGCGTGGACGTTTGTGGTGTGGGGTCTCATTCACGGCATCTGCCTCGTGATCGAGCATGCGTTCCGCACGCTGACCAAGGGCGCGGCATGGAAAGAAACGCTGCCGGTGAAACTTTTTCTCTGCCTGTTGACCTACCTCGTGGTCTGCATCGCGTGGGTCTTCTTCCGGGCTGCGAGTTTTCCGGCGGCGGGAATGCTGCTCGGAGCCATGGCGGGAAAAATTCCCGTCGGGCAGGCCATTTTGTCCGGTCGGGAAATACTGCAGGTCCTGCTCGTGACCGTCTGTCTCTGGTTCGCGCACTGGCGGCTGCGCGACACCTCGCTCGAGGCCTCGATCGCGCGGAAGCCGGTCTGGCTCATCGGCGCGACGTGGACCCTCATGCTCGGCGCCATCATCCTCACCCAAGGAAGCGGAAATGCCTTCATCTACTTCCAGTTTTGATTTCCAGCGGCCGATCCCGGCCCTCCCCTGGCGCGGCCTGCTGCTGGCCACGCTGCTGTTGACGGCGGTCGGCACGATCGCCTGGGAAGTGCGCGCCCGCGCCCTCGGTTATATTCCCTGCTTGAACGACACGTCCGATCTTTGGGCCGACTGGCGTGAAAAGGTTCAGCCCGATTCGCTGGTTATCATTGGGGATTCGCGCGCATTGTTTGACACCGATCTCGATGCTTTGGAGCAGGGTTTCGGAAAGCGGCCCATCCAGCTCGCGCTCGTCGGCAGTTGTGCCTATCCCGTTTTGGAAAATCTGGCCAACGACGAGAATTTTCATGGCACGGTAATCGCGAGTGTCATTCCGGCCTTGTGGTTTGTGCCGCCGCCGGCGCCGCCATATCAGAATTCGCTCAAGGCGCTGAAGAGCTACCAAGAACGCATGGGGTACAAACGACTGAGATACAAGCGGCTGTCGCAGCGGGTTGGCCACCACCTCGGCATGTTTTTGGAGGAGCACCTGGCGTTCATGAAGCAGGAGGATCTTACGTTGGAGCAGCTCTTGAAAAACGTCTCGGTGCCGGATCGGGCTGATTCGTATCTGCCTCCCCGCTTGCCACCGTATTTTCAGATTACCGACCGTGATCGGCGCACCAAGATGGCCGAGGCTTGCGCCCGGCCCGGCCTGTTGCAGGAACGCGTCAAACTCGGCTGGGCGCCACTCTTCACGCCGCCGCCGTTCCCTGCTTACACACCGAAGGAAGTGCTGGAAGGGATCGGCCAGGCGGTGGAAGCGCGCTTCGGCGAGACGGTCGCCGCCGTGAACAAAATTCGCGCACGGGGAGGGAAAGTCGTCTTCATTCGCTTCCCGCACAGTGGCGATTTGAAAAAGCTCGAAGACACTGCCACCCCACGGGCCGGCCCGTGGGCGCGGTTGATGAAGGAGACCGGTGCGCCGAATGTTTACTACTCGGATTATCCCGAACTCATCTTTGAATGTCCCGAGTGGTCGCACCTGTCGGCGGCTGACTCGGTGGAATTCACAAAACGTCTTCTGCCGCATCTGAAGACGGCACTGGAGAAGTGAGCGGTTCCAACCCAAGAAACATATACAGTCTGTTCATGAGACACCTCGTATTTTCATCCCTTGTTTTATGGTTCGTCGCATCGGTTTCCGCCGACGTGGTTGTGCTGCAGTCGGGCGAGCGAATCGAGGGGCGGATCATCGCCGAATCGAAAGCGCGCATCGTGATCAACCAGTCCGGGACCACACGAAGCATCGAACGTGCGGTCGTGAAACAAATCGAGAAATCTCCCGTAGCCGCAGCTCCGGTCCTGGAAACGCCCGTTGAAACAGCGATCGCAACCGCACCCGCGACCGAGCCGAAGTTCGAATTCTGGCCGCCCAAGCGCGGCGAACGTTTTCCGGATCTCAACTTGTTCGATCGGAACGGCCGGATCGTCCGGCTCTCCTCCTTCAAGGGGAAGATCATCATTTTGGAGCCGGTCGGGATGACGTGCTCAGCGTGCCAGGCATTTTCGGGCGGCAATCGCGTCGGCGGCCTGGAAGGAGTGCAGCCCCAAGCCGATTGTCCGGCGCTCGGGAAATATTTCACGTCCGCCTCCACCGGGGCGACGCTCGACGATCCCCGCATTGTCTGGGTGCAGCTCATCCTCTACAACATGCAGATGCAGGCGCCGACGGTGGACGATCTGAAGCGCTGGTGTGAACATTTCCCCGACGTGCGCCGTCCGAATTGCCAGGTGCTCGCTGCCACACCCGAGATGCTGGGCAACGCCAGTTACGCCATGATTCCCGGCATCCAGCTGATCGACCGCAATTTTGTGCTGCGTTCGGATTTCCGCGGTCACGGCGGCGGCGATGATCTCGGCCAACATCTGCTGCCGCTGGTCCGGCAACTGATTCAGGGGCAGGGAAAGTAAGGGAGAAGTTGGAGCGGCTTTATGCCGCGATTCAAAGATTTGTCGCGGCGTAAAGCCGCTCCTGCCTCCAAACGAAAAAAGGCGGACCCTGTAAAAGTCCGCCCGGAGTTCGAAGTTTTGCGACGCCTAATTTCCCAGCAACGCCTTGTTCGCGCGGATGAGCGCGAGGCGTTGCTCGACGGCTTTGCGGGTCGTGAGCGCGTCTTCCGGGGTGTGGAGGCACCAGTCGACAAGCTTGTCCACCGTCGAACGGGCGACGTAGCAACGGGTGTCGGAACCGCCGTAGTACATGAGCACGGTCTTTTGTTTGTCGGGCAACTGCACCCAGCCATTGGTGAAGGTGACGTTCGAGACATCGCCGAAACCTTCGCCGCCATACGGCGCGAGGAAGTGGCCGCCGGGACGGGCGATGACTTTGGTCGGATCTGCGAGCGAGGTCATGAACATGTAGAGAGTGTAGCGCAGGCCGGCGGCGCAGGCGCGCACGCCGTGGGCGAGGTGCAGCCAACCCTTGTCGGTCTTGATCGGAGCCGGACCCTGGCCATTTTTGACCTCCTTGATGGTGTGATAGGCGCGACCGTCGATGATCTGCTCGGGGCCGGTCACGCCGGTGTTGATGTCCTTGCAAAGCGTCCAGCCGATGCCGCCGCCGGAACCGACGTCGATGAAACCGTCCATAGGGCGCGTGTAGAACGCATACTGGCCGTCGACAAATTCGGGATGAAGCACGACATTGCGCTGCTGTGAGGCCGGAGTTTTGAGATTTGGCAGGCGTTCCCAGGTTTTGAAATCCTTCGTGCGGACCATGCCGGCTTGGGCGACGGCGCTGGAAAGATCGCCGGGCTTTGCGTTCGGGTCTTTCGCCTCGGCGCAGAACACGCCGTAGATGCAGCCGTCTTCGTGAAACGTGATGCGCATGTCGTACACATTGGTCTCGGGCTGGAGCTCGGGCAGATCGACGGGCTCGTCCCAGAAGCGCCAGTTGTCGATGCCGTTCGGACTCTCGGCGATGGCGAAAATGCTCTTGCGATCATAACCTTCGAAGCGGACGACCATGTGGACCTTGCCCTTCCAGAAAAATGCGCCGGGATTGAGCGTGGCGTTGACGCCGAGGCGTTCCATCAGAAACGGATTGTTCTGCGGGTTGAGATCGTAACGCCATTCGATCGGGGCATGGCGGTAAGTGATGGCGGGAAAGGTGAAGCGGTCGAACACGCCGTTGTCCCATTCGGGATCGACGGGGTTCTTGCGGGAGAGGAATTTTTCGTGTTTGGCGCGGAGCTGTTTGAGTCGTGCGGTCCAGGCGGCGGGGGCACCGGAGGATTTCTTGGCGGGAGCTTTGGTTTTGGCGGAGGATTTCTTTTTCATGAGAGAAGGGAGGTAAAACTGGAAGAGAAGGATTTTTGGCCACGAAAAACGCAAAGGGGTTTGTCATGAAGCGCAGGATAATGAGCGCGCCTATAGGCGCCTGGAGAGCTTCGCTGACCATCGAAATCCCGTGTTTTTTGTGGCCAAAATCAGGTTGGATTGGTGGCTAGGATGGCTCGCAGGCGGCGGACGGATTCGAGGCCCATTCGGCCGTTATGGTAAGGACATTTCCAGAAACTGACCTTGAGTTCGTTGGCCAGCACCCGGCCGTCGCGTGTGACGCCGCGAAACCACTCGCCGTTTTTCCGATCGATCAGGCGCGTTTCGATAAAATTCCAAGTGTGCAGGGCGGCGGCGAGGTGACGTTCGTTGCGGGAGATTTCGTAGGCGTTGAGAAAACCGATCACGGCCTCGGCTTGCGGCCACCATTCCTTGTTGAAATCGGTGATACCGGCCGGGCCGCCTTGGTTGTAGATGCCGCCATCGGTGTCTGTGCCCTCGGCGAGGGTAACGTCGGCGATTTTCACGGCGAGCGTCCGAATGCGTGACGTGAGGGGCGGATTACCAAGCGCCACGACAGCATCGGTGAACAGCCAGGCGGCTTCGATGTCGTGGCCGTAGGAAATTTTGTCGGAGTGCAGCGTCCAGTCGTTCGCAAAAAACAGCCCGAGGTGGCCCGTGGCGGGGTTGACGACGTGCGCGAGCATGATCTCCACCAGTTCCGTCAACGCCCGGTGCAAGCCGGGATCGGGCCAGAAGCGGAGGAGATTGGTGTAGGCCTCCATCACATGGAGCAGGGTGTTTTGCGATTTTGGATCGTTTTGATCCAAGGCGCTCAGGCGCATATCGGCAATGGGTTCCCACGAGCGGCCGAATGCTTCCAGGTAACCGCCGTGTTGATGTTCGCAGGCATGTTTTTCGATCAGTCGGAAAACAGCGATGGCTTGCGCGAGTGGTTCCGGCTTTCCGGTGGCCGCGTGATATTCGCTCAGAGCGTAAATGGCGAAGGCCTGGCCATAGATTTGTTTGCGGTCGCGCAGCACGGTGGCGTCCGCGGCGATCGACCAATAGAATCCGCCATGCTTGGCGTCATGAAAATGTGCGAGCAGATCCGCGTAGGCGTGGTCCGCCATGGCGAGATAAGCCGGATCGCGGTACTGGCGGTAAGCCGCAGCATAGGTCCAGAGAATGCGTGACGTGAGGAGTGCGCCCCGCTCAACGGTGGGGTCGAGGGCAAGCTCGTTGGTGAGCGCACCATGAAAAGTACCGCCGGGCTGATCGACCACGCGGGCGATCCAGAACGGCAGGATGTTCTGACGCAGATCGGTTTCGACGCGTTGGAGGTGGTCGTTGAGAATCGCAGGGCTGGTCACGGGGAAAAAGGAGCATTTGGACAGGGTGGAAATTTTTGGCAAGCGAGGGCGCCTCCGCTTCGTTGAGAGCCTTTGTTCTGACCTTTAGACTGGTTGCCGGAGGGCGGAAATTGCCGGTGGCGACAAGCCGGCGCCGGGGCGAATTGCATGTGGAAGACTGAATGAAATTGTTCCGGGTCAAAATTACCGCATCGTGCCTTAAGCCCCATGCAAATATTGTTTCGCTCTGTCTTGCTGCTGGTCCTTATTCCCATGACCATGTCTGCCGCCATTGATCCCGTGCCGTTGACGGAAATGCGGCTCTGGCAGCGTGCCGAGTGGCGGATCGCCGGTGCGCCGACGAGCGCCGATAATTTCGATCCCGACCTGATCCGGATCGATGCGATTTTCACCACGCCCTCGCGGCGGGTGCTGACCGTGCCTGCCTTCTGGTTTCAGGATTACTCCCGCGCGCTCGTCGACGGTGCGCAGGTGCTGACCCCGGCGGGCCCGCCGGAATGGCGGATCCGTTTCACGCCCGACGAACCTGGTGACTATGAGCTCGTGCTTTCCATCACCCAGTCAGGACAACCCGCCCCGATACCAACTGTGACCAAGTTCAACATTATGGCCGAGACAGCCGGTGCCTCGGGGGGGTGGATTCGCACCGCGGCCGATCATCGCTACCTTGAGACGAGCGACGGCCGGCCATTGCGGCTGATCGGGGAAAATGCCTGTTGGGGTGAGGCGCGAGGCACCTACAATTTTGACCGTTGGTTTCCGGCGATGCACGAGGCCGGGGAAAATTTTGCGCGGCTGTGGTTCGCGCCGTGGTCGATGGGCCTCGAGCACAAGCCCGGTACGCTCAACCGCTACGATCTCGCGGCGGCATGGGAGGCGGACCACGTGCTGCAACTCGCCGAGCAAAACGGCATCAACGTCCTGATCGCGATGGATCACCACGGCATGTTCATGTCGAACGATCCGGCGTGGGGCGGCTCGAATAATTTCTGGACGCGCAGTTCGCCCTACGCCGCCGAGAATGGCGGACCCTGCGCCGGCCCGAACGAATTTTTCACGCGCGATGATGCGCGGAAGATTTATCAGAAACGTCTGCGCTACCTTATCGGCCGCTACGGCTACAGTCCGCGCCTGCTGTCGTGGCAGTTCTTCAACGAAATCGATAATTCCTACCAACCGCGCGCCGCCCTGGTCGGCACGGATGTCGTGGCCTGGCACCGGGAAATGGCGCGCTGGCTGAAGGCCAACGATCCGTATCACCACCTGATTTCCACGAGCCTTACCGGCGCGAGTGACCGGCCGGAATACTGGACGATGCCCGAGATGGATTTCACCGTTTACCATTCCTACGGCGAAGCCGACCCGGCCCGCTCCGTTGCGAAGACTACCGCCGACCTGGCGCGACGCTACCACAAGCCGGTCATGATTGGTGAAATCGGCACCAGCCACCTCAATTGGAACCTCGCGAATGATCCCTACCTGCGCGGCTTTCGCCAAGGGATCTGGGGCGGAATGCTCGGTGGCTCAATGGGCACTTCGATGTCGTGGTGGTGGGAAGGAATTCACGACGACAACGCCTATCCGTTCTACACCGTGCTGCACGACATCATGGCTCGCGCCGGTTGGAATGAGGGCAAGTGGGAACCCGCAGCCTTCGTCGAAAAGGGTCCGGCCCCGACTGGCTTGGCCGAGCCGATGGCGCAGGGCGAGCCCTTCACTGCCACGATTCCGTTGAATCAACTCCGGCTCAATCCCGTCTCCGGCGAGGCTGCGCTCGCCGATCCGCTCGCGGCGTCCCGGGCCGCCGAGCGGATTTCCTCCTACCTGCACGGCTCGAAAAATCCGCAGCTCCAACAGCACGCGCGCTTCGCCGCTTGGTTTGCGGACAAAGCCCGGCTCGTCTTCCGCGTCAATTCCGTCGCATCCGATGCCGATCTGCTCGTGCGCATCGATGACGTTGAGAAACTCCGTGTCCCGCTCGTGAACAAGGACGGGCTCGCCGTGCTGAATGATGAGATCAACCAGGAGTTCACGGTCGATCTGCCGGCCGGCAAACACCGCGTCGAGATCGCCCACACCGGTGCCGATTGGGTGAACCTCAAGTCCGTCCGCTTCGAGCGGGTGCGCCCTGCGCCGTTTGTTGGCGGTTGGGAATTCAAGACCGAAGCCATCGGCTTGCGCAACGATCACGCCGCCGTTGTCTACGTTCGTTCGCCCCATGTCGCCTGGCCCGCCGGGGCGTTGCGCTACAATCCGCCCGTGGTCCACGGGGCGACGATGACGCTTGCCAACTGGTTTCCCGGTCCGAGCAAGGTTACCTGGTTCGATCCCAAGAACGGCCACGAAATAGCTTCGACCACGCTTTCGTCCGCGGACGATGCGCTCATTTTGGCGGCGCCTGATTTTGCCGAGGATTTGGTGGCCATCGTCACCAGATAACCGGTTTCGTTGAGAGGCCTTGTATTGTTGGTTAGACCGGTTGTACCGGGAAGGAATCGGCGGAAGTTTTGTTTGCCCTTCGCTCAGGATTTCCGGTTACCTCTCTCCTGGAACGCGACCCCGCACCCATGCCCGGCTGCCGCGCCAACCCCTCCTCAATCATGCATCTGCACGCACTCGATATCGGCATCATCGTTGGTTACTTCATCTTCGTCGTCACTATTGGGCTCTGGGTTTCACGCAAGGGGGCGAAGGATCTCGACAGCTATTTCCTCGGGGGGAAAACCATGCCATGGTACATGCTCGGCGTGTCGGATGCCTCGGGCATGTTCGACATCAGCGGCACAATGTGGCTGGTCTACGCGCTGTTTCTCTACGGCCTGAAAAGCATCTGGCTCCCGTGGATGTGGCCGACCTTCAACCAGATTTTCCTGATGATGTTCATGAGCGCGTGGATGAGGCGTTCGAATGTCCTGACGGGAGCGCAGTGGATGCAGACGCGGTTCGGCAGCGATCGCGGCGGCACGCTGGCGCACCTGAGCGTGGTGGTGTTCGCCCTCGTCAATGTGATCGGGCTGCTCGCCTACGCCTTCAAGGGCATCGGGAAGTTCGCGGTCGTCATGCTGCCTTGGCACTTCACCCATTCGACGACGGGCGTCTTCACCGATGAGAACATCTATGCGATGATTCTCATGGGCCTCACTTCGCTGTACGCCATCAAGGGTGGCATGGTGAGCGTTGTCATCACCGAGGTCATGCAGTTCACGATATTGACGCTCACTGCGCTGACGATTGGCGCCATCGCGATTGCGACGGTCACGCCGGAGATGATCACGCACAACATTCCGGCGGGTTGGATGAATCCGTTCTTCGGCTGGAATCTCGGACTGAACTGGGATGGAATTCTTTCGACGGCCAACAAGGTGATCGCGCAGGACGGCAATGATTTCTTTTCGATCATCATCGGCCTGATGTTTTTCAAGGGCGTGCTGGCCAGCCTCGCCGGTCCGGCGCCGAACTACGACATGCAGCGCATCCTCGCCACGCGGAATCCGCGCGAGGCCTCGCTGATGAACGGCATGGTGACAGTCGTACTCATGTTTCCCCGCTACATGATGATCGCCGGTATCACCGTCCTCGCTCTCGCCTTCACGATGCCGCAGTTGCAGTCGATGGAGAAACCCGATTTTGAGAAAATTTTGCCGCTCGTCCTGAGCGAACACGTGCCGACCGGAGTGCTCGGCTTTTTGCTGGCCGGTCTGGCGGCGGCCTTCATGTCGAACTTCGCTGCCACGCTCAATGCCGCGCCGGCCTATGTGGTGAACGATATCTACAAGCGCTTCATCAACCCCAATGCCGGCGGGAAAAAGGAAGTCGCGCTCAGCCGCATTGTCTCGCTCGTGTTTCTCGCCATCGGGATCACCTTTGGTCTGCTCACCAACCGTATCACCGATGTGATGATGTGGCTGGTCGGTTCACTCTATAGCGGCTTTGTAGTCGCGAATGTACTGAAGTGGTATTGGTGGCGATTCAACGGCTTTGGCTATTTCTACGGCATGGTGGCCGGCATCGGGGGTGCCATGGTGGTGCCCGGGATCGCCAATTATCTCATCGCTCACAACGCGACTATGTACGATCTGTTCAAGGACGGTTTCAACATGATCTATACGTTCCCGGTGCTGTTTATCATCTCGGTGATCGGCTGCATTGTCGGCACGCTGCTGACCCAGCCGGAAGACGACGCGGTGCTGATGAAATTCTACAAAACCGTGAATCCCTGGGGCTGGTGGGGCCCGATCCGCGCGAAGGTGATGGCGGCTGATCCAGCCTTCGTCCCCAATCATAACGCGGTGCATGATCTGACGAACGTCGCCGTCGGCATCGTGTGGCAGCTTTGCCTGGTGACTTTGCCGATCTATATCGTGCTCCGCCAATGGAACTGGGTCGGCGGAATCGCCATGCTGCTGCTCGTCACCTCAGTCTACATGAAATTCAACTGGTACGACCGGCTGGAGAAGGCGGTCGATTGAATAGGTGGAAGCCGGCCTCCGGACGGGTTCCGCCATGTTGCCGGACACAAAAAAGAGCGGGTGGATTTTCACCCGCTCTGAAGGGAAAAAGTTCCGCAGATCAGGCTAGCGCTTTGCCCTCGGCCTCGCGACGCGCTTTTAGATCGCCTGCGATCTGGGCCATTTTGGTTTCATTGAGCGGATAGAAGATCACGAGGATCAAAATTGCCAGAATGCCGCAAGCCGCAGGCAAGATGCTCATTAGTTTGACCAGCCCCTGCAGGGATTCGGGTGTCTGGGCCTGGTTGGCTACGAAGCCTGCACTGTTAAGCAAGATCAGTCCGAGCCCGCCGCCCCAGCCCCACCCAAATTTCTGGGCGAAGATTGAGGCGGAGAAGATCAACCCGGTGGCGCGCCGGCCAGTCTTCCACTCCGCGTAGTCCGCTGTATCCGCATACATGGCGGCAATGAGGGCGCTCAAGGGACCTCCCGTGATGGAGCCTATAGCATTGATACCAAAAATCAGCCAGAGTTGATCAGGCTTAAGCAGGTAGAATGACGCGGTGGAGATGATCGCGACAACAAAGAGCAGTACGAAGGTCGGCTTGCTGCCCAGCCTTCGGGCGAAGAACGGGACCAACAATGCTCCGACCAGTGAGAGGGCTTGGTTGCTCGCCTTGAAGACGGAGACCAAGCCTTCCCATTCCCAAGTCTGGGTGCCGCCGATTTTCGGTAGCCACGACGGAAGGGTAATGGTGCGGGAGCCGACGTAGTATTTGAAGTAGTGCGCCTCGACGCTGCCGCGCAGCGAACAGAAGAAGATAAAGGTGATGGTGGTCGCAAGCAGGACGAGCCACGGGCGGTTGGTAACGAGGTCCCCGAGGTCCTTGAGTACCGAGGTCTTTTGTGCCGCCGGGGGAAGGACTCGTTCCTTCGTATTGAAGAACACTACAAGGAACGAGATGACGGCCACAACGCCGAGGATTGCGAACGACATCTGCCAGCCCTGTTTCGGCGTGGTCGCATTAAGCCAACCTCCGACCTGGGTCATCTTCATCAGGCATACCGCGACGACGATACCACCTGCAAACGCGCCCACAAATTTGATCGAGGAGAGCGTGGTGCGTTCCACTGGATTGGGCGTAATCACACCAAGCATTGCTGTGTAGGGAATATTGATCGTCGTGTAGATCAGCATGAACGTGTTGAAGGTCACATACGCCCAGATCAACTTTCCCTTGGCGCCGAAGTCCGGAACGGTGAATGTCAGCAGGCCGATGATCGCCATCGGCACGCAGGTGTAGAGCAGGAACGGGCGAAATTTGCCCCAGCGACTCTTGGTCCGGTCGGCAAGCATGCCGATAACTACATCGAAGATCGCATCCAACGATCGGCTGACGCCGAGCATGGCACCGGCGGCGAGGGCCGTGATCCCGAATATGTCGGTATAGAAAATGTTCAGATAGTCGGAGATCGCTTTCCAATAGAGGCACGAAGCGAAGTCGCCAAAGCCGTAGGAGACCTTTTCCTTCATGCTTAGTTTATCGGACTGGGACGTGGACATAAATGTAGTGGGGTAGTGAAGGAGAAGCCGGTGCCACGAGGGGCGCCGGCGAGGGGTGACTCGGCACTAAGAACAACTCCGGGGACAAATGCAGCCCGGAAATGTTAAGATTGGTTGCATTTGTTATATTCTTTTTTTGACGAAAGCGTGATGACCTCTAGGAGTGGGGGGATGACTTATCATGAAATTGCCGCCGCCCTGCCGAAAAACGCCGTTACCGCCATCGACAACCTCCCTTTTCCCAAGATCGCCTCGGGGAAAGTGCGCGAGATTTTCGATCTGGGCGATGCGCTTCTCCTCACCGCCAGCGACCGGCTTTCGGCGTTCGATGTGATTTTGCCGGATGGCATCCCGGGCAAGGGCATTGTCCTGACCCAGATCAGCAATTGGTGGTTTGCCCAGACCCAAGGTCTCATCGCCAATCATCTCCTCCCGGATCAAGCGGGCGAATTTGCCCGTCGCGGCATCAAGGATCGTGACCTGCAGTTGCGCAGCATGGTCGTGCGCAAACTCAAGCCGCTCACCATCGAATGCGTGGCGCGCGGCTACCTGATCGGCAGCGGCTGGAGCTCGTACCAAAAAACCGGCGATGTCTGCGGGATCAAACTCCCTGCCGGGCTGCGGCAGGCCGACCGTCTTGCGGCGCCCATTTTCACTCCTACCACCAAGGCGCCGAAGGGTCAGCACGACGAGCCGATCAACGATGCCCAGGGCGCCGCGACCATCGGCCAGGCTCTCTACGATCAGGTGAAGAAACTTAGTCTGGCACTCTATCAGTTTGGCCACGACCGGGCAAAAAAAGCCGGTATGATTCTCGCCGACACCAAGTTCGAATTCGGCACCGATGCTTCGGGCAAACTCTTCCTCATCGACGAGGTGCTGACGCCCGACTCCTCGCGTTACTGGCCGGCCGACAGTTATGCGCCAAATCAGTCGCCGCCGAGTTATGACAAGCAGTTCGTGCGCGACCATCTGGTCGCGATCAAGTGGAACCAGTCGCCCCCGGCGCCGCGTTTGCCCGCCGAGGTTATTTCCCGGACGCAGGAAAAATATCTCGCAGCGTTGAGGAATCTGATAGGATAATCCGCCCTATGAAGCGCTGCCTGATCCTTGTTTTGCTTGCCGGCCTTTGGGTTGTACCGGCGCAGGCCCGTTTGGGCGAGACACTGGCCGATCTGCAGAAACGTTACGGCAAGCCGGAGCCGCAGGCGAAGAACAACAAAAACGCGGCGACGTGGTTTTTGGAGGGAGAGGACGGCCAGTTGATTTATACGGCCACGTTTGATGCGCAGGGAAAATCGATAGGCGAAGGCATGAAGCCGGTGCGGTACGCCAAGTTTACCCAGGAAACGGTGAATGCATTTATCGAGATACAATTGGCTCCCTATCGGAATTCTCAGACGGTCCATACCGCCAAACCCGGGGAAAAATATACATTGCGGGGCAAGGTTTATACCGCCGGAAACGTGGAAACCGTGATCGTGGATGATGCGAATGATCTGCTCATCGTCTGGACGCAAGGGGCCACGCCGTCGGTCATGGCGTTGCGCTCGGTGCTGATGTAGTGTGGTGAAACACCGTGCTCCCACAGCGCGGTCATCGACCGCCCCGGGGCTCGGATCAGGCGCGCTGCTTGTATCTGAAATGGGTGGAGGGAGGCGGGGCCAGCTCTCCGGGTGCGGTATTAGGGCCGGCCTTGGGCGCTGCATAATGCGGCAGGCGTTTGGGCGGATTCAGCGGCAAATCCATTTCAATCGGTCGGGCTTCCGAGGCCGGATTGGGGGTCGGAATGGTCCAGGCCATGACCGGCCCTTGATGAAAAACGACCTCCGCTTTGCTGTCATAGATCCAGACTTCGTAGCCCCGGTTGATATTTTTGAACAGCGGCTGGCCCAGCAATTCCAGGGCCTCGTCGGGCGTCATGTCGGTTTTGATTTTGGCCCAATCCTTGGGGCTGGCGGCAAAGGCTGGCGCGCACCAGGCGATGAAAAACAATGAAAGGGCGATGAGACGGGACATACTCAGCCTATCATCGGCTCATTTGTCCAAAAACTAACTGAATTGGATCAATGATTTGCTGTTCCGGCCGGGTTGGATGTCAGGTGGGCAAATTCGATTCTTCTGTGACCAGGCGCTCGATCCGCACGCGGCGGGGGCGTTCGGCATTGGCCTCGATGATGGTGAGTTGGTATTCCCCGGTGACAAGCGTTTCGTCGCGCTTGGGCACATGCCCAAAAAGCCGGATCGCCCAGGCAGCCACGGTTTCGCGCGGTTGCAACTCGACCGGCCAGCCGGTCTCGGCCTGCAGTTCGCGCATGGTGAAGGAGCCGCTGACGACAATGGCGTTGGCGGTGCGCTTGAAGATGGGCCCGTTTTCGATGTCGAATTCGTCACGGATATCGCCGACGATTTCCTCCAGCACGTCCTCAAAGGTGACGATGCCGGCGAGGGCTTTCTTATCATCGAGCACGACCGCGAGGTGGCTGCGCGCGGTGCGGAAACGTTCGATCATGGTGTGCAGCGGCGTGGTCAGCTCGAATTCCACCACCGGGCGCACGAGGGGTTCAAAGGGGGTGTCGGAACCGAGGGCCTGAATCTGCCAGAGCCATTCGCGCACGAGCAGCAAGCCCTCGACCCGGTCGAGGGAACCGCGGCAGACGGGGAAGCGGCTGTGGCCGCTCCTCTGTGCGATGCGGATGTTTTCCGTGACGGATTTGTCGAGCCAGAGCGCAACGACCTGGTCGCGCGGGCGCATGATCTGCTGGGCGCGGGTTCCGCGGGCGCGCAGCGACTGGACCATCAGTTTGTTGATAAGGGCGTCTCCCGGATGGGTGTGCCGGGCGTGACTGAAAACATATTCCAGTTCCTCCGAGCTGATGGCGTGATCGCCTTCGCCGGCCGGTTCCAAGCCCGCCCAGCGCAGCAGCAGATCGGCGGCGCCATTGAGGATGCGGATGAAGGGATAGAAGCAGTAGTAGAAAACGGTCAGCGGCGCCGAAGCCCAAAGTGAAACATAGGTGGCCCGTTGGATGGCGATGGCCTTGGGGCCAAGTTCGCCAAAAATAATGTGCACAAAGGTGATGACGGTGAAGGCGCCCACGAAGGCGATGGACGAGATGATGTGGGGATCCAGCACCCCCAGCCGGCTGAGCAACGGTGTCAGCCGATGGGCCAGAAAGGGTTCACCCACCCACCCAAGTCCCAGGCTGGCCAGCGTCACGCCCAACTGCGTGGCCGAAAGCATCGCGCCGAGATTTTTAGTCGCCCGGAGGGCAAATCCCACCCTCCAGCCGCCGGTTTTGGCCAAGGGTTGCAGTTGGCTCGCGCGAACTTTGACCAGAGCAAATTCAGCCGCCACAAAGAAGCCATTGGCCATCACCAAGGCGGCGATGACGATGGTCTCAATGGCGATGTCGAAAAAAGTGTCCATGAACAGAGCCCGCAAGGTACCCGGCAAGGACGGTCGGGCAATCTTTTGACCCGACGCAATTGCTAACCCGCCAAGGACAAGTCGCTTAGGCCATCAAGTTTTCCGGCCTCGGCGGCCGCAAAGTTCCGCTTCTGTAATCCTGCCCATGTTTGCGATGAACATGGAGCGGCAACAGTCGCAGGGCGCGGCGTGTTTGGAAATCTGTGTTTACAACTAACGGATGCGGCAACCACGGCCGAAGTAACCGTAACCACCGCTAGAATGGACCTCGGAATATCCCGCCTCGATCGAAAAGTGATTTGCCGGATCGTAGTAGCCCAAGTCGAGAGCGCCGCCATACGCACTGTAGCCGTGACTGCCTGCGGCCACCATCAGGGTGACGGAACCGTGGATTTCCGGGTCACGCCGCAGCATGACGGAGGTGAGACTGGTGCTTTTGGCTGACTGGTCGGTCAACGACACGGATGCTGGTGCGGCCGGATGGACGAATCGTTCCACTCCGGCGTCGATCTGGGCGATTTCAGCCTCGCTGAGCAGCGCAAAACCAGCCGCGCGACGTTCATCGGAGGAGATTCTTTGCGAGAACTGGGCGGCGCGGGGAATTGAAGGGGTTGGATCGGCATCGATGATCGTGAAGTCTTTGCGGACGAGCGCATCAAGGACCGCGACTTGATCTGACGACAACCGGGGCAAACCAGCCTGGGCCGTTTCAGTCGGGTTGAGGGTGGAGGAGAAGCGCCGATCATCGGCCCGGCCCGTCGAGGCAAAAAGCGAGCAGGAAACCAAACAACCGAGGACGAGAAAGGTACGAAGTTTCATGGGTTGGGCCAGAGTGAGCTGGTGGCAATGATGACGCCAAGAAGCTACAAATAGTTCCATTTCTTTGGTACGCAACTTGAACTTTGGGAGCTTGTGGTTCTTCGCACCTTCCCGTGGGGATCATGCCCGAAGGCTCCCGGGTGTGGTTCTGGTTTGGACGTCTCAATAATTTTCATCGGTGGTGTGTGAACCATTCGGGTTGAGTCCGTCTGAATTGATTGGGTTGCCACAAGAGCGGGAATTGACTCGGGTCGGGCGTTGAACAGGAATCAATGCCCACCCCTTTCATTTCATGCGCATTCATCTTGTTTCACTCGCGGCCGGGCTGGCCTTGATCGCCCTTCGTCTTTCCGCTCTGGATATTTCTCCGGTGCCGCCGTCGGCCAATCTGCGGGTCGCCACCATTCAGGTGCGAGTCGCGCCCGACCATCGCGACTGGTCGTATAAAGTCGGCGAGCCGGTGAAATTTAAGGTCATGGTGACGGCTGACAACGAGCCGATCGACAACGCCACGGTGAAATACTCCGTCGGGCCGGAGATGATGCCCGCCGAAACCAAGACGGCCGCGGTGCCGCTGGAAGGTTTGGTGATCGAGGGCGGCACGATGAAGGAGCCGGGTTTCATCCGTTGTATTGCGAACATCGAGGTGGCGGGTCGGAACTACAAAGGCTTGGCGACCGCGGCGTTCTCGCCGGAGAAAATCGTCCCGTTCCAGACCGAGCCGGCGGATTTTGATGCATTCTGGCAACAGGGTCGGGAAGCGCTGGCGAAGATTCCGCTGGAGGCGAAACTCGTTTTATTGCCCGAGGCCTGTACCGATTTGGTGAATGTCTATCACGTGAGCTTCCGTACGTTGGGGCAGAACTGGAACCCTTCACCTCCGCGCATCTATGGCATCCTGTGCGAACCCAAGGCTCCCGGAAAATACCCCGCCGTGCTCAAGGTGCCCGGTGCCGGCGTGCGTTCCTACGCGGGCGATCCCGATCTGGCGGCGCGCGGGGCGATCGTGCTGGAGATCGGCGTCCACGGCATTCCGGTAAACCTGACCAAGGAGATTTACGACGCGATGTACAGTGGCGCGCTGCACAGCTATTGGGTCAACCAGCTCGATAACCGGGAAACCTATTACTACCACCGCATCTATCTCGGCTGTGTGCGCTCGAATGATTTTCTCACGTCGCGTCCGATGTGGGACGGCAAGAACCTGCTCGTGATGGGCGCCAGTCAGGGCGGCCAGCTTTCACTCGTGACGGCTGCGCTCGATTCGCGGGTGACGGCACTTTCCGCCACGCATCCCGCGATGTGCGACGTCGCCGCCGAACTGCACGGTCGTGCCGGCGGCTGGCCGCATCCCTTCAAGCCAAACGACGATGGCAGTCCTTCGTCTCACGCCACTCCCGCCAAAATCGCGACCGCCCAGTACTACGATTCCGTGAACTTCGCCCGTCGGATCAAAGTCCCGGGTTTCTACACGTGGGGCTACAACGACGATGTCTGCCCGCCGACGTCGACCTATGCCGCATTCAACGTGATCACCGCGCCAAAAACTTTGGCCATCCAGCCGGAGCAAGGGCACAATTATCCCCAGGAGCAGTGGGAAGTAATCAACAACTGGGTGACGAAACAGCTCGGGTTGAAATGAGGGCGGTCGATTTTGGTAGGGCTGGCCGGGACAAGTGCACGGCCTTGTCCGCTGCGGTAGTATTTTTGTCGGAGCCTGCTTGCAGGCGACCCGGAATCCCCGTCGTCGAGTCGTGCCGATCTGCTTACGGTGAATACACGCGCACCCGGCCGATTTCCACGATCCAGAGCTGTTGGCTGAGTGATTGGCTCCGCAACGCACCGACCAAGGTGCCGATGGCCAGATCCAAATCGTGGGTGGTGGCTTTGCGGGGCAGGCGGAGCACCGCGACACCGGCATGTTTGTCGGGAGGAAAAACCAAGGGATTGGAAAAATCCAGATCGAGGGTCATGAGGGCGCGGCTTTCCGCCACACACCGCGCCAACAACTCCTAGTCGGTGGCGGACTGCAAAGTCTGCATCGGCACGGTGCAAACCTCATGCCCGGCTGCGACCAAGGCCAGTCGGCCGCGCTCACCGAGATTCTCATCCAGCTTCAGCTTCACGCGTCGGCCGGTTCGAGCGGGATGTCGACGAAACGCTCCCGCGACATTTCAGAACCGTAAGCGATGCAGGCCTGGATGTCCTCGCGGGTCAGGCCGGGATAATCCGCCAGAATGGACTCGGTGGAGTCGCCCGCAGCCAGCAGATCGAGGATCAGAGAAACCCAGATGCGATGACCGCGAATGCAAGGCTTGCCCCCGCAACGGGCCGGATCGATCCAGATACGTTGGAGAAGCTCTTCGCGGGTCATGACGGGAAACTACCCTGAACCCGCCCGCCCGCAAGCCTCCGTTTCCGGCCGGAAGTTTTGGACTGCAGTATACTTTAAAACTAACAAAACACGGCCAGACCCCATCGGCACGGCCGTCTGCCCGCCCACTTCGACGTATGCCGTCTTCAACGTAATCACCGCGCCAAAGACTTTGGCCATCCAACCGGAGCAAGGTCACAACTATCCGCAAGAGCAGTGGGAAGTAATCAACAACTGGGTGGTGAAGCAGCTCGGGTTGAAGTGATTTAGGTAGGGCGGGCCGGGACAAGTGCATAGCCTTGTTCGCTGCGGTAGTATTTTTGTAGGAGCCTGCTTGCAGGCGACCTTGAACCCATACTGCGGCCCGATGCGGAGTCGCCGGCAGACAAGCTCTTGCAATCCTCCGATCCGTAGTGCGGCGAGATGGTTTTCAGGCATTGCGCCCGCTGTGTGGGTGTGCCAAGTTGAGTTCATGAAGACACGGCTCATCACTTCTGACCCGGAGATTCTCGGTGGCACTCCGGTTTTCACGGGTACTCGCGTGCCGGTTAAAAATCTCACCGACTGTTTGGAAGCGGGTGATTCTATCGACGATTTCCTGGACGACTTTCCCAGCGTCAGCCGCGCCCAGATCGTTGAGTTTCTGGAAGAGGCCCGCGCGCGGCTCACCGCTGCTGTTGCCTAACCATGCGTGTCATTCTCGACGAGTGCCTGCCCCGGCGTCTTGGGTTGGAACTGAGCGGGCACGTGGTTTCGACTGTGCCGCAAGCGGGCTGGGCCGGCATCGCCAACGGCAGGTTGCTCGCCTGCATTCAGGGCAACTACGACGCCTTCGTTACCATTGATAAGAATCTTTCGGCCCAGCAAAAGACCGCCGGGCTTTCCTTTGGTGTGATTGTGCTGCAGGCACCGTCCAACAAGCTCGAAGACGTGAAGCCGCTCGTTCCCCAGATTCTTGCAGTGTTGTTGTCACTCCAGCCGGGACAGGTTGTTCTTGTGGCTCAGACCTGAGCGGCGTGTATCGGTCGCATTTGCCGATCCGACGAGGGTGCGGGGCGAAATTTGGATGATTTCTGGCAGAGCACGCTCATCGGATAACGGTCAACCTTCATAGGTGACTTCATTAGTCGGCCTCAAACGCCCAACGTTTGACTGCGACAGGTCGGTTTCTCTTTTCGACAGCAGTGACTCTAAAACTAACAAAACACGGCCAGACCCCCACGGCACCCTTCGTTACCATTGATAAGAATCTTTCGGCCCAGCAAAAGACCGCCGGGCTTTCCTTTGGTGTGATTGTGCTGCAGGCACCGTCCAACAAGCTCGAAGACGTGAAGCCGCTCGTTCCCCAGATTCTTGCAGTGTTGTTGTCACTCCAGCCGGGACAGGTTGTTCTTGTGGCTCAGACCTGAGCGGCGTGTATCGGTCGCATTTGCCGATCCGACGAGGGTGCGGGGCGAAATTTGGATGATTTCTGGCAGAGCACGCTCATCGGATAACGGTCAACCTTCATAGGTGACTTCATTAGTCGGCCTCAAACGCCCAACGTTTGACTGCGACAGGTCGGTTTCTCTTTTCGACAGCAGTGACTCTAAAACTAACAAAACACGGCCAGACCCCCACGGCACCCTTCCGCTCAGCATTGACCGTAGTTTGAAAGGGCTCATTCCACGCTCGCTCGCGCGTGTCTCATGCGTAGCGTTACTAAATAAACCTATGGCCACTTACCTCCTCACTTGGAATCCACACAAATGGCCATGGAAGAATTTTGAGGCTGCTTATCGGAGCATTCGCCAAGTTGGTTATCTCGACTCAGGTTGGAGCTGCGGAGTCACACGAAGAATTAAAGAAGGCGATAGGCTTTTCCTTTTGCGCCAAGGCATCGAACCCAAGGGTATTCTCGCCGCTGGTATCGCCACTTCGATACCGTATGAGGCTGCTCATTTCACGGAGAAGGGGAAGACGGCGTTGTATATCGATACTCGCTTTGATGTATTACTCCGCCCAGAAACGGAGATTCTACCCCGGGCCACGCTCCGCAGTGGCAAGCTTCGCGACGTTCATTGGGATACTCAGGCCAGTGGCATGTCGATACTTCCTGATGCCGCTGCGGAACTCGAAGACGTTTGGACCATACACCTTGAGTCGCTTGGCCTGAAGACATACCGCAGCGCTGATGAGATAGCCACGGAAGAGAAGTTCTGGGAGGGCGCGATGCGTCGTGTGACCGTAAATGCGTATGAGCGCGACCCTCGTGCTCGCGCAGCCTGCCTCTCTCATTACGGCCCAAGCTGCTCGATTTGCGGCTTTGATTTCATGATAGAATTTGGCGAGAACACTCGAGGTATTCATGTTCACCATCTTCGTCCGTTGGCTGAGATTCGCGAAGGTTACATTGTCGATCCCGTCGCGGATTTGCGTCCCGTATGCCCGAATTGTCATGCAGTAATCCATAGCCAGTCGCCAGCTCTCACGATTAACCAGGTGAGAAAGCTCAGAAGGGCTAATCGGGTAGCCGAGGGCTGACAGGTGTTAACGGCGCGCCCAGCGGTCACGCCCTACCCAAAAAACAAAAGGCCGGCGGAAATGAATCCGCCGGCCTTGGTGCGTTTTGAAACTTGAACTCAGGCGCCGAGCGTGACCTCGACCTTCACGGCGGTGCGGCCGTCGGTGGGGAATGGGATTACGTTGCCGGCGATTTTCTGGCCGTCGATCACAAGGGATTTGACGCCCTTCGATTTGCCCTTGGGATTCGTGACCTCGATGCTGTAGGTGACGCCGCGGAATTTGCGCGAAACGGAGAAACCTTTCCACTTCTTTGGAATGCACGGGTCGATGCGCAGGCCGGTGTAATCCGGTTGCACGCCGAGGATCGACTGGCTGGCGACGACGAACGACCACGCGCCGGTGCCGGTGAGCCAGGAGTTTTTGCCTTCGCCGGGAGTCGGCGAGAACTGCGAGGCCGTCATCTGAGCGTAGACGTAGGGCTCGGAGCGATACTTGTCGTGATCCTTCTTCGCGGAAGGGCAGATGCTGAGGTAGTACTCAAGGGCTTTCTCGCCTTCGCCAAACATCGTCCAACCGATGTGAATCCACGTATTGTTGTGGGAGAACACGCCGGCGTTTTCCTTGTAACCCGGAGGATAGCTGGAGACTTCGCCGAGCTCGAGGTGGTAGGTCGAGTACGGTGGATACTGGAGCGCGCAGCCGTACTCGGGATTGTAGAGATATTTGTCGACCGCCTGCAGCGCTTTCTTGGCGCGACCGTTGTTTTGGCCCGCGCCGCCGAGGACGCACCACGCCTGGCTCTCAATGTAGATTTTGCCTTCTTTGCAAACCTTCGAGCCGATCGGATTGCTCTGGGCGTCGAACGCGCGTGTGTACCATGCGCCGTCCCAAGCCTGCTCTTCCACGGTCTTGAGCATGTCGTCGTAATAACCTTGGACGCGGGCGGCGTCGGCGGCCTGGCCCATGAAGTTGTAGAGGCCGACGAGATCGCGCGTGGCGTAGAGGAATAGGCCGGCGATCATGACGGACTCGGCCTTCGAGCCGGCGATGTCGCCGGTGACTTGGAAGGACTCGTTCGGCTCCTTCGAAAAGCAGTTTAGATTGAGGCAGTCGTTCCAATCGGCGTGGCCGATGAGCGGCAGCGCGTGCGGTCCGCGGTTGTTGAGCGTGTACTGGATCGAAGTCTCGATGTGGTGGAGCAGCGTGTCCTTCGAGCCGGGTTTGTCGGCGTAGCCGCACGGTTCGTTGAGGATCGTGGTGTCGCCGGTCTCGCGGATGTACGCGCAGGTCGAAAGGATGAGCCAGAGCGGGTCGTCGTTGAAACCGCCGCCGATGTCGGCGTTGCCCTTCTTGGTGAGCGGCTGGTACTGGTGGAAGCAGGTGCCGTCGGAAAGTTGCGTGGACGCGATGTCGAGGATGCGCTGGCGGGCGCGGGCGGGAAGCAGGTGAACGAAACCAAGGATGTCCTGGTTTGAATCGCGATAGCCCATGCCGCGGCCGATGCCAGTCTCGTAGCCGGAGGCCGAGCGCGAGAGATTGAACGTGGCCATACACTGGACCTGATTCCACGTGTTGACCATGCGCTGCAGATGCTCGTTCGGGACTTTCGGCGCCTGGTAGATCGAGAGCAGGGATTCCCAGCGCGCTTTGACGGCGTCGAAGGCGGCATTGACCACCTTCAGGTCGCTGTACTTGGCGAGGATTTCTCTGCCTTTCGTTTTGTTCATCACCAGCGGCGCGTCGAACTTCGGCAGGTTGCCCTGATCGATGTAGGCGAGGACGTACGCGAAGGTTTCTTCCTGACCGGGCTTCAGCGTGAGATTGATCTGCTGCGCGCCGACGGGATTCCAGCCGAAGGCGCGGCTGTTGGTGCACTTGCCGGCCATCACGGCTTTCGGATCATGCAGGCCGTGGTGAACGCCGACGAATTGGTCGCGCGAAGTGTCGTAGCCGTCGATCTTTCGCGTGCAGCCGAAGAGCGTGTAGTGGTTGCGGCGTTCGCGGTACTCGGTCTTGTGATAGATCGCACTGCCCTCGATTTCAACTTCGCCGATCGAGTAGGTGCGCTGGTAATTCGTCATGTCGTTCAACGCCTCGAAAAAACAGAACTCGACGTACGAAAACAGGCTGAGCTTCTGGGTTTTCTTGGTCTTGTTGCGGACGGAGATTTTCCAGACCTCGAGATTCTCACCGGGGGGAACGAACATCAGTTGCTCGACCTCGATACCGTCTTTCCTGCCGGTGATACGAGAGTAGCCTAGGCCGTGACGGCACTCGAAGGCGTCGAGTTTGGTGCGGGTCGGTTTCCAACCGGGATTCCAGACCGACTTGCCCTGCTTCACATAGAGGAAGCGGCCGTCGTTATCCATCGGGTTGTTGTTGTAGCGATAACGCGTGAGGCGGCGGAGCTTGGCATCCTTCCAGAAGGTGTAGCCACCGGCGGTCTGCGTGGACATGCCGAAGAACTCGTCCTGGCCGAAATAATTCAGCCAGGGCAGCGGCGTGTCGGGGCGCGTGATAACATATTCGCGGTGGGCGTCGTCAAAGTGTCCGTAGTTGGCCATGGGAGTTGGGTGGTTGTGGGGAGAGAAGAAAGGGTGCGTTTATAGGTAACTGGGCGGGGCGATTTCGATCTTAATCTCACTCTTACGTCTGCGGCGGGATGGTTCCCGTGGGAGGGGCGTGCAAAGGATATTAATTGTCAAAGGGTATTTCACAGCGTGGAGGAAAGTTTTCGGCTGGGCCTTCCGGGCGATCGGTGCTCTTTTGTCGGACGACTGCCGATGCCTTCGGTGATCGCTGGAGGCCTCACTTTGTCTCAACCCCAATCCCTATGAAAAAAACGCTGCTCCTGTTATTTTGCATGGTTAGCTCTGCGGCCTTCGCCCAGAAATTCGACGGCCTGGCCCTGACCCCGCCCATGGGCTGGAACAGTTGGAATACTTTTGCCGACAAGATCAACGAAGACCTGATCAAGGGAACTGCCGACGCCATGATCGCGAACGGCATGCGCGATGCCGGCTACATCTATATCGTGATTGACGACTGCTGGGAGAGCAAAGAGCGCGACGCACTCGGAAATCTCGTGCCCGATCCCGTGAAATTCCCCCATGGCCTGAAGGCGGTCGGCGATTATCTTCACGCGAAGGGTTTCAAGTTCGGCATCCATAGCTGCGCCGGCACGAGGACCTGCGCGGATTTTCCCGGCGGCCGCGGCCATGAATATCAGGACGCGCTTTCGTATGCGTCGTGGGGCATCGATTTCCTGAAATACGACTGGTGCAATCACGGCACCGCCGATGCGCGCGAGACCTACAAGACCATGCGCGATGCGCTGCACGCCGCCGGCCGGCCGGTTTTGTTCAGCCTTTGCGAATGGGGCCAGAACAAGCCGTGGGAATGGGCCGGCGATGTCGGCCACATGTGGCGCACAACGGGCGATATCTATAGTTCCTACGACGGTCGCAAAGGCTGGGAAAGCGGCTGGAAGCGCAATCTCGACCTGCAATATACTTTGGTCGAAAGCAACGGTCCCGATGGCATTGGCAAGTACGCCGGTCCCGGCCACTGGAACGACCCTGACATGCTTGAAGTCGGCACCGACGGCCTGACTTACGCGGAATCCCGCGCCCACTTCAGCCTGTGGTGCATCATTGCCGCCCCGCTCATCGCCGGCAACGACGTGCGGCAAATGAAGCCCGAGTATCGCGACATGATGACCAACAAGGACGTGCTCGCGATCGATCAGGATGCGCTGGGCAAGCAGGGTTTCCGCGCCCTGGCCGATCCGGGCAAGAACATCGAGATCTGGGTCCGCGAGCTCAGCAACGGCGAGTGGGCCGTGTGTGCGCTCAACACCCATGCGGCCGCGGCGGACATCACCGTCGAATGGCGCCGCCTTTGGACGATTCAAGGTCCGTTCCAGGTTCACGATGTCTGGGCCAACAAGGATATTGGCGACAACAGCAAATCAACGGTCGTCCATCTGGACTCGCATGATGTGGCTCTCTACCGGCTCAAGCCGCTGAAGAAATAAGCCAGTCTCAGTTCGGTTTTTCGCGCCCCGGCCACACCATGTGTGCGCCGGGGTGTTTTTTGGTGCGGCCGAGACCGGACGGCTTGGCGTTGCCCTCAGACAGAATCAGGCGGGCGATTTTCGTTTGTCCCTGGGGATGCAGCGGAACCGGAGCGCCGTAGCGCGATGAACCGAAAGGTCAGGGCAAGGCCGACGCTCAGGACCGCTATTGTCCACGCCAGCGATTCGCCCTGCCAGCGTCCTTCGAACCAGTCCGTGATTTCGGCGGAGAGGACATTGGCTTTTCCTCCCATCATCCGCAGCTCGCGCAGATGCCTTTTTTGGGCGAGGGGATCATTCAACAGCGAGTTGATCGGAGTGTGATCCGCATTCAGATAGGCCACCAGCGCGCCGCCGAATCCGACGACGAGCAGCAGGCAAGTGATTTGATTGATCCGTTGTTGGTTCATCCGGCCGGAAACATGGCTTTCGTCCGGGTTTGTCTCAATGGTTATATTCCCCGGAAATAGCCCCTGCCGAATGGAAGAAAGGCCGACAAGGTGTCCGGCTAATCAAGGAGAAGAGAGCAATCAGCCGTCCGGTTCGAGGGTTTTTGCAGGGAAACAGGCGCGCACGTTGGCACGGATCAACCCCGTTGCCGAGGGGCCAACACCCCATGGCCCTCGTTGGGTTTTTGCTGTAAGCTCTGGCATGTCCCGAAATATTTTTTGTCTTCATGGTATGGCCGCACTGGTGGCCGGCACTGCCGCGTTGCTGTTTTTGACCGGTTGCGCGGGCGATATGCCGCACCGCGGAGGGTGGGTGGCCGCACCGCAGAACAAACGGGTGGAGCAGGCCTTTGCCATGACTCCGGTTCCCCGGCCGGTGACCGTCATAGTTCCGGTGCGAGTTTTGATCGCGTCGCCCGCGAAGCCAAAGACACTTCAGTCCACCAGCCGCGCCCAGAAAAAACGACAGCCCTGATTCGGTTGGGCTTTGGCGTTTCCTTGGGAGCCGCTTACGGTCTCCCCAAGACCCCTGGCAAATCGCGGATCGAATCTATCATTTGTTTCGCGCCGGAAAAATTCTGTGCGGACGTGAACGGATGGCGGATGACGATGCAGTCGAGGCCGGCGGCAATCGCCGACTTCAGGCCGCGCGCGGAATCCTCCACCGCCACCGCTGCCGCCGGATCAGCCCCGAACCGCGCGAGCGCGGCCAGATACGGGGCCGGGTGGGGCTTGGGCTTAGGATAGTCTTCGATCGTGAGCACGAACTCCATGTGCTTGAGCAGATCGCGGGTGCGGTGGATCAGCTCGAAATCTTCGCGACGTGATGTCGTTACCACCGCCATGCGGAAATCCGAACTCAATTGTCCCAGCGCCTCGCGCACGCCCGGCAGCTCGATCTCTTCTCGCCGGAGGTAGTCTTGGTAGAGACGGTCGCGGACCAGGCGCTGGCGGGCGATGGCGGCGGGATCAGCGCCCCGCGCCACGGCGACATCCCAATAAGTCCGGCCTTCGGCCATGTATTCGAGATAGGTGACCTGCTCAAAATTCACCCCGAGCGGGAGCATCGCCTCGCGCAGCGCCAGATAATACCACTGTTCGGTGTCGACGAGCACGCCGTCGTGGTCCCAGAGGATGAAACGCTTCTTGGAAAAACTCATGGCAGGTCGGGCCGCCGAATGACACCGTGCATCCGGTTGCTTTCAATCACTGGAAAAAACTCAACCTTGCCGAACCGCGCATCGCAGGGCTAGGGGGCGACCGGGGTGGGCAGCAGTCCATAGACATACAGGGCACCGGTTCCGACGGGCAGTGTGCCGAAGGAGGCCAGGTAGACCTTGCCGTTGACCACGGTGGGCGGAGCATTCTTGGAGACCCGGCCCGGCGTGTCGCGGTCCGGCACCAGGTTGGAATTCCACAGTTCGCGGGTGATGTCATTGGCGTCGTACGCGCGCAGCACCGCCGGGCCGTTGATATGGCTGTTGCCATGTTCCGCCAGCGCCGCGTTGGCCCAGAGAATTCCGTTGGCGTCACCATTGGCCGAGAGTGAAAGGATTCCGCCGGGATACGCGCTGGTGGCGCTGCCGACTGCGAGCGGCTGGGGATTGAAACGACCGTCCTTGAAGGCAAAGACATGCAGCGCGTCGTCCTGACCCCAGATATAAACCAGGCCGCCGCGCACCGCGCTTTGCCAATACACCGCGCCGACATTGATCTCGCCCTTGGCGGCGGGAAAATGTTGCACGGCGTGCTCGTCGCCCAGGTGCCCGAAATTGTCGGTGTCGACCAGATAGACGACGCCCTGTTTGCCCGCGCCCATCACGCGATGTCCGCCGGGCAGCAGCATGGCGCCGGAGGAATTCAAATCCGCGTCGCGCTTGTCGAGTTCCGGAAAGTTGGTCGGAGTAAACCAATCCAGCACGCGCAAACCGGGGGACACCTTGAGGAAACTGTCGCTGAGATTCTGTTTGCCGTCCCAGGTGCCGTTGGAGGTGACAAAATAAATCGTGCCTGTCTCGTCCGCGGCGGGACCCTGGCCCGATTGCCAGATGCTGTTGCCCACGGCGCCTGGACTCAGGTTCAGCACGCCTTTTTGCTCCAGCGTCCGGGCGTCGAATCGGAAAAGAAAACCGTGGTAGGGCTCCACATCGCAGTGGGAACTGTAGCCGACGTACACGCTGCCCTGCGAGAGGAGCAGCGCCGGACGCTGGTTCTGCAGAACAGGATCGAAGCTGTCGGCCGTGATCACGATGGGGCTGCGTGGCCGGTCCGATCCGGTGGTGATGTCCAGCGCGTGCAGCCGCTGCACATATCCGCCGCCTTCATAAGTGAGCGCGACGACGTAGAGCGTCTGGGTGGCGGGATCAATGACGGGGGTGCCGATGATGCCCATGTTGCCCAGGATGTCGTGGCACCAGAACGGATGCTGCTGGACGCTGCCCGCCAGGCCAAGACTGACCTTCCAATAGGGCGCGGCCTCGCGGTCCGCGTCGAAGGCGTACACGGTGTTTGCGGCCGAGGCGACAATGACGACATTGTGCCGACCGCCGGCGATGGCGAGATCGGGGACAAAGAGCGGCTGGGCGAACACCTGATCGTCGACCACCTGGCGGAAGAGCAGGCCGAATTGGTGCGCATTCACATTGGCCGGGGTGAGCGTGGTCTCGCTGAGATTGGCGCCAACCCGGGCGTTGTCATTGTGCTGGGTGTAAACCCCGACGTGCCCGAGGACGACTGGCCCTGCTCCGTGGCCAAGCGGGCTGAGCCTGGGCTCGATCGGAAGCGGAGCCTGTTCCTGCACCTGGGGCTTTTTGCTTTCGAGCCCGCGGACAAAGACCAGGAGAGCGTCAATCTCTTCGGAAGAAAGAATCTTCTCGAAGGCGGGCATGCGTTGGGCGACGCCGTTGCGAATCGTCAGCGCCCGTTCGGCGTCGGGATGCGCGGCCTGCCAGGCCGGGTCGGTGAAATTGGGCATGCCGAGATTGGCGTAGCCGCTGCCGTCCGCATTGTGGCAGCGCGAGCAGGTGGTGGTGAATTCAGCCAGCGCTGCGGCGCGAGCGGCGGGACTGGGCGCGGCCGGGGCGGATACACCGGCGGCCAACAGGCCGAGTAAACACAGCGAAGGGGTGAGCGGGAGTTTCATGAGAATATGCGCCATCGAACAAAGATTTCCGGCCAGCCGGATAGGGGTGAATCAGCGGATTACTTGGCTGTGGTCTGAAACGTGCGGGCATGGCCGGTGGCGGGAATGGACACCGTGTAACTCTTGCCGTCCGGCGCCACACTCAGCTTGATCAGGTTCGCTTCGCACTTCACCGCGTCCTTCCCGACGAGATTTTGGTGGTTGGCCACGTACTCCGCCGGGGCGTTGTCCTCGGGGGGCACGTTGTAGCTTTGATGCACCTGATAAGTTGCCTGCAGCGACTTGGCCGATTTCAGCGACGCAAAAGCAACCGCCGATCCGCCCTTCTTCGGGCCGTTGTTCATCACCGCCACGGTCGGCGTCAGGCTTTGCACGAGAATGGGATTGTTGCTCACGTCGAGACCATGATGGTCGGTCTGGTAAACATCCACCGCGCCCACGACATTGTGCGGCGACACGAGATTCCTTTCGTAATTCCACGTGAGATCGCCGCCGTCGAAGAATTTGAAGCCACCGTAGGTCAGTACAAACGCCGCGCTGTTGTCGTTATCCGATGGTGGGATGGTCCGGTCCCCGGCTGTGAGCGGGTTGGTGAGCTGCTGCTGGGCCGCAGTCGGCTCGATCCGCTTTTTGTCCGCGGCGATGCAGCGCAGCTCCAGCGCCGGCCCGCCAGTCACCGCACCCAGCGGAATGATCACTCCGGGTGCCAGCTTTTCGCGCTTTGCCGGGATTTCCCGCCATGGCTTGATCTGCAATTGAAAGGAAGACTGCGCGTTTCCGTCCGGATCACCCTGGGGCACGCCCCGCTCAAAAATTGTCCCGACGGGCAGGAGCTGGGCGATTTCCGCCCCGCCGCCAAAATGATCGCCGTGGTAGTGGGTCAGCAGGATGTAATCTATTTTCGTCAGTCCCGCCGCCTTCACCGCCGCGGCGACCCGGCCCGGATCACGTCCACCGGGATTTCCCGTGTCGATGAGCACGGACTCGTTGTTCGGCGTCACGATCAGCGTCGAACCGCCCCCCTCGGAATCAATCCAGTAAATATCGAGGGTGTGGTCGGTTTGCCCGGCGCGGCCGGCGGCGGCCAAGAAGGCGAATACGGTGATGAAGAGCAGGGGTGCAGGTGTTTTCATAGGGGTAAAGCCAAGGATGCGTCAGAGGCTTGCCGCCGGTCCATTCGGTGCAAGCCAATCCTTGTGGTGCGGGTGCCGCACCACGGATTTTTTTTGTGCTTCGTGGCGGCACCTCACCGGCCATCAAAACGGCAACGCTTCCTCGTCGGAGGGATGTGCGGCGGGTTCGGCGAAGGCTTCGGTCGGGAGTTTCATCGTGCCGCCCGGTTGGCCGAGCGAGCCGCGATTCTGGTGCCAGAGCGTGCGGGCCGCATTGCGGAGCAAGATTTCCTGTGGGCGGGCAGGATAGGGATTGCCGGTGCTGTCGAGGCGCGGGGCCTGTTCCTGGGCGTACCACGAGAGGGAGCGTTCGCTCAACTTCGAGAGCGCCACGCCGTTGTTCTTGCCAAAATGCACCTGCACATCGCCTGGGTTGGCGATGATCTCGGTCGGCTGGGGAATCGGCGCGTCGCTTCCGCTGCCCGTGTGGGTGGACGTGGACGGCGCACTGGCGCGGGGGGCAGGCGTGCCGCGGGCCGGGGCCGTTTTGCCCTCGGCGAGGAGCTGGCGGATGGCCACGAGTTCTTGGTGGATGGCTTTGAGCAGGTCTTCGTTCATGAGAAATAAATGAGTGTGGGGCGGAGTGTCTTTCTCTGAAGTGGCGTTGCCGGCGCCTGGCTACAAGAACCATTTCCATTCCGGGCCGCTTACGACTTGCCGACCGCGAGGCGCGAACTACGAGGCGGACGGCTTGCGTTTTTTTGGTTCGGTGCGGAAGAGCCCCTTGGCGAGCCCGAATTCAGCCAGGGCCAGCACAAAGAAACCGGGATACATCGACTTGCGGCTGGGCCACCAGACGGTCTTCAGCCGCTCCAGGGTGAGGGAGATCCGGCCGCCGCGCTGCTGGACGAAGAGCAGGAATTCCTCCCGCAGCGCCTCGTTTTCCCGCAGTGCCTGCCAGACGGGCGCCAGCCTGCGCTCAAGATAGGCGCGTTCGGCATCGGTGACGGCGGTGGTCTTGGGCATGCCGCGACCATGAAATATTCCGCGTAAAAAGCAAACGCATAAACCTACGTATTATAGGAGTAGAATAAACCAATGGTGTTATAATACGCTTTGCATTGCATGCTCGGTTTTTTTGGCGATGCTCGCCGCCGTCGGAACCTTAAACCTCAGCCCAATTAAACATGAACTCCCTGATCATCCCCCTCATATCGGTTGGCGTGCTCGTGACGCTGATCGCCAGCTACCGTTTTTTTCTCCGGCTGTTCGGTGTCGTTATCGTACCGAACAATGGCGCCGGCATTGTCACCAAGAAATTCCGGCTCGGCGGGGCCAACGCGACGCTGCCTGACGGCAAGATCATCGCGCTCGCGGGCGAGGCCGGACTCCAGGCCGACACCCTGGCCCCGGGTCTGCACTGCTGGCTCTGGCCCTGGCAGTATTCCATCTCGATCGTTCCCTTCGTCACCATCGAGGAGGGCAAGATCGGCATTGTGGAAGCCCGGGACGGCGTGCCGCTGTCGGGCGGCCGCGTTCTTGCCGGTCAGGTTGATTGTGACTCCTACCAGAACGCGCGCGCCTTTTTGCAGAACGGCGGCCAGCGCGGTCCCCAGATTGCCGTCATCCCGCCCGGTACTTACCGGATCAACACCGCGCTCTTCACGGTTTCCGATGTTCCGGTGCTCGAGATCCGGGACAACAAGGTCGGTGTGGTGACAACCAAGGAAGGTCAGGGACTGCCCACAGGTGAAATCGCCGGCGTCAAGGTCGACGGGCACAATTCGTTTCAGGACGGCGAGAGCTTTCTGCGGGCCGGTGGTTTCAAGGGCCTGCAGGAACAGGTGCTGCTCGCCGGCCGGTACTTCATCAACCCGCAGTTCGCCACCGTTGAGACGGTCGAAATGACCGAGGTGCCGATCGCGCATGCGGGTGTCGTCATCGCCTACGTCGGTGAGGTCGGCAAGGACGTGACCGGCGAAGGTTTCCGTCACGGCAACCTCGTGGAAAAAGGCAAAAAGGGTGTCTGGGCCGAACCGCTCGACCCGGGCCGTTACGCCATCAATCCGCGCACGCATCGGGTGGAAAACGTGCCCACGGCCAACGTCGTGCTGAACTGGGCCACGGGCAAAACCGAGGCGCACCGGCTCGATGAGAAACTTTCCACCATCACGGTCCGCTCCTCCGACGGCTTCAAGTTCAACCTCGACGTCTCGCAGATCATCCACATTCCGCGCAACGACGCCCCCAAGGTGATCGCGCGCTTCGGCAGCATGGTGAACCTCGTCACGCAGGTGCTCGAGCCCACCATCGGCAATTACTTCCGCAACGCCGCGCAGAACTCCGATGTCATCGAATTCCTGAAGTCGCGTGCCGAGCGGCAGGCCGACGCCAAAAAGCAGATCGCGGAGGCGCTCGACGACTACAACGTCGGCGCCGTTGATACGCTGATTGGTGACATCACTCCGCCGGAGGAACTCATGAAAACGCTCACGGACCGCAAGATTGCGGAACAGGAGCGTGTCACCTACGAAACTCAGCGTCAGGCCGAAGTGGTCCGCAAAGAGCTCCAACAGGCCAAGGCCATCGCCGATACGCAGGCGAAGGTCGTGGACTCGGAGCGCAGCGTCGCCATTGCCGAATACGCGGCACAGGCCTCCGTCAAACGCGCCGAGGGTGAGGCCAAGGCCAAGACGACGAATGCCGACGCCGACGCGACCGTCATCAAGATGGTCGGTGGTGCCGAAGCCGAAAAGACGCAGAAAATCGGTCTCGCCGAGGCTGCGGTCATCAAGCAGAAGGCCGAGGCCATCAACCGCGAGAGCTACGTCGCCATCGAGGTGGCGCGGGCGCTCGCGAGCAGCGGGCAGAAGCTGGTGCCGGATATCGTGGCCGGCGGCGGCTCCGGCAACTCCTCGATCGTCGAGATGCTCGCGGCCCAGATGTTCCGCGACAAACTGAACACTCCTGCCCCGGTGTCGGCGAAGAACTGATCCGACAAGAATCATCCAACGCCGCCAGATCTCCGGATCTGGCGGCGTTTTTTTTCGGCCTCGATTACAGTGTTTCGATTGTGCTCACCGCTGTGCGCGGCGCGATCCCGCTGGCCGCGCGGGCGAAAAAGGATCATGGATTCCGCCTCGTTCACCGCGATCAGATCACGTTCAGCAGCCATTTTTCACCCCGCTTCGGGGCCGAATATCCGTCATGGTATCGCACCACGTCTGGGAGGCATCCGGATTGTCATCGCGCTCTAAAATGTCAGGTGAGCTGTACAATTCGCGCTAAGCGCAAATGCATGGTATAAAACGCGCGATCGGCAAAAATCGGAATCCGCGGGCTGATTGGTGCATCGGCCCACTGCTGCCGTGATCGGTGGGTAGATGAAGTCAGGACAATCCTGTTTGGACGAGGTGTCCCCTCGTTTGCTTGACAAACTCCAATTATAGTTCAGATGAACTATATCATATGAATGAAAATGAAGTCAGTCCGTACGGCATCTGGGAGCTCGCGCTGCTCTCGCTCCTGCGCGAGCGGCCGATGCATCCCTACGAAATCCAGCGTCTGCTCGGCGAGCGCCGGAAGGATGACGTGCTCGTCCTCAAGCGCGGTTCGCTTTACCACGCGATCAAACGGCTGGCCGGCACCGGCCTGATCGAGGCACAAAAGACCTCGCGTGAAGGCCGCCGGCCCGAGCGCACGACTTACGCGATCACGGCCGCCGGCCGGCGGGTGCTCCCCGGCTGGCTGCGGGATTTTCTCGCCCAACCCCTGCGCGAAACGTCGGTGTTTATGGGAGCGGTGAGCTTTCTGTTTCATCTGACCCCGCCGGAAGCGATCCTCGGTTTGCGGAACCGCGCGGATTTGCTGAAAAACGAGATCGCTGCGATCGACGCGCGGCTCGCCGAGGCTTTGCCACGCATCGGCCGGATTCATCTGGTGGAACTGGAATACGCGCGTACCATGCAGGCGGCGGAACTGGCCTGGGTGAAAGAGCTGGTGGCCGATTTGTCGGCGGGCCGTTTGAAGTGGGACTGGGACAAGATCATGAAGGCCGCGCACCCGCCGACCGCCCTCAAGCTAAAGAAAAAACGGACCCCGCCGGCTTGATCTATTCTTTTCTCACCAACCCCGGACAACGATGGCTCAAATTTCTCCCGATCCAATCACGCTGCGCCCCGAGCACCGTCTCGAACTTCCGGGCTCCCCGCTGGGCATCGCCTGGTATATTCTTTACGGACATGCGGGCGTGCCGGCGGCGCAGTTTTTGGCGCCGCTGCGCGATCTGGGCGCCGGGTTCACCAAGGTTTATCTTTACTGGCAGCAACTCGAACCGGAGAAGGGCCGCTTCGACTGGACTGCCTCCGATGCGTTTGTCGCCCAGTTGGAATCACGCGAGGAAGGCCTAATCTCGCTTTTCTCCAGTTCGCAATGGGCCGTGCAACGTCCGTCGAGCATGCTGCCGCCTTCGCCCGCTCGCGATCCGCGGGACTACTACAATTTCGTTTATGCGACGGTCAGCCGCTATCGAGGCAAGGTACGCTACTGGCAGAACGATGCCGAGCCGAACAATCCTGTTTTCTGGGCCGGCACGAAACAGGAATTTGTCGCGCAGCTGAAGGTTTTTAGCCGTGCCATGAAAGACGCCGATCCCGGGGCCAGTGTGGTGGTGGGCGGCTACGATGGCCTGTTCGTTCCGCCCGGCCTCGTGCCTTTGCCGGGCCAGCGCACCGCGCCGTTTCCCCAGCAGCAGACGGGTCTCGATTTCTTTGATCATGTCTTTCGCGAAGGGCTCGGAGATTTTGATTTTTTCGACCTGCGGCTGTACGGCGATCCCTACACGATTGTCGCGCGGATCGATTACATGAGGCAACGGATGGAGGCTTTTGGTGCGATCAAACCTTTTCTTTGCACCGAATACGGCGGGCCCAATCTTTTTGAATTTCCGGAAAACCGGGTCTACCTGCCGCTGATCGCAACCTGGTCGGAGGCAACGACCACTCCCGACTCCCACGGGATACCGCAAACCGACACGCATGGGGCCAACCGTATTGGCGAACTTTATGCGAAGATGTCATCCCTGCCACCGCAGACCCAGATGTTCATGCAAGGATGCTCGCCCGAACTTGAAGCCAGGTATCACCGGATTCAGTCGCGCGGCGTGGTGATGCGCAACCTGCTGGCCTTTTCCGCCGGCGTGCAAAAAACACTTTACTGGGATCTGCTGGCGGCATCCGGTCCGCGAGACGACCTAATGACGCTAATGTACGGCAAGATCGGTCTGCTGAGCCTGGAGAACGGCCAGCTCCGGCGCCACCCCACGGCCGACGTATTTAAGCGCCTGACGCAAAAACTCGCAGGCGTGACCGAGGTGATCCGGCTCACCGTCCCGGCGCAGCCGTCTTTGTTTCTCTTCCGGGCAAAGCGTGACGCCCGTCAGCCGGTCCATATCATTTGGGAGCGACGTGACGCGTTTTCCGGTGAGGAAGCGCCGGCCATCTCCGCCACATTGCCCTGGACTGCGCCAACTGCGACGGCCACCGATGCGTTTGGCGCGACGGTTCCTGTACAGATCGCAAACGGCTCACTCACGCTCCCTGTGTCGCTAACTCCCCTTTATATCGAGAGCCGTGATTGAACAGGCAGTCCCTTTGCTCCTGCAGACCTACCATGAATACAAATGACAAACCTGCCTCGGCCTGGAGCCTGTGGCGTCCCTATGTTTTCGATGTCGTCGGGCCGTTTGCCGCCTATTTTCTCGTCAAGGCGTTCGGTGCCCCGGTCGTCTGGGCCATGACGATTGCCGGCGCGGTGGCCGGGCTCAGCGCTCTCGTCAATACGGTGCGTCGGGGAAAGCTTGATGCAGTGGGTGTGCTGGTGCTCGTGGAAATCGCGGCCTCGCTTTTGCTCTCCATTTTTGTGCGCGACCAACGGCTGATGCTTATCCGTCCTTCTTTTTATACGATGCTCGCGTCGGTTTTTCTGGTGGCTTCGGCGCGGGTGGGTAAACCGCTCTCGTTTGCCGGTTCACGCCAGATGGCGGCCTCCGGGGGGCCGGCGCGCCTTGCGGCTTTCGAGCGTACTTGGGAAAAATCAGCCGAGTTCCGCTGCACGCACCGGATGGTAACCTATGGGTTCGGCCTCGCTCTCGCGGTGGACTCCATTTTGCGGGTGGCAATTGTCTACTGCACGCCGGTGGAAAAATCCGCATGGCTCTCTAACGTCCCGCATGTCGCCGCGATTTCCCTGTTTGTGGCCGTCAGCGCCCTGGCCGGCCGAAAATTCAGCCGGCTCGTCGACGAAAATATGTGAGCCGCCACATCGGCCCGGCCGTGGGGTGCTCCCGCGATTGCGGGCTCGTGTCGCTGATCCGGTGCACTACTTGACGATAAGATCGTTCCTGACTTCCCGTACTCCGTGGACTGCCGAGGCGTCATCCCCGGCGGCGGTCTTTTGAAACGAAGAGTTAACAAATCCGCTTAGTTGAACGAGGCCTTTGACCGTCTCCACGCTGATGGCAAAGGACTTCACCGCATCATCGGCCAGCAGGGCTTTCTTCACCTTGGCGGTTATGACCGTATCGTCCACATATTCTCCCGTGCTTTCATGGGTGCGGGTGGACGAGCAACCACTGTTGAGGGAGCCAAACACGAGGACGCCGAGCGAGGCGATCAATAGGACAAACCGGGAAAATGTACGGAATGTTTTCATAAGGGATGGTCACGGAGACGTTTTTTTATGGCACGCAATTTATCCGAATGATCGGTCCGGTTCAATACGGTGTAACCCGACCCCGATGCTTGCAATCATCGTACCGAAACAATACAACGCTGCTCGACTACGCTTCCGCCGGCCTTTCCGCCATTGGGCCCTGTTTTGTCCCTCTTGGGCCAAAGACGTATTCAGGCTGAGGCCGGTGATCACGAGTGCGGCGGCGGGCAATTTCCACCCTGGCAACGGTTCACGGAGCACCAGCGAGGAACTCAACATGCCAAAAATCGGCACGAGCAAGGCGAACGGTGTGACCGTCGTCGCGGGGTGGCGCGCCAGCAGCCAGCTCCAGAGAGTAAGCCACCAGCATGGAAAGGTAGACGATGTACGCCACACTCAGCAGGGCAGTCGCCCCGACATGGCTCAGGCTGCTGGCAATAAGGGACGGTCCCTCGAACACCACCGACGCCCCCGCCATCGTGACGAACACCTGAAACTGCAGGACGAGCGAGGCCAGTCCGGCGGGCATGCCGAGTTTCATGCCCAGAAACAAAAATCCAAACTGAAACCCGAACATGCCGAACCGGTAGGTCAGCAACTGTCGCACCGGCACGGGGGCCGGCGGAGAAAAAAACCGCCGGCAGCGAGACGAACACAAACCGCGGTGCGCAAAGCAGCAAAGGAGGCAGATCGTGCAGCGCCAGTTTGACCGCTACGAAGTTGGAGTCCCAGATGGCAACAATCAGGAGGGCAAGCAAGAAGGGGGAAAGGAAGGGTGGCGGCGGACATGAGACAACCGGGCTGTGCTCGGCATTTCGTTTACCGCAATCGCGACTCCATCCACTTGGAGACAGTGATCGCCGTTAAACAAACCGCCGCGTTTGTGTCAGTCACTAGTATCAGGTTTTCAGGGCTGCAGCCAATGCCGAAAAAATTTGAGCCGCCGTGCCGGATTGGCGGGTTTTGTTCGTTGAATCAGTGCACGGGTCGAATGCACTGACGCGATCGACCGAAGTGCTCAACCCATGAAAACTTCCAAACACTCTTCTTCCTCCAAGAAACCGGCGGTTAAGCCGATACCCCATGGCTTCCACACGACGACGCCCCATCTCGCCTGCGCCTGGGCCTCCGATGCCATAGCGTTTTATAAAAAGGCATTTGACGCCACCGAGGTGTTGCGGGTCCCCGCACCGAACGGCAAACTCATGCACGCCTCGGTTCAAATCAGCGACTCCTTCATCATGCTCAACGACGAGTTTCCCGAGATGGGCGCGCTTAGTCCCAAGTCACGGCAGGGCACCGCGGTGACGATTCATCTCTTCGTGGCCGAGGCGGACACGGCGTTTGCCCGCGCCGTCAAGGCCGGCGCCACGGTCAAGATGCCGCTGCAGGACATGTTTTGGGGCGACCGCTATGGCCTCCTCGAGGATCTGTTCAGGCACAGTTGGTCCATTGCCACGTATCAGCGCGACCTGACACACAAGGATGGAAGCGGCCCGGACTGCCTACATTTGACGCTTATTATATTACTTTCGGGGGATGCCGGCTGGGACCGATCCAGTTCCGGCTGGCGTCGGTTGAAGGAGGACATAGTTTGGCCGGATGAACCGCCGCGATTTTCTGCTCAAATCCGGTGCCGCTGTTTCGCTGAGCCTGCTCGCGAGAGGCGCACTGCCCGCCCAGACTCCGTCAACTGTACCGACCGCTGCACCCGCCGCTACTCCGGTCCCGATCAAAGCGCCGACGCCAGTCACGGAGTTTCGTCCGTTGCGCCGCAATGTCGGTCTGTTCACCGGCAGCGGCGGCACCATCGGCTGGCTGACCGCCGCCGGTGCGCTCGTGGCGGTGGACACGCAGTTTCCCGATACCGCGGAGATTTTTCTAAAAGGGATGCCCGGGCGCAACGAGCGCCGGCTCGACGCCGTGATCAACACCCACCACCACGGCGACCACACCGGCGGCAATGCGGTTTTCCGTCCCGTCACGAAAACCATCGTGGCGCAGGCCAATGTCCCGGAACTCATGCGCGCGGCCGCCAAGCGCAACCCCAACCCGCCGCGCGGCGACCTCAACGATTTTCTGCCGGACACGACTTTTGCCGACACCTGGCGCCAGGACTTCGGCGACGAAACGATCGCCGCGCGGTATTTCGGCCCGGCGCACACGAGCGGAGACATCGCCGTCCATTTCGAAAAGGCCAACGTCGTCCACACCGGCGATCTGGTCTTCAACCGCGTGTATCCGGTGATCGATCGCCCTGCCGGCGGTCGCTTCAAAGGTTGGATCACCACGCTGGAATCTCTGGTCAAAACGTACCCGGCGGACGCGATCTACATTTGTGGTCACGGCAACCAGAAGTTCGGTGTTACCGGCGGCCACCCCGACCTGCTGGTGCTCCGCGACTATCTCTCGGCGCTGCTCGCGTACGTCGAAGGCGAAATCAAGGCCGGCAAGTCGAAGGAGGAAATCGCCAAGCTCGAAAACCTCGCCGGGTTTCCCGACTTTCATGTGCCACCCGGCCGCGGCAACCGCCTGCCCTCCAACCTCAACACCGCCTACGACGAGCTGACCGGAACCTGAGCTGTGCTCTGATTGGTTGCGTTGACCGCAAGGGCCAATATCGCCGCCACCGGATTTGATGGACGGTCGCCAGGATCGGCAATGAAACAACGCGGCGGTCTGCCTTGCGTCAGTCGCTTGCCGGATCGGTCAGGGAGAAGAAGAAAGTTCCAGCTCGTGGAGCCTCGGCCCGAATAAATCTCCCACGCGGTTGCCTGCGGCGATGATGACCCAGCCGAAACCGCCGAGCATGACCAACAGGGTGAGAAAGGCCCAGAAGTGACGCGATTCAAAGCGGATGATCGACCTGGCATAGGCACAAAAACCAAACAGGGCGCTGATCACGATTACCGCATCCACGCTGGCGCGTTGCCAGTAGCTTCCACCCAGGTGCAGCCACATGCCGAATTCATCGAACGTGAGCGCCATGGCGAGCCCGTAAAGCAAGGCGACGATTTCCGCCGTGCGTCCCGCCGGGCGGCGAAAAACACTGTAGCCGCCGACCGCCGCCAAAAGAAAAATCCCATAGTTCAAATGATGCACATGGGTGCCCTGCATAAAAAAATATAGATTCGGAATCTGATGCGACATGATCAGAAACACGAAGGCGCGGGCGATTACGAAGGTGACGATGAAGCCAAACAAAGCCAGTCGCGCTAACTTGTGCGCCTGGGCGCGCGGGATGGGATGGTGATCCGGATTCGTTTGCAATGGGGTGGGGTGGCTCGGGGGTGATTGCCGGGCAGCTTGCTAATGCGGAGTCACTACTAGAGGCCGGACGCAAAACTGTGAAGCACTTTCCTCGATCAAACAGATCGAGGCTGGAGTCGTCATGTCGACCGATGGTTTTTATGCGATGTAGTGCGGCACAAACCGACTGAGATTGTCGGTGATCATGCAATCTGCTTCGCGAATGCCCATGCCCGCGGATTCGTGGTCCACCACCCACGAACCGATCACCGGATGATTGCCGCCGAAATCAGGAATAGGGGCGATGGCCTGATAAACGTAGCCCTCCTCGCCATATTCTCCCCCGGTCTCAATCACCGGCACGCCATCCTTGCAGACGGTCACGTTGGCGCCTTCGCGGCTGAGAATCGGTTTCTTGACGTGGTCATTCCCTGCCTGGTCCGCGGCAAAAAAAGTCGGCAGCAGATTGGGATGATCGGGGTGGAGTTCCCACGCACAGGCGAGAATGCCCTTATTGCTCAGGAGGACCTTCCAGGCGGGCTCCAACCATAATGTGGGGCTGTTGGGTAATTGATCGGCAGCCTGGGAATGAAAGACCCATTCCCACGGATAAAGCTTGAAACAGGCAAGCAGGGCTTCGGAGGAATGGAAGAAACCTTGGGGTGCCGTCACGAAGGTTTGACGGACCTTGTCGTAGCCGAGATCTTCGATCGCTCCCCAGCGGGTTTTGAAGCCGGCGCTCTGCGCTGTGTCCATCAGGTAGGAAACGGTCTGCTCGTCTTCGAGGTTGTCCTGAAAACTGGTGAAATCGATGGCCTTGACCCCCGCATGGAGACTCCCGAAGCGCTGCCAAGCCTCAATCAGCCTTTCATGGATGGAATTGAACTGGTCGCGGCCTGGCTTGATCTCTTCCTTCCAATACCACTGCGCCACTGCGGCCTCGACCAAACCCGTGGGGGTGTCCGCATTGTATTCAAGTAATTTTGGTATTCCGCCCGGAGACATGGCGAGATCAAAGCGCCCGTAGAGAGAAAAGTCGTCGCGGTCCCACGATGCCTGGATGACCGGAATCACCCGATCCGGAATGCCCAAGCGTTCCCACCAGCCACGCTTGATGACCTCACCAGCCACGTCGATGAGTAGGGTGTGCAGGTCTTTTGTGGTTTTCTCAAGCTCGAGCACCTCGGCCATCGAGAATTCGTAGCAGGCAAATTCGTTCCAATAGGGCTTTGTACGGTTTCCCTGCTGGTGCAAGTGGTAGGTTAGGCCGACGGACTCGACTTTTTTAACCCAATCCGGACGGGGTGTGTTCGCGAAACGTTTCATGCGATTGGATTAGCCGCCGCCATGGCCGCCGCCGAATGAGTGTCCGCCCCCGGAAAAATGTGGAGCGGTGAAAATGCCGCGAGAAACTCCGCTGGAGCCTGACTCTGCGCCAATTTGGCCGCCGTAGAAATACCCGTGACCAGCCGAGCCGGGAGGAATGTCGGTCACCGACTTCCAGTCGGGCTTCGAGCGGGTGGGGATCACCCCGTTTGACGGGAAATCATTCCAGTAACCTCCGCGATAATAGCCGAACCCAGAATAGTAGTAGTCGAAGGGATATGGATACCAACTGCGGTGGACGGCATGGTAGTAGCCGAGGCCGGGGACGTAGGAATTGTTGTCCTCCTGCTTGTCGTCCTTCAGGTCTTGGGCGAGTTGGTCCTGGGTGAGTATCTTCGCCTGGGCGCCGGGGAGTGGCGGCGGCGGATCCTCCTGTTCCGAGCATCCGCTGAGCCCGACCACTCCGGCGGTGGTAACCAGTGCACCAGAAAAGAGCAGGACGACGTGCTGGCTGGCGAATTGACGTCGCCGCTTGCGTGAGCGTTTCGCCTTCAAGGAATTTTAATGCATCGCGCTGGCGATGACGATGGCGAAACTGACGAACGCCCCGGCGTAGACGATGGCGGCCGCGATATTTTGATCCTTGAAGACATTGTCCTCCAATTTTCCCGGGGTCAGGAGATCAAACAGCTTCAGGGCCAGGACGCAGAGAGCGACAGCATAGAGGGCCCAAAGGGCGACTTGCACGGCGGCAGGCAGGTGAGACAAGAATTCGAGGTTCATGGGGGGACAGTATCGACAGTTTGAGGAGTAATACTATTATAAACAGCCCGAATATTTCGTCGGTGGGGAGGCGCGAGTGAAGCAAGGCCGGTGCTGTTTCGGTTTGCGGCGGAGAGAAGCGAAACCATTTGCGCCTCGGAGCAGCCAGAACATCGCGCGTCATGCCGGGTGGCCTCGTCTCCTGCCTATGGCACTCCATTGGGCCATCAGTCAGGATGGGAGTGATAATTGGCCCAAAGGTTTCACGGTGAACCTGCAGGTGTTGATGGAATTGCTTTTGCGCACATGCGTGAGGTGTCTTGCACAGCCGCAGGTTTGCCTCATGCTGGCGTCGTGGTCACGCAAACGATGCCACCTGACGCGATGGTCTTCCAGCTCTTTGGTGCAGGCGAAAAATAAACCGCACCAGAGCCTGTCGGCGCGAGAAGACGGCCGGCTTAACCCGGGGCGAGAGCAGGCAGTTCTTGACCGTAAATTTCTATTTCCTCGCGACTGTGCTGTCGGGCGGGGCTGGTGTGGGCGTGGGTGTGGATGAAAACAACCAGACTGGAGATGCTGGCGAAAGCGCGACGCGAATCATCGGGGCAGTGGAGGGCGAGGCCGAATTCCTCCTCAACGCTGAGAGCGAGTTCGAGCTCATCGAGGGAGTCGAAGCCAAGGTTGCCTCCAATAAGCGGAACGCGGTCGGAAATGGTCTCCGGGTCGGTGATGTCCGGTCGGAAGAGGTCGGCAACGAGATGCTTCAGGCGCGAAGGCAACAGGTCTTGCTTGGATGCGTGGTTATTCACCCGGCAACTATACGGCTTCAGGCAAACATCCGACATGGGGTGTAACCCGCGCCGGGTTTTCACCGTGAGCGTTTGTGCCCGTTGCTGGCTGACGGGCTAATTGAGGTTTGGCAAAAAATGCTGTCCGGTTTTGATTCCGGTGGCAGCCACCAGGCAATCACCGCCATGGACACCGACACCCAGTTGTTGCACCGCTACGTTCAGAATCGCGACGAAAACGCCTTCACCGCCTTGGTGCGGCTACGTTTGGGGCTCGTCTATTCGATCGCCCTGCGGCGCGTGGGAGGCGATACCCAGCTCGCCGAGGACGTGGCCCAAAAAGTTTTCACGGATCTGGCCCGCAAGGCGTCGTCATTGAGCGGGCGCACCACTCTCACCGGCTGGCTCTATGTCAGCACGCACCACGCCTCGGCTGCGGTGGTGCGCAGCGAACGCCGGCGAAAAAACCGGGAAATGGAAGCTCAGACCATGCAGACTCTCCTCGACGAATCCACGACTGAACCCGATCTGAACCGGCTGCGGAAGTCCGGCGTGAGGCTCTGTTCGCGCGCCGGCATGCGTTGCTCTGTTTTCCCGAATGGTATTTCGAATCCGATTTTGGGCGATGCTTGGTTATTAAACGCCGATGGATGAGATGATGAAGTAGCGGCCGAAAAATCTTTGCCGTGGATTAGTGCGGGCTTCCGCTTTCATTTCCCGCAATGAAATGGTACGGCGGGGTCCGTTGCGCGTTTCACAGAAGGTCACCACTTGAAGATTATTTTGGGTGTTACCCGCGCTCGTGTTGGCGGGCGCATCCAGCGGCCACATGTTGTTAAACTGGTCACGGTTGCCCTCATAATCGGCCGGAGCCCATTGCAAGTCCATGACGTGATCCGCCTGCAAATACCGGCGGTGTCCCCAATCAAATCCGTACGAGCGCAATGTTTCACGATATCGCTGCGTCTGAGAATCGAATCTGCCCGTATCCCGATCAAATCCGCTGCTTCGCGTTTCGGGTAGCAGTTGCACTATCTTTCCCGGAACGGGACGGAAAACAGGGGCCACTCCGATCGGTTCTCCGCGTGGCAGTGTAGTGGGGTCATCAATGGAGTAGGACTGTCCGTCCATGGCAATAGGAGAGGGATAAAGATTTTTGTCGTGGAGGGGTTTGAACCAATGAATCGGGATAGGATCTGCGGGAGTAAGTCCGGTCGGGCCTTGGCAGGGATTGCTGGACCTTGGGTCTTTGGCGGGTGCCGGAGCCGGTACGGGTACAGGTACGGGTGCGGGCGCTGGCGTGGAAGCGGGAGCGGTGGCGGTGCCCGTCGACTGAGACAGGCTTATCGCCGTGCGAGCCGGATCGGGATTTGGGACAGGTGCCGGCGGGGGATTTTTCGGAACAGGCTGAACGGCGGGCGCCGGCGCTACTTGGGGTTGCGGATTCGGCGCTGGCGCAACCTGAGGCGCGGCGGACGCAACAGGAACCGGACGAGGCGTGGGTTGCGGCCGGACGACCCGCACGGTGTTTCCAACGACAACGTAACTCGGCGCGCTTGATTCCGTCGCGGCGCTGTCGTCGGCGGCGCCCGACGAGGCCTGGGTTTGGCGCGCGGCTTGGGCGGCTGCGCGTTGGGCGCGCATGGCCGCCAATTCATCGATCGGCTCGGGCGGCGCGGCATTGGGCGAAGGCGCAGCCGGAGTGCCGGGCTTCTGCGCGGTATTCATGGGCGGCGAAGCGGCCGCGGCGGGTAGATTGTCCGTTGCCGGCTCGGGGTCGGGCGAAGACGCACGCGGGGTGCGATACGCTTGATAATCGGCGTAGCCGCCGGCGAGTGGCATCAGGTCGCCCGCGAACTGCGGCACATCGTGCCAATGCAGGCCGTTGCTGCGGATTTGCTGCAGATGCTGGCCGAGCGCGATTCCGGTCAAACCCGCGCCCGTGTACAGCAGGGCGCTGCCATAGAGCGCCGGGGCGTTGAGATATGCATAGGTTCCGACCATGCGGGCGGTTTCGCGGAAGCTGGCGCCGATGAGCGAACCGGCACCGTTGCCTAAAAGTCCGCCCGCGCCGAGGGTGCCGCCGCCGGCGGCGAGCGAGCTGCCGAGCAGGACACCGCCGCCCAGGGCAAGTGTGCCCACGGCAAAAGTACCGATGCCCAGATACAATCCGGCACGAGCGTCGAGCACTCCCTGGCGATAACCTTCGAGCAGGAAGTCCCGGTTGCTGGGCTTTCTCATCATCAGCACATCCACTTCCGCGCTGAAGCTGTTGGTTATGGTCAGCGTGATTTTTTCTCCCACCGGAATCGCTTCGAACTGGTCAAACCAGGTGGTCAGATCGACGCCTGCGGGTGGAGTCCAGCGATTTTTCAGATCGAGCTGTGAGACAATCCAGCCGATTTGGTCGCCGGTGATGCCTCGGCGCGTGGCGGCAATGACGAACGCCATGATCGTCCGCTGGCCTTCCTCGGTCCGCAGGGTCATTTCCTTTTGCTTGGGAAAAGTGATGTTCATCGCGTTGGCGGGTGGTGGCGCGGTCGGCGGTGATTTGCCGGGCACCGTCTTTGGCGACGAACGCGGTGTTTGCCTCCTTGGCGGCGCGGTCGGCATTGGGCTGGCTGTCGTTTGCCAGCGCACTACGTCGAGCGGGGTGAATGGCGGAATCGCATCAAGCCGCTTCGCGCGATCCTCTGTCCAAGGAGTTTCGGATTCCGTGAGAACATCCCGGTAGATCAATGCTCCGTCCGCTCCCCTGGTGGCGCGAGTTTCATACTGCTGTAATTGCTCATACGCCTTCAGCAAACCCTGCGCGAGATAGGTTCGTTTTTCCCCGGAGGTGTTCGGGTCATCAAATTCGGCAGCCTTCTTTTGCGCCCACTCGATGAGGACCGGGGCATCGTCCGTCATCATGATGGGTGGGATCGCCGACATCCAGTCGAGTGAGGCCAGCGCCTGGTGCCGCCGGGTGTCTTCGTCGGGTTCCCTCATGACGGTGGAATGGTGTCCCGTGGAAACCGCCGGCTTGTTCGCGCCGGGGCAAGGCTGGGTGCTCGCTGAGCTTCGAGTTTGAGGAACTGGCCGGCTGAGAAAATTTGCGGCGGCCTGACGGGCCTCGGTCTCCTCCCGAGAATTGTCGGAGTTGAATCCAGACGAAGGGGTCGACGGCGTGCCGCATTGCAAGGTGTGTGCGATCTCGTGCACGAGGGTTCCGAGGTTCTCCCGCCGGGACAAATCGCGACGTTGTGCTGAGAGCATGATGTTCGGGCCGACGGCGAGGGCGTGGGCTCGGCTTTCCGCAGTGGCGGTGGTTGCAAGAGCGTCATCGTGAACGCGAACATGGCCGAGATCGGCGCCGAAGAATGATTCTGCTTGTTGCCTGACATTGCCGGGCAGCGGCTGGCCGTCGCCGCTGAGGGCGGCAGGCACGCTGGCGGGGACCCGTGTGGGGGCGGGGCCGAGGGCGGAGCGGGCGACACCTCCGCCGCGTCGTGCCGCCCGGGCCGCGGCGACGCGCGCTTGCCTCCGGGCCGTGCGATCAGCGACGCGCTGCGGAATATCGAGGCGATCGAGCAGCACGGGAATTTCGTCACCCTGGAAAACCTCGGGCAAATCAACAAACGAGCGGGGGCGGGTGATGGTGCCATCGGTGCGGGCGGTGATTTCAAACAGGCGGTCGGAACTGCTGCCACCAGGCGGGGTGTAATCGACTCGGTAGGTGGCCTCACGGAAGCGCTGGCTGCCCGTGCCCACAGTGTTGACCTTTGTGCGCAGGTGCAGAGTGGCGCCTTCTGGCAGCGAATCGCGCATGGCGCGCAAGGCTTCCTCGATGCCTTCGTTCTGGATGGTAAGATTGATTTCATCCGAAGAGTAACGGATGCCATAGGGGCTTTCGAAACCGGTGCCTTGTCCGTGCATGTGCGCGCGGTGATAACCGGCCCGCGGAGGTGGTCCGGCGCGACCGGAAATGTCCTGCAACCGCTCACCGCCGCTGCTGCGGGTGGGCAGGCCGGCTTCACTTGGGCCCGGCATGTTGTCCTCAAGCCCGCGGCGGAAGCTTGATGGCCCCACTGTGGTTTCGTGCGCAATGCCGCCGTCGGCTTCACGCCACACTTTGGTGCCGTTGGGGAATTCGAGCACGATGCCGGGCGGCACGGAGTCAGGATGGGTTGTATAATCGACGTGCAGCGTGGGGAGATCTTGGGGCGCGGTCGAGCGTACGCCGGGCGTGGAAGGCGCGGCGGTGCGCGGTCTACCGCCGGGAGTAAAGGGAACTTCGCCGCTGCCGATGATGGTGCCCTGTTGACCTTCGACCGACAGGCGTTCGCCGATGGCGTTGGGATTGCGGTTGCGCAAATCGCGCCCAAATTCCTGGCGCACGCGCGAGGGATCAATTTCGACAATGCGGCCATCGTCGAGCAGGACACGGGGGCGGCTGCCGGGCGGCGGTTGCGGCGCGCGCGCGCGCGGTGCACGCGGTGGGCGCGTGGCGGCGGGTGCGGGAGGAGGCGCGGCAGCAGGAGTCGTGGATGCAACGCCGGGATGGTCGTTATCCGAATAGTCGGCGTCGATCGGTGTGGGCGGACTGGCCACCATGAAGATCGTGTAATGATGGGGCAGGCCGAGGCGCTCGGCATAGAAGCGATGGATCCAGGGGTAGCGTGGCTGGAAGAATCCGTAGAGTCCTGCGAGGAGGATTGGCATCGGGGTGTCGATCAGGTCGTTGGTCTGGCAATAGAGCTCCAGTTCGGCCAGGGCCCCGGGCATTTCCTCGGCTTTGCGGCGGGCGAGATTTGTGGCTTCGTCGCCTTCGCGGGCTGCGGCGTTTTGCGCCTCGTCGGCTTGGGAGGTTTCGCGCGGAGGCGCTCCCTCGGTCTCGCTGGCGGCGCGGCGGGTGTCTTGGGCGGCGACGTCCTCGGTGGTGTCGCGCGCCGCCCGGGTGGCGGAGCTGTCGGCGGCATCGCGGGTGGCGCGAGCAGCGACATCATCGGCGGTTTCACCGGCGAGGGCGCGTTCAGTGCGGGAGGTGGTGCGGGCGACGCCGTGGCCCATGACGTCGGCGATGGCGCCCTCGGGCAGACCGACGCCACGCATGACACGTTCGCCGAGGGGATCGGTGACACGGCGGACCCGGGAGACTACGGCTCCGCCGGCTTCCTCGCCAAAACGCAACAAGGCCCGCAAGGCCCGGGTAAACCGGGAGAAGATGCGGCCGAGTCCGGGGATACGTTCGACAAAGCGCCCGGCACCCGCGAGCAACCGGCCCACAGGCGCAGCCAGGCGGCCGAGTGCCCGGCCCATCATGCCGAGAATTTCTCCGCCCAGATCGAGGAAGGAAACGACCGCGCGCAGAATCGGCGAGGCGGCTTCACCGGCGGCGCTCACTCCGGCGGTGAGGTACATCAAAATAAGTTGGAAAATCACGAAGCCGGCGACCCATCCGATCTTGGAGCCAAGTTCGTAGTCGGGCAGCAGAATGAATCGCATCAGCGCCTCGGCGATGCTCGCGCCGATGTTGGTGGCCCCGGCCACGGCAGAATCCCACGCCTCGCCCAAAATCTGGCTGAGCCGGCGCGGCGAGCCTTGCGTGGCCCGCATGGTGGACTGGAGACCTTGCTCACCCTCGGCATCCGCGCCGTCGAGAGTGTCGGCCGAGCCCGAGAGTTCGCTGGCCATGCCGGGCCCGATCGCGGCGGCGACTTCGGCATCGGAGGGCAGCGGACCACCCGCCATGAGATCGGCGGTCGGATTTCCCCCGTCGGCCTCTCCGGCGGGAGCCGCAGTGGGGCGCGTGCCGGTGAGGCGGGCAAAATCGGCGCTGCCGGTGTGGGAAATGATCGCAGGTCCGGTGGACTCGGCAGCATGGGCTGATGCGGCTTCGGCGGCAGGAGCCGATGCAGACGCGGTGTGGGCTGTGGGGGGTGCCGCGGCACCGTTGGCGCTGGTGTCTACAGCCGGTCTTGCGGTTGCCGTTTCGCCGAGTCCCACGTCCGCCGCGAAGGTGCCCAGGATGCTGGCGTTGCGATCGATCGCGGGTGCGCCGACAGCCGTGCGCAAACGATCCTGTCCGGTGGCAAATTCGGGGGAAAGTCGCGCCAGCAAGGTGCCGATCGCGCGGCATGCGGCGACCGTGAGCCGGATCAGCATCCAGATAATCCGGAACGGATCGAGAACACCGTCGAGGACGCCTTCGAGCAGCCCCACACCGAAGCCTGCGACGAAGGCGAGGCCGCCTCCGGCCATGAGGCCCGCGATTTTGTTCGTGGCGGCGATCTTCAGTTCGTCGGTCTGGATGCGGATGCTGGCGAGAAAACCGAGCGCGGCACCCTTCAACAACGAAGCCATCGGCCACAAACCGGTGAGGAAGGCGGGCATGCCGCGCAGGAAGGCAAGAATGAGATCGAGGACGAAATTGATGACCGGGGGTTTGAGCCGGTCCGGGATCAGCAGCCAGATCGCGCCGGTGATCGCGATGGGCAGGAGCGGCGGATTGCTGACGACCAGCACGAGGCGCACCAGGAAATCGAGAATCGGCTGGAGGATGGCCACGAGGGCGTGGAACACCGTGGCGATGGCGTCGCCCAAGCCGGTGAATCCGCCTTGGGCCCAGGCGGCGAGCCGGGTGAACTGGTTGGAAACGGCGGTGAGGACACGCGTGACGGATTCCAGGCAATGGTTGGCGCCGAAAATCGACAGCACTCCGCCGAAAGCTTGCGCCACCTGCACCGTCAGACCCGCGAGCCACGACGCGGCGCCGGCGATGGTGGTGGCGACACCCGAAACCGTGGAAATGATTCCCGGCAGAATCTGCTCCCGCAGAACGTCCTGGGCGCGCACCAGAATATCCTGCGTGTTCCAGTTTTCCCAGAGCCAGACGAGTTTGTCCCAGAGCGGCGGGATGACCTGCGTGGCGACAACGATCGGCCCCATGGGTGAAAGCAGCACGAGCACGGCGACGAGCACTTCGACGGGGCCGCGTAACGGCCCGAGCGCATCGAGCATGCTGTTCCAGGCGGCGGTGGCTTTTTCCGCGAGCCAGTCGCGGATGCCCGAGGTGCTGTCCCAGGCAAGGCCAAATTGTCTTGAGACCCAGGCCCAGGCTTCGGCGGCGGCTTCGCGGATGCCTGACGTGCAATCCCATAGCCAGCTCATCAGGTCGGTGACTTCCTGCCAGATCGCACCGCCGGCATCGCCGAGAAAATCAAGCGCGGGGACGCCCACGGCCTGCCAGATGCTGTTGAAAAATCCGTTGACGGTATCGCCGGCACCGCTGACCGCATCAATGATGCCCGGACCATATTGATCGAGGGCATCGACGACCGGTTGCATGAGCGCGCCCAGCGCTTCGGAGGCGGTGTTGCCCAGGGATCCGATGACCCCGCTGACACTTTGTTGCGCACTCGTGAAGGCCTCCTCGAGGACAGAAACGAAATCGATATTCTCGAGGGAAGAGACCAGTCCGCCGATCACGGCATCGAGGCCGCGGCAGAACAAATCCGTCAGGCGGGGCATGAAGCCGCCCCTTAAAAATTCCAAAAGACCGGGCGCAAACTGATCAACGAGCCCGATAAAAAAATCGGCGGTGTGCTCGACGACTTCAGAGCCGAGTTCCACGGCGCCTTCACCGACGTCAACGGCCAGATCAACCGCCGCGCCGCCGAAATCGGCGGCCGTATCCAATGCAGCAGCCCCAGTGTTGACGACGGCGGTTGAAACGTCGTGCCAACTGGGCAGACTCAAACATTGCACCCGTGGCTGGGCAAAATGGTTTCTTACGGTGACTGGAGGGGCGCGGGCAGCCGGCGGGCCGCGCGGGCGCGCTTGATGGGAAATGATACCGCTGGCCCAGGGATTTTGGGCGGGAACGGAAAGAGAGCGGGCTGGCGCAGACAAGAGGGCCTCGGCATTCGCGGCGGTCGGCGCAATGCGGCTGCGATCGGCGCGATGAGCCGCGCGGGCCGAGCCGCGCGGGCTTTGCTGGACGGCGTGGACGATCTCATGCGCGAGAATTTTTAAGCCACCGGTGCGATGCGGGCTGTATTCGCCGGCGCCAAAGACGAGATGCGATCCGTAGGTGAAAGCGCGGGCGTGGTGTTGTTGCGCGAGAGTGTGGGCGGCGTTGTCGGTGTGCAGACGGAGCGCGGACAGGTCGAGACCGAGGACTGGCTCAAGGCGCTGGCGGATGGCTTCGGGCAACGGTTGGCCCGAGCCGAGCGAGGGCAGCGGTGCGGAAGTGGGGGCAATCCGGTGATAGGTGAAAGGCGACGGGTTGCCGCCGGAATTTTCCTCCGGTGGCGGCAAGGGGTTGCTGCCGGAAAAACTGCCGAGAAGAATTTGCGCGATCTGCTCGGCTTCCTGCTCAGCGGCGGGATCTTCGCTAACGGCGAGCGGAGCGGCGGGAGGCGCATTGCGGGTGCATTTGGGACAATGGCCGCCGCAGGCACACGGCGCGGCGCGAGGGCTCACCCGCTGCACAGCGGGAGCAACCGGCCGGCGCACGGGAGCAATCGCGCCGTTGGTCCGCTCCCGGGAGGGGGCGGCTTTGGCGGAAGCCGGGGCGCGGGCGGGAGTGGCCATGGACGATCAGCGGCGCTGTTGTACTGCGCGTTGTTTTTTTTCCGCCCGGCAGCGCGGGCAGGTGCCACCACAGGTGCAGGTGGCGGAATGCGGGATATGATTTTCGGTCTTGCGTGAAGGGGTGGACGCGCGTGCAACCCGGGGAACCTGGGGAGTTCTGCGGTCACGGGCCGTTGTGGCGGACAAGGGAAGAAGAGATTTCATGGCGGAACCGAAAAGTTACCGGAAGACAGCGCGATAAGCCGCCTCACCGGGTGAAAGCATGGCCGAGTTAAACCAACCCACAATGTAACTGACGTGCCGCAGTTCGACCGTCGTGTGTTCGTGGCTGGCACCCATGATGGTGGGGGTGTCGTGACTTTCGGGATCATAGGGCCGTGTGATCCCATAGATGCCTTCCCATGTGCTTCGGTGGAGTTCATCGGCATCGAGCCGGGGAAACGAGGCGACGGGAACTTCCGCATTGGACCCCGGCAGATTATACTCGTCCTGATTGCCCAAGAAATGGCCGAACTCGTGGGCGGCGGTGTTGGCGTCGTCACTTTCGTACCATGTTCCCGCATCGGCCCGATCGGCCACGTCAGCTCCCGAGGAAGGACGGACCGCGATGGTGTGATGAGGATTCGTCGAGGTGAAAACGGGCACAAAAACCAGATCAAGCCTGTTGGTCCCGTTGGTCAGACGGATGCGATTGTTCCAAACGCTCTGGATGCCGCCAAGCCATCGGTCCGCCAGCGCGGTTTCCGGGTAATATTGCCGGGTGGCATCGGAGCCTTGCACCAATTTCATGCGCATGATTACCCTGACCTGACCTGCGGTGCGCGCGACATCATAATGTTCGGTGGCGGTGAAAAGCTGCAGCTCGCTGTTGCCGGTGGTCGCATTGGTCTCGTAATGCACCTCGTCGCGGTATTCAGCCGGTCGCTCCATCCGCAAAGATTCGGTGACGGTGAGTTCCCCCAGCACGGTGGCGGCATCGGACCGCCCGCGGTACTCGGCGGTCAGCCAGTCGCGCACTCCCGGGGTCTGGTGTTCTTCGCGAAGATCGTCGAATGCCCGCAGGTAGCGAACGACTCCCGCAGTGTCGCGATCGCGGACAGCGGTCTCGAAGGCGCGGACATGTTCAGGCAGATTGCGGCCAAACTGGAGGATGCGGCGGGAAATCCAAAGGGAGCGGGGGCTGCCGGCGAATTCGCGTTCGAGGGCCTCGCGGAGGGTGGGATCGGCGGCGAGAATTTCGCGATCGGCATTGTTGTCGGTGGCGGAGCGCAGACGGTTGAGAAAGTCCACCGGATCGCGGCGACGGAGCGCATCAATGATGGGGTCGCGCACAACGCCGATGGTTCGGCGGCGGGCTTCGTGTAACCGCGCCTCCATGGCCCAAGGATCTTCGGTAATGATGTCACTGTCACGGGCGGCTTGGGGCGGCCTGGGGGCAAGCGGGTCCGGCCGACCGTCGGCGGCCGCGTCGGCGGAACGTTCGGACGCATCGCCTGCCTCTGATACGGGAACGGTTTCGTCTTTGCGCAGCGAGGTGTGGCGCTGCTGGATCGTATGTGCGAGCTCGTGGGCGATGAGCCTGTCCCCTTCGGGCTGACCCGGCCGGTATTCACCGGGGGCGAAGGCGATGTCGCGGCCCAGCGTGACGGCGCGGGCGCCGAGCCGCGAGGCGGCGGGTTGCTCGCGATGGAGGCGGACATCACCGAGGGGTTGCCGGAGATCGGTTTCGAAACGGCGGCGATCCTGGTGGGAAAGGGTTTCACCCGTGGATGGACCGATCAATGAAGCCCGGTTGACCTGATCGCAGCGCGGACAGGCGCCACCGCACGGACAAGATGAACCTGAGGCAGAACGATCGGCGGGCGCGGATCTGGCGGGAGGGGGTGCGCTGCGGCGCGCGGCAGGGACCGGCATGCTGCGGGAAGATGCGCGCGCGCGGGCGGGAACGGAGGTGGGCATTACAGCGGGCATCAGTGCGGGTGGGGTTGATCGGACGACCATGGGCTGGGGACATCGATCCGCTGATCGTGAAGCATGTAGTAGTAGCCGATGTCGTCGTGCCAGAATTCGATGATCTGCGCCCCGCGCGGGACGGGCGTGAAGCCGTCGAGCCGCCAGTAACGGTACGGCTCGTGTTCGACGTCGGGGAAAACCATGTAGGCGCCTGAGGCGATACCCCGGCTCAGACGCGGTGCGCCGCGCGCCGCACCCGGCGTGATGGTGTAATCGGGAATCAGATAAATATCGTCCACCCAGAAAGCGAAGGAAGACTGACCCTGGCTGATGAGATAAAGTTCGTAGGCGGCTTGAAGCTGGGTCCAGGCGCTGTTGGCACTCCCATAGGAAGAATTGCCCTCGGGAGTCGAGATGACCGTATCATAGTAATCCCGCGCGTTTGGGGTCGCCCTGGGGGCGAGCACGGCGGGCGGGAGCGCACCAGGAAGCGGGTGGGTGCGATAATAATCCGCCATTGCGATCAGCGAATGAAGGATGCGTTGAACCATCCGATTGCGATCCGAGTAGCTGATGAAATTTTCGTCGCTCCGCCCGGAAGTCGAAGCGGGTGCGATGACCCCGCGCACACCCGCCCGTTCGGCGGCGACTTCATCGGTGGTGATGAGCCCGCCGGACGACAGCAGATTGATCAGCGAGGCTTCCGCTTGGCGAATGGAGCCCAGGAGTTCTTCGCGCCGGGCGGTGTCAGGGGTGGATTCGCCGGGGAGCGGTGAACGCAGCGGAACACCGGAGGGAGCCGCGACGATGTCGGACGTTTTGCCAGTCGCGAGTGCGTCGGCGTTTTCTTCCAGGGTTTTCTCCGCCGGCGGGTGTTCGGAAGGGTTTTCTCCCCCGAGTTTTGTCTGCTGCGTGTGGGCGAGCTCGTGAGCGATGAGCGCCTGGCCTTTGGGCGTGTCGGGTGCGTAGTGCGAGGGATGAAAATAAATATCCTGTCCGAAAGTGACAGCCCGGGCGTGCAGCGGCGTGGTGATTTCCGGGGCCGAAGGGTGGAGACGGACCGAGGAAAAGTCCTTGTCATGGCAGGCAGGGTTTGGGATCAGCGGGCCGCATTGCGGGCACGTGCCTCCGCAAGCGCAAGGCGCAGCGTGGGGAGCCGGCGAGATTTTGGTTTTCTCCGGCGCTTGAGTTCCACTGCGTGAAGCACGCAGCGACGGGACGGTCGGGCGGCGGGTCGTCCGGGGGGCAGTCGCTGGCGTGGCGTGGGCTGGCCTCATACGGCTATTTCATAGGACGTTTCTTTTTTGCGGGAACAGGGGTTTTGCTGACAGTCTTTTTGACGGCAGGTTTTTTGGCGTCAGGTTTGGCCGGACTGTGCGTGGGTTTCGCAACGGGAACGGCGGTGGCGGGCGCGGTGGTTGACTTCGGGGCCACCGGCTTTGGGATATTTTTATCAAAGCCGGCGATCTTCACCAGGGCGGCGCCGGAAATGTTTTCGAAGGCCGGTACGTCGGCGATGCCGGCGGCGCGCAGTTTGGTCGCCGTTTTTGGGCCGATGCCGCGGATGGCCTCGAGGGGCTGGCCCGATTGAGCCGGGGGCGGATTTTGATAGGATTTGAGAACGGCCACCCGCGGTTCAGCCGAGGCGGGGGCGGGTTGGGCGGGAGCCGGCGGCGGGGCGGCGGGGGCGCTCGGGGCGGTCGGATCATTTTTTCCGTCGGATTTCTCGGGCGGGGGAGTGCAGCCGCAGTCTTCGTCGCCGAGGATGATGAGCCGGTAGTCGAGAGTATTGGGCTGCGCGACAATGGGACGTTGTTCAATGTGCAGGACACGGCTGTCGCGGCTGAAAACGCGGAGCTGCACCACTCTGATCGAAGCGCTATCCTGATTGGTGTTGATGTTAATCCCGGAGCTGAGGCCGGTGGCACCGGTGGCTGGGGTGCCGGTCGCTGCTGATGCCGCAGGATTATTGCCCGCAGCGGCCGCGCGTGCTTGAGCCAGTTTGAGCTCGGCCTCTGTTTTCGCCTGGGTCGGGTCGGCGGTTTTATCATTGGGATTGCGGGTCACGCGAAGCTCGAAATACCCGCGTTTATCAGTGCAGGTGTAACCGTACAGGCGCAGCCATGTGCCCGATGCGTCGGTGAGGGCGAGCGTGAGGCCGGGGATGCCGGTCTGGTCTTTGCGGCGGACAAATCCGTAGACGACGAAGGAATTCGCATCGACGGCGGGGGCGGAGGCTTCGAGCACTTCCTGGGTGGCGGCGGCCTGGCGGCGCAACTGTTCGTTCTGGGTGAGGGCGGCGGCGGCGTATTGCAGGCGCGGATGAGCGGCGGCACCGGCACCGTATTTTAGCGTGAGCAGCTTTTGTTCGCGGGCGAGCGAGGCGGATTTGGCCGAACGCACCCGGCCCAACTGCGCGTAGCCGGCGGCGCGGTTGGCATCGAGCGTCGGGAAGGCCTGATTGAGCGCCTGGATGGAAGTTTCCGGATCAGGCTGCTGGCGGGGAGTGGTGGAAGAATTCACATTCATGGGATGAGAGTCAGGACGCTGGGTTGGGAATAGTTGGCTTGGGCGAGGGGATCGACCGAATTGCTCGCGGCGAAACCGGAGAGGAATTCGGCGAACGCTTTCTTGCAGTAACCCTGGGCGAAGGCTTCGAGGAGCACCCGGTTGCCGGAATCGACCAGCAGCGCGGGCACTCCGTTGCGGGCGATGATGCAGTGCGTGCCCTGGTTCTCCGTGGTGGTGTTCATCATCAGGCCCATCGTGAAGGCGGACATCGGCGCGTTGAACATGCCTTCCTTGAAACGGTTGCCCGTCACGCGCTGGGTCATGGCGAAGCTGAGCAGATTCGTGAAGAGAAAATCGTCGAGGAGGTTGGCTTCGCACTGGTTGTCGGCGAACGAAAGATCGTCGAGCGTGAAGAGGAGGATGGCAGAAGCGGAGAAGGAGAGGCCGCGCTCCAGGAGATCGAGATTGACCTGGTTGTCGTTGAAGAGGACCTGGCCGTTGGCGAGGAGCCGCGCGACGGTCTGGTCGTCGAGGCCATCCTGGGCGACCGCGCCGTCGGCGGCGCCGGAGAGATAGGACGCGCCGTTGGTTTGGTTGAGACTCTTGAAGAGGATTTGCTGGAGGTAGAAAAGATCGTTCGAAATCCCTAGGTTGAAAATCATCACGGCACCCGCGAAAAGACCGGTGATATCCACCGAGAGGGGCGGAATGCCCCGGGAGGTGAACTGGTTGGCGACCACCGAGACGGGCCCGAGCGCCATGAGGGAGAGAGCGCGGCCGAAAGGCGTGCTGACGGTGTTGTCGTGAAGCCGGGCCGCAGTCACGCCGTTTTGTTCCGGTGCGGTGCCGAGGAGAGTATGCACCAAAACGGCGGGCGGGAGGGCGAAGCGGATGACGATGCCGCCGCGCTGACCCTGCTTGACGGCGGCGGCAATTCTGGAACTGGCGCCGTTGTTGACGATGCGGTTGTTGGTGAGGTCGGCGGCCTCGACGTGCAACACATAGATACCGCAGACCGGATCGATGTGGGTCGTGCCGTTGTCGACGATGGTGCAATGATCGATGACCAGGTTTTCGACGTCGGCGAGGGCGATGCCGCCGTAACCCATGTAGCCGGCCATCGCGTCGGAAGGCGCGGCAATCTCGCGCCGCAGGCAGTCGTGGATGCGGGTGCGGCTGATCGTGAGGCCCGAAACGGTGATGAATTCATCGGCACCCGACAGGTCGAAGAAACCCGCCACGCCAATGCCGTTGGTGCCCATCGAGCTGATACGGTTGTGATCGACGCGGATTTCGTAGAGCGGGCCGCCTGCGGCCTGCCGGAAGGTGTGGTCACCCACCTGGACCGTATCTCCCGGAATGCCGAAATCAACCGGGCGGGTCGGTTCGCAGGGATCCCCTGCGGGCGGAGTCGGCTCGTCCTCGGGCGGAACGGGGTCATCGTTTTCATCGATCCAGATGATAGAACCAAGCGTGATGCCATTATGGGAGCCACCGCGAATGTGGTTCTCCGTCACGCGCACGCGTTCGCAAAGGCTCTGGAGGTGGATGCCGCCTTTGCTGTGGTTGCCGGGAACGAAGGAGGCGGCTTCGTCGGGAGAATCGCCGGCGGGATCCTCGGGGTCGCCGATGACTTCCACGAGATTGCGTTCGATCAGGGCATCATCAGCGAGCACCTCCAGCGCCTGGTCCTGGCAATGAACATCGGTCATGTGCAGTCCGCAGCCGCGGATTACCAACCCCTGAATCCACTCGGCGCGGATGGCGGCAAAGGCGGAAGCGGCGACGTCTAGATTTTCGAGGGTGAGGTCTTCGATCGGCCCGGTGGGAATCTGCGCGGTCTTGCTGAGCGGGTTGTAACCGAGTGCGAGTATGGCCTGTCCGGTTTCGCTGGCCTCGACGGCGAGGCTTTCAAGGGTGATCTGTTTGCCGCCGTAAACGGTGATGATCGCATCGTTGATTCCATCCACGGGGGCGAGCAGGCGGGTGCGCGGGCCGCAGCCGGAGATCGTGACATTGGTCAGGTTTTTCAGGATGATCCTTTCGTGAAACACGCCGGGAAGAAGGCAAACCTCGCCGCCTTCATCGGGGAGCGCCTCAATCGCCGCCTGAATGGAATCATAATCGCCCAGGCTGGTGTGCCCGTCGCCGACGCGATAGGAACAGCAGGTGTCGAGGCGGGAGAGCGGGCGAAAACGGCGGCGGCAGTCGTGGATTTCGCCGGCGCCGGCATCGGCCGTGAGATCGGCCGGCCAGGTGACAATGCCGAGCGGCACACGGTGGTAATGGATGCCGGCAGGCAACGCGGCATCGAGGAGCGTATCGGGATTGCCAATGTCGCCGGCGCGAACGGTGAAGGTCCAGTAGTCGCCCGGACGGTAAACTTTCGTGGCGGGATCATCGAAGCTGAGATGGACGCCGAGTTCATCGGGCAGTTCCACCGGTGTGACGGCGTCCAGATAATTGCCCAGCAGCTCGATGCCGTTCCAAAGGCGGAAAAAGGCACGGGGATCGTCCGTCGGATCGGGCGAGGGGTCGGGTGGCGGTGTGCCGAAAATCACCTGCGTGGTGTCGATTTCGATCGTGCCGTTGGGATTGATCGAGGCGGGCACGCCGTAGCTGACACGCCAGTGGCCGAGGGCGTCGTCGTGTGTGACGACTTCGAGGTAGCACGAAGTCAGTCCACTCGTGAGAATCGCGGTGCGGTTGGCCTCGATGTCGATGGTGATGTCAGTGCCGCTGGTGTGGAAAACCCCGGAGCCCACGAGGCCGCCGTTCCAATGCGACCATTTGAAACGCGGCGTGGCGTCGTCGGTGTGGGCGATTTCGATCCGGTAGAGCCGGTGCTCCAGCCCGACATAACCGCCGCCCTGCACGACGGGACATTCGCCGGCGACGGTGGTCGTCGGGGTGAGCGTGGCATTCAGTTTGCCGAGAAGGGAAAGATCATCCTTCAACTTGCTGTGAATGGAGAGGCAATCCTCGCCGTCAGAAAGGCGGAGCAGGCGCAACGCGGACGACGTGAGGATGCGTTCGGTGGTGTCAACACCGCCGAGCGCAGGTTCAAGCAGGCGTTGCGGCAGTTGGAATCCGCTGATCGATTCGCGCCAGATTTCCAGAATGACGGCGTCGCGCACACCGGCGTCGGCTGCGGTGGGTGGAGTGGCGGCGGGGTCTTGGATCGGAGGTTGCAGGTAGGTGGCGGTGCGGGTGACCGGTGCGATGGGCGCGGTCGGATCAGCCGGAGGCAGGTTGACCAAAATGCCGTCGGCCCAGACGCGGCCCGGGATCAGATCGACCTCGACCACACCGGCGACGACGCGGGCGGCCTCGACCTTGAAACCGTCGGGCGCGCCCGTGGGGACGGCGGCGACCGCCGGTCCGATCGCGTCCTGCCCGGCCTGGTCCTGCCAGTGCGTGTTGATGCGGGTGTGCTCGTTCCAATCGGAGTCGAGCATGACCTTGCCTTGCTGCTGGAGGACGCCGGTGAAATTATCGCTCGGGTCAAAACGCCATTTGGAGAAATCGCCTTTCATAAAGTGGGGATGGGTTGGAGGAGTGGAATCAGGTTACTGGTATTAAAAGTGGCCGGATGCCGACGGGCATGAATTCGCGCAGCCGGATCGAGAGATTGGCCCATTTGTGCGCTTCGAGCAGAAAGCCGAAGGCGCCCATCGCGTCGTCGCCGGGACCGCGCTGCCGGATATGCCAGTCGCATTGCGACGCGAGCTGGCCGTAGGCGGGATTTTCAAAATAGGTGGAGGTGAACACGAGCGGCGCCTCGTCGGCGTCGACGCAGGCGTGATGCGGAGGCAGGCGATCGGACTTCGCGGAGAACCAGCAAAATTTCAGGCAGCCGTGCTGGTTGTCGTGCACTTCGAGCTGCTGGCAGAAAAGCGTGCCGTCGCCGGATATCGCATCGACCCGCACACGGCCGAAAAACGTGACACTGCGCACATCGGTCTTCGGTGCCCAGTCCGTGGTGGGATTGGTGAGCGCGGCGAGGGCGAACTTTGTGCTGCCGTCATCATCGGGCGCGGAGCCGGCGTCGATGATGCTTTCGGTGAGATACACCTGATACGCGTCGTCGAGCCGCAGCGCGCCTGCGATCGAACGCTGGATGTCGATGTCGGGCGTGGGCGCGAAGGCGGTTTCCTCGGCGGAGGCGGCGACGAAACCGTAGTGCTCATCAAGATTTAGGGCGGGCGCAAGCGGGGCGCGGTCGCCGTTGCGTTTTTGCCAGCCGCCGGGATCGAGCGTGCAGCCGATGATTTCCAAACGGCCGAGGGCGGCGCGCGCGATGAGCGGCTCGGTGAGCGCGAGCGTGGTGTGCCGGGTGAGGAAAACACCTTCGAGGCGCACGGCGAGCGCGGCGATGCCGGCGTCGAGCACGTCCTGTTCCGCGGCGTCGGCGCCGACCACTTTGACCGGACGGAACCGCAGCGGCTGGTGCAGGCGGATGATCGGGCGCTGGCCGTCGGCCGCGCGGATGACCAGGGATTTGGCGAGCCGGAAGGTGCGAGCGCCGTTGTCGGTGATCACGCCGGAGACCGAGGCCAGGTCCAGGTCGTGGACAAGGCTGTCCTGGATTTCGATGACGAGCGGAGAAGTGCGCGTGTGAAGATCGGCCAGCGCGTCCTGCAATACGGTGGGACCGTCGAAGCCGGTGATTTCCACGAGCGCAGCGTTCTCGCCGCTGATCGTGGCGGGTCGGGGCGTGTGATCGACGGGCTGCGCGCCGACTTCGCCGACGGCGCCGTAGGCAAACGAAACGATGAGATGGTCGCGCAGGGCATCGCGCTGGGCGGCGGTGGCGACACCGAAGAGGAGGCGGCCGATGTTGGGATCGACGGCGATTTCGAATTCATCGAGCCGCCGTTTCAGACCATTTTCCCAGGCGCAGAGATTTTCGCCGCGGAATTTCCAGGTGCGGCCGGCGAACTGGCTTTCGGGCAGGAAGAGATTGAGGCCGACATCGCCGGTGTTGAAATCACCGACATCGAAGTGGGTGTGATCGTAGGTATCGACGGAAATGTAGGCGGCGGGATTGCCCGCAAGCTGGCCGTCGGTGCTGAGTCGGGCTCGCGGCATGGGATTGGGACAACCGTCCAGCGTGACGAGGGTGGGCGGCTCGGCGTTGGGATTGTGACGATAGGTGTTGAAGAGCCGCACGGGCCGGCCACGATTTTGTGGGTCGGCGGGATAACCCGGATCGCCCGGGGCCGGCGCGCCTTCCAGCGGATGCAGATCGAAGCCGACGACATAACGGGCCTGGTGGCCGGAGAGGGAGAGGATTTCGCGCGAGCCCTTGTAGACCGGCCAAGAGAGGGGAAGATTGTAGGCGTGGAGCCGCCAGAGGAAAATCGCGAGATTCGGGAGGTTGTAATGGATGCCGCCGTCGAAGGCCGGCTTCACGTCGGCGGTGTGATAGAAGGGATCGAACGGCGTGTTGAGCAGGGTGAGCAGCGCGGGATCGCGAATCGGCATTGTGCCGCCGCGCGCGGGTTGGGGAAACGGGGCGGGCGAAAGATTCAGGTTGAGATTGGTGTCGCGGTCGGGGCGCTGGTGGTTGAGGTGCTGCTGCCAGCCGAGATTGTTGCGCAGCTCAACCCCGTGCGCGGGCCAGCTCGTGAGGTTGGCGGCGAGCCGCTCGATGACGGCGAGCGTGCCCTTGCGCCGCCGGAGCGCGATGGTGTCCGCCACGTCGGCGCGGAGGGTCCAGGCTTCGCCGCTGAGGAGACTCGCCCCGACGTGATCGGCGTGGTAGGGAATAACCCAGTCGTCGCACGTCTCGATGAAGAGATCATGGTAGAGCGACTCGATGTTTTCGTGGATCGCGCTGTAGGCGGCCTCGATCGAGGCAAGGTAGGCGCGCAACGGATAGGCGGGCGTCTGCTCGGCGTCGCGTATGCGGTAGATTTCGGGAAGACGGGAATAAAGGGGAACTCTCATGGGGAAACGGCGCTGAGCGAGAGGTGGGCGGGATAGAGCTGGAGCACTTCGTTGGGCAGGCAGGCGGTGTAGGTCGCGAGCGGCTTGGGCTCGGCGGGCAGAGTCAGCGCCGACGGATCATCGACCGCCGTCGCCGGCGAGCCAAGGAGGCCGAGCGCGGTGACTTTGCACCACAGGATGCCCGGCACGTTTTGCAAAGCGCCTTCGATGCGGGTGGCATATTCGGACTCGCCGAGCTTGCGTGCGGCGAGTGCGAAGAGGCCCTTGGCCGCGGCCGTGTCGTCGTCCGCGGTATCGGCCAACCCGAGGGCGAGCCGGAGCGCCGGCTCGATGTCTTCCTGCTGGTAGGTGCTGTCGAAGGCGTAGTCGACGTCGAGGTAGACATAACGCAGGAACGCCTGGCGCACGACGACCGAGTGGCGGTCGGGGCCGCGGTCGCGCTGGGCGGCGAGGATCGAGGCTTTGACCGAGGCGTATTCGTCGGCGCGTCCGGCCTCGAGCAAAACGGTGAGCACCACCGAGGGAATGCCGAAAATCTGCTCCCATGAGGCGGCGGCTTTGGTCACGCCGGCGAGCGCGAGCGTCTCGGCTTCGTAGTCGCTGATGCTGACAATGCGGCCGAGACTTTGCAATTTGGCGGGTGCGGCGGCGCGGGCTTTCTCGCCGGTTTCGGCTTCGGAGCCGCCGGCGATCACTCCGGGCAGTTGGATTTTTTCCAGATTAACAATGCGCGAGCCGGGCTGGACCTTGGCGTCGGTTTTCAGCAAGCCGTGCGCGCCGGAGCCGACGCGGTAGAAGGCGGTGACGTTTTTCAGGCCCGATGGCAGACGCGCACCGGTCAGACCGTCGCCGAACTGGACATAACTGTCGCCCTTGTCGTCCTGCCGGACGAGATAAATTTCCTCCATGGCCGTGCGACCAAAGAAAGAATCGACGCGCGTCCATGCGCGGTCCTCGACGTACACGGTGAGCTCGGGCACCTCGGGCGGAGTGGCGCTGGAGGAATTGAAATAGGTGAGCGGAGCCTTGGGGAGCTTGAAGGTTTGGAAAGTTTCGCGGTTGTCGCCCGTGCCGAGCACGACCTTGGCCTGGCTCTTGCCCTGGGTGGCGGCCACGACGTTGCCGAAAACAGTGACGGTCGGCGCGGCCTCGTCGAAATCTTCATGGGAGAAATCGCTCAGCACCGTGCTCAGCACGAGCGGGCGCATGCCCTCGTCGGCACCGGCGAGCGTGGCGACGGCGGTGATTTGCTGCACGGTCGCTTCGGCGGTGCGGCCGTCGTCGGCTTGAAAAAGCAACGTGCGATTTTCCAGGGCGTCGGCTTCATCGGCGGTGCCATAAAAGGAAAGCTGGTCGACGGCGGTCAGCGCCCCAGTGGGCGGATTGGAAAGCCGGCTCACGACCAAAGCCGCACTGGTGGCCTCGTGCAGGCGGATTTCGCGAATGTCTACATACGCGTAAGCGGGATTGTTATTCGTGACGATCGACCGGTTCAGCGTGATGAAAGAGCTGGAGCCCTGCAGGTCGCCGAAAGAAATTGGACTGGCGGATATGGCTTGGATCGTGCGGGCCACGATGAGCGGATATTTGGAGCCGCCGTACGAGACCGGCGCCTGCCAAAGCAGGGTCGTATTGGGCGTGAGGTCGGAGACTTCCTGGTCCAGGGCGACAAAGTCCGCCGGCAATTCGACCGAGCTGGAAGTCTCGCTGCATGTGCCGCTCATGTGCCGGCTGAAAGAGGTGTCGCTTTCCGACATCCCGGCGACTTTGCCGCTGCTATCGATGACACTGGCGTGGGTTTTGGTCGGAGCGTTGAAACCAAAATGACGGAAGGTGCGGTTGATCCGATAGGCGGTGATATTGTCCGGCCATGCGGCCAGAATCGGCGTTTCAGTCGTGACGAGGCAACGGCCCAGCGCGATGGACACCGTTTTGATCTTCACCAGTTGCGGCGGTTGCTGCTGAGGTTTACTGCTGTCCGAGTTGTGCGTCCAGGTCGGCTCGTCCGCGATCAGCAACAGTTTGTCGCCGGCCTTCAGTCCGACGGCTTCAAGGCTGGCCGAGTCCGTGGCGGTGCCGGCGGCGGTGATCTCAAATGAAGTGACACCCGCGGAAAGTCCCGGCGTGTAGATGCGCTGGCGGTAGAGGGAGAAGCGGCTGAGATGCGGGTAGGCGATAAGCTCGTCGGCGGTTTCAAACTCCACCGCGTCTTTCACCCCATCCAATTCGGCCTTGAGCGGATAGCCGGCAGGAATTGTGACCGGGCCGCCACCCTTGACTTCAAAGGCGAATTTGCCCGAACCAGCGAGCCCGGGAGCGAGCCGGTAGCCGAGAAGACGGACGAGATTGGCGATGCTCTCGCGCCATTGCGCGGTGCGCAGAAACGCCTCGTTGGCGTAATGCTCCTGATAGAACGTGAGAATGTCGCCGACCACGGCGGCGCCTTCGAGCAGCGCGATGCCGGGATCATCGGCACCGCGATGGGTCCACCCTTTGAGTTCGGGCGCGAGATTGATCTGGCGCAGCAGGAAATCGCGGATGTCGCCGTATTCGCCGATGCGGTAGCTGATGTGTGGCAGCGCGGGACGGTTGCTGGGGCGGCGCGGGAATGTTTCGGGCGCGACGCAGTCGTTGGTGAGTTCTTCGCTCATGCGCGGCCTCCTTGGAGCTCGAAGCGGATGAAGCCGGTTTCGAGATGATCCGGATCGTTTTTGACCAGAATGATTTCGTTGAACTGCACCTGGATCTGGTCGCCGGGCCCGGGCGTGGGCTCGTTCCAGCGCCCGAGGTCGATCGAGTTGATGTGCTTGATGCCGGTGATGCGTTTGATGCGCCCGGAAATTTCGCTGGCGTGGAGGGACTGGCCGAAGGTCCAGTTGTCGGGGTGGAAAAACGCGAGGCGTCCGTCCGGCGTGTAGCCGGTGGAAAATTCCTGCTCGAGCACGAAGCGGATGTCCTCGGGCCAGTAGTTCTCGTCGATGCAGACCGTGACGTAGATTTGTAGCGGGACGAACGAGGGCGGACGAATCTCAATATCCTCTCCGATAAGGCGCACGGCTTCGAGGTGGGCGCTGAGGCGCGCGCGCAGATCGTCGTCGAGGGTGTCCTTGCCAACAGGGTCGACGCTGATGCGTACGGTGCGCCAACTGCCGGTCCACGCGTAGGCGGCGACTGCCCGGGAAACGCCGTCGACTTCCTCGGCGCGGGCGATGTAGTCGGCGAGCGTGATGGCGCGGAGCTGACGGGCGCGGTAGGCCTCGGGGGCATTGCGCAGGATTTGCTCAACGAGCTCGGGATCGCGGCCGTTGGTGACGTCGAAGGGATTCCACAGCGAGGTGACGTCGGGCGTGGCGACAGTATCGTAATAGATGACGGCGTCGCGGCCGACGTTGCCGAATTCGCCGCCGCCGACCTGATAGTTGCAATGCACCACGCTGTCGGCGGGCAGGAGATATCCGTTGGTGCCATTGCCGAAGCGGATCACGCTGCGTTGGAGTTCGTCGGTTTCGACGGCAAAGAAGTTGCCCTCGTCGAGTGAATCGTCGGCGTGGACCAGACTGATATCCTCCAGAAACTCGACGTCGCCCAAACCCGGGAGGGAGACTTCGATCTGCATGGTGGTTTGCGGCTGGATCTCCCCGCCGACCGGTGTGTCGAGGTAGGCGAGCGGCCGGTGCGGAATGCGGCAGAGGATGCCGCGGCGTTCGGTGCGTTCGTAGGCGTACTCGCCGACGGCGAGCGGGGCATCGCTGTCACGAAAGATCGTGGTGACGGGCTGGCCCTGATGCACGGTCACGAGATTGCCGTGAAACTGGCTGAGATCGGTGATGTCGCCGGTGGCGGAGGTGACGGTGAAGCAGTAGTTATATTTCAAAGCATCCTCCTCGCGCCAGGTGATGCGGACGCAGAACATGCCGGTCATCGGGTCCGCAACGGTTTCGGCGGAAAGCAGGCGCAGGCGCTGGCGTTTGTCGGGATTGGCCCCGGAGGGGCGGCCGGTGGCGGGGTTCAGCCACTCCTGTACGACGAGTTCCTTGACGACACCGTTGTTGATGAGGGCGGTGACAATATCACAGGAAACTTGGTCAGTGGTGCTCGGGGCGAGATCGGCGGTGGTGTCGCCCGCGGCGAGGGAGGGCTTGACGTCCTGCCATGTGTAGAGCCCGAGCGCGTTCAGCAACGGATGGAGCACGGCCGCTTCGCGCGTGGCGAAATAAATACGGGTCTCGGGGACATCGGGATCACCGGCCCAGACGGTGAAGCCGGCGGGCAGGTTGAAAATATGATTGATGAGCGTGCCGTCGGAAAGCGTCAGGGTACCGGTGACCGCACCGGCGATTTTCAACGCCAACGGGGTGGTGGACTGGTTGCCCTGGTGAATATGGTAATCCATCAGGCGGGCATGGCGGGCCAGGGAAACCCGGGAGCGGCACGAAGAAAAATAAGCCTCGGCCATCACGCGATCCTGGTAGTCGCTCAGTTCGTCGCCGGAAGCGCTGAAGAGATCGATGAGGACCTGGTCCATGTCGGCCTCGCTCGTGCTCTGCCAGCCCGGCACGCGTTGCTGCATGGCGGTGATGAGGGTGTGGCGGAAGGAATCGTAATCCTTGGCGAGGTAGTCGATGGTGAGCGGCGAGGGTGGCGGTGCGGCCGGTTCCCAGCCGGGAGAGCAATCGTTGCTGAAACAACCGGGGCGGAACTTGAAATCCAGTTCGCTGAGCAACGGATCGAAACCGGCATCGGTGATGACCAGCGTGTAGGTGGAGTAGTCGCCGATCGGTGTCACGGTGAGCGTGAGGACATTACCGGCCGCGCTGGCGGCGGTGACGTGGATCTGGCCGCCGGCCGTGCCGCCGCGGATGCGATGACCGCCGCGGATGCGCAGCAGCGTGGCAAACTGCGAGGGATCGGCCGCGAGGGCGGCGAGATGCAGGCTGTTGTAACATTCGACGAGCAGGCGGGCTTCGGTGGGGGGATCGGTGGGGATGGCGGCGGGGACCAGCTCGACCAAAATCAACCGGATGCCGTTGAGCGATTTCGCGGCGAGATTTTTCGCGCGTTCGTTGAGGGCGTCCTGGTGGATGATGGCCATGGGAAAAAAGGGAGCGGGGGTTACTGGCCGGTGCGGCGGAATTTGAGGATGCGGCTGTCCTCGCTGCCGGCGGGGCGGTACTTGATTTCCACCTCGACCAGCTCGCCGCTGAAGGTGACATCGAGGTTTTCCAGCGTGACGCGCTGGCCGAGCCATTTGCCGATGGCCTGGGTGATGCGCGCCTTGGTCACGCCGCGCAGCACGTCGCTGGTGGGTTCGAAGATGAGCTTGCGGGCGCCTCCGCCGAATTCGGTGAGGAAGGGGCGTTCGCCGGGCGTGGTGAGGATGAGCTGGATGAGCTCATCATGGACGTGCTCGCTGTAGGTGGCGGGCGCGGCGGTGCGGCCATCGGCGCTGATGCGGAAGGGGAAGGACAGGTGACGGCCGTCGGGATTGTTGGTGCTGCTGCTCATGTGCCTTGGACTTTGGACTGGACGTTGGTGATGTTCACTGGGCCCTGGGGGCCGGCGCCGATGCAGAGGCCGGTGCTGTTTTGCAGGAGCACGGGAATTTCGTTCACTTTGGTCAGCATGGCGCCGGTGACCCAGGTGACGGTGAGACAAGGCGAGGGCGAGCCGGGGGGAATCGTGAAAGGGCAGCCGGAGACGGTATGCACGTCGGTCTGCAGCAGCGCGTAGGCCCCGTCGACCTGCAGTTGTGAATTGCTGGTCGAAAACTGGACCGTGCCGCCATGCGGGCACATGGCCGAGCTCTGGGTGTTGAGAATGTAGGGCATGGGAATGCGAAAATTAGGAGCCGACCTTCATGGCTTCGTTGACGAGGCTGGCGCCGGACGTGGTGATTTTCACCATGCCGTCGTTGATATTCACTTCGCTGGAGGTGATCTTGATGCTGCACTGGCCGAGTTTGATCGTAATGTCGCTGTCGGTCATGGTGAGTTCACCGCCGCCCGAGTGGAGCAGTTGCACCTGGCTGCCGTCGTCATCGAGCACGAGTTTGTGGCCGGCGCTGGTGGCGAGGACGCGGGCCTTGGAGGTGTTGGGCGAGGGGATTTCGCCGCTGGCCCACCAGAAGCCGGACCAGATGGGACGCGCGGGATTGCCGCCCTCGAATTCGATCCAGACGCCATCATCTTTCTCCGGAAGCAGGAAAAGACCATGCTGCGGTCCGGCAAACGGCGAGGCGGGCAGAGCCCATGGGGAGTCGGTTTCGCCGAACACGGCGGGGACCTGCGCCTTGATGCGGCCGATGCTTTCCGGATCGTTGACGTCGGTGACCTTGCCCCGGTATTTGCCAAAAAACCGGGTGTTCATGTAATCGGCCATCTGGCCGAGGAGCTGTTCTGTGGTGGTGGCGGGCATTAGAAAATGGCGGGGACGGCGGGAGCCGAGGCCGCGAGCGGAGTGCGCACCTGGCGTTGCACGGTGAATTGTTGGGTGTGGTCCGAGTGGTTGATGACGTGCTGGACGCGTTTGATCAGGAAATTGCCGCTGAGGCTGGTGCCTCCGGCCTGGATAGCGATGAGCTGGTAGGGCGTGAGAATATCGTTGTAGCGACCGGAATAAATCTGGCCGGTGGCTTCATAGGTGTAGCTGCTCGCGATGGATTGGGCGCGGGTGAGGGCCGTGGCATCGACACCCGTGCTCATGGCGGGATTGGGCAGCCGGGTGGCGGGCGGGGTCGGGCTGTCGGGATTGCCGCCGCCGAGCAACGTCTCGTTCTGATAGGCGCCGGTGCTCGGGGTGGTGCTGCGATCGCTGAGGCTGAGGGTCGCGACTTGATATTCGGCCGCGGCCTGCGTGTCGTTTCTCACGTCGAAATTCATCACGTTGCGATTGGCACCGAGCAGTACCAAGGGATCGAGTGAGGGCGTCTCGGATGATTCGGGGAACGAGCAGAAGAAGCCGCGGCTTTCCGCATTCACGTCTTCGCCCGGCAGCACATAGGCATGCAGGGCGTTGCGCTCGGCGAGGCGGCGGAGAAAATTGGCATTGGTGCCGCGCTGTACTTCGGTGGATTCGAGCGGCTCAGCCGGGGCCTGAAGCGTGGCGATGTTCTCCGGGGTGATGTTGACCTGATCGCTGCTGAAGAGCTGGGTGGCGATATTCGAGTCGGACTGGCCGTTGCTGATGGTGACGACCTCGGTGAGATTGAGGAGAGAGGAGTCGTCAAGCACGCTGAGAATAAGCTGGCTGCGGCCGGGCTCGGCGCTGAGCTGGGTGTGGTGGCCGGCCACCGGGCCGTCGATCAGCGGCACCCAGGGATCGGTGCCGACCTGGATTTCGATGCGGATGCGTTCGTAGGCGATGTCGGTGTCGAGATCGGCCCAGGAGCCATCCGGATTGAGGCGGAGCACCAATGTGATTTCAGCGGTCCAGGCATGATCGACTTCTTGATCGACGGTGAGGTTGAGAATACGCGCCAGCCACGCCGCCCTGGCGGGGGTTTTATCCAGATATACTTTGAAACGCTTGGCGGGCATGAAGGGAAAACCTGAAAGCGGTTGATCGCGGAGGGGAAGATTACGTGGAAGGCAGATTCAGGGTGTCGCCGGTTGTAGCGGTGAGGTCGCTGGCCTGCAGGGCGGTGTTGGCGTCGGCGATGTGCCAGAACTTCGTGCCATCGCCTGAGTAGGTGTCCGCGAGAAGATCGAGCCGGTCGTTGTCGTTGACGGAGTAGGCCGAGCCGGTCGGTGCGGGGAGCGGCCGCAGTTTCAGGGCGGTGACGGTGCGGCCGTCGCGGGTGGTGGCTTCGGCGGTGTCGACCTTGGCGTAGCGGGAAGTATCGAGGATCATGGGGAAAAGTTTTTCAGAGCGGGATGAGCTCGACGATTTGCCCTGCGGTGTTGGCGAGATTCGCGATTGCCTGGGCCTCCTTGGCGATGGTGGTGTAGGTGAGCGCGCCCTTGGCGAGTTCGTCGTCCGAGAAATTATCGATGTCGTTGACCGTAAGTTCGATTTCGACCTCGGCCTGGACCGGGTTGAGCAGATTGTCGTATTGCTGCTCGGTGATGCGCATGGATGTGATGAGCACGGGGAGGACGCGGGTGGCGCCCCAGATGAAAATGATCTTGGGAAATTGATCGCGCGGAATGGACTGGGTGGGATCTCCCGCCGCGCCGCCGAGGCCGAGCGCATCGCCCACGGCATCGAGGGCGGCACCGATCGCGCCGGAAATGAGCGAGCTGGGGTGGACCATTTTTTCGAGCGCGCAAAGCTGGGGGCCGACGCCGAAGAGGCGGGCGAGGACCTTGTCGTCCTTGAGCTGGTCGGCGGCGGAGAAATGGGCGGTGAAGGAAATGGTTTCGTAAACGGCTTCGCCGGCCTGGGTCGATTCGCGCGAGGCGCTGCTGCCGGGGCGCTCGGGAATTTGGAGACTGCGGGTGAGCGTCTCGGGATTGAACTGGAAGATGACCACATTGGGGATCGGCCCGATCAGACTGGTGCCGTATTCGATGAGTGCGCCGCGGAGAAGGAAGGACATGGGGGAAACGGTTGGGCTAGAGGCGGGGGGCGGTGGCAAGGGAGGGGGCGAGATGCCGGGCGATCCGGGCGGGTGATCCTGTGGCGGAGGCGGGCAGCGTGACCGCGAGGTGCGGAATGCTGCCCGGCACGGTCGCGGCAGCGAGGCCTTCGGCCAGGGCCGGGCCCAGATTGTTCGCGGCGGCCCGGGCGGCGGCGGGAGTGAGCCCGCGGGTGCGCAGGACGAGCCGGTCGATGTGCAGGGTGGTTTTCATGGGGAGGACTCCAGGCGGCGGACGGCGGCGGCGTAGGGACCGAACTGGTCGAGGGCCACGGTGCGATCGAGTTTTTCGTATTCGCGTTTAACGGCGGCGACGACGGCTTCCATCGTGAGTACGCGGACGGAGCTGCCGGCGGATTGCAGACAGGCGTTGAAAACGGCGGAGCGGATATGGCCGCCGGCGAGGGAAAAACGTTGCGCGAGAAAGACAAAGTCCAGGGCGTCGGCGTTGACGCCGGCGGGCATGCACTGCCGCCAGATGCGCTGCCGCTCCTCGGGACCGGGCAGGGGAAAATCGATGACGAAACGCAGGCGGCGCAAAAAAGCCTCGTCGAGATCGCGCTTCCGGTTGGTGGCGAGAATGGCGAGGCCCTTGAAGCGCTCCATGCGCTCCAACAGGTAGCTGACCTCGAGGTTGGCGTAGCGGTCGTGCGCGTCGCGGACCTCGGTGCGTTTGCCAAAAAGGGAATCAGCCTCGTCGAAAAACAAAATCACGTCGGCGGCATCGGCGGCGTCGAAGAGGCGGCGGAGATTTTTTTCGGTTTCGCCGATGTACTTGTTGACGACCTGGGAAAGATCGATGCGGAAGAGGGGAAGCTTGAGGCGCGAGGAAAGCGCCTCGGCGGCCATCGTTTTGCCGGTGCCGGGCGGGCCGGCAAAAAGGGCGGAGATGCCGCTTTCGTTCCAGGCGCGGGCGGTGCCCCAGTCGTAATGGACCTCGGCGAGATTTTCCATCGCCCGGACGATTTCCTGCAACGTGCGATGCTGTTTGACGGGCAGCATGAGTTCGTCGAAACCGAAGCGCGGAGTGACTGACTGGGCGAGTTCGCCGATGTCGAACTGCAGTTCGGCGCGGCAGGCGGCGTGCAAATCGTCATCGGTGAGCGGCCGGTGCAGCCCGCGCAGGCCCCGGGCGAGCGAGGTGATGGTGTCGCGTTCGCAACGGTAGCGACGGGCGCATTCATGGATCGTGGCGCCCAGGCCGGCGGCGAGTTTCTGGCCCAGTTGCTCCGTCCAATGATCGCGGCGCTCGGCATACGTCAGCGGCGGCAGTCGCAGTGAAGGCAGGATGCAGGCGGCCGCGCCGAGGCGGCGGACAAGCGTTTTATCGGTGAGGCCGATGATGAGCGTGACCGGGACGGGCGGTAGCGATGCAGGCAGCAGGGGTGCGGGCCGGTGATGGTCGTCCCCGCGTTCGGCTTCGAAACTGGCGTAGAGTGACTGGCCGCGCAGCCAGGCGAGGGTGCAGGCGATGGGAATCGCGGCCGGGCTGGCGTCGCCGAGGCTGACCACCGTCGTGCCCAAACGCTGGCCGAGCGACTCGGCGGTGGTGGCGAAGGGCGAGCCTTTGTTGCCGAGCAACGGAACGACGCGGAGCTGATGGGCGGGCGCGGCATTGAGGCGGGCCAGAATTATTTCCACGCCTTCCGGCAGCGCGGGGTTTTTGCCGGTCTGGTTTTTTGGTTTGCCGGCCGGCTCGGGATAAACGAGCTGACGCGCCAGCACGGCGGGAAGGTAGAGCGGGGTTTCCCAATCGATGTGCCCGTTGGACTCGTTGGCTCCGGCCGGGTGGACGGGATGGAGCAGGGCGTAGCGGAAAAGAGCGTGCTGCCGGTCGGCGATCTGGAGGACCTCGGCGGGATCATCCCAGAGGCGCTGAGCGAGGGCGAGGGTGGGCTGGGTTTTGAGGGGATCGTTGAGCACGGCGGCCACCACGGAGGCGGCGGTGCTGTCGATCGCCGGGAGCAGCGCGAGGGCGAGCAAGAAACATTCGACGGGATCGAAGGCGAGTTCACGTCCCAGCCAGCCAAACGAACCGGGAGTCAGCGGCGGTGCTCCGGGTCCGTATGGTGCCGGCTCATCGAGCAAGCCCGAGAGATAGGCGGCGGTTTCGTCTTCACGGAAGAACGCGGCTTTTTGTTCGGTGTAGCGTGAGAAATCGAGTGTCGCCGAAAGTTTGTCACTGTACGGCGGCAAACTGCCGGGAGCAGGGGCGGTGCCCGGACTGCGTTCATGCCAGAGCCAGCACACTTCCCGGCGCAACCGCACCGTCACCTGGCGGAGCCAATAACCCGCGAGCGGATCGCTGGTTTTGATTCCGGTGAGGAAGGTGGCGGATAGCGGGGTGGTGCTCATCAGGCGAGAATCAGCCGCGGACTGTTTTTGGCTTGCTGGCCGTTGACGCGCAAAATTATCCGGTACTCGCCGGGGGCGAGCGGATGCGCAACGGAGATGGCGAGTGTCAGCGAGGTCTGGGTCGCGTTGGTCGTGACCACATCGGTGCTCAGAGCCACCGCGCCATCGCGATAAAATGCGACCACAATGTCGCTTTCATCCGTGCCCAGCAGTTCGCCGGTGAGGGTGAGAGGGCCGGAGAGATTGCCGCTGCCATCGGCTACATAAGGACCGCCTGCCGCAGCGGAGAGGGTGGGCAAGAGCCGTCCGATCAATGGGTCGCTGTCGCGACTGCGGCCGCTGGCGAGATTTTGGCGCACCACGATGGTCTGCGCTCCGGCGACGAGCACCGCGCCCAAGGCCACGCTGAGATCAGCCCGACAGGTGAGACGGTCGGGCCGTTGGGCGATGACGGGAATCGGGACATTGCCGAGCTGGACTTCGAGATTGGCGAGATGCAGATCCGTGCCCGTGAGGTCAAAGGTGCCGCCGAAATCAATCCGCTCCGGCGAGACGGCATCAAGCGCCGGGCCAAGCGACGGAATGACATCGAGCGAAAATCCGTCCAGCCCGATCACCACGTTGGGATCTTTGGTGTAATCGATGCCCACCAGGAAGCTGTAGTTGGGTGGAATCGAAGGCGCGATCAGGACGGGCCGGACTTGGAAGGCGACGGAGAGGCGGTATTTTTCATCGGTGCCCTGCATGAGTTTGCCAAGCAGCTCGGAGGTGGCGGCATCAAAGGTTACTTTCAGCGGTTCCGGGTTGTCCTGCAACGCGGAGAGCACGCCGGCGGGCAGAAGATTGTGCAGCGGCAGGTAGGAGACTTCTTGCAGGGCGGCGACGGCACGGCCCAACAGTTCATGGGCGTCGGCCGTGTCGCTCAGGCCGCTGTCATCGAAGGCGGTCACAATGTATTTTAGCGCGAGCCAGAGCGGCGGCGGCTGGCCCTCGTCGAGGGACACGTTGTGCATCGAACCTTCGAAGTGGGTTTCGTAGAGGAAAAGATTTATTTTGGGATTGGCGCCGCTGCTCGTCGCCGATTCCGGGCGGCCGACCGTGATTGAAATCTGCGTGCGCCGGTTCAGGTGATCGCTGAGGAGCTTGGTGACGGCGCCGATGGCGCGCGGAGTTTCGGCGAGCGGCATGGCGGGTCAGAGGTAGAATCCCCGGCGGAGGCGGTTGAGGTCGATGGCGGGGCGCGGCAGCACGGTTGCGGCTGCCCCGGCCGGGCGCGGAACGGCGGGCCGGCGGGTTGGCTTCGCGGCGGTCGCCGGCGGCGCTTCAACCTGGATTTGCAACGTGCCGATGGAAATTTCCACGGTGGACTCGACCGCCACAGCGGGAGCGGGTGGTTGGGTCCGCGTTCGGGGGCGCTCAGGCACGCGGTCTGGCGCAGCGGTCTGGGGCTCAGGGCTGTGCGCCGCAGTCACGATTGAGGGATGCACGGTCGGTTTGGGCGCGACTGATTTGGCGGGCTCGGCGGCGGCCGAGGAATAGTCGTTCAGTGCCGGCGGAGTGCGATCGGCGGGGTTTTGCGCGACCCAACGGAAAACGTGTTGAACGAGTTCGTCGGCGGAAGGCACTCCCTCGGGTGAGGCTTGTTTCGTGACCAAAGGAGTGGCAGTAATAGTAACGGCGGATTCTCCGGCAGACGATTTTTCAGGGGCAGTTGCGGCGGTCGGGGCGGGAGCAGCGGGTGCGTTGCGCGTTTTGTTGGCGGGCGAAGCGGTTGGCGCGACTCTGGCGGGTTTGACTGAGACGGCAGTGAGCGGATCCGGGCGGGTGATGGTTTCCTCAATGTGGGATGAAATAATTTCCACCACTCCTGGTTCGGCATCGGCGCGTGCCGGTGGCGGCAGGCGATCATTTTTCGGATGCGCTGTGCCGGAGTCTGTCGTGGATTGATAAACGGGCGTTTCGGTGACGAGACGCGGTGCAATGGATGATTGGGGCGGAATTGCGGGAATCTCCTCGCTGATTTCTGCGATATCAGCCGGAGCGGTCGGCGCGTTCGTCGGGAGTGACGATGCCATCATGACGGGCTGTACCAGTCCGCTGGAGGTGAGCAGTTGTTGCAGGTACAGGCTCATGGCGTGGCTTCCAATTCGGCGAGGTAACGCCGGCGGCGGGAGCGCGGAACTTGAAAAATTTCCGCTTCACTCCAGCCATAGGCTTGGGCGAGACGGTGGTTTTCCTGGAACAGTCGGTGCTGCAGGGTTTGCAGCCGCGTCAGGGCAAGGGTCTCCAGGTCGACGGGGTGCGTGTTCTGGCGGTCGCAATGCGGACAGGTGGTGGTAACTTGGAAGGCGACGAGCATGTCGAACTCGGCAAAAGCGTCGGCCAAAATCTGGACTGGCGGAAGCCGGAAGGCTTCGGGGCAGGCGGACTCGGGCACGAGCAAACCGTGAAAAAGCGATTGCGGGGAGGCCGAGCCGGTTTCTGCCGCGACACGCCAGCGCCGGAGATCGGCCCCGGTCGGTCGGCGGAAAGTGAGTGCGGGCTGGTCGGCGCCGGGAAACCGGAGCAATTCGCGATCGGCGGCTTCGTCGTGCAGGGCGTCGAGGTCGGCGTAGGCCAGCTCGATTTCGATGAATTGCTGGCAGTCGGAATGCGGGCAACGGAGACGGAGCGGGAGGGAGGTGAGTCGTTCGGTGTCGCGTGCGATATGCAGCAGACGCTTGAGCCGGCTGGCCACCGAAAGCTGCCAGAGGGCGGCGCTGTCCGCCAGACCGGGAAAATCCGGGGCCGTGATGGCGAGCAGCCGGGTCACGAGGCCGGGCCGGTCGGCGGTTTTGAATTCCAAATCCAGAAAGGCCGCCTCCCGTCCGGGCAGGAACAGGGAGCAGGCACCGGCGGCATTCGGTTGCGCCGGGGCAATCGGGGCCGGGTCTGACGGTTGTACCACAGAAGACATTTTTCCGAAGTGGGTGGGTGCGGAGATGAAAAGGAGGCGGGGCGCGTGAGACTCGGTCCGTCACTCTTGGCCGGTGGCGTAAGCCCCGACGAAGAGTGACGAAACAGGAGGGAAGGGAATCCGCCCTGCGGTCCGAGTCGGAACCGGAGGCGGGAATTACGGTGCGGCGGGAACGGCGGCCTTTTCGTCCGGTTCCTTGGTCTCGACATCGCGTTCCCAGCCTTCGAGCTCGACCTTCATGTTTTCGATCGCGATGGCGTTGGCATTCGCATCGAGATCGGGCATGGCGGTGAATTCGCTGACCCAGCAGCCGTGGAGGAAGTAGCGCTTCGCGACGAGCCCGCGTTCGTTGAGCACCTCGAGCGTGAGCTCCTTCTTGTAGTTGACGAGGTCCATGGTGGGATCGCCGGCGTAGGCATGCACGATGTTGGCCCACTCCTCGAACTTGGTGTCGTGGGTGATGCCGCGCTCCATCGTGATGGCTTCATAGCTGGTGCGACCGGGCGACTTGTGGTCGCTGCTGTTGTCGCCGCCGTCCCGATGTTTCACGACTTCGGTGGTGCGTTTGAGGGCGCTGACTTTGCTGATGCCGAGGACGGTGCGGCCGTCGAGGAGCACGCGGAATTTGAAGTTTTTGTATGGGTCGTAGCGATGGGCGTTGACGACGAATCCTTTGGCCATGGGAGGAAGTGGGTTGAGTTTTTAGATTTAAGATTAGGAAAGATCGCCGGCGATCTGCTGGATGGTGATGACCACAAATTCGGCGGGTTTGAGCGGGGCGAAGCCGACCTGGATGTTGACGATGCCAAGGTTGCGGTCGTTTTGCGTCGTGGTCTCGGCGTCGCACTTCACGAAGAACGCATCACTGGGGGAAGAGCCTTGGAAGGCACCCTGTCGGAAAAGACCGTTCATGAAAGCGCCGACATTGAGCCGCACCTTGGCCCAGAGCGGTTCGTCGTTGGGTTCAAAGACAACCCATTGGGTGCCGCGGAAGAGCGACTCCTCGATCATGAGTGCGAGGCGGCGGATGGGGATGTACTTCCACTCGGAACCGAAATCGTCGGCCCCGTCCATGGTGCGCGCGCCCCAGTTGACGAAGCCCGTGGGGAAGATGCGGGCGCAGTTGACGCCGAGTTTGTTGAGCACGCCGTTTTCCAGGTCGGTGAGCTTGACCTCGAGGCCGGCGAGGCCGCGCAAATCGGCCTCGGTGCCGGCGGGCGCCTTCCAGACGCCGCGGCTGGCGTCGGTGCGGGCCATGAGGCCGGCAATCACGCCGGAGGAGCCGGTGAGCTTGATGAGTCCGCTGGCGTTGTACTTGATGCGCGGGAAAAAGACGGCTGAGAAATCCTTGATGACGGTGGCGCGCAGGTCGTTGATTTGCGCGGTGTCCTGCACGATGGCGGCCCGGCCGTTCTCGCCCCAGGATGGCGGCGCGTCGATGAGGAGGAAGGCGCGGCGGGACTGGCAGTAGATGCTGGCCGGACCCCAGAATTCGTCGAAGTCGGTTTCGGCAATCTCCGCGTCGGGCGGCAGCACCATGAGGTTGAAAAGGTCGACCGTGTCGAGCGCATGAAAACCGGTCTGCGTCACTTCCGATCCGACATATTCATCGTAGGTGGGGACGGTGCCGTCGTTGCCGCCGCTGAGCGTATACTGGCGGACGTTGGCGAGGAGCGAACCGGTGAAGGAGGCGTTGCCCGAGCCGGTGGCGGTGATGGCGGCCTGCTTGCTGAGCGCACCGTCGTCGGGGGTGATGGCGAGAAAATAGCCGTAGGCCTCGGCGCTGTACGTCAGCGTGGAGCTGTTGTTGATCGCGTTGGCGATGAGGCGAAGTTTTTCGCGGATGCCATCGTTGTCGCCGGTGGTGGCGCTGGCGCCGGCGGCATTTTTCACCCAGCGGCTGCCGGGCGCGGTCTCGACATCGTAGTCACCCGAGCCGTCGAGCGCGACGTCCTCACCGTCGATGGTTATTTTGGTCAACCCACCGGTCTGCACGATGGCGGCGAGGGCGTTGGTGTTGGCGATGCCGCCGGGCAGGCCGAGCGTGCTCCCGGGGGCGACGAGCGTGCCGGTGGCCATGGGACGGAAATTGCTGTATCGGGCAAACTCCACGCCGCCCTGATCGACGCCGAACATGATGGCGGCGGCGATGTCGTTGGCGGAGGAGCGTTTCACGCGGACATTCGTCTGCGTGCCGTCAGCCGCCTGAACAGAGAGCAACTGGCCGACATTGGCGACGCTTTGCAATGTGACGGTCACTGTCGCCGGGGTGCTGAGACTGCCCAGCGCGGTGTCGATCAGGCCTTTGATTGCGCCGTTGATGAGTGCTGCGGTGGCGGGCACGGGTCCCATCGTGCTGAGATCAATGGTGACATAGGCCGAGCCGTTGACGCTGAGGTCGAATTTATAGGAGCCTGCGTTGATAAGATTCTGCAGGGTGGTCTGCACGTCCGTGTCGAGGACGCCGAGGGGCCGGCGGGCCTGGGAAAAGCCGGCGAAGCTCTTGGTCAGATCGCGATAATGGGAGGCGGCGTTGGCGAAATCCCCGAGGGCGGAGTTGTCGTATGCGAGCGTGATGATTTGGGAACTTTGCGTGACAAACGTCGGGGCAAAGCGGGAGGAGGTGTAATCCATCGAGAGATTGGTGTGGCTCTCGGTGGCGACGACTTTGCCGGCGGATTCCTGGATGACGGTGAGGTTGAAGGTGTCGCCGGGAGTGACGGTGTTGTAGTCCACTTCGAGGCGGACGGTATTGGCCCATTCACCCTCGGCCTTGGCGGTGGCAATGAGGACCGCCTGATTGCCGGCGCCGAAATCATAGGTGCTGAGGGTGGCGGCCGCCTTGACCGCGTCTTTGGCCAGACGGACGACATAGCAATCGCTGCCGCCGTTGTCGTAGAATTGCTTCACGCTGGCGGCGAGATCGCTGGCCGCGTGCGGCGTGCCGAAATTGCGCGTGTAATCCGCGTAGCTCAGGCAATGGACGGCCTGGTTGACGGGCCCCATGGTGGCGCGACCGAAAAAAGCGGTGATCGACGTGGCGACGCCCGTGATGGTTTTCACACCGCTGGAGACTTCCTGGATATAAACCCCGGGATAGGATACTTGAACAGGCATATGAATCGTACTCCTGATTTTGTTGGTTGTAACTCAGTCTGCCGTCGGGTGGGGAAAAATTATTCCCATCGTTAAACAGACAAAAATATCAAGGCCCCTGCGTGCGCATCGGATTTGCGTTCGCGACAATGCGCCGGTGTCCGCATGCAGACCGTCATTCGCTCCGGCTGCAATGGCCGGCTCCGCTTTCGGGCTTCTTGGGTCGGACGAGGCCGGCGCAAAAATCCTGGCGTCAGAAATGACGGGGATAATTGCCGTAAAGTTTGAGGAGTGGACTTTCACGGGTTTGAAGCTCGGCCGCACTGTAGACGAATTTCCTTTCGCTTCATAGTGGCCGATCGGCTTAGGGCTTTTCCGCAATTTGTTTTTTGCGCTGTGTCGCGACATGCGCGGAACATCATTTCGGGCACAGATTTTTCGTCGCCGACCATGACGCCCGTTGCGCCGGGTCAAAGCACCGAGTCCGTCACGCGACGAAGCCGAACTGAAAAATGGTTCTGCGGATTCTTTGTTCCACCCGGGAAAACCGGAATATTTTCGTCGCCGGTCGCAGTGCGCAACATCCGCCCCGAAGTGATCTCTGGCAAAGTGAACCATGGTCGGTTGCAGGGATGGCGGTGGTGTTTAGGTGCCTGCCGATTGGCTGCACGCATAACCACGGAATCAGCGGTACGCCCGGATATTTTTCAGTCAAGACGGAAGCGCCCGGCTTCACCGGATTGTCACAGACCGGGAATTTTTTTGCAAAACGAAATTCATCGCGACGGTCTGCCGTGAAAATATTCGGACCTGCTCCCGGCTGACCGTGGGTTTTCCCTCTGGGAATGAGGAAATACCCGCAGGCATGGCCTGCGGTTGTCCGGTCAGAAATGTTGCGATCAATAATTATTAGAACCTGATTTCAGGCGAAAAATGTCGGGGTTTCATTTTCCAACAACGAAACCATTGTCGACGAATGAAGCGGGTGGCGGCTGGAGCATTTTTCCCGGTCAACTGATGAAAATCACTCATCAGCCTGAGCCGAATCACCGCCGAAGCTTACGGATCTCACCGCTCCGAAACCCGTTTTACTACGGCATTTTTCCTGATAAGAGCGGACTGCACCAACATCACAGTCTGGAATATACGTGAATTCGGAAAGAAGAAGCGGACCGATACTGCGCTGCACTATATTGCCGAGCTCATCGGGCAGTTCGATCTCGTGGCCCTTGTGGAATTACGCGACAATTTGGATGATCTCGGGGTGGTGATGGAATATCTCGGCCCTTCGTGGAAATTAATCTTTTCCGATTGGACTGACGATAGTGGCGGAAACGAAAAACGGACCGCCTTTCTCTTTGATCGATGGGCCGTCACACATAATGGTCTGGCCGCAGAAATCGATGCACCCCGCGTCAAGCAGGGCAAATAATGGGTCACCCAGCAGTCCTTTTGGCGGGCCCCATGCTTGTGCTCTTTCCGGGCCGGCAATTTCGACTTTCTGTCCATCGCCCTGCATGCCCGATGGGGCGACAGTGAAGCAGCCCGCGCCGGCGAACTCCAATTGTTGAGCGATTGAATCAAACCGCGCATGGAAAACAAAGCGGTGGAAGACCATGATCTGATCGTCATGGGTGATTTCAATACGCCCACCCTCGACGACGCGATGTTCAAAGCCCTCATTAGTTGCGGCATAAAAATCCCCAAGCCACTTGTGAAGCTCACGGCAGGTGATCGTACCGTCGGCGGAGCCAACCTCGGCAAGAATGCCTGTTATGATCAAATTCTGCATCTGCCTACCGTGCCCGAGAATTTCACTAACGCGGGTGGCGTAGGGCGTGTTTTCATCGATGACAGCCATATTAAGGAACTCTTCCCTGGAAAACCTTACGAGGGACAAATTCACCTACCAAATGTCGGATCATTTGCCGGTCTGGATTCAGATCAAAACGGACATTGAGGGCTTTCGCCTGAATCAAATCATCCAGGACAGAGGGAAATAACAGGGAAACGGCGGATTCTGGCGCATCTTCAGGAGGCAGAGAGCGGCGAGGGTAAGTGCGTGACCGAGATCCTTGTTTCGGCGCAATTGCACGCTGTCTTGCACTCGGCATTCTTGATCAGATCATTGGTGACAATTGTTCCATTCATTCAGAGGGTTTTCGTACACACGGCCTTAAGCTGAACCCAATGAACACAGGAAGCCCCGATCTGAATTTGGATGCGCTGCGCAGAAAACTATCGGAGCTTCGCTCTCAAAGTTCGAAATTGGAGGATGAAATCGCTTGGCTGCAAAATCAGGGCCAGATGGAATTGCCGCCAACCCCATCGCCGGTAGAACGCCCTGTGCCTTGTACTCCGGCGGAGAAGATTGCGCTATTCCTCGATTTGTTTGGGACCCGCCGATCAGTGTACCCCAAGCGCTGGGAGAACTCGAAAACGAACAAGTCGGGTTATGCGCCGGCCTGTGATAACGAATGGCGCGCGGGAATCTGCCGTAAGCCCGAGGTGAAATGTACCGATTGTCCGCATCAAAAGTTTCCTCTGTTGAATGAGCAGGCCATCGAGATGCATTTGCGCGGCCAGCACACGCTCGGCGTCTACGCCATAACCGATGACCATACGTGCCGGTTTCTCGCCGCCGATTTTGATGGCGAAGGCTGGAAGGACAATATCGCAGCTTATCTGGATGCGGGAGCCAAGGCCGGCGTCTCCATCGCGGTTGAGCGCTCGCGATCCGGCAACGGGGCGCACGCCTGGATATTCTTTAACGAACTGGTACCAGCTACGGTGGGCCGAAAACTCGGTGAGATCCTTCTGGCCAAAGCGGCGGCGAAGCGGCCGACGATGGAACTCAATGCGTTCGACCGCTTCTTCCCAAACCAAGATTTCATTTCACCGGGCGGGTTTGGCAATCTCATCGCCTTGCCCTTGGCCAAAAAGCCACGAGACGAGGGCAACACGCTCTTTCTCGACGAGAAATTTATCGTGATTCCAGACCAGTGGGACTTTCTGGCGAAGCTACCTCGACTGTCCGGCAAGCAAGTGCAGGACCTCGTGGACCTGATGGCGCCATTGCCACCGCTGACGGAGTCTCAATCGCCGGAGGGCCCTGAACTGGTGCTGCAATCTGACGAAGCCACTTTGGATCTGACGCGGCCAGTGGTTCGCCGAGGAGTCATCTCGGGCGAATTGACCATCAGACTGGATTCCAAAATTCATGTTCCACGAACGATTCCCCTGCCTGTGTTGGCTGCGCTCAAGCGTCTCGCTTCATTTCCCAATCCGATTTTCCACGAAAAACTGCGGCTTCGTTTTCCGACGTTCGACATACCACGCTTTCTTTTCTCGGGCGAATGGCACCCAGACAGACTGGTATTGCCTCGTGGCGTCATCGAGCAGTGCCTCCAGATTCTGGAGGAGGCCGGTGCTGTCGTGACACTTCTGGACCAGCGAAGTGCGGGCGCACGTTGCGCGTGGGCATTCAACGGCGAGCTGCGCCCTGAGCAGCAGATCGCGATTCGAGAAATGGCCGGTCACGATATTGGTATTCTTTGTGCACCGCCCGGAGCAGGAAAGACCGTGATGGGCTGCGCTCTGATTGCCCGCCACCGCACCTCTGTATTGGTACTGGTGCATCGTTCCGTGCTGCTGGAGCAATGGCGTGAATCAGCCATGCGTTTCCTTGGACTCAAGAAAAAGGAAATCGGTGTCTGGAAAGGATCAAATCCGCGACTGACTCACCGCTTGGATCTTGCGATGATGCCGAGCCTTTCGCGTACCGAAGACTATGCGGCGGCTTTTGCCGGTTACGGACTGGTCGTCGTTGATGAATGCCACCATGTGCCAGCCACGTCGTTCGAACTGCTCCTCAAGGCATGCCCGACACGACGAATCATTGGTCTCACGGCCACACCCTATCGAAAAGATCATCTGGAAAAGTTGCTTTACCTACAGTGCGGCCCCATCCGACACACGGTGAAGCCGGTGGAAAACAGTGAGGACAATCGTGTCGTCATCGTCCGGCGAAGTTTTATCGCCTTGCCCTCTGAAGGAACCTATCAGCCAAGTATCCACGAGATTTGGAGCGCATTGGTGGCTGATGTGGCCCGCCTCCAGATGATCGTCGCGGACATTTGCGAATGCATCGAGGCCGGACGTTCGCCACTCATTCTGGCCGACCGCAAAGCCTACTTGGACAAGATTGAGACCGCCCTCGCAATGCAGCCGAAGGTATCGGACGTTCCCCGTTACCGAATGGAAAGCAGCGTCGGGAAAAAACTGCGCATCGAAATACGCGGAAAGATCGACGCACACTACCTCGAACAACACCCTTTCGTCCTTCTGGCCACGGCTTCGCTTGTTGGCGAAGGTTTCGATCTCCCGCAACTGGACACACTGATCCTCGCCATGCCGCTGTCATTCAAAGGCCGGCTTATCCAATATGCCGGGCGGCTGCATCGTGTCCACGAAGGCAAAGCCTCCGCGCGTATCTACGACTACCTTGATGAGAACAGTCCGCTCACCCGTGCCATGTTCCGGCGTCGCTCAGTTGGTTATCGCCAAATGGGCTACAAGATAGAGCTGAGCGGTGATCAGACAGGCGATGTGAATCAATTAATCAACCTTCCGAGCTGAGCCGCTGAAAGCTAATGGAGGTCTTTGATCGCCAGCATCCTTCGATCTCGCAAATCCTGTGGTCGCTAATAAATCTAATTCCAACATTTACTAGATATGCCTGCTAAACGCTATTCTGACGGTGCTGTGTCCGCTGCCATCCCAGAGGTTAAAAACCTAAGCTATCACGACGCCGGCAGCTACAAGTCGGTTTATTTCGCAACCACCGCCTCCGGTCGAGATGAAGTCCTCAAGGTCGTCTGTCTCCCCCAGGATGTAAGCACCGATGAGGCGAAAGCGTTTCGTCAGCAGGAACTCGGTCGCGTGCAGCGGGAAATCAAAACACTTGCGGACTGCACCTCACCCTGCATCGTCCGACTTGGGGAGATTGCACCGGGCATCCGCACCATCGAAGGTGAATTATGCTTCGTCTATTCAGAGGAGAGGTTGCCGGGCTCAAGCCTTAAGACGGTGATTGAGTTGCTGGCAGCAAAGCCAGCTGAAGCTGAGGTCAAACAATTGCTACGTTGCCTAGTTCTGGGCATCCAAGAGCTCTGGACCAAACAGAAGACTGTGCATCGAGACATCAAACCAGCCAACATCTTCAGTACTGGCCTAGCAGATCGTCCTTACGTGCTGCTAGATCTTGGTATCGCCTACAATGTGACCGAGCCGGGACTCATGGTGCGCGCCGACCATATTCCTCATACACCGCTTTACTTGGCGCCTGAGATGGTGGATTCCAATTTCCGTGACTCGCTCAGTTACCGAGCCGACCTCTACGCAGCCGGGATCAGCGCGTTCGAGTTTGCTACGGGCGGGGTTCACCCCTTGGCAAAAAAGGGCGAGGATCTCGGAAAAACCTATCACCGTATTCTCACTCAGGATCCGACATTGCTCGCTACCTTAAGACCGGATTTACCTGCTCAACTTAGCGGCTTGATTGACCAACTATTGAAAAAGAATCCGGCCCTTCGACCAGGCAATTTCGCTCTAATTCTCAGCCAACTCGCTTAACCATGAAACTCTACGCCCAACATGGCTTTCAGCCCGGCAAGCGCATCAGCCAAGCATTGTCTGACCGGCTCATTGACGGTGTGATTTACAGCGCCAAGGACACGCCTCCGGCCGAGCTTGATCAGATGCTGGCGCAGCAAGCGAAAGGCTCTGATCGTTTTTTTGATCCACAATACTATGCTTGCCTGATTGCAGGGCAGCCGGGGGCCCGTCCGGGATGGTTGCTTGGGGAGGAAGGCTATTCGTATTTCAAGACTCGACGTCGATCCGAACTCGAAAGAGAGGCGATCGTGCGTGCAGACTTGGAGGCCTGTCTTGCCTTTCAAGCACAGCTTCCAGTCAGCGGATTGATCGCACCCAACATCGTCATCCGTCGCACCCTTGATTCGATCGAGGGCAGCATCGCCAAAGAGTTTATCCGTAATACTATGACCATTGCTCAGCAAGGAGCACGGAAACGACTAGTCTATGCAACGCTGGCCATCTCCGCCAGTGCCTTGGCTGATCGCGTCGAACTGCAGAATTTTTTGCAGGAAATTACTGAATTGGAAACGCCTCCGGATGGCTTTTACCTGTTAATTGAGCGGTCCGACCAAGCTATCTCACCAAGTCTTTCCGAGCAGGATGTGTTGTCCGGATGGATGTTGATCAACCATACGCTGCAGGTAAACGGATTCAAAACGATCAACGGCTATTCGGATCTGCTCGCTCCGTATCTCGGTGCTGCCGGCGGCACCGCCGTGGCATGTGGATGGTGGAATACCTTGAAGGCATTTTCCCTGAAGAAATTCGAGCCCACGCCCAAGCAGTTTATGCGCAAGGCTGTGCCTCGCTATACTAGCGCCAGCTTGTTGAAGAGCATCCGCTGCACCGAACTGCACGACTTACGCGACGACTTTCCGGAAGTACTGAACAAACTGCCGTCCGACAACTATTATGATCCCGCAGAAGGGTCAGAACCAATGGATTCTTGCCACGAATCTTTGCAAAATTGGGAGGCGTTGCGCACGATGATCGCAAGCTGCACAGCAAAGGATGTCAGATCGTCAATCAAGGCCTGCCACCAAGCATTAATCAGTGCCGAGGATCTCTATGGTCGTATTGCTGACGTGGGCTACACCTTGAGAGAACGTTCCAGTAATGCGCACATTGAGGCGATTCGTTACGAACTGGAAGCATTCAGCGAACTAGCGGAGATTTAGATGACGTTGGAGCACCTGCATGGCTTTCTCCCTTGCCTTGCCATTTAGTGCGCGACGAATATGAGGCGTCGTATGCTTCACTATGCGGACTGACACGGGATCGAACTCCCATAGACCGACGTTCAGCGAGCGAAAGAGGGGAAGATAACGGCAAGCGATGCGCGATGTCTGCGGTGGAAGCACCAATAATGCACGGTTAGCAAAGTGCCGATAACGCGATGCCTGCTGTAATCCCTTACGCCAATCCTTCAACTTGGCTTCAATAGCCGTCAGTTGAATATGTTTTTTTAGAGCCATAGCGGAGAACTCTTCTCTGCTCGATGAGCGTCTCCAAGCAATCCAGAGCAAATCCGCTCGCCCATATCCAGTAAGGCTGAATTCGCGTCCCGCGGCAAATTCACGTCCCATTTCCTGTGCAAAATAGGCCCGCTCGAAACGTGCGAGGAAATTGCTCTCCGTTCGTTTTGACGCTGAAGCTTCAGGAAAGTTTTGACGGGTGTTTTGAGCACCGAAGCGGATGACGCGGAGGGAGCTCGATAAGACTGGATTTTTAGACTTAGGCTTCACGAAGGTTTTCGAATCCGGGCAAACTTACCGGATCGGTTGACTCCTATATAACCAATTCCTGACAGCTTGCCCAGAGGAAACTCGTGCCCGATTAGCGTTGGTCTCCATCCGGAGCCAGCTTATCCAAACCGGACAGGAAGACGCCCGCTGTTTAAATCAGAGCTGCTGGCGCAAGGCCTCGACGCCTTCGTCGGTCACCAGAGCGTAGGCGAATTGGGCATCTTTCCACGCAGTTGCGGTGAAGCCGCCCTTGGTCACCAGTGATTGGACAACTGCGGTGCCGGTTGAGAGAAAACCAACCGGCGTGGCGTCGATGCGAAACCATTTGCCATCGCGTTCGATGGCCTTCCGGTAAAATAAAAAGCGCTCCGTCGCCAGGGCTATGGAAGGCAATGTTCTTTCCGCTTCGGAAGGAAAAATGGTGGAGGTGAGGGGAGTTGAACCCCTGTGCCCCTGGCCTTCGCGCACCGCATCTACCTGTATAGCGTCAGATTGAATCTCGCCTCGGGGACGCGTTGACGCGCGCTTCTCCCTCGGCCAGCTGCGGTTGAAGATACGGCGGCGATGTCACAACACCCATCTCCGTTATTCCTGCTGTCGTCGTTCCTATCCCCTAGCAGGTGTCAGAGTAGGAACGTGACCGCACTTAGGCGGCCATTAGCATTTCTTCGTTATTGCCGTTTGTTTGTTTCGAAGGGGGATTAACGAGAGGCCTTCGGCTCTCGACAGGCAGCGGCGCACTCCAACCAAGGGTCGAATCCGGGACACCCCCAAAAGTAAAAGTGGGAAGGACCAAATGACAGGAAGACCGATGACGATTGCGCGATCAAAGAACGGGAAAGGCAAAGTGCCACAGCATTTGCGGAATGCAAGCCCGGGGCAGATACGGACTCTATCCTTTTATCCCGCAGTGGCTGCGATAATACTCTTCGTAGCAGGCGACGATGCGATCGGCGGAAAACAACGCGGCGGCGCGTTCGCGGGCGGCGGTGCCTAGCGCGGCGCGACGGGCGGGATTGGCGATGAGCGATTCGACGGCTCGCGCCATCGCAGCGGTATCGCCGAACGGAACCAGGTCGCCCTGTTTGCCGGACTCGACAACCTCGGGGATGCCTCCGACTTGGAACGCGACGCTCGGACAGCCAAAAGTCATCGCTTCGAGGATGCTAAGACAAAAACTTTCCAGTTCGGAGGTGAACAGCCCCAAGTCGGCGGCGTTGAGATAATCTTCGATGGCGGTGACATTTTCGCGCACGACAATGCGGTCGGCGAGGCCGAGCTTCGCGGCTTCAGTAACGAGGCCGGAGGAGTCTCCGCCCGCGAGGACGACGAGTTTGAAAGAACTGCGCGGACGGATCTGAGCGATCGTTTGCAGGAGCAGGTCGACGCGCTTTACCGGGCGAAGATTCGAGGCGTGCAGGAGCATGGTCTCGCCGGGAGAGAGCCCGAGTTCGGTTCGAATGGCCTCGCGGCTTCGGGTGGGTTTTTGCGGCGCGAAGAAGTTGGGGATCACCTCGACGTCACCCATGTAGTCAAGATGGGTGCGCACCTGGCTTCTTAGAAACTGCGATACCGTGGTGACACCGTCCGCCGCATCCAGGGCGTGCCGAATGGCGGGGCCATAACCGGCATCGCAACCGAGCAGCATCACGTCGGTGCCGTGCAGGGTGACGATGACGCGTGGGCGCTGGAAGACGGGGAGCATGGACATGGCGAGCATGGCGGCCGTGGCGTGCGGCACGGCGTAGTGGACATGCAGAATGTCGAGCTGATGCGCAGCGCTCACCTCGGCCATCTTCACTGAGAGCGGCAGCGTATAGTCGGGATACTTGAAGAGGTCGTAGTCGTTGACCTTGACCGAATGGAAATGAATCCGTGGTTGGTCGTGCGGCAGCCGGAAGGGTTTGGCGTGGCTGATGAAATGGATCTCGTGCCCGCGCTTCGCCAATTCCTCGCCGAGCTCGGCAGCGAGGATGCCGCTGCCGCCGACGGAGGGGTGGCAGGTGATGCCGATGTGAAGCGGGCGAGCAGGGATCATGAGATACGATTCCAATCTGGACTAACCACAGATTGACACAGATAAACACAGATACCAAACCACGAGAAATTCACTGCACTGGGAACCTGTATGGGGATCGTTCGGTCCGGATTGCGTTCGAGCCATCTCCATCTGTGCCTATCTGTGTTCATCTGTGGTTTAATTGCTTTTAGAAACGGCTGGCGCTGCGACTGAGCGACGCGAGGGAATCGAAGACCAGCGGATCGTTGGGCCAGAGAGGCTGGGCGTACTCGACGCCGGCGCCCAGGCCGAGCACGCGGGCTCGGGCGAGCTGCAGTTCGACATAGTTGCGCGTTTTCATCTGCGAGGCGTGGGCTTCCATCGCCTTGGTCCAGGCCGCGACAATTTCAGGAGCGGAGATGTCGATCAGCACCGGAGGAATGCCGGCGGGCTCAGCGCCTGCGCCCAGAGCGTAGAAAAATAATTGCCCGATGGCGTGGACGGGTTGGGTCTTCAGTTTGGCGAGTCCTCCGTAGCGGGCCAACCGGGTGGCGTCGCGTACAAGTGTGCCTAGGCGCCAATGATCGGGGTGTTGATTTTGCTCCACGGAAGGGGCGAGCACGACGGTCGGTTTGATCCTGCGAATAATTTCGGCGAGCATGAGCGCGTGGGCGGAACGAATTTCGAGTTGGGCGTCACCGTCGAGTTCAATGAATTCCACGGTCGCGCCGAGAATCTTGGCGGCTTGCTTGGCTTCCTTCGTGCGTTCGGCGGGCGTGCCGTTGGTGCCGGCTTCGCCGCGCGAGCAGATGACAAAGCGAATTGGCCGGCCGGCTTGCGCTTCACGCGCGATGACGCCGCCGCAACCGAATTCGATGTCGTCGGGATGTGCGCCAAAGGCGAGGAGCGGTTCAGGCGGGGATTTCACAATAGGCTTCATCGGAGCGGTCAATGGGGTCGCGGTTGACGAATGTAATTTCCGGGGCGTCGGCTTTGTTCAGGTAAGCCTGTTCACCGGCGCCGCAAACATAGTGGGTGCAGTGTATGACGGATTGCATCCAGCGCAACCGGCTGTCGCGGGACGGGCTGACTTGTGACGGAGTGAACGCAGTGGCGGGCAACGTCAGGTAGGAAGAGCCGCCTTCGTGGAGTTTGAATGCTCCCTCCACCAGACGGGCGCGCACGATTTCGTTTTCGTGGGAAACATCGACGAAGCAATCGGTGATTTCGCACGCGGAGCGCCGCACCGCTGGATCGCCGGAGCGGACGACACGCACACCTTCGAGCAGGCCCATGTGACGATACATCTCGAGGCAGAAGCCGGCGGTGTTAGAAGCGGTCGTTTGCTTGAAGGCTTCGACCCAGCAATGATCCACATAGTTGGGCAGCTGGCGCGCGGTGTTGGCCTGCCAGTCGGGTGGGATGGCCTTGGCGAAAAGGGGAGACCACTTGCGCTGCACCTTGTTGGTGAAAGTGAAATTGAACGTAGTCGGCTCGCCCGTCTTGCGATGTCGCAGCGTGGTTTGGGTTTCACGTGAATCGTGGTCGCTGTCGTGGTAGAAGAAAACGATCTCGCCGCCGATCTCGGCCTGGAGCTTCCGCGCCGTCACGAACTTGGCGTAGAGAAACCGCCGCGGGAAAAATCCGCAGGGCTGCTGGCCGAAGCAAATGATGGGGGAAGACATGGGGCAGAGATTCTTCGCGGATTACGCAGACGAACGCGGATAAATGAAAACACGATGACAATCAGAATGAGAGAAGTTCATGGGCTTTGTTCCGAGCCTTTATCCGCGGATATCTGCGTAATCTGCGGGAGAAATGCCTGGACGAGGGCGCTGATCACCATGCAGAGGGCACAGCCGATGAAGTTGTACCACAGATAGGAAATGTTGAGGGAAAAGTAGAGAACGAACACCAGCACCTGGGAAATCACGGCGGCCCAGAAAACCGCGGTGCCACCGATCTTTTTGAGAAAGAAAGCGACGAGAAACATGCCCAGCACGACGCCGTAGAAAATGGAGCCGATGATGTTGGTGGCTTGGATGAGGTTTTCCGTGAGCTGGGCGAAGAGGGCGAAGCCGATCGCGATGAAACCCCACAGGGCGGTGAAGCATTTTGAGGCGAGGACGTAGTGCTTGTCGGTGGCGTCGGTCTTGATCACGTGGCGATAGAAATCGACGACGGTCGTCGAGCCAAGCGCATTGAGCTCGCCGGCCTTCGAGGAGAAAGTGGCGGCAAAGATCACGGCGACGAGCAAGCCGATCAGCCCGTGGGGCAGGTACGAAAGGATGAAGGTTATGAAGACATAGTCCGAGTCGTTGGTCACAGTCTTGGCATCGGCGGCGTGCAGCACCGCCTTCGTGGCAAGGCGGGCGGCTTCGGTGCGGGCGTTGGCGGCGAGAGCGGCGGCGCGTTCAGTTTCGACCACGCCGGCGTTGTCAGAGTGGCGGGCGGCGAGCCAGGCTTGGACGTGTTTCTGTTTTTCGGCGTGGGCGGTCTTGAAATCGGTTTCGAGTTGGCGGAGCTGCTCGCCCGAACCGTGCGTGGCGGCGTAGTGCCAGGCGGATTGGTTAAAGAAAACAGGGGGACGTTCGAACTGATAGAAAACGAAAACGAGCGCGCCGAGCAGCAGAATGAAGAGCTGCATCGGAATCTTGAAAACGGCGTTGAACATCAGGCCGAGACGGCTTTCGCGTAGTGAGGTGCCGGTGAGGTAGCGTTGGACCTGCGACTGGTCGGTGCCGAAATACGAGAGCGCGAGAAACATGCCGCCGAGCACGCCGGACCAGATCGTGTAGCGCCGGTCGGGATCGAGGGAGAAGTCGACGGCCTCGAGTTTGTGGTAGCCGCCGGCGACGGCGAGGGCGTCAGTGAAGCCGAGCCCTACCGGAAGTTTCATCAGCAAGACGACGAAAGCGGCAAACATGCCGATAAAGATCACTCCGATCTGATATTTCTGCGTGAGGTTAACTGCGGAGCTGCCGCCGCTGACCGTGTAGGCGACGACGAGCAGGCCGCTGTAGATGATGGTGAGGTCGAGCCGCCAGCCCATAACGGTGGAGAGCACGATGGCCGGCGCGTAGATCGTGATGCCGGCGCCGAGACCGCGTTGGACGAGGAAGAGCGCCGCGCCAAGCAGCCTGGTTTTTGCATCGAAGCGCTTACCCAGGTACTCGTAGGCGGTGTAGACTTTCAGTTTCCGATAGATGGGGAGGAAAACCGCGGCGATGATCATGAGCGCAATAGGGGCGCCGAAATAATTCTGGACGAAGCCGATGCCGCTCTCATAGCCCTGACCGGGCGTGGAGAGGAAGGTGATGGCGCTTGCTTGGGTCGCCATCACGGAAAGACCGATGGTCAGCCAGTGCGTGTTGCCCTCGCCCTTGAGATAGGTGTGCAGGTCGCCCCGTGCGCGGGTGCGCCACATGCCATAGACCGCGATGCCGACCATGACTCCGACGAGAACAATATAATCGAACGCATTCACGAATACGCGACAGTGAGCCAGGTCAGCAAAAAGACCCACAGGACAAAAATTCCCGAGACGATCCAATAAACGGTGCGCCACTTACGGATGCCCGGCAGGCCGGTGGTTTCGTCGGTGGAGGCGGATTCGGGCGGCTTCATGGGGTAGGGCGCGACCGCGACGAGTGCAAAGCCTCGACGGCTGGGCGTGCCATATGACGTTCGCGGCGGTCCCAGCGGTCCCGCCCTACCTCTGAAAATGGACGCCCAATCTTCATTTCCCGAGCGAAATTATATTGGCGAAGAGCCGGACTGCGCCAGGATTGCCGGCGGGCAGTTGGCGGAAAAACGACAGCCCGGTATAAACGTAGTAGCCTTTGCCGTGCTTGGCCACGAGCAGGCTGCTCTTGAGCGGCTTTTCGCCGGGATCATTCATGGCGAAAATCGAAGTGTAGTGTTCCTCATCCCAACTGCTCGGGAAATAGGCGCCGCGCTCCTGCACCCAGCCTTCGAAATCGGCGGCGGTGATTTTGTTGGGCGTGTTCAACACCGGATGATCCGGAGCGAGAACAGTAACCACGGCGGTCTCGTCCGTAACGCGCAGTGCGGGAGCCTGGCCTTCGATCGAGAGTTTGTAAGGACCAAGCGGGATGTCCTTCAGATTCGCGCCTGGCCGGTTGTATTGCGCGACGACGGTGCCGCCGGCTTCGACCCAGGCAAAGAGCGCGGGAAGATTCGCCGCGAGATCCTTGCGCTCGTTGAAGGCCCGCACGCCGATGACGACGGCATCAAGTCCCTGAAGTTTTTCAGGGGTGAGGTCGGCACCGCTGACAACTCTGACCGTACAACCCATCTGCGTGAGACATTCGGCAACGGAATCGCCGGCTCCCGGGAGATAGCCGATCATGGATGCGTTGGTCTTCAGATCAAAATTCACCAATTGGGCGCGGGCCGGCGGTTGCAGCAACTGAACAGGGATGTGCGCGTAACGGATTTCGTGACGCTGGTTGGAATAGCTGTGATTCGTCCTGCCATCAACGACTGCGACGGCAGAAATTTCGCCCGAGCCGGACGCAGCCGGAGCAGTCACTGCAAAGGTGAGTCTGACCGAGTCGCCGGCTTTCATGAGGTGATAATTTTCCGCCTTTGGTATGATCTTCCAACCGTTCGGTATTTCAAGATGGAGACTGCCTTTTAGGTCGGCCCGGGCGGCGGTCAGTTCAACCGTGACTGTTTTGCCGGCGCCCGGCGAAAACAGAAAGGTGTCAGAATTAAACTGCAGTGAAACGGGAGGAATCAGCGCCACCCGGCGACGGGCCTGAGCCTCCGGTGCATTGGGGACAATCTCAACCGGCTCATCCGCCAAGATGACAGTCTGCCCGCCGACTTCGAAGCTATATTCCACGGGGAAGACCGGCGCATTTTCCGGCCGGCCGATCAAGGCGGGATCATCGACGTGGTAGATGCCCGCAGTGCCTTCACGGCGTAACCAATAGGGCTGGCTAAGAGGGAGGCCGGAGGGTGGCACCTCGGACGAATCCCGGGTTTCCGGTTTGCCTGGCGCGAGGTCTGAGTCGATGGAGATTTTCTTGCCGGAAGCCGGATAGTGCACTGCAACCCAACGGACCGGAAAGGCGGCGGATACGGCGACGCTGTGACGCATTTGCAGGGCTTCACCGGGAACCACCTCGGCATGGGGCACCGTCGTGTTCACCACGAGCCCGAGACAGTCCTGAATGATCCGGTCGATCTGCTGGCGCTTGTCATCCACCAATGGGTCTGCGGGCAACGAATTTATTTTGAAGCGGATCGCCAGAAGTGCGGGCAGGCTGGCGGCCGGGTTTTTCAAATCGAATTGCGCGATGACGTCGGCTGCTGCCTGATCGATGCCCTGTCCACCCGGAATGCGGGCCCATGTGGTATCGACGCCTTCGAAAATATCTGCGCTTGCCGGCGTGCCGTCCAACAAGGCGAAACTTTCCTGGCGCGGTCCGTTGGGCATCATGGCGGCGCCGAAATTGCCAAAACCTTGGGTGATGTGCATCGCGCGGCTGCGCCGGGCGATGTTCGCGAAGGGTTCATCGGTCACGGGATCGTTTCCTCCCACTTCCATGTGCAGGCCGGAGGTGACGGCGGCGGCTTTGCCGAAGGGCGTGTTGTTCCAGACAATGCGTTTGGGCTGCCAAGGCGTGAGTCCTTCGCGCAGTTGTTCGGGGAAAGCGCTGGGATCACCCGACAGCCGGAAGGCTTCGCGCGCAAGAATGGCGGAGGCAGTGTGGTGGCCGTGGGTGTTGCCGGGTTCCGGGGAGAAACGAGTGACGACGACATCCGGCCGGAACTGGCGGATCACGCGCACGACATCGGCGAGCACCTGGTTGCGATCCCAGAAGCGCAGGGTCTCTTCGGGAGATTTGGAATAACCGAAATCGATCGCCCGGGTGAAAAATTGTCGTCCACCATCCAGGCGCCGGGCCGCCAGCAGTTCCTGGGTGCGGGCGATGCCGAGCTTTTCGCCGAATTCAGGGCCGATTTCGTTCTGACCGCCATCGCCGCGGGTGAGCGAAAGATAGGCGGTGCGTGAGCCCCGGCCCCTCGCGAGATACGTGATCAGTTGCGTGTTTTCGTCGTCAGGATGGGCGGCGACGTAGAGCACGCTGCTCATTTCCTGGAAGCTTTTCAGTTGCTGAAAAATCGCCCGGCCAGGCGCTGGCTCGGGCGTAACGGTGGCGGCGGAGAGGGCGAGGTGGGGGACGGCACCAAGAACGAATAGGAGAGGCCGCCAGACTTTGAGTGGCATACCGGGTTGGCAGCTATTTCTGTACCGTGAACGGCAGAGAAAACACGGTGTTTTCCCACATGATCATCAGCGTGCCGCCGCCGGCAGGATTGTTCTCGATGGCGAGAGTGAGCTGATCCACCGATTTTTCGAGGGAATCCCTTTTCAATTCCACACGGGCCAGGTCATGCGATTCATCCACGGGGACGCCCCATTTTCCGAGATTGGTGCTGAAGGCGAGCTTTGGCGGATTCTTCTCCGATGGGATGATGTAGAGCGTGTGGGCGCCGGCCGGGATGGTGGTTTCGCCGATCAGAAGCGGCTGTTGCGTGATAAGCAAAGTGGCTTCGTCGGCGCCGAGGCGGTCGGCCTTGTCCCAGGCCACGAGTCCGCCCCAGATTTTGCGCGGAGTGCCCGTTTTGGGGTCGCGGGTGAAGGGGCGTCCGTAGGTGATCGTGATGCGGTTGCCGGTCTTGCGATCGCCGATGACAGTGCTGATCGTTTCGTGCGGGCTCTTGCCGCCGGTGGAGGCGACGCGCGGTGCCGGCTGCGCGGTAGTCACGGGGGCGGGTGTCGCGCCGGTTTGGGCGCAGAGCATCGCGGTGCTGGAGAAAACAAGTGAGAGGACGAGGAATGAGGAGCGGATTGGGTTCATGGGGGGAATTTAAATCAGAGGCAGTTTCCAGAATGTGGAAGGAAGGGTGATCGTAGAGACGCCGCCATAACTGACAGGTTTCGGGTGTGAGCCGGTGCATGATCAGCAACGCGGCTCACACGGAAACGGGAAAGGTGCTTACTTCAGACTGGCGATGAGGGCGTTGTTCAGCCTGGTATACTCTTCCTTGATCTCGCCTTTTTGGGTAGCGGCGAGTTCGAGCGATTTTTGGGCGGCAGCGAGAGCACCGGCCTTGTCACCCATTTTCGCGTGAATAAGTCCCTTGCGGTAAATCATCCAAAAAGCTTCCGGCTGCTCGGCGACGGCGAGATCCATCCATGCAGCGGCTTTCTTCAGATCGAGATCGTTCTCGTAATAGAACATGGCGGCGGGGAAGTACGGTTTTTTGCCGTCCGCCGCGATCGCGGCTTCGATCTGTGGTGCCAGCAGGCCGACCGTATCAATCTCCACTTTGATCGGCACGCGGGTTTTTTCCCACATCAGGTAAAGTATGGCCGAGTGTTGGCTGAGGTCGCCAAGGCCGATGGAGAATGACTCGACGGCGGCGGGGAGGGCAACGGGCATGGTCTTGATACGGGCGACGTCATTCTTCTCGTCATAGGCATAGGAACCCCACTGGCCGGTAACCTTATTGAGGATAACCGTCCACTCGGTCTTGCCCGGGATCGAAAAGAGCGCATATTCGCCAGCCGGTACGGCGGTGCCGTTGAGCTTCACCTCGGTGCTAAAAGAAATCTTCGTGGCACTGTTGGCCCCCGTACGCCAAACCTTGTCGAATGGAACGAGGTCGCCGAAGATGACGCGACCTTTCATGCCGGGTCGCGAATATTCAACCGAGATATCGGTGATGCCGACGCGCTGCTTCAACGTGCTGGCCGGACTCGGGGCGGGGAATTCGAGTTTGGGAGCAGCAGGGGTCTGGGCGGAGAGGCTGGCGATAAAACACAGACTGCTCAAGACGAGCAGGCCGGAACGGAGTAATTTGGTATTCATAGGGGCTAAGGGTGGAAATCGGAGAATAGCCAAAAGCCGGCAAAGAACAAGTGCCGCGACCAGCATTATTATGATGCCGGCGAGCTTCTTTTCAGTTCCGTCTTATTTGCCAAACACCGCCAAAGATTCGATTCCTTCCGATGGAAACGAAAAATGAATTCAACAAGTCCGGGAGGAAATTGCAGTCAACGACCGCACCACGGGCAGATCGGCAGCGGCGAGATCGTAGGCCGTGAGGTCGGATGGCCGGACCCAGGCGAGGGCCACATGCTCGTGGGGGTGGGGCTCGGAAGAGGTGCCGGTCAGGGCGCAGACGAAAGGAATCATATCGATCACGACGGTTTTATAATCGTGAATGAAACTTGGCAGCGTGTGGGTGATGGTGATGTCGCAGCCAAGTTCCTCGCGGATTTCGCGGATGATGGCGTCGGCGGGCGCTTCGCCGGGCTCGACCTTGCCACCGGCGAACTCCCATTTCAGCGGGAGGAGTTTATGGGGCGGGCGTTGCGCGATGAGCACCAGGCCTTTTCGTTCGATGACGGCGCAAACGACGGGGACAGGAAGAGGGAAAACCACGGAAGACACAGAACACACGGAAGGATTCCGACGACAAGGCATAACCGGGAGGACTCGGTGAATTTGGTAGATAAAGCGCCAGCAGCTCAGAAACCAAAGGGTAAGCTCAACAAAACCATTTCACCGCGGATTGGGCGGATTGCGTGGATACAGAATGGAGGCCGATGCGTAGGGTCTTTATCCGTGTTTGATCTGTGTTATCAACGGTGAATTTATTGCAAGCAGCCGCAACGCGGTCTGCAACTTTTCACGACGAGCGGTGTTTTTGAGGCATGAAAACATTCCTGAAAGTGCTTCTTTTGGCGGCCCTCCTCATCGTGGCGATCAAACTCAGCCCGGTGATATTTGTGGGAGCGATGCTCGGCCTGATTGCGGCGGTCGTGTTGGGTGCCGTGGGTCTCTCACTGGTCGCAGTCCTCGTGGCCGTGGCCCTTGCGCTGCTGGTGGCGTTGTCGCCCGTGTGGATCCCGGTGCTGGTCATAATGGGGTTGATCAGCCTCTTCAAGAAATCCGGCAAGCCATCGGTTCCGGCGGCGGCTTGAATATTTTGGGGTAGCGCCAGGGGGTTAATCAATGACGGCGGCCTGTGGTGGGCCGCCGTTTTTTTGCTGGCTGAGGGAGAGGTGCGGTTACCTGAGAAATTGGGATAGGTCCGTAATAATTCCCTCACTTGCTTCGGGCTCCGCCATCTGCCTATTTCGCGGCATGGCAAAAGCGGCGGATCATCCGCACCAGTTTGTTTCCCGGATCAGCCTTGTGGGCCGCGGCCACGGGCGAGTGAAGACATTGGCGGGTTTCAAAAAACAGCACCACACAGTGCCGGATGCGGTGAGCGCGGCGACCACGGCGTTTCTCGGCAAGCTTTGCGCGGGCGAACTGGCGGCGGAGGGCGAACAATTTTTCCAGCGGACAAAAGAAGCGATGGGCTATCTGCGCAAGGACCTCGCGCTCGAAGTAACGAGCCCGTCCGCCGTGCTGACGGCGAAGGATTTCACGCTGGAGATCGTGTATGCGCTGCAATCCGCCGATCCGGCGGACTACGAAATCACGCGCACGCTGCACAGCCTGCGCAGCGGGGAACTGGTGAGCCTGCCGGAATTCAACGAACTGTTTGCCGCGTTGTTTGGCGGGATTGTTTTCGGCCTGACCAAGGGCACACGCGTCGAAGCGGTGATTGATGCGGTCGAGGAAAAAGGCGGCGCGGGAGCGCTGACGGTCAGTTATCCGTCGGACTGCCGGCATTGCGTGCTCGCCGTGGATGGTGTGGCGGCCGAGGTGATCTGCGATGGCGCGACACTTGAAATGCGTTTTCCGCGCAACGGTTCGCCACTGGAGCTGGTGGAGTCTTTCGCCGCCGTGCGTTCGGCCTTCGCACTGACGAAAGACCGCGTGCTGGCGGGGTTGTTGTGAGGTTTTGTTATCGAGGATACGGAGGAGCGCAGAGGCTGAAGTGAGAAGGGCTTTATTGCCCGGCCTGACAGGGCTGGGTTCAATTTTTTTAAGTAAACCGCTTGGCATTTTCCGCTTCGGCCGGCAGCTTTGCTGCCCAGCTACCCCATGCCTCGTATCTATGACAATATTGAACAAGCGCTCCTTCCTGCGCTAACAAGCCATCGACCACGGCCGCTTGCTTCTGTTGTCATATTTTCCCGCCAAGTACCGCCGCGCCACCGCCATCCTTGCGCAGCAGCGGAACGAGTTCGTCGCCGCCCTCGCCGACGAAGTCTGGTTCGCCCACATCACCCCCGGCGGCCAGATGGACCATCTCTCCCGGCGCGTCAACGCCTGGGGTATCAAACAGACGCCCTGAGCCGCCACCCTGAAGGAGTGACGCCGGACGCGGCGCGGCCACGAATCTCCTGGCGGCGCGCTCAGCGGTCACATACCCACTGAAAGCTCTGCAAAAAAGGCGACCCGGGTGGGGCCGCCTGAAATTATCGGGGCGTTCCGCCGTCGCCAAGGCTTTGGATGACAAGAAAGCCGCACCGACGGTTCGCAACATTACTTGATCATCTCGGCGACGAAGGCGCGTTCTTCGACGAGTTCCTTGTTGGTCGCGGCGATCTTGGACTTGGCGAAATCGTCCATGGTGTAATTGGTGATGACTTCGTAGCTGCCCGGGGTCGTGGTGCGGACGGGCATGCCGGCCCAGACGTTGGCGTCGAAACCGTAGTGGCCGTTCGATTTCACCGCGATGGAATGAATCGCACCGGGTGTGACAAGACTGCGGACGTGATCGACGAGGGCGTTGGCGGCGGAAGCGGCCGAGGATGCGCCGCGGGCGGCGATAATGGCGGCGCCGCGTTTGCCGACGGTCTCGCAGAACGGGCCTTGGAGCCAGGCGGAGTCATTGATGACAGTGGCTGCGGGCTGGCCTTTGATGGTGGCATGGGCGAAAGCGGGGAACATCGTCGGGCTGTGGTTGCCGTAGATGAAAATACTTTGGACGGCTGTGAGATCGACGCCGGCTTTCTTGGCGAGCTGGGTCTGCGCGCGGTTTTGATCGAGGCGGACCATGGCGGTGAAGCGGTCGGCGGGCAGGCGCTTGGCTTGGGAAGCGGCGATCATGCAGTTCGTGTTGGCGGGATTGCCGACGACGGCGATGCGGGCATCAGCGGCGGCGACGGTATCGATGATCTGACCCTGGCCGATGAAGATCTTGCCGTTGTCCTTGAGCAAATCGGCGCGTTCCATGCCGGGACCGCGGGGTTTGGCGCCGACCAGCAGGCACCAGTTGGCATCTTTGAAACCGACGGTGGGATCGGAAGTTTGGACGATGCCCTTGAGGAGCGGGAAGGCGCAATCGTCGAGTTCCATGGCGACGCCTTGGAGGGCTTGGAGAGCTTTCTCGATCGGGGCTTCGATCAGTTGGAGTATGACCGGCTGGTCGGGACCGAACATCGCCCCGGAGGCGATGCGAAACAGGAGGGAGTAACCAATCTGGCCGGCGGCGCCGGTAACTGCGACACGGATGGGGGTTTTCATAAGTGAGAAAGAAGATTAACCACGGAACATGCGGAACACACGGAAAAGAAATCGAGCGGACTGAAGATTTAGGGAATAGGCAGGGGATGAATCAAAAAACTACTGGGGCGGGAGTGGTCAGGTGAAGCGTGGGGCGAGGGCGGTGTGGATCTCGCGGACCATCTTCTCGGTCGTGACCCAGTCGATGCAGCCGTCGGTGATGGAGACGCCGTACTTGAGCTTGTCGAGGGGCTGAGGGAAGGGCTGGTTGCCGGCACCGAGGTTGCTCTCGACCATGGCGCCCATGATGGAGGTGTTGCCAGCGGTGATCTGGTCCAGCATCGCGCGCATGACCTCGGGTTGGAGCTCGGGTTTTTTCGCGGAGTTGTCGTGCGAGCAGTCGACGAGAATGGACTTGGGCAGGCCGGCCTTGGCGAGGAGCTGCTCGGTTTGCGCGATGTGCGTTGGCGAGTAATTCGGGCCGGTGGCACCGCCGCGCAGCACGATGTGACAATCGGGATTGCCCCGGGTGACGATGGCGGAAGCTGCGCCGTTGAGGCCGATGCCGAGAAAGGTTTGGGGCTGCGAGGCGGCCTTGATGGCGTTGGTCGCGGAAGTGAGAGAGCCGTCGGTGCCGTTTTTGAAACCGAGCGGCATGGAAAGGCCCGAGGCCATCTGGCGGTGCGTTTGCGATTCGGTGGTGCGCGCACCGATGGCGGACCAGCAGATGAGGTCGGCGATGTATTGTGGGGTGATCGGATCGAGGAGCTCGGTGGCCGTGGGCAGGCCGGCGTCGAGAACGTCGCGCAAAAAGGTGCGGGCGAGGCGCAGGCCCTGGGCGATGTCGTGCGAACCGTCAAGGTGAGGATCCATGATCAGGCCTTTCCAGCCGACGGTGGTGCGCGGTTTTTCAAAATAGACCCGCATGACGATCATGATGCGGTCGGAAACTTCTTTCGAAAGTGCGGCGAGTTTTTGCGCGTATTCGCGACCGGCCTTCAGGTCGTGAATCGAGCAGGGCCCGATAATCAGGAGGAAGCGGCGGTCGTCTGTGAAGATGAGGCGGCGGATGTCTTCGCGGGCTCGGGTGACAAAGTCGGCCTGAACTTCAGTTTTGGGGAGTTCCGCCAGCAGTTCGCCCGGGGAGGGCAGGGGGCGGGTTTCGACGACATTGATGTCCGATGTTTTGCGCACAGGTGTCCAAAGCTGCAAAGTGAACGGTGCGGGGCAAGCTTTCGGTGTGGTCGGATGCGCGGAAGACAAAAATTCCCCGGTAGAAAAGAAATAGGCGGGCCGTCTACCCCTAGACGACCCGCCATTGCTTTCTAGTTACCCCAAAACTCCCGCTATGCGGGAGAAGATGAAAGTTTGATTGATGGACTGGTACTTTGTTCCGAGTGTTCGTCAACTGAAACGGCCTATAATATTTCAACAATTGGGTGACGCCCTGTATTTTTGACCATATACTCTATTTTAGGCATGCTCTACTATCTGACAGACAGTGTATTAAACGAAACATCAGCTACGTTTCGAATCGGAGGCCCTGACGCTAATACCTATTTACAGGGACAATTCACCCAGGACTTAAATCGACCCAATGGCACGGTTTGCTATGGGTTGTTTTTGAATCAAAAGGGCAAAGTCGTTGCTGATGCATATATTTTGAAGCTTGGGGACCACGAATTTTGGCTGATCAGTTTTTCGCTGGCCGCACCGAAGCTGAGGGAACGGCTGAACGCCTACCTGATCGCTGATGAGGTAAACATTGCGGACGAAACTGTCGATTGGGTGAGAATCAGCCTCTGGGGTGAAGCAGCCGGCTCTGCGGTGGAGAAATTGATCGGAGGTCGGCTGATGGGAGAGGGCGTTTGGTTCGAGGGACGAGGCTTAACGGGGTTTCGCGGACGCCGCTGCGCCGGGGACAATTTCGAGTTGCTCGTACCGCGTGCGGACTGGTTGGGCATCGTCGGGGAGCTTAAGGCGATGGGTGCGCAAGAGGCAAAAGCCGGAGAGGCGGAACGCGAACGGATCTCCGGCGGCATTCCATTGGTGCCGGTTGACATCGGGCTGAACGACCTGCCGAACGAGGGCGGGCTCGACGAGGTGGCGATTTCATACACGAAAGGCTGCTATCTCGGGCAGGAAGTGATGGCGCGTTTGAAAAACCTGGGCCAGGTGCGGCGCCGTCTGCATATCGTGCGTGGCGCGGGCGAACCGCCGGCGGCAGGTGCGCTGCTTTTCCAAGACGACCATAAGGTCGGCGAGGTGCGTTCGGCTGCCGGCGAGGGAAACTGGTTTGTGGCGATGGCGATGCTTTCGCTGGTCCATCTTGACGCGGCCGGCGGTCTGAGTCTGTCGGTGGGTGGAAAGAAAAACATCACAATCGCGCGCCATGTCTGACTCGGACCAACTGCAGGAACTTTGTCGCCGGTTGGGTGCATCCCCGGAACAAGCAGAGACCATGGCCCGGCAACTCTTGAAACGTGCAGAGCAACTGGCGGTGGAGCGGAAAATCTCCCGGGAAAAGGCGTTGGAGCATCTGCTCCGGGTCGTGGTGCTGGGCCGGCAGGGCGAGGTGCCGCCGGAATTTCAGGCGAAAGCTCCGCCTTCCGTGTGAGGTGTTGTTTTTGGCTCAGGCGCTTTCGCCCAACAGGGTGTTCAGGTCGGGCGTGTTGATCATTCCGCGTTCCTTGGTATCGATAGTTTCCACGGGGGTTGACTCATGGGAAATCCGGCCATGAATGGGCGCGAACAATTTTACCCCATGAAGACACTCCTCCTTGTGTTCGCTCTGTTCGTTACCCGACTTTCTGCCGGGTACCTCGATGCCTTCGACGCGAGTCATCTGCTTCCGCCTCCTCCGAATCAAATCAACGCGGCCGAGCAAGCGGCCGACTTGGCCGCGGTCAAAATCAATTCCGCCCAGCCGGGCGCGGCCGACCTCGCCGCCATCCGCCATGAAGAAGAACTGAATTTCAACACTTATAGCGACATCACGGGAGTGACGCTGACTGCACAGGCTGATCCGTTGGCCATGGATTTTTTTATCAAGGTCGAAAAGGAAACGCGTCAGGCCACATCGGTGGTGAAGAAAAATTGGAAACGGGACCGTCCATATGTGACGGACACCAGCATTCATCCGACGGTGACAGAGGCGACCCTCAGCTATCCCAGCGGTCATGCGACCCGTGGAGTGGTCTATGCCTTGGTGCTCGCCGAGCTGTTTCCCGAAAAGCGCGATGCGTTGCTGGCTTTCGGTTATAACGTCGGCTGGCATCGCGTCGTGGCCGGGGTGCATTACCCCACGGATGTGCAGGGCGGGCGTACGCTTGGTCTGGCCATTGCCCAGCGCATGCTGGCGAATCCGGAATTCCAGGCCGACCTCGCGAAGGTCAAAGCCGAATTGCATCCGGTCGCCACCCACTAAGTTTTTTGAAAAAGCGTGCGGCCTGGCTTTTGGCGTTCACCTCATTCCTCTTCGGCTGCGTTCCGCAAAGAGGAAAATACAGAAGCTGAAAACAAAATTGTCAGCCGGGTCGGATTTGTGAAGGATGGAGCGGCTGGACGGAATCGAACCGACGATTCGATTCCGCACCCCTGAGGCATGTTAAAGCGTTGATTAATAACAATAGGAAATATTAATTGACGATAAAGTTTGTTAGAGTGCACATGGCGAGCGTGTACAAACAAAACACCCGATCCGGAAATTGGGTCGCGCGATTTAAGGGGCCGGACGGTCTCTGGACCGCGCGGAGTACCGGTTTGACGAATAGAACGGACGCGCTGCGGCTGGCTTTTCTGTGGGAAGGAACCCTCACCGATGAGGCGATGGCTGATCCTACGGCGGCACGGATTGATCAGGTGGTGCGATCGATCTACGAGGGCGTCACCGGGGCGAAAATTGAAATGGCGCCCATCGGGGTGTACTTGCGCGAATGGGCGCAACGGGTCGGAAAGCTCAAAGCTTCGGCGACTGCCACCCGCTACAGTCAGGTGGTCGAAAGCTTTCTAACGTTCTTGGGTGAAAAGCGGGCGGGCGGCAGTCTCTCGACGGTGCGGCCAATCGATTTGCAGCGGTTCATCGACACCCGGCTGACCAAGGGCCATTCGGCCAGTTCGGCGGCCATCGTCGTGAAGGTCCTACGGATTCCGTTCAACGTCGCGGTACGGCAAGGTCTCGTGAACCGTAATCCATGTTTGACCGTGGAATTGCCCGATGAAGCTTCCCAGACGCGGGAGGCGTTTACTTTTGACCAAGTCGAATCGATCCTGCGCATCGCTGATAGTGAATGGCGAACGGCCATCATGCTCGGGGCCTATGCCGGCATGCGCTTGGGTGATACGGTCGCACTCACCTGGAGTAACATTGATCTGGCGAATGAGACCATCAGGTTCGTTCCGCAAAAAACCAGCCGAGGCCGGCGGCGTAAGGAACTCGTGCTGCCGATCCATCCGACCCTGTTGCAGCACTTGAACGAACTGCCCGGTGCGGATCGCGGGCCGGCGGCTGCGTTGATCCCGGGCCTGGCCGCGCGGCGCATCAGCGGGCGGCGAGGTCTCTCCCGTGATTTTCTAGCGCTTGTCGTCAATGCCAAGATCGACTGTGAGGCCATGGAACGACCAGGAACCGACCGGGTTGGCGGTCGAAAATTTCGCAAGCTGTCGTTTCACTCCCTGCGCCACACGTTCAACTCCGTGCTGGCGAATGCAGGCGTCGACCAAGAGGTCCGCCAGCAACTCACCGGTCACGCTTCGGCCGAGATGAACAAGCGGTACACCCATCTTGAGCTAAAAACCATGCGCACTGTCCAAGCCAAGGGGACCACCTTAGATTTACTTACGATTCCGTAAGTCTACTGCTATTGACAACAGAAATGCCGTATTGCAGTATTTCTGCATGCCAACTACACTGACGGTTTCATCGCGTGGTACGATCACGCTTCCTGCGGCGATTCGCCGCAAGTTGCATTTGGATTCTGAACACACCTTGCTTCTCATTGAGGAGCGCGGCGATGGGGTTTTCCTGCATCCGGCTATCCCTGTGCCAATACGGGACATATCGGCCAAACAGATGAAAAACTGGATCGCCAAAGATGAAGAGGCGGCTGCAACAGTGAAGATCTTGAAGCGGTGATCGTCTTCGTCGATACCTCAACGATCGTGGCCGCCAGCGGCTCCGCTCGGGGTCTTTCGCGACTCCTCTTTGACTATGCCCCGAAGTCTGGCTGGCAGTTGGTCACAGCCGAATATTGCCTCGAAGAAGTGGAACGTAATATCGGGAAAATCATGGGCGCAACCGAGGCTTGGAAGGCGCTGGTGAAACCGCGACTGGCAATCGTCCCATCGGAAATTGTGCTGGATCGGCCGATCGTCTTTGAGAAAACAAAAGACCGGCCGGTGATTATCTCGGCGATTGGGGCGAAGGCTCACTACCTGATCACCTCGGACACATCCGACTTTGCCCATGTCTTGGGGACCGCAGTCTACGGCGTAAACGTGCGTACTCCTCATAGCTTCCTAATTCAGATGGGAGTCATTGCCGAAAAGTAGTCTCGGATAATTCACCAAGCACCTGGTCGAGGTGGTCTGAAACGTATCGTCCGCTGTCGCTGTTTTGATGGTCTGTGATCGCTGTGCACGAAGTGAAACCACGACGAAACGAGGCTTAAAAAAACAGTGGGAAATTTCGATGAACGGTAAGAAACTTTGTTAGAGTTCCGGGCCTTTTTTACGTGATCGAAAAACTTAACTTCATAAATAAAAGCAAGCTAACTTGATGGAGCGGCTGGACGGAATCGAACCGACGACACCGCTTTGGAAGAGCGGAGTTTTACCATTAAACTACAGCCGCAGGGCTTGTGGCATGAGACTTTATCGAGGGCTGCGCCGGGTCAAGCCCGCTCCGGGCAAAGTGAACGTGGCCGGCTTTTTTCGCATGGCAGACTGAAGGGGTTCGTTCATGGGTGGTGTTATGCAGGGTAACTGCATGAAAAACAATCGAATCACCGCCATGTATTTTGCGGTCATCATCATGTGCGCCAGCGCGCTGTCGATGATGGCCGGGTCACTTGCGGCAACCGGATATGTTGACGATGACGTGGGGTTGTCTATCAACCAGACCGAGCCGGCGGAATTTCCCGGCGGGGCGTTAATGGAGGGGATTCATTCCGGCAAAGTCCGCCTGATTGTCAGTGTGGATGCGGAAGGCCGGTTGGTTGACCATTTGGTGGTGGCCTACACGGACAAGGCATTTGTTGGATCAGCGGTCAGGGCGGTGACAGCCTGGACTTATGAGCCAGCCCGGGTGCACGGACACGCCCGGGCGTCGCGGGCCGATCTGCTTTTTGTGTTTAAGGCCGATGTCGTCGCCACCGTCCAAAATGACACGTCAAATTATCTGCAGGATCTCTTTGGCGAAAGGTATGAGTTTAAACCTTCCCTGCTAAAGGATCTGGATCGCATTCCCACTCCTGTGCATGTGATTACCCCGACGCTCCCCAACGGCCTGTTGGCCGACGGAAAGGAGCGGGTGGTGACGGTGGAATTTTTCATCGATCAGGCAGGCAAGGTGCGGGTGCCGTCGGTATCGCGGGAGGAGGCTGATGACCGGTTGGCTGCGCTGGCGGTCACGGCCGTGGAACAGTGGCAATTTGAGCCCCCATTGCGCAATGGTTCGGCGGTGTTGGTGCTGGCGAAGCAGGATTTTCGTTTTGTGGCCAAGCGCCAGTAAGCAAGGCTGGTTTTGGCCGATCGGATCAATCAATGGGCGGAGATTTCGGGCAGATGTTGGGCGAGCAATTCCCGCAGTTGCTGACGGGCCCGGTAAAGCCGTGTTTCGACCCCTCGTTCGGCGCAACCAACGATGGCGGCAATTTCGCGATATGACAGGTGTTCGTAGTGATGGAGCAGCAGGGCCACTTTCAGGTCGTGCGGGAGCAGATCTATGGCTGCCCTGACGGCGGTCACCAGTTCGTTTTTTTCGAGCTGGGTGTCGGGTGTCGGTGCTGCTGAAGCGAGGGCGCTGACGATGCCGTCACGCTCTGCCGGATCATCAGGAGCATGGTCGGCGGCGCTCAGTGCCACAGTGGGGTGGCGGCGTTTCCAGCGTTGATGATTGTGGCAAAGATTGGAAAGCGTCGTAAACAGCCAGGCGCTGAGTTTTGTGTCGGCGCGCAGTCGTGATCTTTGCTGATAAAGCCTCACAAATGTTTCCGCGACCAAGTCGTGCGCATCGGCGCTGTTTTGCACATAGCGGTAGGCAAAATTCAGAAGGGGGCGCTGCCAGCGGTCGATCAGGCGGTTGAGCGCGGCGGATTCACCCTGTTGCAAGGCGAACAGGTTGTCATGATCGGTGTCGGGGTCGGAGGACACGGCACGCGTGATGGCGTCAATTCAACAGGGACTGGGTGAGCGGCTCGGCGGTGGCGATGAGCCGGATGTAGTGCTGCCGCTGCCGGGGTGTCATCACCTCGGCGGTGGCGAGCACCAACTGCCGGGTGGAATCAAGACATTCGCGGTTGATCTGGCGCCGGGCTTCGACAAAGCGGGCAAACTCCAGAAAATCCACCCGGTCGCTGGTCCGGCGCGTTTCCTCGAAGGAGGAAAGTTCGCTCTGCAGCAGGGCGACCTGATCGGCCAACACATGCAGGCGCGGGCTGGAAACCTGATGGAGCTCCTTGATGCGGGCGAATTGGGCGTCATTAAGTTTCAGCTCGGCTTTCATCCAGGCGAGCTGGCTGTCCAGTGAATCCGTGACGGGTTCGTGCAGACGGAAATAGGCGACATGTGTCCCTGTGCCGACGAGCAGGCCGACGAGCAGCAGAAAAATGGTCCGGTTCATGGGCTGTTATGGATGTCGGGCGCTTTGAGCAACGGATCGATCAGCAGAAGATAACTGCGGGCCAGTTGGGCGCTGCGCTCAAACTGGAGGTGGCTCACGCGGAGCTCGGCAAAAAACAAACCGGTGAGAGCGCAAATGGCGATGAACATGACCGCAAAGGAGGGCCGGGAAAACCAAGCTTCGATGGATTGCCACCAACCGGCGGATTCGTTTTGCTCGCTTTCAGCCAGGGCAATCTTCCGCCAGACCTCGGCGGATAGGCTCGCGGAGGGATCAGGCGTCTTCGACCAACTGCTGAGCAGGGGGTCAAGTGGATCGAGGGGAGGGGTCATGGGGACTGGGTTGGCCTGTTTTCATACGGGCATAACACCACGGAGGGCAGAAATCCTTCATGATTCTGCATGCGAGATCGAGGGGATTGAGCCATGGAGGAAGATTGGCCACGGAGCCACCTGCATTTAGGTCCTTGAAAACAATTGGTTAAATTAAAAAATGAGGGATTAAAAGGGGTTGCGGCGCGCCACTCCATTTGCTTTGTCTACAGCATTATGGCAACACTGACAGCGGTGAGATCCCAATCGGGCGTCAAGGCGGCACAGACGATGGCCCGGCAAAAGGCCCTCGAGAAAAAATCCAAATCCTACAAGCTTGGTCTCGGCGAGCTTTCCATTTTCACTAATCAACTGGCTTCGCTTTTGCAGGCCGGACTGCCGCTCATCACCTGCTTGGAAGCCTTGCAGGATCAGACGGAGGATGAGATTTTCCGGATCGTCATCCGGGATGTGCGCAACGATATTTCCACCGGCACCTCGTTTTCCGCGGCGGTCAAGAAATTCCCCAATTCGTTCAATGCCTTGTTTATTTCCATGGTGGAGGCCGGTGAGGCTTCCGGTGGCCTGGCGGAAATTCTGGGGAAGGTGGCCAGCTATTTTGAATCTACGGTAAAGCTGACCAAGAAGGTCAAATCCGCCATGACCTATCCGATCGCCGTCATCGGTCTGGCCATCGCCCTGGTCAACGTGCTGTTGATTTTTGTCATTCCGGTTTTTGCGGAAATGTTTTCCGGCTTTGGCGCAAAACTGCCTGCGCCCACCCAGTTGCTCATCGACGTGAGTAATTTCATGAAGTCTTACTGGTGGGCCATCGGCATCGGTGTGTATGGGCTTTATTATGTGCTGAGCAAATACATCAAAACGCCCGGTGGTCGCCGGCAAAAGGATCTGTTTTTGGTTCGAGCCCCCGTTTTTGGCCCGTTGATTCACAAGATCGCGCTTTCCCGCTTTTGCCGGACCTATGCCACGCTGATGCGGTCGGGCGTGCCGATTCTTCGGACGCTGGAAATCGTGTCGTCCGCCAGTGGCAAGGTGCAGGTCGAAGACGCCTGCACGGAGATTGCCCGGCACGTCAGCCAAGGCGGACAGGTTTCCGAGGTCATGGCGGCCAACTCCTTCTTTCCCCCCATGATGAAGCACATGGTGAAAGCCGGTGAGTCCACCGGTAATGTGGATGGGATGATGAACAAAATCGCCGACTTCTACGATATGGAATGCGACGCGGTGGTGTCGGCCCTTACGTCGCTGATTGAACCCATGCTGATCGTGTTCCTTGGCGTGGTGGTGGGCGGTATTGTCATGGCGATGTTCCTTCCGATCTTCCAACTGGGTGCTGTGGCTGGTGGTTTGTAACAACATTTTTTTTATGGAATGTCGCTTGCCTGCACGCGGTGCGGGCTGCACATTTAACGCCCGCTTTAACCATGCCTTCCATCCTGATTGTCGACGACCTGATCTCTATCCATGAGATGCTGGAGGCTGTCATTCATCCTACCGGTTACGCGACGGCCTTTGCCACTGACGGGGAAAAGGCTCTCGTGCGTTACAAGGCCGAGAAATACGACCTCGTGCTGGCCGACATCGACATGAAGCCGATGGATGGGATCACGCTGCTCAAACAACTGAAACTCTACGATCCTTCGGTGGTGGTCATCATCATGACGGCCTACGCCAGCACCGAGAGCGCGATTCAGGCCCTAAAGTACGGGGCTTTCGACTACCTGCAAAAGCCCTTCAAGGTCGATGAGCTGATTCAGACGTTGAAGCGGGCGATCGAATTCAAGCGCGTTGCGGTTGAGCGGGAGGCTTTGGCCGGTTCTCCGGCGGCCGCCAAGGCGGGTGATTTTGAAGCCCGCCTGCCCGGCTCAAGCTTGCCGATCAAGCGCCTGATCACCCAGCTCAAGAAGCTCGCCACGGCCAACACCCCCGTGCTCATCACCGGTGAGCTTGGCACCGGGCATGAAATAGCGGCCGAGCTCCTGCATAACGCCAGCGCGCACTCCGGCACCGGGATGGTCAGCATCGACTGCCAGGTGAGCACACCGGAAATGATTCGCGATGGCCTGCTCGGGCCTGAGGGGACCGGTGGCAAATGGGTGCAGCAGGCCAAGGGAGGAACGCTCTTTTTGCAGCACATCCACAGCCTGCGCAAAGAGACGCAGCAGGCCTTGGTTTCTGTGGTGCGCAACAATTCCCACCAGCTTCGGCTGGTGTGTTCCACGGAGGCTGATCTGGAGAAATTGACCGAAGCCGGTCAATTCAATGAGGAGCTTTTCTACCGGATTGCCGCGCTGCCCGTTCAGTTGCCGCCACTGCGTGAACGGATGCAGGATTTGCCCGCGCTGCTTAAGGACATAGCGGCGAAATCCGCGAACCCCCGTTTTGATTCCCGGCAGGTAGAGTTTAGCGAGGATGCCCTGACCACCCTGCGCGCCTATCATTGGCCTGGCAATCTGGTGGAGCTCACGCAGGTGATTTCCCAGGTGATCATTTCATCCGAAAGCAAGGCAATCACGGCGGCGCAACTGCCCCAGCGGGTCCATGCGCTGAAGAGCTGGCCCACGTTGCCTGATTTTATCTCGGCCCAGGAGAAACAATACCTGGCCAGTGTCCTACGGGCGTGCGGCGGCGACAAGGCCAAGGCGGCCAAAACCCTGGGCATTGAGCCCGAACGTTTCGGCTAAGACCGTCTTTTAAGCCGAGAAAGGCGGTCGTTTAATTCCCGCTTGCGCCACCGGTGAGGCGTCCCAAACCTCGCGGGCGTTCACGCCCATGCCTAAACGTACAGACCTGAAGTCCATCCTGATCATCGGAGCCGGCCCCATCATTATCGGCCAAGCCTGCGAGTTTGATTACTCGGGTACGCAGGCCTGCAAGGCGTTGCGGGAGGAAGGCTACAAGGTCATCCTCGTGAACTCCAATCCGGCCACGATCATGACCGATCCGGAATTTGCCGATGTCACCTACATCGAGCCGCTCACCGTCGAGATTCTCGAAAAAATCATCGCCAAGGAACGGCCATCCGCCCTCCTGCCTACGTTGGGCGGCCAGACCGCGCTGAATCTTTCGATGGAACTGCACAAGGCCGGCATTCTTGAAAAATACAATGTCGAGATGATCGGCGCCAAGCCCGATGCGATCAACAAGGGCGAGGACCGCCAGTTGTTCAAGCAGGCCATGATCAAGATCGGCCTCGACTGCGCCAAGTCTCGGGTGGTGCATACGCTCGCGGAAGCGCGCGATGCCGCCGAGTACATCGGGGTTTTCCCGCTCATCATCCGGCCGAGCTTCACGCTGGGCGGCACGGGTGGTGGCATCGCCTACAACCGCGAGGAATTTGAGCAGATCGTCAATGGCGGCCTGGAAGCCTCGCCCACCCACGAAGTGCTGGTTGAGGAGTGCCTGCTCGGCTGGAAGGAGTACGAGATGGAGGTCATGCGTGATCACAAGGACCAGTGCGTAATCATCTGCTCCATTGAAAACTTCGACCCGATGGGCGTCCACACCGGTGATTCCATCACCGTTGCTCCGGCACTCACGCTCACGGACAAGGAATACCAGGTGATGCGTGACGCCTCCTTCGCCGTAATTCGTGAGATTGGCGTCGAGACCGGCGGATCGAATATCCAGTTCTCCGTCGATCCCAAAACCGGCCGCCAAGTCGTGATCGAGATGAATCCGCGCGTGTCGCGCTCCTCCGCACTCGCTTCGAAGGCGACGGGTTTTCCAATCGCGAAGATCGCGGCCAAACTCGCCATCGGCTACACGCTCGATGAACTGCGCAACGATATCACGCGGCTCACGCCCGCCAGTTTTGAGCCGACGATCGACTATGTCGTCACAAAGATTCCGCGTTTTACCTTCGAGAAATTTCCCGGTTCCAACACCACGCTGACCTCTGCGATGAAATCCGTCGGCGAGGCGATGGCGATCGGCCGCACCTTCAAGGAATCCTTCCAAAAATGCCTGCGCTCATTGGAAACCGGCGCGCGCGGTTTTGGCGGCGGCGGCAAATACGGCGGCGACGATCTGCCCGACGAGACGACGATCCGGCAGAAACTGGGCACGCCCAATGCCGAGCGCGTGTTCTATATCCGCTGGGCTTTCAAGGCGGGCCTGACCGAGGATGACATCTTCAATCTTTCCAAGATCGATCCATGGTTCCTGCGTCAGTTGCGTGAGCTGCATGAGATGGAGGACGAGCTGAAGAAACACACGCTGCAATCCATCGACACCGCGCTGCTGCGCCGCGCCAAGCAGTTTGGATTCTGCGACGCCCAGCTCGCACACCTGCTCAAGACCGACTTCGACGCCATGCGCGCCTACCGGAAAAAAGTCGGTGTCAACACCACTTTCCGTCTAGTCGACACCTGTGCCGCTGAATTCGAGGCTTTCACGCCTTATTATTATTCCAGCTACGGCGACGAGAATGAGGTCCTGCCGTCGAAGAAGAAAAAGATCATGATCATCGGCGGCGGGCCCAACCGGATCGGCCAGGGCATCGAGTTCGATTATTGCTGCGTCCACGCGTCGTTCGCCCTGCGCGAAAGTGGTTTCGAGACCGTGATGATCAACTCGAATCCCGAAACGGTTTCCACCGACTACGACACCTCGGACCGCCTGTATTTCGAACCGCTCACGCTGGAGGATGTCCTTGAGGTTTATGAGCAGGAAGGCTGCTCGGGGGCCATCGTGCAATTTGGCGGGCAGACTCCGCTCAATCTCGCCAGCGCCCTGAAGGCTCGCGGCGTCAATGTCATCGGCACCTCGCCCGAGAGCATCGAGCAAGCAGAAGACCGCAAACTTTTCGCCGCCATCCTTGAAGATCTGAAGCTTCTGCAACCGCCGAATCGCACCGCGTTGAACGAGCCTGATGCTTTGAAGTTTGCCCATGAGATCGGGTTTCCGGTGCTGCTGCGTCCGTCCTTCGTGCTGGGTGGCCGCGGCATGTTCATTGTCTACAGCGAGGAGGAATTCAAGGCGGTCATCCGCCAGGCGTTTGACGCCATGCCGGGCAAGCCCGTGCTCATCGACAAGTTCCTCGAAGAAGCGATTGAGCTCGATGTCGATTGCATCAGCGATGGTGAGACGACGCTCGTCGGCGGCATGCTCGAGCACATCGAGTACGCCGGCGTCCACTCCGGTGACGCCGCGATGGTGATGCCACCGCACACGCTCTCGAAGGAAATGCTGCAGACGGTCCGTACGGCCACCTACGCTCTGGCCAGGGCGCTCAAGGTTATTGGACTCATGAACGTCCAGTTCGCGATCAAGGACGGCTTGCTCTACATTCTCGAGGTGAACCCGCGCGCATCGCGTACGGTTCCATTTGTGGCCAAAGCCATCGGCGTGCCGCTGGCCAAACTCGCGGCCAAGGTCATGGCCGGGGAAAAGCTAAAGAATCTCGGTTTTACCCGCGAGTTGCAGCCCAAGCATTGGTGCGTGAAGGAAGCGGTGTTTCCCTTCAACCGTTTCCCCGGCGCGGCGATTGTGCTCAGCCCGGAAATGCGCTCGACCGGCGAGGTCATGGGCATGGACGACGATCTCGGTATTGCCTTTGCGAAGACCCAGATGGCCGCCAAACCCGCGCTGCCGCTCAAGGGCAAGGTGTTCTTCAGTGTGAAGGATTCGGACAAGCCGCATGCGGTGGGGCTTGCCCGTGACTTCATCAGCCTGGGCTTCAGCATTTGCTCGACCTCCGGCACCGCGAAACTGCTGCAGCAAAACGGCATCGAGGTGCAGTTCGTCAACAAGATGGCGGAAGGCCGGCCCAACTGTGTTGACATGATCAAGAACGGCGAAATCCAGCTCGTGATCAACACCCCCAAGGGCATGATCCCGCGCAACGACGAAAACGCCATTCGCGCCGCCGCTTACGCCAACAACGTCTGCATCATGACGACGATCACCGGTGCCCGGGCCGCAATCAATGGCATCCGGGCGATGAAGGACAAGCTCGTCGGTGTCCGCCCGCTGCAGGAATATCGTTATAACACCGTTCCCGTTTGAACCATGACCACTCCGGTGACGCTCACCGCTCTCCTGCACGGCCCGGACCAGACCGGGCTCGTGGCACGGGTGGCCGGATGGATTTTTCAACGTCGGGGTAATATTCTCCATGCCGACCAGCATCGCGACCGGGAGGCGGGTGTTTTTTTTCAGCGTATTGAATGGGAGTTGGCGGCAGAAGTGAGCGCGGCCAAAGAGGAAGAGGCGTTCCTCGATTTTGCCCGGAAGGAGCTCAAAATGCAGGCGCGCATTGCCGATTCGCTGCATCGTCCGCGCGTGGCTCTCTTCGTGTCGAAGGCCGATCATTGCTTTCACGACCTCGTGTTGCGCTGGCGCGCGTGGGATTTTCCGTGCGAGATTGCAGCCGTCATTTCCAATCATACTTGGCTGGGAAAGGCGGCCCGGGATTATGGCCTGCCTTTTCATTGTATTCCGGTGACGGCGGAGACAAAGACCGTGGATGAATCGGCGCAGCTCGCCTTGTTGCAGGAGATGGGCATCGAACTCGTCGTGCTTGCCCGCTACATGCAGGTGCTATCGGGCGATTTTTTGGAAAAATTTGGCCGGCCGGTGATCAATATTCATCATTCATTCCTGCCCGCCTTTGCCGGTGGCCGGCCCTATCACCAGGCGCATGCCCGCGGGGTGAAGCTGATCGGCGCGACGGCTCATTACGCGACCCGCGATCTCGACGAAGGACCGATCATTCATCAGGATGTCGCAAGGGTGACGCATCGGCATGGCGTGGAGGATCTTGTCCGCAAGGGTCGGGAGCTGGAAAAAACAGTTCTGGCGCAGGCCGTGCATTGGCACCTTGAAAATCGGGTGCTCATTTACGGTAACAAGACCGTGGTGTTCGACTGAGCCAGCTTCGGTCGTAGGTATTTCTCAGCGACATTTTGGCGGATTCCGCCTTTTTCCTTGAGGCACAGGGGGGCGTTTCTCAATCTGCCCGACTCCATGACTTCCCCTTCTCCCGCAGCAAACCAGACCAAGGACCAGACTGACGCGATTGTAGAGCCCGATTTCGCGGCCGAGGTCCATGCCTTCTGGGAAAAGAATCGCACGTTCGTGCTGATGCTGTGCGCGGCTGGTTTGGTCGCAATCATTGGCTATGAAGGCGTGCGCTATGTCAATGGCATGCGCGATGAAAACGCCCGGGAAGCTTACGCCAAGGCGGCCGGTTCGCCTGATCGGCTGGCTGCTTTTGCCACTGAGTTTTCGGGTCACACACTCGCTTCGGTTGCTCTGCTGCAGGTGGCTGATGCCAAATACACGACCGGTGATTATGCCGCCGCCCTGGGCGGTTATCAAAAAGCCGCGCAGGTGCTCACCAATCCTGTTTTGAAAGCACGCGCCCGTCTTGGCGCTGCGGTCAGCCGGATTGGCGCGGGCGATCAAACCGGTGCACAGACCGAGCTCAAGGCGCTCAGCACCGATACGTCCGCCGACAAAAATATCCGTGCCGAAGCCAATTATCATCTGGCGACTTTGGCCAACGAGGCGGGGCGATTTGAGGAAGTGCGTCAATGGCTCGATGAAGTGTCCAAGCTGGATGGTTCGGGTCTCTGGGCTCAACGGGCCCTGCAACTCCGGGCCAGCCTGATGCCGGCGGCGTCTCCGGTTCTCACGCCCAAGCCCCAATAACGTACGCCGCAGCGGATGAGCCGGGACAGAGGATGAAGATTGTTCAACGTGTCGTTGACAGCGTTGAAATATCCCGGTCCCATCAATCTCTTGTTCGTCGGGGTGTAGCTTAGTCTGGTAGAGCGCCTGGTTTGGGACCAGGAGGTCGTAGGTTCGAATCCTATCGCCCCGACCATTTTGCTTATGACTCAATCGCGCTGATCCATTGGGATCAAGTGCTGGCCCAAGGGGTCTATCTTTCCGGTCATCTTGTTACAATTGCTTCTTGCCTCAACTTATCCGTCCTCCTAAGTACCTCTCCTCACACACTTCTAAACAATGGATACTCTCTCACGTGACAGCAGCTCCAGTAGCAACAATATCTTGCCCATAGCGGCCATCGCTCTCGGCGTCATCGGTCTTTTGATCGGCGGCATTGGCATGTTCAAGGCCACCAAGCTCGAAAAAACCATGGCCTCGCAAATCGAGGAAATGAACGGCAAAATCACCAACGCCGAAAACGAGGTGCATACTGCCTCCGCCGCGAGCGAGGCTGCGGTCAAGACTCTTCACGATCAGGTACAGGCTGCGCTGTCAAATGTTAGCGCTGATTCCGGTGCGATCCACGCTGAACTCGGCAAGATCGAAGAGCAGTTGAAGAAACCGGCTCCCGCTCCCGCCCCCCCTGTCGGGAAAAATGGCAAGCCCGCGGTCGCCACCGGCACGCTTGACGCCAATGGCAACTACACCGTCGGTCCCGGTGACACGATTTCCAAGATCGCAAAAAAATTCGCCGTCAAACCTGATGCGATCGAGGCGGAAAATCCCGGCCTCAATCCCGCCAAGCTCCATGTTGGCCAGAAGATCAAAATCCCGAAGAAGTAAGTCCTGCTGAATTTATTTCCCCCTGCCTCCTCGACGCCTGTCGCGGAGGCATTTTTATTTACGCCTATGGACTCAACCGAAAATCACGCACCGAAACGCTGGAAGAAACTGGGCTCCCGCCTCGTGGCGCACACGCCGATTTTCGATTTGGAGAGCGTCGCGTTTCAACATCCCGCACACCACACACCGCGCGAATTCGTGGTCATCAATGCGCCCGATTGGGTGAACGTCGTGGCGCTGACGACCGACCACAAACTGGTCCTCGTGCGGCAATTTCGCTACGGCATTGATGAATTCTCGCTCGAGATTCCCGGGGGCATGATTGATCCCGGCGAAGATCCGCTGGCCGCCGGGTTGCGCGAACTGCAGGAGGAAACCGGCTACCAGGACGGCAAGGCCCGGCTGCTGGGCAGCGTTCATCCCAATCCGGCGATGCAGAACAATCGCTGTCATTTCGTTTTGGTCGAAGGCGTGAAACGCACGGCGCCGCTAGGATGGGATGAAAATGAGGAGATGGAAATCATCACACGTCCCGTGGATGAAGTTTATGCCCTGGCCTATGCCGGTGGAATCAGCCATGCGATGGTGCTGGATGCGCTGCTGTTTTTTGGTCCGGTTTGGGCCAAAATGCGCGCGGGGGGCGCCGTTTGACTTTGCCCTGGCGCCGCGTTTAGTCTGTTTCCCGATCCCATGCAAGCTGCCGCCTCTGCCCTTACTTTTGCAAATCCGGCCGAATCTCTCGGCGGACTGGAGAATCATGGCCGGTTGCCCGTGTTGTTGGAGAATGAAATCCGGGCCATTTACCGGCGCAGTCCGCTTTATGGGCTGCGGTTTCCGTTGCATGAGGCGCCGCTGGGCTGGTCCTGTTATCGCGAGATTCCGGTGCTGACCAAAAACGAGATCGTGGCGCGCGGGCACACGGCTTTTTTTAGCGACTACCGGGAAATTGAGCGCGGCTTTCAACGGAAGCAGTACGAGTACGAGCATACTTCGGGCACGACCGGCGGGCCGATGACGGTGGTGATGGAGGATGGGTGGTGGAATGCCCAGACCCGCCGCGCCTATCTCGCACACCTGGTTTTGGCGCAGTATGTCGACCGGCCTTATCGGAAGTGCGTCCTCGCGCCGGTCGGATGTTCAAGCAATCTTTGTCCCTACGAGGACCATCCTTTTCCTCATCGTTATTTCGACGGCACGGTTTACCTGAATCTGTCCAGCGATCCGTTTTCGTTCCCCGAGGGCGAGTGGGAACGCATCGTGCGGGAACTCCAGGCGGTGAAACCCGAGGTGATCGAAGGCGAGCCGGTCTACCTTTCGCTGCTGGCGCGGGCGTTGCAGAAACGCCGCGTGACGGTGCCCAGCGTGCGCACGGTCATTCTTACCTACGGCAAGGCCAGCCGGCAGCACAGCCGGCGGATTGAGGGAGCGTTTCCCGGCGCGGCGCAGGTTGATCTCTACGGTTCGACCGAGGCGGGCTATCTTTTTGTGGGCGATGCCTTCGCGGACAACCTTCGCGTGGTGGATGGAAACGCCTTTGTCGAGCTGATGCCCTGGCGCGAGGGCTTGGCGGATGTGTTCCAGATTTATGTGACGACGCGCGACCGTGAGGCGATGCCGCTGTTGCGCTACCACACGGGGGATATTGTGCGGCGCACGGCCGCCGGCTTCCGGATTCTCGGTCGCGAAAGGGATCTTGTTTTCCGGGCGGACGGCGCGGTGGTCTCGGCATTCGAGGTGGATGCGGTGCTGCCGGATGATTTTGCCTGCTGGCACTGGAGCCTTGCCCAAGTCTCGGAAAAGCGCTGGGAGTTCCAATATGTGGCGGACCAGATTGCTCCCGAAGCCGTATCGGATTTGCTGGCCTCGGTGCTGGGTGAGGGGGCGCGGGTGGGCCTTTTCCGTAGGAAATTCATCCAGCCCGCCGCCAGCGGAAAGTTTGCCCTGCTGAAACCACTGGCGCGCTGAGGGCGGCGGGTTGGCTGTTGGGCCGATCAGGTCACCGCTGCTTCACTCCCGGGTTAGGGGGGCTAATAATGAAAGCCTCCCCGCGCCGTGCCTTGCCAAGGAACTTTGACATTGGTTTGTTCTGTTCCGGCGTTTTTACTCCCGCCCACTTAAATCCACGACACGCGCGATGAATCTACTCGGATCGCTTTTCACCTCATCCATCGGAAAAAAATTCCTGATGGCCGCCACCGGACTCGTCCTGCTTGGCTTTGTTACCGGTCACTTGATGGGGAATCTCCAGATCTTTGGCCACCCGGACAAGATCAACGGCTATGCGCACTTCCTCCAATCGCTTGGTCCGGTGCTCTGGGCCATCCGTCTGTTTCTGCTCGCCTGCGTGACGATTCATATCTGGGCCGCCGTCGCCCTCACCTTGGAGAGCCGGGCGGCTCGCGGTCCTCAGGATTATGCTGTGCGGAAATGGGTGAATGCCACCGTCGCCTCCCGCTACATGCGTCTGACCGGTTTGGTGGTGCTGGCCTTTTTGATTTATCACCTCGCGCATTTCACCCTCGGCGTGGCCCAGCCAGAATCGTTCAAGACGGGCCATCAATGGACGATGACCGAAGCGGTGCGCGAGTTTGGCATCCCTCTCGCGGCGAAGGACGAAAAAGTGGCCGACGTCTATAGCATGGTGTTTCTCGGATTCACGAATCCCGTGATCTCGATTTTCTACATCATCGCGGTCGGTCTGCTCTCAGTTCACTTGCTTCACGGCATCGATTCACTGTTCCAGACCATAGGTTGGCGCTCGTCCAAATGGTCCTGCACGCTGCGCAAAGTCGCCGTCGTATTCTGCGCACTGTATTTCCTCGGCAATCTTGCCATCCCGGGCGCAATTCTCACGGGCATTGTCAAGCCTGCGGACGGCACGTATGCCGCCCAAAAACTGGCGGCCACTACCACCTCCACTTCTGGCGTAGTCCAACGCTGACCCATTCCCGACATGGCCAAACTCGATTCCAAGATTCCCTCGGGCCCGCTCGCCGAAAAATGGCAGAAGCACAAAACCGAGATCAAGCTCGTCAATCCGGCCAACAAACGGAAATACGAGATCATCGTCGTCGGTGCCGGTCTGGCTGGTTCCTCGGCGGCCGCCACGCTCGCCGAGCTCGGCTACAAGGTCAAAAACTTCGTGTTCCACGACAGCCCGCGCCGCGCCCACTCCATCGCCGCGCAAGGCGGCATTAACGCGGCGAAGAATTACCAGAACGACGGCGACTCTGTTCATCGCCTCTTCTACGACACGCTCAAAGGCGGAGACTACCGCGCCCGCGAAGCCAACGTTCATCGTCTCGCCGAGGTTTCCGTCAACATCATTGATCAGTGTGTCGCGCAGGGCGTGCCCTTCGCCCGTGAATACGGCGGTCTGCTCGCCAACCGCTCCTTCGGTGGCGCACAAGTTTCCCGCACTTTCTACGCGCGCGGCCAGACCGGCCAGCAGCTTCTGCTCGGTGCTTACTCCGCGCTCTCCCGCATGGTGGGCCAGGGCGGCGTCGAACTGCACACCAACTCCGAGATGCTCGATCTCGTTGTCGTCGATGGCCACGCCAAGGGCATCATCGTGCGTGACCTGAATACCGGTGTTATTTCGCGCCACAGCGCCGATGCCGTCATCCTTGCGACCGGCGGCTACGGCAACGTTTTCAATCTCTCCACCTACGCCCGCCAGTCCAACGCCACCGCGATCTGGCGCGCCTACAAGCGTGGCGCCTGCCTCGCCAATCCTTGCTACACGCAGATCCATCCGACCTGTATTCCGGTCAGCGGCGATTATCAGTCGAAGCTCACTCTCATGTCCGAGTCGTTGCGCAACGACGGCCGTATCTGGGTGCCCAAGAAAAAGGAAGACGCGAAGAAAGATCCTGCCTCCATTCCCGAGGCCGACCGCGATTATTATCTCGAGCGCATCTATCCAAGCTTCGGCAATCTTGCGCCCCGCGACGTCTCCTCCCGCGCGGCCATGCGCATGTGCGACGAAGGTCGTGGCGTCGGCGAGACCGGGCTTGGCGTCTATCTCGATTTTGCCGATGTCATCAAGCGTCTCGGCGAACCCGTCGTGCGCGAACGCTACGGCAATCTCTTCGATATCTATCACGAGATCACCGCCGAGAATGCCTACAAGACGCCGATGCGCATCTTCCCCGCCGTGCACTACACGATGGGCGGTCTTTGGGTGGACTATAACCTGATGTCGAACATTCCCGGCCTCTTCGTGCTCGGCGAAGCCAACTTCTCCGATCACGGTGCGAACCGCCTCGGCGCTTCCGCACTCATGCAGGGTCTGGCTGACGGCTACTTTGTCATCCCTTACACGATCGGCGATTATCTGGCTGGCCAGAAACCCGGCTCGCGCCCGAAGACGGATGGGGCCGAGTTTAAACAGGCGGAAGAAAACGTCACTTCGATGACCCGGCGTTTCCTCGCCAACCAGGGCAAGGAGCCCGTCAGCCATTTCCACAAGCGTCTTGGCAAAATCATGTGGGAACACTGCGGCATGGCCCGCACCAAGGCCGGACTTGAAGCCGCGCTCCAAAAGATTCCCGCTCTCCGCGAAGAATTCTGGGCCAACGTCAAGGTTCCCGGCTCCGCCGACACGCTCAACCAGTCTCTCGAACAGGCCGGACGCGTCGCCGATTTCATCGAGCTCGGCGAACTCCTCTGCCGCGACGCCCTCACCCGCGAAGAATCCTGCGGCGGTCATTTCCGTGAGGAATACCAGCATCCCGACGGCGAATGCAAACGCGACGATGAGCATTACGCCCACGTTGCCGCTTGGGAATACCAGGGCGAAGGCAAGACGCCGCTCCGCAACACCGAGCCGCTCAATTACGAATTCACCAAGATGAGCGTCCGCTCCTACAAATGAGTTTTTCCCGTTTCAAACGGGGATATCCCAATTTGTGACATCCTCCGAAATCCAGTCCAAGGCTGCGTCCACTGACCTTGCCGCTGTCGTTCCGTCTGAACGGATCGATTCGCGGATTATTTTGGTGCGCGGACAAAAAGTGCTGTTGGATCGCGATTTGGCGAGACTCTATGAAGTCGAAACCCGCATCATAAACCGGGCTGTCCGCCGCAATCTGGAACGCTTTCCGGAGGACTTTATGTTCACGCTTACCCGTGAGGAAATCGGGAGGATATCCCAATTTGGGACATCCTCTTCGGGTCTGAAGTTTTCCAAAAGCGTGAGTGTCTTCACCGAGCAGGGCGTGGCGATGCTCTCAGGCCTGCTCAATTCTCCCCGTGCAATCGCGGTCAACATCGAGATCATGCGCGCCTTCGTGCGCATGCGCCAAATCCTCAGCACCCATGTCGATCTCGCGCGGAAACTGACGTCCTTGGAGAAAAAATACGACACCCAGTTCAAGGCGGTCTTCGATGCCATCCGCGAACTCATGACTCCGCCCACCGCACCCGGGCGCGAAATGGGTTTCCACACTCTTCTCAAAAAATCACGCAAAGCGAAAAACAAAGCCTGATCACCATGGTCGCTGAACAACATTCCAAGAAACCTTTTTCTGTCACGCTGCGCGTCTGGCGCCAGGCCGGTCCGAACGTCCCCGGCAGGTTCGTTGACTATCCGGCGACGAGCATCAGCCCCGACATGTCGTTCCTCGAGATGCTCGATGTCGTGAACGACGGGCTGACCAGGCAAGGCGAGGAGCCCATCGCGTTTGCCCACGATTGCCGCGAGGGCATCTGCGGCACCTGCTCCTGCACCATCAACGGCAAGCCGCATGGTCCGGGCAAGGGTGTCGCCACCTGCCAGACCTACATGCGCAGCTACCGCGAAGGCGATCTCATCCTGGTCGAACCATTCCGCGCCCGCGCTTTTCCCATCATCAAGGATCTCATCACCGACCGGAAGGCTTTCGACAAAATCCAGCAGGCTGGCGGTTTTATTTCCGTTCGCACCGGCGCGGCACCCGATGCCAATTCAATTCCCGTGCCGAAGGAAGACGCCGATCTCGCGATGGACGCCGCTTCGTGCATCGGTTGCGGCGCCTGTGTCGCCGCCTGCAAAAATGCCAGCGCGATGCTCTTCGTTGCCGCCAAAGTCTCGCAACTCGGTCTGCTCCCGCAAGGCCAGCCCGAGCGCGACAAACGCGTGCTCGCCATGGTGCAGACGATGGACGATGCCGGTTTTGGCGGTTGCACGAACCAGTACGAATGCAGCGCCGTCTGCCCGAAGCTCATTTCGCACGATTTCATCGCCCGCATGAACCACGACTACATGGCCGCCTTGTTCAAGGCCCGGTTCAAGCCCACCTCCAACGCCGCTGCGGGCGGCGCCTGAGCGGGCGATCAAAGAATCCCAAAAAACGGCGCGGCAGATACCGCGCCGTTTTTTTGGGTTGGAGGTAGGGCGGGACCGCTGGGCCCGCCGCGAAGGAGAAATCACGCGTCCACTGATTGCTCCTGGTCGCAGCCGTTGCGTGACAATTCCGTGCCAGCACAGAATAACGCTTGAATCATATACCTATACAGGAATATGAATTCGGACATGGAATTGGTGCAAATCTACGAATGCCTCTGCGACGCCACCCGGCTACGCATTCTAAACCTGCTGGGGCAGGGATCACTCTGTGTATGCCACTTCCAGGAAGTATTGGGTGAATCCCAGGTGAAGATTTCCAAGCACCTCGCCTATCTCCGCGCCCGTGGCTTGGTTGAGGTCGAACGGCAGGGCAACTGGATGATCTACGGGCTGCCGGCGAAGCCTTCGCGTGAACTCGCCGCCAATCTCGCCTGCCTGCAGGATTGTGCGACGGAGAAAGCTGGTTTCCGCCGCGATCTCGAACGACTGCGCAAGCTCGATCTTACCTGTGCTCCTGTGGCCGCAATGCGCGGCACCACCAAACGCTGCTGCTGAAAACCTTCTGCATCATTCCATGAGCACGATCAAACCAGTGGTCCTCATCCTTTGTACCGGGAATTCCTGTCGGAGTCATCTGGCTGAAGGAATTCTCCGCGCCGTGGCCGGCGACATTGTGACGGTCGCCAGTGCGGGTTCCAAGCCTGCCGGCTATGTGCACCCGCTCGCAATCCGGGTGATGCAGGAGATTGGGATCGATATTTCCTCTCATTGCTCGAAACACATGAATGATTTTCTCGCCGGAGAAGTTGAGACGGTGATCACCGTGTGCGGCAATGCCGACCAGGCGTGCCCGATTTTCCCCGGCCAAGTAAACCGCCATCACTGGCCCTTCGATGATCCCGCGCACTCCACCGGCACGGAGGAGCAGCAACTGGAGGTGTTTCGTCGTGTGCGTGACGAGATCCGCAGTGCTTTCGGCTGCTACGCCGATGGGCGGCGCGATGCGTTGAAAAGTCTCGGGGCAGCGAAAGCGCAACCGGCCTGAAAAATGAGCCTTGTAAAGCAACCTTCTCTCCCCGCTTGGTTCGTCGGAGAATTTATCGGCACGTTCATTCTGGTCTTCTTTGGCTGCGGCAGTGTGGCGACTGCTGTGCTCACCGGGGCGCAGGCGGGGGTGTTTCAAGTCGCAATTGTATGGGGCATCGGCATCACCACGGCGATTTACCTGACGGGCAGCCTCAGTGGCGCCCATCTGAATCCAGCCGTTACGATTTCGATGGCGATGTGGCGGGAATTTTCCTGGAGTGCGGTGCCGCGCTACCTATTTGCCCAGTTTGCCGGCGCGCTGGCGGCGAGTGCAGTGCTCTACGCCATCTACGGTGGAGTACTTGAGTTGTATGAAACGACGCAACATATTGTCCGTGGAGCGCCGGGGAGCGAGGCTACGGCAATGATTTTTGGCGAATATTTCCCCAGCCCGGGGGGCCAACCGCTGAGCGATGCGGCTCGCGCCACGGTTTCGCATGGGCGGGCCTTCTTCATCGAATTTCTAGGGACCGCCGTTCTGGCCTTGGTCATTTTTGGCGTCACGGACGAACGCAACAAGTCGCGCCCGCAGTTGTTGGCCGCCGCAACCATCGGTCTGACCGTCACAATTTTGATCTCGTTGCTTGGCCCGCTCACCCAGGCTGCATTCAATCCGGCGCGGGACCTGGCACCGCGCGTGTTCAGTGCGCTGGTTGGCTGGGGCGCGGTGCCATTCACCGCCAATGGTTGGGGTTGGGTAACGGTATATGTGCTCGCTCCGATCATCGGTGCCGTGGCGGGTGGTGGGGTGTACCGGACGTGGTTGGCCCCGCATTACGCGTCCCGGTGATTCGCCGCGGCTTTTCAGTTGCGCAGGGCCGGCCGGGCGTTTCGCTGGGCCATCCCGCATGAAACTCCACATTCCGCCCGGTGACTTTGCCGGTTATATTTTTGATTGTGACGGCACGCTCGTCGACACGATGCCGCTGCACTTTCGCGCCTGGGACAAGGCGATGCGGCTGGCGGGGCTGAAGGAAGGATTGAGTGAAGAGTTGTTCTATTCCCTCGGCGGCATGCCGACACGCAAGGTCGCCCAGACTTTTGCCAAACACTACGGCATCACGATCGATGTGGATCATGTTTTCCATCGCAAGGAGGAGCTGTTTCTGGAAATGCAGCCGGAGATGAAGGTCATCCAGCCGGTGGTGGATTTCGCGCGCAAACTCCACGGCCGCGCCCCGATGAGTGTGGCGTCCGGCGGTCCCAAACCCATCGTGAAGAAAACACTTCAGTTGATGCGCATCGACGATCTGTTTCCAGTGGTGGTGACACCGGAGGATGTGGCTCACGGCAAGCCTTCGCCGGAAATGTTTTTGCTTGCTGCGAAACTGATGGGCGTGCCTCCGGAAAAGTGTCTTGTGTTCGAGGATGCTGAGCCGGGCTTTCAAGCGGCGAAAGCTGCCCAGATGCAATGCGTAATAGTCCCTAGCCGGGTTGTTTAGCGTCCGTTAATCAGGGATGCGCAAGGGAACTGGTCTTGCTGAGGAACCGCAGGTGATGATGCTGCAGGTATGAAACGAATCGCTCTCCTGTTTTTGTGCGGCGGGCTTGTCGCCTCAGCCCAGGAATTCAGGCTCAGCCATGCAGCCTTGTTGAAATCCGAGCGCTGCATCGTTTCATTGCGGGCGGGTACGATTGTCGAGGTCCTGTCGCGCGATGAGTGGTCGCTCACGGTGCGTTTCAACAATCATACGGGTCTTATCCCGGCGAGCAGTCTGGCTCCGGAATCCCTTTCAAAACCGGTAGAAAGCAGCCTCGGTTCTTCTGCTCGGAAATCGGGCGCGCCTGCCGCTGACGCCGCGAATAAGACCGGAGAGGCCGCAGCCAACCACGGCCAGAACAGCGCGAAGCAGGTGAAGGTTATTTTGGCGGCCAATTGAGAGGGCCGGCAGGATTATTGCCGGCAAAAAGGGGATCAGACCCATGGGCTTGGCCGCATCGTTTCGAACGCCTGACTTTTGCCCGGACGCAGTGACGACAGGTTTGAAACACGTCGTTGTCGCTAATCGGGTCGTATAGACTTTGTGAAATGCCCGCGACCTTCCGGCCTCGACTTGCCAGAAAGTTTGGCTGGGCAAAAGCTGCGGAGATGAAACGACTCACCATGCTTTTCCTCTGCGGTGCACTCATCGCTTCGGCCCAGGAAGTCAGACTGACCCGCCCGGTGATTCTGAAATCAGGCCGCAATATTGTTTCTCTCAAGGCAGGCACGCTGGTCGAGCTGTTGGAACGCGATGACAAGACGCTGACCGTTCGTTTCAATAACGTGACCGGTGTCATCCCGGCCAGCAGTCTGGCTGAGGCTCCGGCCACCGCCGCTGTGGGAACGAAGCCTGAATCACCGAAGCCCAGCGCTCCGCCACAAAAATCCGGATCAAGTTACGTCAACGCCGTGAACAAAGCCAAAGCAAATGTCGCCAAGCACGACCAGAACGACGCCAAAACAGTGGACGAGGTTTTGAAGAATTGAGCATGGGCGATACGGTTTAACCAACCGCAATATTTGATTTGAACCGGCGTGGTAAGACGCATGGTTTGAGTGCATGACTTTTGCCGAGCTGGCCAATACGGGCGTCCTGATCCGGCCCATCTACGAACCGGGCAAGCCGATCGAGACGGTGGCGCGCGAGCTGGGACTCGATCCTGCCGGGATCATCAAGCTGGCGTCGAACGAGAATCCCCACGGCTCATCGCCCAAAGCCATTGCCGCCGCCCAGCGCGCTTTGTCCGAGGCGAACCTCTATCCCGACGGAGGCTATTTTTCGCTGCGACAAAAACTGGCGGCGAAACTTGGGCTGGGCATGGACCAGTTTGTGATTGGCAACGGCTCGAACGAACTCATCGAGCTGATGGGGCATGCGTTCCTTGGGCCGGGAACGGAGTGTGTGATGCATCGGTCGGCATTCATCGTCTACAAGCTCGTGACGCTGATGTTCGGCGCGAAACCGGTGGAAGTGCCGCTGGCCACCGGATTGCGGCAGGATTTGCCTTCACTGCTCGCCGCCGTGACGCCACGTACGCGTTTGGTCTTCCTCGCCAGCCCGGCCAATCCGGTGGGAGCAACGAACACCGCCGAGGAAATCGTGACGCTTGTGCGCGCTTTGCCGCCGCACGTTATTCTCGTAATGGACGAAGCCTACGTGGACTTTTTGGAAAACCCGCCGGACCTGCGGCCACTCATTGCCGGAGGTTGGAAAGTGATATGCCTGCGAACATTTTCCAAGATCTATGGCTTGGCCTCCCTGCGGGTGGGTTGTGGCTTCGCAGCGCCGGAGTTGATCGCGCTGCTTCAGCGCGTTCGCCAGCCATTCAACGTGAATGCAATCGCAGCGGCCGCTGCGGTTGCGGCGTTGGATGACGAGGAATTTGTGACCAAGTGTCGTCGCGAAAACCGGGCCGGACTGGCCCAATTAGGCGCGGGCTTCACCCAAGGCGGGTTGGAATTTGTGCCGGCGCAGGGGAATTTTATTTTGGTGAAGGTGGGCGACGGCGTCGCCATCTTCGACGCCCTGCAACGGCAGGGCGTGATCACCCGGCCCGTCAAAGGTTACGGCCTGCCCGAGTGGCTGCGCGTAACGGTCGGCACTCAGGCGCAGAACGAACGCCTGTTGAAGGCACTGGCGGGCGTGCTGGCGAAGCGGTGAGGGGGCCGTGCTACTTTCGCTTTCCCGCTGCGCGCATCAGCCGGTCATTGATCGCTGCGGCCAGCGCACCGTCGTTTTTTGGAGCGGCTTCAACGATAATACGCGCAAATTTGCCCGCATCGGCCTGGCGCAACACCGAGTAGAGATTGTGAGCGGCATCGCTTAATTCACCGGCAGCGCTGAAAAAGAAAATATTCCTGCCACTGGCATCCGGCTTTTGTTGGAAAATCAATGCGATGTCGGTGCCGGCTGATTTCTTCTGAGCGGCGGTAATGTGCGAGGTAATCGTGAGCGGTGTGTGCGGGCTGTAATGTTGGTCGAGCAGGCCGGGCGCGAGTACGGCTGAAGAAGACTTTCTCCTTGCCAGGCGGGCTTTCAGGCCGGCACGACGCAGCACCGCCAGCAACTCAGGTCCGGAAATCGCACCGGGTCGCAACACGCGCAATTCTCCGGCCGGGCTCACGGCGACAATCGTCGATTCCACGCCGACGCGGCACGGGCCGCCATCGAGGATGTGTTTGATGCGGGTGCCGAGTCCGAGTCGGACGTGTTCTGCTGTCGTCGGGCTGACATAGCCGAACAGGTTGGCGCTCGGTGCAGCCAGCGGCAGGCCGGAAAGTTTGAGCAGCCGGCGGGCGAGCGGGTGGGCGGGCGAACGCAACGCCACGGTGTCCTGCCCAGAGGTAACGATTCCAGGCACAATTTTTTTCTTGGGCAGCACGAGGGTCAGCGGTCCGGGCCAGAAATGGCGGGCGATCACACGAGCCGCGTCGTTGAATTCCGCCAACGCTTCTGCCGCGCGCAGATCGGTGACATGGACGATCAACGGATCGTGGTCTGGCCGCCGTTTGGCGGTAAAAATTCGTCGGCAGGCCCGGATATCCAAGGCATGAGCCGCCAAGCCGTAGACTGTTTCAGTCGGCATGGCCACCAGTTCGCCGCGTTTGAGAGCCGCCGCCAGCAGGCGGAGGTTGTGCGGAGTGGGGGCATAGACACGGGCGGGCATTAGAAAAACAAAAAGCCGGAGCATAGGCTCCGGCTCAATGAGAAAGAAGGGGACAGGCTTCGCTTACTGCATCGTCAGCAACTTGCGGGCGCGCTTGATGTTCTTCGTGACCTTGCGCTGCTGCTTGGCGGAAAAGCCCGTGTATTTGCGGGGCAGGATCTTGCCGGTATCAGTGATGAAGCGGGACATCAACTGCGGGCTGGTGAAAGGAATATCCTCGGGCTTGAGAGTCTGGGTGGCGGGTGTTTCGGTGCTGCTCATGATTGGAAAAGAGAACAGAGGTTGCGGGTGAACAAGGCCGTGTCAACGGGCATTTTTGGTCTGTCGTTCAGGCCGGGCGACGTCGAAAAACAGGGTTAATCTGAGTGGCGCAGCCGGATAGGGAGGTTTTTGCTGGCTGTGAAGGTTGCTCCTCTGCGGCGGTATCGTGATGGACATCGCGATGCAGGCATTTATCTGTCTTTCCCATGTGTGTGGTTCCTGTTTGGAATGACCTTATTTTCAACCGATCAAAGCGGACCAAGGCGAGTGCCAACCCGACGGGATGAGAACGATCGCCATCGATCTCGACGATACGCTGAACAATTTCGAAGCCACGTTGCAACAGACGGACTTCCGCTACGACGGCGCGCATGGGATGGCGGAGCCGGTTTTTCACGACTACCTCGCGCGGGTGCGCCGCCACGAGTCGGAAAATAACGGGCTGCTCAGCACGGAATACGCCTTTTTCAAAAGCCAGATCCATCAGCAGTGCTATCGGCTCGCGGTGGCCCGTCCCGACGGGGTGCGATTTGTGCGCGGCTTGAAGGCCGCCGGCTGGCGGATCGTGATCTGCACCTACCGGGACCTGCGCCGCGCCAACGGCGACACAAAAAAATGGCTGAACGACCACGGCATTCCCTTCGACCATCTTTTCATGGCCTGGAACAAGATCGTCTTCTGCCGGGTGTGGCAGATTGAGCATCTGGTGGACGACGATCCCTTCAATATCATCCACGGTGAAACCCACGGCGTGCAGGTGTTTTATCCCTTGCTGGAGCGACACCGGGACCTGCAGCCCAACTGCGCGCGGGCCTTCCGTTCGTTTGACGAAATCACGCCATGGATCCAAGGGTGAGCCTGCTGAAGGAATTCTATGCCGGCCTGCCCCAGGACCGGGCCAAGGTGGAAACGTACGAACACGGTTTTGCCTACCTGGAGAAATTGCTGTCGGACGGCGTTCGGTTGGAGTATGGCGAGCTGACGCTCACCGGCCTGCTGCACAAATACAAGCTCAGCCACATTCCCGGATTCCGCATGGAGGAGATGTTGCAGGCTCACGTTGAAAAGCGCTGCAACGTTTGCCTGTACTTCGACGACACGGCCAGCAACACCTTCTGTTTCAACCTTGATAACAATCATAAGACGAACAATACGGCGCTGATCCCGGAGATGGCCTTCACGGTCCGTTTTATGCGCGACCAGTTGATGGCCCTCGGGTGTGTGCCATTGATCATCGCCAGTGGCCGGGGCTATCATCTGTGGTGCCGGCTGGAGGCGGCGGTGCCGAACGACCAGCTATACGACTTCATGCTGCGCATCTCGGTCACCGCGATGGCGACTTTGCACGAAGGAGACCGCGACTATCGGCGGATCAAGATCAACCTCTATCCCGACCGCCGGATTCGCGGCGTGGTTTCGCTACGCCTGTTTGGCTCGGATCACGCCAAGAACAAGCTGTTCAGTCACGTCTTTACGCCCGACCGGCTGCTCGACGAAAGTGAATCCTGGGCCGTGTTTGAGCACCACCTCAGGCACGGGATCATCCCATTGGCAAAATTCCGCGAAGCGCACGCCGCCATCCGGAGGCAAAGCGGTGAACCGGCACCCGAGTCCGTGAACCTAAGTCAGGGCGATGAACCGGCGGCGGGGCAATCGTAGCCGTATCGACTCAGTGGCGCGAAATACCCTGCCAGCGCACGGTGTCATTTGGCCGGCTGGTGATTGGAGAACGTTGGTCATACTGTAACATTTCCAACCCCGGTTGTCCGCTTGAGAAGTGCGACTCATGACCGGATCGTTTGTGTTGCCGGTATCCCTGGATCATGCCGACAGGCTACGAGGGTCACGGCAAGTAATCCGCGTCCTACGCCTCGTGTTCTCCGCTGCGTTGCGATCACGAGCCGCCGCTCACTTTGTTCGCCGTTGCGCTCGCCTAGCCCGGACACGAAGCAAACAAGCAGGCAGAACTGACCCACCGGCGAGCGGCTGAAATTTTCCCACCACGAACCGATGACTTGGGCTGCGTTCAGTGGAACGCAAAAAACGCCCGGCACAATAGCTCGCGTCTACCGTAAACAGCGCAGAGGCGCGCACTCGCCAACGTGAAGGGAGAGAGCCGCAATGATGCCACTGTAAGCAAACCTCATCGAAAAATATCACCATGAGTGCCCCACTGACCAGTTCATCCTCCGCTCAGACAGTTCCGTCACGAATAGAATTCTTCCGGCTCCCTTCACCCGGCAAGCGTGATCCGTATTTCGGTTTGTCGTGCGGCTGGTATTACAAGGCCGCAGAGCTCGGAGAAATCAAAATGATCGCCCTTCGCCAACGCGGTTTGGTCCGGGGCGTACGCCTGGTCGTCTACGATTCCATGTGCGAGTTTATCCGTCGTGCAGCGGCGGTCGATCAGTCTCGAGCACCGTCGGATCAAGCCTTTCCGATAGGGAGACAGAGCGGGAGTTGACACCACCTAAAATGACATACAAAAGAGATACTATGCCTGCCATCCTCACCGTCCGTCTCACCAAACAAGAACAAGGCATTCTCGCCAAGCGTTCAAAGCGCGCGGGAATGAAGAAAGCCACTTTTGTCCGTAAATTGATCCGTGACGAAGAAATCGTCACCGGGGCAGATTTGCTTTTATGGGCTGATCGTAATGTGGGCGACGAACGACTGCATATCACACCGCGCAAATGAAACGCTGCTTGCTCGATTCCTCGTTTGTAATCGACCTGTTCAATGAGGTGGCAGCCAATCAGCGCGGTCCGGCCCGTGCATGGGTAGCGCGTAACGCCGGCGCCGATCTTTGGATTTCCCCTGTCACGTATGCTGAGGTCTTGGAAGGCGCGGATGATGCCGAAGCCGTGCGTAAGGCGTTCCGCGCTTTTCGCTGGCAGACCATCGGGCGTCAGCAAGGCGAACGTGCGGCCTTACGTCAGCGCAGGGCTGATCAACGCATGGGCGAAAACGATGCGTGGCAGGTCGCGGTTGCCGAGTGCATGGACGCCGTGATCGTCGGTCACGACCCGAAAGCGTTCAACCGGCTGGGTTCCGGCTACGAGGATCACCGCAAGGGTTGAGTCGTCACGGGGGCACAATGCAATCCATTCACACCATCATTGCCACGCAGAGTCTTCCTTCTGCGGTTGTATTTGTTGAGGTGTTAAAAGACGGTCGGCCTGACATCGGCACGGCGTTCCACCTGGGCGGCGGATTTTTCGCGACGGCTCGCCATGTTGTTGATGGTAACAAAATCACAAAAATTGGTCGGAGCGACCTATCCCAAAAGACCATCATTGGTCCCAACGGAAAGCCAACCCGCACCACTTCTTTCGGAGCATTTGAACATCGCGATATTGCCAGGTACTTTTTCCACGAGGATAATCGGGTTGATGTGGCAATTATTCAGCTAGCTGGAACGATTCAGATGGGCATGGGTTATCCCGTGCAACAGCTCCAACCAGCAGTACAACTTAGCAAATTTGCAGATATACTGTCCGAGGGTGAACTATTGATGTCTGAGGTGCTCGTGCTGGGTTTTCCGCAGATACCGTTGGCGACCGAGGCGCATGTTGTCGCATTTAAAGGCGAGGTCTCTGCGACCTTTGCGAATCGGGAGGATAAGAAGAGACATTTCGTAGTTTCTGGTATGGCGCGGGGAGGTTTCAGCGGCGGCCCGGTCTTTATGCTTGGCGGACCCATAATTCAAAATGCTTCCGGACAGCCTGCTCAATTAGCCGGTACCGTAATCGGAATTATTGGACATGCTTTGCTGGGTAATTCCAATAGCTCCGCCTCTGCCGTTCCAGAGCTTGGATTCATGAGCGCAGTTTCAGTTGAGACGCTTCGCGAGACCGTTGCCTACAACAAGCTGGATCTCAAAATCTAAGCCCCCCTCGCTATCAATCGACAAGCAACGAAGCTATTATGCAGCACTGGCGCGGAGCCTTCAGCCTTGAAGTCATGGGTGAACATTCTAAATCTCCGGCCAATATGGAGCGACAAGGTAGAACTTTGACCCTTTTTCGCATCAGTAATTTCCCGACTCATTCACTTTCACCAGTCCCCGTAGCTCAAATGGATAGAGCACGCGTTTCCTAAACGTGTGATTTCGGTTCAATTCCGAACGGGGGCACCAGCCTTCGCTTTCGACTCTCGAAAGCCACGGCTCGGCGAGCCCACATCGCTTCCATTGAACTAAGGCTTACCGGACAATCAGCCAATGTCCCCCGGCGAATTCCAGTTCGCTAGTGGCCGGAGCTGGGCGATTTTCAGACGCAGCACGCGCATCCTTCGGGAACGGACGAGGGCCTGGAGCAGTGTCTGCAATACAAATTCTCCCTCTTTCAAACGCGTTTCGGCTTCGGCCAGGGCTTCGCGCGGATAAATGGCGGCGAGCGGTTCGTAGCCATCGCGGGTCCGGGCGACGCCTCCGATGCCGGGTGCGCACAGCTTGGCCAGTCGGGTGAACCAGACTGGCTCGATGTACGGCAGATCCACCGCAACAACGGCGACATGCCCGCTGCTGCATTGTGATAGCGCGGCGTGCATGCCGGCCAATGGTCCGGCGTTGGGTACAGAGTCTCGCAACACGCCGCGGGTGAGTGCGCGTTGTCCGGGCGCCTGCACGAGCCAGACTGGATCGGCGCCGGCTTCCTGCAACACGCGGAGCTGGCGGCGCCAGAGGGCTTCGCCATCGATACGCAGGAGGGCTTTGTTGCGGCCCATCCGGGAGGATTTGCCTCCGGCGAGGACTGCTCCGGCGAAGGTCATGGCAATGCCTCCAGTTCTTTCTGAGGTAGGGGCGGACCGCTGGGCCGCCCGCGAATGCCAGCACGGCGCGCCCAGCGGTCACGCCCTACCCAATGCAGGCAAACACAAATATCGTCTGTTCTCACGCGTCTTTCCGAATCATACCGTCGCTGAGGATACGGCAGCGCAGGCCGCCGCGGCCTTTCAGCCAGTGTTCTGCTTTCGGCGCGATGGCTCGGTCCATCCAATAACAGGGACGGCATTCTTCCGTGCCTTCGAGCTCGACCCCTTGCAGGGTGAATTTTTTTCCGATGAGCGAATTCAAATCGACGCCTTCGGTGATCACGTTGCGGCGAAATACGGCGGGGGAAAGTTCGGGCACGTTGAACTCGCGGCGCACGGCATAGAAAATCGCGGCGTCAAAAAAGGTGATCTGTCCCTTGTAATTGGGTCGGTAGCCGTAGAAACGGTCGCCTTTCAGGCCGTAACCCGCCACACATTCGATTTCGGACACCTCGACAATCGGATTCTCTCCGGCGGGTTTGCCGTGATGGCCGAAGAAATTATGGCCGGGGGAAATGAAGAGATGGCGGACGCGCATGTCAGCGACGCAGCGCTCGCTCCAGGGCCACGGCGCAGGCTTTGTAGCTCGGCTGGCGCGAGTGCGGGTCGTAGGCAGGATAGGTGAGCCGGTTCACTTCGTCAAAGTGCATCGGCATGAAAATCTGCCCGGTTTGCACCGTGGGCGTGATCATGGCGGTGGCGAAGGCTTCGCCGCGCCGGGACCAGACGCGGACGGTGTCACCGGCACGCACTTTCAGACGGGTGGCATCGGCAGGATTCAATTCCACGTAAAGGGAGGTCGGGGCGAGTTTGCGCAATACACCGCTTTTCCCGGTGCGGGAGCCGGTGTGCCATTGGGCGGATGTGCCGCGGCCGGTGAGCAGCAGCAGCGGGAAATCTTGGTCCGTTTGCTCGGGCATGGGCCTCGGCTCGTCGAACATGAACCTGGCGCGACGCCGGGGCGTGAAGAAGCGGCCATCGGCGAACAGCCGACGTTCTTTCGGCGGCGGCAGAGAGCCGGCCGTCGAGGCGTCGGTTTCGGTCCAAGGCCATTGGATGCCGCCGGATTCGTCGAGGTGGGAGTGATCACGCACACCGGTAAATTCATACGGCTGGCCGCGCGAAAGTTCCTTAAGGATCTGAAAGGCATCCTCGGGCGACTCCCAGCGATCGAACATTTCGCCGACGCCCCAGTATTCCGCGATGAGCTTGAAGATGGCGAAATCGCTCAGCGCGATGCCGGGCGAGCGGGCGACTTTGCGCACTGCGCCGAGCCGCCGTTCGGAATTGATGAAGATGCCGGCTTTCTCACCCCAACCCGCTGCGGGCAAAATCAGGTCGGCCACCTTTGCCGTCTCGGTGGTCGTGTACATGTCCTGCACGACGAGGAAATCCAGTTTCTCCCGGAGGCGGGCGAAGCGTCCCTGGTTGATCCACGAGTGAGCCGGATCGGTGGCGATCACCCACAGGCCGCGGATCTTCCCGTGCTCGATGCCATCGATGATCTGGTCGTAGGCCCAGCTTTTTTCCGTCGGGATGGAGGCGGGTTCGATGCCGAGAATTTTGGCGACGTGCGCACGGTGCTCTTCGTCGCCGAAATCGTAACCGCCGAGCAGAGAGGTGGCGTTGCCAAAAAGGCGCGAGCCCATCGCGTTGCATTGTCCGGTGATGGAGTTCGCGCCCGTGCCGGGACGGCCGATCTGGCCGGTCATCAGCGCGAGATTGATGATGGCCTGCGCGGTGCGGGTGGATTCGTGGCCTTGGTTGACGCCCATCGTCCACCAAAGGGAAACACGCTTGGTGCGGTCGGCGATTTCCGAGGCAAACCGATCCAGTTCTTCGGGCGTGAGGCCCGTTTCAGCACAGACGCGTGAGGTGGAAAATTCTCGGGCATGCAGCGCGAAGGCGCCGTAGTTGTCGGTGTGCGCGTCGATGAACGCATGATCCACGGCTTCGAGGTTGATCAGCTTGTTCGCCAAACCATAGAGCAAAGTGAGGTCGCTCTTCGGCTTGATCGCGTAATGCCGGCTGGCGGCCATGGCGGTTTCGGTGCGGCGGGGATCGACGACGATGATGAGCGGCTTGCGCTTATTGTTCATCACACGCTGCCACATGATCGGGTGGGCGATGCAGGGATTGGCGCCAAAGAAAACCAACACGTCGCTTTCCTCGAAATCCGCGTAGGTGAACGGCGGCGCGTCGAAGCCGAACGATTCCTTGTAGGCCACGTGCGTGGTGGCCATGCACTGCCGGGTGTTGGAATCGAGGTGCTTGATGCCGAGGCCAAACTTGGCCACGGCGCCGAGCAATGCCATTTCCTCGGTCACAATCTGGCCGGTGCTGAGCACGGCCACGCTGTCTTTGCCGTGGCGGGCCTGGATGTCTTTGAAGCGATCGCAAAAAGTACTCAACGCCTCGTCCCAAGAAACCGAGGTCATCGAACCGTCGGCCTGCCGCAGCAGCGGAGCAGTGGCGCGGTCGGGTGCGGCGAGGGGTGTGAGCGCCTCCCAGCCTTTCGGGCAGGCCATGCCGAGATTCACGGGATAGTCCGGGTCGGGCGTGAGATTCACCGCCTCGCCGTTCTTATCGAGGTGAACTTTGAGCGAGCAACCTGTGCTGCAAAAACCGCAGATCATCGACGTGGTGCTGACCGGCTTGAGCCGGGCCGGAATCCGGCCCAGTCCGAAGTCTCCGGGCCGTAGCACAAGTTCGCTCGTCATCGGTCCGTCCACAGCGCGCAAAAGTTTTTGCACAACGGTCGTCATGTGGTCAGGCTCGCGGCAGACGGCATGCCGGGCATTTTCGGTGAATCGACGGCACGGAAAAACAGATAACGTTCGTTCAACTCACTGGCCAAGATTAGTACGACGATCGCGCCGCGCTCCGCCACGCCGGGCAAACCGTGGGAGGAATTTGTCACATAATAAGTGACAAGTATGCCGGCGAGACCGAGGGTGTAGCGGAGGAGAGTGGCAAGGCGGAGCGGGCCGCGGAGCAGACGGGCGGAGGTGTTTTTGCCGCAGAGAGAAAAGGCCTCGAAGACAAGCTTGAGCGCGAGGGCCGGTGCGGCGTATTGCGGCGCCACGATCGCGAGGGCAAGCACGGCGCCAGTGCCGACAAAGCGCGGGAAAGTCTGGCTGAAACGCCAGAAGCTCCGGCGCGTATCGACATAGATCATCACCGAACTGAAGAGCCCGAGCGCACCCGTGAACACCGTCATGACATTGAACATCGGCATGCTTTCACGCAGCACGAGAAAACCGACCCACGCGCCAAAAAGCACGGCTTCGCGGCTGAACCAGGATTGGTGCAGGCCGAGAAAGACCCGCCACGCCCGCAAGGGCTGGCCGAGATGCAGACTCGCGGCGCCGAGCCCGATTGCGCCAATGACAATCGGCACCCAGTGCATGAAGGCCGGAGCACCGTCAGCAAGAGATGAAAGTTGGATGGCCTGCGTGCAGATCGCCGCCGGCAAAAGCGTGAGCATGATCACAAGCGGCCAGTGCGGCGGCTGGGGTCGCAGTGTGGCGGCGTCGGCGGCGCGGGCGTTTGCGGGCAACGGGCGTTGCGAAACGTAACGCGTGGTGGGCTGCGTGTAATTGGCCGAAGGCGCGGCGGCGAGAAACGTGGACGTGTCGACGCGCTCCGGCTCGGAGTGGTGTACGCTGACGGTGACGATGCTGATGGCCTGGGTCGGGCAGGCTTGCACGCACGCGGGGGCTTCGTCGGCGGAGAGGCGTTGGTGGCACATGTCACATTTGCGGATGATGCCGAGACGCTCGTTGTATTTCGGGACGTCGTAGGGACATTTAAGGACGCAGTACTGGCAGCCGATGCATTGGTCATCGAGATGACGAACGATGCCGGTGCGCGGATCTTTTTCGTATGCGAGCACCGGGCAGCCGGTCATGCACGCGGGATCGGCACAATGGTGGCAGGCGGTGGTGATGGTCTGCTGATAGGGCGCGGCGGGTGTGCCACCGAGTAGCAGACCCACGTCGCGCCAGGTTTCGTTTTCGTCGAGACCGTTGAGCGAGTGGCAGGCGGAGACACAGGCCTTGCAACCTGTGCAGGAATCGAGATCGACCTCGAAGGCGTATTGTTCGTGCGGGCCGGGCTTGGAGAGCGGAATCAGATCGCGATAAACCGGCTCGAGCGCGGGCCCGGCATTGCGGGCATGGTCCTCGGAGAAACGCGCTACCGGAGTCTGGAGGCGCTGTTGCTCCTCGAGATAGGCGTCGATAATGCTTTTGTTGGGTGCATCCAAGGGAATGGGTCGGTTAATAGACGTCGCGTTGGTAACGCTTCGCGGTTTTCAAGGCTTGCACGTAATCGGCGGCTTGGTCGGGCGTACGGCCGCCGCCAATCTCGATCACCTTGTGCAGCGCGGCATCCACGTCCTTGGCCATGCGGCTGGCGTCGCCGCATACATAGAAACAGGCCCCCGCTTCGAGCCACGCATAAAACTCCGCGGCCTGTTCGATCATGCGTTGTTGCACGTAGATTTTTTCCGTCTGATCGCGGGACCAGGCGAGGTCGAGCCGGCTGAGATGACCCTCCTGCTGCATGGTCAGTAGTTCGTCACGGTAGAGGAAATCTGTGGTGGAACGTTGGTCGCCGAAGAAGAGCCAGTTCTTGCCCTTGGCCCCGGTGGCGCGACGCTCCTCAAGAAACGCGCGGAATGGCGCGATGCCCGTGCCGGGACCGCACATGATCACGGGCTGGCTGCCGTCGGCGGGCAGACGAAAATTGGAGTTGGGATGGATGAACACGCCGACCTTGCCCACCGCCATGCCGCGTTCGGCGAGGAACATCGAGCAGACGCCCTTGCGCTTTCGCCCGTTGGCTTCATAGCGCACTGCGCCGACGGTAAGATGCACCTGGCCGGGATGAGCCTTGGGCGACGAGGAAATCGAGTAGAGCCGGGGCTGGATTTTTTTCAGCGCGGCGATGAAGGCTCCGAGAGTCGGTTTGGTTTCAGCACCGAGCAGCAGATCGAGCACATCGCGGATGGCCGGAGCGCCTGCCGAAGTTTTTCCGGCCGTCGCAGCGCCAGCCATGACGGGGGCGAGCAGGTCGATCAATGCCTGGCTGGGCCGGCCCAGATCGTAGTGGACCGTGAGCGCGGTGCGGAGGGGCAGTTCGCCCGCCGGGGTCGGGACCGCTTCCTCGCCGTCGCAACCGAGCGCACGAATGACATCGCTGACGAGGTCCGGACAATTTTGCGGATACACGCCGAGCGCATCGCCGGTCTCGTAGGAAAGGCTGGATCCTTCGAGGGAAAATTCGAAATGGTTCACTTCCTTGGCTGAGCCGGTGACATTGAGCGGACGGAAAGCCAGCACGGGGGCTGGGAACGGATTTTTTTTGGAATAGCCGGAATCTTCGGAGGCGACAGGGGCGGTTTCCGCCGGAGTGGACGATGCCCCGACGGCACTGGCACTCAATGCCCCGAGGGCGGCATCCAGCCAACTGGTGACAGCGGCTTCGTAATCGAGATCGCAATCGACGCGGGCGGTGGCGCGGGTGGCACCGCATTTTTCCAACAGAGCGTCGAACTCACGGCCGCATCGGCAGAAGTGCGTGTAGTTCGTGTCGCCAAGGGCGCAGACGGAAAAGCGCAGGTCGATGAGCGAAGGAACCTGTCCGCTCGTCAGGGCGGCATGGAGAGCCTTGGCATTGTCCGGTGGCTCGCCATCGCCATAGGTGCTGGTGATGATCAGCAGATTTTTCGCGGCGGGAAGTTTGCCCGCCTCGAAGACACCCATGTCGGCGACGGTCGCCAAAAACCCGCGTTTGGCCGCGGCCTTGGCGGCTTTTTTTGCGATGGCCTCGGATGTCCCGGTTTGCGAACCGAAGAGAATGGTAAGCGGCGTGAGTGCGGCTGGCGCGGCGGTGGCGAGCGCGGGAACGCCGCCGGCGCTGCGCGAGTACATGCCCGCGAAGAAACCGTTCAGCCAGGCACGTTGTTCTGGAGTGAAGGGTGCGGAGTCGGGTATGAGTGGCGTGGGCTTGTTCATGCGGCGAGCATAGATCTCAGTTCGTCGACGGAATGGCGACGCGTCCACTCGATAAAGCTCTCGCTCGCGGCACGGCGGGAAGTGTAAGTGCGGAGCATATTTTTGACAAAGTCATTTAACTCCGTCGCGCGAATCCCGCGGAAAACTTCGCGGGCAACGCCCTGTTCGTTATCCATGCCGCCGCCGAGCACGACGTTGTAACCGTCGGAACCGTCGGCGAGTTTGGCCCCGATGAAACCAATGTCGCCGGCGTAGTGCTGGGCGCACGAATGCGCGCAGCCGGTGAAATGGATATTAAGCGGCGTGTCGGTAAGCGTGGAGCCGGTAAGCGCGGCGAGCAACGCGGCGGCGTGCGCTTTGGTGTCGGCGGCGGCGTACTTGCAACCCCGGCTGCCCGTGCAGGCGATGATGCCACCGGCGGCGGCGCTGGCCTCAGTGTAGAGACCAAGGGCCACGACGGCGCGACGGACCTCGATCACGTTTTCGGCGGTGAGGTGCGGAATGATGACGCTTTGCCAGACGGTGAGGCGGAGTTCGCCGCGACCATACTTTTCGGAGAGGGAAGCGAGCGCGCGCATTTGCCCGGAAGTGAGCTTGCCGGCGGTGGTGCCGATGCCGAGGTAATGCAGGCTGGCTTGCGACTGATGGTGCGCACCGAGCCAGCCGTGCTTCATGACGGGCTTGCGCGGTTCGCAGGCGGCGGGCGGCAGACGGCTGAGCGGGAAAGCGAGCCTGGCCTGCGTTTCCTCGATGAATTTTTCCACGCCGATTTTTTCCAGGACGTATTTGAGGCGGGCCTTCTTGCGATTGGTGCGGTCGCCGTGGGCGATGAAAACGCGGATCATCGCGGCGGCAACCGCGACCGCCTCGCTGGGTTTCAACAACAGGCCCGTGTCGCGCGCGAAATCGAGATGCCCGGTGATGCCGCCGAGGTGGACGCGGAAATAAACGCCGGGCGTGATGGCTGAACCGGGATGGGCCGCGAGTGATTGCTCGGTAACGCGGCAGGCAAAGAAACCGATGTCGTTGGTGTCGACGGCGGCGGAGATGCGGCCTCCGCTGTCGAAGGCGACGTTGAATTTGCGCGGCAGGCCGTACATGTCGCGGTGATTGAGAACATAGTGGTGGAACGCCTTCGCCATCGGGACGACGTCGAACAATTCCTCGGGATCGAAACCGCTCGTGGGGGTGGCGGTGACATTGCGGATATTGTCGGCGCCGGAACCGCGCGAAGTGAGGCCGAGCTCCTGTACGCGCGTGAGCACGGAGATGATGTCGCGCGGTTTGAATTCGCGGAGTTGCAGGTTGCCGCGGGTGGTGATGTGCGAGACGCCGTTGCTGAGATCATCGGCGAGATCGGCGAGGCCGCGCAGTTGCGGTGCGGTGATCACACAGCCGGGCACGCGCAGGCGCAGCATGAAACTGTCCTGGGCGGGCGCGACGTAGAAGAGGCCGAAATATTTGAAACGAAACGTATCGGGCTCGTCGGGAAATTTGTCGGCGTCGGCGTGGGCAACGAGCTTCGACCAGATGTCGAGCGGGTTCTCGTCGTGTTTCCAGCGCTCGGGTTTCGAGAGATCGTCGAGCGGCGTGCCGAAAACGGTATCCTCGGCGGGCGGCAGCGCGAGATTGCCCGTGGCGGCGTGGGCGGGATTGGCGGTGAGGAGTCCGCCGGCCGTGTGGCCGGCAAACTGACCGCTCGCCACGACACCGGCCATGAATCCTTGGAGGTATTCTTTTTGTTCGGTGGAGAAGCCTGAGTTGGCGAAGGTGGTGCTCATTTTTCCGATGGATCAGATCCGGGCCGCGGCCGTCTTACCCCACGTGTTGCGCCAGGTGTTTTTGATGAAGTAGAGGCAAATGAGGGCGAGGGCGCAGAGGCCGGCGAAGAAGAGAATGCCGCTCGTATAGGTGCCGGTGTGTTCCTTGGAGGCGCCGAAGAGCATGCCGAGGAGGAAGCCGCCGAGACCGCCGCCGCAGCCGACGAGGCCGGTCATGAGGCTGATTTCCTTGGTGAAACGTTGCGGGAGCAATTGAAACACCGAGCCATTGCACATGCCAAAAGCGCCGGAAGCGATGAAGAAGGCCGCACCGCATACCCAGAGATTGGTGGATAGTGCGGCGAGCACGAGAGCCGCGCCGGCGACCGAATAAAAAATTCCCAGCGCGCGAATGCCGCCGAAACGATCGGCCAGAGCGCCACCGTACGGCCGGCCCAGAGCGCCGACCAAGGTGCAGAAGGCGGCCATTTCACCGGCTTGCACGGGCGAGAGGTGGAATTGATCCTTGAAGTAGATTGCGAACGCGGTGGCCAGGCCGACGAAGCCGCCGAAGCTGATCGTGTAGAAAAAGCAGAACCAGTGGGCGTCGCGGGAACGGAGGACGTTGAGGTAGTCGGAAAGATTTTTCTTTTTCACGACGCCCGGCGGCTCCTTGGCGAAGCACGCATAGAGACCGAAAGCGAGGGCGAGCGGAACGAGCGCGGCGCCGAACACGGATTGCCAGCCAAAGGCGCTGGCGATGCGCGGGGCGATGAGGTGGTCGATCACCACACCGATGTTGCCCGCGCCGGCGAGACCAAGCACCACGCCTTGGAGGTGCGGCGGATACCAGCGGCCGGCTTGCGGCAGCGCGACGGCGAAACTCGCACCGGCGACGCCAAGGACGAGTCCGAGGGCGAGGGCTTGGTGGAGATTATGGATACCAAAGTACCAAGCCGCGGCCAGACCGCCCATGACGACCAACTGGGCCAGCAGGCCGGTGTTCTTCGTCCCGATGCGATCGACGAGCAGGCTCAGGACGATGCGAAGAAAGGCGCCGGAGAGAATGGGCGTGGAAACCATCAGAAATTTCTCCTGAGTGTTCAGGCCGAGCGACGGCGCGATCAGGGCGCCGAGCGCGCCGAGCATAGTCCAGACCATGAAGCTGACGTCAAAATAGAGAAATGCCGAGGCGAGCGTGGGCCAGTGGCCGTGCTGGCGGAGCTGGCTGTAAACCCCGCTCTTGGCAACGGAGACAGGAGCAGGCGCGGCGACGATAGCAGGCGCAGTCGGCGGCACATTGAGCGGCGTGGCGATTTGAGTGAGGACGGATTCCATAAGAGTATCCAATCCATAGCGCGCTCCATGCCAGCGGGTGGGAAGTGGCCTCAATCGGCGACGCAAAGAATTCATCACGTTGATGAACAGTGTTCATACAAAACTATTAATTTGCCGATTAAATGAGCGCCTTAACTTAATCGGCCCGCAAAAAGCCGTGATCAATGAACCGGTATTATGACCGGTAGTGGCGACGACGATGGAAAGGCGATTTTTCGCAAAAAATCACCCGATTTTTAGTGAAGCGGTTCGTGAGCAATCCAGTGACGGGCGCCTGTTCAGGCTTCGGCGGCTCGGCGTCCGCTCCAGCGGGCGAAGTTGTGCTGAAACCGCGTGAGTGCGCTGGGCGGCTCAACTGCTTTCCCCAACAACGTGGGCGGACCGTCGTCATCCGTGTTGCGCAGCGGGCGCAGATGGCTGCGTTCTTCGAGGAACGTGATCAGGTGCTCGCGACAGCGGTAGTATTCCGGATCTGCCAACAGCTGAACGCGTGAACGGGGTCGGGGGAATTTGACCTCGAGAATATCGCCAACGGTGGCAGCCGGGCCGTCCGTCATGCAGACGACGCGGTCGGAAAGAAAAAGCGCCTCGTCGACATCGTGAGTGATGATGAGCGCGGTGATCTTCAGGCGTTGCCACATTTCGAGCAGCACGTCCTGGAGTTCGGCGCGCGTGAGTGAATCGAGCATGCCGAAAGGCTCGTCGAGCAGCAGCATCTTGGGGGCAAGCGCGAAGGCGCGGGCCAGACCCACGCGCTGCCGCATGCCTTGTGAGAGCTCGGCCGGGCGTTTGTGGAAGGAGCTGCCCAAGCCAACCAGTGCGAGATAATATTCGGCGAGCTCGCGGCGTTCCTTCGCCGTGGCGGTGTAGTAAACTTGGTTCACCCCGAGGAGCACATTATCCAAGGCGGTGAGCCACGGCAGCAGACAGGGCGATTGGAAAACCACGCCGCGATCAGGACCGGAGTCGATGACCTGTTTGCCCGAGAGGGCGATGCCACCAGCGGTGATGTCGGTGAGGCCGGCGATCATTGAGAGCACCGTTGATTTGCCACAGCCGGAGTGGCCGATGATGGAGACAAATTCACCGCGCTCGATCTTGAGGGTGAAATCCTCGACTATGACGGCCGGACCGTAGCATTTGGAAACCTGGGAAAGATCAAGGTAGGAGGACATGGGAGGAAAAAGTAGCGAGTAGAGAGTAGCGGGTAGTGAGTAGTGGTTGGCGGAGTGTTTGGTTGTTATGCTCGCTACCCACTACTCGCTGCTCGCTACTGCCGTAAGGTTTTCACGCCGCCGTGGGCGCTGGCCCCAGCTGAGGATGGGGCGGCCGAGCGTGATATCCTCAGGGATCAGATCGGGCGCGGCGCGGTCGGTGCCGAGTCCGGTCCGGCGGGCCTGGCCGATCTCAAGCAGGCGGGTTGTGATGGTGGCGCGGAGATGCTTGAACTCGGGATCATGATTCAATTCCCGGCGATCGCGCGGATGGTGCAGTGTGACGGGAAATGATTCGGCGAGCGTGGCGCCCGGGCCGGTGGTGAGCGGGATGATGCGGTCGGCCATGAGCAGCGCTTCATCGACATCGTTGGTGATCAGCAAAACCGTTTTGCGATCCGCTTCCCAGAGGTTGACGATTTCCTGTTGCAGAGAACCGCGGGTGAGCGCGTCGAGGGCACCGAGCGGTTCGTCGAGCAGGAGAATGGCCGGGTTCATGGCGAGACCGCGGGCGACGGCCACCCGCTGGCGCATGCCGCCGGAGAGCTGGCGCGGAAGCTTGTCGCGGGCCGGCATCAGTTTCACCATGCCGATCCAATGTTCGATGTGCGCGAGACGTTTGGCATCGGACCAATCGGGAAAGCAGCGGTTCACCGCGAGCGCAATATTGTCGAACACCGTCAGCCACGGCAGCAGCGAGTAATTTTGAAAAACCACCCCGCGTTCGAGCGAGGGTCCGGTGATGGGCTTGCCGTCAAGCATGACGGTGCCGGAGTCCGCGGCGATCAGGCCGGCCACGAGATTGACGAGCGTGGTCTTGCCCGAACCCGAGTAGCCGACGATGGCGACAAACTCGCCGCGTTCCATCGTCAGGTTGATATCGCGCAGCACGTCCGTCGTCCCGCTGGCGGTGCGGAACGATTTGCTGACGCTTTTGAGTTCGAGAAAAGGCATGAGGCGGGGGATTGGCCGAAAAAGCTGAAGGGCTCGTGGCTTGAAGGTGGGGCGCGACCGCTGGACGCGCCGTTGGGTTTGTGGATGATTTTGTTGTTCGCGGCGGTCCCAGCGGTCCCGCCCTGCCAGGTTAGAATTTCACGGTGAATTGCACATAGCCAAACGAGGCGTTGTCGGCGCGGCCCAGGGTGGTGCCAGCCGCCCGCGCGGCGGGCAGATAGCCGCCGGTCCAGTAATAACTGTAACCGAGCAGGATTTCATAGGGCGGGCTGGGCGACCAAGTCCAAGTGGCGTCGAATTCACGACCGAGATCGGAGGGCAGGCCGGCGCGGATGCCGGTGGCCGGCGTGGCTACGGCCGTGATGGCGTTGGCGCGATACCAGAGATCCTGGGTATTTTGCAGCGCGTCCCAGTGGTAGTCGAAACGCAGGATGGATTTTTTCAGCGAAGAATCGAGGTCCACCAACGGCTTGAAGCGGAGGGAAGTCCCGACTTGCCGCATGTTTTTCCAGCCAAGTGTGTCCATGTACCCGTAAAACTTATGGTTCGTGGGGAAGAGATTCAGAAACGCATCGTTGTTGGTGTCGTTGGGATTTTTGTCGCCACTGGCCACATTGTATTCCACGGAGAGCCGCGGAAGATACTTGCAGCGCTCCCAATTGCGGCCGAGTTCGGCGTGAAGCGCGTACGCTCGATGGTCATACCAGTTGGGCACGACGACGATTGCGTTCGTCAGACCGGGCCGCGACTTGCCCCGTTGATAGGCCGCTTCGACGATGTAATCAAAACCGTAGAGCGGAGCGGTCGAAATGGACTGCGCACGAAAACCTGCGGTCCAGATTTTTTCGGGAATGTCGTACGGTGCGACACCGGAGGCACCGGTGGTGAGGGTGTTCGGGCGATAGAACGGACCATTCTGGTCTTTGTCGCGGTAGAGCAGATAAACATCGGTCTTTTGGTTTTTGATGAAGCCGGAGTTCTGCACATACAGGCCCGAGAAAAGATCGTGCGGATCAGACCGGTCGAGAACGGACGCACTTTCTTCGGTCTGGTTGCGGTCGCCGACCGTGACGACACGGGCGGCAAAGGCGTCGATGGTGGTTTTGCTCGCGGCGGCATTGTAAACCACCTTGAGCGCGTCGAAGGTGCGGGCGATGTTGTTCCACTCGAAGCCGCCGACGAGACGTTCGTCCCCGTATGCGAGCACCTGCCGGCCGATGCGCAGGTTGATCACGTCATCGCGGGGATCGCCGATATCGGCGTAGAGCTGGCGGAGGTTGATCGGGTCGTCGCCTTCCGCGGCGTTGACGAAGGGCACGTTCATGCGCTTCGAGTCGAACTCACGCGAGTCCTGCACCTGCCCGTAGAGGGAAAACTTAGGGTTGAAGGTGAATTTTATGCCGGCGCGCAGCCGGGTGAGGATGAAGTTGTCGTCGACCACCGTGTTGGTGGCCGAACTGAAATCGAAGGTGTTGTTGCGCGACTCGACGCGGACGCGCTCGTTGAAATCGAGCGTGAGCTTGCCGTTGTCGAAGGTCAGCGGGTCGCCGAAGACATAGGCCTGCGCCGTCGTCGCGACCAGGCCGAGGGCCAGAACGGTAAGAGGAAGTTTGTAGTTCAACAGACTACAAACACTCCGGGTGAGTGATGCGGTGCGAGTGGTGGGTCGGGTGGTCATGTAGTGGTGGTCGGTCGTTAGATCAAAAGGCGTTCAGGTCGTGGCGCGCAGCCGGGCCTCGGCTACGCTCATCAGGCGGTCGAGCACGAAGCCGATGAGGCCGATGCTGATCACGCACATGACAATGTGTTTGTAATTAAGCGCGTTGTATTCCTGCCAGAGGAAGCCGCCGAGTCCGGGGGCGCCGGTGAGCATTTCCACGGCGACAATCACGAGCCAGGCGAGGCCGAGGCTGAGACGGAAACCGGTGAACATGTACGGCAGCGTGGCCGGGATGACTATTTTCCAGAGCATCTGGAAGCGCGAGAGTTTCAGCACGCGGCCGACATTGAGATAATCCTGCGGCACGGCGCGCACACCTTGCGCGGTGTTCAGCACGGTCGGCCACATCGAGCAGAACGCGATGGTGAACAGGCCCGCGCTGTCGAGGCCCTTGAAGATGCCGAGGCCGATGGGAAACCAGGCGAGCGGTGAAATCGGCCGCAGGATCTGGATGATCGGATCGAACGCTTTCGTGAAGAGCACCGACGAGCCGAGCAGCAAACCGATCGGCACTCCGAGCAGCAGGCCGAGGCCGTAGCCCTGGCCGACCAGGGAGAGCGATTTCCAGGTGAAACGCAGGATGCCCTGATCCTGTTCGCCCCGGTAGGAGAGCGGGGAGGTGATGTAGGATTTGCTTTGCTCCCAGGTCTCCTGTGGTCCGGGGAAGTAGTTGCTGGCGTCCTTCGTCCGGTCGTATTTCGAGTAGCTGTGCCACGCGAACAGGAAGACGCCGATGGTGAGCAATGGCAGGATCAGCCAGTCGTATCTGAATGCTTTCATGGTGGTGGGCGGGAGGGCGGAAGTTTGGTTTGGCTGTAGGAGCCTGTTTACGGGCGATTCTAGGGCGTGGTGGGTCAGCGTTTTAGTCGCCTGCAAGCGGGCTCCTACAAGCCGGAGAGGCGGTTGCGTCAGCCTTTGAGGGCGTTGATGGCAAAACCCTTGGCATAGGCCTCGAGATCGCCGGCGGGATCGAAGGTTGTGCCGTCGAAGAATTTTTGCGGAGTGTTGTCGATCGTCCGGTCGGTGACGCCGATCTCGGCCATGGCCTCGGTGTAGAGGTCGGGCCGGCAGACTTTATCAACGACCGAATAATCGGGCGCGCCTTCCGTCATGCCCCAGCGGCGGAACTGGGTGAGCCACCATTTGCCATACTTCGACTGCGGGAAATTGCAGTTCCGCTTGCTGAAGTGCATGTAGAACTCGTCCTGCTTTTTGCGGCCGTCTCCGTAATCATAATCACCGAGCAGGCGGCCCAAAATGATTTCCTTGGGGCAGTTGATATAGGAGGGTTGCGAGACGATGTCGCATTGCTCGGAGCGGTTGTTGAGATCGTCGAGCCAGACGCTGGCGTCATGCAGACCCTTGAGCACAGCCTTCACTGTCTTCGGGTTTTTCTCGGCGAATTCCGCGGTGAAGGCGCAGACTTTTTCGGGGTGATCCTTCCACATGTCCTGCGTGGTGATGGCGGTGTAGCCGATGCCGTCGTCGATGGCGCGGGCGTTCCAGGGTTCGCCGACACAGAAGCCGTCCATCTTGCCGACGCGCATGTTCGAGACCATTTGTGGCGGCGGTATCGTGACGAGATTCACATCGGCTCCACCACCCGAGGCGTCACCGGGATGAATGCCGCCGCTCGCCAGCCAGTAGCGCATCCACATGGCGTGCGTGCCGGGCGGGAAGGTCATGGCAAAAGTGAGCGGCTTGCCGGCTTTCTTGGCCTCGTCGACAAAGGGCTTTATCGCCGCGGCGTCGGCGCCGACCTTGCCGCGGAAAGATTTTTTCAGCGTGATAGCCTGGCCGTTGCGATTCAGCATCCACGGATAGATCATCGGTTTGGTGGGCGAACCGAGCAGGCCCATGGTCGAGGCGTAGGGCATGCCGATGAGCATGTGCGTGGCTTGGTTGTCGCCGGTGGAAAGGCGGTCGCGGATGACGGCCCAACTGGCTTCCTTCGAGATTTTCGAGCGGATGCCGTATTTGGCGAAGAAACCTTTTTCGTGCGCGATCACGATGGGCGAGCAGTCGGTGAGCGCGATGATGCCGAACTTCACGTCGGGATGCTCCGGTGCCTCGGAGGCACTGGCCGCCGTGGCCGCGCGGCTTTTCTGCCCGAGGGCGGCGAAAAGCGCAGCCGTGCCGCCGAGCAGCGCTCCCTTCTGGAGAAAGGCGCGGCGACTAAGCGAGGCAGGGCTCGATGGGTTTGGTGCCGGAGGGGTGAGAGGTGTTTTCATTGGTGGGTGTGGATTTGTTGGCGGTGGCCGAGCGATAAAGATCGGCGCGGAAAAGCCGGGCGGGGAGATCGGCGGGAGCAAGGCCGGACGGGATCAGGCCGGCGGCGCCCAACTCGTTCTGCAGGGTGGTGGCGGCGGTGACGGAGGGGAGGTTCGCTTCTCCGCGCGAAAAAATATGAAAATCGGATACGGTCTCGACCTTGCCGGCGCCGGTATCGAAACGGCCCAGCAGCGCGGGACGGATGGTGTCGGCCGATACATCGAGATATCGCGGCTGGGCCAGCCAGTCGGCGAGTTGGGGCCGGTTGGCCGGTTCATCGCACCAGGTGCAGGCGGTGTTGAGGGCGGCGACCAAGGCGAGATGCTCTTCGGAGCAGTCGCGGGCGAAGTCGGCGCGGACCATCAGGACTTTTTCCACATGGCCGGGAGCAAGGCGTGCGCTCCAGGTCGGGCACCAACCCTGGCCGGCTTGCACGGCGACCGAACCCCACGGTTCGCCGGCGCAGTAGCCGTCGAGCGTGCCGGCGACGAGATGGCGGAACATCTGCGCCGGCGGAACGACGACGATGCACACATCCTTTTCCGGATCCAGGCCGGCAGTGAGCAGCCATTGGCGGAGCTGCAGGTGGTGGGAGGAAAAAGGGTGGACGATGCCAAGCGTGAGCCGCGCCGCGCCGTGGCGGCGCAGCGCCTCGGCGCGGAAGGAGCGGCCGTCGCGCACTCCCGCGGCGTGCAGGCGCGAGGAAAGTGTGATGGCGTTGCCGTGCAGATTCAGCACGAGGGCGGTGAGCACATCGCCTTGTGAACCACCGAGACCGAGCTGCGCGGCCCAGAGCAGAGGAGCGGGCGCCTGCGCGGCATCGAGCTCCCCATAGATGATTTTGTCGCGGACGGTGGCCCAGCCGATTTCGCGGCGCAGCTCCACCGTGAGACGATGCTGGCGAAACAGGCCCAGTTCCTGGGCGGAAATCAATGGCGCGGCATCGGTCAACGCCGCGAAACCCAGACGAAGCGGGCGCGAGCTTTGCCGATGAATTGAAAACTGATTGAGCGTTGGCATGTCATATTACCAAGCCGACCTTGTGCCAGCCGCGGATAATGGCCCGGTAATTGCTACTCAATGATTTCATCGAAATCATGAAATTCATTCATCCATGAGCGGGACGCTTGATACCCGACAGTTGCTCGCTTTTGCCGCCCTGGCCCGCCGCCAGAGTTTCACTTTGGCGGCGAAGGATATTCATCTGACCCAGAGCGCGGTCAGCCATGCCATTCGCGCATTGGAGGATGAGCTGGGCTGCCGCCTGTTCGATCGCTCAGGCCGCACCGCCAAGCTCACGCAGGCGGGCGAACAGCTTTCCCGGCATGTGGAAATTATCCTGCGGGAAATGGAAACGGCGCGATCCGGCCTGGCGGCGATGTCGCGCTGGGGGCACGGCCGGTTGCAGGTGAGTGCCAGCACCACGGCGTGCCAGTATATTTTGCCGCTCGTGCTGCGCGAATTCCGGCAAAGTTTCCCGCAATGTGTCATCACGATCGAGCCGGGTGATTATGACCGGCAACTGGAACTGCTCCGCAGCAACACCGTTGATCTTGCCATCATGATCGAGCCGGAGAAGGAACGCGACATCGAGTTCCAGTCTTTGTTTGAGGATGAGCTGCGGATGCTGGTTTCCTCCGCCCACGCCTGGGCGCGTCTGGGCCATGTGCCGCGCGACGGCCTGGCGAGGGAAACCCTCGTGCACTACAACAAATCGAGTTACACCTTCCGGCTCGTCAGCGAATACCTGCGCGAGGAAGGCGGCCCGCCGACCCAGGTGATCGAGCTTGGCAGCATGGACGCGATCAAGGAGCTCGTGAAGATCGGTCTGGGTGTCGGCGTGCTGGCTCCGTGGGTGGCGCGGGCGGAGATTGAGAGCGGCGCGCTGGTGGATCTGCCGATCGGTCGCAAGCCATTGCGCCGCCGCTGGTGCGTCGCCTACCTGAAGGGACGCAAACTTCAGCTTGGCGAGGAGATTTTTGTGGGCCTTTGCCAGACCGTGACCCGCGAGATTGTCGTGGCTCCGCACACGGTGTCGTCTCAGACAGCAAAGGTGGGCAAGGGGTGAATGCATTCAGAAGGCGGATTTTGTGAGGACGGACCGGCTTGCTCCCACAGAATATTCCCATTCCTCATCCCCGCCACCGCGGGCTTGCCTGCCGCCGGGCTTCCGCCAACGCTGGATTCGTGCCCAACTCATTCGGCAAACTTTTCACCATCTCCACCTGGGGCGAAAGCCACGGCCCGAGCGTGGGCGTCGTCATCGATGGCTGTCCGCCGCGCCTGCCGCTGACCCAGGCCGAGGTACAGGCCGAACTCGACCGCCGTCGGCCCGGCCAGAGCGATATCACCACGCCGCGGAAGGAGGCGGATACTGTGGAATTTCTTTCCGGCATTTTCGAGGGCGCCACCACCGGCCAGCCGCTGGCGATGCTGGTGCGCAATGCCGACGCGCGCTCCGCAGCCTATGATGAGATGCGCGAAAAATTCCGCCCGTCGCATGCCGATTTCACCTACCAGGCCAAGTACGGCATCCGGGACCATCGGGGTGGCGGCCGTTCCTCGGCCCGCGAGACCATCGGCCGGGTGGCGGCCGGCGCGGTGGCGAAAAAAATTCTCCAGCTTGCGCATGGCGTCGAGATCCGCGCTTTCGTCACCCACATCCATCACATCGCCGCCCCGGCGATCACGAAATTTCCCACGCTGGCGGAAGTCGAGGCCACGGCGGTCAGGTGTCCGCATCCGGAAACCGCCGCGAAAATGATCGAGCGCATCAAGGAAGTGCGCGCCGAAGGTGATTCCGTCGGCGGCATCGTCGAATGCCGTCTGCGCAAAGTGCCCGCTGGACTGGGCGAACCGGTTTTCGACCGGTTGGAAGCCGATCTGGCGAAGGCGATGCTTTCGCTGCCGGCCACCAAGGGATTTGAGATTGGCAGCGGATTCACCGGCACGCTGCTCAAGGGCTCGCAGCACAACGACGCTTTTGTCGCCCGGCGCGGCAAGGTTCATACCGCCACCAATAATTCCGGCGGCGTGCAGGGTGGCATCAGCAACGGGGAGGAGATTGTTTTCCGCGTCGGCTTCAAACCCACCGCCACCATCATGCAGGTGCAGGACACGGTGGATTTGCGGGGCAAAGCCACGCAGTTGAAGGGCCGCGGCCGGCACGATCCCTGCGTGGTGCCCCGCGCGGTGGTGATCGTGGAGGCGATGGCGGCGCTCGTCCTGGTTGACCACTGCATGCGCCACGCGGCGCAGAATAATACGTTTAAGTTTTAACTGCAGGACCGGGCTTTATGCCCCGATATGGGGATGACGTGCCTGTGCCACAGGCAGGTTGTCTTTTCCGCAGATTTCCTCTCATTATCCGCCATGGCCACCGTTCCTTTGGTTTACTTTATTCTTGGCACTCCCGGCTCCGGCCGACGTGAACTGGTCCGTGACCTGGTCGAAAACGGTCTCGCTGCCGAAGACAGGGCGCTTGTGCTGGTGGCCGAGGGTGAAGCGGCCGATGTCGCCGAGGAGAAGCTGGCCTTGCGCGCGGGCACGGAGATCCGGCGCTGCGCGTGGACCGCCACGGCTTTGCCCGACCTCAAGCTGCCCGAGGGCGGCACGGTCTTTTTTGTGGCCGATTCGCACGCCGACCCGATTACGCAGATCGAATCGTTGAAGCCCTGGCTGGTGCAGCACGGCGCGGCACTGGCGCGGATCATCACGGTGGTCGACTGCCAGTTTGCCGCGGAACATCCCGCCCTGCGCCACTGGTACGAGGCCGGCATTCATTTCTCCGACGTGGTGATCCTGACGAAACGCGAAGGCGTGGCCAACAAGTGGATCAGCGATTTTCTCCGGCACTACCACGACCTGTGTTCGCCGTCGCTTTTCATCCAGCTCAAGAAAGGCGGCCTGCCGAATCCGGCGCTGGTGCTCGACCCGTTGGCCCGGCGCATTTCCCAGTATTTCGAGGAAGAGGAGGATCTGTCCGGCATGGAGATCGAGACTGACGACGAGGAAGACGTGCCGGAAGGCGAGGAGGACGACGGCGCGCCGAAGCCTGAGATCTACTTTGAGCGTCTCCGCAGCGGCCACCGCGCCAAACCACTGCCAGACCTGCGCGACTATTTGCCGAAGAAGTAGGGTGAGACGGGGGTGATACCGCGCCGTTGGATGAGCCGCTGGCGTTCACCGGGTTTCAATCCGCGCCCCGCTCGTGAGAGCGGGGCGATTTGGAAGCAAGGCGTCACTTTTGTGGATATCAACGTCGGGAGTGCCGTCGGGCTTCGTCGCGGTGTGCGCGTAGTGCGGCATGATTACGTTGATGAGACGCGGCCTTGGTAGATGCGGTTCATGGGGCGGTGGGGGGTGGACAAAATCAGTCGGCTCCGATTCTCTCACGCGGAATCGAATGGGGGTGGCACGGGCCCGTGCGGCTTTTTTGTGCGCGAGAGGCGGAACGGGGTCAACTGCGGGTTGGCGGCGTCGCCCTTGAACGTGCACCGCTCAACTCAAACCGACTTGGGGAGCCATGCGCTCCACCGTCCACGCACCGATAGGCTTCAGAGCAATTGCAGGGGCAGCGCGTCGGCTGAACGTTCGGCTTGGACGACAAATTGTTCTGCGGCGTCTTTGCGATCGTTTGCCGATGGGTTGCGCCGATGGGTTGCGGTCGCAGGTGGGGTCGTCGCGCCCGTTCGTGGCACGAGATAATAAACGAGGTCGTGGTCCATGGCGCGGGCGGCCCGGCGCAGACTGGCGAGGCTGATCGTGAAGCGAACCTCGCCGGCTTCAAAATTGGCGTAGGCCTGCCGCTTGATGCCGATTTTCCCCGCCACTTTGGCCTGGGATTGGCCAAGGCTTTGCCGGACGGTGCGCAGCCAACCATCGGCAGGCGGTTGCGCATTTTTCTCCACCGGGGAAGACGATTTGATCACGATTCTTTTCTTCGGCTGTTTTCCTAGCTGAGGGGTGGCAGGCATGCATCTTATATGCTGCTCATTGAATCATTTGACAAGTTATATGTTGCTCAATCCCAGTAAAAACGGCTGTCGAAGCCGGAGATCGGGCATGGGCGACAGCGATAAATCGGTCGGAATGAAAACAAACAGAATGAATAGGCAGCTTATAAGATGCCTATGATCGAAGCCCGGCGCATCAAGGAATCCGCAGTTCCGTGCCGGTGCGCAGGGCACCGTTGGCACCGATCACCTCTCGATTGGCATTGTAGATTTCCTGCCAGCGGTTGGGCGTGCCGTAGTAACGCTGGCTGAGCTTGGCCAGGGAGTCTCCTCCGACCACCAAGTGAGTGCGCCGGGGCGCAACCGGAGTCGGGGCGGAAGCGACTGCGGGGGGCGTGGCCATGGTGGTCGCCGGGCTGACACTCGTTCGGCCCGGCACGGTGCGCGAGGCAACCGGTTCTGGCGCCGGGGCTGCCTTGGGCGGGAAATTTTGCTGGGCGAGCGCAGCACCGGCATTTTGCGCCGATAGGGACTGCGCGCGGGCGGCGGCGAGATCGCGTTCGTATTGGGCGGTGGTGCGCTTGAGTTCGGCCTCAAGCGAGGTGACCTGATTGCGTAAATCGGGATAGGCGGGCGCGGCGGCGGCAGGACGTTTGGCCAGCTCGTCGCGCTCCTTTTCGATCAGGGCGTAACCGCGCAAGGTGGTGCCAAGTTTTTCCTTCGTGTCGGCCAGCTCCTGTTTCGTTTTGTTGAATTCGGCGGCGGGCACCATGAGCTTGGGCAGGTTGCGGGCGGCTTCCAACTGGATTTCCAGATTGTTCACCTGCTCGCGGAGATCCGGGTAAGCGGGTGTTGCGGGGTTTTGGGCGAGAGCCTTTTCCGCGGACTCCTTGGCCTGGGTGAGCGCGGTGAGCTGGGTTTCGAGGCTGGCGACTTGGGTGCGCAGATCGGGATAAGCCGGAGCGGCAGGTGTAGTGGTCGTGTGACGCAGGTTTTCCGTTTCCTGCTGCAAGGCGGCGTTTTTGTCGGCGAGCGCGGCGGATTGCTGTTGGATCGTGATGAGTTGTTTTTCGCGCTCGATGCGGTCGTCCGCAAGCCGCGCGGCTTCCTGTTTGGCGGCGGTGGCTTCCGTGGTGATGGCGGCAAGGGAAGCCTCAAGTTCGTGCACCTTGCCGGAGAGATCGGGATAGGCCGGCGCGGCGGAGCGCCGGGCGAGAGCCTTTTCCGCAGACTCCTTGGCCTGGGTGAGCGTGGCAACCTGCTCGCGGAGATCCGGGTAGGCGGGAACTGTCTCCACGGCGGCGATTTTGTTTTCCAGCGTGCGGATGGTGGCGCGCAATTGCTCGGTCTGATTGGCGGCTTCCCTGGCTTCCTGCTGGCTGCGATTCAGGAGGGTGACCATGCTGTTGGCCTGTTCATTGGTCTTGGTCAGCTCCGCTTCCAACTGCTCGACGCGGGCGCGTTGATCGGGATAAGCGGGGGTGGTGGGATAAACCTCACTGGCCTGGCGGCGGGAAGCGGCGAGTTGCGAGGAGAGATCGGCGAGCCGGGTTTGGTCGGCGGCGGCTTGCTGGCGCAGCGCGGCTTTCTCGGACTCGAGAATTTGGAGTTTGGACTGCAGGCTGAGGTTCTCACGCTGATTGCTCAGGGCCGAACGCTTGAACTCGTCGAACTGCTGCGCGAGTTCGGTGCGGGATTGTTCGGCGGCGGTCTGTTTCTTCTCGGCCTCGGTCTTCGCCTGGCGCAGTTCTTCAATGGCCTTGCCCGCGGCATTGGCCTCGGCCGTAAGCGTGATGAGGGACGCGGTGAGTTCTTGCACCTTGCCGGAGAGATCAGGGTAAGCGGGCGCATTGGGACTTGGGGCGAGCGCTTTTTCTGAAGCTTCCTTGGCCTGGGTGAGTGCGGCCACTTGCTGCTGAAGGGCGATGAGCTGTTTCTCGCGTTCGATGCGATCATCGGCGAGGCGGGCGGCTTCCTGCTTGGCGGCGGTGGCCTCGGTGGTGATGGCGGCGAGGGAAGTTTCGAGTTCGCGTACCTTGCCGGAGAGATCGGGGTAAACCGGAGCGGCGGAGCGCTGGGCGAGGGATTTTTCCGCAGCTTCCTTGGCTTGGGTGAGAGCGGTGATTTGTTGGCTGGCTTGCCCGGCTTCCGCCTTCGATGCGGCGAGCTGATTGGTCAGCGAGGCGACTTGCTCACGGAGATCCGGATAGGTCGGGGCGGCGGGTGTGGCGGCCGCGTGGCGCAGGTTTTCCGCTTCCTGCTGCAAGGCGGTGTTTTTGTCGGCGAGCGCGGCGGATTGTTGTTGAACGGCGATGAGCTGTTTTTCGCGTTCGATACGGTCGTCCGCGAGCCGCGCGGCTTCCTGTTTGGCTGCGGTGGCTTCAGTGGTGAGAGCGGCAAGGGAAGTTTCGAGTTCGCGTACCTTGCCGGAGAGATCGGGATAAACGGGAGCGGCGGAGCGCTGGGCGAGGGATTTTTCCGCGGACTCCTTGGCCTGGGTGAGAGCGGTGATTTGCTGACCGGCCTCCGTTTTCGATGTGGCGAGTTGTTTTTCCAGAGAAGCGACTTGCTTACGCAGATCAGGATAAGCCGGGGCGGCGGACTTGGCTGCACTGAGGGCGGTGTCGAGCGAAGCGTTTTGCTGCTGGAGGGCGATGAGCTGTTTTTCGCGTTCAATGCGTTCGTCCGCGAGCCGCGCGGCTTCCTGCTTGGCGGCGGTGGCCTCGGTGGTGATGGCAGCGAGGGAATTCTCGAGTTCGCGTACCTTGCCCGAGAGATCGGGATAAACGGGAGCGGCGGAGCGCTGGGCGAGGGACTTTTCCGCAGCTTCCTTGGCCTGGATGAGAGCGGTGATTTGCTGGCTGGCTTGCCCGGCTTCCGCTTTCGATGCGGCGAGCTGTTTTTCCAGAGAAGCGACTTGCTGGCGCAGATCTGGATAGGCGGGGGCGGCGGACTTGGCCGCACTAAGGGCGGTGTCGAGCGCGGCGTTTTGCTGCTGGAGGGCGAGGAGTTGTTTTTCGCGGGCGATGCGGTCGTCGGCGAGGCGGGCGGCTTCCTGCTTGGCGGTGGTGGCTTCAGTGACAAGAGCGGTCTGGGAGGCTTCCAGTTCGCGCACTTTGCCGGAGAGATCAGGGTAGGCGGGCGCGGCCGGAGCGGAGGCTATTTTGTTGTTCAGTTCGGCGAGCCGCGACTTAAGGGCGCTGACTTCCTGGAATGACTTGGCGAGTTCGTCCGCGAGTGATTTCTTGTCGGTGGCGGCGCTGGCTTGGGCGGCTTGCAAGGAGGCTTCGAGCGCGGCCTTCTGACTGCCGGCCTGGGCGAGCGATTGCTCCGCTTGCGCCCCGAGAGTGCGGGCGCTGTCGCGTTCAGAGCGGAGGACCGCGGTCTCGTTGGTGAGCGCTTCGAATTTGGCCGAGAGGCTGTCGCGTTCTCCGCGAAGCTTGCTGGTTTCGGCGGTGAGGAATTCAGCGGTGGCCTGGGTTTCGACCAGTTGTTTTTTCAGCTCGTCCGTCTCGGCCCAGGATTTGGAGAGTTCGCTGCTCAATTGCTGTTTGTCGCTGACGGCGGCGGCCAGTTCCTGGGCCGGGGACGGACCGGGTGCGGGAACAGGAGCGTTGGCCGCGGATTGCGGGGCGGGCGAGGTGCGGACAACCGGGGTGTCGGTTTCCGCAGCATCGGTTTTGGCGGGGGCGGCTTTCTGATTCAGGCTGGCCCGGCGCTCGGCCAGTTGGGCGCGGGCGGTCTCGAGCTGGGCGGCATCCAATCCGCCGGCGACGTTGCCCAGCGCCTTGCCGCGAAAACCATTTTCATAGGCGAGTGACAGCCAGATGTAGGCTTCAATGGGATTGGCCGGGACGCCCTGGCCGGCGGAGTAGGCGACACCCAGCCGATATTGGGCGATGGCGTTTCCATGCTGGGCCTTGAGGAGCAGAGAGGAAATATCCGCTTCGGTCTGGGCCAGGGCACGGGTGAAAAGGACGGCGCAGAACAGCGCGACTTGGAGCGAACGATTAAGCTTCATGGGAAAACCGGTTCAGATTTCCGTTAACCTAGGCTTCACCAGCCCTCCGCTGCAAGCCCGCCTATGAATGGAGCCATGATTATTCTGTTTAAATCGGGTTAAGAAAATCAGCCCCGGTCCGACACGGGTTTTCTGCGGATAACAGCGCCCCGGAACGATTTTTTGCCGTGCCGCCGGGTTGGCGCAGGAAATTTGCCTAGTCGGCCTGGGGGAGATGCTGGACGGCAAGCGACTGAAATGCGTTGGTCTGTTCGTTTATCCATGTCGAATCACGGGTCAGCTCCGCAGCGAGAAGTTGGGCTACGCGGGGAGCGACCTCCGAGGCGGCACGCGCATTGAGATAGAGGCAACGGGTGCGGCGGGACAGCACGTCCTCGACGGTCCGCGCCATTTCCCGGCGGGCCGCACGGATAATGTCCGTCGCGCGAACCGGCAGCCGGGGATGGAGCGGAGTCTCGTCCGCCGCGTGATCCGGAATTTCCGGCCCGGCCGCCAATGGCATATCCGCGGTGTGGCAAGGCCGCATCGGCAGTCGCGCCACCGGAACGATGCGATCCACGGCGTCCTCGGCCATTTCGCGATATGTGGTCCATTTGCCTCCGGCGATGGTGAGGAGGCCGGAATCGGCGATCGAGATCAGATGCTCGCGCGAAATCGCTGCCGTCGTGAGCGGCCCCTTTTGCCGGACCAGTGGCCGTTGCCCCGCAAAAATGCTCAGGATGTCGGATTTCTCCGGCGCCCGGGTCAGGTATTTTCCAATGTGGGCGAGCAAAAACCCGATTTCTTCCGGCAAAACCCGCGGCTCGTCCGCCGGATGCGCCACCGGCGTATCGGTGGTCCCGAGCAGCACCCGCCCTTGCCACGGGATCGCGAACAGCACGCGGCCGTCACTGGTCGAGGGGATCATCAGGGCGTCCTGACCGGGGAGAAAACCGGCGGGCAACACCATGTGGGCACCCTGGCTCGGGGACAGCTTGCCGGATGCATCCGGTTCATCGAGCCGTCGGATTTGATCGGAGAAAATGCCGGTGGCATTGATGACCGCTCGGGCCCGGATTTCAAAAGTCGCGCCGGTTTCCCCGTCCCGGGCCAGCACGCCGCAGATTTTCCCGCCGGTTTTCAAAAACCCCGTAACCGGAAAATAGTTCAGCACCGTCGCTCCCGCCGCCGTGGCGCTCTGCGCGAGACGCAAGGCGAGCCGGGCATCATCGAACTGGGCGTCGGCGTAGAGAATGCCGCCCGTGAGCCCGTCGGTTTTGAGCGTGGGCAGGCGGGCCAGGGTTTCGGCGCGGGTGAGCACCTGCGTGGGGAACGGCTGGTTGCCCCGCGCCAGCAGATCGTAAAGTTTCAAACCGGCGGCGTAGAAATATTTTTCGGTCCACGAATAAACCGGGATGACAAAGCCGAGCCCGGTGACCAGGTCAGGTGCGTTCTTCAGCAGCCGCGACCGTTCCAGCAGGGAATGGCGCACCAGGGCGAAATTTCCCTGTTTCAAATACCGGATGCCGCCGTGGATGAGCTTGGTGCTGCGGCTGGACGTGCCGTGCGCAAAATCATTTCGCTCGAGCAACAGCGTGCGATAGCCGCGGGTCGCCGCATCGACCGCGATGCCGAGTCCCGTCGCCCCGCCGCCGATCACCACGATGTCCCAAAGTTCATTCGTGCCTAACCGGGCAATGGCTTCGTTGCGATTCATGACCGGGCGGCGGGTGAATGCCGCGTCATTCGAACGACCGGCTTCGCGCCACCGCACGATGCCATTCGCCGAGCAGCCGGCGGGAAACGGTCGCCGGAGCTTGCGCGCGGAAGACGCGATCGGCCTGCCAGAGCCGGGCGATTTCGGTGCGGTCTTGCCAGAAGCCCACCGCCAATCCCGCGAGATACGCGGCGCCGAGGGCGGTGGTCTCGGTCGTGCGCGGCCGGACGACCGGCACGCGCAGCAGATCGGCCTGGAATTGCATCAGCGCGTTGTTGACGGTCGCCCCGCCATCGATGCGGAGCTGGCGGAGTTTCAATCCGGTGTCGGCCTGCATGGCGGCGAGCAGATCGGCGCTCTGGTAGGCGATGCTTTCCAGCGCGGCCCGGGCGAGATGGCCGGCGGTGCTGCCCCGCGTGAGTCCGCAGATCAGCCCGCGCGCTCCGGCATCCCAATGCGGTGCCCCCAAGCCGGCGAACGCGGGCACGAGATAAACACCGCCGTTGTCCCTGGCGCGCGCGGCGAGTTTTTCCACGTCGATACTTTTCTGGATGAGTCCCAGACCGTCGCGCAGCCATTGCACCACCGCCCCGCCGACGAACACACCGCCTTCGAGCGCGTACTCGAGCCGGTCATCAAGCTTCCACGCGATGGTGGTGAGCAACCGGTTTTTTGAAACCACCGGCTTGACGCCGGTGTGCATGAGCAGAAAGCAACCGGTGCCGTAGGTGTTTTTGGCCATCCCGGGGGTCCAGCAAGCCTGACCAAAAAGTGCGGCCTGCTGATCACCGGCGATGCCGCTGACCGGCACGCCGCGCAACGCAGGCAGGGTGGAGACTTCCCCGTAGATTTCACTGCTGGCGCGCACCACGGGCAAAACCTCGCGCGGGATGCGGAGTATTTTCAGCAATTCGGCGTCCCAGGCACCGGTGCGGATGTTCAGCAGCAGGGTACGCGAGGCATTCGAGACATCCGTGGCATGGACGCGGCCGCCGGTGAGCTGCCAGAGCAACCAGGTGTCCACCGTGCCGAACGCCAGTTCGCCTTTTTCCGCGCGCCGGCGGGCTCCGGGAATATTGTCCAGCAACCAGCGGAGTTTGGTGCCGGAAAAATACGGGTCGAGCACCAGCCCGGTTTTGCGCCGGAAGAGCGGTTCCAGTCCGTGGCGTTTGAGCTTTGCGCACAAATCCGCGGTGCGACGATCCTGCCACACGATGGCGCGATGCAGGGGCCGGCCGGTGCGACGGTCCCAGAGCAGGGTGGTTTCGCGCTGATTGGTCAGCCCGATGGCCGCGATGTTTTTGCCCGTCAATTTTGCTTTGCGCATGGCGTCGAGAGCGGTGCGGCGCGTGCTCTCCCACAGATCGTGCGGATCATGCTCCACCCAGCCGGGCCGGGGGAAATGCTGGGCGAATTCCTGCTGCGCCGTGGCCAGGGCGCGGCCGCGGCGGTCGAACACGATGGCGCGGGAGGACGTGGTGCCCTGGTCGAGGGCGAGGACGTAACGGCTCATGGGGTGCGGCAACCCTGGGGGGGCAGGGCGCGGTGTGCAAGCCCGCCGCGGGGGCGGAAGCGGGCTTGCTTAATTGGTAAGCATGCTTACCAATTGCGCTTTCATGTCCGCACTTCGCGTCAATTTCGACCACAGCCTGGGGTTCGTGCTGAACGACATCAGCCGTCTGGCGCGCAAGGAATTTGAACGCCGGGTGCGGCGTTTTGATCTGACCCGGGCGCAGTGGCTGTTTCTTTTTTTTGCCGCCCGCCATCCGGGTTGCACCCAGAGCGATCTGGCGGAAAGCCTGCAGCAGGAGAAGATCACCGTGAGCCGGCAGGCGGACCGGCTGGAAAAGGCGGGCTGGATCGAGCGGCGGAATCATGCGGCCGACCGGCGGGCCTATCATTTGTATCTCCGGCCCAAGGCGGAGCGGATCGTGCAGCAGCTTGCCGGCGTCGCGGAGGATCTGCGCAGCGAATATCTCCAGGCGGTGCCGCCGGCCCGCCGCGCCACCCTGATGGACGACCTGCTGCTCATCAAAGAACGACTCCAGCACATGGTGAATGAGGCCAAAAAAACATCTTCATGAAAAAGTCACCCGGAATCCCCCTCGTTTTATTTTTGCCCGCCGCATTGCTGATGGTTGCGGGCGGTTGCAGCCGCAGCGGCGCCGTGAGCGCCGTCAGTGCGCCAGTGGTGCCGGTGCAGGTCGCCGTCGCCGTGCAGCAGGATGTGCCGCGGCGCACCGAGTCGATCGGGACCGTGCAGGCTTTGCGCACGGTGAACGTCAAATCCCAGGTGGACGGCATCATCGCCCAGGTCCATTTCAAGGAGGGGGATGCAGTGAAGGCGGGCGATCTACTCGTCACGCTTGACCGCCGGCCGTTTGAGAATGCCGTGCTGCAGGCGAAGGCGGCGTTGATCAACGCGCAGGCGCAGGCCGGCCAGGCGGCCGCGGATGCCGAGCGCTATTCGCATCTCGACCAGCAGGCGGCGATTTCGAAGGAGGCCTACGCCCAATATTACACCAAGGCCGAGATGACGAAGGCCGATGTGCAGGCCAAGGCGGCCGCGCTGGCCGGTGCCGAGCTGCAACTGGGCTACACCGAAATCCGTTCGCCGATCGACGGCCGCACCGGCCAGCGCCTCCTGCATGAAGGCGCGTTGGTGAAGGCCAACGACAACAGTTTCACCATTGTCACCATCAACCAACTGACTCCGGTCGCCGTGACGTATGCGGTGCCGGAGCAGGCCCTCGACGAAATTCGCGAGGCGCTGGCGGCCAACCACGCGACGGTGGCCGTCACCGACCGCTCCACCGGCAGCAAACGGGAAAACGGCCGGCTCGAATTCATCGACAACACCGTGGATCCCGCCACGGGCATGATCACCTTGAAGGCGGTTTTCCCCAACGAGGATCAGGCGCTCTGGCCCGGACGGTTTGTCTATGTGGTCACCCAGACCGGCCTTGATCGGGGTGCCATTGTGGTGCCCACCACCGCAATCCAGAACAGCCAGAGCGGCGCCACCGTCTATGTGCTGAAACCCGACCAGACCGTCGAGCTGCGGAAGGTGACGGTCGCGCGCACCGCGGCCGACAGCACCCTGCTCGCCTCCGGTGTGAAGGGGGGCGAAACAGTGGTCACCGACGGTCAGCTTCGCCTGCTCCCGGGCATGAAAGCCGAACCGCGCGCCCTCTCCGGCGCGGTGTTGACCGTGGAGGCGGAGGCTGCCGCCAAGGCCGGCAAAACGGCTTCCCAACCATGAATGTTCCGGAACTTTGCATCCGCCGGCCGGTGATGACCACGCTGCTGACCGCGGCCCTGTGTCTTTTTGGTGCCATGGCCTACCGGCTTCTGCCGGTGAGCGATCTGCCCACCGTGGATTTTCCCACGATCGTGGTGAGCGCCTCGCTGCCCGGCGCCACGCCCGAGACGATGGCCAGCGCGGTCGCCAAGGTGTTGGAGGCGCAGTTCTCCACCATCTCCGGCATCGACTCGATCACGTCGACGAGCGGCACCGGCAGCACCCAGATTACGCTGCAATTCACGCTGGATCGCAATATCGACGCCGCCGCCCAGGACGTGCAGGCGGCCATTTCCGCCGTGCAACGCCGCCTGCCGCTGGACATGCCGGCCCCGCCTTCCTATCGCAAAACGAACCCGGCGGATCAGCCGATTCTTTTTTTCTCACTCTACTCGCCCACGCTGCCGCTGTCGGTGGTCAATGAATACGCGGACACCATGATGGCGCAGCGCATTTCCACCGTGGACGGGGTGTCCCAGGTGCAGATTTTCGGCGCGCAAAAATACGCCCTGCGCGTGCGGCTCGATCCCCGCCTGCTCGCCAGCCGCGGGATCACGCTGGACGACGTGCAAACCGCGCTCGGCGCGCACAACATCAACCAGCCCACCGGCCTGCTCGACGGCTACCGCCAGTCCGTGCAGATCCAGGCCAGCGGCCAGCTGGCCAATGCGGCGGAATTCACCAACATCGTGGTCGCCTACCGCAACGGCGCCCCGGTGCGCCTCGGCGAACTGGCCGAGGTCATCGACGGGGTGCAGGACGCGCGGGTCGCCAACTGGTTTGCCGAGCGCAAAGGCGGGGGAAAACTCGATCCGACCCGCTCCGTCGTGCTGGCCGTGCAGAAGCAGCCCGGCGTCAATACCGTGGAGGTGGCCCAACGGGTGCGGGCCTTGCTGCCGATGTTCGCCAAGCAACTGCCCGAATCGATCAGCCTGAGCGTCCTGCGCGACAACTCCGAGGCGGTGCGCGATTCGGTGCACGACGTGCAGTTTACGCTCATGCTCTCCATCATTTTGGTGGTGCTGGTGATCTTTATTTTCCTGCGTTCGGTGTGGGCCACGATCATTCCGAGCATGGCGATCCCTATGGCGCTGCTCGGGACGTTTGTGGTGATGTATTTTTGCGGCTACTCGCTCGACAATCTCTCGCTGCTCGCGCTCACCCTTTCCGTCGGTTTCGTGGTCGACGACGCGATCGTCGTGCTGGAAAACATCGTGCGGCACATCGAGGGCGGCATGAGCGTGCGCGACGCGGCCTTCCGCGGCTCGCGTGAAATTGGCTTCACCATCATGTCGATGACGCTTTCGCTGGTGGCGGTTTTCATTCCGCTGATGTTCATGGGCGGGATTCTCGGCCGGCTGCTGCATGAATTTGCCGTCACCATCACGGCCGCGATTCTGGTTTCCGGGGTGGTGTCGCTCACCCTCACGCCGATGCTCTGCAGCCGCTTTCTGAAACCTCATGTCGGCAGCGCGCACGCCAAGGACACGCCGCACGGCCGGCTCTACCGGCTGAGCGAACAGTTGTTCGACGGCATGCACTCATTCTACAAGCGCACGCTGCACGCCAGTCTGCGGCACCGCGCCCTCGTGCTGATCGTGGCGTTGGCGATGGCCGGATTGACCGGCGTTCTCCTGAAGGTGTTGCCGCAGGGTTTTATTCCGACCGACGACACCGGCATCGTGCTCGTCTTCACGGAGGCGGCGCAGGACATCTCGTTCGAGGAAATGGTCCGGCATCAGCAGGCGGCGGCGGCCATCGTCGCGCAGCAGCCTTATGTGGATGCTTTCATGTCCGCCATGGGCAGCAGCGGTGCCGTCAGCACCACGCCCAACCAGGGCCGCATCCTGATGCGTCTCAGGCCGCGCGGCGAACGCCCTTCCATCGACAAGGTCATGGCCGATCTGCGGCAGAAGCTTTCGGTCATTCCGGGCTTGCGCGCCTATCCGCAGATCCCGCCGGTGATCCGGATCGGCGGCCAGCTCACGAAAGCGCTCTACCAGTTTACCCTGACCGGTGCTGATCAGCCGGAACTCTACGCCGCCGCCGCCAAGCTGGAACAGAAATTCCGGGCGATCCCGGGGCTGGCCGACGTGAACAGCGATTTGCAGATCACCAGCCCGCAGTTGCAGGTTGACATCCAGCGCGACCGCGCGGCCACGCTCGGGATCACGCCGCAGCAGATCGAGGACTCGCTCTACAGTGCTTTCGGCACGCGCCAGGTCTCCACCATCTACACGCCGACCAACCAGTACTACGTCATCATGGAGGTCGCCCCCGAGTTCCAGCGCGATGTCTCGGCGCTCTCCCTGATTTATCTGCGCAGCAAGAGCGGGAAACTCGTGTCGCTCGACACCGTCGCCACGCTCCGCCGCACCGTCGGCCCGCTTACGGTCACCCACCTCGGCCAGCTTCCCGCCGTCACGCTCTCGTTCAACCTGAAGCCCGGCGTCTCGCTGGGCGACGCCACGGCGGCGATCGAGAAGGCCGTGGAGGGGGACTTGCCCGCCACGATCAGTTATAATTTCGTCGGTTCGGCGCAGGCCTTCGCCTCGTCGATGCAGGGCATGGGCCTGCTGGTCATCACCGCCATTCTCGTCATCTACATCGTGCTCGGCATCCTGTACGAGGACTTCATCCACCCGCTGACGATCCTGTCCGGCCTGCCCGCCGCGAGCTTTGGCGCGCTGGTCACGCTCTGGGCTTTCAACAAGGAGCTTAATATCATGGGCTATGTCGGCGTGATCTTGCTCATCGGCATTGTGAAGAAGAACGCGATCATGATGATCGATTTTGCGCTCGCAAAGGAACGCGAGCAGGGCACGGCGTTCAACGCCGAGCATGCCATCGTTGAGGCGTGTCTCGTGCGCTTCCGCCCGATCATGATGACCACGTTTGCCGCGCTGGCGGGCGCGTTGCCCATTGCCTTCGGGTGGGGCACCGGGGCCGATTCGCGCCAATCGCTCGGGCTCGCGGTCGTCGGCGGGCTCGTCGTCTCCCAGATGCTCACGCTCTACATCACTCCGGTTATCTATATTTTCCTGGATGGTTTGAGTTCCAGGCGGGCCTCCAAGCCAGCCGGTTCTTTCGCCCTGCCCGGCAAGCAGCCGCTGCCCGCGGGGAAATAGGAACGTTCCGGTTGCGAATATTTTTTGGCGCGGTAGCGCCAGTAGGGATGGACCGCTGGGCCGCGCGCGAATGTCATTTGGCGCGCCCAGCCGCGGAGGCTTGCACACTCGTCGCGGTCGCGCTTTCCTGCCTGCAAGCCGGTGCTTGTTCCAACCTCCTCATCCTAAAAACGCAGTTGAAACCACGGATTTCGCCGATGCCCACGGATGATCAATCCAATACAGATTTTCGGGCGTTCGCCTAGCAGGTGAATCGAATCAATCCGGATTTTCCCTGATCTTTTCTGTACCTGTCGGCCACAGCCTTGGCGACGGCTGATCCGTGGGTATCCGGGGAATCTGTGGTTAAATTGGTCCGTTGTACTGCTGCATATGCGCTCATTTGAGTGCCGGCCCCGCCGTTGGCAACTGCACGGCCGGCGGATGCGCATAGAGTTTCGCCCGCCGGTCGATCACGTACCAGAGTACAAAGCCCATGGCGCAAAGCAGCAGGGCGAGCAGCAGCATGATTTCCTTGGAGCGACGCACGCCGTAAACTTACGGCCTCGTTGTCCCGGGGCCAGCGCAATGAGGCCGCATTACAATCCGCAGGGAGGGAGTGCATCAGGCCGACAGTGATGGCGTCGTGCCGCCGTTTTCTTTGCTGTGGGTCCAATACCCCGAAGCTTGCTTCGGCTTGGTTTGATGTGGGAGCGGCTTTATGCCGCGATTGCTGAGAGCATTGTTCACAGGAGCACGCAGAGGAGACATAGGACCGATCCCAAACTTTCCCGCAGATTACGCGGCCGGCGTGTGGGCCCAGCACTTGCAGGTCAGTGAGGTGAATGGCGTGCGTTACCCCGACCAGGGCGATGGCTCATTTCAGTCCAAGGCCTTGCCGGCTGCGGTGAAGTAATATGATCGCTCGTCTTTTGCAGGGCCGGCGCTTGTCGCCGTGCCGCGCATACGCCCTTTCTCTGCAGGATCGTCGCTCGCTTGTCGCGTCATAGCTGCAAGCGACGGCGGACCGACGCGCCGGATTTGCGGTTCCTTCACCGCCAGCCATTGGCGGATCAAAGACACGGTCACCGGCGAATGCGTGATTTTGCAGTGCCGTAGAAACGCAATGATCTCTTTTTCAAAGGACGCCCGCTGGTCCGGATCCAGTCCATTTTCAGCCAATGTTTGCTTCCAGTTGGGGAAAGAAATCGGGCCATTATTCATAAGAGTTGGCCCGATGTAAAATGTGTGGCTTTTGCCGCAGACAGGGCAACAGCAGAAAAACCAAAAACTGGAGTACGCCCTTGAGGTTCAAGGATTTTCTGCTCCACTCTCGATTTCATGGAAGTAAAAACTGTGGCTTTTGCCCGTGGCTGAATAACACTGATCGGCAAAGATGAACGCTCGCGAATATCTTGAGGCACTCACTGCCACTGTGGCGCGGCTGGAAGCTAGCGGGGTCGAAATCCTCGAGGCGCGTTACGAGCAGCCGGGTTGTTGGTGCTTGGCCGTGCAGAAAGAAGAAGCGAAGCTAGAGGTCTTTTACGAAGGCAATGGTTCTTTCACCATCTCACGATTCCGACGAAGTGCCGCGGATGTTGAGTATTGGGATCGTCCAGAGCTGGTGCCTGCAGCGGAAGATTCCGCGAGCATCCAGCAGCTTCTCATTCGAGCAGAGCGCGAGATTGCGGCACGTTTCCAGACGCCGTCCACTACAGCCAACGACCTTCATACGGACTAAATCGCACATGGCGCTCCACGCTCAAGATTCAGTTTCAGTTCGGAAGGGTCCTGTTTGCGCTCGCCGGTCGCCGGCTGACTGGTAACGATGGGCAATACAATCAGCGATACCGATTGGCCATTCGCGGACCCAAAGAACGTCGCTGTATTCACCGTTCCGGCGATCATGCGAGGCGAAGCGGTCATTACTCACGCTTACCACCATGAAGAAGATGGTGCATGGGAGTTTCATGCTCTCGGTCATTCCGTGGAAGAGAAGAACGTGAAGATACTTTCACTGGAAGAGATTGTGAGTCTAGACCCGACGATCAAAGATCTCGCTACGCTTCCGAGCGGCTGGGAAGCGTCCCGTGTTGCGATAGGTGAAAGTTGGACTCGCAAGCCTATCGCCCGATGAAGAACGCGCCGATCTTTGAGGGTTCTGCTGCGCCGGAGCGCGCAGCGGGACCCCGGTTGAACAAGCCCGTCGGGTGAGGGCAAAAGGTTCGCGCTCGCTTATGCGTTTTGTGTTGGGTGCACGGTGACGGCGCAGCTCGCCATGCGGCCAAAATTCCGGCCGTCGTGGCGGGGACGAGAGCTGCGGGGGTAGATCACGCGGTAGGAGCGAAGAGTTTTTCGTCGCGGTGAGCGTCGTTGCCGGCGTTTTCTTCGCGTGGGCGCAAGGCTCCCGCTGGCGGCGCGCGTGGCGCGGCGCGAGTGGGAGGGAACGGCGGATTCGTGGCGGTTCATCGGGTACAGATTGGCCCGTTCGACCGGCTCAGGGCGGGCGGGGCCCGAGCCTGCCGCGGCAATGAGCCGATACGCACGAGCGCGAAGCGCTCGCAGTGCGGGCAGCGCAGGTGCCATTGAACGGGCTCCGGCGGCGGCTCGGCGACGGCAATCGGTTTTTGCAGCAGCGTCTCCACCTTCATCCGCCGCCGCTTCGCCGAGGGATGCAACCAGCCGAAGTAGCGCACGCGGTGTTGCCCGGCGGGCGGCACGTGTTGCAGGTAACGGCGCAAAAACTCCGCGGCCGTCAGCGTCATTTGCTTCCGTTCCTGCGTGGCGGAGTCGGTGTAGTTGAACGTCACGCTCTCGTCCGTCGCGCGCACGATGCGCTCGTCGCTGATCGCGGTGCGCCCGACGTAACGGGCGAGATACTTCACGACGCTTGCGCCCGTACCGGCCGGCAAGGAATGCACGACCCAATGGCCCCGCCACACCCCGGCCGGAAGGGAAGCGTGTAGCGCCGGCGCTTCGGCGCGCATCGCCGCCTCCATCCGCCGCCGGAACACCGCGGCGAGTTTCGCGACGGGCAAGAGCCAGTCGCGCTGGCGCGCGGCGATCCACTTTCCGGTGTCGAGGCTCAGCCCGCCCCCGGGCACGATGTAGTGCACATGCGGATGATGCTGGAGTTGCCGGCCCCAGGTGTGCAGCACGCCGACGAAGCCCAGCTCGCCACCGAGCAAGCGCGGCACCGCCGCCACCTCCTGCAACGTCGCCGCGCTCTCGCGAAACAACAGCGCGTGCATCAGTTCCGGCCGCCACGCGAACGCGCCCCGCAGTTCCTGCGGCACGGTGAACGTCACCAGAAAATAATCCACCGGCAACAGCCGCGCCTCCTGCTTGGCCGTCCACGCTGCGGTGTCCGCGCCCCCGCAGCGCGGGCACGCGCGGTGGTGACAACTGTGATACCCGAACGACATCTCCGCGCAATCCGTGCAGCGATACACGTGCCCGCCCAGGGTGGGCGTGCGGCAGCGTTGGATCGCGAGGAGCGCGCGCCGCTGCGCCGGTGACGCGCGCAGCGGCCCCGGCTGGCGACCCAGCCAATCAGCGGGGACGGACAAACGGGAAACGCGTCCGCGGTTACCCGTGCGGATCGAGCAACCGCGCCACCGCCGCGCGGGCGTGGCTCTCGTTGACCGCGGTCAGGTGCAGGTAGATCATCGTCGTTTCGAGCGAACTGTGCCCGAGGTACGCCGAGATCAACCGGATGTTAACGCCCGCGTCCAAGAGGTGCGTCGCGTACGAATGGCGCAGCGTATGGACGACCATGCCCTGCGGCAGGCGCGCCTCCGCCCGCGCCAACCGCAGGCAATGCCCGATCGAGCCCACGCCCATCGGCTCGACCGCATGCGCCAGCTTCGCCAGAGCCGCGGTGCGGGCCGGCCCCGAGTTGATCGACTGATCCTTCCAACCGCGGCCGACTCCCGGAAAGATCCACTTCGGATGCCGGTGCGTCTTCCACCACGCGCGCAACTCCTCGCGCATCGCTTCCGGCAACGGCACGTAGCGCTCCTTGTTGCCCTTGGTCTCGCGCAGGTGCAGGCGCCCCGGCTCCCGCAGGTCGCGCACCTCCAGCCGCGCCGCCTCGCCGATCCGCAGCCCGCAGGCGTAGATCAGCCGGAAGACGGTCTTGAACCGCGGCTCGCGCAGCACACTGAAGAACCGCGCCACCTCCTCGCGCGTCAGCACCACCGGCAGCTTCTTCGCCGACGGCGAACGGACGAGGTCGAAGAGTTTCCAGTCGCGGCCCAGATGCCGGCCGAAGAAGGCGCGCATCGCCGCCACCGCCGTGCGCATCGACGAGGGCGAATAATGCCGCGCCTCCTTGAGGTGCAGCAGGTGGGCGCGCACCTGCGCTTCGTCGAGGCCGGACGGATCGCCCCCGTGCTGCGCGGCCAGCTTGCGCACGAAGCGCAGATACTCGTCCTGCGTCGCGCGGGCGAGGGAGCGAAGCTTGAGCGTCTCGGCGAAACGCACGAGCGTCTCGCTATCGGGAACACGAACAGCGCGCGCGCCGCCCTTGCGGGTCGACGCGTGCGTGGATACTTGACGGGTGGATTTTGATATAGCCATGCCCTCAAGCCTTGCCACCGCGGCGAGCAACCACCACCGTCCCCACGTGCGCCCGCCTCACCCCACCAGCCCCGCCCCCGTGCGCCGCGCAGCGGCTTGGTTCAACCAGTCAGCCACAGCGCAATGCCCTTGATGTCCTGTAATTCGCCGACCATGTTCACGCTCCACATGGCCCAGTATTTTAAAAGTTCGGCTTGCCCGCTCGGCGGGCGTGGCTGATCTGAAGCGGAAGAAGATGGACGATATCACTTCAAGAGCATTGTACATCGCGTTCGTTGGCGTTGCGTTCGCACTCTTGGCCATCTGGCAGCATCGTCGGGGCGTGGCTTATGGCCGCGGTCGCGCTGAGTTTAAGAGAAGCACCGAGCCAAGGACATTTTGGTTGATTGTCGGTACAAGCTATATTGTCGCGGTGTTTTCATTTTCTGTCCTCTGCTGGTTGTTCTGGACGCACCGATGAAAAGAGCAGAGCCGATCAAATCAGCCACAGCGAACGCCCTTGATCTCACCTGAATCGTCGATCATGTTCACGCCGCACATGGCCCTGTATTTTATCCGCCTTCGCCGAGCCGTCGGCGCGACAAGAAAAGACAGTCTGCCCGCTCGCCGGGCGTTGCTGATCTGAAGTGATGATCTCGGCAAACAAAGATGAAATACCTCTTCGCACTTTTATTTATGGGCATCTTCAATATTCCACTGTTCGCTGCGGACACAAAAGCAGAGTCATTCTGGCGTTGGTTTCAGAAGAACGAAGGTCGGGTGTATTCGTTCGAAAAAGATCAGGAGCACGTATTTGATGATCTGTCGTCCGCTATGAAGAAGGTCGATGCCGACCTCACATTCGAGTTTGGTCCAGTTCGAAGCGACGGGAAGCGAGAGTTCGTGATCAGCGCTGGTGGCATCAAGAAAGCGTTCCCATCCGTCGAAGCGCTCTATTCGTCCGCTCCGAAAATGGAAAAGTGGGTTATTGTGAAGTTTCGCTCACGGCGCACGCCAATCAATGACCTGGAGTTTTCAGGCAAGAAGATCCGAGCCAAAGATGTTCGTTACCTTCTCTTTCGAGATGAGAATCCTCAAAAAGTCGGTGTCATGATATTTCTCGACGGATACACAGAAGAACTGAAGGCAGACTTTGGGCAGATGGGTTACTTGTTTTTGGACGAGGCCCTTGGTGAGTATGATGTCGAGATGAAGCTCGGTGCGATTGTGTTTCAAGGGCATGATTCGAAGTATTTTGATCGCTCGCATCCGTTGAGTGAGTTGCCGCAAGGGTTCGACGACCATTTCGGAAATAAGAAAGAATGAAGAAAGCCCATCCAGAGCAGCACAGCGCAACGCGCTTCGCGCATGGCTGACTGATGGCGTTGATCTAGCTGATGAAATTCTGGAATCCGTTTCTCGTTCGAATTCTAAGCGTATCGGCCGTTTTTTGGCTCACCGGGTGTGCTGCGTTCGTCGCCGAGAACCACGGTTCTAAGATTTTCCACCGATTGCATCACTATTCAGTGTATTCTCCTGACGGCGGATTTGCGATAGACGTGCGAAGGGCTCCAGGGGAATATAGAAAAGATCTGTCGGATATCTGTATCGTTTTCATGAATCACGACTACTCCCCGGAATCAACCTACGGGGTGCGTCTTGGATTCTGGAAGGCCAAGGGAAGCGGCACGGGGATCGCGATAATGAATGATTCGGAAATAGCGCGAATGAAATCCGCCACAGGCGAGCCCAAGCACATCGCCAACCAGCGGTTGGCGCACATCGCTCCTTGGGATGTCCTGTTTTATTCATACCCTGCCGGATATACGTACAACGATAAGTTTTATCCGGAAACAATGGAGGTCATGTTAGCAGAGATACGTATTGGAGACCAAGTTGCCTGGGTAGAAAATTCGATCAATCACGAGGGCGATCAGGATGCGAAGTACGAAAAAATATTCGCTGAACTAATTAACAAGCAGTTTCGAGTGCGGCGCATTCGAGCAAGCGGGGTCAACCAATCAACAGAACTATCCTCGCCAAGCCGAGGTGGTTCATCTTAACGTTGCCAAAAAGAAAACATGAACTTTACGCTCAATGGATTGCCTGGCTTGTTCGGAATTCCGTGGCTTTTCGCAGTCTTTCTCGCGCTTCAATGCCTCGTCATTCTTGTGCTGGCTTTCGCGGTCAAGAATGACGCCACAAGTATAGACCGGAGGTCAGGACTATTTCTTGTTGGCCCGTGGACTTGGTTTTTTGTGGTTCTATTCGCGGGCGGATATTTGCCGTCGTTGGCTTATTGGCTCATTCACTACTCTTCGCTTAGATTTCGCCGTGAAGAAAAGGGCTAATAAGTGCATCACAGACAACGACGGGGCTGCGCCCCCATCGTGTCTGATCACAATCGATGGATGGCGTGGGCATTTGGATTTTTTCGGAGCCAATTGATTAAAAACAAAAACCAAACATGGGATGATTATATGAAATACGGAGTTATCATAGTACTGGCCATCTTCTGGGTTGTGATGGCGTATCGGCAGTTCGCGCGCGGCGATATGGTTCTTGGCGGTGTTTTCGCGCTTGCTGGTATCGCGCTGACCGTTTTTCGGCTGCAAAAATTGCGAGATTGAATATTCCGCCTGGCAAGCCGCCGGGGCTGCCCGCCATTGGCGCGGTTCGCGTCGCAGATCGGCGGTGGCCCGGTTTTCTCCGTTAGGCAAAAACAACGATGGCCACGCATCTGTTCAGCTCCGCCGGAAGCGAAGGGCTTTCGTGTTTTGTATCGGGCCAACCTGAGCGGGTCATCCCATGGGATCAGATTCAAAACATCGGGGCGTTTCATCGCAATGATGAGCGCTCGGGATACGCCGTCATATGGCTTCGCGTTCCGGCCGATATGTTTCCCGTCGAGTTTACCGAGCGCGATCCCCGGTGGCCTGGCTTGCTTCAAGGAATTGCCCTGCACCTTCGCGGAGTCGTCCCGTTCGAAAGATGGTTTCCCAAAGAGATGCATCCCGTGTTTGAGAAGAATGCGTATGGGGTCTATTCGAAGGATGTCTAACCACCCCAGCCAACGACATTCATACGGTCTAAATCGCACATGGCGCTCCACGCTCAAGATTCAGTTTCAGTTCGGAAGAGTTTTGTTTGCGCTCGCCGGTCGTCGGCTGACTGGTAACGTCTCGGCAAAGGACAAAATCTCAATGGGCGCTATTTCAGACGACAGTCGTGTCAATACGGTTCGGATCGAGAAGTGGGACGAAGCTCTTCGACGACAAGACGTTTATCGCTCTCTTGCTGTTTTTCGCGGTCAGACGAACTCTAAGTGGGACTTAACCCCGTCGTTTATTCGCGAGCTTAAGCGCCTCGAAAAGACAGAAAGTTGGCTGTCGTCGGAAGCATACCTGATAGATGAATTCAGGAGGCGAGGGCACCTCTATGTTGAGACTATGCCCAAGAAGGAAGATCGGCTTGGTCATTTGATATTAATGCAGCATCACGGCGCTCCAACCCGACTTCTAGATTTCACATACTCATTTTATATCGCGTGCTTCTTCGCATTTTGTGCTGCCCAACCCGATACCGAGTCGGTTGTATGGGTTGTTGATGATGCTTGGTTGCGACTTGGCAGTACAAAATCGACGGGAAGCAATAACTGGAATCATGCGTTACGAGGCGAGCAGCTTGCGGCACAGTATCGTCGTGGTAATGAAATTTTGAATGAATTGCATAGTAAATTCAAAGGAGGCGGTGGAGAAAGAAATCGACTCGATTCAAGAGTCTTGATGATAGAGCCAGAACAACAGATAGAAAGGTTGGGAATACAGCAGGGACTATTTCTGATGCCCGTAGAGCTTAACTGTAGTTTCCTGGAAAACCTAATCGGCAATTGCAGCGAGTTTGACGATTCAGATCCACCTGATTACCGGATTCCTAATAAAGTGATCACAAAATTAGTTTTCTCGAAGTCAGCAAGGAATACAGGCTTTCGAGAACTCGGAAAGATGAACGTTTCAGCGGAAAGTCTTTTTCCGGGAATGGATGGATTTTGTAGGTCGCTCTCGCACTTTGTGCTATGATTAATACGCCGGCCATGGCGATCGGAAGTTGACATGGGTCATGTTGAATATTGACAAACCCGTCAGCCGAACGATCTCCGAGCACAGTCTGTCAATTTTCAACATGTGGTCCCTTCCTGATTTTGACCCGTTTGGACCTGATATTTGATCGACCGAGTATGGCGGAGCGAAGTAAAACGCGGCGGCGTAACTTTCCCGGACGGCTCGTCAGAGCGATTCTGCGTCTGAAGGTTCGGCTTTGACCGCTGGGGTTGATGTCCGTACTGACTTCCCGATGTCTCCTTCGGTCTCCATCACTCATGCCTCGATCGCGGTGCCGCGAACTTTTCGGTTTCGGGACCGCAGTCTGGCGCTGGATGGACGACCCAAAATGGTGGGAATTTTGAACGTCACTCCCGATTCCTTCTACGATGGCGGTCGGCATCAGTCGCTGGAGGTCGCGCTTGCCCACGCGAAGCAACTGGTTGTTGATGGCGCCGCGATGATCGACATCGGTGGGCAATCCACCCGCCCAGGTCACACTGAAGTTTCTGCCGAGGAGGAAATCGTCCGCGTCGTGCCGGTGATTGAGGCGCTGGTGGGAAGACTCGGTGTTCCGCTTTCCATCGACACCTACAAGCCCGCTGTTGCGCGATCCGCGCTGGCTGCAGGGGCTGACGTCCTCAACGACATTTATGGATTCCAGCGGAATCCCGAGCTGGCGGAAATCGCGGCCCGGGCCGGATGTGGTGTCATCCTCATGCACCATGAGGCCGGGTTTTCCAATACGTCAGGTGCGACGATGGAACGAATCTCCTCGTTCTTGCATCGTTCTATCGGGATCGCAGTCGCGGCCGGCCTGTCGCGCGAACAGATCATCCTCGATCCGGGCATCGGTTTCGCCAAGACGCACGCACAGAATCTGGAAATTCTCGCGCGGGTCGGTGAGCTGCGCGCGCTGGGTTGTCCGTTGCTGCTGGGTGCGTCGCAAAAATCCGTGATTGGCAATGTGCTGACACTGCCGCCACATGAGCGGCTGGAGGGCACGCTGGCGACCACGGCGCTGGCGGTCTCACAAGGGGTGGAATTTGTTCGCGTGCATGAGGTGAAGGCCAACCTTCGTGCCGCGCTCATGGCGCAGGCCATCCGCGATGCTGTGCTCCATTCTTCATGACCGGAAAAATTCATCTCAAAAACATGGCCTTCTACGGCTATCACGGGGCGCTCGCCGCGGAGAATACGCTCGGCCAGCGTTTCCTCGTGGATCTCACGCTGACGCTCGACATCGCCGAGGCCGCGCAAACCGACAGTCTCAACGCCACGGTGGATTACATGCAGGTCTACGCGCTGTGCCGGAAAATTGTCGAGCAGGACCGGGTCAAGCTGATCGAGACGCTGGCCAACGACATCCTGGATCAGGTGCTCGCCACCTGTCCGCGGGTGGATGAAGCGGCGATTGTCGTGCGCAAGCCGTCGGTCGCCCTCGGCGGTCCGCTCGATTACGTTGCCATCGAGACATCAAAACGGCGTTGATGAAAACGGCCTACCTTGGCTTGGGTACCAATCTGGGTGACCGGCGCGCCCAGCTTGCCGCCGCGCTGCGGGCGCTGGCGGCTGATCCCGCCATCTCGATCGTGCGCGGGTCCTCGGTCTATGAATCAAAACCGGTCGGTATGCTCGCGCAGCCGGATTTTTTGAACATGGTGGTGCAGATCCAAACCGCGCACCAGCCGCCGGCGTTGCTCTCGGTTTGCCTCGACATCGAGGCCGGGCTTGGCCGCGAGCGTCGTGAACGCTGGGGGCCGCGCATCATCGATCTCGATGTTCTCCTCTATGACGGACAATCGTGGCAGGACGAGAGGCTCGTGCTGCCGCATCCGCGGATGCACGAGCGCAGTTTTGTGCTGGTGCCGCTGGCTGAGATTGCGCCCGACTTGACCTTGAACGGAGAAAATATCCTCACGCTGGCCGCTCGTCTGGACCGCGACGGTCTGGTCCGTGGCATGGCCTGGAATGATTTCGCTCCGGTCGTCGGCCTGCCGCAGCGTTTGCCATGATCCTCGAGGAAATCCTGCACGCACCGCCGCCGGAGGCGCTCGCGCTCGCGTGGCGCGGTGAGCCGGGATTTTTCTATCTCGACAGCGGGCGGCCGGAAGACGGCAGCGGGCGCGCGTTTTCCTTTCTTGGCTTTGCCCCGTTTCTCACCTGGCAGGCCAAGGGCGATGGCTGCGTTGTGACGACGTATGATTCCCGTGAAGAAGTGCAGGCGGAACCGTTGGCGCATCTTCGCGATCTTCTCCGACGTTATCAGACTTCCTCGTCCGTTGCCGGTGTCATCCCGTTTTGTGGCGGAGCCGTGGGCTATTTTGGTTATGAATTCGGCGTCCGCAGCGAGAACGTGCCCATCTCTGCGTCCGATGATCCGACACTGCCTGATGCCCGGTTTGGCTTCTATGATGGTTTCATCGCCTACGAACATGGTTCGGGAAAAACTTTTGCGGTCGCGAATCCCGTCGCACAGCAGAGCGCCGAGAAAATTCTGGCCCGATTGCACGGCGCCGTTGCCCGTGCGGCGCAATCGGGCGGAAGAAAGACTGCGCTGCCGAATTGCGACCGCTTGGGCGCAACCGCGTTGATCCCGAACTTGACGCGGGCGGAATACATCAAACGCATTGGCCGGATCAAAGACTACATTGCCGCCGGCGATGTCTACCAGGTGAACTTTGCGCAGCGTTTTGAACTTGCGACAACGGACGATCCGTACGCGATTTATCAGCGGCTCCGCCGGCTCAGTCCGGCGCCGTTCGGGGCGTATCTGAATGGAGGGGATTTTCAGATCCTGAGCAGTTCGCCGGAATTGTTTTTGCGGAGTGACGGCCGGGGCGGAATGATTACCCGGCCGATCAAGGGCACCCGCCCGCGTGGGCGCACCGCAGAGGAAGACCGGCGGCTTTCCGCCGAACTGTCGGCGAGCGAAAAAGATCACGCGGAGCTGCTGATGATCGTGGATCTCGAGCGCAACGACCTCGGTCGTGTCTGCCGTTACGGTTCGGTGCGCGTCGAGGAGCGGCACCGCATCGAGACGCACCCGACCGTATTCCATCTGGTCGCCACGATCTCCGGGGAACTGGCTGCGGGCCGGGATGTTTTCGATGGCTTGCGCTCGATGCTGCCGGGAGGTTCGATCACGGGAGCGCCGAAAATCCGTGCCATGCAGATCATCAACAAACTCGAACCTTGCCGCCGTCATGTTTACACGGGATCGATCGGCTATTTGGGTTTCGATAGGAGCTGTGATTTCAACGTCGCCATCCGCACGATTCTTTGCCGTCCGGGCTGGGCGCAATACCATGTGGGTGGCGGCATCGTGGCCGATTCCGATCCAGAAAGCGAATATCAGGAGACGCTCACCAAGGGCCGGGCCATGCGCGCGGCACTGCTCGGGGAGGAGCTGTCATGAATCCCGTTGATGCACCCTGGCTCGCGTCGGCCTTGTACAACGGGGTGTTGGTGACGACGGTCGGTCTGGAAGTCCCGTCGCTCGGCCCGCGCTTTTCCGGCGGCGAAGGGTTGTATGAAACCATGCGCGTGCGGCATGGACGGGTGCAAATGATCGAGGCGCATGCCGCGCGTCTGACCGCGTCGCTGCATGCGATCGGTGCTGTGTCGCGGTTGGGTAGTGAGGGATTCGCTGAACGTTGTGCCCAAGTGATCGCCGCCAACGCCATCACGGACGGGAATCTGAAAGGCTTTTTTTTCAAGGATGCTGCCGGTTGGTCGGAGCTGATCATGGCCCGTGGGATAAATTACGCGGCGGAGCGTTACGTGGCCGGCTTCCGGTTGCAGCGCGTGCCTTGCGCTCTCCGCACCGAGCTGCGGCATGGCGTGAAAGCTTTGGGTAATCAGGATAACGTCCGGGCAAAACGAAGCGTGCAGGCGGCAGGGTTCGATGAGGCCGTTTTGGTTGATCCGCGCGGAGTCGTGCTCGAAGGGGCCTCGACCAATGTGTTTATCGTGAAAGGCGGAGTCGTCGGGACGCCGCATTTGCCGAGCAAAATATTGCCCGGCGTGATGCGTGGCTGGGTGATCGGATCGGAACAATCCGGGACGGTGCGCGAGCGCGCGGTGTTGTTCTCCGAGCTATTGCAGGCGGACGAGGTGTTTGTGACCAACGCGCTTATGGGAATCATGCCGGTGGTTCAGGTGGACGACACCCGTTACGATCTGGCGGGAAATCCGGTCACCCGCGCGCTGATGGCGGCGTTGGCAGCGCAAATCAACCCAGCGCGAGGAAGATGATACCGAGCGCCATGCCGACGGCGGCCAGGAGTCGGCGCGAGGCATCGGTCTCCTTGAGGAATTTCGCCCCGAAGAATGCACCGATGACGATGCTGATCTCGCGTGCCGGGGCGATGTAGCTGACCGGCGTGAAACTCATGGCGGTGAGCCGCCATGCTGCTGACTTGGCGGTTTCACCGCGAGACGCAGCCAAGGCCTTTGTAGTTTGATAAATTACAGACTTCCGAGGCGGGTTTTGACTTCAGCGGCGTCGAGTCCGTCGATCTGCACCACTTTTTGGCGGGACTTGTCGCCACGCAGCAGGGTGACGCAGCGGCGGTGCACGCCGAGTTTTTCGGCGAGGAAATCGATGAGTTCGTCGTTGGCTTTGCCCTCGACGGCGGGGGCGTGGACCTTCACCTTGAGCGCCGCGCCGAGCCAGCCGACAATCTCGTTGCGTGGTGCATTCGGGATCGTCTTCAACTCAAGGGTGCAGCGGGGCATGGGCGACAGAATAAAGTGAAAGTGACCAGCCTGCGTCCGTTGGCTTCGGCGCGGCAAGGATTACGAGAATAAGAACGATTGGGGGCGTCAGGCCAGCGCCTCGGCGAGGGCGGCGATGATTTCTTCCACGGGCTCGGTGCCGATGCACAGGCGGAGCAGATCGGGATCGAGTTTGCTGGCGGCGAGCTCGGCGAGACCGGCCGGCGTGGTGACGAGATCATAGTGCGCCAAATACATGAACGGACAGATGAGCGTGGTCTTCATGCCGAAGCTCGGGCCCTTGGGCAGGCGGAGTCGGTCGTAGAAACGCGTGAGCGAACCGGCTTCGCGCAAGGTGAACGTGATCATGCCACCCGTGGCGGCGGGCGTGCGGGCGAGGCGGAGATAGTTTTCTCGGCTCAACGGCGACAGCGCCCAATACACTTCACCCACGGCCGGATGTTTTTCGAGAAACTCGACGACGCGCGGTGTGCTCGCATGGATCTTGGCGAGCACGGTTTCCATTTCGCTGATTTCGCGGGCGAGCCGGGCGGCATCGCGACCATAGAGCTGCTCAATGCCGGTGGCGAGGGAGTGACGCAGGGCGGCGGCGTCCGGGCCGGCGGGATTGACGGCGGCGAGACCGGCGGTGAGATCGCCTTCGCTCGCGGCGTATTTGGTCAGGCTGGTGACGACGACGTCGGCGTGGGGCAGCACATCGAGATTATGCAGACAGGCGATCGACGGATCGACCAGCAGTTTGGCGCCGTGCTGTCGGCAGAGGGCGGCGAGGGCGGGCAGATCGGGCGTCTGGATGAGCGGATTGGTCGGCACCTCGGCCACCACGCCGGCGATGCGATGACCGTGGGTCGCGAAAATGCGCCTGAGTCCGTCGAGATCAAAGACGTCGCGAAAATACACGTAGTCGGCGGGCGACGCGGTGAATTTCTTGAGGATCGCGATGGTGTCGAGATAGAGCCAGCCAAGTTGGAGCCACACGGTGCGGCCGCGCGCCGCCTGCAGGTCGGCGACGGCGCGGAACGCGGCGTAGATGGCGTTCATCCCGCAGTTGGCGACAAAAAGATCGGAGGCGGCGGTGCCGGGCAGCGCGCGGTGAAGGTGGCGGTGAATTTCCGCCGTGGCATCGCCCTTGAAAATTTCTTCGCCATGCAGGGCGGGCCGGAGACCGAGCCGCACGAGATGATCCTCGGCTTCGCGGGAGCAAAGGTAGCCGCCGATGTTCTGGAGAAAGACTTTCGATTGGGCAAAGGTATCGGACGACACGGGATGCGAGACGCCATGCAATCCGTCGCGGGCGAAGAGCGCAACGCCGGCGGTCGGGGCGAGATGGGCGGCAAGCGCCTGGGCCATGCGGGCGGAGGAGGTGAGCCAGAGCGTGGTTTTCTGCGAGGCGGCTCCTGAGCCGGACAGGTAATGCTCGGCGAGCTGACGGGCGAAGGGATGGACGACGAAGCGCGGGTAGCCGGACGTAAGCTGGCGGATGATCTCCGGATTCTTTTCCTCGTAGCCGCGGACGGCGTGCATCGTGGGCAGGCTGCATGACACGGCGTGCGGACTGGCCGGGATGGTCTGGCCCAAGGGCAGAGGAGGAAAACAGGAGGAGCTCACGAAGCCGGTGAGATTCAAGGGCCGGCACGCCGATGACAAGAGCGAGGTTTGTCACATGACGCAGAAAGTTGAGGCTGAAATTTACGCAAAAGGGGTGAAAACGGATTGCGCCGCGCGGACGTTTGGTCGAACTGACCGCAATGAAACTGCTTTCCTGGAACGTAAACGGCGTGCGCGCGGTGCTTAAGAAGGGCTTTCTTGAGTACATGGCCAAGGTGGATGCCGATGTCATCTGCCTCCAGGAAACCAAGGCGCATCCCGGTGACGTCCAGCATGTGGCCTGGGTGGGCGGCTATACGCCCCACTGGTACTCGGCGGTGAAGAAAGGCTATTCCGGCACGGTGATCTTCACCCGCGTGGAGCCGAAGTCGGTGACTTGTGGCATCGGCCTGCCCGGTCACGATGATGAGGGACGCGTGATCACGGCGGAGTTTGCCGATTTTTATCTGGTGAACGTGTATCAGCCCAATTCGCAGCGCGGGCTCACCCGGCTGAAATACCGCACGGAGGAATGGGACCCTGCCTTCCTCGCCTTCCTCAAAAAACTGGGGAAGAAAGGAAAGCCGGTGGTGTTTTGCGGGGACTTGAACGTGGCGCACACCGAGATCGACCTGACCAACCCCAAGACGAACCGGCGGAACGCGGGCTTCACCGACGAGGAACGGGGCAATTTCTCCCGGTTGCTCGAGCAGGGCTTCATCGACACCTTCCGCGCCTTTGAGCCCGGCCCAGGACATTACACGTGGTGGAGCCAGATGATGAATTGCCGGGCGCGGAACATCGGGTGGCGCGTCGATTACTTTGTGGCCGCGGAAAAGCTCCGGCCCGCAATCAAGCGCGCGTGGATCTCCCCCGAGATCATGGGGAGCGACCATTGTCCGGTCGGTCTGGAGTTGAAATGAGCCGCGCCGCCAAGCCACCTGCGCCGCGCCAAAAAATTCCCGCCCACCTGCGACTCGGACGCTCCGGCGTGCATGGCTACGGGATCTTCGCCCGGGATTTTATTCCGCAGGACACGAGAATTATCGAGTACGTGGGTGAGCGCATCACGAAGGCCGAGGCGCTGCGGCGCGAGGATCAGCGGCTGACCCGGCTCGCGGCCGGCGGGGACGGCTGCGTCTATTGTTTTATTCCCTTTGGGTCTAATACCCCGGGGCTTGCCCCGGCTTGGTTGGTTGGGATGATGAGGAATGGAAAGTCGATACATCCACAAGCCGCACAATGTTTCGGTGCTGATGTATCACTTGGTGT